>ENA-OQNI01000113-OQNI01000113.1-human-gut-metagenome-genome-assembly--contig:-NODE-113-length-130176-cov-7.617790_pt1 | contig 130176 bp, 115 predicted proteins | sample MGYA00242627_ERZ504876 | MGnify/ENA primary metagenome ERZ504876 (study PRJEB26092, sample SAMD00036386) | human gut metagenome | host: Homo sapiens | study: EMG produced TPA metagenomics assembly... | reverse complement strand
AGTAGGCAGTCCATAACCAGGAATAAGGCGCGGCGCAGCTCCGGCGGCCCGCTTTTGGAAACCCTCGTACTTTTGGCCTCGTGAGTGCCGGACTGGTCAGCGCCAGGGTCAACACCCGCGAAAGCGGTAATGGCGTTTCGGTGGGTAAACCGGGTCACATCACCAAGCTCCGCCATAAGTTGAGGGCCAAGGGAATCTCCCACTCCGTGCATGGCCATGACCACAGTGTATTCCGGGAGCTGGGCTGCCAGGGCCTGCATTTCAGCCTTGAGCCGTTCCAGAGAGGCAGAGACGGCGTTCAGCGCATCAATGGCCTGCCGGACCATGGTTTTGGTCAGAGCGTCCTTGGGGAGCATGGCAATCAGGTCCTGTGCTCCGGTGTGGACCTCAACGGCTTTGCTCTGCCTGAAGTTGTAGCCATGCCGTTTACACCACTTGCGGTAACGCTCGGCAAAGGCAGTGAGGCTCATGTTCCGCACGCAGTCTACATGCCAAAAGGTCGTGGCAAAGTCCACCCACTTCTGCGACCCATCCTCACGGACGGGGCTGTCAAATAGGGCGTTGACACCGGGATAGGTCTGGTCAAGAAGGGCGATGAGGTTGTTTTTCATCATCGTCTTAGTCTTGGTGTATAGACTCTGCTGCCGGTTCAGTGTTTTCAGTTGCATTCGAATCGTATCCATGGGTGTATGTTGGCGCAATTCTGCCCAGTTGTCAATACCGTACCGGGCAATCTTGCGGGAATCCGCCTTGTCTGTTTTCACTTTGCGCAAGGTGTTATTTCCGTAGTCCTTGATGAGCTTCGGATTGACTGCACTGACAAAGACGCCCTCCTCATGAAGAAAGCGGGCTACTGGCTCATAGTACCGTCCAGTGTGCTCCATGACTACCCGTGTCTCACCGTCCAGACTTTTCAAGTAGTCTGCCAGCTCCTTGAGTTCGCTGCCGGTGTGACCAACAGAAAATGGTTTTGCCACCACTTCTCCAAAAGGACGGAGGACAGACACCATGCTCTTTCCTTTGGAAACATCGATCCCTGCCACATTGTTCATATTGATCGCTCCTCATCATGGATTTGTTTTGGCGACCAGCCATTCCACCATTGCCGATCCAATCTATTTGATGACACGGGCGCACCAAGGAGGTGGCTCAACCTGCATAAATCGAACGCTGCGAATGAGAGGCTGGCTGACAGACTTTGCTACGGACGCAATGGTCCTTGGAGGTGAACATCAGGCCAAGACTCTCTCATTCTAACAGCTTTGGCAACGATGCGGAAAAAGACACGGCTGGCTGCCGTGCCTTGATCCGTAAATATATTGTAATAGGAGGTGAGAACCCATGCTCATGCTGTGCGCCATTTTGTTCCCCATCCTTGCCGGGCTGGGCTTAGCGGCCTGGCGTCCCCATGGACGCATTGCCCGGCAGAACTACGTGCTGGCTTCGGCCTGTATCACCGCTGCCCTGGCTTTGTGGGCGGTATTTACCCTGCGGGATGGCCCGCTCTTCACGCTGCTGACCATGGGAGATCACCTGTCCATTGCGTTCCGGGTGGATGGCCTGTCCTGCTTGTTTGCAGCTCTGGTGTCGGTGCTGTGGCCGCTGGCCTGTCTGTACGCCGTGGAGTATATGAGCCGGGAGGGGCATGAGAACCGCTTTTTTACCTTCTATCTGGCCAGCTTCGGCGTGACCCTGGGCATCGCCTTCTCCGCCAACGCCTTGACCATGTACCTCTTTTACGAGTTGCTCACCCTGGCCACCCTGCCCCTGGTGATGCACGCTATGGACAGCAAGGTCCGCTACGCTGGGCGGGTGTATCTCACCTACTCCATGTGCGGGGCAGCTCTGGGTTTTCTGGCCATGGTCATGCTGCTGGAGCACGGGGGCACTGTGTTCCTCCTGGGCGGCAGTTTGGTGTGTCCTGCCGGCAAGGAGAATACCTTGCGGGCTGCTTATGTGCTGGGCTTTTTTGGCTTTGGCGTAAAGGCGGCGGTGTTCCCGGGGCACAAGTGGCTGCTGCGGGCTTCAGTGGCTCCCACGCCGGTGACCGCCCTGCTCCATGCGGTGGCGGTGGTGAAGGCGGGCGTGTTCGCCGTCACCCGCCTGACCTGGTACGGCTACGGACCTGCCCTTCTTCGGGGCTCCTGGGCCCAATACCTGGTGATGGGGGCGGCCATCTTTACCATTGTGTACGGTTCCTCCAAGGCGCTTCGCACCAAGCACTTAAAGCGCCGTCTGGCCTGGTCCACCATCAGTAACCTGTCCTATGTGCTGCTAGGCGTGACCACCCTGACCACCGCCGGACTGGCGGCGGGAATGGTCCATATGATCTTCCACGCCGTGCTGAAAATCACCCTGTTTTTCTGCGTGGGTGCGGTACATTACAAACTCCACCGGGACTTCGTCCCCGACGTGGAGGGCTGCGGCGTGCTGATGCCCATTGTGTTTGGATGCTTCGCCACAGCAAGCCTTGGGCTCATGGGTGTGCCGCCACTGGCGGGCTTTACCAGCAAGTGGATGCTGGCTACTTCAGCGGTTGGACTGGGGGAGTGGATCGGCTATCTGGCTGCGGCGGCTCTCATTTTGTCCGCCCTGCTCACCGCATTGTACCTGATGCAGATCGTGCTGCTGGCCTTTTTCCCCCGGCAGAACCGGCAGCTCACGGTCCGGGTACCCCGGCAGGCCCGACGGGACCCCGGTATCCGAATGATTTTGCCTCTAATTACCTTGTCGGTGGGGTCGGTGGCCCTGGGTCTGGGGGCCAACACCCTGGTAGGGACAATCCAGACCTTGCTGGGCGCATAATGATAAAGACAGATTGGAAGGAAAGGAGGGAGAGTATATGTCCGACCTGCTGCTGATGCTGGTGTTTCTGCCCATGGCGGCGGGCCCCTTTGGGTTTTGGATGGGCCTGCGCTACCCCAAGGCGCGGGATACCTTTGTACTGGCGGTAGCGGTACTGGAGACCATGATGGTGGTCTCCCTGTGGACCAGCCCGGTGCTGGAGAGCGGAATTGACGGGTTCTGCGGCCTTGGGATCCGTTTTGTCTCCGGGGACTTCCATACTCTCATGGCCACCCTCACCGCCACAGGCTGGCTGGCGGCCACCATCTTCTGCCGGGAGTACATGGCCCACGTGGCCCGGCAGAACCGGTACTACCTCTTCTGGCTGATGACCCTGGGGGCCACCATGGGGGTGTTCCTGTCCGCCGATCTTTTTACCACCTTTATCTTCTTTGAGGTCATGTCCTTTACCTCCTTTGTGGCGGTCATTCAGACCGAGGAGCCGGAAGCCCTCCGGGCGGGAGACACCTACCTGGCGGTGGCGGTGATCGGCGGCCTGGCCGCTTTGACGGGGCTGTTTCTCCTCTATTTCCAGCTGGGTGCCTTGGAGTTCGAGGCCATGGGGGCGGCCGCCGCTGCTCTGGAGGACCGGAGCGTCCTGTGGGCCTCCGGCATCCTGATCCTCATCGGATTTGGAGCCAAAGCGGGCGCGTTTCCGCTGCATATCTGGCTGCCCACGGCCCATCCGGCGGCTCCGGCTCCCGCCTCTGCGGTGCTGTCCGGCGTCATTACTAAGACGGGCATCTACGGTGTGCTGGTGCTGTCCACCACCATCTTCCTCCACGATACAGGCTGGGGGATGGTGCTGGCGGTCATTGGCGGTATCACGATGGTGCTGGGGGCGGTGCTGGCAGTGTGCTCCATTGATCTGAAGCGTACCTTTGCCTGTTCCTCGGTGTCTCAGATCGGCTTTATCCTGGTGGGAGTGTCCATGCAGTGCCTGCTGGGGCACCACAACGCTCTGGCGGTGGATGGCACCATCCTGCACATCTTCAACCACTCCCTGATAAAAATGGTGCTCTTTCCCGCCGCCGGCGTCATCCATTTGTCCACCCACTCCTATGATCTCAACGAGGTGCGGGGCTTTGGCCGAAAGAAACCTCTGCTGGCGGTGCTTATGGGGGTGCCCATGCTCAGCCTGGCAGGACTGCCTCTGCTCAACGGCTATGTGAGCAAGACCCTGCTCCATGAGAGTATCGTGGAGTACATCCACTTGGCTCCGGAGTACGGGGTGCTGTTTACCGGCCTGGAGTGGCTGTTCCTGTTTTCCGGCGGGTTGACCCTGGCCTATATGCTGAAAGTGTTTGTGTGCCTCTTTGGGGAGAAGAATGCTCTGCCAGAGAAGGTGCTGGAGCAGAAGTGGCACGGCCCCAAGCCCTACATTGCTCCCGCTACCGCCGCCACCATGGGGGTCTATCTTGTGGGGATGGCCGTGCTGGGGATGGCTCCCAACTGGGGGATGGACTCCCTGGCCGCCGTGGCCCGGAGCTTTCTTCATGGAGAGGGTCCGGAACACGCGGTGGCCTACTTCTCTGCCGTCAATCTGCGGGGAGCGGCCATCTCTATTGTGGTGGGTTCGCTGGTCTACCTGCTGGTGGTGCGGCGGTGGCTCATCCGTCGGGGGAGGTACATAGATCCCATCCCCAAGTGGATGAACCTGGAATTTGGCCTCTACCGGCCTGCCCTGCGCTTTGCTGCTCAGGTGGCCATCGTGGCGGCCACTCTGGTGGACCGAATCCTGCCCCGGCTTATTTTCCACGGCATTCCCAGTCTGTTTACCCGGGGACACCAGGGGCTGTTGTCCCTGCGGGATAAGGCGGTCACCGCTCTCACCGGGTCGGAATATACCCCCCATCCCAGCGTGGAGCAGGCGGCGGACGACTACCACTTTGCCTTCTACTCCGACGACCCCAGACGCTCGGTGGGCTTTGTCCACTCCCTGGCCTTTGGTTTGATGCTTACAGGCCTGGGGCTGGTGTTTGGACTGCTGTTTATCCTGCTCCACGGATGAAAAAGTCCATCGAAAGTGGTCAGACGATAAAAAATATCCCACATCCTCCAAAAGTATGAAACCTCCTGTCCAGGAGATACTGAATGACACAGTATCCCCGGACAGGAGGTTTTTTTGTGGCCTGCCGTCCGGACGATCGCAACCAGTCACCGGCGGGAGGTTTTGGACATGCTGAATAAGGTAGAGCTGTGCGGGGTGAATACCGCCAAGCTGAAGGTGTTGAAGAATGAGGAGACCCAGGCCCTGCTGCGCCGGGCCAAAGAGGGGGACAAGCAGGCCCGGGAGGAGCTGATTGCCGGGAACCTGCGGCTGGTGTTGTCGGTGATCCACAAGTTTGCCAACCGGGGAGAGAACGTGGACGATCTGTTTCAGGTGGGCTGTATTGGCCTCATCAAAGCCATCGACAACTTCGACACCTCTCTGGATGTGAAGTTCTCCACCTACGGCGTGCCCATGATCGTGGGAGAGATCCGCCGCTACCTGCGGGACAACAGCGCCATGCGGGTGTCCCGGGCCATGCGGGATACCGCTTATAAGGTGCTCCAGGCCAAGGAGTCCTACATGGCCCAGCATCAGAAGGAGCCCAGTGTGGAGGAGATCGCCCAGATGCTGGGTATTAAGAGGGAGGAGGTCGTCTTCGCTCTGGATGCGATTTTGGACCCGGTGTCTCTGTATGAGCCCATCTACTCCGACAGCGGGGACACGGTGTGCGTAATGGACCAGGTGAAGGACAGTCGGAATACGGATGAGATGTGGCTGGAGCACATCGCCCTGAAGGAGGCGGTGTCCCGGCTCAGCGAGCGGGAACAGAAGATTTTGGCCATGCGCTTTTACCAGAGTAAGACCCAGGTGGAGGTGTCCCGGGAGATCGGCATCTCCCAGGCACAGGTGTCCCGGTTGGAGAAAAATGCCCTGCGGCAGATCCGGAAAGAGCTATAAAAAATCCGCCCGACGGAGCAGCGCTCCGCCGGGCGGCCAAATGATGCAATGGAATGGGAATGTTACGCGGCCAGCTTGGTCACGTCGTCCTTGTGGCCCATCCACTCCCGGACGATGAAGATGCCGAAGAACACCACGGCCACCACGATACCCACGGGGTAAGCGATGGAGGTGGACATGTTCAGGCACTCGGGAGCCTGGATGAAGTAGGTGATGGACACAGCGGACATAAAGGTGGCAGGCAGGGCAGCCATCATGCAGGCGATGGGGGGGAAACCGTTGCGGTGCAGATACACAGCGCCGGCCCACAGCACCATCATAGCCAGGGTCTGGTTGGACCAGGAGAAGTACTTCCACAGGGTGGCGAAGTCGCCCCACTGGGTGAGCAGAGCACCCACGCCCAGAACAGGCACGGACAGCAACAGGCGGTTCTTCCAGTTGCCCTGGTCGATGTGGAACCAGTCAGACAGGGTCAGACGGGCGGAACGGAAGGCAGTGTCGCCGGAGGTGATGGGGCAGGCAATAACGCCCAGCAGAGCCAGAACGCCGCCCACAGGGCCCATCATGGACTGGCAGATTTCGTTGACGACCACGGACTGGCCACCGGCCAGAGCCTCGTTCAGGGAGCCCACGGAGCCATAGAAGGTGACGCCGGCGGCAGCCCAGATCAGGGCGATGATGCCCTCAGTGACCATGGCGCCGTAGAAAATGGTGCGGCCCTCTTTCTCAGAGGTCATGCAGCGGGCGACCATGGGGGACTGGGTGGCGTGGAAACCGGAGATAGCGCCGCAGGCCACGCTGACGAACATCTGAGCCCAGATGGGGGTGTTGGTGGGATGGCCCATGCCCTCTACGCCGATGTACTCCCACAGTTCAGGCATCTGAGCGCGGTAGCTGCCGTCAACAAGCATCACGCCGGCAATGCCCACAGCCATGATGATCAGGCAGGCGCCGAAGATGGGATAGAGCTTGCCGATGACCTTGTCGATGGGCAGGAAGGTGGCGATGAAGTAGTAGATCAGTACCACAGCCAGCCAGAAGTTGGCGTCCAGGGTCTCAGGAGTCAGGATAGCCAGCAGCTGGGCGGGGTTCTTGGAGAAGTTGACGCCCACCAGGATCAGCAGGATCACGGAGAATACACGCATGACCTGCAGCATGAACTTGCCCAGATACTTACCAACGATCTCGGAAATGGAAGCGCCGTCGTGCCGCTCGCTGAGCATGCCGGACAGATAGTCATGCACGCCGCCGCCCAGGATGGTACCAAAGACGATCCACAGGTACACACGGGGACCCCAGCAGGCACCGGCCAGAGCGCCGAAGATGGGACCCAGACCGGCGATGTTCAGCAGCTGAATGAGGAACAGCCGCCAAGTCTTCATGGGGGTGTAGTCCACGCCGTCGGGGTGGGCCACAGCCGGGGTCTGGCGATCATCCACACGGAAGACCTTCTCGATGAGCTTGCTGTACAGGGCAAAACCCACGATCAGGACAACCAGAGAGATCAGGAACGTAATCATAATGTTTTCCCTCCTACGATTGCCGCGCCCCCTGCTCCGCCAGGCGGTGCGAAAAAAATTGGCGTGCGGAGCCGCCGCCCCACAGTGGCATCATTTGGATTTGGCAAAACACTGTGCGGCCCCCTTCCACAGGGAAGGGGGCCAGGGCGGAGGCGGTCTGTACAGGCCGCCTCCCAAGCGGCTATATTATAGCACCAAAGGCAGGGAAGTCAAGCCTATATTTGGAGGTTCTGACAGTTAATTTTTCGTTAAAAAAATTTTTTACTAATAGTACGAAGTGTGTCCTTAGCTGGAAATTGACTGGAATAAGCCCGGCGTTATCCCAGGGCCACATCCAGAATCATCATCAGTAAGAAGCCTACCATCACCCCATAAGTACCGCCGTGGGTCTGGTGGTCGTGGCGCAGATTGGCCTCGGGGATCAGCTCCTCCACCACCACATAGAGCATGGCGCCCGCTGCAAAGGAGAGAAGCCAGGGCAGAGCCACCTGCACCGTTCCCGCTGCAAGTACGGTGAGCAGGGCGGCAATGGGCTCCACCGCGCCGGAAGCCGCACCGATGAGAAAAGACTTGGTACGGCTCAGGCCTGCCTGCCGCAGGGGCAGGGAGATGGCCGCTCCCTCAGGAAAGTTCTGGATGCCGATACCCAGGGCCAAAGCTCCGGCGGCGGGCAGCAGCTCGCTTTGTCCCTGAGCGGCCAAAGCGAAGGATACGCCTACCGCCATTCCTTCCGGTATGTTGTGCAGAGTGATGGCCAGGATGAGCAGTGCGTTTTGGGCGCTGTGGCGGTCTCCCGACTGGAGCAGTTCGGGGGAGAGGTGGGGGAGCAGGCCATCCATGGCCACCAGAAAGAGGATGCCCAGGGCGGAGCCGCCGGCGGCGGGCAGCCAGCCGGGCAGACCCAGTTCCTGGGCTTCCTCAATGGCCGGGATCAGCAGAGACCACATGCTGGCGGCGATCATCACCCCGGCGGCAAAGCCCAGCATAATACGGTGGAGGTTGGGGGAAATCTGGTTGCGGAACAAAAAGACCATGGCCGCCCCCAAAGCGGTCATAAGAAAGGTGAAGCCGGTTCCGCTGCCGGCCCACAGAAGTGCCTGAGTCAAGAAAAAAACTCCTTTCCTGGCCGGAGCGGGACAAAGACTCCGGCGGATATGATTGAGGGTGCGCTGTCTCAGCCTATGACAGCAGACCGCTGGGGGTTCGTGGGCCGGGCAGAGGGACAGAAAGGAAAAAAATTTACGGGAAACCCCTAGGCAAACGGGAATAATTACGCTAAAATAGGAGGCGATAAACTTGGGAAGGGTCGGGAGAGAGTATGCGGCGGTCAGCTGGGCACGGCGCCTTCCCACCATTATGAATTGCAAGGAGTGTTTCCCATGGAGAAGCCAAAATATAAACGCGTACTGCTGAAGATCAGCGGTGAGGCCCTGGCGGGCGAGGCCAGCCGCGGGCTGGACTTCCACGTCATCGGCCAGGTGTGCGACGTGGTGAAAAAGTGCGTGGAGCTGGGCGTCCAGGTCGGTATCGTGGTAGGCGGCGGCAACTTCTGGCGCGGTGTCAAGGACGGCGGCGACCAGATGGTCCGGGTCCGTGCTGACCACATGGGCATGCTGGCCACCACCATCAACGCCCTGGCTGTGGCCGATGTGCTGGAGCAGAAGGGTGTGGAGGTCCGGGTGCAGACCGCCATTGAGATGCGTTCTGTGGCTGAGCCCTATATCCGCTCCCGTGCCATCCGTCACCTGGAGAAGGGCCGCGTGGTCATCTTCGGCTGCGGCACCGGCAACCCCTTCTTCTCCACCGATACAGCCGCGGTCCTCCGCGCCGCTGAGATCGACGCCGAGGTCATCCTGCTGGCCAAGAACATCGACGGCGTCTATTCCGCCGATCCCAAGAAGGTCCCCGACGCGGTGAAGTACGATTCCATCACCTACGCCGATGTGCTGGCTCAGCGCCTGCAGGTCATGGACTCCACCGCCACTTCTCTGTCTATGGATAACAAGATCCCTGTGCTGCTCTTTGCCCTGAAGGACCCCGAGAACATTCTGCGGGCCGTGATGGGAGAGAAGATCGGCACCATCGTCCAGGGCTGAGCCCCTCCCGGACGGTTTTTACCTTTAACTTAGAAAGGAAGATCAGACTATGAGCCCTGAGACGAAAGCCTATGACCAGAAAATGATCAAGACCATCGAAGTGGTGAAAGCCAACTTCGCCTCCGTTCGGGCCGGCCGGGCCAACGCCGGTGTGCTGGACCGCATCATGGTGGAATACTATGGCACCCCCACCCCCCTCAACCAGGTGGCTGCCATTTCCTCCCCCGATCCCCGTACCCTGACCGTTCAGCCCTGGGACGCCTCCCTGCTCAAGGCCATTGAGAAGGCCATCCAGACCTCCGATCTGGGCATCAACCCCCAGAACGACGGACGGCTGATCCGCCTGGCTTTCCCCCAGCTCACCGAGGAGCGCCGTAAGGAGCTGACCAAGCAGGTGCGCAAGTACAGCGAGGAGGGCAAGGTGGCCCTGCGCAACATCCGCCGGGACGCCATGGATGAATTCAAGAAAAAGAAGAAGGCCTCCGAGATCACCGAGGACGACCTCAAGGAACTGGAAAAGGAGCTTCAGGACCTTACCGATAAGCGCTGTAAGGACATCGACGAGCTGACCGTGAAAAAAGAGCAGGAGCTCATGGCGGTGTAATCGTCCAAAATAATCGGCAAGATGCAGAAAGGAGCACTCCCTTCTGCATTTTGCCTGCTTTTGGGAGATTCCCACAACGCTGCGGGAAGGAATAGAAGTTATGGCTTTTTTTAAATCCAAAGAGGACCGGCAGGTCCAGGTGGATTTTGACCATCTGCCCCAGCACATTGCCATTATTATGGACGGCAATGGGCGCTGGGCCAAAAAGCGGGGGCTGCCCCGCACCGCCGGCCATGCCGCCGGCGCGGAGAACTTCCGCACCATCGCCACCTACTGTAAGGACATCGGCCTGGACTACCTCACCGTCTACGCCTTTTCTACGGAAAACTGGAAACGGCCCGCGGAAGAGGTGGGGGCCATCATGGGCCTTTTGAAGAAGTATCTGCTGGAGGCCATCGGCCGTATGGAGCGGGACCGGGTGAAGATGGAGTTTTTCGGCGATCTGTCGCCCCTCACCCCGGAACTGCGGGAGCTGTGTGAGCGCACCCGGGAGATCTCCAAGCACTACGAAGGCTGCCAGGTAAACATCTGCCTCAACTACGGCGGCCGGGACGAGCTGCTGTGGGCGGCCCGGGCATATGCTCAGGACTGCCTGGAGGGAAAGGCCGACCCCAACCATCTGGGGGAGAGCGAGTTTTCCGACTACCTCTTCTCCCGTGGAGTGCCCGACCCCGATCTGGTCATCCGGCCCAGCGGTGAGCTGCGGCTGTCCAACTTCCTGCTCTGGCAGTCCGCTTATGCGGAATTTTACTTCACCGACGTGCTGTGGCCCGACTTCTCCAAGGAGGAGCTGCACAAGGCCATCGCGGCCTTCCAGGGCCGTTCCCGCCGGTTTGGAGGTGTATGACTTGCTGACACGGATTATCGTGGCCGTGGTATTGGCGCCCCTGTTTTTTGTAGTCCTCTTTTTCCTGGACTCCATCTGGCTGGCGGCGTTGATGGCCGCAATCTGCGCCATGGCATCTTTTGAACTGCTGCGGGCCACCAAGGTGGCCCACCACAACGGTATGTACTTCTTCACCGCCCTGGCTGCTGCCGCCATTCCAGTTGGCTGTTGGCTGGGACTTGGGTACCTGGTGGTTCCCATGGCGGCAGTATTTTTGATGCTGACCCTGTTCGGCATCGCTATCCGTCTGTATGACGAGGAGCGGACTGTGCGGGTGGAGGACGTGTTCATGTGCATGTTTGGGGGGCTGGTGATCCCCATGTGCCTGTCCGCCCTGGTACAGCTTAAGTGCATGGACCACGGCCAGTACCTGGTGCTGCTGCCTGTGATCTGTGCGTTTCTTACCGATGCCGGAGCCTATTTTGCCGGCGTGTTCCTGGGTAAGCACCGGGGCATCACCAAGGTCAGCCCCAACAAATCCCTGGAGGGCTACATCGGTGGCATCCTGTCCGGCGGCATTTTCCTGCTGCTCTACGGTGTGATTCTGCAGCAGTTTGCCGGGTTGACGGTTTCTCTGCCCATCATGGCGATATATGGCCTCATCGGCAGCGCGGTGACCGAGGTAGGCGACCTGTCCTTTTCCCTCATCAAGCGGCAGTTTGGCATCAAGGACTATGGTGACCTGCTGCCCGGCCACGGAGGTATGCTGGACCGGTTCGACTCCATGACCTTTGCCGCCCCCACCTTGCTGATCCTGGTATTGCTGATCCCCGCATTTTGATCTGCCGCGGCGCGCGAAGGGGACTTCGCGCGCCGTTTTTTTCATCGGGGCTGTGCCCTGGAACGAAAGGAGTGTAACCAAATGAGATCCTGCTGTATTTCCCTGCTGGGTTCCACCGGTTCGATTGGCCGGCAGTCTCTGGAGGTGATCCAGGCCTGCGGCATGAAAGTGGGCGCCCTTACCGCCAAATCCAATGTGGCGCGGATGGAGAAGCAAGCACGGCAGTTCCAGCCGGAATTGGCGGTGATGATGGATGAACAGGCTGCCGCCGACCTGAAGGTTCGCCTGGCCGACACTCCGGTGCGGGTGGTCGGGGGACTGGAGGGCCTGCTGGAAGCCGCTGAGCTGCCTAAGGCCGACACGGTGATCACCGCCGTGGTAGGTATGGTGGGTCTGCGTCCCACCATGGCCGCCATCCGGGAAGGCAAGCGCATTGCTCTGGCCAATAAGGAGACTTTGGTGTGTGCCGGACAGCTGGTGACAGAGGAGGCCCGGGACTACGGGGCCAAGATCCTGCCGGTGGACTCGGAACACTCCGCCCTGTTTCAGTCCCTCCAGGGGTGCAAGGACAGGGGAGAGGTGAAGCGTCTGATCCTGACCTGTTCCGGAGGTCCCTTCTTTGGTAAGACACGCAAGGAGCTGGAAGGAATGACAAGGGAAGATGCTTTACATCATCCAAACTGGTCTATGGGTGCAAAGATTACGGTGGACTCCGCCACTCTGATGAATAAGGGCCTGGAATTTATCGAGGCCATGCACCTCTACCAGATGCCCCCGGAGAAAATTTCCATTGTAGTGCATCGGGAGAGTATCATTCACTCCCTGGTGGAATACTGTGATAACGCAATGATTGCCCAGATGGGTACGCCGGACATGCGTCTGCCCATCCAGTACGCCCTGACCTGGCCGGAGCGTGTAGTGGGTCCCGCCACGCCTCTTGATCTGTGCAGCTGCGGCCCTCTCACCTTTGCCCAGCCTGACACGGAGACCTTCCAGTGCCTGGCTCTGGCGCTGGAGGCAGCAAAGACCGGCGGCACCGCCGGAGCCATCCTCAACGGTGCCAATGAGGCCGCGGTGGCCCTCTTCCTGGAGGGCAAGATCGGCTTTTTGGACATTGCAGATCGGGTGCGTCGGGCTATGGAGCAGGTGAAGGTGATTGCTGATCCCTCCATGACTCAGGTGCTGGAGGCTGATGCCGCCGCCCGGGAGGCTGTGCTGTCTGTGTGACGAAACCCCTAATTTCTGGCTGCTTATTTTGGAGGTCCTATGGTCTATATTCTTGTCGCTATCCTCATGTTCGGCGTGCTCATCGCCGTACACGAATTCGGTCACTTCATCACCGCAAAACTCTTTGGCATCCGGGTCAATGAGTTCTCCATTGGCATGGGACCCGCTCTGTTTAAACGGGAGAAAGGTGAAACGCTTTACAGCTTGCGTCTGCTGCCCATAGGCGGCTACTGCGCCATGGAGGGGGAAGACGAGGAGTCAGACGATCCCCGGGCCTTTGGCAACGCGGCGGCCTGGAAAAAGGTGATCGTGCTGGTGGCGGGCGCCTTTATGAATTTCCTCACCGGCCTCATTATCGTGCTGGTCCTGTATGCGCCCGCCCAGGGCTTTTACCAGGAGATCTACGCCGGATCCATGGAGGGCTATGGCACGGAGGATTGCGGACTCCAGGAGGGCGACCGTTTCCTGTCAGTGGATGGCCACAAGGTGCTGACCTACGGCAATGCTCAGTTCTATATGGGCCGGGCGGGGGACACCATGGACCTGGTGGTGGAGCGCGACGGCGAAAAGGTGTATCTGGACAATGTCTCCCTGCCCCGGCAGGAGCGTACCGATGAGGAGGGCAACACAACCAACTACCGTGGTATCACCATCGGTGCCCAGGTATTGCCTGCCGGTTTAGGGACCAAACTGATTTACAGCTGGAATACCACGCTGGACTATGTGCGTCTGGTGTGGGTGAGCCTTGGCGACCTGGTACGGGGTGCGGTAGGCATTAAGGACCTGTCCGGCCCGGTGGGTATCGTGGACACCATGTCTCAGGTGGGCAGCCAGTCGGCCAGCGTGGGTGCGGCCATCCAGAATCTGCTGTGGCTGGCGGCGCTGATCGCGGTAAACCTGGCGGTCATGAACCTGCTGCCTCTGCCTGCTCTGGACGGCGGCCGGGTATTTTTCCTGCTGCTCAACGGGGTGCTGTTTGCCCTGTTTAAGAGAAAAATTGACGCCAAGTATGAGGGGTATGTCCATCTGGCCGGGCTGGCAGCACTGATGACTCTGATGCTGATGGTCACTTTCAGCGACATTGGCAAGATCATCGCCCGCTAAGTCGTTCTCAAAAGCGCTGAAAGCGCTTTTGAGAAAAAGACTGCACGCAAGACAGACCTCGATTCCTTCGGAAAAGTCGGTCTGTCTTGTGTGAGAAGTGTTATTTCCGACGCGCATCCCCCAGGGGACCCTCTCTTGCCCTTTCAGGGCAATTCACCTTGTGTCGCCGGAAATAACAGGATTAGACTTTATTCCGCCGCCTGCGGGCGACGGAACTCCTTGCAGGAGAGCTTTTTTCACCTAAAAGCAAAACAAAACTCGTGCAACATGTAATGTTGCACTCGAAAGTTTTTGCCCTGCTTTTTACAAAAAGCGGGTGGGGTCCAGGGGCAAAGCCCCTGGGGGAGGAGGAAGACAGATGACCAAGCAGATCAAAGTAGGCAACGTTCTGGTGGGCGGCGGCGCGCCGGTGTCCATCCAGTCTATGACCAACACCCGCACCGACGACGTGGAGGCTACCCTGCGCCAGATTCGGGAGCTGGCCGCCGCCGGATGCGAGATCATCCGGGTGGCCGTGCCCGATATGGCGGCGGCCAAGGCGGTGGGTAAGATCAAGGAGCAGTGTCCTCTGCCACTGGTGGTGGATATCCACTTCGACTACAAGCTGGCCCTGGAGGCCATTGCCGCCGGAGCGGACAAGGTGCGCATCAACCCGGGCAACATCGGCAGCGAAGACCGGGTGAAGGCGGTGGCCGACGCTTGCCGCCAGAAGAATATCCCCATCCGCATCGGGGTGAACGGCGGCTCTCTGGAGAAGCCCCTGCTGGCCAAATACGGCGGTGTGTGCCCCGAAGCCATGGTGGAGTCCGCCTTCGGCCACATTCGGCTCCTCAACAAATTTGACTTTGACGATATCTGTGTGTCGCTGAAATCCTCCAGCGTGCCCATGACCATGAAAGCCTATCAGATCATGTCGCAGGAAAGCAATTATCCTTTACATATTGGGGTGACCGAGGCTGGTACCGTCCGCATGGGCACTCTGAAATCCGCCGTGGGCATCGGAGGTCTGTTGGCTCTGGGCATCGGCGACACCATGCGGGTATCCCTGTCCGCCGACCCGGTGGAGGAGGTCTATGCCGCCCGGGACATCCTGAAGGCGGCGGGCATCCGCAAAGAGGGGGCCGAGCTGGTGTCCTGCCCCACCTGCGGACGTACCCGCATCGATCTCATTTCCCTGGCCGGGGAGGTGGAGGAGCGGCTCAAGACCGTGGACAAGCCCATCACCGTGGCGGTCATGGGCTGTGTGGTCAACGGTCCCGGCGAGGCCAGCGCCGCCGACTGCGGCATCGCCGGCGGCGTAGGGGAGGGCCTGCTGTTCAAGAAGGGCCAGATCATCAAGAAGGTGCCCCAGGACCAGTTGGTGGACGAGCTGTTCGCCCTCATCGATACCCTGTAATCGCATAAACACAAAGGAGAGGCGCAATGTCCCAAAAAATACCCTTTTTAGAGATGTTCGCCGCCCTGAACCAGTGGCAGGAGTTTGTCAACGCCATGGAGGGGTGGCTGATTGTAGAGGCCGCCATCGACCGGAAGACCCGCAGTGCGGTGGTGACGGTGGAGGGGGCCGGCGGTGCCGGGCCCAACCTCATTGCCCAGGCGGAGGAGGCGGTGGCCCGGTGCTACGGGCTAAACTCTGTAAAGCTAAAACCCATTGCAGAAGAGAAGGCGAAGGCGGTTGAGCCGGAGGTGCCTCAACCTGCTCCTGCACCTCAGCCTGAAGCGCCCAAAGCGCAGGAGGAGCAGCCTGCGGCCGCTTCTGCCCAGCCGCAAAAGCCCCAGGAGCCCCAGGACGCCTTTGCCCGGGCGGAGGCCATCCGTGCCGCCGCGCTGAAAAAAGTGAAGCGTGCCGCGCCCTCTGCCTCCGGCAAAAAAGGAGAGAAGAAGGACAATGGCCGGGCCATCTTCGGCAAGGTCATCAAGCGCGCTCCGGTGCCCATCGGGGAGCTGGAGCTGGACATGGGCATGGTGGTCATCGAGGGCGACGTATTTGCCATCGAGAACCGGGAGCTGAAAAAGCGCAACTCCTGGGTGGTGGCCTTTGACGTTACCGACTACACCAGTTCCATCCGGGTGAGCAAGTTCTTCCCTCAGGCTGACGAGGCCAAACCCTTGGTGGACGGGATAAAGAAAGGCATGCACCTTGTCATTCAGGGGCGGCTGAACATGGACCGCTTCTACGGCGATATGGTGCTGGAGCCGGTGGCCGTGATGGCGGGGAAGAAAGAAATGCGCATGGACAACGCCCCGGAAAAGCGGGTGGAGCTCCATCTGCATACCACCATGTCCGCCATGGATGCCCTCACTGCCGTGGGTCCCAAGCTGGGACCGGAGCGCAACGTGGTGAAGCGGGCGGAGGCCTGGGGCCACCGGGCCATCGCCATCACCGACCACGGTGTAGCCCAGTCCTTCCCGGATGCCTGGCATTCGGCGAAAAATATCAAGCTGCTCTACGGCGTGGAGGCCTACTTCATCAACGATGTGGACGACCGGGTGGTGGTCCACGGTCAGCCCTGCCAGGATTTTTCCCAGGAGATCGTCTGCTTTGATATTGAGACCACCGGCCTGGACAAGCGCCGGGAGGTCATCATCGAGATCGGCGCGGCAGTGCTGAAAAACGGAGAGGTCACCGAAACCTTTAACACCTTCGTAGCCCCCGGGCGTATTCTCAGCCCGGAGATCATCCACCTCACCGGCATCACCGACGAGATGCTGGTAGGGGCGCCCTCTCAGGAGGAGGCCCTGCGGGCCTTTTTGGACTTCGTGGGGGACCGGCCTCTGGCCGCTCACAACGCGGAGTTTGACATGGGCTTTATCTCCACCGGCTGCCGGAAATACGGGATCCCCTTTACCAATCCCTCCATTGACAGCCTGATTTTGGCCCAGAACCTGCTGCCGGAGCTGGGCAAGTATAAGCTGGACATTGTGGCCGAGTACCTCCAGCTGCCCGCCTTCAACCACCACCGGGCCAGCGACGACGCGGCCACAGTGGCCTATATGCTGCCTCCTTTCTTTGAGAAGCTGGAGGCCATGGGAGTCCACCGTCTGGAGGACATCAACGCCGCGATGCCCAAGCTGCGCAAGGGTGGAAAGGCCCGGCGGCAGCCCAAGCACCTCATCGTGCTGGCCAAAAACCAGACGGGTCTTCGTAATCTCTACAAGCTCATCTCTCTGGCCCACCTGGAGCACTTCAAGCGCTACCCCATTATGCCAAAGTCGGTCATCAACGAGAACCGGGAAGGGCTCATCATCGGCTCGGCCTGCGAGGCGGGCGAGCTGTTCCAGGCGGTGACGGCGGACAAGGACTGGGAGGAGCTCAAGCGCATTGCCTCCTGGTACGACTTTTTGGAGATCCAGCCCATCTGCAACAACATGTTTATGCTCCGCAAGGGCATGGTGCGCTCGGAAGAGGAACTGCGGGATTTCAACCGCACGGTGGTGCGGCTGGGAGAGGAGCTGGGTAAGCCGGTGTGCGCCACCGGCGACGTCCACTTCCTGGACCCGGAGGACGAGATTTACCGCCACATCCTGCTGGCCTCCAAGGGCTTTGAGGACGCGGATGAGGCCCTGCCCATCTACTTCAAAACCACGGACGAGATGCTCCAGGAGTTTGCCTATCTGGGCAAGGAGAAGGCCTATGAGGTGGTGGTAAAGAACACCAACCTGATTGCCGACTGGTGTGACCCCATCAAGCCGCTGCCCCAGGGCCTGTTCGCCCCGAAACTGGAGGACTCCGACGGAGAACTGAAACGCCTGGTGTGGGGGAAAGCCCATGAGCTTTACGGCGATGAGCCTCCACAGATCGTGGTGGACCGCATCAACGTGGAGCTGGGCGACATCATCCGCTGTAAATATGACGTTATTTATATGTCCGCCCAGAAGCTGGTGCAGAACTCCCTGGAGCACGGCTATCTGGTAGGCTCCCGTGGTTCGGTAGGCTCCTCTCTGGTGGCCTTCATGTCGGGTATCACCGAGGTAAACTCCCTGCCTGCCCACTACCGCTGTCCCAAGTGTAAGCACTCCGACTTTGACTACGCCCAGGATCCCGCCCACCCCTACGGCTGCGGAGCGGATATGCCCGACGCGGTGTGCCCCATCTGCGGCACGCCTTATATGAAGGACGGCTTCAACATCCCCTTCGAAACCTTCCTGGGTTTCGGCGGCGACAAGGTGCCTGATATCGACCTGAACTTTTCCGGCGAGTATCAGTCCAGCGCCCACAGATATACCTTCGAGCTCTTCGGACAGACCCACGTGTTCCGTGCCGGTACCATCGGCACCGTGGCGGAAAAGACCGCCTTCGGTTACGTGAAAAAGTACCTGGATGAGCGGGGAAAGATGGCCTCCAAGGCGGAGGAGAACCGTCTGGCCATCGGCTGCACCGGCGTCAAGCGCACCACCGGCCAGCACCCCGGCGGCATGGTGGTTATTCCCCAGGACAAGGAGATCTACGACTTCTGTCCCGTCCAGCACCCCGCCGATGACCCCAACAGCGACATTGTCACCACCCACTTCGAATATCACTCCATGGAGAGTAACCTGCTGAAGCTGGACATGCTGGGACACGATGATCCCACCATGATCCGTATGCTGGAGGACCTCACCGGGGTGAACGCCCGTACCGACATCCCCCTGGACGACAAGGACACCATGTCCATCTTCCAGTCCTCCAAGGCTCTGGGCTATGAGAACGACAAGATCCTGGGTCCCACCGGCGGCACTGCCATCCCGGAGTTTGGCACCAGCTTTGTCCGCGGCATGCTGGAGGACACCCAGCCCGACCAGTTTGATATCCTGGTGCGGCTGTCCGGCTTCTCCCACGGTACCGACGTGTGGCTGGGCAACGCCAAGGACCTCATTACCTCGGGTACCGCCAAGGTCAGCGAGGCCATTGGCTGCCGTGACGATATCATGCTGTTTTTGATCTCCAAGGGCATGGACCCCAAGCGCTCCTTCAAGATCATGGAGGCGGTGCGTAAGGGCAGGGGACTGCCCGAGGGGGCGGAGGACGAGATGCGGGAGCACGGGGTGCCCGAGTGGTATATCGGCTCCTGTAAAAAGATCGCCTACCTGTTCCCCAAGGCCCACGCCGTGGCCTACGTGATGATGGCCTTCCGTATCGCTTGGTTCAAGGTCCACCGGCCCTTGGCCTTCTACGCTGCTTACTTCTCCATCCGGGCCAAGGCCTTTGACGAGGCCTACATGTGCCGGGGCATGGACGTGTGCCAAAAGAAGATGCGGGAGATCATCGCCAAGGACAAGGATGCCTCCGCCGTGGAGCAGGACATGCTCACCACCCTGGAGGTCTGCTACGAGTTCTATCTCCGGGAATTTACCTTCCGGCGTATGGATATCTACCAGTCCGACGCCGTCCACTTTAAGATGGACCTGGAAAATAACGCCCTCATCCCGCCCTTTGTGTCGGTGGCTGGCCTGGGTGAGACGGCGGCCATCTCTCTGGCAGAGCAGCGCAAGGGAAAAAATTTTATCTCCATCGAGGAGGTCGCCGCTGCCTGTCCCAAGGTGTCCAAGACTCATATCGAGCTATTGAAGGAAGCAGGGGCCTTCGGCGATTTACCTGAAACTAGTCAGCTAAACCTGTTTTCCATGTTTTGATGTAAAAAGCCTCAGAATCCATTGGATTCTGAGGCTTTTGCTTATTCCCGGGGAAATATGAGATTATAAAAATCATTTTCCACGATAATAGGGGTGCAGGCCAGCTTATATTCCACCAGCTTTTTCATGGTGGAGACATATTGATCCTGCTCCTCCTGGGTCATGGTCACCCCCTCTGCGGGGGTAAAGGTCTGGGTGTAGCGGTTATAAAAACCACGGTCGCTGCGCCAGCTGCGGGAGGTGAAAATCACTAACCCCTCGCTGTCGGAGAGAATGTCCCGTCCGGAGAGCATTCGGCTGTCGTACTCCAGCCCCAGCAGATTGGAGACGGTAGGGAGAATGTCCACCTGGCAGCAGGGTTTGTCTACCTGAACCGGCTCCTCCATGCTGACCGACCAGAGAATAAGAGTGTTTTTGTACACATCAAAGTCGATAGCCGACTCATTGAGAGCCTCCAAGTCCTTGGAACTGCCGAAGGTGCGGCCCGATAGCTCCTCCAGTACCCCGGCGTTGGAGTAGGGAATGTGGTCCCCGGTGGCGATGATGAGAGTCTTGTCCAGCTTGCCTGCCTCCTCCAGCTTTTGCAATAACAGCTCCAGGGCGCGGTCTACCTCCATGATGGTGGCCATGTAGTTCTGGGTAGTCTGAGAGTAGGGGAGTGCGCGGACCTGGTCCAGGTAGGGCTGGACGATGCGGTTGTTGGAATAGGGCATGTGTCCGCTGATGGTGAGGTAGTAGACGGGGAAGGGCTGGTCGCTATTGATGTAGTCGTCCACACTGTTTTCGATGACTTGGGTGTCCCGGGCGGGCCAGGCGATCTCGCCGCTGGAGGTGGTGTCCACGTCCAGGCCGGTACCGAACTGCTTCCAGGTGTAGCCCAGGTTGGTATGAGAGACTTGCCGGCCATACATATCGTAGTTTCCGTGGTAGCCCAGAACCTGATAGCCCTCCCGGCCCAGCTGCTGGGCCAGCGAGAAGTAGGCGTTGGTACCCAGCGCCCCGGTGCGCTTCATGGTGATGGGGTTGCCGTTTTTGGGGTAGAGGCCCAGCAGGGTCTGACACTCTCCGTTTGAGGTGCTGGTGTAGTGCAGGGCGGTGTAGTAGTTGTTGAACACAAACCCCTCGTTGGCCAGTTTGTAGAGCGTGGGTGTCAGCTCCGGGTCGATGGCGTAGCCGGAGAACCCCTCGATGACCAGCTGGATGACGTTGTACCCTTTGAACATGCCGGTATATTCATTTTTTCGGGTGGGGGAGGCGCTGCTGAAGTAGTTGGCCAGCCAGGAAACGTCCTCATTGGGGGCATTGGCGGCGAGAGACTCCAGGTCCACATCCATTACGTTGGGAGAGGTGTCTATCACGGGCTGTTCCTCCACCGCGGAGGTGTCTCCGCCGGAGCCATCTCCCGAGCTGTCCAGACCATCCAGACCGTCAAAATCGGAGTCCAGCCCGGCCTTGGCAGGGAAGAGCATGTGCTTGACGTCCAGGCGCAGCATGGTCACCAGCCCCAACTGTTCCACCTGGTCGTCGAAGTTTGTGTCGGAGCGGTAGAGCTTGGCGGGAGTCAGATCTCCCGGCCACGGGGCGTGGACCACAGCCAGACCCAACAGATGAAAGGCCACGGCAGCGGCGGCAAAGATAGCCGCACCCCAGCGTGGGGGCTGTCCCTGGGCCAGTCCCCACCGAAACAGAGGCCACAGCAGGAGAGTGGGCAGAAAGAAGAGAAGCAGCAGGGGAAGGGCTGCGGCGATGGCAGGCAAAATTACGCCTGCATAGTCGCTCAAACGGTTGCCGGCCGCGGTCTCCAGGGTGCTGAGGGGGTAGTAGGCCTGGAGGGTGTGCTTGGCAATCAGTTCAGCGGCAAACAGCATGGTAAGTAAGAACGACAGCAGCACCGTAAGGATGCGGCCGGACCGCTGCGGGAGCAGGATGGGCAGCAGTGCCAGCAGACTTCCAGCCGACAGGGAGAAGAGAAGGTAGATGGGGAAATAGGTCATGGCGTTCCCCGTGGCCAAGTGCAGGACAACCTCCAGATAGACCAGCAGAAGGGGGAGGTACAGCCCCAGAGTCCAGGCGGGGAGCTTGGGCCGGGGGGGCGGCGGCGCGCAGTGCTGGCCCTGGTAGGGGTGAAGATGGGGCAGTTGCATAGAGGGTCCTCCTGTTTTTTGAAAAACCGGTAACACACATTTTACCGGATGTTAACGTAAGCGGATTATACCATGGGGCAGGAGGGAAACCAAGAAAGAAATTCTTTAAATCCGGTTACAAAAAAAGCTAGTTAGTTACAAAAAAGCCCGCGGACCGGTGAGGTCCGCGGGCAAAACAGATGAGCGCGAAGCTTAGGCCATCCACAGACCGTGGAGGTTGCAGTAGGCGTAGGCAGCAACCACTTCATCACCCTCGGCCAGGGCAAAGACAGCCTGAGGCTTGTCGTTGGGAGTGAGGTGCTTGATCTGCTGACCCTGCTTGGTCTCCAGGGCGATCCACTGGATAAAGTGCTCGGGGATCATGGGGTGCTCCACGGAGCCCACCTTTACAGTGACAGCGCTGCCGTTGACGCTGATGACGGGGACGTGCTTCTCCACGGCGGCGTCCGTGGTGCCGGGGACGATCTCGGTCATTTTCTGCCCGCAGCACATAACGGGCACGCCGGTGTTGTTAAGGAAAGTGACAATGTTGCCGCAGTGTTCACAGACATAAAATTTCATAGGGAATACCTCCTGCACAGTTGGGACAAAGTCTGTCAGACAGCTTGTCTCCGGATAGAAAAATTATACGTGGAAGCAGGGCGGAAGTCAATGATGGGATGGCTGCGGCGGCAGAAAAATTGTGGGGGCGCAGTGTGCGTTTAGGAGAAAATTTGAAGGGAAAATTCATGAAATTTTCATTCTTCCATGGCCAAATAAGGTTGCCATTGGAGGTGGAATATCGTATAATAACTAAGATAAGCGTATCTGTCTATTTGCCTTATTTTGTTTTGCGGCGCCGGGCGGCCAATGCCCGGTGGAAAAGGGGAGATCAGTGTTGTTGCAGACCATATTCAGCTTCTTTCAGGAGGAGATCCCGATTTTGAGCACCATCAAGGTGAAGGATCTTGTCGATGTGGCCATCCTCTCCCTGGTCATCTATAAGGCCCTGTGGCTGATGCGCAAGACCAGCTCCGGGCGGGTGCTGCGAGGCATCACGGTGCTGATTTTGGCGCTGTGCCTGGCCTATGGCTTCCGGCTGACGGCCACGGGGTACCTGCTGAACAAGGTGGTGGAGTGGGGCATCCTGATGCTGGTCATCCTGTTCCAGCCTGAGTTGCGTCAAGCTCTGGAGCGGATGGGCAGCGGAAAGCTCACCGATGTATTTTCCACATCCCGTCCCTTGCCGCTTCATGATATCGATACCGCCATCACCCAGACGGTGGAGGCCTACACCTCCATGTCCAAGGACAAGGTTGGAGCGCTGATGGTCTTTGAGCGGAAAAATCTTCTGGATGATGTGATCAAGACCGGTACCGCCCTGGACTGCTCCATCTCCAGTGAACTGCTAAAAAATCTGTTTTGGAACAAGGCGCCTCTCCACGACGGAGCGGTGATCGTCCGGGACGGTCGGATCGTTGGTGCGGGCTGTATGCTTCCCCTGTCGGGCAACACCAACCTGAGCCGGGACCTGGGCATGCGCCACCGCGCCGGCATCGGCATGAGCGAGCACTCCGACGCAGTGGTGGTCATCGTTTCCGAGGAGACGGGCTCCATCTCCGCGGCCGTAGGCGGCATGCTCAAGCGCCATCTGGCTCCCGAGACCTTGGAGCGGCTGCTGCGCAATGAGCTGCTGGCCGACGACGGAAGCGGGGAGGAGAAGAACCGAGCTGCCATGCAGATGCTGACCAACCTGTTTGCCCGGTGGAAGAAAGAGGAGGAAGAAAAATGATCAACCGTTTGCGTGATAGCCGGTCGTTCTACATCCTCCTGTCGATCCTGCTGGCAGTGCTGGTATGGCTGTATATCCGGGACGTAGAGAACCCCACTCAGGATGGCACCTATTACGGCATCGAGATCCAGGTGTCCGGTGAGCGGGTGCTGGAGGAGCGGGGACTGACCGTGGCCTCCATATCTCAGAAGACAGTAAATATTACTGTGAACGCCCCCATCAGTGTTCACAACGATCTGAGCCGGGAGAACATTACTGCCACGGTGGATGTGTCCCAGTGTTCGGAGCCGGGGGAGTATCAGTTGGCCTGTACCCCTAAGCTGCCCAGCAATATTGATACCACCGGCGCGTTTTTCCCCGACTCGGCCCAGATCGTCACCGTAGTCATCGATAACCTGTCCACCGAGACCAAGACGCTGGAACTGAAGCTGGAGGGCAGCGTAGCCGACGGCTATCAGGCCGGCACCCCTGTCTTCGATCCGGAGACCGTGGAGCTCAGCGGCACAGCGGAGCAGCTGGCTCGGGTCAGCCGGGCCGTGGTGATCCTGGAGGCGGACGGCTTGAAGCAGAGCTACTCCGGACGGCTGCCCATCACCCTGCTGGATGAGAATGACGAGCCGCTTACTGATACCAATATCAGCCTGAGTGAGGAGACTGCCTACCTGACGCTGTCGGTGGGAGTTATGAAGGAGGTACCTCTGACTGTAAGCTTTATTCCCGGCGGCGGCGCCACCGGCGACGGAGATGTGGAGGTGGACATCCAGCCCAAGACCATCAACGTCATCGGCACCGAGGACGCAGTGGCCGGCCTTACCGAGATCTCTTTGGGCAGCATCGACCTGTCCACTGTGCTGGATACCAGCGTTATCACCATGCCCATCCGTCTCTCCTCGGCGCTGGACAACGCCTCGGGGATCACGGAGGCCCAGGTGACCGTCACCATCAAGGGACTGTCCACCCGGTCTTTGGATGTGTCCAATATTGAGATCGCCAACGTACCCGATGGGTACTCTGTGGAAAAGGTGACCCAGACCCGCACCATCGTCATCCGGGGCAGCGAGAGCGCCCTGGAGCAGGTGGACCCCAATCAGGTTTGGATCGTGGCCGATATGTCCAAAATCACTGCCACAGGCACCAATTCCGTGCCGGTGACCGTCTATCTCAACGCAAGCGATGAGGTGGGCGTCATTGGAGAATATAAAATTGTGGTCAACATCAAAAAGATCTAGCATTATTTCTGGAGGCAGAACAGCATCATGAATCAAAGTGCCATCGTAAAAAAAGAAGTGCGCTCCGGCGTAGTGGAGGTCTCTCTCCTGCGCCAGGTGGAGTGCGGATTGAGCTGCGGAGGAGACTGCGCCGGCTGCATGCAGAAGCCCAAGGGGGAGATCCTGGCTCTGGCCAGCAACCCCATCGGAGCCAAGCCGGGAGAGCGGGTGGAGGTAGAGGCCACCTCGGGCAGCTCCATCGGCATCGCCCTGCTGATCTTCGCCATTCCCTGTGTGTTCCTGGTCCTGGGTTATTTGCTGGGCAAGGCGCTGGGAATGGGTGAAATGCCCTCGGTTGGTATGGCCGGGTTGGGACTGGTGGTGGGCTTCCTGCCCGCCGTGCTGGTGAACCGGGCGGTGACCCGCCGGCAGGAACCGGAGTTTACCATCCTGCGCCAGTTCTGAGGAACAGGTCATGTTCGGCTATGTCAGGCCGGTGCGGGACGAACTGAAGTGCCGGGACTTTGATCTATACCGGGCCGCCTACTGCGGGCTGTGCCGGTGCATGAAGGAGCGGTGCGGCTGGACGTCCACCTGGTTTCTCAACTACGACTTTACCTTTCTGGCCCTGCTGCTCACCCCGGAGGAGGAGCCTTACGCTCCCTGCCGGAAGCGCTGCTCGGTCCATCCTGTATTAAAAAAGACCATGTGTCCTGCCAGCCCGGCTCTGGAGCTGGCGGCCGATGAGAGTGTGATCCTTACCTGGTGGCAGCTGCGGGACAAGATCCGGGATGACGGCTTCTGGAGAGGCCTGCCCGCCCGGGGACTGGCTTTGTTCCTGCGCCGGGCCTATAAAAAGGCGGCCCGCCACTGCCCGGATTTTAATGAGGCGGTGCGGACATGTTTGGAGGAGCTGGATACTCTGGAGCGGGAGAAGTGCCCATCCATAGACCGGACCGCCGACACCTTTGCGCGCCTGCTTCAGGCGGCGGCACCCTCTACCGGCGATCCCCTCCGGGATCGGCCGCTGGAGGAACTTCTCTACCACCTGGGGCGGTGGATCTATTTGATCGATGCCCAGGACGACCTGGAGGAGGATGCCCAGGCGGGGCGATACAACCCGGTGGCCGCCCGCTTTGGCCCCCAGGGAAATCGGGAGGCCCTGGAGCTTACGTTAAATCACTCCCTCAACCGCATGTATTCCGCCGCCCAGCTGCTGTCCTTCGGCAGTCGCTGGCCGGTAATTGAGAATATCCTGTACCTGGGCCTGCCTCTGGTACAGCGGGCTGTCTTTGAGGGCAGCTGGAAGCAGATCCAAAAACAAACGATATGGAGACAGAATCAATGAGAGATCCCTACACCGTCTTAGGCGTCAGTTCCAATGCCAGCGATCAGGAGATCAAGAAAGCCTACCGGGAGCTGGCCCGGAAGTACCATCCGGACAACTACGTGGACAATCCTCTGGCCGACTTGGCTGAGGAGAAGATGAAAGAGATCAACGAGGCCTATGAGGCCATCCAGAAGCAGCGCAGCGGGGGAGGCGGCAGCTATCAAAGCGGTAGTTCCTCCTCCGACGGCTACCAGGGTGGCTACCAGCAGCAACAGCAGTATGGCGGCAACCCTACCTACGCCCGGGTGCGAAACCTCATCAACATGGGGGATCTGAACACTGCCGAGCGGCTGCTGGATGAGATGCCTCAGCACGGAGGCGAGTGGTACTTCCTGCGGGGAAGCATCGCCTACCGCCGGGGCTGGCTGGACGAGGCCATGCAGAATTACAGCCTGGCCGTCCAGATGGAGCCGGGCAATATGGAGTACCGTCAGGCCCTGAACATGATGCAGCGTGGCGGCCAGGCCTACCGGCCTTATCACTCCGGAGGAGGTATCGACAGCATGGACTGTTGTACCGCTCTGCTGTGCTGGCAGTGCCTGTGCGGAGGATGTAACTGATATGGCCGAGCGGGCGTCTGATTCCACCCGGCGCACGGCGCTGGGCGGCGTACTGGCCGCGGGCAGTCTGGCTGTAATGTGGCTGGCCTGCTTTTTCCCCACGGGAAAGTTGGGGCTGACGGCGGCGGCGGGCCTGTTCCCCATTGGAGCAGTCATTGCGGCAGGCCGTCCGGCGGGCCTTCTGTGCTGGGCGGCGGCCTCGGTGCTGGGGCTTCTGCTGCTGCCGGACAAGGGCGTGGCCCTGATGTACCTGTGCTTTTTAGGGCTGTACCCCACGGTGAAGAGCCGCATGGAAAACGTGAAGAGCCGTGTGGTGGAGTGGGTTGGAAAGATTGCCTTCCTCAATCTGGCCCTGAGCATCTGCTGGTTTGTCTTCCGCTCTCTGTTCCTTCCTGCGCTGCCCCAGTGGATCGGAGAGAAGACCTGGCTTGTCTATCTGGTGGGCAACGTGGTATTTCTCATCTACGATATCGGTTTGAGCCGCCTCATTGGGGCGGTGATGGTGCGTCTGCGTCCCGGACGGGGACGGTAAGGCGTCCCCTTTTTCCCGGCGGCGGGTTGGTTCCCGCATGACTGGGTACAATCCATGACATAAGGAAGTGACCCCCATGGTCAAAAGTATGACCGGCTACGGCCGGGCAGAGGATACCCTCAACGGCTGCACCATCACGGTGGAGCTGCGTTCGGTCAATAACCGCTACTTGGACTGCAATGTCCGCATGCCCCGGCTCTACCTCTTTGCGGAGGAGACCATCAAGAGCAGGGTGCAGAACACCATTTCCCGGGGAAAGGTGGACGTATTCGTCACCCTGGATTCCACCGGCGGCGAACAGGTCCAGGTGTCGGTGAACCAGCCCCTGGCCGACGGCTATTACGCCGCCCTTACCCAACTGGCCGAACGTTACGGCCTGTCCAAGGACATCTCCGTGTCCTTGCTGTCCCGGTTCCCCGACGTGCTGCTGGCGGAAAAGGCAGAGGAGGATGTGGAGCAGCGGGCTCAGGACATCTGTTCCGTTCTGGACCGGGCTCTTGCCGACTTCGACCAGATGCGCACCCGGGAGGGGGCGCGGCTGGAGACCGATGTGCTCTCCCGTGCTGCCCGCATCGAGGAACTGGTGGGTAAGGTGGAGGAGCGCTCTCCCCAGACGGTGGCCGAGTACCGCGCCAAGCTGGAGGCCCGGATGAACGAGGTGCTCTCCAACACCCAGCTGGATCCCGCCCGTATCCTCACTGAGGCGGCCATTTTTGCCGATAAGGTGGCGGTGGATGAGGAGACCGTGCGTCTGCGCAGCCACATCGGCCAGCTGCGGCACATGCTGGAGCAGGGAGGAGCCACCGGACGTAAGCTGGACTTCCTCATTCAGGAGTTCAACCGGGAGGCCAACACCATCGGCTCCAAGTGCAGCGACATCGATATTGCCCGCCATGTGGTGGACATCAAGGCCGAGATCGAGAAGATCCGGGAGCAGGTGCAGAATATTGAGTAAGGAGGCCGGTCCATGAAGCTGATCAACATTGGATTTGGCAATATGATCTCCGCCGGGCGGCTCATCGCTATCGTCAGCCCCGAGTCTGCCCCCATCAAGCGTATGGTCCAGGAGGCCCGGGACCGGGGCGTGCTCATCGACGCCACCTACGGCCGGCGCACCCGGGCGGTGCTCATCATGGACAACGACCATCTGGTTCTCTCCGCTCTGCAGCCAGAGACGGTGGCCAACCGGGCGGCAGGGGAGAAGGACAACGCAGAGGAGGAAGCGGAATGATCCGAAAGAAAGAGAAGGGACAGCTCATCGTGCTCTCCGGCCCCTCCGGGGTGGGAAAAAGCACGGTGATCGCCGAGCTGCTGGGCCAGCGAAACAACATCCATTTCTCCGTCTCTTACACCACCCGGCAGCCCCGGGTAGGGGAGCAGAACGGAGTGAACTACAACTTCGTCTCCCGGGAGGAGTTTGAGGGCATGATCCAGCGGGACGAGCTGCTGGAGTATGCGGAGTACGTCAATAACTACTACGGCACCTCCTTGAAGGTGATCCAGGAGAAGCTGGACGCCGGCATCGATGTGCTGCTGGACATCGAGGTCCAGGGCGCGGCCAAGGTCCGCTCCCGCTGCCCCGACGCCCTATTTATTTTCATTATCCCGCCCTCCTTTGAGGAGCTCTCCCGCCGTCTTCACGGCCGCCACACCGACAGTGAGGAAGTGATCCAGGGACGGCTGGAGAAGGCCCGCCAGGAGGCGAAGGAAATTTCCAAGTACGACTATCTGGTTATCAACGACAAGGTTTCCAATGCGGTGTCTGAGATCGAGTCCATTCTCGTCTCGGCCGAGTGCCGCGTGGAGAACCGGAAATCTATTTATGAAGGAGTTTTTGCGTTATGATGCTCTATCCTGCTATGAGAGACCTGCTTAAGAAGGTGCCCAGCCGTTATCAGCTGGTGAATGTGGTGGCCAGCCGTGCCCGTGAGATCGCCAGCGAGGCGGAGATCGCCGGAGAGCCTCTGGACGATAAGCCGGTGAGCATTGCCATCCAGGAGGTGGCTGACGGCAAGCTGGACGAGCGGCTGGAGCAGGTGGGCTGAGGTCATCCTGGCCCTGAATACACAACGGAGAAAGGGCGGGAGCAATGGACCGGAGCGCGCCGTTGTTCCGCCCTTTCTTAGGCTTGCAAGGAGGGAGAAAGCATGGGGTGCGTCGTGGCCAAGGTCGCCGTATCCAAGGCGGTCTACGCCATCGATAAGCCCTATGACTATCTGGTCCCTGCGGCTTTAGAGGACCGGCTGCGGCCGGGGATGCGGGTGCTGGTCCCCTTTGGGGCGGGCAACCGGGGATCGGACGGCATCGTGCTGGCGCTGGCTCAGCAGGAGACGGGCGGAGGCTTAAAGGCTATCACCGCCGCCCTGGACGAGGAGCCGGTGCTGGACCGCCGTGGTCTCCAGCTGGCTCTTTGGATGCGGGAGCGGTACTTTTGTACTGTGTACGATGCGGTGAAGGCTATGCTGCCCGCCGGGCTCTACTACGCCCTGCGGGACTGCGTGAAGCTGACCGTGGACCGGGAGGGGGCCTATGAGGCCGCCCAAGGTTCTGCCGCCGCCACAAAACTGGTGGACATGCTGCTGGCCTGGGAGGGCCAGGGAGAGCTGGAGCAGATCCGGGCGGGCTTTGGTCCCAAGGATCCCACTCCGGCCATACGCTATCTGGTGGAGCGCGGTGCAGCGGAGATCGTCACCAGCGCCCAGCGGGGCGTAGGGGACAAGACGGAGAAGCTGGCAGTGCTGGCCATGCCCTCGGAGGAGGCCATGGCTCTGGTCACTCCCCGGCGAAAGACTGCACCTCTGCGCTACTCGGTGACCGAGCTGCTCTGTCAGTTGGGTGCGGCCAGCGCCAAGGAATTGTGTTACTTCACCGGAGCCTCCTCGGCCACCATCAAGTCCCTGGCCAAGAGCGGCATCCTCACCCTGGAGCAGCAGGAGGTATTCCGCCGGGTCCAGCTGGACGACGTGCCGCCCAAGCCCTTGCCGGAGCTCAATGAGGAACAGCAGGCCGCTCTGGAGGGGCTGGACCGGCTGTGCCGGGAGGGAAAGCCCGCCGTGGCGCTCCTGTACGGCGTGACGGGCAGCGGCAAGACCCAGGTGTACATCCGCCTCATCCAGCAGGTGCTGGACCGGGGGGGAAGCGCCCTGGTTCTGGTGCCCGAGATCGCCCTGACGCCTCAGCTCCTGCGGGTGTTTGCCGCCCACTTTGGACAGGAGATTGCGGTCCTTCACAGCTCTTTGCCCGCCGGAGAGCGGTACGACGAGTGGAAGCGAGCCCGGAGCGGCAAGGCACGGGTGGTCATCGGAACCCGCTCGGCGGTGTTCGCGCCGCTGCAAAACCTGTCCCTCCTTATATTAGATGAGGAGCAGGAGGGGAGCTACAAGTCGGAGAACACCCCCCGCTACCACGCCCGGGACGTGGCCAAGTACCGCTGTGTCCAGGAGAATGCCCTGCTGGTTCTGGGGTCCGCCACCCCGGCGGTGGAGACCATGTACAGTGCCCGGGAGGGGATTTACCACCAATTTACCCTCACCCAGCGCTACAACCAGAAAGCCCTGCCTCAGGTGCATATCGTGGACCTGAAGGAGGAGCTGCGGGAGGGCAACGGGGGAGCCATCAGCGGCCTGCTGGCCCGGGAGATCGGGGACAACCTGGCCCGTGGGGAGCAGACCATCCTGCTTCTTAACCGCCGGGGAGCCAGCCGCATGGTGTCCTGCGGGGAGTGCGGTGAGGTGCCCCAGTGTCCCCGGTGCTCGGTGAAGCTCACCTACCACTCGGCCAACGGGCGGCTCATGTGCCACTACTGCGGTTTTTCCCAGCCCCTGCCCCACGCCTGTCCTGCCTGCGGCGGGAAGCTCAACTTCATCGGCGTGGGCACCCAGCGGGTGCAGGAGGAACTGGAGGAGCGTTTTCCCGGGGTGGAGGTACTGCGGATGGACTCAGACACCGTCACCGCTGCCCACTCCCACGAGAAAATTCTGGAGCAGTTCCGCTCCGGCAAAGCCCCCATCCTGTTGGGCACCCAGATGGTGGCCAAGGGACTGGATTTTGAAAACGTGACCCTGGTTGGCGTGGTGCTGGCCGATCAGTCCCTGTTCGTGGACGACTTCCGGGCAGTGGAGCGGACCTTCTCTCTGCTCACCCAGGTGGTGGGCCGGGCCGGGCGGGGGGAGAAGACGGGCCGGGCGGTGATCCAGACCTTCACTCCCGACCACGACGTCATCCGCTTTGCCGCCCGCCAGGACTACGAGCACTTCTACCAGCAGGAGATCCAGCTGCGCCGCCTGCGCCGGGAGCCCCCCTTCCGGGACGTGTTTGTCCTCACCGCTTCCGGTCCGGAGGAGACAGGGGTATTGCGTTGCTGTGTGAAGCTGCGCCAGGCTCTGGAGGGAGCCCTGGGACGGTTTGACCAGGCGTGGGAGCTGCTGGGACCTGCCCCGGCGGCGGTGGCCAAGGTGAATAACCGCTACCGCTACCGGCTGACCCTGTCCACCAAGAACTGCCGCCCGGTGCGGGAGCTGTTAGGACAGCTCATTGCCCATGCCCATCAGGACCGGGAGAACCGGGGCATATCTGTTTACGGAGATTTGAACCCCTATTAAGGGAATGAGATAAAGGAGGAACATGGAAATGGCCATTCGAGAGATTCTGACCCGGGGGGAGAGCGCCCTCACTAAGGTGTGCCACCCCGTAACCAAATTTGATCAGAAGCTGTGGGATCTGATCGACGATATGAAGGAGACCCTGGCTGAGGCCGGAGGTGTGGGACTGGCTGCCCCTCAGGTGGGCATCCTGCGCCGGGTGGTTATCGTCATCAACGAGGCTGACGAGGTGCTGGAGCTGGTAAACCCCGAGATCGTGGCCCAGCAGGGAGAGCAGGACGGCCTGGAGGGCTGTCTGTCTGTGCCCGGCCTGTGGGGCTTTGTGAAGCGCCCCGAGTGGGTGAAGGTGAAGGCCCAGGACCGCTTCGGCAAGGAGTATGAGGCGGAGGGCACCGGCCTGACCGCCCGTTGCTTCTGCCACGAGTTGGCCCATCTGGACGGCCACCTGTACACCGAGCTAACCGACAAGCTCTACAACAGTGAGGAGCTGGACGAGCTGATGGATGAGCAGGCCCAGGAGGAGATGGAATGAGAATCGTCTTTATGGGCACCCCCGACTTTGCCGTTCCCTCCCTGGAAGCCCTGGTGGCGGCGGGACATGAGGTGTGCGGGGTGTTCTGTCAGCCCGATAAGCCGGTGGGACGGCACCAGAACAAGCTCCAGCCCCCGGCGGTAAAGGTGTGTGCCCAGAGCCACAACATTCCCGTTTTCCAGCCCACCAAGCTGCGGGACGGTACCGCTCTGGCTCAGCTTCAGGAGCTCAATCCGGAGCTCATCGTGGTGGCGGCTTATGGACGTATTCTGCCCGACGACATTCTGGCCCTGCCTCCCAAGGGATGTATCAACGTCCACTCGTCCCTGCTGCCCAAGTACCGTGGGGCCGCCCCCATCAACTGGGCGGTGGTGAACGGGGACAAGGAGACCGGCGTGACCATCATGCATATGGCCACCGAGCTGGATGCGGGGGACATCATCGACCAGGTGAAGACCCCCATCGACCCGGATGAAAATGTAGAGGCGGTCCACGACCGCCTGGCCCAGCTGGGCGGGGAGCTGCTGGTGAAGGTGGTGGCCGACATCGCTGCCGGTACCGCCAAGCGCACCCCCCAGGACCACAGCCAGGCTACCCTGGCGCCCATGCTCTCCCGGGCGCTCAGCCCCATCGACTGGAGCCGCAGCGCCAAGGAGATCCACAACCAGGTCCGGGGTCTGACCCCCTGGCCCGCCACCTCCACCGATATTTTGGGGGACACCATCAAGGTGTTCGCCGTGGAGGAACCGGGGATCGAGACCGGAAAGGCTCCCGGCACTGTGATTGCTGCCAATAAGGCGGGAATCGACGTAGCCTGCGGAGATGGCAAGGTAATTCGCTTGACAGAAATCCAGGCTCCCGGCTCCCGGCGGATGTCGGCAGCCAACTATCTGGCCGGACACCCGGTGACGGTAGGCTGAGGTGCAAACCCGAGCAAAGCAACAAATTTCGCAAGGTAAAAAACCATTACAAATAAGATGTACCAATGATTTAAGAGAAAGAGAAGGGGCGAACGAGATGGACGCACGGGAGGCGGCACTGTTGACGCTGAATACCTGCCAGCGGCAGGGGGGCTGGTCGGACGGCGCGCTGAAAAAGCAGCTGGCCGCCGGGGGACTGGAGGGCCGGGAGGCCGCTCTGGCCACCCAACTGTGCTTCGGAGTGGTGCAGAACGAGATGCTGCTGGACTTTTATATCTCCAAGTTCTCCAACATCCCCCTGCGGCGCATGGAGAGCAAGGTGGTCCAGGCCCTGCGCCTGGGGCTTTATCAGATGCTGTTTCTTAGCAAAATCCCCCAGAGCGCGGCGGTGAACTGCTCGGTGGAGCTCACCCGCACCCACTGCAAAAACCCCAGAGCGCCGGGGATGGTCAATGCCATTCTGCGTAGCTTGCAGCGGAATTTAAACCAGCTGCCCACTATCCCGCAAAATGACCTGGCGGAGTATTTCAGCATCCTGTACAGCCACCCGGTGTGGCTGGTGGAGGCGCTGCTGCCGCTGCTGGGCAGCGAGGGGACAGCGGAGTTTCTCCAGGCCAACAACAGCCAGCCTCCCATGACCGCCATGGTGAACACCACCAAGGCCACCGCCCAGGAGGCAACGGACCTGCTGGCTGAGCAGGGAGTGGAGGTCACGCCCCACCCCTGGCTGGAGAACTGCCTTATCTTAAATAAGACGGGCAATCTGGAGCGGCTGGATGCCTATGGGCAGGGGCTCTTTTATGTTCAAGACCCTGCCTCCCGGCTGATGGCTCTGGCTTCCGGCGCCGCGCCCGGGATGCGGGTGCTGGATATGTGCGCCGCGCCCGGCGGCAAGAGTTTTGCCGCCGCCATCCAGATGGACAATCAGGGAGAGGTCATCTCCTGCGACCTCCATCCCCATAAAAAGAAGCTCATTCAGGCCGGAGCCGACCGGCTGGGCCTCAGCATTATCAAGCCCATGACTGCCGACGGCAAGGTGCGGCGGGAGGAGTGGGTGTCCGCCTTTGATCTGGTGCTGGTGGATGCGCCCTGTTCCGGTCTGGGTGTCATCCGGAAAAAGCCGGATATCCGCTACAAGGACCCCAAGCCCCTGGAAGACCTGCCCCAGGTCCAGCAGGCGATTTTGGAAAACGCGGCGGGCTATGTAAAGGCGGGCGGAGTGCTGATGTACTCCACCTGTACCATCCTGCCCCGGGAGAACGGGGAGGTCGTGTCCGCCTTTTTGGAAAAGCACCCGGAGTTTGTCCGGGAGGCCTTTGAACTGCCCGGAGCGGCAGGGCGGGTGGAGGCAGGGGAGATCACCCTCTGGCCCCAGGTCCACCAAACGGACGGATTCTTCATCTGTAAACTGCGAAAGGTAGGGGAGACCCCTTGACCGATATCAAATCCATGACCCTGGAGGAGCTGACCGCCTGGCTCAAAAGCCAGGGAGAGCCCGGTTTCCGTGCCAAGCAGATTTTTCGCTGGATCTACCGGGGAGTCACCTCCTTTGACGAGATGACCGACCTGTCCAAATCGCTGCGGGAAAAGCTGAAGGAGACCTGTTTTCTTACCGTGCCCAAGGTGGCACGCAAGCAGGTGTCCCAGCTGGACGGCACCATCAAATACCTGTGGGAGCTGGGGGACGGCAACTGCATTGAGACGGTGCTCATGCGCTATAAGCACGGCAACACCGTCTGCGTCTCCAGCCAGGTGGGCTGCCGCATGGGCTGCGCCTTCTGCGCCTCCACACTGGCTGGCAAGGTGCGAAACCTTACCCCCGCTGAGATGGTGGACCAGGTGCTCTTCACCCAGTTGGACAGCGGGGCGCCCATCTCCAACATTGTGCTCATGGGCATCGGCGAGCCTCTGGACAACTATGACACGGTGATGAAGTTCCTCACCCTGGTCAACCACCCCGAGGGATTGAACATCGGCATGCGCCACATCTCCCTGTCCACCTGTGGATTAGTAGATCAAATTGACAAATTGGCCCAACGTGGGTTACAATTAACGTTGTCTGTCTCCCTGCATGCTCCCGATGACGAGACCCGGTCCAAAATTATGCCGGTGAACCGCGCGGTGGGAGTGGAGCAGCTGATAGACACCTGCCGCCGGTACTTTGAAACCACCGGGCGGCGGATCTCCTATGAGTACGCCATGATCGACGGGGTCAACGACTCCGACCGCCAGGCCGACCTGCTGGCCGGTCTGCTGAAAGGGATGCCGGGGCATGTGAACCTCATCCCTCTCAACGACGTGGAGGAGAGTCCTCTGAAGCCAAGCCGCCGGGTGGCGGCGTTCCAGAAACGTCTGGAGAGCCACGGCGTCACCGTCACGGTCCGCCGCCGGCTGGGCAGCGACATCGACGCCTCCTGCGGACAGCTGCGGCGTAAGGCCATGGGGGAGCAAGCAAGAGAACGTAAGGGCGGTCCCAGGGCCGCCGGAAGAAAGGAAGATGTGCCATGAATGTGTGGGGTATCACCGACCGCGGTGTGATCCGGACACAGAATCAGGACGCCTTTGCCCACCAGGTCCTGCCCGACGGGCGGGTGGTGGCCCTGGTGTGCGACGGCATGGGCGGAGCCAAGGCAGGAAATGTGGCCAGTTCCATGGCGGTGGACATCTTCATGCGGGAATTTTTGCAGGACGAGGGCCGCAGCGGCCTGTCGGACCGCAGCCGGATGGAGCGCCCTGCGGCAACCGCCAATGAACAAGTCTTCCGCCGCGCGGTTACCGAACCCGACTGCGCCGGGATGGGCACCACCATGGTGGCCGCTCTGGTGGAGGAGGGGCAGGCCCTGATCCTCAACGAGGGAGACAGCCGCGCCTACCATCTCTCCGAGGAGGGCGGTATTGTCCGGGTGACCCGTGACCACTCTCTGGTGGAGGATCTGGTGGAGCGAGGCGAGCTGACCCCCGACCAGGCCAGAACCCATCCCCATAAGAATCTCATTACCCGCGCCCTGGGCGCGGACCCTGAGCTGCGGGCCGATCTGTTCCGGCAGAAGCTGAACGAAGGGGACTTTTTGCTGCTGTGCAGCGACGGGCTGAGCAATGTGGTCTCCGAGCAGGAGATCTTGTACGAGGTGATCCACGGAGGCGAGGCATGCACCTGCTGCCGCCGCCTGCTGGATATCGCTTTGCACCGGGGGGCGCCGGACAACGTGACGGCGGTGCTGATCCAGTGCTGATATTCTGTCAAGCCCAAACCAGTCAATCCCCAGTCCGACTGGGAAAGCCTACAAAGGAGGATATTTACCATGGATCAGTACATCGGTAAATTACTCGACAATCGATATGAAATCCTGGAGCTCATCGGCGTGGGCGGTATGGCCCGGGTCTATAAGGCCCGCTGCCATCGGCTCAACCGTCTGGTGGCCCTGAAGATCCTGCGGGACGATCTGGCCCAGGACGCAGAGCTGCGCCGCCGTTTCCACGATGAGTCTCAGGCTGTTGCCATGCTGTCTCACCCCAACATTGTGGCCGTGTACGACGTCAGCCGTTCCTCCGATATCGAGTACATCGTCATGGAGCTCATCGACGGCATCACCCTGAAGCAGTACATGCAGAAGAAGGGAAACAAGCTCAACTGGCGGGAGGCCCTGCACTTCATCACCCAGATCGTCAAGGCGCTGGGGCACGCCCACAGCCGCGGCATCATCCACCGGGATATCAAACCCCATAACATCATGGTGCTCCGGGACGGCAGCGTGAAGGTGGCCGACTTCGGCATTGCCCGGGTGACCTCCGGAGGGCACAGCACCCTCACCCAGGAGGCTCTTGGATCGGTACACTACATTTCTCCTGAGCAGGCCAGGGGCAGCCACATTGACGAGCGCTCCGATTTGTACTCTGCCGGTGTGGTCCTCTATGAGATGATTACCGGCCGCCTGCCCTTTGAGGGGGATACCCCTGTCTCGGTGGCCATCCAGCATATCAATTCCATTCCGCTCTCCCCCCGGGAGATCGATCCCACCATTCCCGAGGCGCTGGAGGCCATCACCATGAAGGCCATGGCTCCCAACCCGGACAACCGTTACCCCTCCGCCGATGCCATGCTGGCCGATTTGGAGGAGTTCCGGAAAAACCCCAATATCAACTTTGATTTCAGCCCCAACGACTTCCACCCCGAAGAGGAGGAGGACGTGGACCGCACTCAGATCCACACCGTTCCTCCCCGTACCTCCAGTGGGCGCAGAGAGACGCCTGTCTCCAGAACGGAGCGTCAGGATCGGCGAGCCCGCCGCATTGAGGAAGAGGAGGAAGATGAGGAGGAGGAGCGCCGCGGCCCCAACTGGCCGGTGATCGGCGCGGTGGCTGCCATTCTGGTGTTTGTAGCCGCTCTGGTCTTCATCATGTTCTCCACGGTCTTTTCCGGCAGCTTCCAGGGTGGGAACACCAAGCGGGTACCTACGGTGACCGGCCTTCTGTACAGTGAGGCTTCCGTGGATACCAATCTGCTGGGCGATTTTACCCTGGAGATCGTGCAGGAGAAGGAGAGCGACAAGCCTGCGGGTACCATCCTCTCGCAGGATCCTACCGCCAACAGTGCGATTACTGCGGATACCGGTACGGTCATTCAGGTGGTGGTCAGCACCGGACAGAGCGATGAGGTGCTCATGCCTGATCTGGCGGACAAAGACTACGTCACCGCCAGTGCGCAGCTAAAGGCGTTGGCCAAAGAGAACGGTATGACCCTGAACATCGACTTCAGCTCCAGAACGGAGTATAGCGATGAGATCGAGAAGGATCACGTGATCTCTACCATTCCTGAGAAGGACTCTGTCCTCTCGGACGGAGACACTGTTGTTCTGGTGGTCAGCCTGGGCAAGGAGACACAGCAGGTGGATATGCCCGGACTGCTGGGACAAACGGAGGATATGGCACGAAAGATGCTGACCAGCAAGGGCCTGGATGTTGGAAGTGTGGAGCACGAGTACAGCAATGATTACCCCAAGGGCCAAGTGTGCTTCCAGTCGGTGAACGAGGGCACCAAGGTGGACCAGGGCACAGCCATCAACATCATCATCAGCGACGGTCCCGACCCCAACACCCAGCCGATTCCCACCGAGGTCACCAAGACAGTCAGCTTCACCCTGCCGGACGCCGGTGCTGTGGTCAACGTGGATGTCTACGATTCCCAGGGCAATAAGGTCCACAGCGGAACCTACGATACCAACCTGGAGGGCGGCTTCCAGCTGGACCTGAAGGGGACCGGTAAGCAGGTGTACACCGTGTATATCGATGGCGCCAAGGCATACGACCAGACCGTGGACTTTGACAGCTGATGGAAGGAATCATTTTTAAGGCCCTGAGCGGCTTCTACTACGTGGACGACGGCAGCGGCACCATCACCGCCTGCCGGGGACGAGGCAAGCTGCGCCATGAGAAAATTACCCCTTTGGTGGGGGACCGGGTGGAATTCACCCCCCTGGATAACGGCCAGGGAGCTCTGGACGCCATCCTGCCCCGGAAAAACCAGTTTGCCCGGCCTGCCGTGGCCAACATCGACCAGCTGGTCATCATTGCATCCCAGTCCATTCCGGTAACCGACCCCTTCCTCATCGACCGGGTCATCGCCATTGCCGAGGGAAACCACTGCGAGAGCATCGTATGCGTGAACAAGTGCGATCTGGCTTCCGGAGCGGAGCTGGCCGCCCTCTACCGGAGGGCTGGCTACCAGGCACTGGAAGTGAGCGCCGAGACCGGAGAGGGTATCGACCAGCTCAAGGAACTGATTTCTGGCAAGGTATCTGCCTTTACCGGAAACTCCGGCGTAGGCAAGTCCAGCATCCTCAATGCGCTGGAGCCGGGCATTGCTCTGAAGACCGGAGAGGTCAGCGACAAGCTGGGCCGGGGACGGCACACCACCCGCCATGTGGAGCTGGTGCGGCTGAGCTGCGGCGGAGTCGTCGCGGACACCCCGGGGTTCTCGTCCTTTGACGTGGACAAGATGGAGCTGTGCCGCAAGGAGGAGCTGGCCGGACGGTTCCGGGAGTTTGCACCCTATGTGGATCAGTGCCAGTTTCAGGACTGTGCCCATGTGAAGGAGAAGGGGTGCGCGGTGCTGGCGGCGGTGAAGGCGGGAGAGATCGCCAAAAGCCGCCACGAGAGCTATGTGCGCCTCTACGAGCAGGCCAAGCAGATTCCCGACTGGGAACGGAAATAAACTTTTTTGCGGAACGCCTTCGGGCGTTCCGCTTTTTTTGTGTCAAGGCGGAGGACTGGGCCATATACTAAAGTACAGTCTGTCAGGAGGGAGGCATAAGTAGATGGGCATTGTGGTGGTACGTTCTCCGAAATGTCTGCGGGGACTGCTGCGGCGGCTATTTGGCCTGCATCGGGAGCCGTGAGGGACCTCCCCCTTTCAAGCCTGCGGGCTTGAAGGGGGGAGCAACTGTTTTTGGACATAAGCGGCCTCTCCGGCGCATATAGTGTCCCAAAGCCGGATAGCCCGCCGCGGCGGGACACTCAAGGAAAAGGGAGAGGACAGTATGGAATTGGAATTTGACCGGGAAGTGACCCACTGCTACGAAGTGGCGGCAAGCGGGACGGTGTGCCAGGAGGAAACTCTGGAGACCATTGTGCCCGACGCCTGTCCGGACATTCTGCGTATCGTGGCCGTGTGTGCCCAGGCCACCCTGAACGGCAAGCAGGCACGGGATGGACTGGCCGAGGCCAGCGGCAGTGTGCGGGCGGTGGTACTCTACCAGCCGGAGGAGGGAGGCGGCCTGCGCCGTCTGGAGGCCGCCCTGCCTTTTACCAGTCAGATGGACGCCCCCACGCTCACACAACAGGGGATGGTGTCCGCCTGTGCGCGGGTACGGGGTGCGGAGGCCCGGGCCCTCAATCCCCGAAAGGTTCTGCTGCGGGTGGACCTGGCGGTGGAGATCACCGCCTTCCAGCCTACGGAGCACATGTGCTGCCAGGCTGTGCTGGAGCCGGAGGAGCACAAGGTGGAGCAGATGATCGCCCAGGCGGAGACCTATCAGCTCAGTGATGTCCAGGAGAAACCCTTTACATTCACAGATCAAATACGCCTCAACGGCGGCCAGGGGGAGGGCATGGAAGTAATGGCCTGCCAGGCCCAGCCGGTGTGCGGAGAGTGTAAGCTCATCGGCAGTAAGCTGATCTTCAAGGGCACGGTGGAACTCCAGCTGCTGGTCCAGGAGGCGGGGGGCGCTCTGACCCCCTACCGGGAGTCCATGCCCTTCTCCCAGGTGATGGAGATCCCCGGCGTGGGCGAGGGGAGCGAGTGCCAGATGGATCTGGAGCTGACCCAGTTTACCTGTTTGCCCAGCGGAGAGGACGGCCGCAGCGTAGAGGTCACCCTGGATGTGCTGGCTCAGGCCCAGGTGTGGTGCCACCGGCCGATGCAGCTTTTACAGGATCTGTACAGTACCGCCTGGGAGACCCAGGTGGCCCGGGAGGAGCACACCCTGTGGAAGCTGCTGGACCAGTCCAGCCGTGCCCAGAATGTGCGGGAGCTGCTGGAGACCGGGTCGCTGCCCCGCAGCGTAGTGGACAGCTGGGTCAACCTGGGAGAGATCACCCAGAGCCGAGAGGGCAACGAGGTAGTCCTCACCGGACCGGCCCTGGTGACGGTGCTCTATCTGGACGAGGAGGAGAACCTGCAGGCCTTCCAGCGCACTCTGCCTCTCAGCTGCCGGGTGGAAGCGCCCGCCGGGGCGGTGTGCCGCTGTCATCTGTTGTGTCCGGGGGAGGTGTTTGCCACTCCGGCAGCAGGCGGGTTGGAGGTGCGGTTTACCGCCGAGTTCCAGTTCCAGCTGCTCCAGCCTCAGCGGGCCCTGGCAGTAAGCTCCGCTGTTCTGGGGGAGCCAAGAGGAAAGCAGGAGGGGCAGCAGCCCTCGGTGGTGCTGCGTCTGGCCGCGCCGGGGGAGACTCTGTGGGACATCGCCAAGGCCTACGCCACCCCCCAGCATCAGATCCTTCAGGCCAATCAGCTGGAGGAGGGGAGCCTGCCCACCGGGAAGATGCTGCTTATCCCATCTTCTTTTTAATCTATACCACACACGCGCCCCGGAGACGGGGCGCATTTTTCTGTGCCCCCGGAAACAGGGCATATTCTACAGCTTATCCTCATACAGTGTAACGAAATACCAAGGCAAGCCAAAAGGGAGGAATGGCAGTGGAAGAGCGCAAAATCTATGAGGATATCGCCCGTCGGACCGACGGCGATATCTACATCGGTGTGGTGGGGCCGGTGCGCACCGGGAAGTCCACCTTCATCAAACGGGTGATGGAGAGTCTGGTCATCCCCAACATCGACAACGTCTATCGCCGGGAGCGGGCCCGGGATGAGCTGCCCCAGAGCGGCTCCGGGCGGACCATCATGACGGCAGAGCCCAAGTTTGTCCCTGAGGAGGCGGTGACCGTGTCCATGGACGCCTCGGCGGCGTTCCAGGTGCGGCTCATTGATTGTGTGGGCTACATGGTGCCCGGAGCAGTGGGACAGCTGGAGGGGGAGACCGAGCGCATGGTCACCACTCCATGGTTTGACCATGAGATCCCCATGTCTGAGGCCGCCGAGGTAGGCACCCGAAAAGTGATTGCTGAGCACTCCACCATCGGCATCGTGGTCACCACCGACGGCACCATCACCGAGATTCCCCGGGAGGACTATCTGGAGGCGGAGGAGCGGGTGATCCGGGAGCTGAAGGAGCTGGGCAAGCCTTTCCTGGTGCTCCTCAACTCTGCCCACCCAAATTCCCAGCGGACCCAGGCCATCCGGGATGAGATCGCCCAGCGCCACCAGGTCACCTGTGTGGCCGCCAACTGCCTGGAGATGGAAGAGGAGGACGTGAGCGCCCTGCTCAAGCAGGTGCTCTATGAGTTCCCACTCAAAGAGATGGACCTGTTCCTGCCTCCCTGGGTGGATGCCCTGCCTCAGGAGCACCCCATCAAGGCCGCTCTCTACGAGGCCATCCGCCAGGGAGCGGGACAGTTGGGCCGTATCCGGGACGTGGAGCAGGCGGTGGCCTCTATGCGGGAGTGCGAGCAGGTCAGCCAGGCGCGGGTGACCTCCATCGATTTGGGTACCGGCCTGGCCTGTGCCAGCCTGGAGCTGCCCAGGTCTCTGTTCTACGACACCATTTCTCAGCAGTCGGGTTTCCAGATCGGCAACGACGGAGATCTGATGGCGCTGCTTACCCAACTGGCCCAGGTGAAGGCATCTTATGACAAGGTAGCCGACGCCCTCAAGGAAGTGGAGGAGACGGGGTACGGAATTGTCGTGCCCTCCATTGACTCCCTGGTACTGGAGGAGCCGGAGATCGTGCGCCAGGGGGGACGCTATGGCGTGCGGCTGAAAGCAAGCGCCCCCTCTATACACATGATCCGGGCGGATATTGAGACGGAGGTCTCGCCCATTGTAGGCAGTGAGAAGCAGAGCGAGGAGATGATCCACTATCTGCTCCAGGAGTTTGAGGGGGACACGGCCAAGATCTGGCAGTCCAATATTTTTGGCAAGTCCTTCCACGAACTGGTGGGGGAGGACCTGAACGCCAAGGTCAAGCGTATGCCCGAGGACGCCCGGGAGAAGCTGCGGGAAACCCTCCAGCGCATCATCAACGAGGGCTCCGGCGGACTCATCTGCATTATTTTATAAGGAAAAGCGCCTCCCGGTTCTGGGAGGCGCTTTTCGGTTGCGGAGCGGGGGCAGGGGGTGGTATAATAAAGCATACTATGTCCCAAATGAAGGGCAAGGAAACAAAACAAATATTTTGTTGACTTACATAGAAAGAGAGGAACTGTTATGGATTACGCGAAGGAGTCCCTGCGTCTGCACGGGGAGTGGAAGGGTAAAATTGAAGTGGTGGCCACTGTGCCTGCGGGTAACAAGGGGGAACTGTCTCTGGCCTACACCCCCGGCGTGGCCCAGCCCTGCCTGGAGATCCAGAAGCACCCCGAGAAGAGTTATGAGCTGACCCGCCGCCACAACCTGGTGGCCGTCATCACCGATGGCACTGCCGTGTTGGGCCTGGGCGACATTGGCCCCGAGGCTGGTATGCCCGTCATGGAGGGAAAGTGCGTGCTCTTCAAGCGCTTTGCCGATGTAGATGCGTTCCCTCTTTGTGTCAAGACCAAGGACGTGAACGAGTTTGTCCAGACCGTGTATAACATCTCCGGTTCCTTCGGCGGCATCAACCTGGAGGATATCGCCGCTCCCCGGTGTTTTGAAATTGAGCGCCGCCTGAAGGAGATGTGTGACATCCCCGTTTTCCACGATGACCAGCACGGCACCGCCATTATTGCTCTGGCTGGCTTGACCAATGCTCTGAAGGTGGTAGGGAAGAAGAAGGAGGAGGTCCGGGTGGTCTTCTCTGGAGCCGGTTCCGCCGCCATCTCCATCACCAAGCTGCTACTGGAGGCTGGCTTCAAGGACATTACTCTGTGCGACAAGTTTGGCGCCCTGTATGAGGGCAACCCCGATATGAACTGGGCCCAGCAGGAGATCGCTAAGCGCACCAATCTGGAAAAGCGCAAGGGCACTCTGGCCGATATGCTGGTGGGTGCCGATGTGTTCATCGGCGTGTCCGCCCCCAACCTGGTGACCACCGAGATGGTCAAGACCATGAACAAGGATGCCATCGTCTTTGCCTGCGCCAACCCCACCCCGGAGATCTTCCCCGAGGATGCCAAGGCGGGCGGAGCCAAGGTGGTCTCCACCGGACGCAGCGATTACCCCAACCAGATCAACAACGTCCTGGCTTTCCCGGGCATTTTCCGCGGTGCTCTGGACGTGCGGGCCAGCGATATCAACGAGGAGATGAAGATGGCCGCTGCCATGGCGTTGGCCTCCATCATTCCCGATGAGGAGCTGAGTGAGGCCAACATCATTCCCGCTGCCTTTGACAAGCGGGTAGTGCCTGCGGTAGCCAAGGCCGTGGCCGAAGCCGCCCGGAAGACTGGCGTCGCCAGACTGTAACCTACTTTTCTTGAAAGAAAAGTAGGCAAAAGAACTTTGTGCGAAACTGCGTTTCGCCTCTGAAAGAGTAAAAAAGGGGTACCTCCTTCCAGCGGTTGACAAAGGGGAAAAACTATGATAAAGTTCTTATACTGCGAAGAAAAGGAACCTTAGCAAGGCATCACCCTGTGCAGAGAGCCCCCGGCTGGTGAAAGGGGGAGAGGACGCTTTGTGAAATTACCCCTTGGAGCAGCCGCCCGAAGCGTATTTCCTGCGTGGGTAGGGGACAGGCCGGGTTTCGCCCGTTATTGCGAAGGGAGTCACGTACTCCATGAGGTCTCTGTTGCGAGGCAGGGACGAACCAGAGGTGGTACCGCATTGCTATGCCCTCTGTCCGAATATTCGGACAGAGGGCTTTTTGCATGGAAAGGGGGCATGATATGACCAAGAGCCAAAAGGGCACCCTGTGTGTATTTGCCGCGGCACTGCTTTACAGCATTGGGGGACTGTGCATCAAACTCATCCCCTGGGGCGGCATGGCCATCAACGGCAGCCGCACCGCCATTGCCCTGGTGGTGATCGGGGCCTATCTGATCTGGGTCAAGCATCCCCTGCGCCTCAACCGCTGGGTCGCTCTGGGAGCCATCTCCGTCTTTGGCTGTAACGCCCTGTTTTCCATTGCCAACAAGCTGACCACGGCGGCCAACACCATCGTGCTCCAGTTTACCGCACCCATTTTTGTGCTGCTCATCACCCTACTGTTTTTTCACCGTCGGCCCGATAAGCTGGATGTGATCACCTGTGTGGTGGTCTTTGGCGGCGTGGTATTCTTCTTTTTGGACAGCCTGGAGATGGGAGGGGGGCTGGGCAATGTGCTGGCCCTGTTGTCCGGTCTGGCCTACGCCGGGGTGTTCCTGCTCAATGACATGCCTGACAGCGACGCCATCTCCTCTGTTTTCTGGGGAGATGTGCTCTCAGCCATAACCGGACTGCCGTTTCTTGTGAAGGAAACTGACTTTTCACCTACTGCTATTACTAGTCTTTTGGTACTTGGCGTATTCCAGGTGGCGGTGGCCTACATTTTGCTGACCATTGGTCTCAAAACTACCCCTCCTGTCACGGCCAGCTTGGTCTCCGGCATTGAGCCGGTGCTCAACCCCATTCTGGTGGCGGTATTCTATGGGGAGAAAATGGGCCCCATGGCACTCATTGGGGCGGCTATCGTCATTGGCGGCGTCATCGTCTACAATGTCTGCCGGACAAAAAAGCAAAAACCAGAAGAAATACAAGCAAATGAACTGATTTGATAAAGGAGTAAAGGAAAATGACTTGCTATGAAGAACTGAAGGCCCGCGGCCTCATCGCCCAGGTCACCAACGAGGAAGAGATCTCTAAAATGATCAACGAGGGCAAGGCCGTCTTCTACATTGGCTTTGACCCCACCGCTGACTCCCTGCACGTGGGCCACTTTATGGCTCTGTGCCTGATGAAGCGCCTGCAGATGGCGGGTAACCGTCCCATCGCTCTGATCGGCGGCGGCACCGGCTACATCGGTGACCCTTCCGGCCGTACCGATATGCGTTCCATGATGACCCCTGAGACCATCCAGCACAACTGCGACTGCTTCAAGAAGCAGATGGAGCGCTTCATTGAGTTCGGCGAGGGCAAGGCTCAGATGGTGAACAACGCCGACTGGCTGCTGGGTCTGAACTACATCGACCTGCTGCGGGATGTGGGCGCCTGCTTCTCCGTCAACAACATGCTCCGGGCCAAGTGCTACGAGCAGCGCATGGAGAAGGGTCTGAGCTTCCTGGAGTTCAACTACATGATCATGCAGTCCTACGACTTCTACTACCTGTTCCAGCACTACGGCTGCAACATGCAGTTCGGCGGCGATGACCAGTGGTCCAACATGCTGGGTGGCACCGAGCTCATCCGCCGCAAGCTGGGCAAGGACGCCCACGCGATGACCATCACTCTGCTGCTCAACTCCGAGGGCAAGAAGATGGGCAAGACTGCCAAGGGCGCCGTGTGGCTGGATCCCAACAAGACCTCTCCTTACGAGTTCTACCAGTACTGGCGCAACGTGGGCGACCAGGACGTGCTCAAGTGCCTGCGTATGCTCACCTTCCTGCCTCTGGAGCAGATCGACGAGATGGACAAGTGGGAGGGCAGCCAGCTCAACACCGCCAAGGAGATCTTGGCCTTTGAGCTCACCAAGCTGGTCCACGGGGAAGAGGAGGCCAAGAAGGCTCAGGACGCGGCCAAGGCCCTATTTGTGGGCGGCGGCGACATGAGCAACGTGCCCACCACCACCTTGACCGCTGAAAACCTCACCGACGGTTCCATTGGCATCCTGGACATGATGGTCACCTGCAAGCTGGCCCCCTCCAAGAAGGAGGCTCGCCGTCTGGTGGAGCAGGGCGGCGTTACCGTCAACGATGAGAAGGTGTCCGACGTAAATACCCGCTACACCGCCGACGACCTGTCCGGCGATGGCATCATGGTCCGCAAGGGCAAGAAGGTCTATCACCGGGTTCAGATGTAAGAACCATAAGAATTCGGGCCGGGGTAAAGCCTCGGCCCTTTCCATATAAAACGATAGGCGGGAACAACAATGGGATATTTTTTTCAGGGATTGACCATGGGGCTTGCCTATGTGGCTCCCATTGGTCTGCAGAATTTGTTTGTGATAAACTCCGCGTTGACCAACACACGCCGCCGTGCCTTGCTTACTGCTTGGATCGTCATTTTCTTTGATGTGACGCTGGCCTTTGCCTGCTTCTTTGGAATCGGCGCGGTGATGGAGCGTTACCAATGGCTGCAGATGGTGATCCTGTGTGTAGGAAGCCTCATTGTGATCTACATCGGCATTTCATGTGACCCTGCCTGCCCAACAGTCCATCCCGTTTATTTCCGGCGTGGGAATTGCATCCTGTCTCTGGTTCACGGGCATCACCCTTGCTATTTCTTTGTTCAGTGACCGCTTCAACGCCAAAACGCTGCGGATAATCAATGTTGTGTGCGGTATAATTATTATTTTCTACGGATGTAAGCTGATGTGGAATTTCATTCAGCTTCTATAAAAAAGAGTGCTGCGGCTTTTCGGCTGCAGCACTCTTTTTTATCAAAAGATTTTGGCTCAAAATCCGCCCAGATCCCGGATGACCGCGCTGGCCGCCACCAGTCCGGCGGCAGCGGGGACGAAGGAAATGGAGCCGGGGGTGGCCCGGCGGGCGGTGGAGCGAGGCCGGGTGTCTGTTCCGGCGGGAGCTTCCTCCTCGGCGGGCTGGAGAGGAGTGAGGGGTTCCTCCGTAGAGTAGACCACCTTCAGGTGAGTGATGCCCCGTTTCCGCAGCTCCTTGCGCATGACCCGGGCCAGGGGACAGCCCTGTGTTTTGCTCAGGTCGGTGACACGGAAGGCGGTGGGATCCAGCTTGTTACCCGAGCCCATTGCACTGAGAATTGGAACTTGTAAAGTGATACACCTTTCCACTAAATCCAGCTTAGCCGCCACGGTATCGATGCAATCCACCACGTAGTCATACTGGCTCAGATCCACCTGATCGGTGTTTTCCGGCAGGTAAAACATGCGAAATACTTCCACCTGACAAGCGGGGTTGATGTCCAGTACCCGCCGGGCCATTACCTCTGCTTTGGGCTGGCCGATGGTGGAGTGGAGGGCGACAATCTGGCGGTTTAAGTTGCTCTCAGACACGGTGTCGTCGTCATATAGGTGTAAAGTGCCTACGCCTGCGCGTGCTAGAGCCTCAACACAAAATCCGCCAACACCGCCTACGCCAAACACCGCTACTTTGGCGGCGGCCAGACGGGCGAGAGGTTCGTCTCCAACCAAAAGGCGGGTGCGGGAAAACTGGTCTGCCATAGAAAAACTCCTTACAAATGATGTGGTTTTCTTAGTATACCACACTTAGGCCGGTTACACCAGCTGGTAGTAAAGGCCGTGCTGGACGCAGTACCAAAAGAGCTTCCCGTGGCCGATTCGGGGCAGGCGGGTCTGCAGGTCCCACTCCGGGTAGAGCCGCCGCAGGATCAGGGTATCTCCTGTTACCAGGGCGACGAAGGAGACGTAGTGCTCCTTGGTCATGGGGTGGGAGGAGGAGACGAAGTAGTCGTTCTCGATAAGCTCTACATTGAGGCGCTCTTCCTCGGGTGCTTTCACGGCCTCCAGAGGGGCGAGCTTCTTGCCGCAGCAGGTGACAGCCGCGCCCACGGCAGAGGTGAGGATGTTGCCGCAGGTGGGGCAGACATAAAAGTTCAGGTTTTTCATGGTTCCTCCGATTTGTTCATTTTCCAAGAGCTCCCCGGCCAGCAGACCCTCCACCTCCACGCCCAGAGTTTGGGCCAGGCTGGGGAGCAGGGAAACGTCCGGACAGCCCTGGCCGCGCTCCCACTTGGACACCGCCTTGTCACTCACCGTCAGCCGCTGGGCCAGTTCCCGCTGAGTCAGGCCCTGCTGGGTGCGAAGGCTTCGGATTAGAGCACCGATTTTTTCATAGTCCATATAGGTTTCCTCCAGGTAATGAAATTTGTCCGTCTCACACAGCATACCAGAGAATAGCCCGTTTGCCAACCGACGCCCCGTTTACCTACTTTTTTCGAGAAAAAAGTAGGCAAAAAAGCTTTCTGCAAAGCTTCGCTTTGCCTCTCGCACGTAGGCAAGGTAGGTGTATAGTGAAGAGTCAGTCCCTCGCCTATACGCTGCCCTGGCTCCGTTGCACTAGGCGGTGTTTGTGCAGCGCAGTGTCCTTTCGATTTTGCGCATATAGGGCCTAAGGCCCGAGGCAAGAAGGGGAGACGGTCATGGTTTTTGCCGCCGGAAGGTTACTGCTATAAAAACAGGAGGGCATCTCCCTGTAATTGGGGGTCTGGGGGTACAGCGACTATGGACACCCGCCTTTGGCGAGGTGTTCATCGGAGCAGTACCCCCAGGGCATTTTTAGTTCCTTTTTGGGCAAACAAAAAGGAACCCGCCCCGCAGGGCGGAACCCTCCTTATAAATAGTATAATAGAAGAACGGCCATGGGAAAACCATGACCGTTCAATAATCGTAAAGGAAAATTACTTCACAAGATGGCTCATGTCATACAGACCAGGCGCCTGAACCGTAGCCATAAACTTAGCCGCTTCCACCGCGCCCTGGGCGAAGATATCCCGGGACAGGGCGGTGTGCTTGATCTCCATGATCTCGTCATGGCCGGCAAAGATGATCTCGTGCTCGCCAACGATGGTGCCGCCACGGACAGCGGAGATGCCGATCTCTTTCTTATCCCGGGGGTGGCGGACGCTGTGACGCTCAAAGACGTACTCAGTCTCGTGGCCGCAGCTGCTGGCGGCGGCGTCGGCGATCATCAGAGCGGTGCCGGAAGGGGCGTCCACCTTGCGGCGGTGGTGCCGCTCTACAATCTCAATGTCGTAGCTGTCGCCCAGCACAGAGGCGGCCTTCTTCACCAGCTCCAGCAGTACATTGATGCCAAGGGACATGTTGGCAGAGCGGAAGATGGGTACCTTCTGAGCAGCGGCGCCGATCTGGGCCACCTGCTCCGGGGTGTAGCCGGTGGTGGCCAGCACCAGGGGGGTGCCGGTGGCCTGGGCGAAGTCTAGCAGACCATTCAGGGCGGCGGGGGAGGAGAAGTCGATAACGGCGTCTGCCTTGCCGGTAAACTGAGCGGGGGAGGAATAAACGGGGAATTCTCCGTCGTTGGAGCCCAGCACGTCAAAGCCCGCGACCACCTCGACCTGAGGGTCGGCGGCGCACAGGGACTCTACGACCCGGCCCATATGTCCGTTGCAGCCGGAAATGATTATCTTCAGCATGGCGGGCTCCTTACTTCAGCAATCCGGCCCGCTCCATGGCGGCCTTCAGCACAGCCTTGTTCTTCTCAGCCATCTCGCACAGGGGCAGACGTACCGGGCCGGCCTCCATGCCCATCATGTTCAGGGCTTCCTTGACGGGGATGGGGTTGACCTCACAGAACAGGGCGTCAATGAGGTCCATGTACTCGATCTGCAGCTTGGAGGCGGCCTCGAAGTCGTTCTCCAGGCACAGATGGCTCATCTTCACCATCAATTCGGGGGCGATGTTGGACACTACGGAAATAACGCCCTTGGCGCCCAGAGCCATCATGGGTACCACCTGATCGTCGTTACCCGACCAGACGTAGAAGTCGTCGGGGCAGATGTGGCGGGTGTGGGCCAGAAGGGAGAAGTTGCCGCTGGCCTCCTTGACGCCGTTGATCTTGGGATTCTCGGAGAGAATCTTGTAGGACTCGGCAGTGAAGGACACGCCGGTACGGCTGGGTACGTTGTAGAGGATGATGGGCAGTTCCACCCGGTCGGCGATGTACTCATAGTGCTTGACCAGACCGGCCTGGGTACACTTATTATAATAGGGAGTGACGTGGAGCAGAGCGTCAGCGCCGGAATCCTGGGCGTGGAGGGAGAGGTAGACGGCGGCGGAGGTGTCGTTGGAACCCGCGCCGGCGATGACCTTCACCCGGTGGTTGACCTTTTCCACGCAGTAGTCCACCGCGGCAATATGCTCCCGGATGGTCATCGTGGCCGACTCACCGGTGGTGCCGCAGACACAGATAGCGTCTACGCCGCCGGCGATCTGGGCCTCAATGAGGCGTCCGAAAGCGTCGTAGTTGATGGTCCCGTTGGCGTCGAAGGGGGTGGCGATGGCGACGCAGGAGCCGGTGAATACGGGAGTCCTCATAAAATCACAACCCTTTCTGGTTAAAATATAAGAAGGGAGGGGAGAGGACCTCTCCCCTCCGGATTAAGACAGTTTCTCAGCGATCCATGTAGCCCTCAGCGCACAGCAGCTCGGCCAGAAGGACCGCACCGCCGGCAGCGCCGCGCAGGGTGTTGTGGCTCAGACCCACGAACTTGTAGTCGTACTGGGTGTCCTCACGCAGACGGCCCAGGGAGATGGCCATGCCGCCCTCCAGTTCCCGGTCCAGCTTGGCCTGGGGACGGTCGGGCTCCTCGAAGTAGTGCAGGAACTGCTTGGGGGCGGAGGGGAGCTGCAGCTCCTGAGCGCGGCCCTGGAAGGCAGCCCAGTCGGCCTTGATCTGCTCGATGGTGGGCTTGCAGCCCTCCTTGAAGGAGACAAACACAGCGGCGGTGTGGCCGTCGGACACGGGCACGCGCAGGCACTGAGCGGTGATGGCGGGACCCTCGGCCTTAACGATCTTGCCGCCTTCCACCTTGCCCCACACCTTCAGGGGCTCCTGCTCGCTCTTCTCTTCCTCGCCGCCGATGTAGGGGATCAGGTTATCCACCATCTCGGGCCAGCGCTCAAAGGTCTTGCCGGCGCCGGAGATAGCCTGGTAGGTGCACACCAGCACCTTGTCGATGCCATACTTCAGCAGGGGATGCAGGGCGGGGGCGTAGGACTGGATGGAGCAGTTGGACTTTACAGCAATGAAGCCGCGCTTGGTGCCTAGACGCTGACGCTGAGAAGCGATGACCTCCAGGTGCTGGGGGTTCATCTCGGGCACCACCATGGGCACGTCGTCGGTCCAGCGGTGGGCGGAGTTGTTGGACACCACGGGGCACTCGGCCTTGGCGTAGCGCTCCTCCAGGGCGCGGATCTCGTCCTTCTTCATATCCACGGCGCAGAACACGAAGTCCACCATGCCGGCGATCTTCTCTACATCAGCGGCGGCGTCCATCACCACGATGTCCTTGGCCTCGGCGGGGATGGGGGTCTTCATGGCCCAGCGGTTGGCTACGGCGTCCTCGTAGCGCTGACCGGCAGAGCGGGGAGAGGCGGCGATGGCAGTGAGCTGGAACCAGGGATGGTTCTCCATCAGGGTGACAAACCGCTGGCCTACCATGCCGGTTCCGCCGATGATACCTACTTTATACTTTTTCATAGCATTCTACCTCCACAACAGCACAGGGTATTCTATGTCCCGCGCGTAAGATAAATGAATTGATCCTGCCCAGATATTGGCCCGGGTAAAAAAATAAATCAGCGGCTTTTCAAGCGGCTGATTTTGTACTATAATGACGACTGTGGTTTGGACGCACCGCAGCCGGCAAAATATTCACAAAAGCAGACAGCGCTCCACCTGGGCAGCCCGCCCAGATGACAGTCACAGGGCTGTTAACCAAGCGACCAGAGCCCCCTTCCTCCGGCAGAAGGGACCCTTCGGCGGCCTTCCCTTTGGACATGGCTCAGACGGGAACCGGCTCCCTAGCCACGCTTACTCATGTCAGCCGCGCCTCTATCTTGCAGAATTTGAATTTATCCTACCATCTTTCCTGGTAGGTGTCAAGGGAGCGCATGGGAAGAATTAGAGAAATGGGGTTTACCATGAAAAGAATATTTATGCAACTTGCCGCAGTGGTTCTGGCTGTGGCCGTGGCGGTGCCTATGGCGGCCCCTGCCCGGGCCGCCCGGAACGATGAACTCACCCTGCGGGTGGGGCTGGCCTACGGCAGTAGCGCCCTGGTCAGCGCCAACCTGGAGAATAACACCGGCTACGGCTCCGGGTACCGTTTTGGATATTACGACAGCGATCTGGACTTTGTGGAGCTGGGCCGCACCAGCTCCAGCGTTACCAAGCTGACCATGGTCAAGGCTCAGAATATCTGGGTCAGCGGCACCAGCTACTCCACCTCTGACAATGGGGGAGAGCTGATTGGCTGCTACCATGTACAGATGCCGGGATCCTATAACAGCTACAATGCCGCCTATTCCGAAGCGTCGGACTACTCCGACGGCTTTGTGGCCTGGATCGACGGAGCGTATCAGGTTCGTGTGGGCGCCTATGAGACCAAGGTGGAGGCCGAAAGCCGGGCCAGCAGTCTGGGCGGCACCGTGGTGGGCACCAGCTCCTATGCCGTCAACGTGACCCAGACCGGCAAGGCGAAGATTCTGTTCCAGTTTGACGGCGGCTCTTCCACAGCCCTTGGTATCATGCCCGACGTCACCGGAGCAGGGGAGACCCGCACCTGGTTCAAGGGTTACCGCTACCCCGGCGGGTTCCGCTATGAGCGGGTAAACGGGGGAAATCTCACCGTGGTGAACATCGTGGACATGGAGGACTACCTTATTGGAGTTGTGCCCTATGAGATGAGCGATAGTTGGCCTCTGGAGGCGCTGAAAGCCCAGGCTGTGTGTGCCCGCAGCTATGCCTACAACTCCCTCAACCACCACAGCAGCTACCATTTTGACATCTGCAACGGCACTGACTGCCAGGTCTACTACGGCTATGGCGGCGGAAGTACCTATAACTCCAACGCCGCCCGGGCGGTAGAGGAGACCGCCGGGGTGTATGCCAAGTACAACGGCAAGGTGATCGAGACCTTCTACTCTGCCAGCCACGGCGGAGCCAGCGAGAGTGTGTATAACGTGTGGGGCTCCTCTCTGAGCACCTACCCCTATCTGTGCGGTGTGAAGGACCCCTATGAGGCCGACACCGCCTCCATGAATCCGTACTCCTCCTGGACGGTGTCCTACACCACATCGACCCTGACCCAGCGCCTGCAATCCAAGGGGTATGGTACCGGCACTTCGGTGGCTTCCCTGGATCTCACCTACTCCGATCTGGGCAACGTGATCGCCGTCAAGGTGAACTATGCCAACGGGCAGAGCAACACCTTCAAGCCCACCAACATGCGCAGTACCTTCGGCATCAGCTCCATCCGCTTCCAGGTTAACAGTTCTGGCAGCGGAAGTGGAGGGACCTCTGACGGTTCCCTGCCGGTGAATGGCTCCGGGTCTCTGCCCGAGCAGGACAGCTACTACGTCATCAGCGGCAGCGGCACGGTGGGCAAGACCGACCGGGAGGATCTGTATGCCATCTCTGGCAGCGGCAGCGTGGACTCGGTCACCTCGTCCTCCGGCGGCGGCTCCAGCGTGACAGAGGGCAACGTGGTCCATGTTACCGGCAGCAGCTACGTCTTTGAGGGCAGCGGCAACGGCCACCAGATCGGCATGAGCCAGTGGGGCGCCTACGCCATGGCCAAGCGAGGCTTTTCTTACGACGAGATCATTACCTTCTATTTCCCCGGCACCACCGTGGGATAAGAATATTTTAGAGAGAAAGGCGAATACCAAATTGAAGACCTCAGATTTTGACTTTTACCTGCCCGAGGAGCTCATCGCCCAGACCCCTCTGGAGCGGCGGGATGCCTCCCGGCTTCTCACCCTGGACAAGCATACCGGGGCAGTGGAGCACCACCATTTCTATGAGCTGCCCCAGTTCCTCCGCCCGGGGGACTGTCTGGTGCTCAACAACTCCCGGGTTATCCCCGCCCGGCTCATCGGCCACCGTCCTACCGGCGGTGTGTGCGAGGTGCTGCTGCTGGTAGACAAGGGGGACAAGTGCTGGGAGTGCCTGGTGCGCCCTGGCCGTAAGCTGAAACCTGGCGCCCAGGTGATCTTCGGCGACGGTACCGAGCTCACCGCCACCATCGAAAAGGAACTGGACGACGGCAAGCGCCTGGTTCGCTTCCACTACGAGGGCATTTTCCTTGAAATTCTGGAACGGCTGGGCAAGATGCCTCTGCCGCCCTACATCAAGGCCGAGCTTCAGGACAACGAGCGGTATCAGACGGTCTACTCCAAAGTGGTAGGCTCCGCCGCTGCCCCCACTGCCGGGCTCCATTTTACCCCGGAACTGCTGGAAAAAGTCCAGGAGATGGGTGTCAAGGTGTGCTACGTTACCCTCCATGTGGGCCTTGGAACCTTCCGTCCGGTCAAGGCGGAGGACATCCAGGACCACGAGATGCATTCGGAGTACTGTATGATCTCCCAGGAGACGGCGGACGTCATCAATGAGACGAAGAAAAACGGCGGTCGGGTCATCTGTGTGGGTACCACCTCCTGCCGTACCATCGAGTCCTTTGCCGCCGAGGACGGCACCATGACCGAGCGTTCCGGCTGGACCAACATCTTCATCTATCCGGGCTACCGCTTCAAGGTGCTGGATGCCCTTATCACCAACTTCCATCTGCCTGAGTCCACCCTCATCATGCTGGTATCCGCTCTGGCAGGCAGGGAGCACGTGCTGGCGGCCTATGAGGAGGCGGTGCGGGAGCGCTACCGCTTCTTCTCCTTCGGCGATGCCATGTTTATCTCATAAATAAAGGAGTTTTTTTGTGTTTGAAATAATCAAGCAGGAGGGCCGCGCCCGCCGGGGCGTGTTTACCTGCCCTCACGGCACGGCCCAGACCCCGGTGTTCATGAACGTAGGCACCCAGGGGGCCATCAAGGGGGCGGTATCTGCCCACGACCTGAAGGACATCGGCTGTCAGATCGAGCTGTCCAACACCTATCATCTCCACCTGCGCCCCGGCGATAAGGTGGTCAAGGAGCTGGGGGGACTTCACAAGTTTATGGACTGGGACGGCCCTATGCTCACCGACAGCGGCGGCTTCCAGGTGTTTTCCCTGGCCTCTCTGCGGAAGATCAAGGAGGAGGGCGTCCATTTCTCCTCCCACATCGACGGGCGGAAGATTTTCATGGGCCCTGAGGAGTCCATGCAGATCCAGTCCAACCTGGGCAGCGACATCGCTATGGCCTTTGACGAGTGCATTGAGAACCCCGCTCCCCGGGAGTACGTGGAGCGCTCCATTGCCCGCACCACCCGGTGGCTGGAGCGGTGCGTCATCGAGCACAAGCGGCTCAATGAGCAGCCTGACTGCGTCAATCCTGGCCAGATGCTCTTCGGCATCAACCAGGGCGGCACCTACCCCGACCTGCGTATCCAGCACATGGAGGATATCGCCAAGTTGGACTGCGACGGCTACGCCATCGGCGGCTTGGCGGTGGGAGAGCCCACCCAGGTGATGTACGACATCATTGACGCTGTGGAGCCCCACATGCCGAAGGACAAGCCCCGCTACCTCATGGGCGTGGGCACACCCTCGAATATTATCGAGGCGGTGGCCCGGGGTGTGGACTTCTTCGACTGCGTCATGCCCGCCCGCAACGCCCGCCACGGTAAGCTCTACACCTGGAAGGGTACCATCAACATCAAAAACGAGAAGTACAAGCTGGACACCCGCCCCATTGACGAGACCTGCACCTGTCCTGCCTGCCAGCACTTCTCCCGGGCCTACCTGCGCCATCTGGTGACGGCGGGGGAGATGCTGGCCATGCGCCTGGCGGTGCTGCACAATCTGCACTTCTATAATGAGCTCATGCAGCGCATCCGGGACAGCCTGGACAACGGCACCTTTGAAGAGTTCCGGGCCACTTACTCCGGTATGCTGGACCGTCCCTGCCAGGAGGGGTAAAAAACCGGGCAAAATTGGGAAAAGGACTTGTCAACCCAGGGCAAATCCGCTATAATGACACATAACGCGTCAAGCGAACCTGCTTGGAAGAGCAAGATTTTGGAGGGAACAATATGGACTACAGTTGGATTGTAATGCTGGTGCTCATGTTCGCCCTGCTTTACTTCTTTATGATCCGCCCCGAGAATAAGCGGAAGAAGGAAGCCGAGAACCTGCGCAACTCCCTGGCGGTGGGTGATGAGATCACCACCATCGGCGGTATGACCGGCACCGTGTGCGCGGTGAAGGAGAACACCATCGTGTTCGAGACCGGCGCTGACCGCGTGCGCATCGAGATCACCAAGTGGGCCGTCTCCACCAAGAACGGCCAGAGCACTCAGGCTACCCGCTGAGTACTCACCATAGCATAAAGCTGACCCTCCCCGCATAGTCTTCCACCAAGGAAGAACGCGGGGAGGGTTTTACTATGGCTGGAAAACGGGAAAAGAAGCGGGAGGATCCCATGGCGGTATGGCTGAGCACCATGTGTCGCCTGCTCAAAGGCGGTGCTCTGGCGGCGGCAACGGCGGCACTGGGATTGCTGGTGTGCGCACTGCTGGTGTCCGGCGGCGTGGTAGGGGAGAAGCTGATGGGCCGGGGCGTGCTGGCCATCTGTGTGGTGAGCAGCCTGACCGGCGGCTTGTTGGCGGTGCGCCGCCTGGAGCGGGGCACACTGCTGGCTGGCCTGGGGGTGGGAGTCATCCTGTTCTTGCTGCTGCTGACGGCGGGATTTCTCCTCTACGAGGAGGCGTCCCTGTCCAACGGCGGGGTGCCTATTCTGGTTGCATGCTGCTGCGGCGGGGCCATTGCCGGAGTGCTGGGAGGACGGCCCAGGAAAAAACGGAAAAGATAGATTGAAATGTGATTCAAGGTATGGTATAATGTCTTCAAACCTATAAGATTTAGGAGGAGATTCCAATGAAACACATTCAGACTCTCAATGGCGCTACTCTGAAGGCCAGCGCTGCCAAGGGCGGCTGCGGCGAGTGCCAGACCTCTTGCCAGTCCGCCTGCAAGACTTCCTGCACTGTGGCCAACCAGAAGTGCGAGAACCAGTAATATAAAAAGCGGCCTGAAAGGGGCAGGCGTTTGGCCTGCCCCTTTTTATGCCCTGAGCCCCGTGAGGATGGGAGGGGCGGCCATAGAAAGGATTTTGGATCATGGTACATACCTTTACCGCCCTGGGCCAATACCTGGCGGCGGATGTAAACAGCGGCGCGGTCCATGTGCTGGACCGTATGGGCTACGACCTGCTCTCCAAGGTAGAGGGGCCCATGGGGGAGAAGTGTCCCCAGGAGCTGAAGGATCAGCTGTCTCAGTATGAACCCCAGGAGCTGGACGAGCTGTGGGAGGAGCTGCGCGGCCTGCAGGAGCAGGGCCTGCTGTTCTCCAGCGACGACTACATTGATGCGGACAAGGCCATGGCGCTGCCCCGGCAGGCGGTGGTGAAGGCTCTGTGCCTGCATGTGTCCCACGACTGCAACCTGCGGTGTAAGTACTGCTTTGCCTCCACCGGCGACTTCGGCACCGGCCGGAAGATCATGGACTTTGAGACCGCCAAGCGTGCCATCGACTGGGTGGTGGCCAAGTCCGGCAAGCGGCGCAACATCGAGGTGGACTTCTTCGGCGGTGAGCCTCTCATGGCCATGGACACCGTGAAGAAGACCGTAGAGTACGCCCGGTCCCTGGAGAAGGAGCACGACAAGGTGTTCCGCTTCACCATCACCACCAACGGCGTGCTCCTGAACGACGAGAACATCGAGTACATCAACCGGGAGATGTCCAACGTGGTCCTCTCTCTGGACGGCCGTCCCGGCGTCAACGACCACATGCGTCCCACCGTCAACGGAAAAGGAAGCTATGAGGTCATCGTGCCCAAGTTCCAGAAGCTGGTGGCCGGCCGGGGCACCAAGGACTACTACGCCCGTGGCACCTTTACCCGGGAGAATCTGGACTTTGGCGAGGATGTCAAGCACCTGGCCTCTCTGGGCTTCCGCAGCGTGTCGGTGGAACCTGCCAGCGGTCCCCTGGACGATCCCTTCGCCATTAAGGAGGAGGATCTGCCTCAGGTGAAGGCGGAGTATGAGAAGCTGGCTGGGGAGCTCATGGGCCGTAAGGACGTGAACTTCTTCCACTTTAACGTGGATCTCAAGCAGGGCCCCTGTGTTATCAAGCGGTTGCGCGGCTGCGGTGCGGGCTGTGAATATGTTGCCATCACCCCCGACGGAGACATCTACCCCTGTCACCAGTTTGTGGGGAAGGAGGAGTACCGCATGGGCAGCGTGTATGACGGCTCCTTCAACATGGAGATCTCCGGCAAGTTTGCCGACCAGAACATCTATACCCGTCCCGCCTGCCGGGAGTGCTGGGCCCGGTTCTACTGCAGCGGCGGCTGCTCCGCTTCCAACCTGTTGGTCAACGGTGACATAAGCCAGTCCAATGAAGTGGCCTGTGAAATGGAGCGTAAGCGTCTGGAGTGCGCCATTGCCATGAAGGCCATCACTGCAGGCATGGGTGAAAATGGAAATACAAACGGTAATTATACCAACTGTAATCAGTACGGCGACTGCCAATAATCGGAAAAACCTTGTAATCACAAGCTTTTCAGCTCGAAAAGCGGAATAAAGCCCCAAAATTTCGGCGGAGGTCTGCGACAACGGCCTCCGCCGAAAAAATTTAATTTCCAAAGTAGACATAACGCAGTTTACATAAAAATGTTGCGAAAACGACATTTTTTGAGAAAATGCGGAAAAACACTTGCGTGAATCCTCTGTGAGGGATATATTAAGAATAAGGAAAGAAATGGCCGCAAACGCGGGACGCGCAGTCTATTTTTTTTGGCCCGCTCATAGGCTGAAACCAGAGAGGTGACAGCCATGAAGCGACGGGACATGATCGTTGATTTTCCACGGCCCCTGGTTCCCCTGGCCGCATTGAGCGCCTGTTTTCTTTTGGGCGGGGCTCTGGGCGCCGTTTTTGGGGGACTGATGAGTGAGACCAGCGCCCAGGAATTGGCCGACTATCTCAGCACCTATTTCACCCTGGCCCGGGAGGGCGGTGTGACAGTGGAGTTCTGGTCGGTAGCCTGGGAGCAGTTTCGTCTGTTAATAGCAGTCATTTTGTTGGGCCTTACTGCTCTGGGCGCAGCAGGTATCCCGTTGCTGTTCGGCGTGCGGGGGTTTTTGCTGGCGTTCTCTGTGTCGGGGCTGTGCCGGGTGTTTGGCGCTGCGGGGCTGGTACCGGCGCTGTTCCTGTTTGGCCTGCCGGCGTTCTTCTGGGCTCCTATCCTGTTCCTGACGGGAGGGCAGTGTCTGAACGGCACCTGGGTACTGCTGCGGCGCCTGCTGTTGGAGAGCCGGGAACCATTGCCCTTTACCTCCGCTTACTGGGGGAGACTGGGGCTGTGGGCTGCGGCAATGATGGTGTGTGTGATGCTGGAGTATCTGGCCGCGCCGGTGCTTTTAAGCGCGGCGGCCAAGCTTGTGTTGTAGTGTGTTGTTTGAGAATTGAACGCGTTTGAGAGGGAGTTGTGCTTGTGTCTGAACTGCTGCACCTGTTTGAGGAGTATTTGACCACGGAGAAAAAGGCGTCGGCCAACACGGTGAGTTCCTATCTGCGGGACATGCACCAGTTTGAGACGGCCATGGCGGAGCAGGACCTGGAGCTGACGGAACTGGCGGTCCAGGATGTGGAGCTCTACGTGGACGGCCTGACCCGAAAGGGAAAGTCCGCCGCTACCGTCACCCGGTCGATTGCCTCCATCAAGTCCTTTTATAACTGCATGATCGCCTTGGGGATCATGGACCGCAATCCGGCCAAGGATGTGGTGGCCGCCAAGGTAGAGCGCAAACTGCCTCAGATCCTCACCGGCAAGGAAGTGGAACTGTTTCTGGAGCAGCCCGACTGTTCCGACCTGAAGGGCTTCCGGGACCGGGCTATGCTGGAGCTGCTCTATGCCACCGGAATCCGGGTCAGCGAGCTCATCGCCCTGGATGTGGACGACCTGAATCTGCCCGCCGGGGTGCTCCACTGCGAAAGCAAGGGGCGGGAGCGAATCATCCCCCTGTACCACACCGCGATCCGGGCGCTCAGCGACTACATAACTCAGGTCCGGCCTCAGCTGGTGGAATCGCCGGAGGAGACCGCTCTGTTTGTCAACATGAGCGGTGAGCGGATGAGCCGTCAGGGCTTCTGGAAGCTCATCAAGCACTACCAGGAGAAGGCGGGGATCCAGAAGGACATTACTCCCCATACGCTGCGCCACTCCTTTGCCGCCCACCTGCTGGAGAACGGTGCGGATCTGCGCTCCATCCAGGAAATGCTGGGCCACGCGGATATCTCCTCCACCCAGATCTACTCCCGGCTGGTCAGCCAGAAGCTCAAGGACGTGTACCACAAGGCACACCCCAGAGCGTAACCAAACACAGACAGCAACCCCCGGCTTTGAAAAAAGCCGGGGGTTTTCTCTTGACAAGTTCATTCTACAAGCGTAGAATACAATTAGATTCTACAAATGTAGAAAGGAGGCGTGACCATGGATACCACGCGCAGATTGCCCGATGGGGAGCTGGCGGTGATGCAGGCCCTGTGGGACCTGGAGCCGCCGGTAACCAGCGGGGAGCTCCAGCAGCAGCTGAAGGAGAGCCACCCCATGGCGCTGACTACCCTGCTTACGGTGCTCACCCGGCTTGCAGACAAGAAGTTTGTGAAGATCGAGAAGGAGGGCCGCAGCAGCCGGTACTTCCCGCTCATCACGCGGGAAAGCTACCTGGCGGGCCAGAGCCGGCGGTTTCTGGACCAGCTGTGCGGAGGCAGTCTCTCCGCCTTCGCGGCGGCCCTGTGTGACAGCGGCCTGACCCGGGAGGAGTTGGACGAGCTGCGGGACCTGCTGGAGAGGGGGACGCTATGAGCGACCGCATGTGGATTGTGCTGATGGCTCTGTGTATTGGCGTAGTTACTGGCCTGGATGTACTTGCCTATGCGCGAAAGGGCGTGCGGCGGGACTGGGTTCGGGACACCCCCAGAAACGGGGGATGGAATCTCCCAATGATCATCGTATTCTTGCTGTCTTTGTCTTTGTTTACGGGACTGGCGGGAGATTGGAGCGCTTCGTTTCGTGTATTTGGTTGGCTGTCAGTGATATTTCTTCAAATCAGCTTATATTTTCTCCTGCTGGCCCTGACTCTGCCTCTGCTGCGCCGGTATTTCCGGGCAGAGACCTGCGCCATACTGTGGATCGTGCCCAATTACCTTTATATGGGGGTATTTAATCAGGCACTCCTTGCGCACCCCCGATGGATCATTCCCTTGCCGATCAAATTTATCCAGGGAGTGGCCCTGGTTTGGCTGGCGGGTGTGGTTGGCGTGTTGGGCTGGAAGATTTTTGCCCATCTGCGTTTCCGCCAATGGCTGCTCCAAGGAGCAGAGAAGGTCACCAATCCGGAGGTGCTGGCCGCATGGCAAGGAGAATTGCTTCAGGTGGGGGAGAAGGAGTCGGAGTATATTCTGGTGACTTCCCCCCAGGTGACCACGCCTATGACCATCGGCCTGTTTTCCAAAAGTGTGCGGATGGTACTGCCCCGGCGGCACTATACCCCGGAGGAGCTGAAGCTCATTTTCCGCCACGAACTGGTGCATATTGGACGCAGGGATGCCTGGAGCAAATTCTTTCTGGTGTTCTGCACCGCTCTGTGCTGGTTTAACCCCCTCATGTGGCTGGCCATGAAGAAAAGCTCGGAGGATCTGGAGCTTAGCTGTGACGAGGCGGTGGTGGTATCTCTGAATGAGGGAGAGCGGCGGCGGTACGCCGATCTCATCCTGCGCACGGCGGGAGACGGGCGGGGCTTTACCACCTGCTTGTCGGCTTCGGCCTCGGCCCTGCGCTACCGGCTCAAGAGCATTGTCAAGCCGGGCAAAAAGATCTCTGGCGCTCTGCTGGTGGGAGTGGCCTTTATCCTGCTGTTTGTCTCCTTTGGGCAGATCAGCTTGGCCTACGAGGCGGGCACAGGGGAGAGCACCATCTATCGTGGGATGGTTCATGAGGTTTCCCTGCGGCAGGTCCGGCGGGATGAGAACGGCAGGTTCCGGGAGGAACTGGAGTGCCGGGATGAGGGGGCCCTGACCGACTACCTGACCTCTCTGCCTCTGTCGGAAATAGTGGATGGCGGCGACGATTTCTATGGGCAAACGGGGGAGCAGATCGTCCTGCTGTACGATGCCCCGGAGGATATCCTGTCCGTGATACTGTGGGACGACTACATCAAGGTGGTGCCCTTCTGGGAGAACCGTGCGTACTATTACCATGTGTCCGGTGGGCTGGACTGGGGAAAGCTGGACCAGCTGCTGGGAGAGCCCGCTTAAACCGGTGTGCATCCGGAATTCAAAAGAAGACCACCCGCTGGGCGGGTGGTCTTCTGGTATATAATAAACATCCGGCCGCCTCGATACAGGCGGCCGGATGTGTTTTTATAGTGCGGCGCTGGGCAAGTGCTCCACAAAGCCCTGAATCTGGGCGTGGGAGGTCAGATGGGACAGCTGATCCAGGATGGCCTGGCGTTGTTGGGGAGTGCAGCTGTCATAGAAGCGGGAAGACTGGGGGTACTGCCGCAGCAGAGCTCCAAAGGACTCCATCTGATGGGTTGTTTGATCCATGGTATCACCTCGGCCTTAGTATGCCGGGAAAGAGAAAATTCTATCCACTCTTGGGCAGGTTACGGAATTACCAGCATCATGCCGGCCAGATTGCCGTTAGTATCTTTCAAGGGTGGGTAATCCAAAGACCAATGATCCAGTACATTGACCGGCACGGTAAGCACGCCGTCCTCCAGGGAGATATACTGGGGATAAACTTTATAGTCCGAGTCTGGGGAAATTGGGTCTGAGCGAACTTCATAGCTTAGCTCCACCGTCTCGCCGTTTACCTGGTAGCAGCTCTCTCCCACCGTCATGGTGAGAGTAACTCCGCGGTAGGTAGCGGTGGCAGTTTGCGTAGATTCGTCCCATCGATAGTCCGCCCCCAGCTTTTGGCACATCTCTTCCACCGGGAAGCGGAAGAGATGGTTTTCCCCCGGAATGATTTCAGTACAGGTGAAGGGATAGAGATTTTCGGGCACATCGGCAGGGGAGGGGGCAGAGCCGTCCAGGGGGAACTCCACATCGCCCAAGATGATGGAAGCCACTTGGTCCACGTCCACCGGGGTGTCGGTCTGGTAATGTACTCGGTACAATGGATCGGCAAGGTCCTTGATGCGGCTGGCATGGTCCAAAAAGGTATAGCCCAGTTGCATCCGGGTCAAGATTTGTCCATCCTTCATGCGGAAGAAGATTGCGGCAGGATTATCGGCATCTCGCTGCTCATCCCAGTAGGTCCCTACATAGGCGATACTAGTGGGTGAGAGCTCCAGGGACTGGACAAATACCGTCAGCCCACCCGGATATTCCGGCTGTACATCCCGGTCAATGGTGAGCTGGATGGTCTCCATGGCTGTGTCCGTGGGGATCTCGACCGCGTATTCTTTGCCCATAAAGCCCAACCAGAAAAGAACCGGGCCGGTGCCCATCTTGTGGTCGGCATCCATGAGGGAGATCTTCACCTGCCAGGAACGGCTGGTATCCGATGGGGCGGTGAGTCCCTGGTATTGGATACCGGAAACGTTGGTTCCACTGTCCGCAAAGGCTGCCCAGAAGGTGTCCGGACCGGCGGAGCCATTGGCCATCAAAGAATCCACCATCTCCTGGCCCCAAACCTCACGGTGGCTCTCGGCAATGACTTGATTGCTTTTCAGGTCCTCCACGGCCTGGTCGTTCAGCCCCTCCACGGTGATGACCGCATAGAGAGTTTGGCTGTCACACACAGCGCTGTCCACCGTCAGCCGGTAGTCCTGATTTTCCGCGCTGCCTACGGCGGTCTGGACATAGGGCTCCACCTGGCTGGTGTCGCCGTGGAAGAATGCCTCCAGTACGCCGGAGCGGTAGGCCACAGCAAAGGCACTTCCGGTCATGAGTACCGCCGCGGCGGCCAGTGCGGCCCCAATCCGCCAGTTTCGCTTTTTCGGCTGCTTTGCCCGGGATTCCAGGGCCGTTAAAATCCGCTGCTCTGCCTGAGGGGGGAGATGGAGCTGATCCATGGCCCGATTATAGTCCTGTTTCATAGTATCCCTCCTGTTCCAAAGTTGCCTTCAGGTTCTTCCTGGCCCGATGCAGACGGGTGGTTACTGCGCTCTGGCTGGTGTGCAGCATCTGGCCGATTTCTTCGGTGGAGAACCCTTCGTAATAAAAAAGATAGAGTACCGCCCGGTCTGTGGGCCTCTGCTTCATCACATGGGTCAGCAGAGGGGTATATTCCGGTGCAGCTACCGCCAACGCCTCATCCAGGGAGACGGTGGAACGCCGGCAAAGCCTGCGGTGCAGGCTGCGGCATTCGTTGGCCGTCACCTGGAGCAGCCAGGCCCGCTCCTTTCCCGGCACCAGCTCCGACTGTTTTTCCATCAGCTTGAGAAATACCGTCTGAGTTACGTCCTCCGCATCCGCAGCGGAACCGGTCAAGGACAGGGCCAGCCGGTAGACGGCATCTTTATATTGATGGAACAGCCGCAGAATCTCTTCCATGTTCTGCGCTCCTTTCCTCGTTTTGAGATCTCACTTATATAACGCGCCGGCGGGCCGATTTGTCACAGGAAGGAAGATGATTTTCTGATGTTCATTATACTGCGCGGAACGAGACGTGGAAATCCGGACAGCAGAAACGGTGGGGAAATAGAGCTTGACCGCCGGCACAGACCTTGGCATACTATACTCGTTGAAAAAACAGCCCGGCGGAAGGAACGGGCGTGGTATAACGGGGGGTGCCCACTGGGGACACCGGGGAGGCAGAACGATGAATGGATATGTTGCAGCGGGAGCCGTATTGCTGATTTTGCTGGCGGCAGCTCTGCTGAGCCGATGGCGCACCGAGTGTACCATCAAGCGGCTGGATGAGATGCTCACCGACGCCATGGAGGAACGGTTCTCTGAGACCAACTTTGACGAGAGCCGTCTGTCCGCGCTGGAGTGCCGTCTTGGGCGGTATCTGGCGGCCAGTGACCTGTCAGCCAGGAATTTGCAGGAACAGAAAGATCAGATCAGTGCTCTGATCTCCGATATTTCCCACCAGACCAAAACTCCGGTAGCCAACTTGCAACTGTATGCTCAGCTGCTGGAGGAGCAGCCCCTCACCCCGCAGGGAAAGGACTGCGCCAAGGCCATCTCGGTCCAGGCAGAGAAGCTCCAGAACCTGATCGAGGCGCTGGTAAAGGCGTCCCGACTGGAGACGGGCATCCTGGTACTCCACCCCCAAAACGATGAACTGGGGCCGGTGGTTGCCCGGGCGGCGGCCCAGTATGCCCACAAGGCTTGGGACAAGGAAGTTTCCCTTACCGTGGTTCAGGGGGAGGGCCAGGCGGTTTTTGACGCGAAGTGGACGGAGGAGGCTCTGTGCAACCTGTTGGACAACGCCGTCAAGTACACCCCGTCCGGCGGCTCCATACGGGTGGAGGTTCAGAACTACGAGCTCTTTTCCGCGATCCAGGTCTCAGATACCGGTCCCGGCATCCCGGAACAGGAACAGGCTGAAATCTTTGGCCGTTTCTGCCGTGCCTCCGGGGCGTATCAGCAGGATGGGGTGGGCATCGGGCTCTACCTGACCCGGCAGATCGCCCAGCACCAGGGCGGCTATGTAAAGGTGGAGAGCGTTCTGGGAAAGGGAAGCACGTTCTCGCTGTACCTGCCCCGGGAAAAGCCGAAGAAAAAGAGTGTCGGAGCGCTGAAACAGGGATAAAAGGAAGAAGCGTTCTCTCTGCACAGGCAGAGAGGACGCTCCTTCTATATTTGTGCTGTGTTTATTGATCCAAAACGGAGAGTTTCAGAACATCCGGACGGGCATAGTGGCCGCAGGGGTCAAATTCCATCCGGCTCATAGGCACTGCGGACATATCCAGCTGGGCCAGGATGATCTCCTCCTTATCCCACACAGGCTGGGTCACATAGTGGCCATAGGGGTCAACGACACAGCTTCCGCCGCGGCAAACCACTTCATCCAGGACGTCGATATGCTCCAGAGGAGAGAGATTTTTGGGGTACATGTCCCGGGTGAAGTACATGTTGCAGTTGATAAAGTAGCATCGTCCCTCCAACGCAATATGGCGGATGGTGCTCTGCCACTCTTCGTTATCATTGGTATTGGGGGAGATGTAAAGGGTCACGCCCTTTTGGTACAAAGCCACACGGGCCAGCGGCATGTAGCTCTCCCAACAGATCATGCTTCCGATGGGACCCCAGGGCGAGTCGGTAACAGGGAAGAAATTCCGGTCGGCATCGCCCCACACGACCCGCTCCGCGCCGGTTGGTTTCAGTTTGCGGTGTACGGCATCCAGCCGTCCGTCCGGGGTAAAGACAAGATTGGTGTTGTAGAGCGTTCCGGTCATCCCATCCCGCTCGGAAACGCCGATGCTCACGTAGACGCCGTGCTGTTTGGCGGCTTGAGCGAGCCGGTCGGTCTCTTCCCCGGGGACAACAATGGAATTGTCGTAGTAAGCCTTCCAGTCCTGTCTGCCTGCTTCCTCCCGGTGGCCCACGGTAAAGCCGTAGGTCATCCCATAGGGGTAACCTGGGATGAAAAGCTCCGGAAATACGATGAGCTCGGCTCCCATTTCAGCGGCCTTTGCGATCAGATCCAAGGCTTTTTCCACGCAGGACTGCCGCTGAAACATAACAGGCGCAGCCTGAACCACGGCAAGTTTACAGGTCTCTTTCAAATCTTTCATGCGGTTGCTCCTTTCAAGTCGCTTCAGGGACAGCTTAAGTCGGTTTCCCCGGTCATCAGGTGTAAGATCACCCGGTCCGTGTCACGCATACCTTCCCGTGCCACATAGCCAAAGTTTTGAATGGTGGCCTCGGGAGAGGCGTCCACCAAGCCCTCCCCGGCGGGGAAGCGGTAACCCTGATGCACCAGATCCAGAGACAGCCACGCGCTTTGCAGTCCTGCGGCAATTTTGGCCGCACAGCTGGCCTTGGCCCCATCGCAGAGAATGCCGCCTGCAATGGCCAGCGTGTTGGTGAGGCACCAGGCGACCTCTTGTTCCGAGCACCCCTGGAGCCAGGCAATGGCTGCTCCCGCCGCGCTGGCCGCGCTGATGGCGCCACAGTAGGCAGAGAGCTTCCCGATGTATTTCTTTTGGGGAATAGCCAGAAGGTTGCTTACGGCTAGGGCACGGAAGAGCTGCTCCTCGCTGCAATTCTGGCTGCGTACATAGGCGATCACAGGGACAGAGACGGTGATGCCCTGGTTGCCGCTGCCGGAGTTGATGACCACCGGCAGGGCACAGCCGTTCATGCGGGCGTCCGAGCCTGCCGCTGCAGCGGCGCAGCAAGAGATACGCCAGTCCGAGGCATTTCCGGACTGACACAGGGTGCGTCCCACACCGGCACCGTACGGTCGGGAAAGGCCCTCTTGGGCAATGGCCCAGTTGCAGTCGCACTGCTGCAGCAGCTGCTGCTTCAAATAGGGGAGGGACTCTGTCTCAGCACACTCCAAAATACTGTGGACGTCCAGGTACTGCGCTGGTATCCTGCTGAGGGTCGGGCTCCTTTTTATAGAGGACCTGGCCGTTTTTCTCTTTTTTTACCAGGTTGGTGTGGGAATCCTGAATTGCGACCACGGCGGTATCCGGACCGGCAGAAGCGGTGATCTCAATGTAGAGATTGGGTACGCCTTCGGCAAGAAAGTATTGACACATCCCCTGGCGGCGCAGTTCCATAGCCTGCTCCAGTTCGCTGGGGCCGATCACACTGAGTACCTCCAGTTCCAGGTCGCTCCGGCCGCTGACCGCACCCAGAATGGCGGCAGTATCAATGCCTTTTTCACCGCCGGAATTGGGGACGGTGGCCCCCTTTACATTTTTTATAATGTTTCCGCTGCACCGCACCGTAAGCTGCTGGGGAAAGACGCCAAGCAATTCCCGGGCAAGGGCTGCGGTGTAGGCCACGGCAATGGGCTCGGTGCAGCCCATGGCCGGGCGCAGCTCATCTTCTAAAATTTTGCGGATAGCCTGAACTTGGATCGGTTCCATAATGCTCTCCTTTAAGCTGGTGTGTAAAATGGGAATAAAAATGCCCCGCTCATGCTGACGCGGGGCATGAAAATCAGAGATCACTCCTGATACAGAGGCAGGTAGGTATCGGTCAAATCCTGCAGACCCATGTCGTTCATCAGCTGTTTGATGCTGTACATGGAATCAACGTATCCAAGGGTGGAGCCCGTTTCGTGGATGGTGCGGAAGAGATTGCAGTAGGCCTGGGCCGCCGCTGTGACCGAGGCAACGGGATAAAGGCCAATGCGGTAGTTCAGCGCCTTGATCTGCTCAAGGGGAATTTTGGCACAGGCACCCTTCTCGTTCATATTGATCAGCAGAGGAATCTTAGCCTGAGCCGCCACCTGCTGGGCCTCCTCGTAAGACTTCAGACCGTCCACATAGGCGTAATCGGCGCCCAGCTCCGCGGCCCGGTTGATACGCCAGATGGCCTTGTCCAGATCATCGGTGATATTGGCGATGGTGCGGAACAGGATCACAAATTCGGGGGAGACTGCCTTGCGGATGGCGATAAGTTTGGGCTCCACATAGCGCCACTCATTGCACTCCTTGGAGGTGCAGGGGATGCTTTGGGGAAGCACCTGATCGTCCACCTGGATGCCTGCCACGCCGATGGTTTCAAAGGCGCGGGCGGTGTCAGCGGCGTGGATGGCGTTGCCAAAGCCGTTGTCGCCGTCAGAGAGAATGGGAATATTGACCGAATCTACGATGCGGCGCAGGGTATGAACTGCCTCGGTCAGATTGAAAAATCCAATGTCCGGCTTGCCCAGAGTGGCCATGGAAAATGCGCCGCCGGAGAAGAAAGCGGCCTGAAAACCTGCGTTTTCCGCCATTTTTGCGCTCAGACAGTCGTAAATGCCCGGCATCATCAGGTAGCTCTGCTGCTGCAAAGCCTGGCGAAGCTTCTGTGCATTTTGGTTCATGATAGACTACCTCCTTTGATAGCGTAGGGTTGGTTGAACTGAGAAAAGGTTTGATCAGAATACGAAGTACATCAGGTAGATCATCAGCAGACCCAGTACATAGAAGATCACGGTGAAGGGCAGGCCGACCTTGACATAGTCCTTGAAGTCGTATCCGCCGGTCTCCCATACCAGCAGGTTGGGGCCGGTGCCGAAGGGGGTGCAGAAGGCGGCGGAGGTGCCAAGAGCCACACACATAACCAGGGCGTGGGGATCTACATTACAGGTCTGGCCGATGAGAATGGCGATGGGGGTGAGGATTGCGGTGAGGGAGGTGCCCATCATAAACTGGGTGCCTACCACAGCCAGGGCAAAGGTGAAGGCCAGCACAGCGATGGGAGGAAGGTTGGAGAGGTTGGAAGACAGGGAGGAGATAATGTACTCCGCAGCGCCGGAGGAGGACATGGCAGTGCTCAGGGGGAAGATGCCGGCAACCAGGAACAGAGTGGATACGCTGAACTGCTTGACAGCGTCCTCTACACTGATGCAGCCGGTCAACACCACCAGAATGGCACCCACGGCAGCGGCCAGGTGCATTGCCAGCAGGCCGGAGGCCATGCAGTAGACAATGAAGAGGAACACCAAGGCAACAATGATCATTTTGGCAGGCTTGCGGTCAGCCAGGGCCACGTCCTTTTCCGTAGGAATGTCCCGCTCGGGCAGGAGCTTAATACCGAAGAAATACATGTACAGGAAACCGGCAATGGCGATAGGCAGACCCAGCGGGGTAAACTCGAAGAAGGTGAAGCCTTCCATACCGGCCTTCTCCAGGAAGCCCTGAGCCACCACGTGGTTGCCCGCGCCGATGAGGGTGAGAGTGCCGCCCACCGAGGCAAAGAAAGCCAGCGCCATATAGATGCGGGAGAGCTTCACGCCGGCCTTACGGCCCATGGCGCCGGAGATGGGGATCAGGCAGCCGGTGGTTCCGGTGTCGTTGAGGAAGGAGGACAGCAGCACAGCAACAAAGGAGGTACCAAGAATTACACCCTTTTCATTTTTACCGATGAGGCCGATGATTTTTTCACCGATAAAGTCGGCCAGACCGGTTTTAAAGATGGCGCCGCCTACTACCAGCAGGCTCATGAAGAAGATAACGGTGGTATTTGCGAAGTCACTGAAGGCGGTGGAGGCATCCAGCACGCCGGTGAGGGCCAGAACGGTGGGGATACATGCGCCGATGACAATGGGGTGAATGGGTTTCCAGATCAGAAGTACGATGACAGCGACAAAAACAACTAACGTAATGATTGCTTGGGTTGACATGGTATTCTCTCCTCTCAATTGCACGAATGTTGTGGGGTGTCGGTCAATTCAAGTAATCCATGGCCGCACGGCAGAAAAGCGCGGCGCCGGTGGTGATCGCCTCCTCATCAAAGATTATGTGGGCATTGTGCAGGGGCAGACGGCTCTGATCGGATTGGTTTGCCGTGCCGATCCGGAACATTGCGCCGGGAGCCAGGGTAAGGTAGCGTGCAAAATCTTCCGAGCCCATGGAAGGACGGGGAAGAAACGCGACCCGCTTTTCGCCAAGCTGTGCCTTGGCTGCCCGTTCCAAGATAGAGACTGCCTGGGCATCGCAGTCCAGGGCAGGCATGCCGTGTACATAATTTACCTCACATTCTGCACCCATTGCCTGGGCGCAGCTATGGCAGATGGTACGGATCCGCTCTTCTACCAAGGGCTGCATATGACCGTTTGCAATGCGAACTGTGCCGCCCATTTGGACCTCATCGGGAATGACGTTGGTTACCGTACCCGCCGACAGGGTGCCGATGGTGATGACCACCGACTCCAGGGGATCGATGGAGCGGGATACAATGGATTGAAGCTGCGTAATGATGTAGGCCGCCGTGACGACAGGGTCGATACTCTTGTGTGGATGGGCCCCGTGACCGCCCTTTCCTTTGACGCGGATATGCAGGGTATCAGAGGCGGCCATAAAGCTGCCCACGCGCAATCCCACCGAGCCGGCGTGGAGATCGGGCCAGCAGTGGGCGCCCAGAACCAGGTCAGGGGGATAGCGCTCCAGCAATCCGGAATCGATCACCGCTTTGGAGCCCTGACCAGTTTCCTCGGCAGGCTGAAAGAGCAGGATCACTCTGCCGCGCCGGGGCTGCTCCAGGGTAGAGAGGATGCGTGCGCACAGGAGAAGGGCAGAGGTATGGATATCATGTCCGCAGCTGTGGCACACTCCGGAATGTTGTGAGGCAAAGGGCAGAGCCGATTTTTCCTCCATGGGCAGAGCGTCGATGTCCGCGCGGAGGAGAAGGGTTTTTCCCGGTTCCTTTCCCTCCAGAATAGCTGCGGCACCGGTGGGAAGAGAATAGTCCTCCATGCAGCGTATGCCGTATTGTTCCAGTGTCTCCCGGATTACCCGGGTTGTGTTTGTTTCCTGCATGGACAGCTCAGGCGACTGATGCAGTTTTCTGCGAAGAGAAATGGCATCGCCTTTATAGCGGTCAAGCAGATCCTGAATCGGTTGGTTCAAGCAGATTACCCACCTTTCCTGTTTTGCAGAGAGGAAGCTTCCGGCCAAATCAGAAGTCCCCTTTGCAAGAATGGAGCTGTTTTGCTATAATGCACAAAATAAGAAGTTCGTGATTCAATAGTAACATGCACTCCGACCAGGAGGGAAATGAAAAAAGCGTGCATCGTAACACGTTTTTTGCATAGCATACGGAAAGATTGGAAGCTATCTTATGGATATTGAAAACATCAAATGTTTCATCAGTCTGGCGGAATGCCTGAATTTTACCAAGGCAGCGGAAAAGGAGCATACCACCCAGACGTCAATGAGCCGAAAGATCAACAGTCTGGAAAGTGAGCTCCATGTCACTTTGTTTCACCGGGACCGGCGCAGTGTAAAGCTGACCAGCGCGGGTACGGAATTCTATACCCAGGCCAAGAAACTGATTGAGTTATATGATCAGTCCGTTCAGACCGTGCAGAACATTCACTGCGGGTTGATCCGGGAACTGAAGATCGGTTTGGGCCTTTATGAGGATGCGTTGATCCAGTCGTATATTGACTCCTACATGGCACAAAATCCTTCTGTACGTGTGAGCTGCCTTCAGTTTCGCTATCATCAGCTGCTGGAACAGTTTCAGGAGAATATGCTGGATATTATCCTGACAAGTGATCAGTTCCTCAATGAATTGCCTCCCGGACAGGCGGAACAGTATCTCATCCATGATGCTCCGTGGATGATCGCCTTGAGCTGCCGCAATCCACTGTGTGAGCAGGAGCGGATTTCCCGGCAGCAGATGAGCGATCAGAACCTGGTCACCATGTATGAGGGCAGCATTTCTCAACTTTTTGACTACTACTGCCGCAACCTGCCGGTGCGTGGTTTTGTTCATGTCAATACGCTGAACACCAAGATCATGCTGGTGTGGGCCAATGTGGGCATTGCGCTGCTGCCCTCGTTTGTCCCTCTGCAGCAGTATCCGGGGGTTTGTTTTCGCCCTCTGGAGGAGGATTATACGCCGCGCAAATTTTATATTCTTTGTAAAAAGGACAATCCAAGCCAGGCGGTACATGATTTCGTGCGAAATTGTGCGAAAAGCCTGTACCCGCATGGCAACGGCTAAGAGAAAAGGAGCGATACTTATTCAAGCTTATATTCGAAACATGACAGGAGAGCAGTATCTGGCGGCCATTGCCAGAGAGCCGTCGGTTATCATTCCCACAGGGTCCTGTGAGATTTATGGCCCCCATCTTCCTATGGGCACGGATCTGCTGGCTGCTCAGGGGATTGCAGAACGCATTGCCCAACGTACCGGGTTTCTGATTGCGCCTGCCATAGAAATGGGGGAGTCCAGCGCCTTGAGTGCCTTCCCCTGCACCTTTGCCATGCCCCGCCATATTCTGGAGGATTACCTGGATTTTCTGGTGGGAAAACTGGTGTCCGACGGGGTCAAGCGCATCGTATTTCTCACCGGCCATGCCGGCAATGTAGACACGGTAAGCTATATTGCAAAGAAGTATCTGCATACCCATGGGCTTCAGTCATGCCAGATCGACTGGTGGCGTTTTGCACGCACACACAGCGATGGTATCCTCACCAACACGGGCAGCATGGCCCATGGACATGCCAGCGAGTGCGGCACCAGTGTCATGCTCCATCTCTATCCTGATTTGGTGGATCGCCGGAGTGCCCTTCCAGTCACGGTACCTACCGATGATGCCTTTCCCGATGTGATCCAGTACGCACCATTCTCTGCCAGAACAGAGAATGGGTGTATTGGCGCGGCGGCAGATGCCAGTGCGGAGAAGGGAGCGCAGTTGGTGGAGGTATGTGTGGAGCGGATCCTTGCCTATCTGGAGACTGTGTGGGACATTACTGTGGCCCCGGGAGACTAAAATATCTGTGTCATTATAACAATTGGCGGAGCAAGGAATTTTCCTTGCTCCGCCAATTACTACATAGGAATCAAGAATCTGCTTATGAAATTATCGGGAATCGGGAAGGGAAGAAAGACTCATTTGATGAAGGCTCCCGGCAAACACCTGGATTCCGGTTCCCTGCAAAGCGCGGGCAAACTGCTCTGCCTGTGCCCAGTCCGACCGGGATTCCACCTGGTTCAAAAACACCTGGCGGGCCAGACCTTCCCGGGCGATGGCAAGGGCGGCCAGCTCTGGGGTGACCAGGTCCTGGAGCTGCGCTCCGGTGAGGGTACAAAAGCGCTCCGGGCGGTGGACCGCCTGGGAGATAGGGGCGCCGAATCCTGAGGCGCCCGCCACCAGAATGGTGTGGCTGCTCTCCGGGGGGACCACCGGCTCGTAAGAGGCATGGGCCTTCAAGGGAAGATGCTTGGAGCCGTCCGCCTCCACCAGCACCCAGGGGGCCAGTTCCAGGAGCAGAGAAAAGGGCAGGGCAGGGGCGGTAAGTTTGCCGTCTTTACCGGGCTGTCCCAGGCACACGACCCGGGAGCGGGTCAGAGCAGCTTTCAGAGCTCCGGCATCTTCCCCGGAAATCAGGGGATACTCCGAAAAGGGAAAGATATGGGTGGTGGTACACAGGATCACCGGGCCGGGCAGCTCCCGGGCCAGGGTGGAGAGCAGAGTGGTTTTGCCGCCGCTGCCGATGACCGAGACCACCCCGGGTTTTAGGCCAAACATTTGAGAAAACAAAGCGAACTCCCTTCTCCCGCAAGGACCTTCCGTTGACGGTTGGCCTGAAGCTATTATATAATAAACTAAATTTCATCGGAAATTTTCTCTGGTCCCATTATACGGGATCGGGATGAAACATACAAGGCAGGAGGAGAAACGTATGACCATTGATGCAAGAGGAAAGGCCTGTCCCCAACCCGTGGTGCTGGCCCTGCACGCTCTGGCAGAGCTGAAAGAAGGAGAAAACCTGGAGGTATGGGTGGACAACGACGCGGCGGTGGAGAACCTGAAGCGCATGGCAGCCCAGAAGGGCCGTGCCGCCTCTGTGCAGAAGGAGTCTGATTTCTGGCGGGTGCAGATCGGCGAGGGAGCCCAGGACGCTCCTAAGAGCGCCCCGCAGCCCAGCTGCGGCTGCACCGTCATGGGTGCGGACGCTGTGGTGGCCATCGGCAGTGACACCATGGGCAGGGGCAGTGAGGAGCTGGGCCACGCCTTGGTTAAAAGTTTCCTGTATGCGTTGGCTCAGCTGGAGACGCCGCCCCGTACCATGCTGTTTTTCAATGGGGGAGCCAAATGGACGGTGGAGGGAAGTCCCTCTCTGGAGGACCTGCGGGAGCTGGAGAGCCGGGGCACCGAGATCCTCACCTGCGGCACCTGCCTGGACTACTATGGACTGAAAGAGAAGCTGGCGGTGGGAAGCGTCACCAATATGTACCGCATCGCCGAGATCCTCACCCAGGCCGACCGCCTGGTAAACCTGTGATCTACCTCAACAACGCCGCCACCACCCTACAAAAGCCCCCCTGCGTCGTGCAGGCGGTGGTGGATGCTATGAACGGGCAGGGGAGCTGCGGCCGGGGAAGCCATACCAGCGAGTTGTCCGCAGCTCGCTCGATTTTTCATGCGCGAGAATCACTGGCAAGGCTTTTTGCTTTCCACTATCCCGAGCGCGTGGTGTTCACAGCCAACGCGACCCAGGCCCTGAATGCTGCCCTGTGGGGACTGCTGAACCCCGGTGACCACGTCATCGCCACCGACTGGGACCACAACTCGGTGCTGCGTCCCCTCCACGCCCTTGAAAAAGAAAGAGGGGTAAAGATGGATTACCTGTCAGCAGACCTGCAGGGACGGCTGGAGTATGACCGACTGGAGGGGCTCCTGCGCCCCAGTACAAAACTGCTGGTGGGCACCCACGCCTCCAACCTGACGGGCAATCTCCTGGATGTCCGGCGCATGTCCGCCTTTGCCCAAAAGCACGGCCTTGTTTTCCTGCTGGACGCCGCCCAGACGGCGGGGAGCACCCCCATCGACATGGAGGAGATGGGGGTCCATCTGCTGGCCTTTACCGGCCATAAGGGGCTGATGGGCCCTCAGGGCACCGGCGGTCTGTGCATGGCTCCCGGGGTGGAGCTGCGGCCTTTGCTCTCAGGAGGCACGGGGGTGCGTTCCTTTGAGGAGGACCAGCCCCGAGAGTACCCGGAGCACCTGGAGGCGGGTACCCTAAACGGCCACGGATTGGCTGGTCTGGGTGCAGCGGTGGACTTCATTCTGGAGACCGGGGTGGAGACTATCCACGCCCATGAGCGGTCCTTGACCGAGCGGTTTGTCGAAGGATTGCGGGAACTGGACGGCGTGACCATCTACGGCGACTTCTCCGGCGACCGTGCCCCGGTGGTGGCGCTGAACCTGGAGGGCTGGGACCCGGCCTCTGCCGCCGATGAGCTTTCGGTGCAGTACGATATTGCCGTGCGGCCCGGCATCCACTGCGCGCCCCGGATGCACCGGGCGCTGGGGACTCAGGACACCGGCTGTCTGCGCTTCTCCTTTGGTTGGTACACGACCGAGGAGGACATTGACGCGGCCCTGGCCGCTTTAAGGGAGATGACACAATGAGAGCAAAGCGACCCACCCTGGTCATCACCTTTCCAACCACTACCGCCGCACTGAGCTGGGAGCGGCATTGTATGGAAAAGAACATTCCCGGGCGGCTCATCCCGGTGCCGGTGACCATCACCGCAGACTGCGGGCTGGCCTGGGCCATGCCGCCGGCGGAGCGCGGGCGGCTGTCAGAGCTGGAGGGACTGCCCTATCCTGCGCTTTTTGAGATGGCGCTGTAAATCACAAAGGAGAGAAACTCATGCTGGTTGTTATTCGCGGCGCGGGGGATATTGCATCAGGCATTGCCCTGCGCCTGTATCGTGCCGGGATTCGTTTGGTACTCACAGATCTGCCTAACCACACAGCGGTGCGGCGCACCGTCTGCTTCTCCGAGGCCATCCGCCTGGGAGAGGTCCAGGTGGAGGACGTCGCCGGCCGACTGGCCCACAACTCTCAGGAGGCCCTGGAGCTGACAAAGCAGGGCATTGTCCCGGTGCTGGCCGACCCGGAGGGGGCGTGCATTGCGGCCCTAAAACCAGATGCGGTGGTGGACGCCATCCTGGCCAAGAAAAACCTGGGTACCCATATGGACATGGCTCCGGCGGTCATCGCCGTGGGGCCGGGCTTTACGGCGGGAGTGGACTGCCACGCAGCGGTGGAGACCATGCGGGGCCACACCTTGGGCCGGGTGCTCTATACCGGCTCTCCCATCCCCAACACCGGTGTGCCGGGGAACATCGGAGGCTACACCGTGGAGCGCGTGCTCCGCGCTCCTGCCAGCGGCGTGTTCAAGCCCTGCCTGGAGATCGGAGCTATGGTGAAAGCGGGCGACGTGGCCGCTCTGGTGGGGAACACACCCATACGGTGCACCATTGACGGCTGTCTCCGGGGACTGCTCCAGGACGGCATTGAGGTGTTTAAGGGCATGAAGTGCGGGGACATTGACCCCCGGTGTAAGCCGGACCACTGCCTGTGCGCCTCGGACAAGGCCCTGGCGGTAGGCGGCGGTGTGCTGGAGGCTCTGCTCCACCTGACCCATGCATTGGAGGGCTGAGAATGGACGAAATCAAACTGACCAAACTGGCCGAGTGCGCCGGGTGCGGCGCGAAAGTGGGTGCGGGGGAGCTCAGCAAGCTTCTGGAAGGCCTGAAGGTGCGCCAGGACCCCAACCTGCTGGTGGGCTACGACCGCAGCGATGACGCGTCGGTGTACAAGCTGTCCGACGAACTGAACTGGCTCTGGTGCAAACGGTAGACTTCTTTCCCCCCATCGCCGATGACCCCTACACCTTCGGTGCCATTGCCGCGGCCAACGCCCTGTCCGATGTGTACGCCATGGGCGGAGAGCCCAAGCTGGCGCTCAATGTGATGGCAGTGCCCGAGGACATGCCCAAGGAGGCGGTCCACGCCATCCTCCGGGGCGGCTACGAGAAGGCCTACGAGGCGGGAGCCATCATCACCGGCGGCCACAGCATCTACGACAAGGAGCCCAAGTACGGCATGGCAGTGACCGGCTTTGTCCATCCGGACAAATTGCTCACCAACTCCGGGGCACAGCCTGGAGATGTGCTCATCTACACCAAGCCCGTTGGTATCGGGGTGCTCACCGCCAGCATCAAGGGCAGCCTGACCGACGAGGAGACAAGAACCTTTGCCGAGGGGCTGATGATGACCCTCAACAAGTACGCCCGGGATATCATGGTAAAATACCGGGTCCATGCCTGCACCGACGTCACGGGCTTCGGCATGATGGGCCACCTGCTGGAGATGGCCCAGGGGAGCGAGGCGGAGGTTCATTTGGACCTGTCCGGCATCACCTTCATTCCCCAGGCTCTGGAGCTGGCCCGGCTGGGGGTGCTGCCCGCTGGGGTATACCGCAACCGCCACTTTGCAGAAAGTTGGGTGGAGCCGGGAGAGACCGAGCTGGCCGTTCAGGACCTCCTGTACGACCCCCAGACCTCCGGTGGCCTGATGATGGCCGTCCACCCGGAGGACGCACCGGCTCTGCTGGAAGAGCTGCGGCAGGACAACCGGGTGCCTGCGCCCCAACTGGTGGGCCGGGTGGTCCCCTATCAGGGCGACAAGCGAATTTACTTGTATTAGGAGGAAAGCATGACCGATTACACCTTTTTTTCCGCTCTCACACACTGTATCCGCCAGGGCGGCGCGCCGGTGCTGTGTACCATCGTAGACAGTACGGGTTCCGCACCCCGGGGAGCTGGGGCACGGATGGCGCTGCTGTCCGACGGGACTTGGATTGGCACGGTGGGCGGCGGCGCGGTGGAGAACCTGGTCCAGCAGCGGGCTTCTGCTGTGATGGATGGCACAGCCCAGGGCGGCCTGGAGCACTACTCCCTGGGGGGCGAGGCCAGCCGGACCGGCATGGTATGCGGCGGAGCGGTAACGGTGTGCATCCAGACTCTGGGGGAGAAGCAGCTGGCTGACCTGGAGCGCCTAATTGAATTTTTGAAAAGTGGAAATCCTTGCTTGCTTTTAATTCACAATAAGGAGCAAGTATATGACCTTGTGGCATATGGAGAAGGAGAACTGCCGGAAACGCTGGCGGGGCGCCCTCAGACCGCCCCTCTTTTCGAGGACGGGATGTACACCGAACCCATGGGCTGGGACGGAGTGCTGTATCTCTTCGGCGGCGGCCATGTGGGACAGGCTCTGGCCCCCATGCTCTCCCAAGTAGGGTTTCGGGTGGTGGTCTTTGACAGCCGGGAGGAGATTGCCCAGCCCCAGAACTTTCCCGGGGCGGAGAAGGTGGTGCTGGGTTCCTTTGAGAATATCGGGGAGCAGGTACAGCTCACCCGCCGGGACTATGCGGTGGTTATGTCGCCGGGTCACCAGCACGACCTGGAGGTCCTGTGTCAGGTGCTGGAGCAGCGCCCCTACTATGTAGGCTGCATGGGCAGTCGCAAAAAGAAAGCCTTTCTGTGGGGGGAGCTGGAGCGCCGGGGTTTCTCCCGGGAACAGATCGAGACCATTCATCTGCCCATCGGCCTGGACATTGGAGGAGAGACTCCGGCGGAGATCGCCGTGAGCGTCACCGCTCAGCTCATCCAGGTGCGCGCCGGACGCCTGGGCCGCTGCGGTGGAGGGCTTTGCCCGGCATAGCACTCTAATTTCATAAAAAGGACGCCGCCTGGACGAAGGGTCCAGGCGGCATTTTCTTATCCCTTGGCCATGCCGGTGCGGGGTTGAGGAGCAGGAGAACTGTCAAAGGCAGGGTTGGTAAAATAGACATTTTTCGCGTCCATCTTCTCTTTGCACAGCCGCAGGCACTCGCCAAAGCGCTGGAAGTGGACGATCTCCCGCTCCCGCAGGAAGCGGATGACGTTGTTTACATCGGGATCGTCGCTGAGACGCAGGATATTGTCATACGTGACGCGGGCTTTCTGTTCTGCGGCAAGGTCCTCGGTGAGGTCGGCGATCACGTCGCCGGTGGACTGCATACCTCCCGCGCTCCAGGGGAAACCGGAAGCGGCGGTGGGGTAGACGCCGGTGGTGTGGTCTACAAAGTAGGGGGCGAAGGAGGCGTTATTGCGCACCTCCTCGTCGCTCAGGTTTCGGGTGAGCTGATGGACCAGGGCGGCCACCATCTCCATGTGGCCCAGCTCCTCGGTGCCGATGTCGGTGAGCAGGCCTTTGGCTTCCGCATAGGGCATGGCGTAGCGCTGGGAGAGGTAGCGCATAGCCGCACCCAACTCGCCGTCGGGGCCGCCGTACTGGCTGATGATGAAGGAGGCCAGCTTGGGGTTGGGAGTGGCCACCTTTACCGGGAACTGCAGCTTTTTCTCATAAAGAAACATGTCACTTCACCTCGTTTTGCGCATAGTTCCAGGGCCAGGGCTCCTTGAGCCACTGGTAATTCTCCCCGTTGGCAGAGGCGCTCTGGGTCAGAGGGCCAAACTTGGCCTGATAGGTCTCCCGGGCACTCTTCTCCATAGCGGCGTACTTCTGAAACAGGTCGAAGGCCTCCTGGTCGCTGGGATGTGTATCCAGATACATGCCAAGTTCCGCGACCACAAACTCCAGAGCCTGGAGCTCGGCCAGGGGACCGACAGGGACGGTACTGCCCTCCACTTTCAGGCGGAAGGGAAGATTCAGGCCGGGAAACAGAGTGCCATTGCTCAGCGCGTCGCTCTGGCTATATTTCTGAGAACCTTCCTGTTGGAAGGGAACATAGGGCACCGACAGACCCGCGCAGGACGGCAGAGTGCCGTAGCGGTCCGGGCAGCTGGGCAGAGGGCAGGAGCTGCCATTTTCCATATTCAAGATAATTCCTCCTCGGTTGGGATTGGGAGGCTGAGCGGCCTCCCGGTGCATCCTATGCACCTCAGGGCGGGAGGGTCCATACATAGTCGACCTCCCCGCTCCATAGAATACGGGGAGGGGGGATGTGCGGTTGAAGAGGATGAGATGGGGGTCCCTGCTGATTTTAGCGGGGCTGTTGGCGGTGCTGAGTGCGGGAATGTTGGTGCAGACCTATCTGGGCGCGGTTGCTCCGGCGGCTTCCTGGCCGGAAGGAGAGCGGGTTTGGGTGGTCGATCCGGGGCACGGCGGGGAAGACGGAGGTGCGGTGTCGGTGACTGGGGTACCGGAGAGCCAGATCAATCTGGCCATTGCTAAACGGCTGGACGCCCTGCTGGGCTTTTACGGGGAGAACAGCTACCTTATGCGGGAGGAGGATATCTCCCTGCACGACCCGGAGGCGGAAACGTTACGGGAGAAGAAGGTTTCCGACCTGCACAACCGGGCCGAGACCGTGCAGGCACTGGAGGGAGCGGTGCTGGTGAGTATCCACCAGAATATCTTCTCCCAGAGTCAATACCACGGCTCACAGGTTTTCTTTGCTCCCACCCAGGATTCCCAGGCCTTGGCGGAATCCTTCCAGCAGGCCATTCAGACCAATTTGCAGCCCGATAACAGTCGTCAGGCCAAGCCCATCGGCGACAATGTGTATCTGATGAATCACGTGGACTGCCCGGCAGTGTTGGTGGAGTGCGGATTTCTCTCCAATCCAGAGGAGGAGGCAATGCTCCGTCAGGAGGGCTACCAGACCAAAATGGCCGCCGTATTGGCCCAGGTCTGCCTATCCTCATAGACAAAAAAGGCCCGTCCGGCTATGCCGGACGGGCCACTTCTTACTTATTCTTCAAAATTTGCTTTCAGCAGGGCGTCCACCAGGAAGGCGGAGACGCAGAACAAAGCCATCTCGCCCGCGAGGATCCAGATGAGGAAGGTCTGGTAGTCCTGGTCCCGCAGCAGGTACATGGCGATGCCCGCCGCCGCGGTCAGAATCACGCCCATGCGCACCCACAGCCGGGCGCAGTGCTTGTGGGCGAAGGCCCACGCCTCCGGGCTCTTGGTAGACAGTTGGGTGCGGTAGGCCAGACCTTTTCCCTCCATCTTGGGGGGAGATACCTTCCACCAGATACCCACGATCAGCATAGCTACCGAGGGCAGCAGCGCGATCAAAACATAGATGGGATACATAAATAAACCCTCTTTTCTGAGAAATTTCCAAACATCGGGATAAATTGTAGCACAGGGGAGACTGTTTCGCAATGGCGGGACGAGAGCATTGGCAGGATTTTTCTCCCATGGTACAATAAAAGAAAGAATTTTGGTCATATTCCCCGGGCAATTCCGTCTGAATAGGTGAAGGGAAAAGGGGGGAAACCCACATGGAGGACAAGCAGATCGTGGCCTTATACTGGAAGCGGGAGGAGCGGGCCATTACCGCCTCGGAGGAGAAGTACGGCCCGGTGTGCCGCAGCGTCTCCTACAACATTCTGCAAAGCCGGCCCGACGCGGAGGAGTGCGTCAACGACACCTGGCACCGGGCCTGGAATACCATGCCGCCTCAGCGGCCCAACAGTCTGCGGGCCTACCTGTGCCGCATCGTGCGCAACCTGTCCATTGACCGCTGGCGGCAGCGGTACAGCGCCAAGCGGGGCGGGGGAATGGAGGCGTTGGTGCTGGAACTGGAGGAGTGCGTCCCGGCGGTGCCCAGCGCGGAGGAGCAGTGGGAGGCCCAGGAGGTGGCCCGGGCGGTGGAGCGGTGGCTTCAGGCTCTGGATGAGGAGGAGCGGGATTTGTTTCTCCGCCGGTACTGGTGCGGAGAGGCAGTCAAAGAACTGGCGGCCGGACTAGGCTGTTCCTCCAACGGACTGGCCAAACGGCTGCGGCGGCTGCGCCAGAGTCTGCGTCAGGCGCTGGAGAAGGAGGGCGTGGTGTTATGAGCAAACAGAGCGAGCGCCTCTTTGAGGCCATCAGCCACCTGAACGACGAGATGATCGACCCGGCCCTGGAGCCCAGAAAGAAGCGTAAAAAGGGCCGCTGGGCAGCCTTGGCCGCCTGCTTCTGCCTGGTGGTAGGGGTTGTCACCGGACGAATTCCCCTGCTGGGCGGACGATCCAGCCAGCCTGTCAGCGGCGCGGACGGTGCCATCACCTTTCAGTCCTACGCCGGGCCGGTGCTTCCCATGACATTGCGGGAGGAAAACAAAAATATTACCGCCCAACGGGCCATTACCCTGGACTTTGCTCCCTGGGTGCCGGTGTGGGATGAAGAGTTGGAGCTGGAGCGATATGACGACCACATCCTGGTTACCGACGCGTATACTCTGACGAACCATGGGGAAACGGATCAGGACATCACCCTGCTCTACCCCTTTGTCACCTCACTGCACAGCCTGGAGCTTCCGGTGCTGACTGTGGACGGGAGCGAGGTGGAAACCGATCTGTATCTGGGCTCCTATGCCGGAGCGTTTGAAGGGGGCGGAGGTCTGCTGGAAGGCGAGGAGGGGGGCAGCATCAATCTGGATGCCACAGAGAGTTGGGAGAACTACCGGGATCTGCTCTCCGACGGCAGCTATCTGGCCCGTGCCCTGGGGACGGCCCCCGATGTAAGCGGAATCTCTGTGACGGTCTATCAATTCACTGACCCCTACGCGCCCGAGGACAGAGGAGAGACATCCAATCCCACCATTCGTGCAGCCTTTGATCTGGATTACAATAAAACCCGTGTTTTGACCTATGGCTTCCATGCCTGCCGGTATGATCCGGAGAGCGGCGCTATGGTCCAGGGCTTCTCCATCCCGGAAGAGCGGGAGTCCAACTATGGGGAACCTTTCTATCTGCTGGTGATCGGGGAGGACATTAAGAATCTGACCGTGGGAGGCTATATCGCCGGCGGCGTGGATGAGGATACCCCACAGCTGGAGGGGTGCGGCGTCACCGTGGAGCGGTACGAGAGCGACCTTGATACCATGCTGCGGGAGGTGCTGACCCGGATGACCAATGGCCGGGAAACCCAGGTGGACTTTGAACTCTATTACCGTGTGGTTTTAGAACAGCTGCTGGCCTATGGCGGGCTGACTGCCCAGGAAAAATCGCGATACAGTTCCGGTTGGCTGGAGGATGTGGCCTCCGACGCGGAGGGCATCCAGCGGGTGTGCTGGCTGGAAACCCAGGTAACGGTCCCCGCCGGGGGCAGCCTCACGGTGACCGTATCCATGGAAAAAGAGGCCAGCTACGATTATAGCTGCGACCGGGCCAATCAGGGAACACGGGGCTACGATCTGGTGACCACCCTGGGTTCTAACCTTACCTGTACGGAGCAGACTGCCACTCTGGAAGACCGGGGACAGATTGAAATTTTGTGGCAGAACTTCGGCTTTGACCTGGACGCAGGCATCAAGACCGTGGAGCTGGAAGCGGAGACAGAGCACTATTTCCTTACCGTCCGGCGGGCAGATTCATAACAAAACGCCTTACGATTGACCGCGCCGGGAATCTGGATATTCTCCAGATTCCTGGCGCGCTTGTCTGCCCTCTTTGCCGGGAATCTGGATATTCTCCAGATTCCTGGCGCGCTTGTCTGCCCTCTTTTCATTTGGAGCTGGGTGTGCTATGCTAATTGGCAGGAGAGAGGGGAGATGGAGACGTGGAAACGCTGACGCTGCTGCTGTTTTGTGCTGCTCTGGTGGTGTGCGTGGCTCTGAACTGGTCCATTCTGTACGCTCTGGCGGTTGGATTAGTCATCTTTTTGGCTTACGGACGCAGGCGAGGCTATGGCTGGCGGGAGCTGGGGAGTATGTGTCTGGACGGAGTCAAAACCGCCCGGAACATTCTGGTCACATTCCTGCTCATCGGCGTGCTCACCGCCCTGTGGCGGGCTTCGGGTACCATTCCGGCCATCATCAGCTACACCACGCCGTTTATCCAGCCCTCTGTATTCCTTTTGATGACCTTTTTGCTCAACTGCTTGGTTTCGGTTCTGACCGGTACCGCCTTTGGCGCGGCGGCCACTATGGGAGTCATCTGCGCCACTCTGGGCACAGCCATGGGAGTGCCTCTGGTGCTGATCGGAGGCGCGGTGCTCTCCGGCGTGTTCTTCGGAGACCGATGCTCTCCTGTGTCCACCAGCGCTCTGCTGGTGGCAGAGCTTACCCAGACCAGCATCTTTGACAACATCCGGTCCATGCTGCGTACCGCCTGGCTGCCCTTTGTGGTGACCAGTCTGCTGTACCTTTTTGTGGGCATGGTCACACCCCACACCCAGACCTCTCTGGATCTGGCTGCTTTGTTTGAGACGGAATTTCAACTGCATTGGATCGCGCTGCTGCCCGCTCTGGTGATTTTCGCGCTGGCGCTGGGCCGGGTGCCGGTGAAGTGGGCCATGGGGGCCAGTATTCTCTCCGCTATTCCCATCTGCCTGCTTCTCCAGCGGGTCCAGCCGGTGGAGCTGCTGCACTGCGCCCTGCTTGGTTACCAGGCCAGGGAGGAGGCGGTGGGGGCCATGCTCAACGGCGGCGGAGTCATTTCTATGGTGAAGGTTGCCGTCATCGTGTGCATCTCCTCGGCTTACTCGGGCATTTTCCAAAAAACCGGGCTGCTGGACGGGCTGCAGCAGGCCATTCTGACTCTCAGCCGGCGCATCACCCCCTACGGGGCCATGCTGTGCACCGGCGTGCTGGCCTCTGCCGTGGCCTGTAATCAGACGCTGGCTATCATTCTGACCCACCAGCTGTGCAAGGACGCCCAGCCCAGCCGGGAGGAGACCGCCATCGCCCTGGAGGATACGGCGGTGGTAGCGGCACCGCTGATCCCTTGGTCCATTGCGGCCGGAGTGCCGCTGGCCTCGGTGGGAGCGCCTATGGTTAGCATCTGCTTTGCGTTTTTCCTCTATCTGCTGCCTCTTTGGCGGCTGGGAACGGAGCTAGTAAAGGTAAAATGTAAGAGGGGATAGGGAAGAGGTAATGCGCCGGAAGCTTGGTAGGACCAAGTTTCCGGCGCATTTTTTGATTATGATTCGTCTTTTTTCTTTTCTTTTGCTGTTTTCCGCACCTTAGCCAGGGGATTTGCCCGGGCGGCGGTGCGCAGATCATCGTTGTCCACGTGGGTGTAGATCTGGGTGGTGTTCAGGTGGTCGTGGCCCAGCACCTCCTGAAGGGTGCGCACGTCCACGCCGTTTTGCAGCATCAGGGTGGCGGCGGTGTGGCGCAGCTTGTGGGAGGAGTACTTGGTGCTGTCCAGCCCGGCAGCGGACAGGTGCTTTTTTACCAGCTTATGGACCGTTGCCCGGGTGATGCGCTGGCGGTTGCGGGGAGTGACAAACAGGGCGTTTTGATCCAGCAGGGTAAGGGTGGAGCGCTCCGTCATCCAGTCATCCAAAGCAGAGCGGCAGGCCTCGTTCAAAAAGAGAACACGCTCCTTGTTACCCTTGCCTAACACCCGCAGCTGATCGCCGCGTACATCGGTGACATTGAGGCCGATGAGCTCGGAGATTCGCAGGCCGCAGTTGAGAAACAGAGTTAGGATACAGTAATCCCGCACCTGGTTGGGGCCGTCCACATGACTGAGCAGTTCCACGCTCTCATCCAGATTCAGGTAACGGGGCAGCGTCTTTTTCAGCCGTGGTGCGTCCAGGTCCTGCATGGGGTTTTCAGTGATGAGCTTGGCCTTGCTGGAGAGGTATTTATAAAAGGAACGGATGGCGGCGGCTTTGCGGGCACGGGCGGCAGGCGCCAGGCCGTAGTGGGCGTCGGAGCTGTTGGGATGGACCGCACGGTCTCGGGACAGATAGTTCATATAGGCATACACATCGCTGAGCGTGACGCCGCGGACCAGATCCAGATCCACGTCATCAATGGAGATCTCATCAAACGGCGTGTCCTTGGCTACGCGGCCTTTGTCCAGCTTGAGAAATCGGAAAAAGCTGCGCAGGTCCAGAAAGTATTCGTCCACGGTGGCCCGGGAGTGGCCCTGAATGGTCTCGTGATAAACAAGAAAATCACGTAAAATAGGTGGTGCTTCGGTACGATAATCTATCATATTGCGGCGGCCGCCGGGATGGCCGGAAACCGGCCAAAATCGGGCAAATCCAGGGCAGAGGCCGTTTTAGCCTCCACTCTAGTCAACAAAATTTTTATTTTGTTGACTTATGTAGTTACCCGAAAATAGGCCACAGCGGCCCCTCCTTTCGGATGATCTGTCCCGCCGGATAAAGCGGCGGCGCGGCGGACATACTTTGGACACCCGTTTTTTGGAGGTGTGTGTCCATGAGTTTGATCCACTGCACCGACCCCTGCGTCTATCAGCGGGACGGGCTATGTGAATTGGTCCGGGCCGGCTCCTGGGGCCGGCCCGGCTATGGCTGTGTCAACTTTGTGCCCCTGGCTTCTAAGCCCTTACAGCAAGGCCGCCAGAGCCTCCCGAATGTTGGCCACCCGGATGAGCTCCAGTCCCTCCGGCACCACCAGCTTCCCCTGGGTGCGCTTGGGGATCAGACACTTGGTGAAGCCAAGCCGCCGCACCTCGGACAGCCTCTGCCCCAAGGTGTTCACGGCACGCAGCTCTCCGGTTAGTCCCACCTCACCGATGGCGGCCAGGTCGCTGGGCACCGGCTTGTCCCGAAAACTGGACGCCATGGCCATCATGGCAGCCAGATCTGCGGCGGGCTCGTCCAGAGACAGACCGCCGATCACGTTCAAATAGGCGTCACAGTTCCCCAGCAGCAGGCCGCCCCGTTTTTCCAGCACGGCCAGCAGCAGCATGGCCCGGTTATACTCAAAGCCGTTGCTCACCCGCCGGGGGTTGCCCAAACTGCTGGGCACCACCAGGGCCTGCACCTCGGCCAGCACCGGCCGCACGCCCTCCATCACGCAGGTGACGCAGGAGCCGGGCACGCCCTCCGGCCGGCCGGCCAGCAGGGTCTCCGAGGGGTTGGGCACCTCGCTGAGCCCGCCGTCCTCCATCTCAAACACGCCAATTTCATTGGTGGCACCGAAACGGTTTTTGGCCGCCCGGAGGATGCGATAGGACATATGCCGTTCGCCCTCAAAGTACAGGACACAGTCCACCATGTGCTCCAGCACCTTGGGTCCGGCGATGGAGCCCTCCTTATTGACGTGGCCAATGACAAAAATGGTGAGCCCCTCCCCTTTTGCCAGCTGCATCAGGGCCATGGTGCACTCCTTCACCTGGCTCACGCTGCCCGGCGAAGCGGACAGGTCCCCGTGGTAGAGGGTCTGGATGGAGTCAACAATCAGGATATCGGGCTTTAACTCGTGGACGGCGTCCACCAGGTTGTCCAGGCTGGTTTCCGACAGGAGGTACAGCCCCTCCCCGCCTACTTTGAGCCGTTCGGCCCGCAGCTTGATCTGCCGCTCGGATTCCTCGCCGGAGACGTACAGCACGTTGGCAAACCGGCACAGAGAGCCGCAGATCTGGAGCATCAGGGTGGACTTGCCGATGCCCGGCGCGCCGCCCACCAGCACCAGAGAGCCCTTCACGGCTCCTCCGCCCAGCACCCGGTCCAACTCGCCCATTCCGGTGGGAAAGCGCAGCTCGTCGGTGGTCTCCACCTGGGCGATGGGCTTGGGACGGTTCACCGCCACCCCCAGGCCGCTGCCCACCGAGCGCACCGGTCCCTTTTTGGAGGCCTTCTCCGCCGGGCGCTCCACAATCGTATTCCATGCCCCGCAGGCCGGGCACTTGCCCTGCCACTTGGGGGTCTCATTTCCACATTCGGTACAGTAGTACAGGATCTTCTCTTTCATGACAGCCTCCCTTTGCCCTCTGATTGTACCAGACTTTCGGGGCAAAGTAAACAGAAAACGCCCCGCCTGGCTCTCCAGGCGGGGCAAGTTTCTATCCTTTACATCTCAATCAGTTCATACTCCCGGGAGCCCAGTCCAATCTTGGCTGCGTGCTCCAGGCAGCTCTTCCACTCCGACTCGGGGGTGGAGTTGGTGAAGTGGTCGTGGTGGTCGTGGAAGTTGGGGTCGGCCAGATGCTTGGCCAGCTGGCTGCCCGGCATGGGCTGAGCGGCCAGGCAGGCGTCCACGCAGGCCTGATCCAGGGCCAGGGGGTCAAAGGAGGCAAACATGCCGATGTTGGGCAGGATGGGGATGTCGTTCTCCCCGTGGCAGTCACAGTTGGGAGACACATCCACCACCAGAGAAATATGGAAGTTGGGACGGCCATCCAGCACCGCCTTGGTATACTCAGCCATGCGGCAGTTCAAAGTGGAGTTGGCGTTGTCGTTGACAAAGTAGATGGCGTCAAAGTTGCAGGCGCCAAGGCACCGGCCGCAGCCTACGCAGTTGTTCTGATCCACGGTCATCTTCCGGGCTTCCTTGTCAAAGACCAGGCCGCCGTTGGCGCACTCCTTCTGGCAGCGGGTGCAGCCCCGGCACAGCTTGGGGTCGATCTGGGGCTTGCCGCTGGCGTGCTGCTCGGTCTTGCCGGCCCAGGAGCCGCAGCCCATGCCGATGTTCTTGATGGTGCCGCCAAAGCCGGTCATCTCGTGGCCCTTGAAGTGGGTCAGGGAGATAAACACATCGGCGTCCATCACAGCCCGGCCGATCTTGGCCTTCTCCACGTACTCGCCGCCCACCACGGGCACCTCCACATCGTCGGTGCCTTTCAGACCGTCACCGATGAGGATGGGACAGCCCACAGTCAGGGGCGTAAAGCCGTTCTGCCAGGCGCACTCCAGGTGCTCCAGGGCGTTCTTCCGGCTGCCGGGATACATGGTGTTACAGTCGGTGAGGAAGGGCTTGCCGCCCAGCTCCTTTACCACGTCCACCACCGCACGGGCGTAGTTGGGACGCAGATAGCTGATGTTGCCCAGCTCGCCGAAGTGCATCTTGATGGCGACAAACTTACCCTCCAGGTCCAGGTCGGCAATGCCGGCCCGCTTGATCAGCTTTTTCAGCTTGGTGGGCAGGCCGTCGCCGAAGGCCTCAGTATGAAAATCAGTAAAATAAACTTTGGATACGGACATGATGTTTCCCCTCACTCATATGTAGAATATCTTACTTATGCAAAGAAACTCGCTTTGCTTCCAGAATACCCGGGATGATGGCACACAGAGAACCGGCCACGATGAGCACGATGCCCAGCAGCATGTTGGGGGCGATGATCTCGCCGTGAACCATCCAGGCCAGCACCGGCGCCAGAGCCGGCTTGAAGAAATAGACCAGGGAGACCACGCTGGCGGGCTGGTACTCCATGGCAAGGAAATAGCAGCAAAAGCCGATGCCCGCCACACCGACCGACACAAACAGCACGTAGGGCAGGTTTTGCAGGGTGTACCCCGCGAAGATAGGGATGTTGGCAAACTCGCTGAGCCCAGCCCCGGTGAGCATCTGAGCCAGGGCGGGAATGTGGGACAGGAGAATGAACACCAGCAAAATCAGGCTGCCAAAGAAGAAGCTGAAGCAGGTGACTACTGCCCCGCCGTACTGGGCGCACTTGCGCTTGCCCATGACTCCGTAGAAGGAGAACAGAATGGTGGACAGCAGAGCCAGCCCTGTCCCCAGCAGATTCACCGAGGTCTGGAAGGGATTGATAATGGCGATGGTGCCCGCCACCTCCAGCACCAGAGCAGCAATATGCCGGGGTAAAATGGGCTCTTTCAGCAAAAAGAAGGCCAAAAAGGTGACAAATACCGGGTTGCAGCTAAAGAGCACCGCCGCCACCGACGAGCCGGCGTAGTTCACCGACACGTGGAGGATGGGCATACTCAGGGCGATGCCCAGGAGACCCAGCAGGGCGAAGTAGGCCACACTCTTGCCATCCAGCCGCTCTCCCCTCTTTTTCAGGGTGTGAAGGGCCAGGGGCAGCAGAATGAGGAAACCCACCGAAAACCGGCACAGAGTCAGCTGCATAGAGTTGAGCTGCCCAGAGATAAATTTCAGTACCACCTCATAGGAGGTGAACATGATGATGGTGACTACAATAAAAAAGTAACCTTTTTTTGCCCCCATGGCAGCCCCTTCTTCCTATTTTTTATATGGTTCAGTATAGCACATGTTACCAGGAGAAACAAGGTCACTCCATCAGGACCAGAAATTCCTCCTGAGTCAGAACGGGCACGCCAAGCTCCTGGGCCTTGCGCAGCTTGGACCCGGCGGCCTCCCCCGCCACCACATAGGTGGTCTTTTTCGATACGGAACCCGCGGCCTTGCCGCCCCGGTCCTCGATCATCTTGGTGGCCTCGGCACGGGTAAAGCGGTCCAGCGTGCCGGTGAGCACGAAGGTTTTTCCCGCAAAGCGCTGGTCCTCCCCCTTCTGCTCGGCCTGCATGTTCACTCCGGCCTCCTTGAGGCGGGCGATGAGGTGCTGGCTCTGGGGGCTGGCAAACCAGTCCACAATGCTCTGGGCGGTGATGGCGCCGATGTCGTCCACCTGGGTCAGCTCCTCCACCGTGGCCGCCTGGAGGTTGTCCAGGGAGCCGAAGCGCTGGGCCAGGATCTTGCCCGCCTTCTGCCCCACCTGGCGGATGCCGAAGGCAAAGAGCAGTCGGGACAGGTCCTGGCTCTTGGACTTCTCAATGGCGGAGAGCAGGTTCTGGGCCGACTTCTTGCCCATGCGCTCCAGCTCGGCCACGTCCTCCTCGCGGAGGAAATACAGGTCGCCGGGGGTCTTGACCAGCCCCGCCTTTACCAGGTTCTCTACCACCGCGATGCCAAGACCCTCAATGTCCATGGCGTCCCGGCTGGCAAAGTGGGCCAGGTTGCGCAGCAGCTGGGCGGGGCACTCGGCTCCGGTACAGCGGATGTGGGCGCCGTCTTCGTCCCGCGCCACCGGCGCGCCGCACTCGGGGCACACCTCTGGGAAGCGGTAGGGCACGGCGTCATCGGGCCGCTTTTCCATCACCACGGACAGCACCTCGGGGATGATCTCCCCCGCCTTGCGAACCAGCACCGTGTCGCCGATGCGGATGTCCTTTTCCGTGATAAAATCCTGGTTGTGGAGGGTGGCATTGGTCACCGTGGTGCCTGCCAGACGCACCGGCTCCAGCACCGCCTTGGGAGTGAGCACCCCAGTACGTCCCACTTGAATGACAATGTCTGTAAGGCGGGAAGTCTTTACTTCCGGGGGATATTTATAGGCGGCGGCCCACCGGGGGAATTTGGCCGTGGAGCCCAGCGTCTGGCGCTGGGCCAGATCGTCCACCTTAATGACCGCCCCGTCGATGTCGAAGGGGTAGTTCTCCCGGCCCTCTCCGATGGCCTGGACCTGGGCCACCGCCTCCTCAATGGAGGAGCAGATGACATGGGGAATCACCTTAAAGCCCTTGTCCGCCAGGTAGTTGATGCCCTGGGTGTGGCTGTGGAAGTCCTCATTTTCCGCCCACTGGATGTTGAACACCGCAATGTCCAGCCGACGCTGGGCGGCAATTTTCGGGTCCAGCTGCCGCAGGGAACCTGCGGCGGCGTTGCGGGGGTTGGCAAACAGGGCTTCTCCCCGCTTCTCCCGTTCCTCGTTGAGGGCGTGGAACACCTTCTTGGGCATATAGACCTCGCCCCGGACAATGAGAGTCCCAGGTACATCAGGGATAGACAAGGGGATAGACTTTACAGTCTTTAAATTCTCTGTCACGTCCTCGCCCACCAGGCCGTCGCCCCGGGTGGCTCCCCGGACAAACTGGCCGTCCTGGTACTCCAGAGCCACGGACAGGCCGTCCACCTTGGGCTCCACAGAGTAGCTTACCTTGGGCTCCACCCCACGTACCCGCTGGTCAAAGGCGCGCAGCTCGTCAAAGTCGAACACGTCCTGAAGGGACTCCAGAGGCACCCGGTGGGTGACCTGGGTGAAGGACTCCAGGGCCTTGCCACCCACTCGCTGGGTGGGCGAGTCGGGAGTGATGAGCTCGGGGTGAGCCCCCTCCAGCTCCTCCAGACGGCGCAGCTTATGGTCGTAGTCGTAGTCGGACATGGTGGGGTCGTCCTTGACGTAGTATTCGTAGTTGGCCTGGTTCAGCTCACGGCGCAGTTCCAGGATCTCTTGTGCGTCTGACATGGGTTCCTCCCTTTCTTTCTTCATTGCCCGGCATCCAGATAGGTCTGGGGCACCTGGCCCACAATCACCGTCTCGGCCACGCACAGCTCGGTCTTGCTCACCGTCTCCACCGCCCCGCCGGGCAGCATCAGGGTCAGAGGTACGGTCAGCTTCAGGCAGATGCGGTGGAGGGTCTGGTTAACCCCGGCGGAGGTGAACTCACTGAAAAACTCCCCGTCCACCGTGCCCACCGTCATGGCGTGGACCTTTAAGGTGGGGCCTAAGCCCCAAAGAATATCCAGATCCACCAGACTGCCCAGAGGCACCTGGATCTGGGACACGTCTACCCCCTCCAGGGCCTCCAGCACATCGGCCACCAGCTGAGCCCGCAGGAGATTCAGGGCAGCCATGTCGGTGGTCAGGGCGGTGATGGCGCCGCTGCTGTCCCGCTGGATGGTGACAAAGTCATCATAGCTCACCCCGCGCTGGGCCAGGTCCTCCACCACCGTCTCCTCGGCCACGGCGGTGATGGCATTCTGGGCCTGAGCCTGGGCGGCCAGTACCACCATGGGGCGCAGACGGGCCTCCAGGACGGCGGTACATACCAATACCACAACCGCGGCGACTCCCAAGGTAATCATCCAGGGGGCAAGCTGTTTTCCTTGTCGTCTATTATGCCGCAAACGGTAGCGCACCATACAGCGGCGAATTTCCCGGCGCATCCCAACACCCCCCTCAGGGCAGGGTATGCGCCGGGAAGCTTGGCTTATTCGTGTTCGCCCAGCAGCTCCTCCACCGCCAGCAGCACGCCCAGCCGGCCGGACTCAAAGGTCAGGCCGCCCTGGAGATAGACGGTGTAGGGCTCCCGCATGGGGGCATCAGCGGACAGCTCGATGGACGCGCCCTGAATGAAAGCGCCCGCCGCCATGATGACGGGGCAGTCGTAGCCCGGCATGTCCCAGGGCTCAGGGGTGACGTAGGAGTCCACCGGGGCACCGAACTGGATGCCCTTGCAGAACTTCTTCAGGGCCTCCGGCTCCCGCATGTGAATCATCTGAATGATGTCGTGGCGCACTTGGCTGGAGTGGGGCTCGGTCTCATAGCCCAGCAGCTCCATCACCCGGGCGGCGAACACGGCGGTCTTCACCGCCTGGGCCACCGTGTGGGGAGCCAGGAACAGGCCCTGGTACAGCAGCCGGTTGTTGCCCAGGGTGGAGCCGCACTCAGCACCGATGCCGGGCACGGTGAGGCGCATAGCTGCCCCCTCCACCAGGTCCTTGCGCCCGGCGATATAGCCGCCGGTGGGGGCTAGGCCGCCGCCGGGATTCTTAATGAGGGAGCCTACTACCAGGTCGGCCCCTACATGGGTGGGCTCCAGGGTCTCCACAAACTCGCCGTAGCAGTTGTCCACCAGGATGGCGGCGTTGGGGTTGGCGGCCTTGATGACCTTACACATCTCCCCGATCTCCGCTACCGACAGAGAAGCACGAGTGGCGTAGCCCTTGGAGCGCTGGATCAGTACCGCCTTGACCCGGGGGTCGGCGGCCGCTTTGGCCATGCCCTCCAGGTCAGGTTTGTTGTCAAGCAGTTCTACTTGCCGATACTCGACGCCGTAGTCTTTCAGAGAGCCGTGGCCCTTGTCCACCACTCCGATGACCCCGAGCATGGTATCGTAGGGCGCGCCCACAGCGGACACCAGCACATCCCCCGCCTTCAGGCAGCCGTACAAGGCGCTGGCGATAGCGTGGGTGCCGTTGACAAACTGGATGCGCACCAGAGCGGCCTCGGTGCCGAAAATCTGGGCATAGATCTCGTCCAGCTTGTCCCGGCCCAGGTCGTCGTAGCCGTAGCCGGTGGTTCCGGCAAAGTAGGCATCGGCCACCCGGTGGTCCTGGAACGCCTCCAGCACCCGCTGGGTGTTCTCTTGGGCGATGGCGTCAATGCGGGCAAACTGCTCCCGCAGCTCGGCCTGGGCCTGCTCGCCCAGCTGACGCACTTGCTTGCTAATGTGTAAAGCCATTTTCCTTCTCAGTCCTTATTCTTTCTTTATTTGATCGGTTCCAGCTTCCGGCACACAAAGGCCAGCAGCAGGTCGGCGCAGTGTTTGGCGTCGTTTAAGTCGGCCATCTCCACGGGGGTGTGGATGTATCGGCAGGGGATGCTCACCCCTCCGGTGAGCACGCCCAGGCGGGTGGTGTGGATGGCGCCCGCATCGGTGCCCCCGGCCCGCATAATGTCCTTCTGGACGGGAATGTTTGCGGTCTTGGCAGCCTCCTCCAGAGCGGAGATCACAGCGGGGTGACAGATGACGGAGGAGTCCATCACCTTGATGGCCGCACCCTTTCCCAGTTGGACGGTGCCGCAGCGCTCGCTGCCGGGGGTGTCGTCCACATCGGTGACGTCCACCGCCAGAGCGTAGTCCGGGTCGATGGCCCAGGCCGCTGTCTTAGCTCCTCGTAGGCCCACCTCCTCCTGAACGGAAAAGACCAGGTACAGGTCGTTGGGGCAGTCCTTCAGCCGCGCCAGTACGTCCAGGAGAACGGCGCAGGCAATGCGGTTATCGAGGTAAGGGGAAATCACTTTATTGCCATTGCAAATAGTGGGCGTGTCGTATACCGCGGTGTCCCCCACTTGAACCTGAGCCTTGGCGGCATCCTGATCGTTCGCGCCAATATCCACATAGCAGGAGTCCAGCTTGAGCCCCTTGGGCTCCGCCTTCTCCTCCTTCGCGAACACTCCCCGCACGCCGTTTTTAAAGCGCACCGGGGTGTACAGAGCCTCGCTGGCGGCGATGCCGCCCACCCGGCCCAGACGGAGGAACCCTTCCTTCTCGATGTGGGTGACAATGAAGCCAATGGAGTCCATGTGGGCACACAGCATCACCCGAGGGCCGGAGCCCTTCTTGTGGACGATGAGGTTGCCCAGGGTGTCGGTGGTCACCTCGTCGGCGTAAGGGGCGGCCAGACGGGTGATAGTCTCCCGCACCTCCCCCTCGTCCCCGGATGGGCCGTGGGCGGCGTTGAGGGTCTGGATATATTCAAACAGTTCCATGCAGAAAACCTCCTATTTCGTGGCCTGATCGGCCAGAAACAGCCGGGTCAGCTTCAGCATATTTTCAAAGTCGGCAAAACTGCCCACGCTGGCCGGGGCGTGGAGGTAGCGAACGGCGGCAGACACAGCCGCCACCCGCACGCCGGCCTTGGTACGCTGGATGGTGCGGGCGTCGTTGCCTCCGGCCAGGTACTCCTTGGTCTGCCAGGGGATGCCGTTGTCCTCCGCCAGGCGGCGCAGATCCTCAAAGAGTCCCCGGTCGTAGATGGTGCCTCCATCCATGTAGGAGATCACCGGTCCCTTACCCAGAGCGCACACCTTCCGGTGCTCCTCCACGGCGGGGCTATCAGCGGCGGTGGTGGTCTCCAGGACCAAAGCCACCTCCGGGGTTACAGAAAAGGCGGCGGCGAAGGCACCACGGGTGCCCACCTCCTCTTGGGCGGTGAAGGCGAAGGTCACGTCCAGGGGCAGCTCCTCCTGAAGGAGTTTCAGCATCACGGCGCAGCCAACCCGGTCGTCAATGGCCTTGGCCTTGAAGAAATCGCTGCCAAGGGGTTCTCCTTCACAGACGAAGGAGCCGTAGGCGCCGGGCTCCGCCATCTCCTCGGCCTCCTCCCGGCTGGAGGCACCGATATCGATATACAAAGCCTCGGTCTTGGGCACCTTCTTCATGTCCTCCCGGGAGAGCATGTGGATGGCCTTCATGCCGATGACGCCGGGAATTTTCTTGGGACCCAGCACTACCGGCTTGCCCAGAGCCACCCGGCGGTCCACGCCGCCCACGAAGTCAAACTTCAAAAAGCCATCCTCGGTAGCCCGGGTAATAATGAGGCCCACCTCGTCCATATGGGCGGCCAAAAGCAGGCGGTTGCCCGTGGACTTTTTGCCCTTTTTAAAGACAATGAGGTTGCCCAGGGCATCGGTGCGGATGGAGTCGGCGTAGGGCTCGGCCTGGGCGCGGATGAAGTCCCGCACGGCCCCCTCGTCTCCGGACACGCCGTTGAGGGCGCACAGCTCGTTCAGAAGATCTCTCACAGGGCTCCCTCCTTTCCCACCCGGCGGATAAACTGGGCAAGGAGCCGGGCGGTGTCCTCCATGTCGCCCTGGTGGGCGGTCTCAATGGGGGTGTGCATGTAGCGAAGGGGCAGAGAAAGCACCCCGGTGGCAATGCCCTCCCGGCTCACCTGGAGAGGCCAGCCGTTGGTGCCGCTGGAGCCCGACATGACCTCCAGCTGGACATTCAGGTCCATCTCCTTGGCGCACCGGCGCATGAGATCGGAGATCCACTTGGTGCAGTTGGGTCCCAGGCCGATGACCGGCCCCTTTCCCAGAGGGAAGGTCTTGTCCTTGGATGCGTCAGGGCTGTCTCCGTGGGTCACGTCCACCGCCACGCACAGGTCGGGCCGGAGTCCGTAGGCGGCGGTGATGGCGCCGGTACTGTGGGTCTCCTCCTGGGTGGAGCCCAGGACCACGAGGTCCACATCCAGCTCCTCTCCCTCCAGTAGCTCCAAGGCCCGCAGCAGCAGCACAAAGCAGGCCCGGTCGTCCAGGGCCTTGCCGCTCAAAAGGTCCTTACCCAGGGCAAGACACCCCGTCCGGTAAACGGCTGGGGTGCCGATGGGAATGGCCTTGGCCTCCTCTTCCGTAAGGCCCAGGTCCAGATACAGTTCCGAGATAGGTTGGGATTTGTCCATGTCCTCCCGGCTCTGGATGTGTGGGGGCAGACAGGCCACCACACCAAGCCGGGGCGGATTTGTCAGGACGGTGAGCTCCCGGTTGGGGAGCATCCGGGGGTCAACGCCCCCTAGAGGGGCAAAGCGGAGATAGCCCTCCTCTTGCCCGGTGATGATAAACCCGATCTCGTCCAGGTGGGCGTCCAGCAGGACCTTTTTTGCCCCCGGCTTGCCGCAGGGCCGCAAACCCACCACATTACCCATGCGGTCCAGATAGGCCTCCCCCACCAGGGGGCTCAGCATATCCAGCGCCACACGAGCCACCGCCCCCTCAAACCCACTGGGGCCGGGGGCGGCGGAGAGACGGTTGATAGCGGAAAGATAGTTCAACGCAGTTTGCCTCCTTGGCAGCTTCCTTACAGTTCCTGGACCAGCTTTTTGAATACCTGGCCGCGCTCCATAAAGTTCTTGAAGTGGTCAAAGGCAGCGCAGGCGGGAGAGAGCACCACCACGTCGCCCGGCTTTGCCGCCTGGCGGGCGGCGGCCACAGCGGCAGCCAGGTCCTCGGTCTCGGCCAGGATCATGCCGCTCTCGGCGTAGCCGGGAGCCTGCTCCACCGCCTGGCGGATGGCTCCGGCGGTGTTGCCGGTGAGGAACAGGGCCTTCACGTGGCCCACGATTTCCACGCCAAGCTGAGTAAAGGGCACACCCTTGTCGTAGCCGCCGGCAATCAGGATGATCTTCTGGTTGAAGGACTCCAGGCAGGCGGTGGTGCGGCTGGGGCTGGTGCCGATGGAGTCGTTGTAGTACTTCACGCCGTCCAGCTCCCGCACCAGCTCGATGCGGTGCTCCACGCCGTGGAAGCGGCGGGCCACAGCCCGCACGCACTTGTCAGGTACCAGACCGTCCACCGCGGCAATGGCGGCCATGTAGTTTTCAATGTTGTGTACGCCGGGCAGCTGGATATCGCTGAGAGGCAGCACTTCCCGGCTGCCCATCTCGTTGGTCAGCCAGATGGCGTTGTCCCGGAGATAAACGCCCTCCTCCAGGCGCTCCTTACGGCTGAACCAGGTCACCGGGCACACCGCCTCGGCGGCCATGGAACGGGTAACCTCGTTGTCATAGTTGAGGATGAGCCGGTCGCCCTCCCCCTGGTGCAGGAAGATGTTCTTCTTGGCGTTGGTGTACTCCTCCATGGTGTGGTGGTAGTCCAGGTGGTTGGGGGCCAGGTTGGTGATGACAGCGATGTTGGGGCTCTGCTCCATGGTCATCAGCTGGAAGGAGGACAGCTCCAGCACGGCGAAGTCCTCCGGGTCCATGTCGGCCACGTCAGGCAGCAGAGGCTTGCCGATGTTGCCGCCTACATAGACGGTCTTGCCCGCCTCCTTCAAAAATTCCGAGATGATGGTGGTGGTAGTCGTCTTGCCGTCGCTGCCGGTCACGGCCACCAGGTGGCTGGGGCAGGTCTGGAAGAAGACCTCCATCTCCGAGCTCAGGGCGGCTCCGTTCTCCACGGCCTGGGCCAGCTCCGGGGTGTTGGGGCTGAGGCCCGGGGTGCGGAAGATAAGCTCCCCGCCCAGGTCCTTCAGATAGTCCGGGCCAAGCACCAGCGTGGCTCCCAGGCTCTCCAGCTCCTGGGCCAGGTCGGCAACCTTCTCACGGTTTGCCTTGTCACGCACGGTGACCTTCACGCCCGCGCGCAGCAGCATTTTGATCAGGGGCACATTGCTGATGCCCATACCGATCACCGTTACCGACCGGCCGCTGAGTTCCTCTAAATATTCCGTAATGGTGGACATATGCGTCCTCCTCCCATCGAAGTGATTTCAGATTCTTTGGATGCCTGGTCTCTAGCCAAGCATACCTAAAAATATATTATCACACCCCTGGAAAAATTTCAATCAGGAAGGGGGCGCTGGAACTGCTTTGTCCTCATTTTTCCCCCGAAAGACGGAATTTTATTTGACAGAATGGTTTTTTTCCTGTATCATAGCTTGGCAAGCAAGCTGGACAGCCGCGCGGGCGGGGCGAAAGGCCCGTCTGTGAGGAAAGTCCGGGCTCCACAGGGCAAGGATAACGGATAACATCCGCCGGGGGCGACCCTAGGAAAAGTGCAACAGAGATATACCGCTGGCGGCTTGCCGCCAGTAAGGGTGGAAAGGCGAGGTAAGAGCTCACCCGATGGCTGGGAACAGTCCATCGCTGTAAACTCTATCCGGAGCAACGCCGTGGAGGGACAATAGGTTGGCCCGACCGTCCCGGGGAGGCGGCTGGAGCGCGTCGGCAACGGCGCGTCGAGATAGATGGCTGTCTTAAAAGACAGAACCCGGCTTACAGGCTTACTTGTACCAAAAACAGGCATGCGCAGATGCGCATGCCTGTTTTTTGCTTATTGGATGCCTTTGGATAATTCCAGCACCCGGCGCAGGCGCTCCCGTTCCGCCTGTTCCTGAAGTGTCTGAGCAGAAGAAGCCGCAGACGAAGACGGCCTCTCCCCTTCCCGGGTCCTACGGCGCTCCTCCCCGGCTCTCTGCCGTTGGAGCCAGCGCTGGGTGTCACGGTCTACCCCTGTGGCCATGAACTGAAAGGCCGTCTTGGTTTGAGGGCTGAGGGGTGGGTAGCGAGTCAACAGGTCTTCTGGCGGGAGACCCTCTCCCCGGCTCAGCCGCTCGGCATACTCCATCAGAGCGGTGATCAGCCATCCGCGTTGGTCCGGCGGCAGAGCAATGATCATAGGATAGTTATCAAAATAGAGTACAAATCCCCGTTTTGGGTTTGCCATTTTTACGCCTCCTCTCGCTATGTAGAAAAAATCCGCCTTTTGGTGTACGTTTCTGTGCGAATAGAGGCTCCGTTATGTAAATAGTAAAGAGTTATGTAAAAAGTAAAAGGTCATTGTTATGTCAGGTAAGGTAATGCGATCTGCCCCCTGAGGGCGGGGCGGACAGAGAAAAAATTTTTTCAGAAATTTTTCAGCTTGTGCAATAAAATCCTCTCCTGGTGCATTTCATAGTCAGAAGCGCAAAACAACACACAAAGAAAGAGAGGAATTTACTATGAAGAAATCTTATATCGCCGCCGCTCTGGCTCTCACCAGCTGCCTGGTCCTGGGGACCGCCGCCGCCAGCCAGTCCAAGACTGTGACCGCCACCTTCCGCCCCGACATGACCCTGAAGGTCAACGGTACCACCTACACCGTCCGGGACACCACCGGAGTCCGGGTCTCCCCCCTGGTCTACAACGGAACCACCTACCTGCCTCTGGCCTCCCTGAGCCAGCTGCTGGGAGCGGAGGTCTCCTGGGACCAGAACACCCAGACCATCCTCATCCACGACGACGATTCCGCCTCCGACTACATCGGCGAGGCCAAGGCCAAGGAGATCGCCCTGAGCCACGCCGGGCTGTCCGCCAACAAGGCCACCTTCCTGGAGCTGAAGCTGGACCGGGAGGATGGCCGGGTGGTCTATGAGGTGGAGTTCTACTCCGGCAACAAGGAGTACGACTACGAGATCGACGCCGCCACCGGCTCCATCGTGGGCTATGACTACGACATCGAGAACTACACCATCCCCTCCTCCGGCAACACGGGCACCAGCTCCGGCAACTACATTTCCCGGGAGAAGGCCCAGCAGCTAGCCCAGGCCAAGGCGCCTAATGCCACTTTGATCAAGCTGGAGTTCGACTTTGACGATGGCCGGGCCGTGTATGAGGGCGAGCTGCGGGAAGGCCGCACCGAGTACGACTTTGAAATTGACGCTGCCACCGGCAACTTCATTAAGTGGGAGCAGGACTGGGACTGAGTGTCTATCAAGCGGCAAAGAGAGACAGATAACGAAACAGGGACCCGCCGGTTGGCGGGTCCCTATGTTTTACCTTACGAAGCAGAGGCGAAACGAAGTTTCGCACAAAGTTCTTTGCCAAGCTTTCTTTCAAGAAAGCGGGTTACTGCTCCCAGTTGTGGTACACGTTCTGGACGTCGTCGTTGTCCTCCAGAGCGTCGATGAGCTTCTCCATGTTCTTGATGTCAGCCTCGTCGGTGAGCTTGACATAGTTCTGAGGCACCATCTGCACGGAAGCCTCCAGGAAGGTGTAGCCCTTGGCCTCCAGAGCCTCGGAGACGGCGGGGAAAGCGTCGGGATCGGTGTAGATCTCAAAGACCTCGTCGTCGGCCTGCATATCGTCGGCACCGGCCTCCAGAGCGTCCATCATGACGGTGTCCTCGTCCAGGTCCTCGCTGTCCAGGACGATGACGCCCTTGCGGTCAAAGCTCCAGGACACGCAGCCGGTGGCGCCCAGGCCCTTGCCGTACTTGTCCAGCAGGTGACGCACTTCGGGGGCGGTGCGCTGACGGTTATCGGTCAGAGCGTCCACGATAACGGCCACGCCGTTGGGGCCGTAGCCCTCGTACACCACGCTCTCGAAGTTGTCGGTGTTGCCCGCGCCCAGAGCCTTGTCGATGGTGCGCTTGATGTTGTCGTTGGGCATGTTGGCAGCCTTGGCCTTGGCGATAACGGCGGCCAGGCGGGAGTTGTTGGCGGGATCGCCGCTGCCGCCGGTCTTGACGGCCACGATCATCTCACGGGCGATCTTGGTAAAAATCTGAGAGCGCTTGGCGTCGGCCGCGCCCTTGGTCTTTTGAATATTGTGCCACTTGGAATGTCCGGACATAGTATCGTTCCCTTCTCTTTTTTCGGTTCAAATAGCGGAGGTATTATACCACTCCCCCGGGCGTTTGACAACCCCGTGGGGAGAAAGAAGCCATCATCTAAACGGTTTTCCGTCGATATCCAGTACCTCACGGCGGTGGAAGGTGACAAAATCGGGGGCGTACTCGGGGTAGGCCTGACAGAAGGCCGTCCGGATGAGCTCCGGGTTGAGTCCCGGATTCTGGGCGCACAGTACCGCGTCCAGGGTGAGGGTGTCACTCTGGCACTCCAGATTGAAGCCCTTGATGAGGGGGATGAGATCCACCTCAGTGTAGCCCTTTTTGGACTTGTTGGACTTCTTCTGCATCACCAGGCTCTCCCGGCTCAGCAGCTCCCGCATGGCGGGTTCCGAGGCCTGAGGACGGCCCTCGGAGTACTCAAAGTTGATAATGTAGTTCACATAGGCCAGCTCTTTGAGCTTACGCTCGGCGGGGTAGCACTGGTGAATGATGATGCCCTCAGGCATGGCCGCAGTGAGCCGGGCGGGAACCTCCTCGGCGGTGGCTCCCCCCACCAGACCGAACTCCAGAATCTCACACTGGCTGGAGTAGCCCAACGACAGGGGCAGGGCGATGGACACGAAGGGGTGTTTATGGAAGCCCTGGGTGTGCTTGATTTCAATGCCAGCCCGGGTGAAGGCCCGCTGGAAGGTGCGCATCAGGTCCAGGTGGGAGATATACTTGGCCCGGCCAGTCTTGGAAAAGAGCAGACGGTCAGCCATTGCACACCCCTCCTTTCAGCAGGCGGTTGGCTCCACAGCCGGAACAGCGGGTGCGGCAGTCCGGGGTGGTCTGGGACTGGTAGCACAGCTCCCGCTCATGCCACAGGAAGGCGGGGGTGACCATGGGGTCGATGCGGCACCAGGGGAATACCTCGTCCCGGGGCCGCTCCCGGTGGGCGTAGAAGTCGCCGTCCAGGCCGCAGGCGGACAGGGCGTCCATCCAGCGATGGAAGTCAAAATACTCGCTCCAGGAGTCGAACTTGGCCCCGTTCTGCCAGGCGTGCTCCAGCACGTCGGCCAGGCGGCGGTCGCCCCGGGAGAAGATGGCCTCCAGATAGCTGGTCTGGGGGTCATGCCAGTTGTAGGTGATGGAACGGTCCCGCTTCAGAGCGTCCCGCAGCAGGTTCACCCGCCGCTGGTACTCCTCCACCGGGATCTGGGCGTCCCACTGGAAGGCAGTGTGGGGCTTGGGGACAAACCAGGAGGTGGACACGGTGATGCGCACCCCGCGGGCGCGGTTGGGAGTGCACTCCCGCCAGCACTGGTACACCTTCCGGGCCAGATCAGCGATGCCCAGCACGTCCTCGTCGGTCTCGGTGGGCAGGCCCAGCATGAAGTAGAGCTTTACGCCGCTCCAGCCGCCGGAGAAGGCGGTGCGGCAGGACTGCAGCAGGTCCTCCTCCCGCAGATTCTTGTTGATGGCGTCGCGCAGACGCTGTGTGCCCGCCTCCGGGGCAAAGGTCAGACCGCCCTTGCGCACCCGCTGCAGGCGCTCCATGAGGTTCATAGAGAAGGTGTCCGCCCGCAGAGAGGGCAGGGACACGCCGATGTCCTTAGGCGCGCAGTAGTCCAGCAGATCGTCACACAGCTCCAGCAGGCAGGGGTAGTCGGTGGAGCTGAGGCTGGACAGGGTCATCTCCTGATAGCCGGAATCCTGACAAGCCGCCTTGCCGTACTCAGCCAGCAGCTGAGGATTGCGGTTTCGCACCGGGCGGTACACATAGCCTGCCTGGCAGAACCGGCAGCCACGGATGCAGCCACGGAACAGCTCCAGCATGACGCGGTCGTGGACGATCTCGGTGGAGGGGATGATGGTCTTCACCGGGAAGTAGGACTTGTCCATGTCCTGGACCACCCGCTTGCGCACCTGCTCCGGCGCGCCGGAGCCATCCTTGATGCGCATTTCCTCCAGGGTGCCATCAGGACGGTAGACGGGCTCATAGAAGGACGGGACGTAGATGCCCTCGATCTGGGCGGCCTCCCGCAAAAACTCCTCCTTGCTCCAGCACTCCTCCTTGGCCTGGCGATACAGGGCGATGTACTCCAGGGTGACCTCCTCCCCTTCACCCAGGACAAACAGGTCCACGAAGGGGGCCAGAGGCTCCGGGTTATAGCAGCAGGTACCGCCCGCCACGATGAGAGGCGTGAGTTCCGGCCGCTGCTCGCTGCGCAGAGGCAGCCCCGCCAGGTCCAGCATGTTCAGGACATTGGTGTAGGCCATCTCATAGCCCAGCGAGAAGCCGATGATATCAAAGTCAGAAATAGGGTCGCCGCTCTCCAGGGCGTAGAGCAGCAACCCCTCCCGGCGCATTTCCTCCTCCATATCTCCCCAGGGGGCGTAGCAGCGCTCGCACCACAGCCCCTCCTGCTCGTTCATCAGGCCGTATAAAATACGGCAGCCCAGGTTGGACATGCCGATTTCATAGGTGTCCGGGAAGCAAAGGGCAAAGCGGGTGTCTACCGTGCGTTTGTCTTTTACCACGGCGTTATATTCTCCGCCCGTGTAGCGGGCAGGTTTTTGTACTTTGGGCAAAATATGCTCCAGCGTGCGATTCATGTCGTTCCCCCAGTTCTATCTTGAGACGCGGTAGAACTATTTTACTCGTTTCCCCCCTACCTGGCAACCCCTTTTTCCTTCCTTTTCACGCCAAATGGAAGAAAATAGCCATCCTGCGGTAAAAAGCAGGGTGATGCTGCCCCCCTTCCAGGCCAAAATGACCCCTCCGGCTACCAGTACACCTACCAAAAATCCGTCCAGAAGGCCGGCTGTCCGCTCCGCTGCCTCCGGTCCGGCCAGGGCGCACAGGGTGCAGTGGAGCGCCCTCCCCCCGTCCAGGCCGCTCACCGGTAGCAGGTTAAAGAGGGCCAGCACCAAGTTGATGCCCGCAAACAGAGCGCCGCCGGGCAGGAAATGCCCCAGCCAGGCCAGAGCTAGGCTCACCCCCGGCCCGGCCAGGGCGCACAGGGCTTCCCTGGGGTAGGACAGAGGACGGCCCAGCTCCATCTCTGCTCCCGCGATTCCCAGCCGCATGCGCCTCACCTTACCGCCCACGGCCTGGATGGCCAGCCAATGTCCCCCCTCATGCAGGGCGCAGGAGACAACGGCCTGGGGGATCAGCCCCTGGGTATCGGTATAGTTGAGCCAGGCCAGCAGCAAAAGAAAGCCGCCGCTGACCTCTACCCTGCCCAGACGCACTCAGTCGGTAAGGAAGGTGACGTAGTAGGCCGGGTCCACGTGCACCCCGTTGCATTTGATCTCCAGATGCAGGTGAGGGCCGGTAGATACCCCGGTAGAGCCAACCAGGGCCACCGTCTCCCCTGCCGCCACAGTCTGGCCCTGGGAGACACACAGCTTGCTGCAGTGGGCATAGAAGCTCTTGACTCCGTTGCCGTGGTCGATCTGCAGATACAGCCCGTGGTCGTCATTCTCGCCGATGTACTCTACCGTCCCGGCGGCAAAGGCACCGATGGGGTCCCCCATCTGTCCGCCGATGTCCACTCCGTTGTGGAATTTATACTCCCCGTCCACCGGGTGGTCCCGGTAGCCGTACACCGAGTTGAGGTGGCCCAGAATTGGGTTGACGGTCTCCAGCGCTCCCAGGGACAGTTTATCCATAGTGTAATTGTTGGGCAGTGCCGGGCCTTCGTAGTTTGCCGACAGCAGCACCGTGCCTACCGCCGGCACGGTCTCCTCCGGCTGGGCCGCCGCTACCTCGGGCTGAGTTTGGGCCTGAGGCTCTGGTGCTGTCTCCGGGGTTTCCGACACAGTCTCTCCCCCGCTCAGCCAGTCCTGAGGCATATCCTCCAGGCGCAGGTAGTGGGCGGCCAGGTCGGCGGAGGAGGCCCCGGCATTGAGAAAGGCCTGCTCCTGCTGAGTCTGGCTTTGACCCTCCAAATCGTCACCGGCCCCGGAAGGTTGGATGCCAAAGACCTCCACGCAGAAGTCCTCCAGCTCCCCCAGCACCGAGTCCTGGGTTCCCAGGGACTCCCCCAACTTAGAAAAAGCGGCGCGGAAGTCGGTGTCTGCCGTCAGCGCCGACACCAGCTTGTTTTGAATCTGGGCCAGCTGCTGCGGGAAGGCTCCCTTCCCCACAAACACCGCCAGAAACAGCACCAGGCACACACACAGCTGTACCAGGCGCACCCGCTCCTTGGGCGAGAGCCCGCTTTGATTGCCTCGGTTCCGCCTGGCGGCGGAACGGCCGCTTGTCCGGTATGCGCGGTAGGATGCGCTGGTATGCTCCATCCCCACTCCCCCTTTTGATGTTTTTGATAAAATAGGATATTCCATGGAGAATTCCATTATTCCTCTTGACATCGTCAGGGAAGAAATTTATAATGTATAAGCTATAGTCGTGAAAATGACAATCAGCATCCGGGTGTAGCGCAGTTGGTAGCGCGCATGGTTCGGGTCCATGAGGCCGTGGGTTCAAATCCCACCACTCGGACCAAAAAACCGCCATTTTCGTACGAAAATGGCGGTTTTTCTTGCTTTTTGTTGTGAAAATTTAGCCCGAAAAATTTGCGTTTATATCTGACCACAGAAATACCACAGACGGTTTCCTGGTTTGACCACAGGAGGGGTGCCGCTTTTTAGAAGGGGTGGCCGTCCTTTTGTTTTATGCGGCGCAAGTCCTGGGGCCCATCTCGTATAATACTCCTCCTGGTCTCCAAAAATTAGGAGACTAGGGGGTGGATGTTCTGTAAAATAAAAATGAAGTCGTCATATCTACGGATCTGAGCAGAATAGAAGTTTCTTGAACGTACCTGTGTCCACGCTCTAAAATCCTGTGATTTCCCTTGGAAGTGTCATTTCATCGACCATATCTTCGGGTGGAAATTCCCAGCCTTCGGTGATTATAGGTAGTGCATCCGTTATAACCTCAAATAATGCTTGGCCTCCAACAATAGCAAAATGGATAAGCTGTGAAAATGGATATATGTCTTGCGATTCTTTTGCATAAGCAGAATTTTCCACAACAAAGAAAGTCCAATCCGATGCCAAGAACCCTCTGGTTTTATCTTCAATCTTATCTAAAGTGCAAAGTGCTGCAAGTTCAAGCCGATTTCGATAGGCATATACCATACCTGGAAACTGGACACATATTTTCTTCGTATAGTCATTGCTTATGTGAAATAGTTGAAGCCCATCCTCGTCATCAACGACCTTACATATAAAGTATTTATTATAAATCATTCGTACATTTTCGGACAAGTTCTCAAAAGTTCTCAAATGCCGGTAAAGCCCTATTTTATGGGCGTTCCCGGCTCTTTTCATATCAGGCATAGTTCTCGAATCTTCTCGCATCTTGGCGTTTCTTGATACCCGGCAGTAGTAAAACGAGTAGTAAAACGCAAATTGCTACGCTGCAAGCCTCTGCATCTCCTCCGCAGCGGATTCTCCGTCCATGTGGGAGTAGTAACCGAGCGTCATCTTTATGTCCTTGTGTCCCATGATGTATTGGAGTGCTTTGGGGTTCATTCCCTTTTTCGCCATGTCCGTGCAGAACGTGTGGCGCAGGCTATGCGGTGTCAAGTCGCTTGGCAGAGCGATGATTCCGCCCTTCTTCCCATACTTGGCTCTGATTCCCCTGAACACGCGGTCATAGTCCGCGCCCGTCCTCGGCAGCCCGTTTCTGTTAAGGAATATGAAACTGCTAAGTCCATCGACTCTCAAGGGCTTTGCTTTCGGCCTTGATTCCATGACGACCAGAAGGGCATCTCTCACGCTGTCGGTCATGTAGATGACACGCTTGCCGCTCTCGGTCTTCGGCTGCTCTACTGCATATCCCCCGCCCTTCGCCCTGACGAGCTGATGGTCTACGCTTATCAAGCGTCTCTCGAAGTCGATGTCGAACTCGGTCAACCCGCACATCTCCGAGATGCGCAACCCTGTTTCAAGCAGAATGACCGCCTCGTTGACATACTTGCTATACACGACATCCGTCTTCATGAAATCGAGGAGCGCCGCCTTCTGCTCGCGATTCAGCACCTCTCTCGGTGCCTTGTCATTCTTTATGACCGAGCTGAGTTTGAAGTCGAAGGGATTCTTGCGTATGCAGTCGTCAGCTATCGCCAAATAAAAAGCCGCTTTCAACGAGCGCTTGTGATTGCTGATGGTCGAGAAGGCGAATCCTTTCGCCTTCATGCGCTGAATCCATTCCTTCGCATCGGATGGCTTCACATTCCCTATCTGACATGAACCTATCTTGTCCTCGGATAGGATGCGCATGAGCTGACCGCGTGCCTTTACGGTGCCTTCACGCACGTCCTGACGGCAACGGGTGAACTTGGCATAAAGCTGGGATACGGTCATCTTCTTGCCGATATGGTCTATGCCGTCCTCAATGTCGCGCATTATCTCGCGCTCCTTCTCGCGAAGGGGCTTGCACGGCCTCTTTCCTTTCGGCAGCCTATCGGTCTCGACCAATCGCCATGAGTAGGCGAACTTCGGCTTTCCATTCACGACATATTTGAAGACGTAGAGACCGTTTCCACGCTGGCTCTCGCCTGTGTTCAGGATTCTGTTTTTAGTATCTCTTCTTTTTTCTGATTTCTTGTCTGACATCCATAGTGCTCCTTCCCAATGAAAAGAGCCTTGGATATGCTACTTCTATTATAGCATATCCAAGGCTCGTTTTCATCTCTAAATCACGTCAGTAGCATCAATCATCCGCTCGAATACTTTTCGTTTTACCTGCACACGGTTGCCGTTCATGACGACCCATCCCGGTGTAGGTTTCTCTTCGGCGAGCCGCCGCAGCTTGCCCTCGCCTATGCGGAAATATCGCGCTGCCTCCTCGATGGTCAACGTGTACTTCTCCCATATCGGGATGTCCTTGCCGCCCATGCAACCACCTCCGATGTCACATCTTGAACCGAAGCATGGCTACGAGCAGTTTTCCTTGGAGCTGCGTCTTCCATGTGGTGTCAACGCCGTAATCGACATGCCCCATCTCATCGAGGTAGGCGTGCGTGCATAACCGGTTGATGTATCCGTCGAAATAGTCCAAGACCTCCTGCATGGCTATCGGGTCTCCCGATACCGCGCAGGCCATGACCTCATAGCTCATCTCTGTCACGGCAGCACACCCCCTCTTCTTCCAGATACTTTCTGAGCATGTCCAATGCCCTCGTGCGCTTGAGCTGAACCGTCGAGCGCGGGCATCCGAGTTCGGCAGCGATTCTTTTGTCTGTCCACTCCGCGAAGTAATAGAGCAGGATAATGGACTGCTCGGTCTCTGGCAGGCTGCTAATCGCTCCCCCGAGGCTGGCATCGAGCACTAAGACCTCGCTATCCAAGACCTCGAAAAGCATCTCTTCCCTTACGGCGATTACATCATCCGTGAGACGAAGACCAACGGCTCCTACCTCAACACTTCCGCCGAGATGCGCGTGCAGGTGCGCGAGGACGGCAAGGTCTACTCCTTCTCTGCCGAGGACGATGTGGAGCGCGGCGGCGTGCGGCTCGTCAAGACCGACTCCGAAACCGGCAACGACCCGCAGAACGGCCTCTCCTTCGACGGAACCCAGTTCGAGTTGAAGTCCCTCAACGACAACCCCGTCATCGTGGACGGCAAGACCTACACCAAGAATCAGGTCATCGACACCCTCGTCATCAAGGACGGTCAGGCTGTGACCGACCCGCACATGCTCCCCTACGGCACTTACTCCGTGCAAGAGGTCAAGGCTCCCGAAGGCTACCTGCTGGATGATACGGTTCACGAGTTCCGCATCGTCGATGACGGTGTGCTGGTGAACCCCATCGACCATGACGGCTCCATCGAGAACCAAATCATGCGCAGCGACCTTGAGTTCACCAAGAAGGGCGAGGACGGTCAGGACCGACTCGCTGGCGTCGCTTTCAAGCTCACCTCCGAGGCCACAGGCGAGAGCCATGTGGTCGTGACGGATGAGAACGGCTACTTCTCCTCCGCCTCCTCTTGGAACAAGCACACCCATGACACCAACGGCAACGACTGGGCGCTCAAGGCGGATGGTGTTATCGACAGCTCCAAGCTGGATGCCACCGCCGGTGTCTGGTTCGGCGACGCCGAGGCAGATGACTCCAAGGGCGCACTGCCCTACGGCACCTACGCCATCGAGGAGCTTCGCTGCACCGCCAACGAGGGCTACCAGCTCATCGAGACCACGGTTATCGTGAGCCGCGACGGCAAGGTGTACGACTTCGGCACCCTCGTGGACGTGAAGGCGTCCATCACCACCAAAGCCTACGACCCGACCGATGGCGACTCGCTGGTCGGCATGGGGGAGGTCAAGGTCTCCGACAAGGTGACCTACGCCAACCTCTTCCCGAACCGCGACTACAAGCTGACTGCCGAGCTTCATGATTCCGAGACCGGCGAGCCTTTGCTCAATTCCGAGGGCGAGCCAATCTCCGTGGAGAAGCACTTCACGGCTCAGAACCCAACCGGCTCTGAGGTCGTGGAGTTCACCATCGACACCATCGCCCTCGGCGGCAAGACCATCACAGTCTACGAGAAGCTGTACGATGACGGCGGCTCCCTCATCGCCGAGCACACCGATAAGTCCGACGTGAACCAGCAGGTGACCGTCATCGTGCCGGAAATCGGCACTACCGCCGTGGATGGCGCGGACGGCGACAAGAACGTGGCGACTGACGACAAGGCGACCGTCACCGACCGCGTGGCATACAAGAACCTCATCCCCGGCAAGGAGTACACCGTCAAGGGCACCCTGCACATCAAGAAGACCGATGATGAGGGCAATGTCACCGAGGAAATCCTGAAAGTGGACGGTAAGCCCGTGACGGCTGAAACCACCTTCACGCCCGAGAGCGCCGAGGGCACCGTGGACGTGACCTTCACGTTCGACTCCCTCTCCCTCAAGGACAAGACACACCTCGTCGCGTTCGAGTCCCTTGAGCACGACGGCCATGAACTCGCGTCCCACGCCGACATCGAGGATGAGGGGCAGACGGTCACCGTCCGCAACCCGCGCATCTCCACCACGGCGCTGGACGGCATCGACAAGGATAAGAACGTCGTCACTGACGACGAAACGGTCATCATCGACACCGTGGCATACGAAAACCTCGTACCCGGCAGGGAGTACACCTTGAAGGGTTCCATGCAGGTGAAGGCCGAGAAGGATGGCAAGCCCGTGGCGAAGCCCCTTGAGGTGGACGGCGAGCCGGTCGAAGCTGAGGCGACCTTCACCCCGGAGAAGTCCGACGGCACCGCCAACGTGACCTTCCGGTTCAGCTCCCGCGACATCGAACCCGGTACCGAGCTGGTCGTTTTCGAGTCCCTTGAGCGCGGTAGCAATCAACTCGCAGTCCATGAGGACATCGAGGACGTGAACCAGACGCTCACCGTCATCGCGCCCGCCATCGCCACCACGGCACTCGATGGAACGGATGCGGACAAGAACGTCGTGACCGATGATGAGTCCGTCATCGTGGATACCGTCGAGTACAAGAACCTCGTCCCCGGAAAGGAGTACGTCGCCAAGGGTCAGCTCTATTTGAAGGACACCGGTGAGCCGCTTGAGGTGGACGGCAAGCCTGTGAAGGCCGAGACCACCTTCACGCCCGAGAAGGCCGACGGCACAGTCGATGTGACCTTCACCTTCGACTCACGCACTATCGAGGACAAGACCGACCTCGTGGTGTTCGAGTCCCTTGAACGCTGCGGAAGCGAAATCGCCAGCCATAAGGACATCGAGGATGACAAGCAGACCGTCACCGTGACCCATCCTGAAATCGGCACCTCTGCCGTCGATGGCTCTGACGGCGACAGGAACGTCATCGTTGACGACACCACGGAAGTCATCGACACCGTGGAGTACACGGGTCTCATCCCCGGTAAGGAATACACCGTGAAGGGCACCCTCCATGTGAAGGTGACCGATGATGAGGGCAAGGTGACCGATGAGGTCTTGAAGGTGGACGGCAAGCCCGTCACCGCTGAGACCACCTTCACGCCCGAGAAGGCCGACGGCACAGTCGATGTGACCTTCATCTTCGATTCCCGTACCATTCCCCATGACACGGAAATCGTCGCTTTCGAGTCCCTTGAGAGGAACGGCGTCGAAATCGCCGCCCATGCGGACATCGAGGACAAGTCCCAGACCGTGACAGCCAAGCATCCCTTCATCACCACCTCCGCTCTCGACGGCCACGACAGCGACAAGAACGTCGTGACCGATGCGGAGACCACCGTCATCGACACCGTGAAATACTCCGGCCTCATCCCCGGCAAGGAGTACACCATGAAGGGTTCCATGCAGGTCAAGAAGACCGACAAGGACGGCAAGGTCACTGCCGAGCCGCTTGAGATGGACGGCAAGCCCGTCACCGCTGAGACCACCTTCACGCCCGATACCGCTGACGGCAAGGTCGATGTGACCTTCACCTTCGATTCCAGTGCCGTCGAGGACAAGACCGACCTCGTGGTGTTTGAGTCCCTTGAGCGCGGCGGTGTATCCATCGCAGAGCACAAGGACATCGAGGACGAGAAGCAGACCACGACCACCCGCGTCACTGGCATCTCGACAACCGCTACCGACGAGCTTGACGGCGATAAGACCGTCATCGCCGATGCGGAGACCACCATCACCGATGATGTCGCCTACGAGAACGCCCTGACCGGCGTTGATTACACCATGGCAGGCATCCTCATGGATGCCGACACTGGCCTGCCCATCCTCACGGGAGACGGCAGCGAGAAGTACACCGAGAACGATGTCGCCAAGTTTATGCAGAAGCTCCTCGATGTGCTCGGCATCGCCAGCACCAACGAGGGCGGCAAGGACTATCTTGACGTTCCCGTTTCCCAGAATACGGCTGACGGGGTTACCAAATCCCAGAGCGTGCGCGTCCATGTTGACGGCACCTATGAGGTCGTGACTTCGGAGAACGGCATGGATGGGGACGGTCTCGGTTACGCGAACGTGGATACGTCCGGCAGCATCGGTTACGACAAGCTCACCGATGAGCAGAAGGCCGCCATCTCGAATGTCGCCGTCCTGCCCGAGGCTGGCATCATCCTCGACTACACGGGTGCCGACAACCTTCCCGCAGACATCGAAACGGATGCGCTCGAGCAGCTCATCGCCGACAACAGTGACCTCATCTCCCATCTGGTCTTCCAGAAGGAGGAGTTCACTCCCGACAAGTATGACGGCACCGTTCCGATGGACTTCCACTTCAACGCCAACGATGTCATCGACCGCCTCGGCGGCGAGACCAAGGACATCGTGGTGTTCGAGGTCATGTTAAAGAACGGTTCTGAGGGCGCTGCCCCCATCATCGTCGCTTCCGAGTGCGACCTTGACTGCGATGAGCAGACGGTGAACCTCGTTCCTAGCGTCATCTCCACCACCGCCACGGACAAGTCCGACGGCGACCACACGCTCATGGCGGGAAAGGATGCGGTCATCACCGACCGCGTGGCATACGAGGGTCTGATTCCGGGCAAGGAATACACCCTCAAGGCGACGCTCATGGATAAGGAGACCGGCGAGATGCTGTCTATCAACGACCAGCATGTCACCGCTGAACTCAAGTTCACTCCGAACAGCCAAAGCGGTACCGTGGACATCGACCTCGGCAAGTTCGACGCATCCTCCCTCGATGGGCACGACCTCGTGGTGTTCGAGGAGCTGTATAAGCAGACCACCGACGGCGATGAGGCTACCGATGTTCTCGTTGCAGAACACAAGGACATAGAGGACGAGTCCCAGACGGTCACCGTCACCACAACCCCTCCCGGCGGCTTCTTCGGTAAGACCGGCGGCAACGCCTACTTCGTCGTCCTCGCCATCGCGGCTCTCGTCGTGCTGGCCGGTGGATGCGCCTACTACGGCATCAAGAACCGCCGCGCTGCAAAGTCCGAGGACAGCGCGGACGGCAAGGAAACCGGGAACGGCGACGCATCGGATAAGCCCGAGGCATAAGCCATCCCTTCGTTAGGCGGGCGCTCCGACCATACTCATGGGGAGCGCCCGCTTCCTTCTCATCCCGGAAAGGGGGAACTACATGGATAAGGAAAAAGAGGGCACCGAGACAACGCAACCTGATGGCAAGAAGAAGTTCGCCCCCAAGCGGCGCGTCCTCGTCGTCCTCGCCATCGCGGTGCTCGCCTGCCTGACGGCAGGTGGCATCTATCTATACGGTGGTGGCGGCAATGCCCACACCACGGAACAGGGTGCGCAAACCGCTGCCACGCAGCAAAAGGAACCCGTCGAGAAGACCGATGACAGTGAGAAGCCCTGCGAGCATGATTGGACGGTGACCTATAAGACCGTCCATCACGATGCAGTGACGCATACCGAGAATGTGGCACCGGTCTACGAGCAGGAGACCTCTTACCACACGGTCTGCAACGATTGCCAGCAAATCATCGACGGTATCGCCGACCAGCACATCAAGGACACCGGACACTCCGGCTACTCCACCAACGTGCCGATTACCGGCGAGGTATTGATGAGCGAGGGCTATTCGCACGAGGTCACCGACACACCGGGCTATCCCCCCATTGATCTGACCAATAAGCGTCTGCGGGAACTGGCCAGACAGCTGGGTCCTGCGTGGGTCCGGGTATCGGGCACCTGGGCGACGAAGACATATTACGACCTGGATGGGGTGACCGGAGGGAAACCCCCGGAAGGTTATGCCAATGTTTTGACTGGCGAGCAGTGGCTTGGTGTTTTGGACTTTGTGTCCTATGTGGGAGCAAAGCTCCTGATCTCGGTAAGTAACTGTGCCGGCGACCACCCAAACGGCGAAGCGCTGGATCTGACCCAGGCAAAAAAGATTTTTGACTTCAGCCACCACCACGGAGTGGATATCAGCGCCGTAGAGTTTATGAACGAACCCAATATGCTGGAACTGTCTGGTGCGCCAAAAGGCTATACCGCTGCTGACTACGCCCGTGACCAGGATATCCTGTATGCGTGGGTCCGGGCAAATTATCCCAAATGCCTTCTGGTTGGTCCATGCACTACCGGAGACCCCTCTGTAAAAAGTGTGGAAAGCAAGGACTTTGGAGCAGGAATTGCCGCTCTGACCAAGACCTGTACTACGCAGGAACTGTTGGAAGAAACACAAATCCCTCTGGATGTGTTCAGCTATCACTACTACAACGGGGTCTCAGAGCGGATCGCCGGAGTTATACCGTCTGCCCACTGGCCCGGACAGATGGCCCACACCGATGCATATTTGGCGGTCGCACCGGCCTGTGCCAAAGCCCATACGGCGCTGCGGGACAAATTTGTCCCCGGGGGACCAATGTGGGTTACGGAATCAGGGGACGCCGGCGGAGGCGGAAATACCTGGGCCTCCACCTATCTGGATGTTCTGCGCACCCTGAATGAATTAGGCAGCTACGGTACGATTACCGACGGTGTTATTTTCCACAATACTCTGGCCTCCTCCGACTACGGCTTTCTGGAACCCGGCAGTTTTTTGCCCCGGCCCAACTATTATGCCGTTTTGCTCTGGAACCGATTGATGGGAACAGCAATATATGATTGTGAGGCGATGAACAGAGACAGCGCCCATGTCTATTGCCGTTCTCGCAGGGATGGAAAGCCGGGAGCGGCATATTTGATCGTGAACAATTCGTTGACCGATGCACTTACCGTGACGCTTCCCAAAGAGGCCATGCGTTACACGCTGCATGCCCAGACGATGCGTTCTCCTACGGTTTTGCTCGACGGAAAAGAATTGACGATTTCAGGCGTTTGCAGGATTCCTGAGCTTGCTGCGCAGCGGCAGCCTCAGGGTAACGCTTTGCTTGCTCCGGGCAGCTGTACCTTCCTTATTTTATAACCGTATATTAGTTTAAAATAGCAACCAGGGCGCGGACTTGATCCCAAGTCCGCGCCCTGGTTTTACTCTGCTTTTAACCTTTTATGGTGCCACGAAATCCTTTACCGCCTGATAAATAGCGTCAGAACTGAATCCGTACCGCTTCATCAATTCATCGGGCGCGCCAGACTCACCAAAGCCGTCCTGCATGCCCAGGATACGCATGGGGACCGGATAGTGTTGGGCCAGGCATTCCGCCACCGCGCTGCCCATGCCGCCTGCCGCCTGATGTTCTTCCGCGGTGATGACCCGACCGGTTTTTCGGGCTGCGGCCAAAACAGCTTCCTGATCCAGTGGCTTGACGGTATGGAGATTGACCACCATCAGGTCGATCCCCTCCCCTGCCAACTGCTTGGCGGCCTCCAATCCCTCATAGACCATGGCCCCATTGGCAAAGAGCACTGCGTCTTTACCGTCCCGAAGTACGTTGGCCTTGCCAATTTCAAAAGGACTGTCCTCGTCGGTAATAACGGGCACCGCCTCCCGGCCGAAGCGGATGTAGCAGGGTCCCTCCCGCTCTGCCAAAGCCAGGGTGGCTTTCTCCGTCTCCACCGCGTCACAGGGAACTACCACCGTCATATTGGGCAGCACCCGCATGAGGGCAACATCCTCCAGGGCCTGGTGTGTGGCCCCGTCCGGTCCCACTGAGATACCCGCGTGGGCTCCGGCCAGCTTGACGTTGAGGTTATTATAGCACACCGTCGTGCGCATCTGATCCCAGGCCCGTCCGGCCAAAAACACGCCGTAGGTGGAGGCGAAGGGAATGATACCACCCAGAGCCAGACCGGAGGCGGTGCCTACCATGTCCTGCTCGGCAATGCCCATGTCCAAGAAGTGCTCCGGGTACTGATCCCGCACCCAGACCGTGCGGGTGGATTTGGCCACATCGGCATCCAGCGCCACCACCGGTTTTCCGTTTCCAATGAGCTTTAAGAGGGCCTTGCCGTATCCGTCACGCATGGGAATCTTGTTCATTGCTCTCCCTCCAATCCCAGTTCCGAAAGTGCTTGCCGGAGCTGCTCCGCGTTGGGGGCGTTTCCGTGCCAGTTGCAGTCGTTCTCCATAAAGGAGACGCCCTTGCCCTTGATGGTGTTGGCCATGAGCACCGTGGGTTTCCCTTTGCAGACCTTGGCCTGCCGGTAGGCCTCTACCACCGCTTGGATGTCGTGGCCGTCCAGTTCGATCACATTCCATCCAAAGTCCCGCCACTTGGCAGCCAAGTCGCCCAGATCCTTGATCTCGGCCAAAGTTCCGTCCAGCTGCACCCGGTTGTAGTCCACCATAGCGCACAGGTTGTCCAGCTTATGCTGGGCGGCCGTCATGACCGCCTCCCACACCTGGCCCTCCTGGAGTTCGCCGTCTCCCAGCAGACAGTACACCCGGTTGGACTTTTCCTGCATCCGGAAGGCCAGGGCCAGGCCGTTGGCAATGGACAGCCCCTGGCCCAGAGAGCCGCTGGAGCAGTCAAGCCCCGGCGTGTGGCCCATGTGGGGGTGGCCCTGGAGGATGCTGTCCAGCTTGCGCAGGGTCCACAGCTCCTCCACTGGGAAGAAGCCCTTGCGGGCCAGCACACTGTACAGTACCGGCGCCACATGGCCCTTGGAGAGGATAAAGCGGTCTCGCTCCTCCCAATCGGGATGGCTGGCGTCCACCGCCATCTCACCGCTGAAGTAGAGTCCCACCAGCAGCTCCACGGCCGAGAGAGAGCCGCCGGGATGGCCGGAGCCGGCCTTGTGGGTCATGTTCAAAATGTCACCCCGCACCTGGGTGCAGAGAGATGATAAGCTTTGATAATCCATGTCGACCTCCATTTCTGTTGTGTTTGAATTTGATTTGGCGCCTGGCCGTACTGTGACGGCCGGGCGCCAAAATGGGATTTATAGTAGGTTGTCAGGAAATCTTGGCGTAGCGCTCGTCGTAGTGCTCTCCGAACCAGACCTCAAACACACCGCGCTTAACCTTGGGGGTGAACTGGCTGACCACCAACATGCCAATGCCGGAAACCGCCAGTGCGCAAAGAATGGGATGAATGGGAGAGGACACCGAGCTGGCCACGATATAAACCAGGGTGCCGGAAATGGTGCCGAAGATACCAGCAGCGGGGGTAGCCTTCTTCCAGTACAGGCCGAAGAACAGGGGGAAGAAGAAACCAGAGGCCAAGCCACCGATAGCAAAGTTTACGATGGTCTGAAGGTACTCGCTGGGGAACATGGCAAACACAATAGCAACAACAGCAGCCAGAGTGGTGAAGATCATATTGCCCTTGTTCTCCTCTTCCATGGTCATATCAGGCTTCACCAGGGTCTTGTAGATGTCCTTGACAATGGTGGAGGCGATGATGATGAAGAAAGCGGCTACCGTAGACTGAATGGCAGCCACAGCGCCGGCAATAACGATGCCGGCCATGGCGGGGGGCAGCAGAGTGGACAGAAGCATGGGAATCACGTAGTCGCCGGTGGTTACGTTGGGGTTGACGGCATAGGCCAGAGGACCGATGCCGGACATGGTAAACTGGATGATGGTGTAGCCCAGGATACCCACGATGATGGCACGCTTCATAGTCTTGCTGCTGTTATAGGTGAAGGTCCCCATCAGGGCGTGGGGCAGCGGAATGAGTGCGAAGCTCTGCACACAGGCAGTGCCGATGAAGTACAGGGGTGCCCAGGTGGTGGCGTCCAGCAGAGAGGGCTTGGACTCCTGGACAAACTCCATGGCGGCCTGGAGAGAGCCATACTCCTCCAGAATGGCGCCGCCGGTCACAACATAGATGCTGATGACCGAGAAGATCATGATGGCACCCTGGAATACGGCGATCTTGGAGATGGACTTGATGCCGCCGGTTAGGGTATAGACTAGGGTGATCACAGCAAAGAGCAGCACGCCGATGCGATAGTTGCCGGTGCCGGTCACGACGGCAAACAGGCGGCCGCCGCCGGTAAACTGGCTGGCGGAGTAAGGAATGAGGAAGATGATGAAGCTCAGGCCCAGGAAGGTGGAGAACACCTTAGACTGGTAGCGGTGGCGGAACAGTCCCAGGACGGTCTGAGCGCCGGTACGGCGTCCCAGGATGGACATCTTTTTGCCCACACTGCCCAGAGACATAAAGATATTGATAAAGCTGCAAAATACGCACAGAGACCAGATGAATCCGGTTCCGTAGCTCATGCCCGGGCCGCCTACCATGCCGCCGCTGGACATAATATTGGTGACCATGATCAAGCCAACAGCCAGGGAGCCCAGGTTGCCGCCGCCGGTCAGAAAGCCGGCCAGCTTCTGGGAGCTGTTTTCATTCCGGGATGCGAATTTGACGTAGGCGCCCAGTCCAACAATGATTGCCGTATAGAGAATAAAGACAATCATGATGGCCTGCTGCGTGGAAGCGGAAATCGTAAATCCAAGATCCATCGTTATTTCTCCTCCTTGTCATCAGCTACGGCGTCCAGCTTGTGCGTGCGGATGACTTTGGTAGCCACCACCATGCAGATCAGGGACATACACAGATAGAACACGGTTGCCACGCCGTACCACATGGGCAGGCCCAAAAACCACTTTCCGTTGCCGTTGAGCGAGTAGATAATAGCGGCCGGGACCAGAATCTGGATCAAACCAATGACCACGATCATCCACATTTCCTTCTTGCAACGAATAAAACGCTTATCCTCTACGATGTCATTCACATCATAGTCTCTGCTCTCCAGGTCTTTTACGTCTGTCATCTGGAAATCCCTCCTTTTTGAATGGGAAAGTCTCGCATAAAGTCGAGCACGATCTGCTCAAAACGCTCGTGGTGGAAATAGAAGAAGAAATGCCCGCAGGGGCCGATCTTCACCAGGCGGTATTCCGTGCGGCTCTTGGTCACATAGTAGTCCATGGCCGCCTCCCCGTTTACCGCCGGGGACATGCTGCCCACAAAGAGAGTGGGTACTGTCACGGCCGGAATATATTCGGTAAAATCACGTCCCAGGAAATCGCTGTAAATGCTGAAAGCGATGTAGGGCGGTGTTTTCATGATCTCCTGCTGGATCCACTGGCGGTCCTCCTGGCTGATCTCGCCGGAAACCATGCCGTCGACCATGGCGTAGGCATCTGCCTCGTGATTTGCCATCATACCGATCAGGCGGGCGTTGGCCTTGTCCATGTTAAAACAGCGGTTTCCATGGAAGTTCCAATCTCCGTCAGAAAAGGGATAAAGGGTAGCATCCAAAATGCCCAGGCGGCGCACATAGCCATAGCCGCCAAAGAGACGCCAATACATTAAGGCAACCTGAGCCCCCATGGACCAACCTAACAAAGTGACATCTTCCAGATGCAGGTACTCAATCAGGTTCTTCACGTCCTGGGCCATGCGGGGCATAGTCACGCCGGACAGGGTTTTGGAGCTGGCACCATGCCCTCTCAGATCCATCAGAACGAGCCTGTGATTCTGACTGAGTCCTTTGATGTTTCGTTTGAATACCTGGCTGCTGCAGCAGAAACCGTGCAGCAGAACGATGGGTTCGCCCTGTCCATAATCCTCATAGTAGAGGATGGTTCCATCATCCGTCTCAAAAAAGTTTTGCTTGGTGTGAAGCATCCCGTTTCCTCCTTATTCCCTTATTTCACACTTAAAATCCCTTCTGTTCCACGTTGATGTGGATGTGGTGGCCGCTGTAATTGCCGGGAATCTTCTCCACCTCCAGCTTAGCGGCGGCCAGCAGCTTCTTCTGGTCGATGCCGGTCTCATAGCCCTCCCGGTCCAGCAGATAGACAAAGTCTTCCGTGGCGGTGTTGCCGGTGGCGCCGGGGGCAAAGGGGCAGCCGCCCAGGCCGCCCAGAGTGGTCTGCACCGTGTCTACCCCGCAGCGCACCGCCTCCAGGCTGTTGAGAATGCCCATATTGCGGGTGTCGTGGATATGTACCGAGAAGTGCACGTCGGGATAGGCGGCCATCAGAGCCTGGAAGGTCTCCCGAATCTGAGTGGGGTAGGCTACTCCAATGGTATCACAGATATTGAAGCTGCGGATACCCAAATCATACAATTTGCCTACAAAGTCCACCAGAGCGGGAACCGTCATCCGGCCCTCAAAGGGGCAGCCGAAGGCGGTGGCCACATCCAGGTCGATGTTCAGCTCAGGGAAGGTATCCATGATGCGCTTAAGTTCGTCAAAGGACTGTTCGTGGGTGCGGCGCACGTTGTTCTGGTTGTGGCTGACGCTCAGGGAGATAACCGGTGAGACTGTCTTCAGCCCCGCCTCCACGGCGGACTGGGCGCCCCGGAAGTTGGGGACCAGGGCGAACAGGTCCACCTCCGGGTGCTTCTCCAGCAGGGTCTGGGCGATCTGGGTGGCATCCTGCATCTGGGGGATAGCCTTGGGGCTGACAAAGCTGGTGCACTGGAGCTTCTTTACCCCGGAGGCCAGGATAGCCTCAATGATCTCCAGCTTAGTTTCGGTGGGGATCATCATGCAGCTGATGCTCTGAAATCCGTCCCGGGGACCGATCTCAGCTACGGTAACATGCTTGGTCATACGTTCACCTCATTTTTCTATTGACTTTTTATTTGCAGACTTTGTTAAAATACATTCTCTTCCTTGAGCTTGGCGATCTCTTCCTCGCTCATGCCAAGGCGTTCCTTCAGAATCTGGTCGTTGTGCTCACCCAGCAGCGGAGAGCGCATGCGGATGGAGGTCTTGTTGTTGGTAAACTTCAGGTGGCTGTTGGTGATCTTCACCTTGCCGGCCACAGGGTGGTCGCACTCCACAAACATCTCACGGGCGCCGGCAATGTGGGGATCTGCCACCACGCGGTCGATGGTGTTGATAGGACCGGCGGGGATACCAGCGGCCAGAAGCAATTCCACAATGTCGTCGATCTTCCGTTCCCGGGTCCAGCTCTCAATGATGGGCTTCAGGGCCGCGTGGTTCTCTACGCGCTTGATGTTCTTGTCAAACTTCTCATCCTCCAGCTCGGGGATCTGGAGCACGCCCTTGAGCAGGTTGTAGAGCTTGTCGTTGCCGCAGGCGATGATGACATAGCCGTCGGCGGCCTGGAAGGAGTCGTAGGGGTAGATGGCCTCGTAGCGGTTGCCGATAGGAGAGGGCACGCGGCCGGTGCACAGGTAGATCATGTTGATGATCTCCAGAGAGGAAACCATGCCGTCCACCAGAGAGATGTCTACCTTGTCGCCCACGCCGGTCTTCAGGCGGTTGCAGTAAGCAGCCAATACGCCGATGCAGCAGCTCAGGCCGCCCACCACGTCGGAAATAGCGGTGCCGGTGCGGGTGGGCGGGGTATTGGGCCAGCCGGTGGTGCTCATCAGGCCGCTCATGGCCTGGCCGATGATGTCGTAGCCCGCCCGCTTGGAGTAGGGGCCGTAGTGGCCGAAGCCGGACACGCAGCCGTAGACGATGGCGGGGTTCACCTTGCGCAGCTCTTCATAGCCCAGGCCCAGCTTATCCATGACGCCGGGACGGTAATTCTCCAGCACGATGTCGCTCTGCTTCACCAGCTCCAGGAAGATCTTCTTGCCTTCCTCGCTCTTCAGGTTCAGGGTCATGCCGTACTTGTTCCGGTTCAAGTTCATGAAGTAGGCGCTCTCGCCGTTGACGATGGGAGCGTTGCCACGGGAATCGTCTCCCCGTCCGGGCAGTTCGATCTTGATGACGTCGGCTCCCATGTCTGCCAGCATCATGCCGCAGTAGGGACCTGCCAGCACTCGGGTAAGATCCAGCACTTTTACTCCACTTAAAATTCCAGCCATATTTGGCACCTCCGCTTTCAGCTTTTGTGAGTTAAAAGTACTACACAGTAGGAAAACCAGCAATTTGTTAAACTTTTTCAAAGGAATTTGGAAAGCGACGTTTCAAAAATCAAGAATATAAGGAGCATGAAACAAAATACAATGGACAGATCGTCATTTTTGGACGATAGCACCGACGGATTCTGCTGTATTTCCTGTGGAAATTAAACAAAACAAGGGGGCACATCATAGATTGCATCCCCTTGTTTCCAAATAATTTTCATATTATAATGATAAAATCAATCCACTTTCAGGGATAGAGGAGGGAAACCTGTGGCCTATCGATACCAAATTGGCTTTCTGGGCTATGGTCAGCTTACCCAATTGGCCCAAGAGGTCCTGTCGGAGCTCTCCTGGCCGGATACGGAGATCCAGGTAATGAATTGCACAGCTGATACCCTGCAGGCCTGTGTGGAGCAGGGACGCCGAAATGGGTGTGAGGTATTTGTAGGTGGCGCAGCCAACGCCGCTGAATTTGTCCGGCAGGGACAGGGCCACCTGGTGGAGATCCCTGTGGGAGATCTGGATTACCTGACCGCACTGCACTCAGCGCTGGAGCGGGGGCGCCGCCCAGCCATTGTTTTGTATTATCGCGTCCATCTTCCGGATATGGCTGCCTATGAGCGGCTGTTAGGAGATCCTGCGACCCTTTTGACCTACGAGGATACCCAGGAGCTGGAGGAAAAGATCGCTCAAACCGACTGTGATATAATCATTGGAGCCTCCCACGCCGTAGAGACAGCCGAAAAGCTTGGAAAAGCTGGGATCCTCCTCTATCCCGGGAAACCGAGCATTGCCCAGGCGCTGGAAGACGCCCGCCGACTGGCCCGTCAACTGCATCAGGAGCAGAAAAACCAGACCATTCTCCGCTCCATTGTCAATAACTCCACCTTTGGCGTGATGGTTTGCAATGCCATGGGAGAGGTAATTCTTTTTAACCGGGCAGCCCAGCAGCTCACTGGGTTTTCCGGCCGGGACGTTCGGGGACGGCACATCGATCAGATTTTCCCGACCCTGAAAACCTCCCGCTTTCTGGCGGGTACACAAGAGCAGCAGGACGGATACCATCTTATTCAGGATACGATGTTCCGCTGTGTGCAGACCAAAATACAGCTGCGGGAGGAGTCCCTTGGGGTTTTGACCACCTTTTACATGGATACCCGCAGCCGGAAGCGAAATTTGCCCGTCAGTCTGCCGGAGTCCAAGGCCCAGGCTACCTTTGCGGATTGGATGGCCTGCTGTGCCGGATTGGATGGCTGTACCCGTCAGGCGCTGCAGTATGCACACGTTCCCCTGAGCTTGACCATTTTGGGTGAGGAAGGAAGTGGCCGGGAGTGGCTGGCTCAGTGTATTCATAATGCGGCCTTCGGGGAAAACAGCCCCTATGTGCGCATCAATTTTGCTGCCTTTTCCAGCCAGGATGCAGGCCGGCTGCTGCTTGGGATGGAACAGGATGGCCGTACCGTGGAGAGCATGCTGGAATTTGCTCAACAGGGTACCGTCGTACTGGAGCACCTGGATCAGGCCCAGCCCCAGGCGCTTTCCTGCCTGATGGATGTGATGCGCCATCAGAGGATCAAACACCTGGGTGGACAGATGGCGATCCCGCTCCGTGTCCGGTTTATCACCCTGGCCACCCCGGAGGAAGCTCAGCACTTCTCCCCTGCCCTGCGAGAACTGTGTGGGATCCTGACCTTGACCTTGCCGCCTCTTCGGGAGCACCCCGCAGATATTCCCGCCCTGTTCATGCGGTATCTGAGACAATATACCGAGCGGGCTGAACAAGTTCCCCGCCTTTCCAGCCGCATGGAACAGCTGCTGTCCTTCTACCACTGGCCGGGCAACCTGGAGGAACTGTCCGCTGTTTGTCAGCGCTACCTGTATGCCCTCAGTATGGAGCCAAGCAGCACGGTGAATACCCGCTGCCGTCTGCTGACCAACGCCATTGGAGAGCAGGCACTGTTTCAGTCCCTGCTGCTGCAATACCCCGCACTCTCTCCCGGAGCGGCGGAGAATCCCGGTCAATTTCAAGCCGGCGTGGCCGCAGCCAAAGAAATTCTGGGCTATGGCAATGCTGCCTTGGCAGAAAAGCTGGGCTTGAGCCGGACCACCCTTTGGCGGAAATTGTCTTCCGGATCGTCTTCTTGAGCAGGAATCACTCAATTCTAAAAGAGAAACAGTGAATTTAACCCACAGTTACTTTTTTGACCGATTCATATAACTACCGCGCTATTGTTCCTCTTCCCTGCCTCTGTTATGATGGAGATACAAGAGAAAGGGAGGTAGAACGATGAAGCTTGGCGAGATCATCCTGGAGAAGCGAAAGACCCTCTCCCTGACCCAGGAACAGCTGGCCGACTATCTGGGCGTGTCGGCTCCGGCGGTCCATAAGTGGGAAAAAGGAGTTTCCCATAGTTAAAGATACCACAAACCCACGCTTATAATATTTCTCTAAGATGGAAATGTCTTTTTGCTGTCATGACAGAGTTCTAAAGTAATTCACACCAATGCCTTATTGATAGTTCAATCCAATATTGTTTTTCTCATCTATTTCACAAGCCGGATGCTGTTTGAAACAGACATTCGGCTTGTTTTATTTGTATCTATCTTTATTTGATCTTAATACGTTTAGGCAATCTCTTATTATTTTATAGTATTCCGCATGGTACGATATAAACACTCATGTATACCACAGACCGATATTGTAGGAGAAGATACATATGGAGAAGATACAACAGACAAGGTCAGGTGTCGAGATAGGTGAGGAAGGTACGCACCTTGCTGGAAAGCTAAAAATCTTTTTTGGCTATGCAGCGGGTGTAGGCAAGACCTATGCCATGCTCGAGGCAGCCCATCAGGCGCAAAAAGAGGGCATGGATGTTGTGGTGGGCTATGTGGAGCCCCATGCCAGACCAGATACATTGGCGCTCTTGGATGGGCTGGAGAGTTTACCTTGCAAAGAGATTGACTAACGCGGAATTAAACTGAAAGAGTTTGATCTGGATCGAGCGCTGCAGAAGAAACCACAACTCATTCTGGTAGACGAATTGGCCCACAATAATGCCCAGGGGTGCCGACACACAAAGCGGTATCAGGATGTGGAAGAACTGCTCCAGGCTGGGATCAACGTCTATACCACAGTGAATGTGCAGCATTTGGAGTCGCTCAACGATTTGGTGTCCTCCATCACAGGCATTGCCGTCAATGAGCGAATCCCGGATCATGTTTTTGACCGGGCCAATCAGGTTGAACTGGTGGATATTGAGCCGGACGAGTTGGTGAAACGCCTCCAGATGGGAAAAGTGTACCGGGAGCGCCAGGCAAAACAGGCCCTCCAACACTTTTTTACCACCGAAAATTTGGCTGCCCTGCGTGAGATCGCTATGCGGCGTACTGCGGATCAGCTGAACCGCGCGGCGCTGCAGGAAGGTAAGGAAAAGAGCGCGAAAGCCGGGGAACACATTTTGATCTGTCTTTCGTCTGCACCTTCCAATGCGAAAGTGATCCGAACCGCTGCACGAATGGCGGAAGCCTTTCACAGCGGTTTTACAGCGCTCTTTGTGCAGACACCGGAAACAAAAGAATTATCCGGCGAAAACCTGAAGCGCCTGCGTAGTAATCTGCGTCTCGCGGAGCAGCTGGGCGCACAGATTTCTACGGTATATGGAACGGAACCCGCCGTACAGATTGCGGAATATGCCCGTGTCAGCGGCGTGACAAAAATCGTTATGGGGCGCATCAACCATAAGCAAAACCCGATTACAGGGAAAAAGAGTCTGGCGGATCGCCTGATTGAACTGACAGATCTGGATGTATACATTATTCCGGATCACCAACCGCTGTATAAAAAGCCTCTTGGAAAGCTTCATGTTTCCAAAGCACGCTTTACATGGAAAGACACAGGCATTATGCTGGCCTCTCTGCTGCTTTCCTCACTTGCGGGATTTGGCTTTTATTACGCTGGATTCAGCGAATCAAACATCATTACGGTTTACATTTTGGGAGTTCTTATTACGGCGGTTTGGACAAATGGTCACTTTTATGGCGCCATTGATTCTCTCCTCAGTGTTGCCGCTTTCAATTTTCTTTTTACAGAACCTCGTTTTACCTTTCAAGCCAACGATCCCAGCTACCCTGTTACATTTCTCATTATGCTTTTCTCCAGCGTGATTGCAAGCTCATTGGCCAGCCGCGTAAAAGCACAGGCCCGTTTGGCGGCACAAAAAAGCTACTATACGGAACTGCTTTTGGGAAGCAGTCAAAAACTGCAAAAAGGGCGGACCGAATGGGATTGCCTTCGGTTGACTGCGGAACAATTAAATCGGCTTTTTGACCGACCTGTTCTCTATGCTCTAAGTGGAACGGAAAAGGAATTGGCGTTTCGGGTAGAACCGTCCGATGAACAGAATATTTTGATGGAATTGGGCCCCGAAGAAATCGGGGTGGCCAAGTGGGTACAAAGAAACAACAAGCACGCAGGTGCAACCACAAACACACTGCCGGACTCTAAATGGCTTTTCCTGTCTGTCCGGGGAACGCAGGGAGTAATGGGGATTGTTGGAATTCCCATTGCAGGTTATTCCATCCCGGACGCATTCGAAAAAAACCTTATGATTGCCATATTAAGTGAATGCGGTCTCAGCCAGGAACGTATCCGGCTGCAGGAAGAACGAAATAAAGCAGCGCTTCAGACACAAAAAGAGCGGCTGCAAGCTAATTTGCTTCGAGCAGTCTCTCATGATTTACGTACACCGCTCACAAACATCAGCGGCAGTGCCGATATGCTGATGCAAGAAGAGTCTGCACTTGATCCGGCAATCAGGAAAAAGCTGTACACGGCAATTTATGACGATACAAACTGGCTGATTAACATGACAGAAAATCTGTTGGTAGCCACTCATCTGGAAACAAATAAGGAATCCTTCAAAATGAGTCCGGAACTGATCGAAGATCTTTTCCAGAGTGTAGTTGCACATCTGGATCGCAGAGCTGCAGAACATCACATATCTGTCCATTTGGAAGATGCCACACTCATGGCTGCTATGAACGCAAGACTGATTCAGCGCGTCATCATCAATATTATGAACAACGCAATTCAGTACACGCCTAAGGAATCAAATATTGAACTGAGTGCCATAAAGAAAGGAAATGTTGTGCAGATAAGCGTCACCGATGATGGCCCGGGAATTCCGAATGATGCAAAAAGGCACTTGTTTGATTTGTTCTACACTGCCGGGCAAGGGAAAGCGGATTGTCAAAGAGGTCTGGGGCTTGGGCTCAATCTATGCCAATCTATTGTCGCCATGCATGGGGGAAAAATAGATGTACTGGACCATATGCCAGCCGGGACTATATTCCAGTTTACACTCCCCTTGGTTTCTGCTGAGGAAGTGAAATATTAATCTCCTGTTAATATCCCGTCATCTTCCTTAATCCCTACTTATTACAGAGTGCGGTATTCTATGAACGCAAAACAGATGTTGTGTGTTTTGCTTGCCTGTCAATTGCGAAATCTTATGGCAGAGTATATGCTGCTTCGCATGGCTATGATCGGCGTCATCATCGGAATGTTTGCGCTGACGATCACTGCCAGGAAAATGGCGCATGTGGCATGGCATCATTTATTTCAACGAAAGGAGCCCCGAGTATGATGGATTGCTTTATGGTAGGAACCCTGTTGGCCGGTTTTGGCCTTGTCTGGATGCTGGTGAATTGGTGCCAGCGGCAAGTCGATTCTCAGGAATAATGGAGAGTAGGAGTTGAACAGTATGATTTTGCTCGGAATTATTGTTTTGCTGCTGGGCGGATATCTGGTATACGCCTTGGCGCATCCGGAGCGATTTTAATGTCGAGGACACAGTATAGGAGGAGTTTCATATGTTACAGCTGGTTCTGACATTGATCATTTATTTGATCCTTGTCATTCCGGTGGGGCGGTATCTGTATCATATTGCCGCTGGAAAACACACCTTTGCCGACCCTGTATTTGATCGAGTAGACGGGGCAATTTATAAGTTGGGCGGGGTAGATCCCCACAAGGGTATGAACTGGAAACAGTACGCCATGGCCCTGATCGGCACCAACGCAGTGATGATCGCCATCGGCTACTTGATTCTCCGTCTCCAGAGCATCCCCCTCCTGAATCCCAATGGGATCGAGGGAATGGAACCTACTCTGGCCTTCAATACCATCATCAGTTTTATGACCAACACCAACCTGCAGCACTACTCTGGTGAAAGCGGATTGAGCTATCTTTCTCAAATGCTGGTCATCATCTTTATGATGTTTGTTTCGGCAGCCAGCGGCTATGCCGCCTGTGTGGCCTTTATCCGCGGCCTGGCAGGAAAAACGAAGGACAATGTGGGAAACTTTTTTGCCGATCTGGTTCGCATCACCACCCGTGTACTGCTGCCCTTCTCTCTGGTAGGCGGACTGCTGCTGGTATGGCAGGGTGTGCCGCAGAACTTTTCGGAGAATGTGGTGGTGCAAACCCTGGAAGGTACATACCAGGTCTTGGCTATGGGTCCCGTAGCGGCACTTGAAATCATTAAGCACCTGGGTACCAATGGCGGCGGATTTTTTGGCGCCAATTCCACCACGCCCATGGAGAACCCTACCATCCTGTCCAACCTGATTGAGCTGTATTCCATGATGCTGCTGCCCGGCGCCTGCGTCATTACCTTTGGAAAAATGGTGGGAGAAGGTCGTCGCCAGCATCAGAAGGGCAAGACTCCGGAAAATGCTCTGCCTGCTCATCAGGAAGGAATCACCGCCCGGCTGCTGGGCAAAGAAGGCCGAAGCATCTTTTTGGCCATGGGAATTTTGTTCCTGGTAGGCCTGAGCCTTTGCTACTGGGCGGAATTGCAGGGCAACCCCGCACTGGCTGACATCGGCCTGAGCCAGGCCCAGGGCAGCATGGAAGGTAAGGAGGTCCGTTTCGGCATTGAACAGTCGGCTCTGTTCACCACGGTGACAACCTCCTTTACCACTGGTACCGTCAATAATATGCACGATACGTTAACACCTCTTGGCGGCATGGTCCCCCTGCTGCATATGATGCTCAACTGTGTCTTCGGCGGCAAGGGTGTTGGCCTGATGAATATGATTTTGTACGCCATCCTGGCGGTGTTCATCTGCGGTCTAATGGTAGGGCGTACTC
>ENA-OQNI01000110-OQNI01000110.1-human-gut-metagenome-genome-assembly--contig:-NODE-110-length-130575-cov-20.622194_pt1 | contig 130575 bp, 99 predicted proteins | sample MGYA00242627_ERZ504876 | MGnify/ENA primary metagenome ERZ504876 (study PRJEB26092, sample SAMD00036386) | human gut metagenome | host: Homo sapiens | study: EMG produced TPA metagenomics assembly... | reverse complement strand
ATTCTTGACGGCCTGAACAATCGTCAATATCGGTCGGAGGGGTGGCTTTGTAAAGCCGTTTGTCTCCACCCGCATAGCGGGTGGTTTAAAGCTGGCCGCTGCGCGGCCAGCAGACTAAAGTCTTGAACAAAAAAGCTCGCCGGCTAGGCCGACGAGCTGCAAGTTCTTGGTCGCGGGGGCAGGATTTGAACCTACGACCTCCGGGTTATGAGGGGCATTTTCTACGTAGGCCATGTAAACGCATGAGAGTTGATTAGGGGTATCTACCTCGTAAAATGGCAACGGGAAGTAATTCTAGGGAGCCTGTGGTAGTCCGTGGGAGCGGACCTGCTGCCACAAATCCTGCCACAGGCTCTGCCACAACTGACGTAAGGATTACTCCCATGAACGACAAGACGAACAACACCCAAGAAGGCGGCGAGCACCGCAACGCAATCGGACGCCGCAGGCGAATCTACGTCCGCGTCACCGAGAACGAGCTCACCCGCATTCGCTCGCGCGCGTGCAAGGCGGGCATGAGCATTTCCGCCTACACCCGCATGAAGACGTTGGGAGATCAAGAGGCACGGCCAACGGCGGACCTCGACATCGCTGAACTTCGCAAGGCGTTCGCGGATTTGAAGCACGCCGGGTCGAACTTGAACCAATGCGCTCGCGCGCTCAATACCTTCGGGGCAGACGAGGACTCCGCAGCCAATACCGACCGCGCGGTGCGCCGTGTCTCCGCAGCCGCGGACAACATCTGCGCGCTTATCGCCGCAGTGCGCAGTTAGGGGGAGCAATGGAAATCCTTACCCCCTCCCTCATCAGCGCTCTGGCACTCGGAGCGTTTTGCTGTCCCGCGCTTGCCCGGCCAGCGGAATGTCTGCTGAACGGAGACGGTGTCACCGTCATCCCCGCTTTCGATCTCACCGCCGTTCCCGACTGGTGGCTATCAGGCGGTTTCGCTGCTCACCCGGCCGGCACCATCGCCATCCTTGCATTACTCTTCCCCATCTCCCTGCTCTTCTTCGCGACCGAAAGTGCCAAGGGCCGCGCCGAAGACGGCGGCGTCTTGGGAAACGCCCGCGTTAAGGAGGGCCGCGAGGTCATCAAGGGCTCCATGACATGGGACGGCAAGAGCGAGCCGAAGGGCCACGGCTACGTCTACGGCTTCTCGCGAGGTCTGTACCTCTTTGAGCCCGACCGACATGTCATCTGCATCGGACAGACCGGGTCTGGCAAGACAAGGTTTCAGAACATCCCGAGCCTCGACCTGCTCACCTTCGGCGAAAGCGCCGAGAACGTAGTGGTCTCGGACGTGAAGTCGGAGCTCATCGAGCTGTGTGGCGATGCCATCGAGGCGCGCGGCTACGATGTCCTGCTCCTCGACACACAACACCCCTCGCGCAGCTCTCGCTTCAACCCGCTCAAGCTCATCGTCGAGCTTGCGGGCCAAGGGGATTCGCAAGCCGCCGAGCAGGCGGCGGAGGACCTGGCCTCGGCGATAGTACCCGCCGAGCGCGAGGGGCAGGGCTCCCACTGGGTGAACTCGGCCAGGGGCCTCTTCTCCTCCGTCGCCTACTACGTCTCCACCAGCCCCGACTGCCCGGACTGCTGCCGCAACATGGCGACCGTGTGCAGGGTGATCAACGAGGGCACCGAGGCCGAGGGGGCCGACCCCGCAGCCCCGCTCAAGGCTCTGCTGCGCTCGCTGCCCCACGACCACCCGTCACGCATCTTCGGCTCCCAGTTCCTGAGCAGCGGGGGCAACGAGATGCGTAGCGTGCTGTCCACGCTCAAGGTCAACCTGCGCATCTACGCCTCTGGTCCCATCGCATGGCTCACCTCTGGGGACGACATCGACGCGCGCCGCGTCCTGACCGAAAAGACCGCGCTGTTCCTCCACGTGATGGACGAGGGAAGCCCCTACAATCGGCTGTTCGAGGTGCTCTTCGACCAGCTCTACAAGGCCGTGTACGCCATAGCTGACTCCAACGGCGGAAAGGTCCCGAGGAGGCTCACCATCCTCGGCGACGAGTGGGGCAACCTCGGCGCGGTCAAGTGCCTCCCCGCCCTGCTCTCCCTCGGCCGCTCGTATGGCCTGAGCTGGTGCGGCAGCGTGCAGAACATCTCGCAGCTCAATAAATACGGCGAGCGCGACGGCCGCCGCAAGATCCTTGCCAACTGCTCCGTGAAGGTCTTCCTCAAGTTGGGCGAGGAGGAGGACAGGCGCTACGCGAGCGAGCTTGTCGGGAAAACGACCCGGCACACCATGGGCACGAGCGCAAGCAGGGGCGCGTCCTCATCGAGCACCACGAGCTACAGCGAGCACGCCGACGACGTGATACGACCGCATGAGTGGGTCGAGATGGCGCCCGACAGGGAAGGCGCCATCGTGGTGAAGCAGGCTATGAACGGACTACCCGCATCCCGCGCGGGCGCATTCCGCGCGCCGTTGACCGACTGCACCAAGACGCCCACGAAGGCGCACTTCGGGCTCGGCACCGAGGATGAGGACGCCGCGAAGCGCCTCGCCTACCAGAAGAAGCTCGACGGACGCGGTGCGGGCAGAGTGTCGGACGTCCGCACATGGTGCCCGGACTTCCCCGAAGCAATCGCCGACGCCGCCGACGATGACGAGTGGGGCGCGCTATAACCCCGGGAAGGAGGAAAATGACGGCCGTGAAGCAGGTGTCCGTCTGTAGCGAGCGCCATTTGAGGAACATCAGATCATATCTGGACTGGAACCGGGAGAAGGTTCTGGCGCACGACACCCAGAACATCATCGACGAGGGCAGGTGGTTCGAGGAGATGCACGCCACTCGCGAGCAGTTCCATCACAACGAGCCGGGCAAAGCAGGCGCGCGCTGCACATACATGCAGCATGTCACCCTCAACTTCAATCCCGACGAATGCAGCTGCAACGGCGGCAAGATGACGCCGGAGCGTTGCATGGACTACGCCCGCGATTACATCCAGACGCGGTACGGCACCCACGAATGCCTCGTCGTCCTGCATCGGGAGCACTGCGGGGCCGACGGCACCGACAGGTTCTCCGCGCATGTGGCCGTAAATCGGAGCGACCTCGCCACCGGGTTGCGCCTTAACGAGGGTCCGGCGCGGGCTGCTGCGAAATCACGCGCCGAGACTGTGCGCGCCCTTGACGAGAAATACGGGCTCAGGCAGCTTGAGCGTGGAAAGGCGAACTCCCGCGTGCACGGCAGGCAGCCCGGCGCGGAGGAGCGCGACATGGCCCGCAAGGGGCAGGCCGAGCGCTCCGAGAACGAGCGCGTGAGGCGCACGGTCGCCAAACGCATCGAGGAGGTCGGGCACATGCCCGGCTGCCCTGACCGCATGGCCGAGCTCTCGCACCGCCTCGCACAGGACGGCATCATGCTCAAACGCTCCAAGAACGGCGACCTCCAGTACCGCTTCCGCTCGAAGTCGCTGGGCGGCGAGCGCAAGGTGAACGGGGCGCGGCTGGGCTACGTCGTGCATCGCAGGACCGGGCGCACGATTCGCTTCACTTACCATGGCGTCATGCGCGCGATAAAGCTGTGCGTGCAGTTGTACCGCACGATGGACTACATCACGAGGGACATGTACTAGCGAGGTTTCCGCGACAGACGGAAACCTCGAGACCCCGGCCGCCCATGCGCGGTCGGGGTCTCTTTGTGATGGGAGCGAACCGTAGCGAGCGGCCCATCACCCGGCGGGAGCGAGCCGTAGCGAGCGGTTCGCCCTCCCCCTGCGCCGTGCGCAGGGCAAGATCATTGCGACGGGCAAACCGTAGGAACGACGGTTTGTACGCCGCAATGCATATCTTGCCAGCCCATCGGGATGGTGAGCGGAGGGCTTCCGAAGGCGACCCTGAGGGAGCGTTTGGAAGCCCGCAGCGAGAGCCCGAGGCGCGCGACACGGCGGAATGATCGCGGCCATGAGCAAGCGATCGAATGCAGCCGTTCGCGGGACACGGGCGGCGCGAGCAGAGCGAGCGGGGAAGGCGACCCCGAGGGAGCGTTTCCTGGTCGCGCAGCGAGAGCGAGGCAGAAGCGACGGACCGCCGTGCCCGAGCAAAAGCCGAGCGGGCGCAGGGCCCCTTGCGGGCCCGGAGCACCGCGCCGGGAGGCGCGGCACCCCGTGGGAGGTGCGGCCGGACCCACCCCTCGGGATTCGTCTGAATCTGCCCCGATTTCGTTGACAGGTACTGAGCCGCCTTCGAGCGGCTCTCTTCCACCTCCTTTTTCTCGAACTCGCCGGCGCTGCGGGCCGCCACGGACGAGCAGGTGAGACGATTCCGCACGGTCGTCGAGGGCGCGCTCTTGAACAAGCTGGGAAAGGTCGCCTAGATTGGACGACAATCGACGGTCCTGAAAGTGGCGTACACCATTTTTCGCCGCACGGCTATAGGATTTGCGCAAAAGTGGAGCGAACTCGGCTAAATCCCGAAGTTCGCTCCACTTTTGCGCAATCTGGGCTGATCGAGGCGGCAGCGCCCTTGCCCCACCCTCGTCTCGGTCGTGGGACATTCGAACGTGGTGCTTTTGTCCCGCTCAGGCGCGCTTTTCGCGCAGGCGGCGGCCGATGTGGACGGCAATGGAGCCGCCTGCCACCAGCAGGCACACCACGCCGATAACGTAGTCGCCGGTCTTGGGCAACCAGCCGGGCGTGCCGCGATCAGCCTCAGTGCCGCCACCGTTGCCACCTGGATGGTCGACATCCGTCCACTCGAACTTAGGATCGACGTCCACGTCATAGGTAAACGAACCGTCCTCGAGCAGCGGCACGGAGACCAGCACGGGATCGCAGGTCAGGCTCTTGTTGGCATCGGCCGCGCCCGTGCGAACCACCAGGTACAGGCCGCTATCAAGACCGGAAAACGTCAGCGTGCGCGCGCCCTCCGGCACCTTCCGGGGCACACCGGCATCGAGCGCGCCAGCATCGAACGCGGCCTGCGCCAAATTTTTCGCAGCTGCGGCAACGTCGGAGGCGGACAGCGACGCCCAGTCGCGGTCGTAGCGCTCGAAGCCCGCGAGCATGGTGTACGTCACGCCTGTGGACTGTCCGCTGCCGCCATCGTGCACCTGTGCCGTCGCGACCTGTACCAGGGTGAATGTATCCCCTGCAAGTTGATGTGAGCCGTTGGAATCCTGAGTAACGACGGACAGGGAGATAGACCCCTTCGGCGCGGCAGCCGCCGTCTGCGGAGCGGCCACAGCAGCCGCGATCACCCAGGCGCACGCGAAGACTGCAAACGCCAAGACAAGGCACGCACGCCGAACCGCGCAAATCCGCGCGCCCGCGATGGCACCGTCGTCGAAACGGCGCGAAGCCATCATCCCGCTATCGCATGTGCTTGCCACCATGGCCGCCCCTCCTTGTAGAATCGTGTATCTCGTGCGCGCCGTGCATTCCGCGGCCCGCGTGAGCCCCACGCGCCCCGTGGCCCGAGCCGCCGGGACGCGTCACCACGCTCGTCTCCCCCGTACCAGCCGCGTCGCACGAGCTCCCCGCCTGCCGTGCACCGGCCACGCGCGAACCCGCCGCTGCATGGGCGGCGTCGCGCCGCGCCTCGATCGCACGCCCGATTAGCAACGACGCGAGCAGTACGGCAAGCACCGCCAACGCGATCATCAGCGCAAGGTACGGCAAGGGAATGTTGATTGGATTGCCGGACACGCCCACCTGCGAATCCATGTCAGCCGTATACGGTATGGCATGCCCTCTCACCAGCAGACGATGAGAATTTATGCCGTACGGTGTACAGGTGACGAGGGTCAGGTAGTCGTCCCCGGCGGTGATGTTGAGCGATTCCGTCTGATCGGGCAGGACGGTCTCGATCTGGTCGACCTGGTAGGCGAACGTGCTCTTGAGCACGCGGACGAAGAAGATGTCGCCCTTTTTCATCCGGTCCAGGTCCGTGAACAGCTTGGCGGACGGCAGCCCGCGATGGCCGGACAGCGCCGCGTGCGTGCTGGCCCCGCCCACGGGCAGCGACGACGTGTCGATGTGGCCCACGCCCACCTGGAGCGTGGCCTCGTCGGTGCCGTGGTAGATGGGCAGCGTCTCATCCAGACGCGGGATGGTAATGTAGCCCATCACGCCGTCGCCGTTGAGGTTGAGCAGCTGGTTGTATTGCTCGCGCAGCTGCGTGGACGAGACGGTGCCGGCATCCGCGCCACCATCGGCAGCGGAGATGCCGGCAAGCCCCGCGAGCCGGGCGTTGTAGGCCCACGCGGCATCGAGCATCGCCTGGGCGTCCTCGTCGGACAGCGCGTCGACGGCCTCCTGGTAAGCGGAGACTACGCGCGACGCGTTGCGCTCGACGAGGAAGTTCGAGATGGTGGGGTACGCCATGATGGCGAGCCCCACCAGAACCACAAGCAGCGGAAATATGTCGCGCAGTCGCTTCAAAGCGTGTCAGCCCAGCTCAGATAGCGTGCGCTAGTTCTGCGCGCGACGACGGGCGATGGTCCACGCCACGCCGGCGATGACGATCGCAGCACCCGCGACGGTGAAGATCACGGTGCCCATGCCGCCGGTGGAGGGCAGGAGGGTGCCTTTGTTGTTCTTGACGGTGACGGTCGTGCCCGTCGCGCCGTCGGCCGTCACGGTGTAGTTGATGAGCGTGCCGTCGGCGTTGTAGGTCGCGGCGATGGTGACCTTGACCGGGGCGGCGAGCTTGTTGTAGCCACTCGGGGCCTTCACCTCAGAGAGCTTGTAGACGCCCTCCTTCAGGCCGGTGAACTTGATGATGCCGTTCTCTGGGGTGGTCACGTTCGTGTTGCCACCGGTTTCGCCGGTCTTGATCGGGCGGTAGCCGTCGTTGCCGTCGGAGATGAGGGTGATGGCGGTGCCGTCGGTGCCAAGAAGCTGGAACTCGGCGCCGGAGAGGACGGCGTCGTTGTCGCCGATCTTCTTGAGGTCGAAGCCGAAGTCATAAGTGTGGGTCTTGCTCGGCTCGGAGGTACCGGTGCCAGTGCCACCGGGATTGTTGCTGTACTCGACGTGGGCGGTGTTGAGGTTGTCCTTGCCCACGACCGCGTTCTCGTTGAGGGTGGCGGAATAGGTCACGACGATGGCATTGCCGGCGGTGAGGTTCTTGATGTCGTTCGAGAAATCAAGCGAGAGAGAGCGCGTTGCCTCATCGTACTTCTTCACGAAGATGGTGTAATCCCTGCCGCCAACAGTCACCTTAACGTCGTTATTGAAGGTGAGGCCGGTGGACAGGGTATCGTGGATGACGAACGTGTAGGTGTTGTACTCGGAGGTATCGGGCACCGCGGACCTGAGGGTGAAGCTCACCTTGTCGCCCACCTGGGCGCTCGAGTGGTTATCGTTCTTGTCGCCGTTCTCAACGGTCTTGGTAACACCGGGGTACACGCTCTTGAGCTCGACCGGGTCGGACATAGCCGAGACCACGTTGTAGAGCATGGCGTCGTTGCCGCGCATAGCGGACGTGGAGCCGCCCTGCGGGGCGAAGATGTAGTAGCCGTACTCAAGGCCGGTGAAGGTGGCCTTATAGTAGCCGTTGTCAGCCGTCGTCGAGGCATTGGCGGTACCGGCAGCCGTGATGCCGCTGGAGGTCTTCGCGTAATCAGCCGCTTCCTTGGCGAACGTCACGAGCGTGGCGCCCTTGTTGCCATCGACAAGGTCCTTTACATAGCTGTACGCCTTTTCAGACAGCGCAGCGCCCGTATCAGAGGTGCTGAGCTTACCCCGGAAGAAACCCTCCCACGCGGTGTTCAGCGTGTAGGTCGCACTCGTGACCTTGCCGTTCTCAACGACTGGGTTCTCGACCGTGAACATCTGGTACGCCGTCACTGTCTTGCCCGCGAACTCGGCATTCTTGCTCTGGATCGTGAACGAGCCCGTCGCGGCCTGAGCCTCCGCCGGGGCTACCGCCACAGCGCCCACGAGCGCCACGGCTACCAGCGCGAACAGCACCAGCGCTTTCTTGAAGATAGTAGTCATCTTTCTTCCTTTCTCGCTATCTCCCTTATTGATCACATAGCTATATCCTCGCGGAGCCGGTGTTCCCGACCCGCGTTGTTTCCCGTTCGCCTATCCCGCGCGTGGCGCCCCTCTGTCGAGAGGAACCCCCGGAGGTCGCGCGAAGCGCCCTCCCCCTGCCGCGCACGCCCGTGCGCGGCAGCCCGCTCGTCGAATCGTTCATCGCGCACCCCCGTCACGGAAGTGGCCCCCGACCGGCCGCGGCTGCAGCGCGGTAACCGTAGCGCCCGCAGTCGGGGCGCCCGCCACGGCGAGCTGTCCCGCGCGCCGACGACGCCACGCCTCGTAGGCTCCGGCGCAGCCCAGCGCCGCACCGATCATCAGGAACAGCCAGATGCCGCGGCCGCCCGTGTCGGGCAGGGCATCGCGATGGGTGTTGGTGACGGTGATCGTGAGAGTGTTGGCCTCGGAGCCCACCGCGGAGCTGTAGCCGGCCTGCTCGGGCGGCACGTACGCGGTGTTGCCGCCCTCGACCTTGCCGAACCGCACGCCAGGCTGCGCGGCGGCGCCATCATTCACGGCCTCACCTTGCACGGCATAGTTCAGGTAATGTGTGGCGCCGTCAGCGTCCTTCACCGCCACCGGCAGCCCCTCGATCACCGTGCGCCAGGTGTCGGACCAGTTGGATGCGTCCTTACCGGTCAGCTCCACCTCGTGCGGGTTCGTCCAGGGCGACCCATCCTTCAGCGTGATCGCGGGCGTCACGACATTCCCGGCAGCGTCCTTGTACGACGCAACCACGGTCAGCTTGATGCTCGCAGGCCGCAGGCCGGCCTTGTTGCCTTGATCATCCCACACCTTTTGCAGCGTGAGCTTCACGTAGGTGTCGCACGGATCCTGCCCCTCGCCCGGCTCGGGCGTGATGCCGCCGGCGTTGTCGGACACCGGGGTGTCCCGCATCAGCACGGCCTTGGCGGCGGATTCATAGGCCTTGAGCTCCTGCCTCTGGCTACCGTCCGCATTCTGGCGCACGGCGTCCTTGATGCCGAGCCAAGCGGTGTCCGCGTCACCGGACGCCTCGCTCGTGGGCACGGTGCCATCGTAGGTGTTGACGGAGGCCTTGCCGCTCGCGTCCACCGGCTTCAACAGGCTCACCGTGAAGGCATCCATGCCGGTGCCATCGGCGTTGCCATCGCGCTTGGCGAAGGTGGCGCTCGCCGCCCCATTCTTGCTGTTCGACGTGAATGCGTCGGCCAGGCTCTCGTTCCTGGAGCGGTAGATCTTGTACGAGTTGTAGTTGCCGTCCTTCTCGCCCACGATGTCGCTCATGAAGTTGAAGTCCCACACGCTCTTGAGCTTGGTGTTGGCGAAGGGGTCCACCAGGCCGCTCGTGCCGCGGATCACGTCGGCGAGCACCATGTGGTCGTTCGCGAGTACGCCTTCGTCGTTCAGGCCGGCGAAACCGCCCGCGTAGCCCGTGGTAAGGCCGTCAAGCCCGTCGCCGTTCTCAGCCTGGCTCGCGCCGCCGCCGAAGACGTCATAGCCCACCGCGATACCCGTGACCGAGGAGTTCTCCACACGCGTGCGGTTGCCCTTGATGAGCTGCGCGTCGATGTTGGCGCGATCGCCCTTGGTGTCCACGCCGCCTTTTTCCGTACACGGCAGCTTGATGGTGGAGTCGCCGATGGTGATGATCGCCACGTCAGTCTGCTGCTTGTTCTCGGTATCCGCGCGGGACAGCGCCACGCCGACCTTCAGGCCGAAGAGGTTCACGTAGAGCGTCTCGCCCTCGGCGAGCACCTTGAGGTCGAAGACCTTGCTCACGCCGGGGAACCACTTGCCTATGTCGATGACGCCCAGGTTCTGGAGCTGATTCGCGTAGAGTAGCTTCAGCAGCGCGTTCACGATCACCAGCAGACCGTCCACCAGCACGGAGCTAACCTGCGCATCCACCAGGTATGCGCGCTTGGTCTCGCCCACGAAGCCGCCGGCGACCTCACCGCTCGCGACCTTCTTGAGGTTGGTGACCGTGCAGTCCTTCACGCGCGCCAGGTCGGCGTAGCCCGCGAAACCGCCCGCGGCCTCGCGACCGCTCGCGGCCTCGGTGCCGCGGCCGTAGTCAGCGCCCCGATGCGTCGACGTCACCGTGTAGCCGTCGGCGATGCCCGTCACGCTGGAGTTCTCGACGTGGGAGCCCCAGATGTCGAGCACGCCCGCGGTGGCGCCGAGGAGGTTGAGGTTCGACAGGACGCCGACCTTGTCCGCGTCCACCGTGCCACCCTTGCCCAGATGCCCGATGAAGCCGCCCGTGTAGTTGACGCCCTCCACGGAGGACAGGTTGGCGACGGTCGCGTTCTTCACGCTGCCGTTGATGAGCGCGCCGCCGAAGCCACCGGCCACGCCTGTGAAGCGCGTGGAATCGAGCATGCCTTGCTTGCTGGCATCGTGCGCGCGGACCTGGAAGCCGTCTGCCACGCCCGCCACGTTCGCGTGGTACACGTAGGTGCGGAAGGCGTCGAGCGCGGAGATGTTGCCAGCCTTCAGCAGCTTGAGCAGCAGGCTCGTGGACTGGTCGCCGTTGGCATCGCCGTCGCCGCCCGCCACGGAGGCCACGCTCTCGATGTCCGCCTGGCCGAAGAATCCGCCCGCGTACTGGCCGCCCTCCACGCCGCGCAGGCCGATGACCTGCAGTGTGTTGGTAACGGCGTCCGTTGCGCCCTCGTCCCGGTCCTTCGTGCCCGCGACCACGGCCTTCATCGATCCCGCGAAGCCGCCCGCCGCGCGGGCGTACTTGGTGGCGTTGCCTTCCTTATAGGAGCCGTCGACTGTGAAACCCCAGGCTGCGGCGTTCTGCTGGGCCTCGGTCGCGCCATCCCCCGCCGTCACGGCTGAGACACTCGCACCGCGCACGGTGGAGACCGTGGCGTTCAGCACCTGCGCGAGGTCGTTCGGCGTGGAGATGATGCTGTCCAGGATCTTCTGCAGCAGACCCGAAGACGCATTCGTGTTCACGTCCGCCACGCCCGCGGCCGTCATGAGGCCCGCGTAGCCGCCCACGCAGTTAGCGCCCGAGACTTTGCGCAGGTTGGTGACGTTGTCGCCCGTAGCGGTGTAGCCGCCATGCGTGGCGCCGATGGACCAGCGGTTGGCATCCTTGTCGGCATCGGAGAACGTGGCATCGCCCCACAGCTGCGCGCCAGAGGCGTAGCCCACGTAGCCGCCGGCAAAGCCGGTCTCGTGCTTGAAATCGGTTCCCGTAGCCTTGACGGCCATACCCGTGCGGAAGCCCTGCACGCTGGAGCTCTTCACCACCGGAACGAGCACCTGGGCCACGTTGAGCAGCTGGCCGAGGTTGAGGTTCAGTCCGAGCACCTTCACGCCGCCCAGCTCCACGGCACCGCCCGTCTCCATGCGGCCGGCAAATCCACCCGCCGCGCGCATGGCGCGCACGGTCTTGGTGTCGAAGGCCCGGCCGTTGGTGACGGTGCCACCGCGCATGAGGCCCACGTAGCCGCCGGCCACACCGCCGTGCATGGTGTTCGCCTTGTTCTCGTATGCAGCGCGCCCAGCAACCACATTAGTACCATAGACGTAATCAGCGAGGAAGGCCGCGAGCTCATCCTCGGTGGTGAACGTCTTGCCGTAGAAATCGCCGCCATAGTAGCCCTTAGAGGCAACGTGCTGAGACCAGCTATTCCACGTCTCGAGGCTGATGCCGCGCACGGGGCCCGTGACCTGCGTGTTCTCCTCGGTGGGATAGGCCACCTGCAGAGCGCCCAGGATATTGTTGGCCTTCACCAGGCCGAAGAGCAGGCTGACGCTCCCCGTCTTGGCAGTGTCGCCAGGCTCCATATAGCCCGTGAAACCACCGGCCATCTCGGCGCCGTAGACGCTGCGGATGCGCTCGGCCATGGCGTCGCGCCGGGTGCCGGTGTAGTGGTTGCTGCCGTCCTTCTCGGACTCCCACGACGCGGCGCTCGTCCACGGCGCGTTGCTGGTGCCCCAGATGTGACCGCCGAGGTTATGCCCCACGTAGCCGCCTGCCATGCCGCGCTGCACGCTCTCGGTGCTGGCGGCCTGCGCGCGCACGGCGCCGCCGCAGGGGATGGACGTGGTCTCGGAGTTGCGAACCGTGGGCACGAAGTCCTGCACGAGCGACGCGAGGGCGCCGTTGGTGCTCACCAGGCCGTGCAGCAGCTTGGCCAGTGCGGACTCGTTGTCCTTACCGGTGTTCAGCTCGCCCAGCACGCGCGCCACGTCGCCCGGCTCGATCTGCCCGGCATAGCCGCCCGCCGAAATCTGGCCGATCACGTAGGAGAAGTTGTAGGAGTTTGAATCCTGGATGTGCCCGCCGGAGACAAGGCCCGCGAAACCGCCCGCGTCGCCGATCTCGGAGCCCGTGGCACCGGAGCTCGCGCGCACGGCGAAACCGCCCGTGCCGCCCGTCACGTCGGAGTGCTCGATGGTGGAGACCACGGCACGCACCACGCCGAGCACGTCGGTGAGCCGCAGGCTCGTTCCCAGCAACGACAGGCCGTCGCCCACGGAGGCCGCAGAGCCCACGTCCATGTGGCCGATGTATCCGCCGGCGTAGCGCGGGGCGGTGACGGCGTAGGAGCTCTTATTACCGAAGTAGCTGCTGCCGTCCGTGCCCTCGAGATCCTTCGGCTCGGTCACCGCGGTATGGCGCAGTTGCGTCACGTTGGAGTGGCTCACCTGCACGCCGGAGCCATAGCCGATATAGCCGCCGGCCGTGCCGGACTGGGAGGCCGTGTCATCGAGGCGCGAGGCAGAGACGACGAGGCCAGGGTTGGCGGCATCGCTCGGCCTGGCGCCCGAGGCATCCGCGGCCACCGTGTCCGCGTTCGACAGCACGCCGGAGCGGTTGATGAGGGGCACGTACCCCTCGACCACGTCGAGCAGCTGGGCGATATCCACTGTGCCGAGTTTGCCGAGCAGGCTGATTCCGCCCTTGCCCGCGCTCGCGAGCGCACCCGAGGTCACGCGACCACCCCAGCCGCCAGCGTACGCGCCGCCTGTCACGTGGTCGATGTTGATGACGCCCCAGGGGGACTGCTCGGCCGCGGTCTTCGCACGGGCGTACGCACCCGTTGCGTCCTTGAGGTCATCGTCGGTGTAGATATTGACCTTACCGCCCTGGAAGTCTCCCGCGAAACCTCCGGCGATATCTGCTTCAACGCTACCTCCGTTCACGAACGTCACCGTGGCGTTCTGGTAGTTAGGCAGCAAGTAGGGAACGGCGCCCACGAGACCGTCGACGGAGATGAGACCACCCTCGAGAAGGTTCTTGAGGACTCCCGAGTCCTCGCCCTCACCGTTCACCGCATCCGCAAGGCCACCCGTAGTCGAGACGCCTACGAATCCGCCCGCCGCACCGTCCGAAGTTGAGGCGTCAGCAGTGACCGCCTTTACGGCCGTGGCGTGAACGTTCGCCGACTTGGTGCTGTTCGCGCGTCCGAAGAAGCCGCCCGCCGCGTAGACGTTCGTCTCACCCGCGGCGTTCACGCCGGTCGCTGCCACCGTCATGCCGGCTGTGACGCCCGCAACGGAACTGTCGGTCACCTCGACCGCCGAATACTTGGCCACCGAGAGCAGGCCCGAGACCTTGATGAGGCCGAGGACGTCGAGGCCGCCCACGTCGGCCGCGTCGCTCGGGCCGGAAAAGCCGATGAAGCCGCCGGCCTCGCCCTTGGCCTCGACCCGCTTCACGCCGGTGAGGGTCGTGGCGTCCACGTCGCCGCCAGTCGCGCAGCCGATGGCGCCGCCAGCGTAGCACCCGTCCACGGAGACGGTCGCACCGTCCGTGGCGCCCGCAACCGTCACGTTCGAGACCTCGAACATCTTGAACTGGCCGTCGCCGAGCTTCTGGCCAATCGCACCCAAGCCGAGGGTGTCGTTCAGCAGCGCCGCCACGGCACCGGGGACAAGCATGCCCGCGATGCCGCCGGCGTAGCTGCCCTTGGCCGTGACGGAGTCAAGACCGGTGAGCGAGGTGGTACGGCTGGCGACCGCAGTGGCGTCGAGCTTGCCCTGCTTGTAGAACGCGAGGCCGCCCACGTGCGCCGTATCGGAGCTCGCGATGACCGGGCCTGTGCCGCGCCCCACCATGCCGCCGGCATAGTCATTGGCCGAGGACACCATGAAGGTGCCGGCCATCTGCGCGCCGAGGATCTCGGACTCATTCAGGCCCGCAAGGGAAAGCAGGGTCGATGCCTTGCTCTGATCCTCCGAGCCGAGCAGGCCCTTCAGCAGGCCGCCCACACCATTCAGCAGATTCGTGTTCTTGTAGTCACCCGCGCCGAGGTCCATCGCCCAGCCGAGCGTCGCCGCACCAGTGAAGCCGCCCGCGTAGGCGAGCATGTCGGCCGTGCCGTCCTGAATGCCCGAGGCCGTGACGTTGACCGCACCCGTAAGGCTATCGTTCACCGCGTGGCTGCCAGCCATGGCGCCCGCAAAGCCGCCGGCATACGAGCCACCCTCGACCGTGACGTCCGCAGTGAGCGAGGAGGTCGCGACGATGCTCTGCGGAATGGCAAGCCTCGCGAGGCTTGGCAGGTCTACGCCCAGATCGGAGAGCGCGCCCTCCATCACGTCGTCGCGGATGACGCCCGCAAAGCCGCCGGCGTATGCCTTGGCGCGCACGGTGTAGGCGACGTCACTCTGTATATAGGCGTCGGTGACGATGGTACCGGCCTGCACGCCCGCGAAGCCGCCAGCGTAGTTCTTGCCAGCGGAGCCCAGGACGGTGCCGCTGGCGAAGTTTACGACGCCCGATTTCGAGATCGTGGGGTTGTAGTAGGCCACGGGGAGCAGCTGGCTCGCCTTGATGATGTTGTTGTTGAGCAGCAGGGTGATGAGGTCGCCCAGGCCTAGGCCAGGGATGAGGTTCAGGATGTTTGTCAGGAGCTTGACGATGTCGCCCAGCGCATCGGAGAGGATATCGTACTTGACCTCTCCCTTAACGTAGCCTGCGAAGCCGCCCGTCATGTCCGCCGCACTCGACACGCTCGCGCCCTCGACCTCGCATTTGTCGACCGTGACCTCACCCACGATGCGCCCGGCGAAGGCACCCGTGGCGAGCGAAGAGGGATCGGCGGCGCGAACGTTCAACAGGGACTCAATAAGGCCACTGAGGTCAACCTTGCCGAGTGTAAGAATCTTCAACAGGGTGCTGACGAGGCCGCCCACCACGGTGCCGAGTACGCCGAGGAGTGAGCTGATGAGCGTCTGATCGACCTTGACCTTGGTGGATTCGTTAGTAACAGAGACGTCCCGAAGCTTGATGTTGTTCACGTATGCGGGTGTAGCGGACCCGGTAAACGGATTGGTTTCGCTGAGCTTGTGCGAAACGGTGCCGAAGAATCCGATGCCCGTGTGGCTGGAGACATCGAGCTTGCCAGTCTGAGTGACGTTTACATTGGAGATGACGGGACGCTGGGCAGTGTCGTTGGTGGAGATGCCGTCGGCGTTAATGGTGGACCAGAGCGCGCCGGCGGTCTTAGCGGCGTCGGTGGTGGTCGCCGCGCCGAGCATGGTGCCACTGAACATGAGCGGGGTCCAGGTCGCGTTGGATGAGGTGCCGCTGGCCGCGTCGGAGCCCACGTCGATGTTTCGGAAGATTATGTAGTTGGCGTCGGCGGCGTAGGTCAGCGTCGAGCTTGTCGCGTTGCCGTCGGCCTTGACCTCGTTGCCATAGTCGTCAAGGGTCACGTAGCGTTTGCGAGTGTGACCCGCAAGGCTGACACCCAGCTCATCCGATTTCTCGCTCGAGCCCTCGTCCAATTTGGAGGTCGCGGAAAGGTCCGCGTCACCCGCGTAAATCTCGGTTTTGGAGCCCTCGACATCGACCCAGCCGCCTTTAATCAAGCCCGTCTTCCGGTACTCCTGCGTGATCTCCCAGACCGGACGTGTGACCTTCTTGCCCGAGCCTATCGCGCGCAGCTGCTGCTCGTTGCCAATCAGGATATAGGTCTTGCCGTTGATGGTTTTGGTGACCTGGCCTTGGAAGTCGCGGCCGGCGAGCTGCGCCAGGTCCTGGGCGGCGTCTTCGACGGCGGCGTCCGTGGCGGTTTGGGCGGCGGGCTGAGCGGTGGGCTGGTTGGTTGCCGTGATGGCGTCCGCGGGAGCGGGAGCATCGGCGGTCGCGGCGTCGCTCGTGGTTGCGGGGGCGTCGGCATCCGCGGTGACATCGGCGTTGGAGACGCTATCCGCTGAGGCACCGGAGCCGGTCGCGGCGGACGAATCCGCGGCATCGGCTCCGCTGGCCTCGGTGCTTGCAGCGGTGTCTACCTGGAACGTCCCCCCCCCCCGCGTTTTCGGAGGTATCGGCATACGCGGTCGAAGCGGTGAGGGTGCTCATCAGCTGGCGGACAGCGGCGGCGTTCTGGATGGTCAGCGCCTGGGAGATCTGGGGCACCGGCGATGCTTCAAACAGCATGAGTCCGGTCAGCGCTATCGCGACAGCTCGTTTCGCCCGCATGTTCTCCCCCAACTGTAAGACGGCTGTTAATTACAGTTTGTAAATTCTTGCATTCCTCGATGCGTAAGGCAACAAAAAAACGAGATTGCGGAACTCTTACTTTAGTCTACCGAAGCATTTCTTAGGAGTCGTCGAAAAATCGATATCTCGGCGATTACAGTTTATTGATTCATTACTGTCGGCGGGGGGGTTATCTTGTGCGTGTTAACGTTCACGCCTCGTTGCCGCCGCACCTTTCCCCATGCGGCGACGCGACCCGTCCTGGGTAGGCTCCCATGGATGCCTACGAGTCCCTGCTCGCCCGCCGCAGCCGCCGGCCCGTCCGCTTCGTGGTGGTGCTGGTGGATACGTCGGCGCCGACGTCGCAGGACGACGGCACGCTCGCGATGGGCAACCTCCATAGTTTTGCAGTTTAAATAGTTCGATTCAGCCCTCGGCCGTATTTCCGCCTAAGCCTTTCATGGTTTAGATGGCGACGTGGTTCGCCTCAATTGCCGCCGCCTCCTGCCTGATATAGCCGCTCATCGACGCCAGAACACGGTTTCTCAAGGAAGACACGTCGTGCTCATCGGCCCCCGCATTTCGCAACATCGTGCAGTACTCGCGGAGGCCGAACTGAGTCGTAAAGATGGTTGGCAACATCGAGGTGTAGCGTTTATCGACCACCTCCCTGACGACAGCGCACTCTTCCTTGCCCTGCCTCACGCAGGTGCCCAAATCATCGAGCACAAGCAGGCCGCAGTTCGTCAGAGGCCGGATAGAACGCCACTTGTTTTCTTCGCCGTAGTAGCTCGATCCCATCCACGTATCGCGAACCAAGTCAGCTACGGGCACAAAAGTAACATCCAACACTGCGCCGTCCTTCAATGAGCGTTCTACTAGTGACCTCGCCAGCCAACACGCCAATGTCGTTTTCCCTGAACCACTACCGCCGCTCACCCAAAGAGAGGGAGTCTTCTTCCCTTGATAGGAAGACAGCCAGTCGAGCGCTTTCTCGGGGATACGACTCGGATCAAAACTCTCATCCGACAAGACGCTCAAGACAAGCTCCGAGAAGCCGTTGTCCCTCAACAGCGCTCCGGAGTCTGGAGGACGGCGCTTCATCTTGGGCAACCCCATTAGTCCGGCACCACGCAAGTAATCCAGCGTCTGCTTTGACATGACATTAGGACTGCCGAAACGCTCTGCGTCTTTCTCGAGCAGGGATTGAAGAAGACTCGCCTCTTCGGTCTCAGGGGTTTTCTGGGTCCCTTCTGTCGAGAATGGCTGCAAGGTCTTCGATGTCTGCTCGCTCACCAATGTGGAGAGTGTATTCAATGTTTCCCCTTTCTGTTGGATGACACGGATGACATGCTTGAGATGACAATGTTGGCGCGTCAAAACCTTCGCTGGGTGACAGGCTTGTCGTCACGCTCGCGGCAGGTCTGTCACCTGACAAGGTTGTCAGGCGACAGATGCTGAATTCGCTTCCTCCTCGTATGAGTGCGTGCTTGATGAGACCTTCACTCTCAAGGTCGTCCACCGCCCGCTGAACAGTGCGAACAGATAAACCCAAACGTTCAGACAGCCAACGCTGGCTTACTCCGACCTTGTTTCCACAAGCAAAAGCACGTGAATGAAGCCAAAAATAGATCGCTACAGAACTTCCCCTGAGCTTGGCGAGCTTTGGAGCAACCGCATCGGCATCGCCCTCGAAATTAGGCGTGAACAGATCTTTCATGGTCTTCTCCCCGCTAGTCTACGTCGGAGTCCTTGGGGCTCGCGGAGCGAATGTACTCCTCGACCCACTCACGGCGAATGCGATAACTTCGCCCACAGCGGATAGCGCGAATCTTGCCTTCACGAACGTACAAATAGACCGTCTTCTCGTGAAGGCCCAGAAATTTTGCAACATCGACTACGTGCAACACGTCAGGGAGACAAAACTCTCGATGATCAAAGCAGTCCATTAGCATCTCCTAGAATGGATTGGTGTTCCTTTTCCATCCATTTTGTGATACCATGAATGAGAAATGAAAGTCAATAGTTGGATTGGATTAGATTTTGAGTCCATTAGTTAACTATGAACGCCTGCCCCTGTCGCTTCGCCAGCCCATCAAGCTCGAAGTCAATGCTGCAAGACCGTGGTTGCGCTACAACTTTGACCGGCTGTGGGGAACCAGCACCGATGGCGAGCGTTTCGCATACTATGTCGAGCATGGCAAACCCACTGTTATGCAATTCGAGCATCTGGAAAACGAGTTCTTCGCAAGCAGCCTTCAGAAGGTCAACGTCGAGCGCACGGAGAGCATCGTTCGTTTCTGTGAGCGTTACGGCTTCCCCGTTTCCAGCGGCTACGACGGCGCTCAGCGTCTTTCTCTTTTCCGCAACCGTTTCAAACTCCTCAAGACAGACTTTCAGCCGTTCAGGAGCGAATGGGGCATTCTGGCAAGCGAGAGCGCATCCGCCGCAGGCATCCCCTTGTTCAGTAGCGCCTACTCAGGAGACGACGAAACGCTACTGGGACGCAGGCCGTACTTTCTCTCCGAGGAAGCTCGCCGTATCCATCTAGATGACCGCTCGGTCGTGGGAGCTATTTCCGAAGCGGAGGTAATTCAGACGATACGGGCCCTCCAGGTATCGACCGCCTTGATTACCGCCGTTGCATATGGCTTGGAAAACACCGACACCTGGGGTGCCGACGATGTCGCCGATTACCTTTGTGACCGCTCGCACATGGCACAGAGCGGCATTAGCTTTTTCCTTCTCTCCAACAGCGACGCTCTATTGGATAACACTCGCCTTAAGTCATACGATTCGCTCATTCTCGAGAGTCCAGAGTTCAAGTCGATGGTGCAGCAAGGTGAAGATGCGGGCTTCAACACACGAGAAAGCTATACATCAACTCTTGCGGATGGACTGGTGATCGCATCAAACACTGCAATCTCCTTCCTAGCGAACTCTCTCCTCTCTTATCGCTTTGATGGGACAGGCGAAACTCCCGATGAAGCCGAAGGCGACAGCGGTGGACCCCTCGCCGCTTGGTCCCACGCGCTTAAAAAAACTCACCGAAGTCCGACGGGCATACATTCCTACGGTTCCCTCTCCGAGGCGATCATCTCCCAGTTCGGCCTCCTCTACGACGACCCCGCCGAATGGCGCACCTGCGATAACTGCGGACGAATCTTCAAGAAATACCGCGAGGAGAAGCCGGGCAGGGTGATTCAGAAGACTCGCTTCTGCAAGCGCAGCTGCGCCAACGCCTACAGCAAGAAGAAATCCCAGGGGCTCATTACCGAGCAATCGGTTTGAGATAGCACCGTCAGCCACCAACGCACCGAAAGGAGGTGAAAACCATGAGAACAGTCAGCAAAGGCTACGACCCCGTGAAGCGCGGCAAGGACTCCTGGCTGCTCAGGGTCAGCGTGAGCGAGGACGGCAAGTCCTCTAAGCGCTTGAACAAGACCGTCCACTGCCGCACCAAGACCGAGGCAAAGCGCCTGCTAGAGGAGTGGCGCGTCGAGCTCATGACGGCCCGCACGCGCATGGACCGCTCCAACAAAACCCTTGAGGAGTTCCTGCGCGAGCACGTCACCTACCTGCACGACGTGAAGCACCTGAGCGCCAACACGATTCGCGGTTACCGCGACATCGTCGAGACGCGCTGGGTACCGAGACTCGGCACGACCCTGCTAAAAGACTTGAAGCCCTACATGATCGAGGATCAGCTGGCATGGATGCGCCAAAGCGGCGGCCTCAACGGCAAGCCCCTCTCTGGCAACACCTGTCAGAAAGCCCTTTCGTTCCTGAAGACCGCGCTCAAACGCGCCCGCCGCCTCGAATACATCGAGTCCAACCCCTGCGAGCTTGTGGACGTCCCGTCCAAGGAGAAGAAGGAGGTTCGAGTCATCGATGAAAACGAGGTATCCCGCATGAAAATTGCCCTGCTCGGATGCCCGGACTACCGCTTCGCAGCCGCCACAAACCTCGCGCTCGACACGGGTATGAGACGCGGCGAGCTGTGCGCCCTCAGGTGGCGCGACGTCGACCTCGATGGAGGCGTCATCCGCGTCCGCCGAGCGCTCGCCGAGGCGCGCGCGACGGACACCTACTGCGGCGAGACCCTGGAGGAGAAGCTGCCCAAGAGCAACCGCTCGAACAGGGACGTCACCATCCCCGAGGGGACGGTCGAATTCCTGCGCCATCACAAGCAGATGCAGCTCTATCGCCTGATGTACAACGACATCGAGCAGGGCGAGGACACCCCCGTGTTCTGCAGTGACCTCGGCGAGCTCTACCGCCCGTCGAAATTCACGAGCGACTTTAGCCGCTTCGCCCGGCACAAGTCATTCGCGGTCACGTTGCACGGCCTGCGCCACACGCACGCCAGCCTTCTCCTGAAAAAGGGCGTCTCGATACAGTACGTCTCCGCCCGTTTGGGCCACGAGAGCATCGAGATCACCTACAAGACCTACTCGCACTTCCTGCCGGGAGACGACGGCGGGTCTTCGGAGAAGTGGGGCAAGTTAGCCGCGCTGCCGAAGGACATCTTCGGCCTGCTTCCCGCTGCCTGATTCTCATTGTTTGCCATGGTTTACTGCCACAATTCTGCCACAAGCCCTAAAAAGGGCTGCCACAACAAGAAAAAAGGCCAGCCGACTAAGCGGCTGACCTCTAACTTCTTGGTCGCGGGGGCAGGATTTGAACCTACGACCTCCGGGTTATGAGCCCGGCGAGCTACCAGACTGCTCCACCCCGCAATGTCTGGGCGCCTCATGTGCGCAAGAAAGAATATTACGCTGGAGTTCGGTGGACGGCAAGGAAAATCTCGTAGAGCATAATTCCTTCATATCTTGAACACCCCCGCCGCGAAGAGTCCAGGGCCCGCGACGTTCCTAGGCCATCTCGTCAAACGACACCTCGTCGTCGGACAATATGGCCGCGCCACAGTCTTCAGGCCCATCGGCTACACAGTCCTCGAACACGCGATACCTCTCGGCACGTTCACGGGCGGCGGCCGACGCCAGCTCAAACGCGCGGTCGAGCGACATGCCGCACATAAGCTGATATTCCAGCTCTACAGTAAAGTCGCTGCCAACGTCATTTGCCACATCGCTGGCGCTCATACGCAGCTCGTCGCTCCACGGCAGCACGACCTTTCGATCATCGTCCCCATCCGCAAAGGACACGCCCGCCGCAGCAAGGCGCTCGATCGTCACGTCTTTTTCTAGGGAGTCGATGAGGTCTTCCACCGAAGACTTCTCGCTGTTGAGCAGCGCCACCACCGTCCTATCGCCTTCCACACGAATCGCGGGCAACTCATTCAGATATTTAGCCGCAGCGATATTCATCACCGGCAAGTCGTCCACATCGATATTCCGATTCGACAGCACGTCAATGAGTTCACGGTTATACGACTTTGGCGAACCGTAAGAGCCCATCTCCCACTCGGCAAGCTGCCCGAGCATGCCGCCCGTGGCCATAAGCACGCTTTCGGTGCCTCCGGCATAGCCAAACTCCCAGTGATAAGAATCGTGCAGCGGGAAAGGCTTATTGGACTGCGAGCCGCAATGCCTATGCGTCAGAAGAACCGGATCGCCCATGGGGTTCACACCAACCGCACCGGAATCGCCGGCGTTGCCATACCAGACGCGCACGCCGTCCCACACCGCCAGGCACAGTGTGCAGGCAAACGAAGCGATGTCGGCGGCAGGCTGATCTGCGGCCACGTCCGCAACCACACGAAGCGCGCGCTCAAACACGCCCTTAAGGGCAGAGGCGTCGCCTGGCACCAGCTCGCCTTGACGATATGCCTCGGCCGCCGCATCGACGGCGGCTTCGCTGGCGAGACGGGCACCCTCGGCGCCCAAAATCATGGATGGCATACCGCCCGCAACGGCGGCAACAATCGCTGGGCGAAGCGTCGCATCGGATGTCGAGTTATCGCCATCCGGGCCGCCATCCTCCGCCGCGCCGAACGCGCGAGGCGGCTCGACCACCTGCACGCAGCAATGCTCCCGATTTCCACACTCCTGAATCTCGTGCCTGGCACTTGCCACGCTCGCCTCGCAGTGAATCAACATCTCTGCTCCTTATCGTCCACACCAGCTGGGCGCGGCGGGCTCTGGTCCGTCCGGCGCCGCGTCCAGGACTGCTTCCGCGGGCTTGGACCGCCCGCTTCGTCGCTGACAGTCTGGCAGCAAAATGGAAGGTCCGACCGTGCACAGTTCAGCTGAACACGGGGCCGAACGCCCACGCAGACAAATCGCGGCGCAGCAGCGCCGACGGGCCGTATACAATGGTGCGCGTCCTTTTACGCCGACACCTGGAGTAGACATGCTGCTCGCTATCGATATGGGAAACACGCAGACGGCCATGGGCCTGTTTGACGGAGACGAGCTGGTGCAGTCGTGGCGCATGCCCACCGACCGCTCCTATACCGCCGACGAGATCCACGTGCGCCTGATGGGTTTCTTTAAGATGTACGGCCTTTCGCTCGACGCGGTCGACGCGATCGCCTTTGCCGGCGTGGTGCCGCAGCTCTCGCGCGAATGGCACGCCGTGGCCGACCGCATTGCCGCGGACGCCATCGTCATCGGACCGCAGACGGCCACCGTGACCAAGCTGCGCGCGGCGCGCCCCCAGGCCGTAGGTGCCGACCGCGTCGCCAACGCCGTTGCAGCCGAGACTTTCTACGGCGCGCCGGCGATCGTGGTGGACTTTGGCACCGCGACCAATATCGACGTCATCGACGAAGACGGCTATTACATTGGCGGAGCGATCGCGCCGGGCATCCGCATCTCCATGGATGCACTTGCCGCCCGTGCCGCCAAGCTCGCCAGCGTGCCGCTCGAGGCGCCCGAGCACGCCATCGGCCGCGATACCGAGGAGTGCATCAAGGTCGGCGCCGTGGTGGGCGCCGCCGCCATGGCCGAGGGCCTGGTCGCGCGCATGAAGCGCGAGCTGGGCCCCGAGGACGCCACCGTTATCGCCACGGGCGGTCTCGCCGGCATCGTTGCCGATTCGACCGATGCCTTCGACGTAGTCGACGGACAGCTCACCATCAAGGGCATCTGCGAAATCTACCGCCGCATGCAGGAGCTGGGGTAGACAGGGCCCAAGTCGAACACGAGCGCGAGCGGCGAACTAGGCAACGCATCGGCCCTATTCCTCAAAAGCGAAAAATTTTCGCTTTTGAGGAATAGGGCCGAGATGCCCCCTGCAGTCACACAGAAGCTCTCCCCGGTGCAAGCCGAGGAGAGCTTCTGTTGTCGTCGCTATCTTTGAGCGCGGGCGTCTCGCGTTACAGCCCGCGAATCCGTACGGCCTCGGGCGGAAACTCCTGCTCGCCGGCGTCGGTCTTGATAGTCGCGCGGCCCCAGATGTCCAGGCCCGCGAACACACCGACCGCGAGTGGCAGGCCGTTGGGCGACACCGCCGCAACTTGGCGACCGAGCAGCGGCACCATGTCGAAGTACTCGCCCAGCACGGGAGCCAGCGGCCCTGCAGCGCCCTGCGGCGTGTTGGCAACAACCGACCAGGCGTCCACGCGGGTCAGCACGGGCGCGGCCAATGCCTCGACCAGCGCTTCGTCGGCCGCATCCACACCGAGCTCGCTCAGAGCCGAACGCTCAATATCCACCGTTACGGCACCGAACATGCCCACGGCACCAGCACCGCCGTTGACGGCGACGCGTGCAAACGACGTCTCAAACGTGGGCGCGCCGCACACGATATTGCTCGGCCACTCAATGCCCACCTTACCGGCAAGGCCCAGCCCCGGCGTCGACGCCGTGCCCACAAGCGCGTCCATCATGCCCATCGCCGCCACAAACGGCAGGCCGTGGAAGGCGTGCATGTTCACGTCCGGGCGCACGACCAGCGAAAACGTCAACGACGCCTCGCCCGCGCTCCAAGCGCACCAGCCCGCGGACGCACCCTTGCGGCCCGCGTCGCGCGCGGCGTCAAGCTCGGTACCGACGGCTACAGCATTCATCTCAATCATCTACATACGCCCCAATTCGCCCACGATATGGCCCACGCGATCCTCGGGCTCCTTGACCTCGACGCCGTTGTAGCGGAAGAACCGCGCCGGGTCGTGCATCAGGTCCTCGAGCGGCACCAGCACAAAGTCGCGCTCGCCGATCAGCGGATGCGGCAGGCGCAGCTTTTTGCCGCCGTGGATCTCGCCGTCCATCCACAGCAGGTCTAGGTCGATGGTACGCGGGCCGTTGACCTTGGCCTTCTTGGAGCGATCGCGGCCCAGCTCGAGCTCGATCTTCTGCAGCTCGTCGAGCAACACCAACGGCGCCAGCTCGGTCTTGATCTCGATAACGGCGTTGGCAAACGCGTCCTGGCGCGTCTCGTAGGCCGGCTCGCTCTCGTAGATGCGCGAGCAGTTGGACACGCAGGTGAGCGGAATCTCGGCGATCATGTCGCGCGCGGCGCGGATGTTGTCGCAACGATGCCCCAGATTGGAGCCCACGGCCACAAACGCACGGCGCGGCTGCGGTTTGGCTACAGCCCAGTAACCGTTCAGGAACTGCGCAAAGCCAGTGACATCGTGCACGCGCACGATGTTGGCACCAGCCTGGATAGCGCCCAGGCACACGCCAAACGTGGCGGCATCGCGCGCGGCGGCCTCGGTCACGCCCGAGACGGCGCCCACAAAACGCTTGCGCGACACGGCGCACATGAGCGGATAGCCCAGCGACGCCATCTTGGCGGTCTCGCGTTGGATGACGATATCCTCGTTGGCCGTCTTGCCAAAGCCCGGACCGGGATCGATGCAGATGCGGTCGCGCGACACGCCGGCATGGATGAGTGTGCGGGCCTGGTCGGACAGAAAGCCCATGACACGGCGCATGATGGGCGCCGAATCGGGCAGGGTGAAGCGGCGGAGCTGAGAGGTGGGCACGTAGGCCTCCTCGCGGCGGGCGCTGCGGCGCATCATGACAGCCAGGTGGTCGTTGGGCTCCGGCGCGGGCTCGGGGGTCGCGGCAGGCTCGGCGGCAGAGGTAGCCTGCTCGGCGGCCGGTGTCTCCTGCTTCTGCTCGTCTGCAGGCGCGTGCGCGGACTCCGGATCGCCAAACGGCAGCGAGGGCTGCACCACGCCGCCCGGCAGCTTGGCCTCCGTCTTGGGCTCGCCCAGCAGCTTGCCACGACGGCGGCGGGCAGGCTTCTCGGCCTCGCGCGCAGCCTCGGCGGCCGCCTCGCGCGCCTTCTCGGCGACAAACGCCGCGGCAGAGGTATCGAGCTGCACCGTCGCGTGCGTACGAGCGGGGGCGGCAACCTCGCCGGCGTGCATCACGATAACGCCGCAGGCGCTCGTCTTAACAAACTCGACCATCTTGGGGTCGGTGAAGCCCGTCACGTCGTTGACGATAGAGGCGCCGCAGCGCACGGCCGCCTTGGCAACCGCCACGTGGCGCGTGTCAATCGAGACGATGGCACCCTCTTTGGCCAGTGCGCGCACCACGGGCAGCACGCGGCGAGCCTCCTCGTCGGGATTGACCGGGGTAAATCCGGGGCGCGTGGACTCGCCACCCACGTCGATGATGTCGGCGCCGGCGTCGAGCATCGCCAGGCCGTACTCGATGGCGGCATCCGGGTCGAAGTGCTCGCCGCCATCGCTAAACGAATCGGGCGTCACGTTGAGGACGCCCATGATGCGCGGGCGGTCAAAGCTGAGCTCGTACTTTCCGCACCGCCATGTCTTGCTATCGTTCGCCATGAACATCCTCCTCAAATGCCCGCGCCGCCGCGCTTGGGCGCAGGCGGCGGGGTCGCTTTGCAATCAGTCTTTCTATTGTATCCGCGCACACGGGCTAGAACGCAAACGCGGCCGCGATGTCGCAAGAAATCAGCAGGTCGGCATTTGCATCCTGATCGGTGGGAGCGAGATTGCAAATGGCCAGGGTATCGCCCGTAAAGTAGCGCGTAAGGCCCGCCGCCGGATACACCACGAGCGAGGTCCCGCCCACGATGAGGGCATCGGCCGCGGCGATGGCGGCAACGGCGCCGGTCAGCACATGCTCGTCGAGCGGCTCCTCGTAGAGCACCACATCGGGCTTAATACGCCCGCCGCACGCGGGGCACACGGGCACGCCCGCGGCATCCTCGTGCTCGCGCGCGCAAATCCATTCGGCGCTGTAGACTGCGCCGCACGTCTGGCAGATATTGCGGTGGACCGAGCCATGCAGCTCGAACACGCGCCGTGAGCCTGCCATCTGATGCAAGCCGTCAATGTTTTGCGTCACCACGGCATTTAGCTTGCCGGCGCGCTCCAGCTCGGCCAGCTTGGTGTGGCAGCGGTTGGGCTTGGCGCCAAGCGCAATCATCTTGGTGCGGTAGAAGTCGAAGAACTCGGCCGGATGCGCCTCGTAAAAGCTATGCGAGAGCATAGTCTCGGGCGGATAGGCAAACTGCTGGTGATACAGGCCGTCCACGCTGCGGAAATCGGGGATGCCACTCGCCGTGGAAACACCCGCGCCGCCAAAGAAGACCACGCGCTTGTGGGTGCCGAACAGCTCCGCCAGCGCGGCGGAGGCCTGTTTGGAGTCCGTTATCGCCTGCGTCATATGAGTCCTCCGTCCTTGTTGGTCGGGCAGCGTCGGGCAATGTCCCAGCATGCAGCCTTTGGGTCAGCACGCGCGGAGCCCACCACCGCCCCTGTTGCGCTAATCTTAAGCCTGCCAACCCCGTCGAAAGGACACCATGCCTCAGACTTACACTTTCGCCTCGTGGAACGTCAACGGCCTGCGCGCCGTACTCAAAAAGGACCCGAGCTTTATCCAGATCGCGCAAGAACTCGACGTCGATATCCTGGCGCTGCAGGAGACCAAGCTGCAAGAGGGCCAGGTCGATATCGACCTGGCCGGCTATCACCAAACCTGGAGCTACGCCGAGCGTAAAGGCTATTCGGGCACTGCGGTCTTTAGCCGCCAGGAACCGCTGCGCGTGCTGCACGCCGACGCACTGCTACCCTACGCCGGCGAGGGCGAGGCGGCCGAGCTCGTCGCCCAAGCCGCAACCGAGGGCCGCGTCTGCGCGCTCGAGTTCGACAAGTTTTGGTTTGTGGATGTCTACACGCCCAACGCCCAAAATGAGCTCGCGCGCATCGACGTGCGCATGGCCTGGGACGATGCCTATCGCGGCTTTTTGAGCGCGCTTGAGCGTGAGACCGACAAGCCCGTTGTAACCTGCGGCGACTTTAACGTGGCGCATGAGGAGATCGACCTTAAGAACCCCAAGTCCAACCGCGGCAACGCCGGCTTTTCGGACGAGGAGCGCGGCAAGTTCACCGAGCTGCTCAACGCCGGGTTCACCGATACCTGGCGCGCGGCAAACCCCGACGTCGAGGGTGTCTACAGCTGGTGGAGCTACCGCTTTAATGCCCGCAAAAACAACGCCGGCTGGCGCATCGATTATTTCCTGGTAAGCGATGCAATCGCCGCCGACGTTCGCGACACCGGTATCCGCGGCGATATCTTCGGCAGCGACCACTGCCCCGTCACCCTCACCCTAGAGCTCTAGCCCCAACCGACCCCTCGGGGACGTAGAAAAACGGATCATTTTTCACCTCGTGTGAGCATCCACGCGGCCCACCCGCCACGAAACTGGCCCATCTACTACGTTTAAGCCACTGCCCTCAACCACAGCGAACAACGTAAAAAGAAAACCGCAGGTAGAAAGCCTGCGGTTTTTTATAAAACGCGGTCATGGTCGGAGGTATCAAGCTAAACGTAGTAGATGGGCAAGTTTCGTGGCAAGCACCGTCAACTGATCCCCTGGGGACGTCTGGGGACAGAAGAAAACGGATCGATTTGACTCTTGAAGGCCACGACGCCCGTCAAATCAGCCTGCCATTCCAAAACTATGCCGGTTTACGGGGCTGAATCGCGAGCCCTCAACCATACGCAATTCCGAAATAATAAAACCGCAGGTAAACGGCTTGCTCTATTTCGAAAAAAGCCGGTATGGTCTGCCTGTGCCAATCTAGCCCCGTAAACCGGCATAGTTTTAAAATGGCACTTCGGCAGTATTGATTCCCGCCCCGGCGCGACCAGCCCTATAGCCCGTATTTCACGACAACACGTTTGATGCGGCGGCACCAGGGCTTGTACAGGACGGCCAAGAACACGCAGGTCGCAAGGCCGTGCGTAATATCGAACGGCACGGCGGTGGCAAGACGCGCCACGGCGCCCGCCCACGTGAGCGGCTGCACAAAACCGATGATGTCGTATGCGTTGATCACCACGCCGTAGAGCAGGCCCGACGCAAAGCCGTACGCCATCAGCGCCGGTATGCGCACAGCTCCATCCGCACGGTCGAACGCGCCCGCATGCGCCAGCGCGCCGCCAACATAGCCAACCAGACCCCAGGCATACATCTGCCATGGCGTCCACATGCCCTGCCCAAAAAAGAAGTTGCTGGTCAGCGCCGCCAGCGCGCCGACCATAAAGCCGTTACGACAACCGAGTGTCGCCCCGGCGATAATGGCGATGGCACTCACGGGTTTAAAGTCGGGAATGGGGCCAAACAAGATGCGCCCCGCCGCGGCCAACGCCGCCAACACCAGCGTGGGCATAATCTGTCGCAGGCCCGGGCGCGACGCCTCGTAGCCCGCAAAGAACAACGCAAGCACCAGCGCCACCACGACAAGCATGGCAAGCGCCGCCTGCTCAACGCCCGCCAGCAACGCCGCGGCCATTACCGCCGGCACCGCCAGCAGCAGTGGGATCTCCAGTTTTGCTAGTAGGCGCGAGACGCGATAATCCGTCATCCCATCACGCCCTGTAGAACACGTTGTCGGCAAAAAAGTCGGTCGGCGGCTCCATGCAGGCAATCTCACCGTCGAATATCATGGCAATGTCATCGGCAACCTGCTCGGCAAAATCCAGGTCGTGCGTGGCCATGATGACGGTGCCGCCAGACTTCGCATGGTCACGCAGGGCGCGAGCGATGATGCGGCGGCTGACCAAGTCCAAACCCTTAGTGGGCTCATCGAGCAATAGCAGTTCGGGGCCGATCAGCAGCAGTTTTGCCAATGCAAGCAGTTGACGCTGCCCGCCCGAAAGATCGTACGGGTGGTGCCCATCCAGGCCCGACAGCCCCAGGCTCGCCGCGCGCTCCCGCGCCACAGCCTCGTCATATCCGCAGGTCGAAGCCCATTCCATCAGCTCGTCGCGCACCGTCTCGGCAACCAGCAACGCCTTGGGATTCTGAGGCAGCAGCGCTGCCGAGGCCGCCCCGCGCTCCATATGCCCACGCTGTAACTTGACCGTCTTGGCCAGCACCGAAAGCATTGTCGACTTGCCGCAGCCGTTACCGCCCACAACCGCATGCACCGCGCCTGCCGAAAACGACGCATCGAGTCCGCGCAGCACCCAGCCGGACGCTCGATCGTAGCGAAACCAGCTCCCTGCCAGGGTAGTAGCCGACCCAGCGTGCATTTTTGGGAGAATTCGGCATCCACCGGCGCGCGATGGCGCCCCCGAGTCGTCTTGCGGCAATATTTGCGCCTCAAATTCACCCGATTTGTCCGATTTCAGCCCTTTTTCTGCACCCGGAGCGCCCGCGCGCGGGTCCAAAGAGCCCGGCTGGCCACTGGCGCTGCTGAAAACTCCGTTTTTTGCACGCCACGAGGCACCCCACCCCGACACCTCGCCAGAAAACAGCTCTTCACGATGCCCCAAGGAGGCAATGTCAGCGACCTTGCATATGCATCCGCCCTCAATCCGGTACGCGCACGTCGCGTATTCGAGCATCGGGCGCGGCTGGTGCGTTGCCACGACAACCGTGCAGCCCAACTCGCGATTCACGCGAAACAGCGCATGCAGAAAACTCTTCTCGGCAACGGGATCCAGTTGGGACGTGGGCTCGTCGAGCAGCAGCACGCGCGGGCGCAACGCCAGCACAGCTGCCAGCGACAGCAGCTGCTTGCGTCCGCCCGAAAGCGTATCGGTATCGCGGTGGAGCCAATCCTCCAATCCAAAGAAATAGCTGGTCTCGGCCACGCGACGGCGCATCTCGTCACGAGACATGCCTAAGTTTTCCAAGCCAAACGCCATCTCGTGCCACACGGTTTCGCACACGATCTGGTTCTCGGGGTCCTGAAACACATAGCCCACGCGCTCCGCGGACGCTCGAACGTCCATATCGGCAACGCTCTCGCCCAGCACGCGCAGCTCGCCAGCGCATTCGCCCGTCGGCGCGATCTCGGGTTTGAGCAGCGAGAGCAGCGTTGACTTACCCGACCCAGTACCACCTACCAGCAGAGCAAACGCTCCTTGGGGAACAGACCAGTCGAGCCCGTCGAGCACCGGCGCCTCGGCCCCGGGGTAGGCAAAGCGCAGGTCCCGCACTTCAATCGCCGACGCATCCAAACCGCACGCCGCGCCCGTTACCGAGCAGCTATCCAACCGAGCCATCAGCCAAACCTCTTCTCGTCAATCGCGTGCAACACACAGGGCAGCGCCATCCAGGCCGCGTATACGACATAGCCTAGCCACGGCGCCGGCACCGAAAGCTGAGGGTGAAACGAATACTGCGTCGTCGCGGTCCACGCCACCGCCACCGCGGCAGCACCAAACAGCACGAGCCCGACCAGCGCGGCAACGTCGCTGCGCCCCAGTCGATACCGCGCATACGTCGTACGACGCGCCGCGGCACCCCACCCGCGCGAGCGCATCGCGTCCGCACGCTCCAGCGAATCTTCCATGCCCCAGCCCATCAACACGCTCGACGCCCGCAGGCGCGAGCGCACGGGGTCGGCCGGCGCGCGGCCCGGCACATCAATCGCATCCTGCACCGCCAACACCGTACGACCGCGGCGCAAAAACTGCGGGATAAGCCGCATGCACATCGAGATCATGAGCGCGATCACCGGTACGGTGTTACCCAGAAGCGCAAGCACCTTGTCGTAGCCAAGCATCGACGCCGCGGCCTCAAACCACAGCACGCTCGCCACAAATAGCCCGCCCATACACAGGCCGTATACCATGCTCTCCAGATACACCACGCGCATGCCAATACGGAACAGCTCCGTCGAGCCCGAGGCGCTAAACAGTGGATTGAGCACCGCGATGATCAAAATCACCGGCAGTTGCCAGCGAAGCGCCCCCAACGTGCGCGCGGCGCCGCGCGTCGCAAACCCGTACGCCAACCCGCCCGCAAGCGACAGCGCAATCAGCACCGGCTGCATCGAGAACATGGTGAGTCCCAGCGTCAGCACCATGTAGAGCGCCGGCACCGCCGGATGCGACATCGAAAATGCCGCGACGGGCTCGTGGTCCGATTCCTCTCGCATGATATCCACGGGCACCTCCCATCCCTCGCTCAAACGCCAACGCCGCAGCGCCGACGCCATGCACAACCAGCGCAAACACCACGCCGGCGGCAGCGACATCGACCGTCACGCGTCAATCGTTACGCGCCCATCATATGCCTGCGGTATCATATTGCGCCGTGTATCGTTTCCAAACACACGTCTCTATAACGTAACAGGAGATCACATGGACGCAACCGCAATTATCCTCGCCGCCGGCGAGGGCACCCGCATGAAGTCGAACCACTGCAAGGTTTCGCACAAGATCCTGGGTAAGCCCATGGTCCAGTGGATCGTCGACGCCACCATCAAGGCCGGCTGCAGCCGCGTCGTGGTCGTCATCGGCAGCCACGCCGACGAGATGCGCGCCCTTATCGACGGCGCCTACGCCAACAGCGCCACCAAGGTCGAGTGCGTCGAGCAGACCGAGCGCCTGGGCACCGGCCACGCCGTAAAGGTCGCGCTCGAGGCCTGCGGCATCACGCAAGGCCCCGTCGTCGTGCTCAACGGCGACCTGCCGCTCATCACCGCCGACACCGTCGCCAAGTTCGCACAGACCGTCGCTACCGGCGAGCTCGCCTGCACCGTCATGACCATGACCCCGCCTGACCCCTTCGGCTACGGCCGCATCAAGCTGGGCGCCGACGGCCAGATTGAGCGCATCATCGAGCAGAAGGACTGCACACCCGAGCAGGCCGCCACGCTACTCGAGTGCAACGCCGGCTGCTACGCCTTCGACGGCGCGCAGCTTGCCGCCCACATTAACGAGATCGGCAACGACAACGCGCAGTCCGAGTACTATCTGCCCGACATGCTCGAGATCCTCAAAGGCCACGGCCAGGCAGTCTCCATCTTCCACTGCGATGACTACCGCGACGGCCTGGGCGTCAACAGCCGCATCCAGCTCGCGCAGCTCACCGCCATCGCGCGCGACCGCATCAACGAGCACTGGATGGCCGAGGGCGTTACTTTCATCGACCCCACGCAGGCCTGGATCGGCCCCGACGCTACCATCGGCCGCGACACCGTCGTGTGGCCGCAGACACATCTGATCGGCCACGTCACCGTGGGCGAGGAGTGCCAGCTCGGCCCCAACAGCCGCCTCACCGACACCACCGTCGGCAGCGGCTGCATCATCGATGAGACCATCGCCATCGAGGCCGTCATCGAGAACGGCGTCGACTGCGGCCCGCGCGCCTACCTGCGCCCGGGTACCCACATGCTCGACGGCTCCAAGGCCGGCACGCACGTGGAGATCAAGAAGTCCACGATCGGCAAGGACTCCAAGGTTCCGCACCTGTCCTACATCGGCGACACCACCATGGGCGCCGGCGTCAACGTGGGCGCGGGCTCCATCACCTGCAACTACGACGGCGTGCACAAGCACAAGACCGTCATCGGCAAGGATGCCTTCATCGGTTCCGACACCATGATGGTCGCGCCCGCCCAGATCGGCGACGGCGCGCTCGTGGCCGCCGGCTCCGTCATCACCGAGCCGGTCCCGGCCGACGCGCTCGGTCTGGGCCGCGCCCGTCAGGTAAATATTGAGGGCTGGGCCGCCGATTACCGCCGCCGTCTGCACGAGGACGACGAGGTATAACGTTTTACCAAGCATCCAAGGAGCTGTTCCATGGGGACGGCTCCTTTTTCTATCGTGACCTGCGCAACCGGATGAGTGGTCGGTTCGTGTCCGTTGACGGTAAAGACGTTATCAAGACTCGATAAACCCCGCCGCGCGGTTACAATGCAACAAGGCATCTATATGGCATTCGATATAAAGGAGAAGGGTAATGCCGATTAATGATCCCGAGAAGTCGGAGAATATGCGCAAGTCCATCCGCGTGTATTCCGGTTCCTCCAACCGTCCCCTCGCTCAGAAGATTGCTGAGTACCTTGGGGTCGAGCTTTCGGGCCTTACGCTAAAGCAGTTCGCCAACGGTGAGATTTACGCCCGCTACGACGAGACCGTCCGCGGCGCCGACGTCTTCCTGATTCAGTCCGTGGCCGGCGGCAACGTCAACGACATGCTCATGGAGCTGCTCATCGCCACCGATGCTGCCAAGCGCGCATCTGCCCGCTCCATCACCGCCGTTATCACCCACTACGGCTATGCCCGCCAGGACCGCAAGGCCGGCCCGCGCGAGCCCATCACCGCCCGCCTCGTCGCTAACCTGCTCGAGCGCGCCGGCGTCAACCGCATCATCACCCTCGACCTGCACCAGGGCCAGATCCAGGGCTTCTTCGATATCCCGGTTAACCACCTGTCCGCGCTGCCGCTGTTTGGCCAGTACTACAACGACATGCACTTCGACACCGACAACCTGGTTGTCGTCTCCCCCGATGTGGGCCGCGCCAAAGCCGCCAAGAAGCTGTCCGACATGCTCGGCTGCGACCTGGCCATCGCCCACAAGGGCCGTCCGCGCCACAACGCCGCCGAGGTCATGGGCATCATCGGTGACATCAAGGGCAAGACCTGCATCATCAACGACGACATGATCGACACCGCTGGCACCCTGTGCGCCAACGTCAAGGAGCTCAAGGCTATGGGCGCCGGCGACATCTACGTCTGCGCCACCCACGGCATCTTCTCCGGTCCTGCCATCGAGCGTCTGAACGACGCCCCCATCGTCGAGTGCGTCGTCACCGACGCCATTCCCGTCGAGGTCGGCGGCAAGATCAAGACCATCTCGGTCGCCGAGGAGTTCGCCCAGGCCATTTCCGCCGTTTACCACGAGGAGCCCGTCTCCACGCTCGTCGGCGGCGACTTCGCGCTGTAGTCGCTTGACCCTCGCATCCCACCGGAAGCCCGGTAGGCCTGCGGGGTTATCTAAGCCGACGTCCTCGCCGCTTCGCGGCTGCGGGATGTCGGCTTAGATAACCCCTCCCGGCCTACCGGGCTTCCTGCTGTCTCGGGGCAGCTGTTTTCTGAAATGACTTTGCTGCAACCTTTCCTCGTCCTCGGCGGGCGTGGTAGCCTTTGTCGTTGATTGAACTGTTTGTGTAACGAAGGGACAAATATGGCAGCTGCACAGCCGCTCAAGATTCGCATGGTTGCCGGGCTTGGCAACCCGGGCGAGGAATATGCCGAAACCCGCCACAACGCTGGCTTTAAGGCAATCGACGAGCTGGCCCGTCAGGCCGGCGTCACGTACTGGAAAAACCAGGCCGGCGCCGAGGTCGCGCTCATCAACATCAACGATCCCGAGGAAGAGGGCGGCAAGCGCCAGATCGTGCTGGTCAAGCCGCAGTCGTACATGAACACCTCGGGCGGTCCCATCTCCAAGCTTTGCCGCGAGTACAAAATCAAAGCCGAGGAGCTGCTCGTGATCCACGATGAGCTCGACATTCCCGCCGGCGACGTACGCGTTAAGGTAGGCGGCGGCCACGCCGGTCACAACGGCCTGCGCTCCATCATCGACAAGATGGGCAGCCGCGACTTCAGCCGCATCCGCACCGGCATCGGCAACCCTCCCGGCAAGATGGCTGTCGCCGACTACGTGCTCAAGCAGCTGCGCGCCCGCGAGGCCGAGGACTTCCAGGTCGCCTGCGCCCGCGCCGCAGATGCCGCCGGCCTGGCAATCGTGCACGGCGTGGTCTATGCCCGCGATCACGTCAACGGCTCCGCCTCCGCCAACGGCAAGCACTAAAACCTGCCATTTAGGGACAGGTTTATTTTGGCAGGTTTTATCTGCGGAAACGCCGCGGCGGCCGCGTCGCAATAAACCCTGTGCCGCCATACATACGCAACGCTCCAAAGGGGGCCGGCCTCACCGATGCGCGAGGCCGGCCCCCTTTGCCGTTTTGCCTGATAAAACCTGCCAAAATAAACCTGTCCCTAAATGGCAGGCCACTTTTCCCGCCTGCCAAAGACACACGTAAGCGACATGTCCATGAGGGTATAATTTGCACCGTATGTCTGCACAACGCCTGTGCGCGTACGGTTTTACTCGGGCTACCGTCCATTTCCGTGGAGGCACGGTTCGGCGGCCCTAACAAGAGAGGGGTTCTATGTATAAGATCCTGGAGAAGACGCAGTTCTCGGAGAAGGTGTTCAAGTTCCGCATCGAGGCGCCTGCAATCGCCAAGCATGCGCACGCTGGACAGTTCCTCATGGTCCGCGCCAACGAGACGGGCGAGCGCGTCCCGTTTACCCTGGCCGGCTGGAACGGTGACGAGGGCTGGGTCGAGTTCATCTTCATGGTGATCGGCAAGACCACCGAGATGCTTTCCACCTACGAGGCCGGCGAGTCGCTGCGCGACGTCGTGGGCCCGCTGGGCGTTCCCACCGAGATGGCCGAGGGCCCCTGCGCCGTCATTGGCGGCGGCGTCGGCCTGGCAATTGCCTTCCCGGTCGCCAAGCACCTGGTCGAGACCGGCCACGAGGTGCACGCCATCATGGGCGCCCGCACCAAGGACCTCCTGCTCATGGAGGACCAGTTCCGCGAGCTCCTCGACGAGGACCACATCCACATCACCACTGACGACGGTTCCTACGGCGAGCAGGGCGTTGTCACCGCTCCGCTGGAGCGCCTGCTGCAGGACAAGGCTGTGAGCCAGGTCTTCTGCGTCGGCCCCGTTCCGATGATGAAGTTCTCGACCCTCACCGCCCAGAAGTACGACACCCCCATCACCGCGTCGCTCAACCCCATCATGGTTGACGGCACCGGTATGTGCGGCTGCTGCCGCGTCGAGGTGGGCGGCGTGACCAAGTTCGCTTGCGTCGACGGCCCCGACTTCGATGCCACCCTGGTCGACTGGGATGACCTTCGTGCCCGCCAGGCCGCTTACCGTTCCGAAGAGGGCGAGTCCCTCAAGGCCTATGAGGAAAAGAGCTGCGCATGCCACTAGTTAACGGTCGTTTCGTTGCCGATATGAAGTCGCCCCGCACCCCCGATAACGAGGAGCCGGCTGCCGAGCGCGCCTGCGACTTCCGCCCCGTCGACAAGGGCTTCACCGAGGAGATGGCGCTGGCCGAGGCCGAGCGCTGCCTCAACTGCAAGAAGCCGTTCTGTGTTGAGGGCTGCCCCGTCAACATCAACATTCCCCGCTTTATCGAGCAGATCCGCGCGAAAGACTTCGGCGGCGCCCTCGATACTATCCGCGAGGACTCCATGCTTCCCGCTATCTGCGGCCGCGTCTGCCCGCAGGAGAACCAGTGCGAGGGTAAGTGCATCCGCGGTAAGAAGTCCGAGCCCGTGGCCATCGGCCAGCTCGAGCGCTTCCTGGGTGACCGCCCCGAGCTCGCCTCCACGCCCAAGATGGCTCCCAAGAACGGCAAGAAGGTCGCCGTCGTCGGCTCCGGCCCGTCCGGCATCACCTGCGCCGGCGAGCTCGCCCGTAACGGCTTTGACGTCACCGTCTTTGAGGCCTTCTTTACCGGCGGCGGCGTGCTGGTCTACGGCATCCCCGAGTTCCGTCTGCCCAAGGCAGTCGTCAAGCGCGAGATTGACGGCCTGGAGGACATGGGCGTCAAGTTTGAGTACAACTCCGTCGTGGGCAACATGGCCACGGCCGAGGAGCTGTTCGAGCAGGGCTTCGACGCCATCTACGTGGCGACCGGCGCCGGCCTGCCCAAGTTCCTCAACGTCCCCGGCGAGAACCTGCCCAACGTCTTCTTCGCGAACGAGTACCTCACCCGCGTGAACCTGATGAAGGCCAACAAGTTCCCCGAGTACGACACCCCCACCAAGCACGGCAAGAACGTCGTCGTCTTTGGTGGCGGCAACGTGGCTATGGACGCCGTCCGTACCGCCAAGCGTCTGGGCGCCGAGCACGCCATCATCGCCTACCGTCGTACCGAGGACGAGATGCCCTGCCGTCGCGCCGAGCTGCACCATGCTAAGGCCGAGGGCGTCGAAGTTCTGCCGCTCGTCTCCCCGCTCGAGTTTGTCGCCGGCGAGGACGGCTCCGTGTGCGCCGTCAAGGTCCAGAAGATGGAGCTCGGCGAGCCCGACGAGTCCGGCCGTCGTCGCCCGGTGCCCATCGAGGGCGCCATCGAGGAGATTCCTTGCGACGTCGCGATCTCGGCTATCGGCACCAACGCCAACCCCTTCGCTGCCAAGATCGGCGGCAAGATGGAGCTCAACAAGTGGGGCTACATCGTCGCCGACGAGGAGACCGGCCAGACCACCGATCCCCGCATCTGGGCCGGCGGCGACATCGTCACCGGTGCCGCTACGGTCATTCTGGCGATGGGCGCCGGCAAGAAGGCCGCAGCTTCGATCACCAAGAGCCTGCTGGGCGAGTAATCACCCACAGCGCTAGCCATCAAACGGCAAAGTCCCCGTCGAGCACACGCCCGGCGGGGACTTTTTCTATGCCGGTCGACCGACCACCACAAAGGTGCCTGTCCCCTTTGTGGTGGTTTTTGTCGGCTAGCCTTCGAGCTGGGCGACTTTGTAGCGGTAGGCAGCGGCGATAACATCTTTGCAGCCTTCGCGGCCCAGTTTGGCGCGGTTGACGACGATGTCCTTGCCGCTCGTCATCTTCCACTTTCCGGCGCTATAGCGCTTATAGAACGCCTCGCGCGCCTTCTGCTGCTGCTTGACCAGCTTGGCGCCCTTCTTTTTGTTGAGGCCGCGCTTTTTGCGCACGATCTCGACGCGGTCCTCAAAGGGTGCGGTCACCAGCACGGCAATGTGATTGGGGTTGTTGCGCAGCAGGTAATCGGACAGACGGCCTTCGATAATGCAGCTCTCGGTCTCGCCCAGATCCAAAATCACCTGGCTCATCTTTTGGAACAACTTATCCGAGTACGAACGCGCATCGTAGCGGTCGGGCAGAAACGCCATATTCTCCACGGCCAGGCGCTCGTCGTAGGCAGCCATCTTGTCGAGCGACTCGCCCGCGCGCAGCGACGCGCGCACCAGCAGCTCGTTATCGTACAGCGGAATCCCCAGCTCATCGGCAAGGATACGGCCAATCTCGTGGCCCTCGGCACCAAAGTCGCGCGCGATGGTAATGACCACAGGACTCTTCTTGTTCTCCAGATCGCTCATCGCGATTCCTTTCTCTATGTGACAAAGGGACTGTCCCTTTGTCACATTCTACGCTGCCACCATTCGCCTCTGATATGCGCGAACCAGCAGCGAGATACCAAAGTTGAGCACAAAGTACATCGCAAACACCAGGCCGTAGAGCATAAGCACCTGCGACAGGTCGATCGCGTGGGCCATCACGACATTTGCCGTGTACATGAGCTCGGCCACGTTAATACCCGAAAGATACGAGCTGTCCTTGATGACGGTCGTGCACTGGCTAAACAGCGCCGGAATGATCGTCTTAAACGTCTGCGGCAGAATGATGTAGCGCATGGTGGCAAAGAAGCCGAAGCCCTGGCTCTGCGCTGCCTCAAACTGGCCGCGCGGAATCGAGTTGAGACCGCCGCGCACAATCTCGGCCATAACAGCGCTGGTAAACAGCGTAAAGGCAATGGTCGAAATCACAATGTCCAAACCCTGCACCGTAAAGTAGATAAACAGGATCCACAGCAGGTTCGGCGTACAGCGGAACAGCTCGATATAGGCGCTCACCAAAATACGGAACGGGCGGGGCGCATAGCTTTTAACGAGCGCCAGCACCGTGCCAAAGATGAGCGAGAAAAAGATCGACAGCGCCGAGATCTCGATCGTCTTAACAAAGCCGCCCCAAATGTAGAGCAGGTTGGTCGCGTTGAAGATTTCCATGCGCTAGGCCTCCTCTACGTTGTCGAGCCCCAGCTCGGCCAGGCTCACGCCGCGCGGACGCTCCTTGGGGCGGCGCTCGAGCCACTGCACCAGCATGGCGAGCGGAAAACAGATGATGAAGTACATAAGGCAGCAGACGATGTATCCCTGCAGGTAACCGTACAGACTCACAAAGTTGTCGGAACGGTACATAAGGTCGCCGCCGGCCACAAGTGCCAGCACCGACGTGTTCTTGACCAGGTTGAGTGCCTGGTTACACAGCGGCGGCAGAATGATCTTGAATGTCTGAGGCAGCACGATGTACCAGTATGCCTGCGCACGGGTGAAGCCCTGGCTCTGGGCCGCCTCCATCTGACCGCGCGGAACCGCCTCGATACCAGTGCGGATGACCTCCGAAATGTAGGCCGCATGATACAGGCCCACGCCCAAGAAGCCCAGCACGAACGGCGCGATGCGCACCGGCTGGTCGGCACCGGTCATGGCCTGCAAAAACTGCGGTCCGGCCATGTACATAAAGAGCACCTGCACGGGCAACGGGGTGTTCTGGTAAAACTCCACGTACACGCGGCTTATGGCACGCAGCACACGCGAACGGGTGGTAGAGAACACACCCAGCAGCGTGCCCAGTACCAGGGACAGCAACAGGCCGGCAACGACCACCTGCAGCGTCACGCCAAAGCCCTCCCAGAAGGGCCCCATGTTTTGAAATGTCGTCGACCAACGGTCGGCGTCAAATAATCCTTCGAGCATTTGATTCCTTCCTTGGACGATGCGCCTATACAAGACCCCAGGTCTTGACCTCTTGGTCGAGCCAGCCATCGGCCAGGCGATCGCAAATCACCTGATCGACCACGGCCGAAAGGTCACAGCCCTTCTTGGTCGCCACGCCGTAGCCCTGCTCGCCAAACTTGACCTCGGGCTGCAGCAACTCAACGGTCTCGTTCATGTAACCGGCCAGCGTGGAGCGGTCCATGGCAAAGACGTCGATATTGCCGGCGTCGAGCGAACTCTTGATGATGGGGTAGCCGCTAAAGGCCCTAAACTCGGGCTTGCAGCTAAAGCCGTTGTCCTTGATCATCTGCTCGATCAGGCCCTGCGTGGTAGCACCCTGGCTCACGCCGATGACCTTGCCGTCCAGGTCCTCAATCGAGGTAAAGCCCGAACGCTTCTTGACCATGAGTCCCACGTAATCGGTGCGGTACGGCGTCGAGAAATCCCAGCTCTTCTTGCGCTCGTCGGTGATGGTGTAGGTCGCCGCGACCACGTCAAGCTGGCCGTTATCGATCAGCGGGCCGCGCGTCTTGGGCGTTACGTCGGTAAACTCGACAAGCTCCTGGGCACGGGCCTCCTTGTAGCTCACGCCAAAGACGGCAGCGGCGATTTGGTAGCACAAATCGACTTCCATGCCCTCAAAGCGGCCCTTGGCGGTGTCGTAATAGCCATAGCCGGGAACGTCCTTCTTAACGCCGGCATTCAGATGGCCACGCGACTTGATGGCCGCAAGCTTGGACCCCTTGTCGGAGCCCTCGCCGCTGGTGGAGTTGCCGCAACCGGTAAGCGCGGTCCCCGTCAGCGCAAGCATGCCGGCGCCAGCCAGCTGCAAAAAGTGACGGCGCGACACGGCCGCCCTCGTCATATCCGTCATGTCCATCACCGCGCCTAGTGCAGAATCTTGGACAGGAACTCGCGGCAGCGCGGGTTCTCGGGGTTATCGAAGAAGTGCTCGGGTGTGCCCTCCTCCAGGATGCGGCCGTCCTCCATAAAGATGACGCGGTCGGCCACCTGGCGCGCAAAGCCCATCTCGTGCGTCACGCAGATCATGGTGATGTCCTCCTGCGCGAGCTCAATCATAACGTCAAGGACTTCCTGGACCATCTCGGGGTCGAGCGCCGAGGTCGGTTCGTCAAACAGGATGATGGGCTGCTTGGTGCACAGGGCGCGGGCGATAGCGATGCGCTGCTGCTGACCGCCCGAGAGGTTCTGCGGATACTCGCCTGCCTTATGCGCCATGCCGACGCGTTTGAGCGCGGCGATGGCGATCTCGGTCGCCTCCTCCTTGCTCTTCTTTTGTAGCTTGATGGGCGCGAGCGTCAGGTTGCCGAGCACCGTCATGTTGGGATACAGGTTGAACTGCTGAAACACCATGGAACTATACTTGCGAGCCATCTCCAGGTGATTCTTTTTGGTGAGCGGCGTACCGTCGATGACGACTTCGCCCGACGTGGGCTCCTCCAGATAATCGACGCAACGGATGAGCGTCGACTTACCCGAGCCGGAAGGCCCGATCATTACGAGCTTCTCGCCGCGCTTGACGGTGAGATTGATATCTTTGAGCACATGCAGGTCGCCAAAGTACTTGTTGAGATGCTTGATCTCGATCATGTCTGCCATGAATGTCCCTTCCCTGCGTTTACACGAGTTGCACTATTGTACGGAAAGAACCACGTTTCCGCAGCCCACACTACATTCCCGTAAAGAACCCGCAACCTTCCACCCACTCATTGGGGACAGACTTAAATGAGTACCCGCTCATTGGGCACTCATTTAAGTCTGTCCCCAATGAGCGCCGAAAATAATACAACCGCCCTTGTTGAGCATAAGTCAGCGAAAACCCGTACACGCGAGCAAGGTGACGTGAAATGAAAGGGCGCAGACCTTATGGTCGCGCCCTTGAAATTGAACGTCAGATTGCCGCGTGTACGGGTTTGCAGCGTCGAGCCGTTACGCGGTTTGTTAAAACCGCGTAACAAATTAATTACGCGAGTTTGGCTCCGACGATCTTTGCCGCGGCAGGCTTATCGAAGTTGCCGCCGGTGGCCTTGCCGAGTGCTCCCATGACCTGGCCCATCTGCTTCTTGGACGTGGCGCCCAGCTCGGCGATAACCTGCTCGATCAGAGCCTCGAGTTCCTCGCCCGAAACCTGTGCGGGCAGCAGGCTCTCCAGAATCTTGACCTGCTCGGTCAGGTTGTCGGTACGCTCCTGGTCGGTACCGGCCTTAATGGACATCTCCAGCGTCTCGCTCGTCTGCTTAATCAGACGCTTGATCATGCTGTTGACGTCTTCCTCGGTCACGTCGCGGCGCTCGTTAACCTCGATATTCTTCACCTCGGCCTTGACCTGGCGAATGATAGACAGGCGAACCTTGTCCTTGGCCTTCATGGCCGCAATCATTTCCTTCTGCAGCTCTTCGTTGGTCATCTGCAAATCCTCCTCAATAGTGTGGGCGGCACTCGCGCGAGCACCGTCCCATGATTACTCAGTCGTCGACGAATTGTCGGTCGAGCTCTTGGTGACGCCCTTTAGACTCACGTTATAGGGTACGTCCTTGGGCATGGGGTTGACGGTAATGTCGGCGTCCTTCTTGTACTGCTCCAGCCACTCGCTGTATGCGGTGCTTGCCGCCTGCGTCTTCACCACGTTAGAGACATACTTCTTGATGTCCTTGGGTACCTGCTTGATGTCATCGACCTGGCTATCGACATGGAAGTAGTCGGTGCACTTGATGACGTGGTAGCCATAGGTCGACTCGATGACTTCGCTCACGTCGCCCTTGTTGAGCCCCTCGAGCGCCGTCTGGTAGCTGTCGACGAAGGTGGTGAGCTTATCCCAACCCACATCGCCCTTCTTCTCCTTGGAGCCGGTGTCGTCGGAATACTGCTTCACGGCGTCCTCAAAGCTCAGTTCGCCGGAGTTGATTTTGTCCAGGCACTCCTGCGCCTTGGCCTTGGCGGCGGCCTTGTCCTCGTCAGATGCGTCGGAATCAACCTTGATCAGGATGTTCGATGAGCGGCGGGCATCGTTGTAGTTGGACAGGTTCTCGTTGATGTAATCGACAATCTCGCTGTCCTTGGGTTTGCTCGTGGGCGCGACGGCATCCTTGAGTTTCTGCTGCGCCAGACTCTCCTTGAGCGAATCCTTGTAGGTGTCCTCGGTATAGCCGTAGGTCTTGAGGGTCTTCTTAAAGGCCTTGGCACCGCCCGCGCTCTTGCACGCGTCCTTCCAAGCCTTCTCGACCTCCTCGTCCGACACCGTCACGCCGTTCTCCTTCTGTGCCTGTTGAAGCAGAATCTGCTGCGTGTAGGAGTCGATGAGTTGCTTGCGATACTTCTTGGGCGTGAGGTCGTTGTCGACCAGATACTGCGCCCAGTCCTTGTCCTTGGTGTAGCCGTAGGACGTGCGCATGCTCATGATCTGCTTGGTCACGGTGTCCTCGGTGAGGTTGGTGCCGTTGATAGTAGCAGCAACACCGCCGGTCAGCTTGTAGCCCGAGGTGTCCTCGGCCTGCGACATCAGGCCGGAGCACGCCATCGCCGAGACGGAAAGCAGCATCGCCAGCACGCCGATGACCACCAGAACGATCTTGACGGTCTTGGACACGCGGGTCTTGCGCTGCTTCTTGCGAGAGTTGGAGGCGGCGCGAGCCTGCTGCTCGGGCGTCGGCTCGAGTGCGGGGTTCTTTTTCTTATTTGCCATAGTTGGCCTTTCGCATAACGAATCGAACAAACGCCATTGTGTCACAACGCAGCCCCCGCGGCACGCTTGGTGCATTGGGGACAGGTTAATCTGCACCATTTTGGTGCAAAGGGGACAGCTCTGGCAGCCGGCAGTTAGGGACGTTCCTTTTCTGCCGGCACCTAGGGACAGTCCCCAAGTGCCGGCACATAAGGAACGTCCCTAGGTGCCGGCTTAGCCCCACCTTAGAAGTGGCGGCGGATGGCGTCGACCATGCCCTGCGGCGTGGTCTGGCCGAGCACGTCGGCTGCGGCATCGGCGTCCATAAAGATGTTCATGAGCGCCTGCAGAGCCTCGACCTGGCCGCCCGGCTCGGCGATGCCCAGATTGATGACGATCTGCGCCGGCACCGGAGCGCCCATGCCAGCCATAGCGTTAAATGTCACGGGCGCGGAGGGCTTCACCACCGCGATATAGGGCTTGGCCACAAACCCCGGATCGGTATGCGGAATGGCAATGTTTGCCGCCGGCATGGCAAGACCCGTGGGATAGGCATCCTCGCGCGTGCGAACGGCGTCGAGCCAACCGTCGGCAATGTAGCCGCGCGGAGCAAGCTCACTCTCGAGTTGCGCAAACACCTCACCCGGCGTCGCACACTCCCAATCAAAAAACACCAGCTCAGGCGTAAACAGCGCTTCGTTATCCGCCATGCGCTCACCTCTCTCACCTAGTCATTCAGGAACGTCCCCGATGACTACCCAAAACAAAAGGTGGCCACGCGCGCCTTGGCGCCAATGACCACCCTGACCACTCAACTAAATTGTACTGTGCGCCGCTAGACGCGGGGCGCATCAATTGCGACCTTGCCGCTCTCCAGCACGTGGACGCGGCCGTCGGCGAGCATTTGCACGACCTCGGGATACAGCACGTGCTCAATCGCGTGGATGTGCTCCTCGAGCGCGTCGACATCCCAGCCCTCCTCGACAGCCAGCGCACGCTGGGCGATGATGGGACCGTTGTCGTAGACCTCGTTGGCAAAATGCACGGTCACGCCAGTTACCTTGACGCCGCGCGCAAAGGCATCGTCAATCGCATGCGCACCGGTAAAGCTCGGCAGCAGCGCCGGATGCAAGTTGACCACGCGGTTGGGAAACGCCGCCAGCAGCGGTGTGTGCACCATGCGCATATAGCCGGCCATCACCACGTACTCGCAGCCGCGCTCGAGCAGCTCGTGCGCGATGATCTCGTCGGCGGCAATAGGGTCGGCATAGACATCCTTGGACAGCGTGAGCGTCTGGATGCCCGCGCGCTCAGCGCGCTGCAAACCCTTAGCCGAAGGACGGCTCGACACCACAAGCTCAATCGAGGCGTTGAGCTTACCGGCGGCGATCAGATCGATCAGCGCCTGCAGGTTGGTACCCGAACCGCTGATGAGCACACCGATCTTGAGCGGCTCGACCGTATCGGTGCCGGTCGGACGGGTGTAGGGCACAAAGCCCAGGCCCTCACTAGCAGCCATCTGCTCGTTAGCGCTCATCGGAGTACACGACCTTACCGGAACCCTCGACGCACTCGCCCACGCGGAACGGCTTCTCGCCCAGCGCGACCAGGGCTTCGGTAACCGCGGCCTCGTCCTCGGGGGCGACGATCAGGCACAGGCCGACGCCCATGTTGAAGGTCTTGCATGCCTCGTTGGGCGCGAGCTCGGCCTGACGCGACACGTAGGTGATGACGGGCGGAACGTCCCAACCCATCTCGGCGCCGTTGCGGGTGACCACGGCGTCGACGTCGTCGGCGAGTGCACGGTTGAGGTTCTCGGTAATACCGCCGCCGGTGATGTGGGCGATAGCATGCACGTTGACGCCGCCGCGCAGCAGCTCCAGGATCGGCTTGACGTAGATGCGCGTGGGGGCCAACAGAGCGTCTGCCAGCGATGCACCGCCGAGCTCCTCGAGCGGACGGCTCAGCTCCTCGGCCTTAGCGGCGGCCTCGGGCGTGCCCGGCTTAATGCCGTCGACGCCAATGACCTTACGCACGAGCGAGTAGCCGTTGGAGTGCACGCCGGTGGAAGGCAGGCCCAGGATCACATCGCCCGGGCGGACGTTTGCGGGGTCGAGCATCTTGGGACGGTCGACGACGCCCACGGTAAATCCGGCAAGGTCGTAGTCGGCAGGAGCCATGACGCCCGGGTGCTCGGCCATCTCACCGCCCACGAGCGCGCAGCCCGCGAGCTTGCAGCCGTCGGCCACACCCTTGATGATCTTTGCCATGTGCTCGGCCTCGATGTGACCGATGGCGACGTAGTCCAGGAAGAACAGCGGCTCGGCGCCCGAAGCCAGAATGTCGTTGACGCACATAGCGACCAGGTCCTGGCCCACCGTCTCGTGACGGTCCATGATCTGGGCGAGCACGAGCTTGGTGCCCACGCCGTCGGTACCGCTAATCAGGATCGGGTCTTCCATATCCTTAAGCGCGGCAGCCGAGAACAGGCCACCGAAGCCGCCGATGCCGCCGATAACCTCGGGGCGATTGGTGTCCTTGACCATCTGCTTAATCGCGTCGACGGCGCGGCCGCCCTCAGCGGTATCGACGCCGGCATCCTCATACGTCACATGCTTGCTGTCGCTCATCTGAGCCTTCCTCTCCCACTACCGTGGCGCCGCGCGGGCGCCAAACGGTGCTCATAGTTGTCCTCGATTCGGTGCATGCCATAACAGCACGCGCCGTCATATCAACAAAACAGCAGGTAAAACCTACCAAAATAAACCTGTCCCCATATGGCAGGTTTTATGCCTCGCCGTGCTCCTCTTCCCAGCTGCGGTCGTCGTATTTCTCGATCACGGCGTCGTCGTCAAAGTGCAGCGGCTTGTCCAGGTTGCGGGGCTTAAAGCCCTCCATAAACTTGTCGCGGCCAAAGCTCTCGGGAATCGCCACGGGGTAGCGGCCGGTAAAGCACGCATCGCAGTAACCGCCCTTGGGCATGACCTTAAGCAGGCCCTCGACCGAAAGGAAGGCCAGCGAATCGGCGCCGATATACTCGCAAATCTCGTCGACCGTCTTGTTGGCGCTGATAAGCTGCGACTGCACGTCGGTATCGATACCGTAGAAGCACGGCCAGATGACCTCGGGCGAGTTGATGCGGATATGAATCTCCTTGGCGCCGGCGTTGCGCAGCATCTTGACGAGCTGCACCATGGTGGTGCCGCGCACGATGGAGTCGTCGATGACGACCAGGCGCTTGCCCTCGATGTTGTCGCGCAGCGGGTTGAGTTTCATACGCACGCCCATGGCGCGCAACTCCTGCGTAGGCTCGATAAACGTACGGCCCACGTAGCGGTTCTTGATAAGGCCCTCGCCAAAGGGAATACCGCTCTCGTGCGAATACCCCTCCGCAGGCGGCAGGCCGGAGTCGGGCACGCCGATGACCAGGTCAGCCTCGACAGGCTCCTCATGTGCCAGCTGACGACCCATGTCGTAACGGCAGGCATAGACGCTCTTGCCGTTCATGATGGAGTCGGGGCGGGCAAAGTAGACCTGCTCAAAGATGCAGTTGGCGGGCTCTTCGGCTGCAGGCACGCCCTGCTCGGATACCAGGCCCTCGGCGCTGATGCGCAAGATCTCGCCGGGACGGACGTCACGGACGTACTCGGCACCCACGATGTCGAGTGCGCAGGTCTCGGAAGCAACGACCCAGCCGCCGGCGCGCGTGACACGGACGGCGGAGTCGACCGTCGCGGCGCCGTCCTGAGACGGCAGCTGCGAAACGGCTGCGGCATCGGCCTGGTCCAGACCCTCGTCCACCAGCTTGCCCAGCACGAGCGGGCGAATGCCGTGTGGATCGCGGAATGCGTAGAGCGCCTGCTCGTTGATGAGCGTCATGGCGTAGCCGCCGCGCACGAGCTCCATGGTCTTGCGAATACCCTCGCGCAGGTGGCCCGTACGCTGGGTAAAGTAGCCGATAAGCTTGGTCGCGACCTCGGAATCCGAATTGGAGAGGAACGGCACGCCCAGCTCGATCAGCTGACGGCGCAGCTCGTCGGTGTTGACGAGGGTGCCGTTGTGCGCGAGCGCGATAATGACGCTGTTGATGGTAGAGAGGTGCGGCTGAGAGGCTTCCCAGCTCTTGGTACCGGCGGTGCCATAGCGCACGTGGCCCACGGCCAGCTGGCCGGAGAGCGTCGACAGGTCGGCGTTGGAGAACACGCGGTCGAGCAGGCCCAGATCTTTGCGGACCATAACCGTGCCGCCGTCACCCACGGCGATTCCAGCCGATTCCTGGCCACGGTGCTGCAGCGCACGCAGGCCAAAGTACGTCAGTCGAGCCACGTCGCGATCGGGCGCCCATACGCCGAAAATGCCACATTCCTCATGCAGCTGGTCGGAGTCCGGATCATACGTCGACATGGTGTTCACCTGTCCCGCGGCACGCTCGGCCGCGCGGATGGTTTCTTGAGACATGGTATCCCCTCAGAGCCTCGTATTTTTGGCGTTACCCGCCTTATTATACGCACGGCGCGACGTGCTCCCCAGCGCATGAGCAGCGCTTTTTAAAAGCCCACCGAGCTAATAATCAGTTTTGTTGCCAAACATTTTATCGGTCTGTCCAGTGTAAGTGCCCGCGCCCCCAGATGGCCGCCGCGTCTGCCGTTGGGGATTACAAAGTTGCAATTGGGACGTTCGTCCTGTCTTTTGGCAGGTCGGCGGCGTATCCTTATAACCTACAACAAAGCGAGAAAGGTTCTGTATGGATCGAAACGAACTCGACCCTAGCGTCCCCAGCGCCACAGAGGTCAAGAAGATTCCCCTCATCATTAAGGTGTACGCCGTCCTGTGCATCCTTTCCGGCGTGGGCACGCTCCCGTCGGTCGCTGCCTTTATGTGGCAGGTCATCACGGCACTTGTTAACGGCAACGCCACCGAAAAGCTCGGCGACAACACGCTCGTCGCAGTCGGCCTTATCGTCGCCGGCATCATGCTCTCTGCGGCAAGTGCCGTCATCCTAATCATCTTTGGCCTGGACCTTATCAAAAACCAGCGCCGCAACGCCGCCCGCCTGTCCTACATCCTTATTGCATTCACCGTCGTCGAGCTTTTGGTCGACGTGATGCTCCAGGGTATCGGGCCCTTCTTGCTGCGCCCCGCTATTCAGCTCGGCATCCTCATCGCGCTTTCGGCCACCGTCGACCCCACGCTGCGTCAGGAGCGCGAGCTGCAGCGCCGCCTGCAGGAGATGCTCGACCGCGATGCCGCCGCCGAGGGCATGCTCGGCCGCGATGAGACCGGCGAGGGCTACATCAAGCTCAACTACTTCAACCTGTTCTGGGTATTCTTCGTCTGCTGCGTACTGGGACTTATCTTGGAGGACATCTGGCACATGACGGTCAACGACCCGGGCGTCTACCAGGACCGCGCCGGCATGCTGTTTGGCCCTTTCAGCCCCATCTACGGATTTGGCGCCGTGCTCATGACCATGGTGCTTAACCGCTTCTACAAAAAGAACCCCATCATCATTTTCCTGGTGAGCGCTGTGCTCGGCGCGAGCTTTGAGGTGTTCGTGGGCTGGTTTATGCAGACCGCGTTTGGCGTGGTCTCGTGGAGCTACTCGCACATAACGCTGTTTGGTTTGCCCGATCCGCTCGTGGTCCTCACGGGCGGACGCACCTGCACGGGCTTTGCCTGCCTGTGGGGCCTAGGTGGCCTCATCTGGATCAAGCTGCTGCTACCGAGGCTGCTTAAGCTCATCAACAAGATCCCCTGGAAGAGCCGCTACTCGGCCACCGTCATCTTTACCGTCATTATGCTGGTCGACGGCGTCATGACGCTGCAGTCGCTCGACTACTGGTACCAGCGCGTTAACGGCACGGAGCCGGACATTCCCGTCGCACAGTTCTACGGCAAGTATTTCGATAACGACTACATGGAGAACCGCTTCCAGAGCATGACCATGAGCCCCAAGGACGCCACGCGCGTTTAGCGCCCGCCGCGCCCAAAACGCAAAATGCCCGCCGGTATCACACGTACCGGTGGGCATTTTTATAAACGATCCTTCTATCGACGCAATCCTCTATGCCTCGCGCTCGACCTCACTCACGCATTCGTTCTTGATGGTGCCAACGAGCGCCTGCAGTGCATCGACCACGTGTGGGCGAATGTCCCCGCCGATAAGCACGAGCATGATGTCGTCACCTACGGTAAGCTCGCCGCTTGCCAGCCACACGCGCACATAGCCGATACCCGGCATCGCGCGCGTAGTCTCGATAGCAGACCGTACCTTTTCGGCGTCGTAGTCAAAGACCATGCCGCCCACCCTGTGGCCTGGCGCCACGCCATCGGTCTCGACTCCGCGCACCTCAGCCTTGGGCGTCGCGCGCACCACACCGTTATGCGTCAGATACATCCCACAGCCTGCCGCCGAAGCATCGGCCTTGGCCTCGCGCAGCCAAGCATCAATCGAAGGCATCAATTTGCCACTCTCGAGCATCATTTCTCCCTTACCGTCGTCGAGTAGCCAATTTGGGACGGGGCCTTTTTAGCTACTCTCGAACAACTTATTCCTCGACCGGCGTGAGCACCATGACGGCGCGTGTGTTGCTCAGCGACAGCGAACGACAGGTCACAAGCGTTACAACCTTAGTTGCCGAAGCGGCACGATCGGTGGCATCACTCGCCACGGCAGAAGCGCCGTCGAGCATCTCGGACAGGTAGTTCTTGAGTCCGTCGTCGCCCTCAAAATTGGTCGTGCGCGCCTTGGCATACGTGTCCTCGACCACCTTGGTCGCCAGCGGACGCAACTTATACGTCGCATCGCGCGTGATGTAGTACACATATTCAATGCTATCGAACGTTGCCTGGTCAGTCGTATCCGAAATCACGTTGAACATCGACCCATCGTTCATATGGTGGCCGTAGATCGTGGTCTGCTGGTCGACCATTCCCGGCGCGGTGTCATCGCTATCCAAGAAGATGGCACCCGAGGCGTTAGACGTGCCATCGAACAGCGTGTTGAGGTATTTGGAGTTGTTGTTGGTCTGCACCACGGGATAGTTGATGTTGGTTCCCGGCACGTAAATCCAACCCACAATCTCGGGGTTCGTCTGAGCAAGCGCATCAAAGTCGATAATCGGCACGCCGCTGGCGTCCTTATCGCTTACATATTGCTTCTCGATTTTCTGATACGAATCGCTCGCCTGCTTATAGCCAATCTGGGCATTAATAAAAATAGCGGCGGCGGCGACAATCAGACCGATACCGATGATGATGAGCAGAATGGGAATAATGGAGTGGCGCTTTTTGCGCGGCGGCTCGGTGCGATCCGACGGCGCGGCATGCGATGAAGACCGGGGCGGCTTCTTAGCGGAGCTATAAGACGAAGGACGATATGCGGCCGGCGCGTCCTGTCGACGATGCGTCGCCGGTGTCACGGGGCGCGGCGCGCGCGACTGCTGAGGAGAGGATGTCCGACCCTGCTGTGCCGCACGGGCAGCACCCGGCTTCGACGGATCGGGAATCTGAGAAGCCTTGAATCGTTTTCCCTGATAATCGGACATGGCTCTCCTTATACTGCGGTGAAACGGCGGAACGCTTAGGCGTCAGCCATCTCCTGCTTCATCTTCTCGATAACCTTGCGGTACTCGGGGTCGCAAGCACCCAGAATCTGTGTGGCATAGATGGCGGCGTTCTTGGCACCGTTGATGGCAACGCAGGCCACGGGCACGCCCGAAGGCATCTGCACCATCGACAGCAGCGAATCCATACCGCCCAGGTCACTCGTCTTCATAGGCACGCCGATAACCGGCAGCGGCGTAAAGGCAGCCACGACACCACCCAAGTGAGCGGCCTTGCCGGCGGCGGCGATAATCACTTTGATACCGCGATCGGCGGCAGTCGAAGCCCACTCGTGGACCTTCGCCGGCGTGCGGTGCGCGCTCGCAATGACGAGCTCATAGGGCACACCCAGTGCCTCGAGCTCGGCGGTGCAGCCTTCCATAACGCCCAGATCGGACTTGGAACCCATGATGATCCCGACAACCGGCTTCTGATCTGCCATAAACATAGACCTCCTGTTGAGAGCGGTGACGCAGCGAATCCGCGACCCTTAACTGCAAATAATTCAAGTATAGCCACCGATGCCGATGTGTTCGGTGAGAGACGGAATGCTTTGCGAGATTAAGGCCGAAGGGTCGGAGCTTTCCGCCTACATTCAAAAAGCATGCCCACCGTCCTTGGGTGGGACGGCGGGCACGCTTGCTTAGCTGTTGCTGGGGCTACTTGGCCTTGCTGCGACGATGGAAGAAAGCGCCGATCGCGGCGATGATGGCGCCGAGACCACCGACGGTCACGACGGTCGCCGCCGTCTGGTCGCCGGTATTGGGGATCGCCGAACCGTTCTTCTTGCTGCCCTGGGCCTTGTCGCCTGCGGGCTTGCCCGCCTGGTTGCCGCCGTTCGAGCCATTGCCGGAACCCTGGTTGCCCGAGCCGCCCTGGTTGCCGGAGTCGGCATCCCTGAGGCTCTCAATGGCCAGCTTGAGCTGGTCATAGGCCGCCTGGAGCTGGGTGTCGGAAGCATTCTCATCACCCAAGACGTCCTCGGCGTAGGTAATGGCATCCGTCAGGGCCTTGACAGACTCGTCCGTCTTGCCCCTGGTGTCAGTCTCCTTCGCCTGCTTGACCAGGGCCTTGAGCTGCTTCTTAGTCGGATTCTCGACCGGGACCACCGGGGTCTTCTCGAGCGCGCCGCGGGCGCTCTCGAGCGCCCTGAGCGCCTGGTCGACCTCGTCCTGCGTGGCGTCCTCATCGCTCAAGATGGCGCGGGCGCTCGCCAGGGCGTTCTCGAGCGCCGTCCAGGAGGCCTCGGTGTAGTCACCGGCCTTGAGGTCGCCGGCAGCAACCTCGGCATCAACCTTTTCGATCGCGGTAGCGAGATCATCCTTCGCCACCGGATCGGGGACGGCCGTACCGTAGAACTTGAGCTCCGCCATGCTGCAGTAGGCATCAACGTCGCCACCGCCGGCGTGAATCACCTTGACGGTCACGTAGCGACCGCGCGCGGCGCCAAAGCTCATCTGCTTCCAGTCGCCACGGTCGGTGAGCACGCGGCCGTCGTTGTCGAAGGCGAACGTACCCATCGACGCGGCGGTGCCCATCTCATAACCGTCGGCAGTGTCGGAGACCAGTATCTCGGCCTCGAAGATATCGCCGTTAGTGCCGCCGTCCTGGCGCGGCAGGAATGTAACGTCGGTGAGATCGTAGTCGCGGCCCAGGTCGACACTCAGATACTGGGGCATACCGGTCCCATGGGCCCAGTCGCTGTGCCAAAGCGTCCGCTCGTCGCCGTCGAGAGCGTTGACGGCGTTGCTGCCCTCGTAGTCGGCCTCACTCGAGAAGTCGGCCACCTTGACGTTCTTGCGGTTCTCGGGCGTGTTGATGAGGATCTTCTCATCGACAGGGCGCATCTTGAGGCCGTCGATTGCCTTCTCGATCTTGGCAGTGGCGTCTGCGACATCCTTCTTGCTATAGCTGCCCTGGCCGCTGTCGAGGAGCTTCCGAGCCGCCTCGACCGCAGTGGTGAGAGCTGCATAGGAATCCTTGGTGTAGACGGACTCGCTGTAGCCCGCGGCCTTGGAAAGCGCTGCCACGAGCGCAGAGGTATCGACACCAGCCTTGACCTCGACCTCATAGGATGCGGTCTTGGAGGGGTCGAGTACCGACGCCACCGTGATCTTTGCCTTGCCGGCCTTGTTGGCACGCAGGTAGTAGCTCACGCTATCGCCAGCCTGAACAGCGGAGACGCTTACCACAGAGGGGTCGGAGCTCTCGACCGTCACATAGGGGTAGCCAGCGCTCTCAGGCGTAGCCTTGGCGTCGACGGGCGTAATGTCGCCTTCAAAGAACTCGGTCTGGTTCTTGCCTAGCTCGACACCCTCGATGGCCTCGACACCCTGCGTGTAGTTGAAGTTGACCTCACGCAGTGTGAGCATCTGGTCACCCGATGCCTCAAGCGGCGTGACCTCGACCTTGGTCGCCTTCTTGCCCTTGTTCTCGGCAGAGAGGCCAAAGGCGTAGCGAGCCCGGAAGGAATCGTACTCCCCGCCCGCGAACTCTTGGGTCGAGCCATCCTCGAACGTCACGACAGCCTTGATCTTCTGCACGGTTCCGTTGCCACCGTTGCGGTTAACGACCTCGACACTATCGAGTTTCGACGGCGTCTTAAATGCGAATGTCATCGTGGTGGGAAGCTTCACGTAACTCGGAAGCTTACCCTCGCTGTCCCAGTTGCCGCTCCAGTCCCATAGGAACTCAAAGCCGTTGTCGCCCTCGTTATTATCGAACAGCGCGTTATAGCTCTTCTGCTGGATAAGTTTCTCGACGTTGGTCCCGTCGTCGGTCGTGAGCTCATCGTTGGTCATCGTGATGTTGAAGGCATCCTGACCGTACTCGGCGACCGTTGGCTGAGGAACATCCGGCATCGTCACCGTGCCGTCGCTCGCAAACTCAAGCGCGTCGCATGCCGGACCGATGAGCCAAGATGTCGAGGGCAGTTCGACCTTGCCGGCGGTCTTGGCCTTGAGCTTGAAACTCGCCACCGCGCCGGTACCGTTGTAGAGCTTGCCATCGCCGCGGTTGGCAAAGGCGAGATTGATAGTCTGCGTTCTGTCCGCGAACTGGACCTTCTCGCGAGACAGGTTCTCCATGCCGGCAGTCGAGCCGTCCTGCGCGATGCTCTCGGACACAAACTCGAACTGGTCGCTCTTGAAGTTGACGAGAGCGCCCAGGGCGTTGACGTTCTTGGCGTCGGCCGCATAGACATCAACGGTGATCTCATCACCAGCCTCGACCTCGGTCTTGCTCGGTATCACCGCGAGCGAACCTGCGACCTTGCCCTTTTGTTTAGTGCCACCGTCAAGACCTGCCATGGTGAACGAGTAATCGTAGACGTCGTAAACGCCGTTATCGTTGAGGTCGGCGAAGTGGTCGCGGATCTGCGAACCGAACGTCGGGGTATCGGGCTCGCGATTCTCGAGGCCCAGGTAGTTCTTCATGTTGGAGTAGTCTCCGTCGGAGATCGTGGCCTTGTTGAGGTTGGAGCCCACGGCGAAGCCATCCGTGCCGTCGGTCTTGTAGATGGCAATCTCGGACGCGGAGAAGAAATTGCCGACCGAGGCGAGCGGTGTCATGCGCACGTAACGGGCGGCCACGGTGCCGTCAAACGCTACCGTCTTACAATCAGCGGAACGTGCCCAATCGACCTCCTGGCTCGTCCAGTGGACGCCATCGAGACTCGTCTCAACACGCATCTTGGTCACAGTGCCGTTGCCGGCGTCATCGCGCGGATAGTACTCGAGCTTATCGAGCTTGTAAGCGCGTCCATAGTCAACGGTAAGCGCCTTGCCCAGATCGTTGCCACCGGAGTGGAAACCGCCGTCGCCCGACTGGAACTCATGGTCGAAGGCGAGCTCGGCCTTATGGCTGCCGTAAAGTGAGCCCTCCCAGGTGATTTGCTCGGCGTCGGGGACGTTCCGCCACGGATCGAGTGCGGAGTTCGCCTCGAGCACATCGCTCCAGGCGGAGTAACCCTCGGCGTTGCGCGAACGAATCTGGTAGGTGTGCTTGCTATTGTAGGCGAGGTCGGTGTGCGTGAACTCGGCCGCATCACCCACGGCAAACACAGTGCCGTCGACCTTAAGGTCGTAGGAGGTAGCACCATCGACCTTTCCCCAGGTGAGCTTGATGCTCGTTGGGGTCGTGACGTCCTCGGGGGCAGCAAGGTTCGTGGGTGCGGAGAGGTTCTCGTTGAGGCGATCGGCTGTGAGCGTTGCGTCGGCGTTCACGAAACCGCCCAGCTCAAGCGTCTGCGCCGCTGCAGCAACATCGGTCTTCGCGAACTTGACGTAGACCTTGGGGTTCGTGGTGATCTTGGTGTTGTTGAAGCTCTCGCCCTGCTCGGCCTCGGTGCCGTCCGCATCGCTGCCGTAGTGGTTGAGGTTGGGGGTCTTGCTGTAGAAGTAGACCGCCTGGCCGGCCTCGGGGGTCGCGGCGTCAAAGGTCTCCTGCGAGTTGACCTCAACCACGTTGAGTGCGGATCCGCCGTTCTTGGCGACGACGCTCGTGGGCTTGGCGGACACATTGGCCACGAAGGTCGTGGTGCGGTTGGAGTCGTAGCCGTTGTAGCCGCCCTGCGAGGCCTCGGCGGTAAAGGTCGCGGTGCCGCCTGCGGCCTTGGAGCTGTAGACGGTGCTCACATGCTCACCGTAGGAGATATTGTCGATCGTGCCGTAGGAATCGTCCTCAGTCGTGTTGTTTTCGATGGAGGAGCCGTCGTCCTCGTACTGCGTAAAGGTGCCGTCGCCCTCGGTGGCGAAGAACTCGACGATACGCTGACTGCGGTCGGTACCCTTGGTGTTGGTGTCGCTCACTGCCTCGGGGTTGTTGTTCTCGGCGTACATCGGCACGATAGCGTTGGCCTTCACAAACAGCGGCAGCTTCCAAAGCGGAGCCTCGTAGTTGTTGAGAACCTGGCCGCCGCGATACTGCTTACCCGAGAAGTAATCGATCCAGATGGTGGGATTCTCGTCGGTGCCGTAGTTGGGGAGGTAGATCCCATTGCGAATGTCGTTGCCGTTCTCATCTGCCTGGGTATCCTGATACACCGGTGCCACTAGGAAGTTCTCACCGAACATATACTGGTACTGCGTCGAAGTGCTTGCGGCGTACTCGGAGTTGTCGGAAAGCAGCATGGCGCGGATCATGGGCAGGCCGGCATCGCCGTTACCCGTGTCGATGTTGGCCGCCGAGGCCGCGCTCGTGTAGATATAGGGCATGAGCTGCGCCTTGAGCTTGAGGTAGAAGCGCGAGATGCCTGTGTAGGGATCGCCGTGCGTCATGGGCGATTTACGGTAGGTGCCCCAACCGTCCATGTCAAGCATAGAGGGCGTGAACGTCTTCCACTGGTAGTCACGCGCAGAAATGATGGGGTCGCCGCCAAAGATGCCATCCATGTCGGAGCCGATGTTGGGGTTGCCCGAAAGACTCTGACCGATATACGTGGGGATATGGAAGCGAATGTACTCCCAGTTACCGCCATACTGGTCGCCGGTCCAAATGCCACCAAAGCGCTGCGTGCCGGCCCAACCATCGAGCGTGATGATGTTGGGGCGCTTGTTAGCGCCGGTCGTCACCGTGTCATAAGCTGTCTTGATGCCATTAAGACCAAAGGAGTAGCCAGATCCAACCCAGGCAACGTCGGTCTTAAGGGTAGTGATGCCTCCCGTCTTGACCTCGGCGTCGAAGTCGCGAAGCAGATGCCACGGGGTCTCAGGGTTGCTGTCGGGCTCAAGGTTGGACTGGGTCCACAAGCCCGTGCTCACACCCTTGGAGTTGGCATACTCGGTGAACTTCTTAAGGTTGTCGACATTGGCACGCACAGCGTTAAGACGGTCGGCCGAGCTCGCTCCGTCGGAGTTGACGCCGCCGGTCTTGTAGTAACCGTTCTGGCCATAGCCGGCGCCGTAACCGTCGTTCGGCAGGAACCAGCCGAGCGGCATGTCGTTGTCCTCGTAGTCATCGATAACCTGACGAGCAGAGAACTGGCGGTCGAAATCGGTCGCTTTCATGTTCTCGGTATCAACCGTAGGGCCCTCACCGTTGAGCGTCTCGGCCGCAAGTGTGCCGTCGAGCTTGTAGCCCGTCGACATGCCAGACTCGTACTTAACGTCGCCCTTCTCGCTCGAGGACTTGCTGCCCTTGGTCTCCCACTTCTTTTGACCCGAGGTCGTTGACCAGCCATCACGGTTATAGGCATTAAGATGACCAAGGTAGAACCCGTACTCGGGCAGCAGTACCGGGTTACCGGTCACCTTGTAGTAGTCCTGCAGCATCTCGGTTGCCACGTTCGAAGCGCCCTCGTTGGTCGCCACGAAGTAGTAGGCATCAAACTCATTCTCGCTGTGCAAAGTCGTGACCGTCGATGAGTCCGTGGAACCGAAGTCGTAGGAACCCTCTGCAAACGTGTTTCGGAGTACGCCGTAGCCGTCACTCGTCCAATAAAACGGGTTGGGCGAGGCAACGCCGCCATCGGTCCAGTTGTTCGTGTTGGAGATGGCGATGGTCTGGTTGGTGTGCAGGAAGCGTCCGTTCTGGGTGCCGCCGCCAAAGAAGTTCTCGGACTTCTCCTTGGCGAGCGTCTGGACGGTACCCTTCTTATCAAGGTCGAGGGACGCGGACTCGGAAACCACGACACGGTCGCCTGACTTGATACTCATCTTGCCGGTCGCCTTGTCCAGGATCACGGTCGCCTTTCCGCCGGTGATCTCGATAGTGTCGCCCTTGTCGGCAACCGTCGCACTCGGCTTGCTGTAGGTGTCCGAGGTATCGGGCTGAGCCTGGATTTTAGCCGTGTGGGACTTACTGCGCGGTGTGGCGTAATCGGAAAACTCACCCTTGGGGTCGACGTTATAACGGAAAATACCGTCCTCGAGGAACGTAATACGGCCCTTGATGCCGTCAGCGAAATCGATGTCGACGACATTCGAGGCAGACTGGGACACGGTCGCTGAGTCGACGCCCTTGAGTGGCGTGGCAATCGCCTGTTGGGGATTGGCAAACACGAGCGTCGCTGCAGTGGCAACGAGGACCGCGCTTCCCTTCACCCACCGTTTCGTAAAAATGGAATTCCTGCGCACCTGGTCTCCTTTCTTCCGAGATGCCGAGGACGCCCCCCGGCAGCATGGGAAAACGTATCAAACGGGGATGTTCGGTACATTCCGCACAATGAGGCCACCCGTTACCAAGGGGCCAACTGGTGGTAACCAGATAGCCACCTACTAGGTCATATCAATATATGGGAGCACTTGCGCAACCAAGTTCGGAAGTCCACCAGCGGCAGTAAAATGAGCGTCAACGGCAAGGTGGGCTTAATAAGCCATACCAATTGGTTCTTCAGTCAAATACCAATCTAGCAAAAATGTACTGTTTATCTGGTATTACACAGACCATACCTTTCCCTCGGGAACTGGACTTCGCGAAGTTTCCCGAGAGAAAAGCTCGACCGCCGCCCTGCGACCTACCGGAGATTGCTATGCCGTACGTTGGCTGATTTGGTTTGGAATGAGATGCTGACGGTAGTCAATGGGCACAACTGTCCCGGGTGCATTTCAAGATGCACCCAAATGTCTGCCTTTATCCTTATAGATTGTCCAGGTAATCGTCGGCATCATAGGTAAGGCTATAGGCTTTATTCAGAATGCGCACGAGCTCCTGGGCATCGTGCTCGCCGAGCGCTGAGAGTTGTTTCGAGAGCGATGCCACACTCTCGGCATTTTTTTTCGCCGCGAAATCACGGCCTTCCTCGGTAATGCTCACCAGCACACGCCGACGATCGTTTGGATCGGTCCTGCGCTGAACGTAACCCTTGCTCTCGAGTGAATCCAAGATATGCGACATGCGCGCACGGGAGAATTTCAGCTTCTTGGCAATCTCGGAGGGAATGACATCACCGTCAATACCCGATAGATACTGTAAAACCGGTGCCTCGCCCACACTGGCGCCGCCGGCAGCACTCAAGGATCCCTTGGCAAGGGAACGTGAGTACACAATCAGTTTTCGAGCGACGTCATCGTAATCCACTGGGGATATTGTCCTTTGCAACTCTAGAAGGGCCATAAAACCGTCATTTGCCGTACATTAGTTAACATTCGCAACAATTATTTATGATACCCCAACGCGGAAGTCTATTGCTCGTCCTTCTTGCGTCGCATAAGCTCCTCAACGTCGATACCCGCGGCCTCGAGCATACGCTCAACATTCTTTTTGGCGTTGGTCGTGCCAACCTTAAGCACAATCGAAAGCGGAGTGCCCACCACCAGGCACACGATGCCCGCGGGGACGCCCCAGCCGGGACCGCCCTGCATACCCCACATCCCCACCAAAAAGCCAATAGCCACGAGCGAATAGCCCAGGCGCAGCCAAACGTTGAGCCGCTGAATAGCATCGGTCTGCATCTTTGCCTCGCGGATCAAGTCGTCGCGCGAAAGGTCGTGTCCGTGTTTCTCGTGCATATGGGTCCTCCTCGTGCATAGCGTGCATCATGTGCAAGTACATCGTTTATCGAATACGTCATCTTTCAAGAGCAATATAGCGGGTGTCGTGTAGGCGATGGAGGTCGCTGGCCATATTGCCCTTGAAGGGCGGCGTAAAATCAGAAGGCCGTGCGGTTGAGGCCGCACGGCCTTAAAGGGGGTCAAAGGATGATGACTAGTAGCTCAGCGCCGGGTCGAAGAAGCCAATAACAACGCCCACAAATGCGATCACAACGAGGATCAGCATCATAACGATGGGGTTGACCTTCTTCTTGGTCATCATGTACCAGCAGAAGATGATGAAGACCATCGGCAGCAGGTGCGGATAGATGCCATCGAGCGTGTCCTGGAACTTACCGCCACCGGGCAGCACCAGGTTGGGGCTGCAGGTGATGGAGACCCAGGTAGCACCGACTGCACCGATGACCATGGTACCGACCATCACGATGGAATCGCGAAGAGCCTTTGCCTTGGGGCCGACGAGGGCCTCGACTGCCTTGCCGCCGAGCTCATAGCCCTGGTTGTAGGCAAAGCGCATGCCGAGGTACATGAGCAGGTTCCACACGACGATATAGAAGATAGCGCCGAGCGGGGAGCCGCCGGTCGAGAGACCGAGGGCGATACCGAGCAGGATCGGGATCAGGGTACCGACGATCAGCGAGTCGCCAAGGCCGGCGAGCGGGCCCATGAGGCCGGCGCGGATGCCGTTGATGGCGTCGTCGTCGATGGCCTCGCCGTTTGCGCGAGCCTCCTCGAGGCCGGCGGTGACGCCGACAATCATGGTGCCGATCTGCGGCTCGGTGTTGAAGAACGCGGAGTAGGTCTGGAGGGCCTGCTTCTGCTCCTCGGGCGTGTCGTAGAGCTCCTCGACGATCGGAAGCATGGCGCACAGGTAACCGAAGGTCTGCATGTGCTCCTGCGAGAAGCAGGTCAGGTTGCCATAGGACCAGTTACGGAACGACTTGGCAAGCGTTTTCTTAGAGAGTTTCTTCTTCTCTGCCATTAGATGTCCTCCTCTTCCTCATCATCGGAGCCCGAGGCGATAGCTGCCTTGGGAGCGTTTGCGAGGTCGATCTTGAGCGAAGCGATCTCATAGTTGATCAGGGCGAAGAAGCAGCCGATGCCGGCGGCGGCAATCAGGTTGCATCCCATGACAGCGGACAGGGTGAAGCCGAAGAAGAACGTGAGGAAGTCCGTCGGCTTGGAGATGACCTGCTTGAGCAGGATGGCGATACCGACGGTAGGCAGCAGCGAGCCGACGGTGAACAGCGTCTTCATCGCGATGCCGTCCATGGGCATGTAGGTCTTCATAAGGTCGACCATGGCGGTGCCGCCCATGGTGATGATGAACGTCGGGAGGAACGAGCAGACGATGTGACCGATCCAAGGCAGAACGTTGTTGACCAGGTAGAGCTTGTGGAGGTCGCCCTTCTCGAGCCACTTCCAGCCCATGCCCTGCCACACCAGGTTAATGGTGGCGGTGCCATAGAAGAGCACAGTGCCGAGCGTGCCGACGGCGGCACCGAGGGATGCGGCCATGCCGGCAGCCTCAGCAGAGGCGGGATCGATGCCCGAGTTCTTGATGGCGAGGATCGCCAGCGGGATGCCGATATAGGACACGGCGCGGACGTCGGCGGAGACGGTTCCGCCGGGGGTCACGAGAGCGATGTAGACAACCTGGATGGCAGCGCCGACGAGGATGCCCGTCTGCATATCGCCCATGATGATGCCGACGATGAGGCCGGCGACCAGAGGACGACCCAGAGTGTAGTTGCCGATCGTCGTGCCGCCCATGCCAGGCAGTGATGCCAGGCAGGCGAACAGGCCGAACAGCGCGGCTTGGAATGCATTGATTGCCATGCTTTCCCCTTTCTTTATTCCTCAGCCCCTTTCCCCAGGGCTGTAGGTACCAAAATGCAGCTGGCGCCTAACTAGAAGCCAAACTGACCGCGGAACTTGGGCCACTCACCAATGGATTTCTCCTTGATAAGGGCGAACTCGACCGTGTAGCCGGCGTTGGTGAGATCCTCGAGCGCCTGGGCCTCTTCCTGCGTGATCGACTGGTTGTTGCCGAGCTTGGTGGCGCCGGGACGGTCGTTGCAGGGGCCGACGATGATGCGGTCCATGCCGGGCTTAAAGCCAAAATCGACGAGAAGTTCCTTCATGTCGAGCGGGTTCTTGGTGATCAGGAAGTACTTGGTGTTGGACTTGAGAACCTTCTCGGAGACCTCCTTGAAGTGCTCCTTGGTCCACACGAACGTCTTCTTGCCCGAGGCACTCTTGTAGGCCTCCTTGAGCACGGGGTTGGACGCCGCGGCGTCGTTGACGGCGATAAGACCGTCGCAGGGATACTCGAGGGCCCAACGGGTAACGGTCTGTCCATGGATCATACGGTCGTCAATACGGATGAACGAAATCATACGTTCTCCCCTTTCCTTCATGAGGCCCGCGGTCGCGGCCTCTTCTTCCTAACGTTTGCAGCTAGATGAAACCTTGGTGCGGCCTAGATGTCGTCGTCCTCGTCGTCGGCGTCATCGGTCGGGACCACAAGCTCGGACATACCGTTCTTGCCCTCCTGCAGCATCATCTGCTTGAGAGAATCCAGGTCCATGGTGGCAAGCCCCATCATGGCGGTCATAGCCATGGGCAGGTTCATGCCGCCGAAGGCAATGGTGTGGGCGAGCAGGCCCTTCTCGGCCAGCGTGTTCATGGCATTGGTGAGCGGCGATCCGCCCAGGATATCACCGAGCAGGACAACCTCATCATCGGCGTTAACAGGAGCGAGCGTCGCTTTGACGTTCTCGACATACTCGTCAGCGCCCATGCCGTCCACGAGACTCGTCGACAAGATGTTCGGGGCGTCATTGCCGAGCATCTTGAGGACACTGTGCAGTCCGGGAGCGAGCGTTCCGTGACTGACCATTACCAGATACCGCATGCGGTCTCCTCTCGACCTGCCGTGTGTCGCACGGCTTTGTTTTTTGCTGAGATTATTGTTGCGCCGGGGCATGTTCGGTACAAGAAAATAGTTGCGAACGGCAACTATTCGTCGGTTAACGGTAGCAACTATTTTTGTGCCTAAATTATTTTTTCTTCTAATTATTTTTAAAATATCAGGTAGATTGCCTGATAAATGTTTTATGTTCCTTATGTACCATACATACCAACAAGAATCGGGCCTGACATCACCGGTTTGTCCCGCAGTGTCAGACCATGTCACGTATGCTCACGACATGGAGGTACCCCATGGATATGATCTCGTTTCTCGCCTCCGAACCCTTCGACCGCAGCGGTGATACGCCGCTCTATGTCCAACTTAAACATCGAATCGCCCTGCTTATCGCCAGCCAGGCGTTCGACACCAAGACGCCGCTGCCACGCGAGCTCGAAATCTGTGAGCGGCTGGAGTTATCGCGCGCGACCGTGCGCCGTTGCTTCCAAGATCTCGTCATCGAGGGGCGCGTGGTGCGCAAACGTGGGCAGGGCACGTTCATCAAGCCCCAAACCTCAGCACCCGGCATCGACCTGGCCCTGAATTTCAGCGCGCGGATGCGCGAAGCGGGACGGGTTCCGAGCTCGCAGATTCTCGCCTTTTCAAGCATACCGGCCGTCCGCGGCATCGCCTCTGGGCTCAAAGTGCCCGAAGGGACACCCGTCTGGGAGATTCGCCGCCTGCGTCTCGCCAACGACAAACCCATGGAGCTCAACTACGTCTATATCCCCGTGTCACTTTGCCCCGAGCTCACACGCAAAGACGTGGATGGCTCGCTCTACGCCTACATCGCGGAAAAGACCGGCATCCTGCCCGCAAGCGTCGATGCCGTCTACGAGACGGTCAACCTCGACAAGCATGAGGCGCGCCTTTTGGGACAGAACACCGGTAAGGCGGCGATGCGCATCGTGCGTTCGACCTACGACAAGACGGGAACCCCGTTCGAGGTAGGCGTGCTCATCAGCTGTGACGGTCAGGCAAAGTTGCACGTGCACATCGCCGCCGACAAAACAACCTTCACCGCCACAGCCCAATAAATCCAAAACGTGGGCGCCGTCGTTCAAACGAACGACGGCGCCCACACTCACTTTCTTTTTCAGCCCTAGTCATCGCGCAAAGCCCCTTCGGCAGCACACGGTGCTACCGAGTCACCGCAGGCCGGGCGGGAGGCGGTCCTTTCTCTCGGAAAACTTCGCGAAGCCCAGTTTCCGAGAGAAAGTGTCCGCCTCCCGCCCCGGCCGGACAGCTCAACCTACACCGTGTGCTGCGGCAGGTCCTGCAGGGCGATGACGTCCATGCCCATGTCGTTGGCACTGCCGTGACCCTGCTGGTCCTCGCGCACGGCCTCGATGGCACTCACATACGTGTTGGCCGCAGACATCGCCGTCACACAGGTCACGCCGCGGCGCACCGCCTCGGTACGCAACAGGTAGCCATCGCCACGCGAGCCCGGACCGTACGGCGTGTTGATGATTACCGCAATCTTGCCATCGGCGATGAGGTCGCCGATGTTGGGGCGCTCGCCGTCGTGCGGGCCGCTAATCTTTTCCACAACCTCGCACGTCACGTTGCCTCCACGCAGCACGCGCGCCGTACCCTCGGTGGAGCAGATGTCAAAGCCCAGGTAGCGCAGGATACGCGCGACCGAAAGGATATGTCGCTTGTCGCGGTCGCACACACTAATGAACACCTTGCCGGCGCTCGGGTCGGGCAACTTGTAGTCAATCGCCAGCTGCGTCTTGGCGTATGCCTCGGGATAGCTCTTGGCGATACCCATGACCTCGCCCGTCGACTTCATCTCGGGCCCCAGGATAACGTCGGCTCCCGGGAAACGGCCCCAGGGCATGACGGCTTCCTTCATGCAGAACCAATCGAGCTGACGCTCGTCGCTCGGCAGGCCCAGGCTCGCGATGGAATCGCCTGCCATGATACGCGCCGCACACTTGGCCAGCGGCACGCCGGTGGCCTTGGAGATGAACGGCACAGTGCGGCTCGCGCGCGGGTTTGCCTCGATCACGTAGACGGTCTCGCCCTTGATGGCGTACTGCACGTTGACCAGGCCGCGGACTCCCAGCGCCATCGCGATGCGGCGCGTGGTCTCGCGGAGCTTCGCCTGCAGGCTCTCGCTAAAGCTAAACGGCGGGATGCAGGTCGCGGAGTCGCCTGAGTGAATACCGGCCTCCTCGATATGCTCCAGAATACCGCCGATGTAGACCTCTTCGCCATCGCACAGGGCGTCGACATCGGACTCGATCGCACCCTCCAGGAAGCGGTCCAGATACACCGGGTAGTCGGGGCTAATGCGCGCAGCCTCGGCCATGTAATCGCGCAGATGCTCGGCATCGTAGGCGATCATCATGCCGCGGCCGCCCAGCACATAGCTCGGACGCACCAGCAGCGGGTAGCCAATGTGTGCGGCAACGGCCTCGGCCTCCTCAAACGAGGTGGCCTGGCCCGCCGGCGGGTACATGATGCCTAACTTGTCGAGCAGAGCGGCGAAGCGCTCGCGGTCCTCGGCAAAGTCGATGGCATCGGGCTTGGTGCCCATGATGTTCACGCCGCTCTCCTCGAGCATGCGCGCCAGCTTAAGCGGAGTCTGGCCGCCGAGCGTCACCACGACGCCGTCGGGGCGCTCAACGTCAATGACGTCCATGACGTCCTCGTAGGTGAGCGGCTCAAAGTACAGGCGGTCGGACGTGTCATAGTCGGTCGAGACGGTCTCGGGATTGCAGTTGACCATGATGGTCTCGAAGCCGCGGGCCGCCAGCGCGTAGCTCGCGTGCACGCAGCAGTAATCGAACTCGATACCCTGGCCAATGCGGTTGGGGCCGGCGCCCAGGATCATCGCCTTGGGCTTGTCCGCCGGCGTGGTCTCGTCGGGAGCCACGCACTTCTTGGCATCCGGGCTCGTGCGGTAGATGTTCTCGTACGTCTTGTAGTGGTACTCCGTGGCGCTCGAGAACTCGGCCGCGCAGGTATCGACCGTCTTCATGCTGGGAACCACGCCCAGGCCCTTGCGATAGGCGCGCACAAAGCGCTCGTCCGAGCCGGTCAGCGCGGCGATCTCGGCGTCGCTCGTACCGTACTGCTTGAGCAGGCGCATCGCGTCGGCGTCGATATCCTCCGCACGCAGGCCGCGGATGCTCTCCTGGACCTGCACCATATCGTTGATACGGTTGAGGTACCACGGATCGATACCGCAGATGGCATGGATGCGAGCGATGTCCCAGCCACGGCGCAGGGCCTCGACCACAAAGAAGATGCGATGCTCGGTCGGGGTTGCCACGGCCTGAGCAAGCTCGTCGTCGCTCAGCTTATCGGCACCTTCCTTGCCGCCGGCGCAAATGCCCTGGTGGCCGTCCTCCAGCGAGCGCATAGCCTTGCCAAAGGCCTCCTCAAAGGTGCGGCCGATCGCCATGATCTCGCCCACGGCCTTCATGCGCGTGGTGAGCGTGGGGTCGGTACCCTTGAACTTCTCGAAGGCAAAGCGCGGCACCTTGACCACACAGTAGTCGATCGTGGGCTCAAAGCAGGCGGGCGTAGCCTTGGTGATGTCGTTGACGATCTCGTCGAGCGTATAGCCCACGGCCAGACGCGCGGCGGCCTTGGCAATGGGGAAACCCGTGGCCTTGGAGGCCAGCGCGGACGAGCGGCTCACGCGCGGGTTCATCTCGATGACGATCAGGCGGCCGGTGTTGGGGTTCACGGCAAACTGCACGTTGGAGCCACCGGTCTCGACGCCGATCTTCTCAAGAATGGCGAGCGAGGCCACGCGCATGCGCTGATACTCAAGGTCGGAGAGCGTCTGCGCCGGCGCCACGGTGATGGAGTCGCCGGTATGCACGCCCATGGGGTCGAGGTTCTCGATGGAGCACACGATGATGCCGTTGCCGGCGTGGTCACGCATGACCTCCATCTCATACTCTTTCCAGCCCTCGATAGACTCCTCGACCAGCACCTCGTGGGCGGGCGAGAGCTCGAGGCCCTGGCTCACGATGGAGACGAGCTCCTCGTGGGTGTGAGCGATGCCGCCGCCGGCGCCGCCGAGGGTAAAGCTCGGGCGCAGTACGCAGGGATAGCCCACGCGCTCGGCGATAGTCTCGGCGTCGGCCACGCTGTAGGCATAGCCCGAGCGCGCGACCTCCAGGCCAATCTCGGCCATGGCCTCGTTAAAGAGTTTGCGGTCCTCGCCGCGCTCGATAGCGGCAAGGTCGCAGCCGATCATCTCGACGCCGTACTTGTCGAGCGTACCGTCCTTTGCCAGCTCGACGGCGGCGTTCAGACCGGTCTGGCCGCCCAGCGTGGGCAGCAGCGCGTCCGGGCGCTCTTTCTTGATCACGCGCTCGATAAACTCGGCGGTGATAGGCTCAACATAGGTGCGGTCGGCAAGACCCGGGTCGGTCATGATGGTCGCCGGGTTGGAGTTGACCAGGATGACCTCGAAGCCATCCTCCTTGAGCACCTTGCAGGCCTGGGCGCCGGAGTAGTCGAACTCACATGCCTGGCCAATGACGATGGGGCCAGAACCAATAACGAGGATGCGCTTGATGTCAGTACGTTTAGGCATGTTTAAAACCTCCTAGAGAGGCTGACTCAATGTTTTGGAAAAGTCAGCGAGGGTGCAGCTGGTGCATCAGGTTGCCGTGATGCGAGGGCGCGCTGGGCTTATGCCCGCGCGTCCGAAGCAGAACGGCAAGATGATGTGCCAGATGCAGCCGCAGCGTCGACCGGTCCGCCGTTCGGTAGAACGGCGGAACCATCGTCGGCGAAATTCCAGCCGGCAAGGCGGTCCTTGGCGGTATCGATGTCCAGATAGTTCTCCTCGCCGTCCATGAGTCGCGTAAAGGCGGTAAAGAGATAATGGGCATCGGTGGGGCCGGGCGATGCCTCGGGGTGATACTGGACCGAGAAGCACGGCGCATCGAGCAGCTGAATGCCCTCGGCGGTGCCGTCATTGAGATTCACATGCGTCAGGCGAATGCGGCCGAAACGCTCGTTCATCACGACCGGCGCGATACCGCGGCGCACCCAGACGCGCAGATCGTCATCGGCCGCGTGCTCGGTCTCGCCGCCCGAAAGCTCGGGGACAAGCTTGCCCAAGCTGGGGAACAACAGGCCAAAGCCGTGGTTTTGCGCGGTGATCTCCACACGGCGGCTGACCAGATTCATAACCGGCTGGTTGCCACCACGGTGACCGAATTTGAGCTTTTCCATCTGGGCGCCGCACGCCAAGCTGATCATCTGGTGACCAAGGCAGATGCCAAAAACCGGCACCTTGCCGATTAGCTGCTGCACCTGCTCGTAGGTCTCCACCACGGCATCGGGGTCGCCGGGGCCGTTGGACAAAAAGACGCCATCGGGATTCATGTCGAGCACCTGACGCGCGGGTGTATCCCACGGCACGACGGTGAGGTTGCAGCCAGCACGAACCAGGCCCTCCAGGATGCCGCGCTTCACGCCGCAGTCGTAGGCGACCACTTTGTGGCGGGCAGGAGCGGTAGGGGCAAGCGCAAAGTCATGCGTAGCGGGCAGGTCGCTCGCGGCAAAAGCGTGGGGCTCAGGGCAGCTCACGGTCTTGACCAGGTTCTCGCCGACCAGCGTAGGCGCGGCGGACAGGCGCTCGGCAAGCTCGTCGACGTCGAAGATCTCCGTCGAGATTATGCCCATCTTGGAACCGTTGTCGCGCAGGTGGCGCACGAGAGCGCGGGTGTCGACGCCCTCGATAGCGACGATGCCGTGTGCACGCAGGTACTCCGGCACGCTGACGGTCGAGCGCCAGTTAGAAGGCGTGGCGCACATGTCGTGGACGACCATGCCGCGCATGGCGGGAGCGCTCGCGGGGCGAGCGGTATCGCCGGGGAAGGCCGACTGGACATCGGTCTCGTCAATGCCGTAGTTGCCGATCTGCGGATAGGTCATGGTTACGATTTGGCCGGCATAGCTCGGGTCGGTCATGACCTCAAAGTAGCCCTCGAGCGACGTGTTAAAGCAGACCTCGCCGGTTGCGGTACCCTCGGCACCGCATGCACGGCCATAAAAAATGGTCCCATCCTCAAGATACAGGATGCAGGGACCGCAGGTGCCCTTGCTGGTTTTAGCCAGCATACGCTGGCACAGCTCGCTGGGCGCGACGGTGCGGGCGGCAGCGCCCGCAATATGGTTGTTCGCCATAGTTCTCCTTCCCGGTCTCACAGGACCGGCTTAAAGGTGTGTAGTTAGGCCTCGCGGTATTCTAACCGCAAGCATCGCCCATGGCATTAATTACATAGAATTGTTTACAAAATGATAATTATGACTTCCTGTGCATAATGATTTTTCTGGGACGGGGATTAAAAAATCATTCTGAGAGCAGGGCTTTGTCGCCAACCGCATACATGACAGAATGATTTTTTAATCCCCGTCCCAGAAAAATCATCCCGCGTGGGCTTGCGGTTCACGCGGGATGACATCGTTCTATGTGGCTGCGGACTACTTTTGCTTGTCCTGCTCCAGCAGCTCGGACGGCGTGCGATCGGGCTTTCCGCCGCGGAAGATCTCTCGACCGTGCAGACGATGCTCAAGATCGCGCTCGGCCTGCTCCTCCGTGATCTTGGTCTGGCTCACCACCGGGTCCTCGATCAGCGATGAAACCGAGTTGACCTGTTTTTGAATGCGCTCGGCAATGGTGTCGTCCATGCTTACGATGCGCATCTTCCAGTCGATACTCGTGGCGTTGGACGAGCTCTTGGTCCAAACGAACGTCAGGATGGCGCTTTGGTGCCCCTGAGCAGGAAACATGCCAAAGAAGGAATCATGCTGGATCCTGCTGTCCTCGTCGATATAGGCGTGAACGTTATACACCACACGGTCGATCTTGTCGTTGAGCAGGGCGTTGGTTGCGAGCGCCGCCGCCTGAATCTGACCGTTGGACAGCAGCTCGAGTTCATTGGCAGAAGACGTGTCCAGCACCGTCACCTCAACCGTGCCCGTGCGCTCATCTGCCTCGTCGACGGTAAAATCGAGCGGGAACTGCGTAAAGCCATTGCCCCATTCAAGTCCACCCTTGAGCGCGGTCGAAACGGTATCCACCGAAACACTTTCGGAAAGGTTCGCGGTATTCAGACGTCGCATCACGCCGTAGCCAATCTGCATGCCCACAATCAGCACCAAAATGCCGATAACCACGGCCATGGCGGTCTTCGTAATGGTATGGCTCACCTGCGAGCCCGAAGGGTCGTCCTCGGACAGCGGGTCGATATGTTTTGCCTGGCTCGCGCGATCCTCGCTGCGCAGCCGCGCCAGCGTCGCCTTGTCGCCGCGCTTGACGGCGGCCTCTTTCTCGCGCATGCGCTCGGTGCGCTTTTTGGCGAGCGTAGGATCCAAGACGCCGGATGCATCGATTTCGGAGAATAACTCCGTCACTTCTTCCGGAGTCAAAGGGTTCTTATCAGCCATGATCTTCCTGTCATATCAATCAGTCGAGCTCGTGCGCACGCGCACCTTCGAACTGCATTCGATAGTAACGGGCATAGGTGCCGCCACGGGCGAGAAGCTCCTCGTGCGTGCCACGTTCCACAACGCGACCATGCTCAACGGTCGCAATCTCGTCAGCATGCTTAATAGTCGAGAGACGGTGGGCGATGATGATCGTGGTACGGCCGCGTGCCAGCTCTTCGAGCGACTCCTGCACCGCTTCCTCGCTCTCGTTATCCAGGGCACTCGTCGCCTCATCCAAAATAAGGATCTTGGGATTCTTGAGAAAAACGCGCGCGATGGCGACGCGCTGCTTTTGACCACCCGAAAGACGGCTGCCGCGCTCGCCCACCACGGTGTCGTAGCCTTGCGGAAGCGATTCGATAAAGGTATCAATATTGGCGCGGCGGGCCGCTTCGGCGATCTCTTCTGCCGTGGCGCCCGGCTTGCCGTAGGCGATGTTCTCGCCGATCGTTCCATCAAACAGGTACACATCTTGCTGCACCAGGCCGATGGCACGGCGCAGACTATGCTGCGTCACGTCGCGCACATCCTGGCCGTCGATGCTAATGGAGCCGGCGGCAACGTCGTAAAAGCGCGGCAACAGCGAACAAGTCGTCGATTTGCCGCCGCCCGAGGGGCCAACCAAAGCGATGGTCTGACCGGGCTTGATGGACAGGTCCATGTGGTCGATAACAGGGCGTCCGTCGGCGCCGCGCTCGGCCAATTCAACATCCTCGTAGCTAAAGCACACGTCGCGGTACTCCACAGCACCAGCCGTCACCTGCAGATCCGCAGCACCCGGCTTATCCTGAATATCGGGGACAGTCGAGAGCACCTCATCCATGCGCTTAAAGCCGGCGATGGCTTTCTGATACGTCTCAGCCGAATTGACGAGCGTCTCGAGCGGCGTGCAGAACAGCGAAATGTAGAGTGCGAAGGTTGCCATATCGACCGCCTGCAGCTGACCCTGGGCAACGAGCCAACCGCCCAGCAGCACCACGATCACATAAAGCACTCCCGAGAGCAGGCCATACGTCGCGGTATAGACGCCCATGGCGTGATACATGTTCTCCTTGGACGAAAGGTAGCGATTGTTCGAGGCGCGAAACTTAGAGCGCTCGGTCTGCTCATTGGCAAAGCTCTTGACCACACGCATGCCCGCCAGCGAATCCTGCAGCTGCGCGTTGATGCCGCTAATCTTTTTGCGGTTATCGCTAAAGACCTCGCGCATGCGCATGTTCTGCCAAAACATAATGACCGCGAACACCACCGTCACCACAGCCATGGCGAGTGCGAGCACCGGCGCGATGGTAAACAGAATCACAAACGAGCCGATGATCTCGATACCGCAGATAATGATCCATTCGGGCACGTGGTGCGCCGCCTCGCAGATATCGAACAGGTCGTTGACCACGCGGCTCATCATGTCGCCCGAGCTGTTGCGATCGAAGTACGCAAAGCTAAAGCGCTCATACTGGTCGAACAGGTCCTCGCGCATCTTGGACTCCATGCGCGCGCCCATCACGTGACCCCAATAGCTCACAAAGTAGCGGCAGGCACAGCGGACGGCATACATCAACACCAAGCCCACCGCGATCATGCCGAGCGCCTGCATAATGGCAGCCTGACCCTGAGTAAATAGCCCACCGGTCAAATTGCGCAGGATGATGGGGAACGCCAGGTCAATGGCGGCAAGCACCAGAGCGCAAACAGTATCAGCAACAAAAAGCCCCATCTGGGGCTCGTAATACGAAAGAAACCTCTTAAACATAGTCACCTTACACGGTTTTACCAAACCGCGTTTCGTCTCGACGCTGCAAGTGCTCCATTTGGACAATCTGGCCTTCAATCGTCGGTCGCGTATATCCATACGCTTCCCTCCTCTTTTAGGCCACCTTGTCTCAAATGGAGCACTTTCGCTGACTTACACAAACCTGCGGGATCATCCCTACTCGTTAAAGATCTGCCCCACCCAAGCGGTGCGCGATGCTGTCGCAGGCAAGTGCGCCCACGACGGTCTTGGCGTCTTCGATCTTGCCGTCGAGCACGGCATCGATCAGCTCGTGCAGTGGCACCAGGTCCACGTTGACAAACTCGTCATCGTCGGGGTTGGGCGCATCAAACTCGAGCTTGGTAGCCAAGTAGATGTGGATGATCTCATCGCAAAAACCGCAGGACGTGACAATCGACGTCAAAAAGCGAATACGACCAGCCCTAAAGCCCGTCTCCTCATGCAGTTCGCGCTTGGCGCAATCGAGCGGGTCCTCGCCTAGATCGAGCTTGCCGGCGGGAATCTCGACCGTCACGCGGTCGATGGCGGTGCGGTACTGACGCACCAGTACGATCTTGCCGCTCTCGGTCAGCGCCACAACGGCCGCCGCACCCGGATGGCGAACGATATCGCGGGCGCTGCGGCGACCGTTGGGCAGCTCAACCTCAAGACGGTGGACGTCGAGGATCTTGCCCTTCCAGGCGCACTCCTCCGAAAGAATCTTCTCGTGCAGCTCGGCATCGTGCGGGTCGTCGTCGCCCAGCACCAGCGCCGGCTCGTCAGCGACCTCGCCACCAGGCTCGCCCTCGGCGTGCCCATACATGCGGCTGTCCTCCTCGACGATCTGCGCGTCCACGAGTTCTTCGTTCTTCTCGTCCATCCGTCTCATTCCTCTCGGATTTTAGGCATCCCAGGCGTCGCGGCCGCGCAGCGCGCGCAGGCCGATGTCGTGACGCAGGGTCTTGCCCTCAAAATCAATCTTCTCGCAGGCCTCGTAGGCAAGGTTGCGAGCGTTCTCGAACGTGTCGCCCAGAGCGGTCACGGCAAGTACGCGGCCACCATTGGTCACGAGCTGGCCGTCCACCACGGCAGTGCCCGCGTGGTACACGGTCACGTTCTCCATGGCCTCGGCATCGGCGATACCGGTGATAACCTTGCCCTTCTCGTAGCTGCCGGGATAGCCCGCGCTCGTCAGGACAACGGCCACGGCCCACTCGTCGCGCCAGTCGAGTTCAATCTGATCGAGCTCGCAGTTGGCACAAGCCAGCATGACCTCGACCAGGTCGTTCTTAAGGCGCGGCAGCACGACCTGCGTCTCGGGGTCGCCAAAGCGGGCATTGAACTCCAGCACCTTGGGGCCGGCAGGCGTGAGCATAAAGCCGCCGTACAGGCAGCCGCGGTAGTCGATACCCTCGGCAGCGAGCTCGGCCACGGTCTGCTCCATGACCTTCACCATGGTGGCGTGCTCCTCGTCAGTCACGATGGGCACCGGGCTGTAGACGCCCATGCCACCGGTGTTGGGGCCCTTGTCGCCCTCGAGCGCGCGCTTGTGGTCCTGCGAGGTGGCCATGGGGCGCACGGTCTTGCCGTCGGTAAAGGCCAGCAGCGAGCACTCGGGACCAACGAGCATCTCCTCGATAACCACGGTGTTGCCGGCATCGCCAAAGGTGCCGCCAAAGCACTCGCGCACGGCCTCCTCGGCCTGCTCAAGTTCGGTCGCCACGATAACGCCCTTGCCCGCGGCAAGGCCGTCGGCCTTGACGACCAGCGGGGCACCCTGCTCGCGCACGTAGGCGAGAGCCGAAGCCTCGTCGGTAAACGAGCCGTAGGCTGCCGTCGGAATGCCCGCACGCTCCATGAGCTGCTTGGAGAATAGCTTGGAGCCCTCCATCTGGGCACCCTCGGCACCCGGGCCAAAGCAGGGAATACCCGCCGCGCGCACGGCGTCGGCAACGCCCGCCACAAGCGGAGCCTCGGGGCCAATTACCACGAGTCCGCATCCGCGGCTCTGAGCAAACGCCGCCACGGCCGCAGGATCGCAGTCATCGAGAACAACGTTCTCGCCGCAGCTCGCGGTGCCGCCGTTGCCCGGCGCGATGTAGAGCTTGCCGGCGCGCGGTGATGCTGCGAGCTTTGCTGCCAAAGCATGCTCGCGGCCGCCGCTGCCCAACAACAGGATGTCGATGGTTTGAGTGTCCGCCTTCAAGGGTGCCTCCTCTATGGATGAATAGCCCGCTCCGCGCGAGCCCTTTGCAAGCAAATATACCCCTCGGCCGCCCACTTGGGCTGCAAAGGGGTATATCGCAAAAACCAAATAGTCCCGATTACTTCCAGAATCGGTTGATGATCTGCTCGCGACCAGCGCCAACGCCAATGAACGTCACGCGGGTGTGTGCCAGATCCTCGATAAACGCCACATAGTCCTGAGCCTCTTGCGGCAGCTCGTCAAAGCTGCGGCAACCGGTGATATCGCACTTCCAGCCGGGGAGCTCCTCGTAGATGGGCTTGGCATGCTCAAAGCGCACCTGATGCTCGGGCACGCTGGTGTAGCGCTCGCCATCGACGTCGTAGGCCACGCACACCTTGATGGTGTCGAAGGCCGAAAGCACGTCGAGCTTGGTCACGGCGATGTCGGTGAGGCCGTTGACGCGCGAGGCATAGTTGGCGATAGGGCCGTCAAACCAGCCGCAACGACGACGGCGACCGGTGGTCACGCCGTACTCATAGCCCTCCTCGGTCAGCGTGTGGCCAGCCTCGGACTCATAGGAAAGCTCGGTGGGCATGGGGCCCGAACCGACGCGGGTGATATAGGCCTTCATGACGCCCAGCACGCGGTCGACGTTCTTCATGCCCACGCCGGAACCGGTGATGGCGCCGCCGGCGGTGCAGTTAGAAGACGTCACGTACGGATAGGTGCCGTGGTCGATGTCGAGCAGCGTCGCCTGGGCGCCCTCAAACAGCAGGTCCTTGCCCTCATCGATCATGTTGTTGAGCAGCAGGCTCGTCTCGGTGATGTAGGGGCGCAGGCGCTCGGCCATCGGCAGGTACTCGTCGCAAATCTGGTCCACGGTGTAGGTGGGCAGGTTGTAGATGAGCTCGAGCTCGGGGTTCACGCGGGCGAGAGCGGTCTCCAGCTTGTCGCGGAACAGCGTCTCGTCCAGCATGTCCTGCATGCGCAGACCAATGCGGGCCATCTTGTCCTGATAGCACGGACCGATACCGCGCTTGGTGGTACCGATGTTCTTCTTGCCGAGCTTCTGCTCAAAGGCGCCATCCAGATCGATGTGGTACGGCATGATGACATGCGCGTTGCCGCTGATCTTGAGATTCTTGGTGGTGATGCCGTCGGCCTCGAGCATGTCGATCTCCTCAAGGACAACCTTGGGATTGACGACGCAGCCGTTACCGATCACCGACACGTGGTCGGAATACATGATGCCGGAGGGCACCTGGTGCAGGCCGTACTTCTTGCCGTTGACGACGATGGTGTGGCCGGCGTTGTTGCCTCCCGAGTAGCGCACGACGGCATCGAAGTCGCCGGCGACCAGGTCGCAGATCTTACCCTTGCCCTCATCGCCCCACTGGGCACCGACCAAAACGGTTGACGGCATGTTTACTCCTTACATTCATGGACTGTCTACGCGCCACGCCGGCACGCAGAAGCACAAAACATTCCCAGTATACCCGTGCAACGGGCGCCTGTCCTACTCCTCGGCATGTGCCCCATCAAGCTCATAGAACTTGGTGGATGCCGGCAGGAACATCAGGTCGACGTCGCCGATCGGGCCCGAACGGTTCTTGGCCACGACGATACGCGTAATGCCCTCGTCGGGTCGATCGTCGCGCGAGGCTTCGGCCTCGTCGGCGGAGCGGTCCAAGAACATAACGATATCGGCGTCCTGCTCGATGGAGCCCGATTCACGAAGGTCGGAAAGCTGCGGGCGCTTGCCGGTACGGGATTCGACCTGACGCGAGAGCTGCGATAGCGCGATGAGCGGGATCTTGAGCTCCTTGGCCATGATCTTCAGACCACGCGACATCTCGGAGACCTCGACGGTACGGCTCTCGGAGCGGCGTCCCGGCGGAGGACTCACCAGCTGCAGGTAGTCCAGGATGATGATGGCCTTCTCCTTGTTGTGGAGCATGCGGCGGCTCTTGGCGCGAATCTCGGTCACCGTGGTGCCGGGCGTATCGTCAATCAGAATATCGAGCTTGGACAAGGTCTGCGTGGCCTCGTTGATATTGGCCCACTGCTCGGGGCTAATGCGGCCCATGCGGAAGTCACTGATCGAGATCATGGCGTAGGCGCAAATCAGACGCTGGGCAATTTCCTTGCCCGACATCTCCAGAGAGAAGAAGCCGACGGTATAACCGGCAGCGGCAGCGTTGAGCGCCAGATTCAGGGCGAACGACGTCTTACCCACAGCAGGGCGGGCGCCGATGATGATGAGCTGGCCCTCGCGAAAACCCATGAGCATGCGGTCGAGTGACGGAAAGCCGGTGGGCACGCCCGCCGCCTGACCACCGGCCTGGCACACTTCCTCGGCCTCGTTATAGGCTTCGACCATAAACTCAGTCAACGTCTTGTAGCTCGACTTGACCTCGCGCGCCGTAACCTTGAGCAACTTGCTCTCGGCCAGCTCCACGACCTCTTTGGTATCGGTGGGGGCGTTATATGCCAGCGCGTTGATCTCGTTGGTGGCGCCGATCAACTCACGCAGCATCGAATCGCGGCGAACGATAGCGGCATGATGCTGCCAGTTCACGAGCGACAGAGTCTGACCCATCAGCTCCAAAATGTACGCCTCGCCGCCCACGGCATCAAGCTTGTTGATGCTTCGCAGGTAATCGATCAGCGAGATGGAGTCGATGGGAATGCGGCTGTTGTACATATCGACCATCGCGGTATAGATGGTCTTATGAATGGGCCGGTAGAAGTCATCGGGCTGCAGCTCGACCTGGGCCTCTTCGACTACCTCGGGCGATAGCAGCATAGCGGCCAGTACATTGGCCTCTGCATCTTGGTTTTGGGGAAGACCCAACTTTGAGCCGCGGTCCTCAACCGTCAGCCCGGTCTCCCTATCGTCGTATGCCATGAGCATCCTCATTCATATCGCTTGCGAGCATCCATAGTATCAGCCACGGTCCCAAAACGCGCCGCGCGCCGCCAATCATCACCGAACCAAACGGATGAACGGTCCTGTGTATAGGACTTCGACGCAACGTTCACCATGACACTCACTCAGCGCAAATAAAACAAAAGGGCGCCCTGGTTTCCCAGAGCGCCCTTCTTAGAACAAGATTGTTGCGTTGCAGCAAATGCTACTCGGCAGCAGCCTCAGTCTCGACCTCGGCGGTCTCGGCCTCGGCGACCTCAGCGGCCTCCTCGACCTCAGCCTCGGCAGCGAGCTCCTCGGCGGTAACGCCGACGAGAACGACAACCTCGGCCTTGATCTCGCGGTACAGCGAGATGGCAACGGTGTGGGCACCGGCAACCTTGATGGGCTTACCGAGCTCGACGCGCTTGCGGTCGATGTCCATACCGAGCTGAGCCTTGATGGCGTCAGCGATCATAGCGGCGGTAACGGAGCCAAAGAGGATGCCCTCGTCGCCGACCTTGACGTCAACGGTGACCGTCTTGCCCTCGAAGGCAGCCTTGGTCTCGTTGGCGGTAGCCAGGCGGACGGCCTCGCGCTTGGCGATGTTGTTGCGACGCTCGTCAAGCTGCTTGAGGTTGCCCTTGGTGGCGGCAACAGCGAGCTTCTTGGGGAACAGGAAGTTCTCAGCGTAACCCTGAGCGACCTCTACGACGTCACCCTCGCCGCCCTTGCCCTTGATCTCATCGAGAAGAATAACCTTCATGATGCGTCTCCCTTCTTAGCCGCGGTCGCGGTTGCCACGAGAGGAAACCACGGGGACGGTGTACGGCAGGAGAGCCATCTCGCGGGCGCGCTTGATGGCGTTGGCGATGTCATGCTGATGCTGCGTGCAAGCGCCAGTGACGCGACGGGGCTTGATCTTGCCACGATCGGTCATGTACTTACGGAGAAGCTGAGTGTCCTTATAGTCGATGAACTCAGTGTTCTCCTTGCAGAACTGGCAGTACTTACGACGCGGCTGACGTGCAGAAAAATCATTAGCCATGTCAAAATACCTTTCATTTGGCAACTTCGGCGAACCGAAGCCGCCTCTCACTCAAAAATAGGTGAACAACCCTTAGAACGGGATGTCCTCATCGTAGACGTCGACCGCGGGCGGCGTAGCCACCGGTGCGGCAGGACGTGCTGCAGGCGCGGGAGCTGCGGGGGCATAACCGCCCTGATCGTAGCCACCCTGGCCACCACGGGAGCTCATAAACTCGATCTCATCGACGATGACCTCAAGCTTGCTCCGGCGCTGGCCGTCGCGCTCCCAAGAGCTGTAGCGCAGCTTGCCCTCGATCGCGACCTTGTTTCCCTTTGCCAGGAAACGGCTCACGGCCTCGGCGCGGGTGCCGAACATAGTGCAGTCGACAAAGTTGGGATAGTCCTCCCACTCGCCAGTCTGCGCGTTACGGCGACGATCGTTGACGGCGACGCCAAAGGACAGAACCTGTGTTCCGCCGGCGGTGGCGCGCAGCTCGGGATCGCGGGTGAGGTTACCGGTGATGTTCACTCGATTGATGCTCATAACTCACTACTTCCTCTTGGGGCACAAGCCCAGTCCAAAACGACAGTCTTACTCCTGGTCGTCGCGACGGACGATCATGTGGCGGACCACAGCGTCGGTGATGCGCAGGATGCGATCAAGCTCGGCGATCTGGGTAGGATCTGCGTGGAAGTTGATGAGGGTGTAGTCACCATCGGTGAGGTCGTTGATCTCGTAGGCGAGCTTGCGCTTGCCCCAGTCGTCAACGGAGTCGACCTTGCCAGCGCCCTCAGCGATCGTGGTATCGATACGCTTCATAACAGCGAGACGAGTCTCGGGGTCGAGCGACGGGTCAACAAAGAACAGCAGTTCATAAGCCTTCATATTGTCACCTCCTCTGGGCAAATGTGGCTTCAGGTCGTGAAGGTGCGCCTGAAGCAGGAAAAGACTTGGTAATAATATCTTTCAACCTCCTAGGCCGCAAGAATATGCAGCTACAACCTCATGACCTCCACATATGCCCATACTCGCACGACGTTTCATGCGTCTTCCAACCAAATGCTGACCAAGTGCTTGACGGATTTGTGGACAAGATACGACGCCGCGGGGACAAGCTGAGCCAAGCCACAGGTCAACGGGCACAAGGCTGTGGTCGCAAAATGCATACCAGTGGTCCACAGCGCCACCCAAAGATTTTTAAATTCATTGCCAAGTCGCTTATGAATACCCCTTTTGAACAATTGAGTTAATCAACCACGCTGGTCGGAAGCCGTTTTTTGGCACCTCAAACCCCACTGCAACGACAAGCGCGGCCAAGCGTTTTAAAAAATGCCAACTTTTCTGTTTGCACTTTGCGGTTCCTCGTGTATACTGACTTTCGCATTTAACGGAGAGTTGTCCGAGTGGCCGAAGGAGCACGATTGGAAATCGTGTAGGCGTCAAAAGCGTCTCCAGGGTTCAAATCCCTGACTCTCCGCCAGTTAATTCCAAAGCAGGCCTTAGTGCCTGCTTTGTTTTTACCCCACGCGGAGGGGTGGCAGAGTGGTTGAATGCGGCGGTCTCGAAAACCGTTTGGCCTGTATAAGGTCACGAGGGTTCGAATCCCTCCTCCTCCGCCATTTAGGTTGAGAAAGCTCCCGAAAACGGGGGCTTTTTTGTTTTGAGTCCCTAACGGGCAAATACGGAGGAGGAGGGATTCGAACCCGCCCCCCTCAAAAACATGTACGTGACCCTCCAAAACCGACATTTTTCGACATCTTTGGAGGGTGACGTACATGTTTTGGATCCCAGGCCTTCCAGCAATGCCACGCCCGTACCCAGTCCCGACCGTTTGCCGAGCAATAGGGTCGCAATCGGCGCCGAACATGTACTATGTACGGGCATTGTCCAAACCCGTAACTCAAAGGACCCCATCTTGCCCGTCGTCGCCGCTATAACCGTTACCTCACATGCCTCGGATGCCATGGTCGCTATCCCATTTTGGCTCGAGATGTTCGCCGTTGTCGCCGCATCGATCTCGGGTGTGCTGGTTGCGCGCGAACACAAGCTCGACCTGGTGGGCGCGGTCGCACTCGCGGTAGTCTGCGGTCTGGGCGGCGGTCTTTTGCGCGACATGACACTCCAGGTCGGCAACGTCTACATCCTCAACCAGCCAATGGCGCTGCCGCTCTCCATCGCCACGGCGGCCATCATTTACATCTTCCCGGCAATCGTCGATAAGCCCGACAAACTCATCCCCCTGCTCGACATCATCTCGGTCGGCATCTATGCGGCAACCGGCGCAGACAAGGCACTGGTCTACGGATTTGCACCCGTCGTTTGCATCATGATGGGCTTCTTCACCGCGGTGGGCGGCGGCATGCTGCGCGACGGCTTTATGGGCGTGGTTCCGGGCATTTTCCAACGCACCAACTTTTATGCCATCGCGGCCATCGCCGGATCGGCAAGCTATGTAAGCCTCGTCATGAGTGGCTTGGTCAGCAATGTCGCCGCGCTGGTCGTATGCGTTATCGTGACCATGGGTCTGCGCTGGCTCTCGCTGCGCTTTGACATCAAAAGCCCCACCGAAGAAGACATCGCGCACTTTTTACATCGCAAAAAGTAGATAGCACGGCACGACCCTTCGAAATGCAACCGAGAGGTTCTTTTAGAGCGCTCGCACGTTGGGTACCCTGTTAGATATATGCCGAGTATCTAACGAAGGATTCACTATGCCTTGCAACCTAGAACCGTCGACCAAGCGCCACAAAGCGCAGGCCCGCATCGCCCTCCTATTCGTACTGATTGCTCTTGCGCTGACCGTACTTCCCACGGCGTCGTTCGCCGGCACAGACACCGCGGGCAACGTACTCGCAACCGAAGCTGACTCAAATCCGTCTGGTGCCGAGGGCGACCTGTACTGGGCTGGCCAAAGCCTTAACCTGGACGATGCCTCCATCGGCCGCGATATTATCGCGGCAGGCAACAGCCTATCGATTCGCGACTGCACCGTAGGCGGAGCCGTTCGCCTGGCGGCGCGCACCATCGATATCTCCAAAACCGCAATCGATGGCAGCGTGACCGTTGCCGGCCAGCATGTCGTGCTCAATTCCGACAGCACCACCAACTGTTTCTATGCGATAGGCGAGACGGTTGCCCTGCGCGGCTCTACCAAGTCGGCAGCGCTTGCGGGCGATACGGTGACTATCGATGGCACCGTCGAGGGCGATGTCGAGGTTTGGGCCGATAAGCTCATCCTGGGCAAGAACGCCCACATCACCGGCACCGTGAACGCGCACGTCTCCGAGGACCCCGAGCGCGCCGCGGGAGCCGAGGTCGGCGCGCTCAAGATCGACCGCACCGAGAGCGAGGATACTTCCACCGTTAACGATGTCATCGGCGGTATCGTCGCCGCGGCACTCTCGGCCTGCTTTGTCGCCCTACTGCTCGAACTCGTCTTTCCGCGCGTAACCGCCAGCGCCGCCGGCATGCTCCACCAGCGCCCCATGCCCCTGTGGGTGAGCGGTCTTCTGGGCACGATTGCTATCGTCCCCGCCGTCCTACTGCTAATTATCTCTATCGCTGGTCTGTCGCTTGCCGGAGCCCTCATGTGCGGTGTTATTGGCATCGCGCTGGTGTCGAGTGCCTTTGCAGGGTGCGCGATCGCGCGCATGGTCGGACACAGCCAGAACCGCTACGCCATGGCGGCCGCCGGCGGCGTGATCGCAGGTGCACTTACGGCAATCCCCCTCGTAGGCGATTTCATCAGCGGCGTGGCCTTTGTCTTCACGCTCGGCTATGTTATCCAGATCATCTGGCGCAACGCTCACCTCAAGTCGCAACAGCCGGCTAATACGCCGGAACTCCCCACCGCCTAGCTGCCAACCACCACAAAGGGGACAGGCACCTTTGTGGTGGTGCAAGCGAACCTGTCCCCCTTGCACCAAAAAGGGCGCCGACCATTGCGGTCGGCGCCCTTTCTTGTTAGTCGCTATAAAGCTTAGCGCTTATTTGTTGACCTGACCGGCGCGGACGGCGGCCTTCTTGCGGTCGGTGGCATTGAGCAGACGCTTGCGCAGGCGGATGTTCTTGGGAGTGATCTCCACCAGCTCGTCGTCGGCGATGTACTCCAGCGCCTCCTCCAGCGAGAAGGTGCGGGGCGGCACCAGCTGGACGGAGATATCGGAGGTCGAGGAGCGCTGGTTGCCCAGGTTCTTGGTACGGGCGATGTTGACGACCATGTCGCCGGCCTTGCTGCGCTCGCCCACGATCATGCCCTCGTAGCATTCGGTACCCGGCTCAACAAACAGCTGGCCGCGCTCCTGCAGCGTGCCCAGAGCGTAGGCAACGGCTTTCTCGGTGGTCATGGAGATCATGGCGCCGTTCTGGCGGTTGCCGATCTCGCCGGCATAGGGGCCGTACTCCAGGAAGGTGTGGTAGAACACGCCCTCGCCGTGAGTGACGTTCATGATGCGGTTCTTAAGACCCATGATGCCGCGGGTCGGGATCTTAAACTCGAGGTGCGTCACGATACCCGAGGTATCCATGCTCGTCATGATGCCGCCGGAGGTGCCGAAGACCTCAACGACCTTGCCCGAATACTCGTCCGGGCACTCGACGACGGCCTGCTCGACGGGCTCCATCTTATTGCCGTTCTCGTCCTTCTTAAACAGAACGCGGGGACGGCCGACCTGGAACTCAAAGCCCTCGCGACGCATGGACTCCATCAGGACGGACAGGTGCAGAATGCCGCGGCCCGAGACCTCGACGCCGCTCTTGTCCTCGAGCTCCTCGATCTTCATGGTCACGTTGTTCTCGGCCTCGTTGAACAGGCGCTCCTTGAGCTGACGGGCACCCACGATGTCGCCGTCGCGGCCGACGAGCGGGGAGGTCGAAGCCTCAAAGACGATGGACAGGGTCGGCGGGTCGATCTCGATGGGTTCGAGCTCAACGGGGTTCTCGGGATCGGTGTAGACATCGCCGATATCGGTGCGGTCGATGCCCACGACGGCGGCGATATCACCGGCGCCGACTTCCTGGCACTCGGTGCGACCCAGGTAGTCGAAAGTAAAGAGCTGCTTGACGGTAGCGGTAGCGCTGGAACCGTCGTTCTTGACGACCAGGATCTGATCGCCCTGGTGAATGGTGCCGGAGTACACGCGACCGATACCGATGCGGCCAACGAAGTTGGAGTGGTCGATGGTCACACACTGCATGGCCAGCGGGGCGTTCTCGTCAACCTCGGGCGCGGGCATGTCGTCGATGATCATATCGAGCAGCGGATACATGTCCATGTTGCCGTCGTTGGGGTCAAGGCGGGCAAAGCCATTCATGGCGCTGGCGTAGACCACGTGCTCCATGGCAAACTCAAGCTGGTCGTCGGTGGCGCCCAGGTCGGCCATCAGGTCCAGGCAGTCGTTGTAGGCCTTCTCGGGGTTGGCGCCCGGACGGTCGATCTTGTTGATGACGATCATGATCTTGAGGCCGGTGTCGATGGCGTGACGCAGCACGAAGCGGGTCTGGGGCATGGGGCCCTCAAAGGCATCGACCAGCAGCAGGGCGCCGTCGGCCATACGCAGCACGCGCTCGACCTCGCCGCCAAAGTCAGCGTGGCCCGGGGTGTCGATGACGTTGATCTTAACGTCCTTGTACTCGATAGAGATGTTCTTGGCGAGAATCGTAATGCCGCGCTCGCGCTCCTGGTCGTTAGAATCCAGGACGCGGTCCTCGACCTGCTGGTTGGCACGGAAGGCGTCCGTGGCACGCAGGAGCTTGTCGACCATCGTCGTCTTGCCGTGGTCGACGTGAGCGATGATGGCGATGTTCCTCAGATTGTCTACGCGCATGTAGTTCCCCTATCTTCTATCTATATACAACCGGCACGCGTATGCGACCCGCCCAGTAACACAACGCTCGGCGGGAATTTTGAGCCTTTTACCGAAAACTCGTTTATTTTAGCGATTTTAGATAAGAGGGGTTTCCTCGCCTGCAGGTTCAGGGTCGCTCCACATAAAACCATCGCCGGCGCCCACACCCTCGTACAGTACATATGCCGAAAAGCCGCTCTCGAGCGTCGTCTCAAAGAAACTCACAAGCAGGGCGTCATGGTAGCCGCCATCAATTTCGACACAACCGGTGTAGCCGATGGCGTAACGGGCGATGCGACCTAGGCCCTCGTCCTTAAGGCCCATCTTGTGCTCGGAGATAAAGTTGGTGGCAGCCTCGAGGCATGCCTCCTCGCCGTCCTCGTCGAGTGCCGCCAGATAGCGGTTGGACGCGGCGTCTTCGATCGCAACGACAACGCCGGGGTTCTCACCAGCGGCCAGGTCGTCTAAAAATGCCCCGATGAGGTCGCACACCATGGCGTCGAGCTCGGCGGAGACGTTTCCGGCGTCCTGCATATCCTGTGCCATTTTTAGACCTTCCCATCGAGTCCGGCGTCGTTACATCTCTTGTGCCTCGGCAGCGATCTCGGCGGCGGCGTCGCGGGCGCGCATCATATCGGCGGCGCGCTTATCGAGTACCTTAATCTGGTTGGTCAGCATCACGGCATCGACCACGCCCCAAATGACCAAGCCCGTCGAAATCGAAAACCCAAGCGCACCAACTGTACCACGAAGGCGCGATGAGATTGCCGCGACAAGGGCGGAGACGGCAACCATCTTGATAAAGGAGGCACGGCGTTCGCGAAGCGTGCGGGCCTGCGTCACATAGGCGATGCGTGCGGCCTCGGATGCCTCCGAGCGCATCTGGGCCTCGCGGGCAATGGCGGCGGCCTCGGCCGAGACGCCACGCTCCATCAGTGCACACTCCGTCTCATGGCTACCCGTCATTTAAAAATCATCGGGCGAGAGCGTATGGACGAACTCGTCGAACTTCTCAAATTCCTGCTCGTCATCGATTTCCTCGGCAACCGGAGAGACGGTCCCCAGGCGGTTCATGATGTCGTCCTCCACAAACATGGGAGCATTGCTGCGCACGGCAAGGGCAATGGCATCACTGGGGCGGGCGTCGATCTTGCGCTCGTCACCATCGGCCAGTACGACGATCGTCGCGTAGAACACCGGCGGCTCGGCGCGAACGATCTCAATGCGCTCGAGCTTGGCGCCCAGGGCGTCAACGGTATCGAGCAGCAGGTCATGGGTGATCGGGCGCTCGGCGCGGCCGCTATCGATGCCGCGGCTAATGGCAGCAGCTTCAAACGAACCAGTCTGAATGGAAAGAGAACGAAGTGGCGCGGGCGAGTCCGATTTGCTGCAGCGCTCGCGAAGCACGATAAGCGATGGCACGGGACCGGCGGCCATGACGATGGTCTCTATGTCGACACGAACCATGGAACACCTCCGGTACGTAGCGGTTAACACGCGGCAGCCCGCCGCATTGAATAGCTATACTACCCAATCTTTCGCACAGCACACAAAACCAAAATGAGATTTATCGCAGACAAGAAAAAAGCCCCGAGGCAACGCCCCAGGGCTCTTCACAGTTTTGATGGTGGACCTGACAAGATTCGAACTTGTGACCTCCCGGTTATCAGCCGGACGCTCTAACCAACTGAGCTACAGGTCCATCATGGTGGAGGTTAGGGGGATCGAACCCCTGACCTCAGGCTTGCAAAGCCCGCGCTCTCCCAGCTGAGCTAAACCCCCACGGAGACAGTAATAAACACCCCAGCGGCGACTCGGCTCTCGCTGGGGTGTTTATTGCGAAAGAAAGTGGTGGACCTGACAAGATTCGAACTTGTGACCTCCCGGTTATCAGCCGGACGCTCTAACCAACTGAGCTACAGGTCCATCGCGCAAGGGATATATTAGACGAGTCGTTACGCGCGCGTCAACAACTTTTTTGAAAATCTTTGGGAGGGGTTCGCCCCGGCCGCGCGGCGGCATATGAAGTCGCCTGCTCGGACAGTCCTGACTCGTACGGAGAGCACATTAAGTGCTCTCCGGCTCGTGCGGAACTCGCGATCGACTTCATATGCCGCCGCGCGGCCGGGGCGAACGCGGGTCCAAGGTTGTCAAAAAAGCGGTCGGCGCGCAGTGCGCCGACCGCCGATATATGGGATCTGATAATTTTTTACCAGCTAGGGCCTCTTACTCGTCTAGGAGATCTTCTGGCATGTCGTTGCCGTCGCCTAGATCGACAGGGGCTTCTTCGGGGGCAGAGTCGTCTTCTGTAGCTTCGCCTTCGGGCTTCTCTTTGGCGGCCGTCATGCGGGCTACGGCGCAAATGCGGTCGTTGTCGTCGACGGTCATCATCTTGACGCCCTGGGTGGCGCGGCCGGTCTGGCTGATCTCGTCTGTCTTGACGCGAATGACCGTCGCGCCCTCTGTCACGATGAACAGCTCGTGCTGCGGGCCCACCGTCTTCATGGCCGCGAGGTTACCCTTACGCTCGGTCATTTGGATGGTGTAGACACCCTGGCCGCCGCGATTCTGCTCCGGGTAGTCCGCAACCGGCGTGCGCTTGCCGTAGCCGCGCTCGGTGATGACAAACAGGTCACCATTGCCGTTGGTAACCTCCATACCCAAAACGCCCACGCCGTCTTTCATGCTAATACCGCGAACGCCGCTGGTGTCGCGTCCCGTGGCGCGAACTTGGTCCTCGGGGAACATAATCGCCTTGCCCGCAGTGGTGGCCAGGATGATCTTGTCGCCCTCGCGCACACGGCGCACGGCGAGCAGCGCGTCGTCGTCCCTCAGGTTGATGGCGATCAGACCATCACGGCGGCTACGGTCGTAGGCGCTCATCACGGTCTTCTTGACCATGCCGCTCTTGGTGGCAAACATCAGGTACTCGTCGGCGGGGAACTCGCGACAGCTGATGACGCTCGCGATCTTCTCGCCTTCCTCAAAGGGCAGCAGGTTGACGATCGCGGTACCGCGCGCCTGGCGCGTACCGACCGGCAGCTCGTGCACCTTGAGGCGGTAGACCCTGCCCTTGCTCGAGAAGAACAGCACGTACTCGTGCGTGGATGCGATAAACATCTCGTCGATGACGTCATCCTCTTTAAGGTTGACGCCCGACACGCCCTTGCCGCCGCGCTTCTGAGCACGGTAGGCAGCTACCGGGATACGCTTCACGTAGCCGGTGTGGGTAATGGTCACAACCATGTCCTCGTCGGCAATGAGGTCCTCGACATCCAGGTCCTTCTCGACATGGCTGATCTCGGTGCGGCGTTTGTCGCCAAACTTCTTCGAGATCTCGCGCATCTCCTCCTTGATGACGCCCAGGATCTTCTCCTCATGCGCCAGCAGGTCCTCGTAGTAGGCGATGGCGCGGCGCAGGCCGTCCAGCTCTTCCTGGATCTTGTCGCGCTCCAGGCCGGTCAGGCGGCGCAGCTTCATCTCGAGGATGGCCGTGGTCTGCTCGGGCGTAAAGCCAAAGCGCTCGATCAGGCGGCTGCTGGCCTCGGAGTCGGTCTGCGAGGAGCGGATAATGCTGATGACCTCGTCGATATGGTCGAGAGCCATCAAGTAGCCCTCGAGGATATGGGCGCGCGCCTGGGCCTTCTTAAGGTCGAAGCGGGTGCGGCGGGTGACGACGTCGACCTGGTGGTCGATGTAGTGCTGCAGCATCTCGCGCAGGCTCAGGCATTTTGGAACGCCGTTGACGAGCGCCAGGTTGTTGGCGCCAAAGGTCGTCTGCAGCGAGGTGTACTTATACAGGTTGTTGAGCACGACCTGCGGGATGACGCCCTTCTTGAGCTCGATGACCAGACGGATACCCTTCTGGTTGGACTCGTCGCGCATGTCCGAGATACCCTCGATGCGCTTGTCGTTCACGAGCTGGGCGATCTTCTCCTGCAGGGTGCCCTTGTTGACCATGTAAGGGATCTCGGTAAAGACCAGGCGGCTGCGGCCGGTCTTGGTGGATTCCACGTGGGCCTTGGCGCGCACGGTGATGGAGCCGCGACCGGTCTCGTAGCTCTGCTTAATGCCGGCACTGCCCATGATGATGGCGCCGGTGGGGAAGTCCGGACCGGGCATGATCTGCATAAGCTCATCGACGGTGGCATCGGGATTGTCGATCAGGTAGCAGGTGGCCTCGATCGCCTCGGTGAGGTTGTGCGGAGCGATATTGGTGGCCATGCCGACGGCGATGCCCTGGCTGCCGTTGACCAGCAGGTTGGGAAAGCGTGCGGGCAGCGCCACGGGCTCGGCGAGCGACTCGTCGTAGTTGGGCTGCCAGTCGACGGTATCCTTTTGCAGGTCGCGCAGCAGCTCCATGGCGGGCTTTGCCAGGCGGCTCTCGGTATAACGCATAGCCGCCGCGCCGTCGCCATCGATGTTGCCGAAGTTGCCGTGGCCATCGATGAGCGGTGTGCGCATGGAGAACCACTGCGCCAGACGAACCATGGCCTCGTAGACCGCGAAGTCACCGTGCGGATGGTACTTGCCGATAACTTCGCCGACCGTCCAGGCCGACTTCTTATGCGGGCGGTTGGGGTAGATGCCGCTCTCGTTCATGGCATACAGGATGCGGCGGTGCACCGGCTTTAGGCCGTCGCGCACGTCCGGCAGGGCGCGCGCCGTGATGACCGACATCGAGTACTCGATGAACGACTGCTTCATCTCGCGGCCGAACTCCGAAATCTGGAGCTGACCGCCGTTGATATCCTCGCCGGCCGAGGCGCCACGATCGACCGCACCGAAGCTCTCCTCGAGCTCGGCGTCGTCATCCTCATCCTCTTCATCCTCGGCGTCGGGGTTATAGGAATCCGGATCGCCGTCCTCGCCCTGCTCAGCGCGGGCGAGCAGGCGCTTCAGATCATCGGGCATGCCGGCGTCGCCAGCCTCGTCCATACCCTCGTTGTTGTTGATATCGTCTGCCACGTTACCTCCTCTTAAGCGTCAAGGAATCGAGCATCATGCGCATGCTTTTCAATGTACTCGCGGCGATAGCCGACCTCGGAACCCATGAGCTCGCGCACGGCGCGGTCCGCCACCACGGCGTCCTCGATCGACACGCGCTGCAGGATACGGGTCTTGGGGTCCATCGTCGTCGAGGCAAGCTGCTTGGGGTCCATCTCGCCCAGGCCCTTGTAGCGCTGAACGGTATAGCCCTTGCGCTTCTTGGTGATCTTGCCGTCCTTGGCCTTGCCGTCCTCGTCGTTGTCGTCGGGGTTCAGGCCCAGGCTCTGAATGGTATCTCGCAGAATCTCGTCTTCGGGCTGGCGGCCGTTGGGATACACGTAATGGATCTTGTTGCGTACCTTAATGCCAAAGATGGGCGGGCAGGCAACATAGACATAGCCGGCATCGATCAGCGGGCGCATGTACTTGTAGAAGAACGTCAGCAGCAAGATGCGGATATGCGCGCCGTCAACGTCTGCATCGGTCATGATGATGATCTTGTGGTAGCGCGCCCTGCTGATATCGAAGTCGCCGCCGTCGCCGGCGCTCGTCGTGACGCCACAGCCGATCGCGGTAATCAGGGATTGGATGGTGTCGCTCGAGAACGCGCGGTGATCGCCTACGCGCTCGACGTTCAGAATCTTGCCGCGCAGGGGCAGAATCGCCTGGATGTCTCGGCGACGGCCGTCCTTGGCCGAACCGCCTGCCGAGTCGCCCTCTACGATAAAGAGCTCGGTCAGCTCGGCATCGCGCACCGAGCAGTCGGCGAGCTTGCCGGGCAGCGACGCCGTCTCGAGCAGACTTTTGCGACGGGTCGCCTCGCGCGCCTTGCGGGCGGCGTTGCGGGCCTTGCAGGCCTGCTGGGCCTTCTTGACGATCTCGCGGGCGGGCTTGGGGTGCTCCTCCAGATAATCGGTCAGTCCATCGGTCACGATCTTGAGCGTGAGCGCGCGCATGTAGGAACTGCCGAGCTTCGCCTTGGTCTGGCCCTCAAACTGTGGATCGGGCAGTTTGACCGATATAACGGCCGAAAGACCCTCGCGCACGTCGTCACCGCTCAGGTTAGCATCCTTCTCCTTGAGCAGGTTCTGCTTGCGGGCGTAATCGTTGATCACGCGGGTGAGGGCGGTGCGGAAGCCCTCGAGATGCATGCCGCCCTCGGGGGTGTAGATGTCGTTGGCAAACGACATGACGTTCTCGCCATAGCCGGCATTCCACTGCAGGGACACCTCGACCTCGCCCATCTTGGTCACGGGCGCATCCGGATCCGACTTGCCCTCGATATAGATGGGCTCCTTGAAGGCCTCGGGAACGTCTTTGCCGTCGTTGAGGAACTTGACGAAGTCGATGATGCCGCCCTCGTAGCAGAACTCCTCCACGTGGGGAGTCGCCTCGCGCTCGTCGGTCAGCACAATCTTTAGATTCTTATTGAGGAACGCCGTCTCTTGCAGACGGTTGTGCAGCGTATCGAAATCGTAGACACAGGTCTCGAAAATCTCGTCGTCGGGCCAGAAGCTGACGGTGGTACCCGTCGAATCCGAGGTGCCCACGACCTCCATCTTCTTGACGGTCTTGCCGCGCGAGAACTCCATCTCGTAGACGCTGCCATCACGGCGCACCTGCACGACCACGCGCTTGGACAGCGCGTTGACGACGGAGATGCCCACGCCGTGCAGTCCACCCGAGACCTTGTAGGCCGAGTTATCGAACTTACCGCCGGCGTGCAGGATCGTCATAACGACCTCGAGCGTCGGGATCTTTTTGATGGGATGCTCGTCGACGGGGATGCCTCGCCCGTTGTCGACGACCGTGATGGAGTTGTCGGCGTGGACCGTCACGTGAATCTCGGTGCAGAAACCGGCCATGGCCTCGTCAACGGAGTTGTCAACGATCTCCCACACCAGGTGATGCAGGCCGCTGGCGCTCGTCGAGCCGATATACATGCCCGGGCGCTTACGAACGGCCTCGAGACCTTCGAGAATCTTAATCTCGCCGCCATCGTAATCGTTTTCGTTTGCCACACGTCCTCCTTCAGCTAAGAAAATGTGTACAGCCTTACTAGTTTATCGTAAAAAAATACCCTCGGGAGCGAGGGTATTTGGCTCTACAAGGCCACCAGATGCGATTTAAGGCTCTTTCTTGCTTTGCACGCCCTTGGCCCACTCGGCACTGGCTCTCATGGCATTCTCGAGGGCCTCGCGCAGTTTTTGGTCTTCGATGGGCGCCACTTGGCGCTCGATCTCGCCGCGTTCGGCTTCGTTTAGATCGGCGTGCGGAACCGGCGGGCGCTCGGTCACGGCCGGGCGCAGGCGCTCCTTGGCAGCCGGCGGCGTGTGACCGGGCGCGGTCGTTTTGAACACCAGACCGTCCACATGCGCGCCGGCCCGCTCCATGCGCGCCCGGATGATCTCGCGCAGCAGCGTCATCTCCTGCGTCCACGAGGGCGAATCGAGATACACCAGCAGCTCATTGGTCTCGGGTAGGTAGCGCAGGCCCGTCACGTGGCGTCCCTCGCGCGTGCCCGAGCACACCGCATTCCAGGCACGATAAACCGCGCGCGACTCCTCGGCAGCCTCCATTTGCGCGCGGCGCTCAGGTGTCGCGGCCGCCAGGATGCGCTGACGCTCGGCATCCAAAAAGCCGCCAAAGGCAACCGTTCCGTTCTCGCGCTCGTAATTAGCACGCCTCACCCATGCTCACCACCTTGGCTCGTTCAAGCAGGTCATCAGTAAAGTACCCCAAGTTGGTGGTGGTTATGACCGTCTGGATGTCATCACCGATCAGCTGCAGAAAAGCGCCTCGGCGCCCGGCATCGAGCTCGCTCATCACGTCGTCCAACAGCAGCAGCGGCGCTGTGCCCAGGATATCGCGCGCCACGGCCACTTCTGCCACCTTCCAGGCAAGCACCAGCGTTCGCTGCTGGCCCTGGCTGGCAAATGAACGGGCCGATCGGCCCGCGACGGAAAACTCAATCTCGTCGCGATGCGGACCCACAAGCGTCACGCCGCGGCGCATCTCCTCATCGGCACGTTCATCGAGGGCCGCGAGCATATGCTCGTACGCCCAGTCCTTAAGTTCCTCGCGCCCCTCGGCTTGAGGCAAATCCCCCAGTGTGGACACATAGGACACGCCCGCGTCCTCGCCGGATGCCACCTGCCCATACGCGGCGCGCACATGGCCCGCCAGTCGGTCGAGCAGGGCCAAACGATGCACGAGCAGGGCGGACCCGGCGCGGGCGATGGAGTCGTTCCATGCGCCGAGCATCTCGCGGCAGCACCAGGTCTCCTTGAGCAGGGCGTTGCGCTGCGCCACGCAGCGCCCGTAGGTGCTCGCCAAGTCGGCGTAACGAGCGCTCAGCTGAACGCCAAAGTCGTCGAGGGCGGCCCGGCGCACGCTGGCACCGCGCTTGACCATATCCAGATGATCGGGGCAAAACAGCACGCTCGGCAAAACCCCGCGCACGCCGGCGGCGGAGCATCTCTTGCCGTTACGGCTAAACGAGCGCTTGCCGTCCTCAACGCCCAGCCCCATATCGAGCACGCGGCCATCGCCCTCGAGCCTCAACTCGAGCCTGCACGAGCCCGTGCCGTCGTGCACGAGCTCGGCTGCGGTGGGATGCCTAAACGAGGCGCCGCTCGTCAAAAGCTGCAGCGCCTCTATGAGGTTGGTCTTTCCCGCCGCGTTGGGCCCCGCAAGCACCGTCACGCCCTCGTCCAGGTCAAGACGGTAGCTGTCGAAACTGCGGTAGCGCGCGACGGAAAGGTTGCGGGCAAACATGGTCATGGCGCAGCGCTAGATGCGAACCGGCATGACCAGGTACAGATAGTTGATCTTGTCGTAGGACTTAAAGATACCCGCCTGCGAGTAGCTCTTGAGCTCCAGCGTGATCTCCTTCTCCTTGGACAGGGCATTGAGGCAGCCAAAGATGTAGTGGTAGTTAAAGGCGATGGTGCCCGACTCGCCCTCGGCCTCGACATCGATCGTCTCCTGTGCCAGGTCCTGGTCATTGGAGATGGAGGAAAGACCCATCTGACCGTTCTCGACATCGATCTCGAACTTGACGGCGGGGTTCGCGCTCGCGATGACCGCCACGCGCTTGAGGGCGGCATTAAAAGCCGCCACGTCGATCTTGACGCTCGTCACGCACGAATCGGGGATGAGCTGCTTGTAGTTGGGGTACACGCCTTCGATACGGCGCGACACATAGGTGGTGTTGCCGGCCTCAAAGACAACCTGGGTGTCGGTGGCGCCGATCATGATGGTCGCCTGGCTGGCCATGATGCTCAGGGCGTCGTTGAAGGCGTCGGCCGGAACGTTGAGCTCAAAAGAGCCCTCGAGCGTCGAGGTCTCGACCTGGGTGTCGCATACGGCCAGGCGGAAGGAGTCGGTTGCCACCAGGCGCACGGTGTTGTTCTCGACCTTCATGTGCACGCCTCCCAGAATGGGGCGGGCCTTATCGGTCGAAGTGACGCGCCATACGCGACCGACCATCTCGGACAGGATGTCGGTCGGGAGCTCCACCGCGCTCTCGATGGCATAGGCAGGGAACTCGGGAAAATCGTTGGCGTCGAGCGTGTTGAGGCGGAAGGAACTCTTCTCGCATCCAATCAGCACCTGACGCTCCGAGAGCTCAAAGGTAACCGGAGCGTCGGGAAGGGTCTTCGTAATGTTCGAGAGCATCTTGCAGGGAATCACCATCTCGCCCTCTTCTTCGACATGCGCGGCAATGCGATGACGAATCGAGATGGTGTAGTTAGAGGTTTGGAATTCCAAGATGCCGTCCTGCGCTTTAACGAGCACGCCCGATAGGATGGGAAGGGTAGATGCCGAAGCGACGCCTTTCATAACGACGCCGATGGCTTGCGTGAGCGAGCTTTGGCTGACGGTGAACTTCATCTTTTAATACCTTTCTATAGATATAAATATCTTAATAATAGTAATAGCACTGACGAAACTGTTGATTACTCCCAAAGACGCAGGTCGGACCCAGAAAGAGAATCGACAGCAACCTGTGTGCAACAGGGGTGGTTTTCCACGTTCAAAACCTGCGCAAAACTTTTCATCACCGCGGGTTGGGTTTTAGACACCTTATGCCCGTGGTTTCGACAAGTTTTCAACAGCTGTGTCCATTTACCTACGAGCGCAGTGTAATTTTATCGCGCAGCGACTTGAGGTCTTCGGTAACAGTCCGGTCTTCCTGGATCATCTTCTGGACCTTTTTGTAACTCGTGCTGACGGTCGAGTGGTTGCGGTTGCCAAATTCGGCGCCCACCGCCGTGGTCGTCATCTCGCACATCTCGATGGCCAGGTAGATAGCGATATGGCGTGCTTTGGCGATATTGGCGTTGCGACGCGGGCCGATGAGCTCCTCGTGCGTCACGCCGTACTGCTCTTCGATGACGGACTGAACCGTCTGGACGTTGATCTTTTTGGCCGATGTGTCAAAGTACTGGCTGGCGATGGCGTCGATATCGTCAAAGGTGAGCTCCCCGCCCTCGCGCTCGCGGTCGCCCGCCTCGCCGGCGCAGCGCTCGCAGAAGCTCTCGAGTTCGCGGATGTTGGTGCCCGAGACCTCGGCCATGTGTTTAAAGTGCTCGTCGGTCAGGTGCCCGCCGTCGCCCCCATAGGCCGCCAGCAGCGAGTCGTCGCCTGCCTCGGGAGCGGCGACGATGGTGTTCTCGTAATAGCGCTGCAAGATCTTGTATTTCATCTCGTAGCTGGGCTCTGCGACCAAGCAGAGCATGCCGGCGTTGAAGCGGCTGGTCAGACGCTCGTCCATGCTCAGGTCCTTGGGGGCGCGGTCTGCCGCGATGACGACCTTCTTGTTGTTGCGGATGAACTCGTCCATGAGCTGGAAAAAGTAGTCCACGCTCGCGCGCTTGCCGATGATGTTTTGGATGTCATCGATGATGAGCACGTCCACGCCGTGGTATGCCTGCATGATAGGGGCGTTGCTCTTCTTTTGGCGGTCGAACTCGGTCATCAGGTCGTCCAGATATGCCTGGGAGTTGGCATACTTGACCTTGATCTCGGGCGACTTCTCGGCGAGCTCGTTTTTGATGGCAAGCAGCAGGTGCGTCTTGCCCAGGCCCGATTTGCCGTAGATGAACAGTGATGTGCACGTGCCACGCTCGTCCGCGAGGGCGGCAAACTTGAGTGCCGAGCGATAGGCATGGCTGTTCTCGGGGCCGTAGACAAAGTTCTCAAAGGTAAATTTTGAGTTCGCGGCGAGCGGGGCTCCATCCGCATTCTGCTCGGCCGGTACGGTCGGTGCCGGCATGGGTGAAGCGGGGGTCGCAGCTTGCGTGGACTTAGTCGGCGCTCCGCCCTTCATCTGGTTCATCATGCGACGAAAATCATCGGCCGAGAGCGTGTTCTTGATTGCAATGCCCGAATCCGCGCCCGCCGCTGCGTCGTGAGCGATAGGCATGTGCGTGACGGGTGCGTTCGTTGACGTCGCCGCCGCGGTCGGCAACGGTGCCATGGTTTCACGGGAAACATCGCCGTGCTGGTGCTCGATTGTCGGCACGTCGCCTGCGGAGGCCGGCACCGCCGGGGAGGCAGCGGGAGCCGCGGTGGGCGCCGTCGCAGCAGCGGATTCCGCCACGGCTCCTTGCGGTGCCACGATGTCGAGCGCAATCGGTGCAAAGGCGATTTCTTCCAGATAGGCCTCAATAGTCGGCTGATGCTTTTTGAGCTGCGCGATGGCAAAGCGCGAGGGGGCCTCGATCGTGAGCGTATCTTCGGTCAGGCTTATGGCGCGCGATTGCCCCAGCATGTTGATGAGGCGTGCATCTTGGCCGTCGCGCTGGCAAAAGGCGATGGCATCCCCCAGGATGATGCTTGCTTCCTCGTCCACTGTCTCTCCCGTTCTTTAGCTCTGAGCTCGCACGCGAGCGGCGCCGAGTTCGGTCAGATGGTATTTCTGGCCATGCTTGATGACCAAGCCGGCCTGCGCCAAGTCATTGAGCGTGCGTGACCAAGTGGGGGCCGAGTTTCCAAACACCCTCGCCAGATCGGTAGCACCGCACGCTTGATTTTGCGCCAGATAGCCCAGCGCGGCGTTGCCGCGATCGCTTACGAACACGTCCGGTTGTGGCTGCGCATACTGATTTGCTGCATTAGGATACATCATTTGAGCTGCTGGTTGTTGAGAACTCTGCATCGGCGGCATTTGCTGTTGAAAACTTTGAGGCCACTGTTGGTAAGGCTGCGGAGTCATCTGCTGGGCCCAGGGGTTGTACTGCTGCTGCGGCATCTGCTGGTACGGCTGCTGATATCCCTGCTGGTACTGCTGCGGGAACTGCTGGCCATACCCCAGTGGCGGCATCTGCTGATATGGATATCCCTGTTGGTACGGCTGATAGCCCATTTGCTGGCCACCCGGTGCCCCCGTCGCCTGCTGCATTGCTGCTGCATCCTGATCCGCCAGCGGCATGGCCTCTGGCGCGTTTGGCGGCATCGACATCGATGCCGCCTGGGGCTCTTGTGTAGGAAGCATTCCGGGCTGCTGCATCTGTCCCACGGGGGGCTGCATCTGTTGCGTTGCCATGGGCTGCTGCGCAAAAGCTCCCGGCAGGGGATATGTGGGCTGCTCCGTCTCGGGCCGCACGGCAGCACCGCGTCCGCCGGCGCGCTCGATTTCCTGCACGCGCTTGGGGTTCAGGCTTACCGTGACCACGGTGCCGTTGCCCATGTTGTCCTCGATGGATACAGCGCCGCCGGCGTTTTCCAGGTACTCCTGCACCATGGGAAACCCGGCTCCGGTTCCGCGGATGTATCGCTTCATGTTGCTGTTTGCGCTGGTAACGCCAAAGTCGAACGCGCGCTCCTTGTCGTCGATCCCCGGTCCCTGGTCTGCGAATCGGATGGTGTCGCCGCCGTCTAGGATCGAGATGATGGGCTCTGCAAAGTGGGCGTGGATAAAGTTTTCGACAATCTCGCGGATAACCATGAGCGAGATGTGCCCGCCCTGTTCTTTCATGCACTGGTAGACGGTGTTGGTTGTCTCTTCCAGATAGGTGCGCACGTCCTTAGGTTCGATGACGATGACGCGCGGCGTCGACAGCATGTCGTCATAGACCGCGATGCGTGCGGCATACATGGCAGTCTGCGTTTTCGCGGCAGCTTGCTCTTCCTCGCCACGCTTTTCGCGCACGCCGTTGATGTGCTCGTTGTCGGGTGCCGGGTCTCCGGAATCGACCATGGTGTAAAAGTCGTCAGACATGCCGCTCGCAATCTTTCAAAAGGTTTCGAACAAATAGTAGCTCACCGTGCAATGTTTCTCATCTTTCGACAACTTTTCAAAACCTGTTGAAAACTTTGGAAAACGGGCGAAAAGTTCTCAACATTGCCAACATGACCTGTTGAAAACTCGATGAAATATCGTGAAAAGTTGTAATGCGGCGCAAATTTCGGTTGAGCTTATGGCGGAACCGTGTGAACTACGCAACCTTTCACCTTTGATTTCTTGACATTTGAACATTGATTTCCCTACAATCTTCAAGCTCACGTGTCTATATCTGCGTCCGCGCTCCCGCGGACACTCGAAATGCAGCAGGAGGAACTTAAGATGAAGCGTACGTATCAGCCTAATAAGCGTAAGCGTGCCAAGACCCATGGCTTCCGTGCCCGTATGGCCACCAAGGGTGGTCGTGCCGTGCTCGCCCGTCGCCGCGCCAAGGGCCGCAAGCGTCTCACTGTCTAGCAGCGATACACACATCTCGCATGAAGACTATTAAGTCTCGGCAAGATTTCGAGCATGTGTTCAGTCGGGGGCGTCGTTTCAATCACCCTCTGATTCGAATGACCATATGTGAAGCGGTTGGCGAAGGCGACTCCGGAAGGGTCGCCTTCGTTGGTGCTAAACGGCTCGGTTGTGCAGTCGTGCGCAACCGTTCTAAGCGTGTGATGCGCGAGGCCGCCCGCAGCTGCGGATTTCCCGTTGCGGGTTATGACATCATCTTGTTCGCGACTCCCAAGACGAGGATCTCCTCGCCGCAGGAGATGGACAAGGCATTGCGTTCGCTTATGAAACGCGCCGGCGTTGCCGGGGAGGAGCGATGAGCAATCACGTTTTGCGACGTGTTGCCATCGCTCCTATTCGCATATATCAACAGGTTATTTCGCCCTTATTACCTGACGCCTGCATTTACTACCCAACGTGCTCGCAATATGCCGTTCAGGCGATTGAGAAGTACGGTGTTTTGAGAGGCTGCTGGCTTGCCGTGAGGCGCATCGCTCGCTGCAATCCCCTGCACGTCGGCGGTTATGACCCTGTGCCCTAGCGGGCACTCGCTATCGGAGGAAAACTTACATGTGGGATTGGATCGTTAACATCCTTTTCGAGCTGCTCAAGCTCATCCAGACCTTTGCGGTCGACTGGGGCCTGTCCATCATCATCCTGGTGGTCATCATCCGTCTGCTGCTGACGCCGCTCATGCTCAAGTCGACCAAGTCGACAGCTCGCATGCAGGTGCTGCAGCCTAAGATGCTCGAGATTCAGGAGCGCTATGCCGACGATCCCCAGCGCCAGGCCGAGGAGATGCAGAAGTTCTACAGCGAGAACAAGTTCAACCCTATGGCTGGTTGTCTGCCGCTGTTGATCCAGATGCCTGTCCTGTTTGCCCTGTTTACGTTGCTGCGTAACCTGCCGAACTACTTTAGCGACGGTACGTTCTCGTTCTTCAACATCCTGCCCGACCTTACCACCACGCCGAGCGCTTCCTTTGCCGATGGCTTTATGGTTGCGCTGCCTGCGCTGGTTTGCCTGATTCTGTTCGCTGTCTTGACCCTGATTCCGCAGCTGTATATGTCTCGCAATCAGACTGGTCAGCAGGCCCAGAGCATGCGCATGATGGCCGTCGTCATGACCGTCATGATGCTTTGGATGGGCTGGAGCCTGCCCGTCGGCGTTCTGCTGTACTACGATGTGTCTTCTGCCTGGCAGGTTGTCCAGCAGATCTTCGTGACGCAGAAGGTTATCGACAAGGCTAAGGCCGATGAGGAGGAGCGCCTCAAGAACGCTCCGCTGCAGGTCGAGGTTACCCGCCGCGAGAAGAAGCCGCGTCCGCACAAAAAGAAGTAGTGGGATAGTATTCTTATTTAGGTACCTAACTTTTGGAGTTCGTTATGTCTGAAGAGATCGTCGAGGATATGCTTGAGGAGGTTGCCCCGCAGGTCGCGGGCGATTATCCCGAGATTGCACAGCGTTACAAGGCTGGTGAAGAGCTGACCGATGAGGAGCTCGACACCATTGCCGATGTGGCTATTTCCATTCTGCGTTCCATCCTTTCGCACTTCGATGCGGCGAACTCTCCCATCGATGAGTATGAGGGCGATGAGGGTGAGTTGATTCTGGACGTAACCGCTCCGGATCTTGCTGTTCTCATTGGCCGTCATGGACGTACCCTCGATGCTCTTCAGGTTATGTTCTCCCTGTTGGTGAGCCGCAAGCTTGGCTTTAGGTATCCGGTTGTGGTTGACGTTGAGGGCTACAAGAGCCGTCGTCAGGACAAGGTTGCCTCTATGGCTCAGTCTGCCGCCGAGCGTGCCATCCGTACTCATAAGAGTGTTTCGCTTCCGCCCATGAATGCCTATGAGCGCCGACTGGTTCATATTGCACTTCGTGGCAATGATGCCGTCGATACCCATTCTGAGGGTTCTGACCCTGATCGCCATGTGGTGATTGTTGCTCGATAATCTACTCGAGCTTATGCTAAGGGGGCGTGGTTTCCACGTCCCCTTTTTTTGTCAAAAGTTATCGATACACTGTTTTTTGTCAGAAAGGAGCTTCTGTTGTTTGTACTTACTGATCAGCAGGCTGACGAGATGCTGAGTCGTCTAACTTCCTATTGCAAAGAGTATTCCTTGAGCGTAACTGATACTGAGCTAAGGAAATGTATTCAGCATTTGGATTTGGTTCTTGAAACTAATAAGAAAACCAATCTCACCCGTATTCTTAACGTAGAAGATGCTGCGATACTTCATATCCTTGACTCACTTGTTTTGCTCCCTTATATCAATAAGGCTCCTGAGGGTGCTTTGCTCGATATGGGAACAGGTGCGGGCTTCCCTGGTATTCCATTAACGATAACTACACATCGTAAAGCTACTTATATTGACTCTGTTGGCAAGAAGGTTGATGCTGTCAATTCTTTTGTTCATGCTCTTGGATTGAAATATGGTCATGCAGTTCATGATCGCCTTGAAGAATATGCTCGAAGCCATAAGAAGCAGTTCTCTGTCGTAACGGCCCGCGCACTGGCCCCTCTACCGATCCTTGTTGAGTATGCGGCTCCGTATCTCAAAGATGGAGGGCTATTTGTTATCACCAAGGGTAATCCATCGGTTGAGGAGCTTGCTTCCGGTATGTCAGCAGCTAAGATCTGCGGCTTCACTTTGCTTCTGAATGACACAATCGATTTGCCTGAGGGCCTGGGCCATAGGGAGTTCATTGTTCTTAAGAAGAGTCATCCGGCTTCCGTTTCATTGCCTCGTGCAAATGGCATGGCTAAGAAGAATCCGCTTGCCTAGATGTTTCACGTGAAACATAATGGATACTAACAACTTGCACTGTTTCACGTGAAACATGGCGGTTGATATCGAATCGGAATGTTTCACGTGAAACATCCTCCGTTTGACAGCTTTAATACACACCAGGAGGGACCGTGGGATTTCGCGACGTTAAGCGTTCTAAGAGCGCTAAAGACACGCGTATTATTGCAATCATCAATCAAAAAGGCGGCGTCGGTAAGTCAACGACGGCTGTAAACCTTGCAGCAGCACTGGGTGAGCAGGGTCGCAAGACACTGATTGTCGATTTTGATCCGCAGGGAAACAGCACCAGTGGATTCGGAATTGAAAAAGAAGACCTTGAGCAATGCATCTATGATGCATTGCTGAATGATGTGCCGGCAGAATCGCTTGTTCTTGATACAAATTGCAAAAAGGTATTCGTTATTCCGGCGACAATTCAGCTTGCAGGCGCTGAAATTGAGCTCGTAAGCGCAATTGCTCGTGAAACCCGCCTCAAAGATTTGCTTGAGCCGATTCAGGACGAGTTCGATTTTATATTCATCGACTGTCCTCCTTCGCTTGGCCTGCTTACTATCAACGCCCTGACCGCAGCAGATAGCGTTTTGATTCCGATCCAGTGCGAGTATTACGCACTCGAGGGCGTTACGAAGCTGCTTGAGTCAATGAAGATGGTTAAATCACGTCTGAACAAGGGCTTAGACACCTATGGCGTGCTTATGACGATGTATGACTCGCGTACTTCTCTCTCGAATCAGGTCGTTGAGGAAGTTCAGTCGTACTTTGGTGATAAGGCTTTTAAGACCCTAATTCCCCGTACCGTAAAAATCTCTGAGGCTCCGTCTTTTGGAGAGCCGGTAATTACCTATGCACCTCAAAATAAGGGTGCAAAAGCGTATATGAACCTTGCAAAAGAGGTGATCAAGCGTGCCTAGTGCAAAGAAACGTGGTGGATTGGGACGTGGACTCAATGCTTTGGTCTCAGAGGCCGAGTATGAGACCGGTGGTTCTGCTGTATCTGCTTCAAATGCCGCATCTGTAACAAAACTACCTATTGAGGATATCGTTCCCAACCCTAATCAACCGCGAATTCATTTTAATGAAACTGAACTTCGCGAGTTGAGCGAGTCAATCCAAGAGCATGGCGTTTTGCAGCCGCTCTTGGTTCGCAAGCATGGAAACGGCTATGAGATCATCGCTGGTGAGCGTCGGTATCAGGCATCAAAGCTTGCTGGTCTTGAGGAACTGCCTGTCATCATTAAAGATGTTAATGATGAAGAGATGCTGGCTCTTGCTCTTATCGAAAACCTTCAGCGTTCTGATCTGAATCCCGTCGAAGAGGCTAAGGGCTATCGCCAGCTTATCGATGCCAGCGGTATGACCCAGGAGGCATTGTCGAAAGCAGTAAGCAAGTCACGCTCTGCAATTACAAACTCGCTGCGCCTTCTCGATCTCCCCGAAGTAGTTCAGCAGATGATTTTTGAGAGTAAACTAACTGCTGGACATGCACGTGCGATTCTTGCAGTTCCCTATGAGGACGCGCGAATTCGACTTGCAGAGAAGGTTGTTGCGGAGGGCCTTTCCGTAAGAGCGACAGAAAATCTTGCTCCATTGTTTTCTGCCGGAGAGACAACTAAGACGCCACGGCCTGCAACGCCTCAGTCTTTTAAAAAGGCTGCGCGTGTACTTCGTCAGGTATTTAATACCAACGTTCGTGTGAAGAGCTCGCGTGGAAAGAATAAGATTGAGATTGAGTTTAAAGACGAGGAAGAGCTCTCTCGTATTCTTGGTGAAATGATTCAGTTTGATCAAGGAGGCCAAGATGAGGAATAAGATTTTTACTGCGATTGCATTGGCGACGACTGTCGCGGCTGGTGCCTTTGCTGGCTATAAGATCGCGACAGACGATGAACTTCGAGATTGTTTGCTTCGTGGCGCGCAAGATATCGTTGATACGTCAAAGAAGAAAATGGATGTTATGACAGAAGATGTTGCCATGCGCACTGCTCAGGTAACGAAAAATCCTAAGATTAATCAAGGTTGGGTTAGCAACCAATGGGAAAATGTAGGCTATTAGGTACCTAACAATTACCCTGCATATTTTAAGGGGCCCTTGTCTGATTCATGAGACAAGGGCCCCTTATTTTGTCCGTAAATAATGGGAAAGGTAGCAGCTGGTCCATAATTGATGTCAATAATGAAACGACCCCGGTTGCATATCCTGCAACCGGGGCCGTTCGATGTTTCACATGAAACGTTTTGGAGTAAGACTCCCCTATGCGTTCTTCAGAACTGTGAAGCGCTGTTTCAGCTGTCCGCAAGCGGCGTCAATATCGTTACCACGGGAGTTACGAATCGTGGTCTCGATGCCACGGGACTCAAGACGACGCTGAAGATCCTCAACCTTATGAATCGGCGACGGCTTGAGCGGGCTGCCCTCGATGTCGTTTAGTTGAATCAGGTTAACGTGGCACAGCGTTCCCTCGCAGAAGTCGCAGAGTGCCTGCATCTCGGGATTCGTATCGTTGACGCCTTCGATCATGGCATACTCATAGGTCGGGCGGCGGCCAGTCTTCTCGGTGTAGAGCTGAAGCGCTTCGTGAAGGCGAAGCAGCGTGTACTTCTTAACACCGGGCATGAGCTTATTGCGCGTCGACTGGATGGCGGAATGCAGGGAAACGGCAAGCGTGAACTGCTCGGGGATGTCGGCAAATTTGCGAATACCGGGAATAACGCCGCTGGTAGAGACGGTGAGGTGACGAGCGCCGATACCAATACCATCGGGGTCGTTGAGGATACGCAATGCCTTGAGAACCTCGTCGTAGTTGGCAAACGGCTCGCCCTGGCCCATGAAGACAACGCTTGTGGCACGCTCGCCAAAGTCGTTGGATACATGAAGCACCTGGTCGACGATCTCTTGAGCGGTCAGAGAGCGCTTGAGGCCGTTGAGACCGGTAGCGCAAAAGGCGCAGCCCATGCCGCAGCCTGCCTGGGTGGAAACGCAGACGGAAAGTTTGTTACGACGGGGCATGCCGACAGTCTCGACGGAAATGCCATCGTAGAACTCGAGCAGATACTTGCGCGAGCCATCTTTGGAAACCTGCTTGGTGAGTTCAGTCGGCGTATCAAAGGCAAAAGCCTCTTTAAGCTGCTCACGGAAAGCCTTGGGAAGGTTGGTCATATCGTCAAACGAACAAACGTTCTTCTCAAAGACCCATTCGATGAGCTGCTTCGCGCGGAAGGCGGGCTGGCCAAGTTCGGCCACGAGCTCGCGAATATCGTTTTGGCTCAAGTCGCGAATGTCCTGAGATTTAGTCTTGGGATTCATGGAAGCCTTTCGATTTTGGGGAAACGTAGAGGGTATCGCTACAATATGGTATCAGCTGCAGAAATTATAGAGGAGGAGTCTGCCCATGCCGGGTAAAAGCCTAGAGAACATGCACGTAGCGGTCTTGGCGGGCGGTCATTCCGCCGAGCGCGAGATCTCGCTCGATTCGGGAAAGAACGTTGTGGTGGCACTGAAGGAAGCCGGCTACACCTCGGTGGAGCTGCTTGACACGGCCGCTGATGACTTTATGGTAACCATGGCGACCGGCGGATTCGATGTGGCATTTATCGCCATGCACGGCGCCGGCGGTGAGGATGGCGCCATGCAGGGTGCCATGGAGACCCTGGGTATCCCCTACACGGCCTCGGGCGTACTTGCCAGCGCCTGCGGTGCCGACAAGGAGGTCTCTAAGCTCCTATATGCCAAGGCGGGCATTCCCATTGCCCCCGGCCTTGCGCTCGAGGTGGGCGACGAAGTCGATATCGATCACATCGTCGAGGTTTGTGGCGAGCGCTGCTTTGTGAAGCCGGCCGTCAACGGTTCCAGCTATGGCATTTCCCTGGTCCATGAGCCCTCCGAGCTGCCCGCGGCAATCGCCAAGGCGTTTGAGTACGGCGACAAAGTGCTGGTCGAGAAGTGCATCGAGGGTACCGAGATCACCGTCGGCGTATACGGCGAAGATGACGTACGCGCCCTGCCGATTGTCGAGATTCGTAAGCCCGAGGACTGCGAGTTCTACGATCTGGACGTGAAGTATGTCGACCCTACGGATATCCATCGCATTCCGGCGCAGATTTCACCCGAGAATTACGCTCGCGCTCAGGAACTTGCCTGTGCCGCTCACAAGGCCCTCGGTTGCCTGGGTATCTCGCGCAGCGACTTTATTGTGAGCGAGGACGGCCCCGTTATCCTCGAGACCAATACCATTCCCGGCATGACCGATACGTCGCTGTATCCGGATGAGATCCGCCACACCGACGACATGACGTTCCCGCAGGTCTGTGACAGCCTGATCCGTATGGGCCTTCGTCGAGCGGGCATTGCATGCTAATCGAGGACGCGGTTTCGTCAGGAACGCCGCAGTTTGTCATCGACTCCTATGCCACGCTTGCCGACCGCGCCAAAACGCAGTCCTTCGGCCTTATCGAGGAAGATGTGATTGTCCTCGATACCGAGACCACGGGTCTTTCGGTGCAGGACAACGAGCTGATCGAGATCTCGGCGGCCCGTCTTTCGGGCCGCGAGGTCATCGACCGCTTCGATACCTTCGTGCATCCCAAACAGCTGATTCCCGCCGAGATTACCGAGCTCACGAGCATTACAAATGCCGATGTGGCAGATGCCCCGTCGGCGGTTGAGGCCGTCGCCGCTCTCGCCGATTTTGTCGGTGGCTGCCCGGTGATCGCACACAACGCCACGTTCGACCGCTCGTTTATCGAGTCTGTCAAAGGCGGCGTCAACGTGAGCGATATTTGGATCGATTCGCTGGCGCTGTCGCGCATCGCGCTTCCGCGCCTGGCCTCGCACAAGCTGTCTTTTATGGCCGATCTGTTTGGCTGCGACTCGGTATCACACCGTGCCAATGCCGACGTCGACGCCCTGTGTGGCGTATGGCGCGTGTTGCTCGTGGCGCTCACCGACTTGCCCCAGGGCCTCATGGCGCGCCTAGCCGACATGCATCCGGACGTGCCTTGGTCCTATCGTCCTATCTTCTCATTCTTGGCAGGGCAGAACCCTGGTTCTATCTTCTCTCTCAGCGCCGCTCGTGCTGACGTTCTCAAGGCCGATCGCGCCGACGATCGGGTGGACGCCGATGAGCTGCCGGTTCTCAAGATGCCGAGTCGTGAGGAGATCGAGGCAGACTATGCACCAGGTGGCCTGGTCAATCGCATGTATCCCACCTACGAGCCGCGTGATGAGCAGATCGCGATGGCGCTCGAGGTCCGCGATGCGCTGGTCACGGGCACTCATCGAGTAATTGAGGCAGGCACAGGCGTCGGCAAATCGATGGCCTATCTGGTGCCTTTTGCCGAGGCAGCACGCCGTAACAACATCACGGTTGGTATTGCGACCAAATCGAACAATCTTGCCGACCAGCTCATGTACCATGAGCTGCCAAAACTTGCCGAGCAACTGGACGGTGGTCTGTCATTTTGCGCTCTCAAGGGGTATGACCACTATCCGTGCCTGCGCAAGCTTGAGCGCATGAGCCGCGGCCAGGTCGAGATTACCGCCAAGCGCGATCCGGCGAACACGCTCACGGCGGTCGCGGTCATTATGGCGTACGTCTGCCAATCAGCCGATGGCGACCTCGACTCGCTCGGCATTCGGTGGCGCAGCGTCAACCGTCCCGACTTTACGACGGCCTCGCGCGAGTGTGCTCGTCGCCTCTGCCCGTTTTTCCCTGATAAATGTTTGGTCCACGGCGCTCGCCGTCGTGCGGCGCATGCCGATGTGGTGGTCACCAACCATTCCCTGCTGTTCCGCAACGTCGCGGCCGAGGGCAGGATTTTGCCGCCGATTCGTCATTGGGTAATCGACGAGGCCCATTCCATCGAGCGCGAGGCGCGCCGTCAGTGGGCGCGTGTGGTGTCGGCGGACGAATCACGCGTTCTGTTTGAGCGTCTGGGTGGCTCGAGCACCGGCGCGCTAAGCCAGGTTTCCCGTGATTTGGCAACCTCCGAGGGCTCTACGCTCTATCTGGGCCTTACTGCCAAGGCGACGTCGACGGTTGCGCGCGCGAGCATGGCGATTGCCGGCGTGTTCGATGGCGTTCGCGAGCTCGGTCGCCGTGCCCGTGGGGGCTATGACAATGCCAATCTATGGATTGGCCCCGAGCTGCGCGAATCTGACGACTGGCATGATTTCTTACAGTCGGCCTACACTGGCATCGACGCATTGGAACAAGCTGACAAGAGCGTCGACGCGCTGGTGCAAGCCGTCGCCGCCGACAAGCCAGAGGTTGTTGTCGGCCTGGGTGATATCTCGCGCCGCCTGCACGAGCTGGCCGAGAACCTAAAACTCATCATTGATGGTACCGATGAACACTACGTGTATTCGCTGCAGGTCAATCGCAGGCTGCGTGCCGGCGGAGAGTCAATGACCGCAGAGCGCATCGACATTGGCGAGGCCTTGGCAACCGAGTGGCTGCCCGAGGTTCACACGGCTATCTTTGCCTCGGCGACCATGACGGTGTCCAAAAGCTTTGAACACTTTAACCATGCGGTCGGCCTCGATCGCATCGGTGCTTCAGCATCCTCATCGCTGCACTTGGACTCGAGCTACGACTTCGATTCGAACATGGCTGTAGTCGTTGCGGGCGATATCCCCGATCCGCGCGATCGTGAGAGCTATCTTACGGCGCTCGAGCGCGTGCTGGTCGACGCCCATCTTGCCATGGGCGGATCGGTGCTCACGTTGTTCACCAATCGGCGCGACATGGAGGACCTATACGCCCGCGTTGAGCCCAAGATGGCCCGTGCGGGTCTGGAGCTCAACTGCCAGCAGCGCAACTCATCTCCTCGTCGCCTGCGCGACCGGTTTATCAACGAACCGACCTCGTCGCTTTTTGCGCTCAAGGCCTTCTGGGAGGGGTTTGATGCCAGCGGCGAGACGCTGCGCTGCGTCATCATTCCCAAGTTGCCGTTCTCGAGCCCCACGGACCCGCTCTCGTGCGAGCGCAACCTGCGCGAAGACCGCGCATGGGCGCGCTATTCGCTGCCCGAGGCGGTGCTCGAGGTTAAGCAGGCCGCGGGGCGTTTGATTCGCTCGTCGACCGATAGCGGTGTGCTGATCTTGGCGGATCCTCGCCTGGTGACGAAGGGCTATGGCAAGAAGTTCTTAACGTCGCTGCCCACGAGCTCCTACCAGCGCATCGAATCGGCGCAGATTGGGCACTATCTACAGCTGTGGCGTGCACGCCACGAGCGGCGGCGCTAAAGCGGACAGACGAGGGTTTTTGCCATATCGCACAGACGCTTTGACAGGGCGGGGTCATCCAAGATGCGGATGGCTCCGCCCGCTGCGATTATCTGGCTCAGCAGCCAAGGCTCGGAGCCGTAATGTACGGTTACCGTTGCCATGTCTGTCCCGCTGCGCTTGATTAGGGTGATGCCGGCCCAGTCCAGATGCTCCGCCATATCGAATGGCATCAAGAGCTTTGCGCTGCGCTGCGTCCGGGCAAGGGAATCGTGGAGGGATGCGACGTCCGGTGCGTGAGGCACGACGGAGTCTTCCGTTAAGGCGAGTCCCTCGATTTTATCCATGCGATAGGTGCGCTGCTCATCGACTGCGATGTCCCAGGCAATCAGGTATGTTTGGTCGCCGTTTGCCGTAATGCGCAAGGGGTCGACCAGACGCTCGCGTGGCCGTGCATCGTCCATCGAGCGATACGAGATACGGCAGCGAACGCCGTCCTGAATGGCGCAGCTCAGCTGCTGCCAGTGCGACCCGTGGTTGACGGTGTCAAAGACGCGCTGGTTATAGCCGAGCTCTTCGGGTAGAAGAGCAAATCGAATCCGAGCCGCCGTCTGCGGCTCGATCCCCAACGATTCAAGCTCGTGGTTGAGCACGGCGCCCTCGGCGGCACTCAGGCGCAGCGGTAGCACACGACCGGCGTCACCGGTGAGGACCACACGCTCGCCGTGGCATTCGCAGATGATGCGCGCGCCCGATTCTCGGTCCGCGAGCGTCGAGACGATCTCGAGAATCTCGTCGAGCGACGCCCCCGTGATGTCAAAGCGACTGCAAATCTCGTTTCGAGTCATGCCGTTCTCGCCGGCGGCGTAGAGGGCCTCCATGATGTCGATGGCGCGCGAGAGCCTCTGCTCGCTGGTGAGTTTACGCACGGGCATGCTCGTGCACCGTCCTTTCGATGAGGTGGTTCCACGCCTGTTTGAGCGATTTGGGGGCCATGGGCCTCATGCCGTCCATGGCGTGGGTCATGCAAAATGAAGCGGCGGCTTCAAGGTCGCGCACGTCAACGGTCCAGATCCATCCCGCATCGGTGTGTGCGAGCTTACCTCGCCCGCGCGTGAGACCGTTGATCATATCGATCTGCGTCTGAGGGGCGAATGAGAACGTAGCTGCAACGGGCGGTCGGTCGGCAAAATCGAATTCAAAGAACAGGTAGTCGTTGAGGTTGAAGTCCGCAGGGATGGTGTAGGCCTTCGAAGGACGCCAAGCGCGAACGATACGGTCGCAGCGGAATGTCCTGATGTCGTCGGTGGCATTGTCGAGGCCGCAGAAGTACGCCACGCCCTCGCGCTCGAACATGCCGTAGACGCAGACGGTACGCTCTTTTTGCTCACCGCGTCCGTTCTGATATAAAAATCGCAGCGCGCATCGCTCGGCAAAGGCGCTCCAAACCGCATCGACGGTGGGAGAGCGGCTGATCGTCGCCTCGTCCGCCGTCGTCCTGCCGGTGAGGTAGGCAATCTTGGAGCGAATATCGGCAAGCGGTGCGGCAAAGGTGGAAGAGCCGCTTGCAAGCGTTTGGTCGATGGCGTTGAGTAGGATGTCGGCGTCGTCTGCGGTGATGAGGCCACCTGCTGCAAACGTGTGCTCGCGGTCGATTGTCCACGAGCTTTCCTCGGTCTCCTGCGCGCCGGCAGGGCGAACCTCCTTGATTAGGATGCCACGCTCGAGCAGTTTGTCACGATCGCGCCGAAACTTGCGCTTATCCGAGTCGATGTTGCCCGAGCCATATCCCAGGTCAGAATCCAAGACGATCTGCTCGGTCGTCAGCGGTTCGGGGGAACTGTTGAGCACAAAGAAAAGATTGAGGATGCGCTGAGCCGTTTTATCGAAACTGGGCTCCGAATTCCCCTTTTTAATTGTCGCGGTCGCGTCGCTTGCCGTCATAGAGTCCTCGCATGAGAAGGTGGTTTGCTGCCATGATTTTAGTCCGATATGGAGATTAGGCTATATCCTTGTCCGCTCGGGGCGTTAAGATGGCCCGAATTCGGTCGTTTGCGCTCGCTCGGGGTATACTTTCGACTATATACGGTTCTAATGTGCATGCATTGGGCCTATTTGTCGGATTATGGATGTGGAGCGCACATGGCGAACACCCAGAACTATATTAACCACCTGCTGCAGAACACCGGCATCACGCCGGCATGCAGCGAAGAAGAGCGCTTGGCTGCCGAGGATATCGCTCAGATCTTCCGCAACCACGGCTTTGATCCCGAGGTTCAGGAGTTCAATGCCCCGGCGCCCAGCAGGTTGGCATTTGCCGTTACCGGTATTCTTGCGTTTGCCGGCGCCCTGCTGATGGGCATCGGCGGCGGCATCGGCTTGGTCGGCACCTTGCTGGCCATTGTCGGCGCCGTTCTTTACGTGCTCGAGCGCACGGGCCACCCCGTGGTTTCACGCCTGGGCAAGACGGGCGTGAGCCAAAATGTCATCGCCTACCACAAGGCCTCGGGCCCGCTCGCGTCTCCGCGCAACCGCCCGGTGGTCGTTGTCGCACACTACGACTCTCCCCGTGCCGAGCTGCTCGCCCGCGAGCCCTATGCTTCGTATCGTGCGCTCATCGCCAAGCTGTTGCCCGTTGCCACGGTTGCCCCTGCTGCCGTTGCCATCTTGCGTATCCTGCCGCTCCCCGGCGCGCTCAAGGTTCTGCTGTGGATTGTCGCGATCCTCGCTTCCCTCGTTGCGCTCGCCAACGCGGCAAACATCATTTCTAACCGCTACATTCTTCCCTATACGTCCGGCGCGGTGTGTAACAAGTCTTCTGTCGCCGCTATGCTCGGCGTTATGGACAACGTTGCTCCCTTCCAGGGCGAAAACGAGTTTCCCGACGATGTTCCGTTCGATACCTATTTTGGGGAGCAGAAGCGTCGTGCCGAGGAGATGGCGCGCGCAGCAGCGGAGTATGCCGCGGCCCAACAGCAAAACGACTACGGCAACACCATCGAGTATGAAGAGCCTACCTACGCCGAGGATGAGTTCGGTCAGCCGATTGCTCCCGACGCTCAGGCCGAGCCCGAACAGGGTGAGGATTTCGACGAGCAGATCGAGGGCTTTGAGGGTGCGTCTGCCGACGAGACGCTGATTGGCGCCATTGTTCCCGAGGATCAGAATCAGGCTGTCCAGGCCGAAGAGTTCAATGACGAGGTTTCCGCTGCCGAGCCGGCGGAGGAGCCTGTCGCGGCCGAGCCCGAGCCCAAGCTCTATCGCAATGCCGCCGGCAACATCCGCTTTGGTTCGGATTCCATCCGTGCGCTCGGGATGCTTCCCGAGTCCTGCACGCTCGATTACGAGGAGGGCGAGGAGCCGACGTTTGAGCCCGAGCCTGCCCCCGTCGTGACTGCACCTGCGCCCGCCGTCACCGTGGATGATGAGTCTGCCGCGGTTACCGCTGCCGTTGCCGAGCCCGAGGCGGTGCCCGCGATCGATCCCGCGGCAGGACTGGACATTTTGGCCCCCGCCGCGCCGGCGCAAGACGTTGCGGACGAGCCTGACGACGATTACGTTGAACAGCCGAGGCGCGTGTCTTACGAGAGCGATACTGATTTTTCGGCCGAGATTCCCGCGGCAACGCCCCATGCCGATATTGCATCCGCGTTCTCTTCGATTGGCGCCAGTGCTTCCAACTTCTTTAAGGGTGCGCTTGCAAAGGGCAAGAAATTTGTCGACGATTTCGAGGAGAAGCGCGCTGCCGCACGCGAGGCTGCCGAGCAGGAGGCTATCGCTCAGCAGCAGGCAGCCGAGGCGGCACGTGAGCGCGCGGCGCAAGAGCTCGAGCAGAACGAGGCTATGCAGTCCGTGCCCGTCGACGCTGCCGAAGCTACAACGTCCTTTGAGTCCCAGCAACCGGCGTCCACGGATGTTGTTGAGGCGACGACGTCTTTCGAGGCTCAGCAGCACGTCGATAGCACCATGTCGTTTGATGCCGCGCAGTTCGATTCCACGATAACGTTTGAAAAGCAAGGCACCGCGATTGCCGAGCCCCTTCCTGTTTCCGATGAGCAGGGCGACGCGGCAGACGATGACGAGCCCATTGATGCTGCCGAAATTCAGGATGCTGCCGAGGACGAGTCCGTCGAGGCCAACTCTGACGAAGAGCAATACGCGGCAGCCGATCAAGGTGATTCGGCCGAGGTCGAGCAGGAGGAGGTGCCTGCGGTTTCCGAGACTCCCGAGACGGATGAGTCGAGGCTTTACTCCACGCAGATTTTCACCATGCCGACCCCGAGTGGTTCCGGTGCCACGGTTGCCAATGTCGCTCCCACCCAGGACGAAACGGTCGATTCCCTTATGGCCCAGATTTCCTCCCAAGCATCGCCGCGTCCGCAGATGAATGTTCCCGATCCGGCGTCGGCACCGTCGCCTGCACCCTCCTCGCCTCCGCTGGCTTCGGTCCCCGATCCGTCGCTGCCGTCGATGAAGCAGACAAACGTTGCGTCTCGCACGTCGCTGTTCGACCTTCCCGATCCCTCCGCACAGGTCAACGACCCCTTTGCTACCGCCCAGGGTCCCGAACCCACATCGGCACCCGTTGCGCCTCCTATACCCGTTGCGTCGGGCGCACAGCCGATCGAGACCATTTCGGCTCCCGCCCCTGCGGCACCCAAGTCTCGCAAGCGCGGCCTGGGCGGCCTGTTCGGTCGTAAAAAGAAAAACGAACAGGACAGCATGAGTGACTGGCTGGGCGTCGAAGACGATTACGATGCCAAGAAGTCCGGTCGCGGCATCGGTTCGTGGGATAATTTCGAGGACGATGACGATGGCTGGAAGGGCGGCGCTACGTCTTCCGACGGCGCTTCTTCCGAAGATATGCTCTCGGCTGTCGCCTCTATGGGTGACGATGAGCTGCTCGGTCACGATATCTGGTTTGTGGCAACGGGCGCCTCGGATTGTGATGGCGCCGGCATGAAGGCCTTCTTGGCTTCGCATCGCGATAAGCTCCGCGGCGTATTCTTCATCAATCTTGAATCCGTCGGCGCCGGTAGGCTTTCGGTGGTGACGGTTGAGGGCGAACAGCAGCTGCTCAAGGGCGATCGCCGCATCATGAACCTGGTCAGCAAGGTGTGCAAGTCGTTCCATGTCGATTGTGGCGCGCTCGAGATGCCCTATGCCAAGACCGATGCCTACGCCGCGCTCGAGGCGAGCCGCCGAGCCCTCACCATCGCCGGCGTGGACGGCACGCGTCTGGCTTGCGCTCGTACCGAGGACGACCTGCCCCACAATGTCAACCCGACGAACATTGCCACGGTATCCGAGGTCGTGACCGAGGTTATCCGCCGTTCGTAGACGGAGCTCTAAGGAGTCAACGTGTTTTCGTATATTAAGCGCCATTGGCCTGTCTACGTGATTTTGACCTTGATTGCCATTGCGTTGGGGTTTGGAGCCGCCTATATCGTGGGCGCGAAGGGCTCGACCCCCGCCTCCGCAATCAGCGAAGAGGTGGAGCAAGAACAGAGCACGGGTGCCGATGGGATTCCTGAGTCCGAGCAGGCAGTCGTTGATGGTGGATCTTCGTCTGCAGAGTAGATACGGCGATTTAAATGATTGAAAGCGGGCGAGCCGGGGGACTGGCTCGCCCGCTTTTTTCATCGTGCTAGCGGTTCTTTGGGATCGACCTAAGGCGAGCGAACCATAGGGCTGCGGCACCCGACGTCAGAAGCGCGGTGATGCAAGCGGTGATGGGAACTGATCCTGTTGACGGTAGGTCCCGCGGTAGGGTACAGCGTTGAATGACACTGTCCTCGTCATGTGACTCAAGTTTATCGCCGCCGCCGTTGCGGCAAAGATCGACGCGCGCGCTGTTGGTGAGTGCGGTTTGGGGCGTATAAGCCGACGTTGCCTGCATGTGCACGACTGCGCTCCGAGCGTCTGTGCCAAGGATTGCTTTGGCATCGTCAAGGTCGTCGTGCTCATCTTTGAGATCATCGCGGGTCCAGGAATCTGCATCGCTTCGAGTCGTAAAGTCGGCGGCTACTGCACCGTATTCAATGCGAATGCCCGTTACGACGGTATTGGATGCAAGGTCGAGTTCTTTCGCCTCGAGTGTGGTGGATTCCGTGGTCGGGACATCCGCCTTCCAGAGGCGCCAGCCGTCGTAATCGACGAGGCGACAGTCCTCACCAAGGCTCTCTTTTACTTCGTCGGACTCAAGCCAAGGATTTTCGTGCCCATCGTCAAGCGTCGCGTTTGCCGGCTCATCGATGTCTGTCGAGTCCAACGGCGTCGTGCGATACCACACGTTGCACAGACCGTTGAGGTCGCCGATGGCGACGGGGGTTTCGATTGAGACGAATCTCGCCGTGCCGTCTTTGGCGCACTCAAGATCATCGGTAATCGTAAACTCATCAACCCAAGTAGCGGAATCGTTTCGAGCATCGATGGTATAGGAGAAAAGCCCATCCGTATTGGTTTGCATCGCGGCGCGGTTTTTTCCATCGCCGTTAGCCAACAGACCCTTCCCGATAGGTTGGACAAGCTCCTGACGCTTGTCGACCTGTCCTTTGATCTCGATGGGCGCATCCTTCATCGAGACGGATTGGACTTCTCCCGTGTCCTTTATTTCAAACGTTATCTCCTCGGCAAGGTCATAGGTCCGCGGAGACATCGTTTCGCGCAACGAGTAGGTGCCGGGTGCAAGATGTTCGATGCGGTGCGGCTTGTCGGATGAGGTCCAGGAGTCTATTTCGGTTTTATCGGGACCAGATAAGGTGAGCTGTGCGCCTTTCACTTCCTGCTCTCCGCTTGCATCGACCTTGGAGATATCAACCTTGGTGTAATCGTCGGATACGTTAAGCCGTGCTTCCACAACGGGTGTTTTCTGGTCGGCATAGGTAAGGTCGACGATATGGTGCGTTCGGTCGAGTAAGAAGCCGGTCGGCGCCTGAGTCTCGACGACCTCGTAGCGTGCGGTGCCAGATCCCAACGGGAGGTCGTCCGCGCGTGCTTCTCCAGTTTCATCCGTCGTGACGGTAGCGACAGTCTCACCGTCGAGCGCGGCAATGCTACCGTCGGGGCGCACGATATCACCTGAGGCACGGATCTCAAAGATGGCGCCCGCGAGGCTGCTGCCGTCCACGGCATCGGTTTTAACGATCCTGATGTTTCCGGTCGCGGCGTGGTCATAATACGAGACGATTGCAACGGGCGTTAGGTTTATATCGGCGGGTATGTTTACCTCGATCTCTCCGCCGACAAGATAGGGCTCTTTGGCCGAGGTTTCGCGTACATAATAGGTGCCCGGCACGAGCGATTCGGGCAGTGTGACGGTGCCGGTCGCGTCAGTCGTAAAGGTGTCCATTACGTTATGTGCTGGATACCAGCATGTTTGTGAGACAGGTTTGTGATTGCTGTCGAGGAGTTGGAAGGTGAATCCGGCTAGGGGAACAGAAGCGCCTGTTTGGGCATCGCGTTTTACAATCTGGAGATGCGTCGACAGAGCGTGGTTGTCCACGATATATTGAAGCTCGGCGCCGTCGGAAATCTGATTGGCCTCGACGGTCCATTCCCCCGCACGTTTAAAACCCTCGGGGACGGTTTCCGGAACCTCACGAACCGTGTAGCCGGCGCGGTCGTATGGGACGGCTCCGTGGACACCGGCTGGTCGCTTGCCTGTGCCGAACCATGCTTCGGGCTGGTCTTTGGTGGAGGCAAAGCCATAGATGTTTGTAGTCAGTGTGCCAACAACCTGCTGAGAGCTGTTACTGACAACCTCAAAGACAACATCTCCTGCCGGCTGCTCCAGGCCGGATTGATCGCTATTGCCGTAGTCCTTGAATTTGGAAATCTCAAGGTCAAACGCAATGGGGATATCGGAAACGCGAGATTCGATCTCGACCACGCCTGAATCGCCGAGTTGGTCGGCTCCAACGGTGTAAGACCAACTGTCACCGGAGGGCAAATAGCCCTCGGGCGCCTTCGATTCATAGATGGTAAAGGTTCCCAGGGGGACATCGGTGAGGGTAGCTCGACCGCTTTCATCGGTCCTGAGAGTTTGTGTCCATCCAGGGGTTGATTGCGATACGCACACGAATTCTGCTCCTGCGAGCGAAGCCCCAACTTGGGGGCCTGCATTCGTTGCGGCGTCGAGCTTTACAATGCGCAAGGTAATGGTGCCGGGTTGTTCATCAATGGTGACGTATCCGCCGTTATCCGTCGTGGTAAAGGCAATGCGATCGTGCAGGGGGATATAACCAGCTGGCGCTGTTGTCTCAACTAGGTAGTATGCCGTGTTGGGCAGAAGTGCTGCCTGCGCTTGACCGTTGCTGTCCATCTGGATGGTGCCGACACGCGCGCCGCTGGCGCTCTCAAAAACATCGAATGTTGCCCCGGTAAACTGATAGGTATTGTTTCCGCTGGTAATAACAGTGTTCGCAGACTGCTTTTGGAAGGAAACAGAGACCGCCGGCAGTACATAGAGCATGTCTTGACGTCTGCTGCCGCCCGATACGGTTCCTAGATAGCGTCGCGCGCGGTGCGGAGCGGCTTTGATGCTTCCTGATTTTGCGCTGTCGTGGAGCCACCGCGCAGCCGCCACGACTTCATCGTCGGCGGTAAAGTGCCCGCTCTTGGTTTTGCCCTGAGCGGTCGTGTAGGAGTAGGTGCCGTCGACATGGGTAGTGCCGTTGAGCATCCATACGGCAAGCTGGGTGGCGGCGCGGGCGCGATCGGGTGAAAGATGGTAACCGCCAAACGACGTGGCGGTAGGATATCCGTGACAAACGATTGCTGCGAACTCGTCGTCGAGCCACACCCAGCCTTGATCAAAGTTGAGCCATGGGCCGCCCGGCTTGGTGGGGCCGGGACGCTCCTGGTTCATGCAGTAGGCAATCGAGGCGTCTTGAGCTTCATACTTGCCGATAAAGAAGGGCCCACAATCATCGCTGATAGTGCGGAAGCCGAGCTGGTCGTAGCCATCGACGGCAAATGCGGCTCCCGGTGCCAGGCAGCCGAAAAGCAGGAAGAGGAGCAGGAGCAGCGGACCTGTTGCGATTGCGCTGTGGACAGAGTGCGTGGGTGCGTTGGACATGGCTGCTCCTTATCCCTCGTGCGCCGCACGGGGAGGCTGCGACGCGTAGGATGAGGCTACCCCCGAGGTTCATGCGGGTAAGTACCGGAGCCTGACCAAAAGCTTGCCCAATTCCTGACAAATTGAGCTCAAATACAACAATCAAGCAAAAGCGCAGGTAGAAGATAAGGTGAACAGGAAGTCAAAGGTCCTCGTTTCCACAATTGACGCGATTTTCAAACGAATCTCCACAGCTAAAACAAGCATCGCCACCCTTGTATCGAACAAGACAACCGCGTTATACTATCCCCTACATATGCGGGCATCGCCAAGTGGTAAGGCATCAGCTTCCCAAGCTGACACTCGCGGGTTCGAGTCCCGTTGCCCGCTCCATTCGAATTTCAGGCACGGTAACGTTTCGTTACTGTGCCTTTTTCAATAAAGTGCCGGGACTCGAACCCGACAGGGTGCGAGCGTTAAATAAACGCGAAGCGTTTATAGCGAGCAGGCAAGGTCGCCGATAGGCGACCGTAGCCGGTGCGGATTTGCGAAGCAAATACGCGGACGTCCCGTTGCCCGCTCCATCGAGCGCGGGAGACCTTGGGACGGCCAATTCAACAAAGTCTTCCCCATCGTCTCCGTGAATCCGAGGAGATCGATCGCAGCCGGTGCGGATTTGCGAAGCAAATACGCGGATGTCCCCATGCCCGCTCCAATTCCAAAATGTTAGGTTAATGCCTGCTGCCCATACTCGCACCCGCGCACGGTACAATGGTTGAGTTACGACCAACGTGCCAATAACCAAAAAGGAGCCGCTATGATCGATCGCTATACCCGCCCGGAGATGGGACATATTTTCTCCCTCGAGAACAAGTATGCCATTTGGCAGGAGATCGAGGTTCTGGCCTGCGAGGCCCAGGCGGAGCTCGGCAAGATCGGCATTTCTAAAGACGAAGCCCAGTGGATCCGCGACCATGCCAACTTTGAGAAGGCGAAGGTCGATGAGATCGAGGAGGTCACGCGCCACGATGTCATCGCCTTCCTGACCAACATGAAGGAATATATCGACGCCGATGTTCCCGAGGGCGAGCCCAAGCCTAGTCGCTGGGTTCACTACGGTATGACCAGCTCCGACCTGGGTGATACTGCTCTGTGCTATCAGCTTACTCAGGCGTGTGACCTGATTATCGAGGACGTCAAGAAGCTCGGCGTGATCTGCAAGCGCCGCGCCTTCGAGGAGCGCAATACGCTCTGCGCCGGACGCACCCATGGCATCCATGCCGAGCCGATGACCTTCGGCATGAAGTTTGGCTCTTGGGCATGGGAACTCAAGCGCGACCTTGATCGTCTTGAGGATGCTCGCAAGAACGTTGCCTTCGGTGCCATCTCCGGTGCCGTCGGCACCTACAGCTCCATCGAGCCGTTCGTCGAGGAGTACGTCTGTGAGCACCTGGGTCTGGTTCACGACCCGCTGTCCACGCAGGTCATCAGCCGCGATCACCACGCCTATCTTGCCGGCGTGCTTGCCACTACAGCGGCCACCTGCGAGCGCATCGCGACCGAGGTCCGCAACCTGCAGAAGACCGATACACTCGAGGCCGAGGAGCCCTTCCGCAAGGGCCAAAAGGGCAGCTCCGCCATGCCGCACAAGCGCAACCCCATCACCATGGAGAAGGTCTGCGGTCTGTCGCGCGTCGTGAAGTCCAACGCCCAGGTCGCCTTCGACAACGTCGCCCTGTGGCACGAGCGCGACATTTCGCACTCTTCCGCCGAGCGTGTCGCCCAGGCCGATAGCTTCATCGCGCTTGACCATATGTTCCAGTGCCTCATTCGCGTTATCGACGGCCTGCAGCTGTATCCGGCCCGCATGATGGCCAATCTCAACAAGACCCGCGGCCTCATCTTCTCCTCCAAGGTCCTGCTTGCCCTCGTCGATACGGGTATCACCCGCGAGGATGCGTACGCCATTGTGCAGGAGAACGCCATGGCCACCTGGCACGAGGTGCAGGATTGTGTCTCTGGCCCCACCTTTAAGGAGCGTCTCGAGGCCGATCCGCGCTGCACCGTCAGCCAGGAGAAGCTCGACGAGATTTTTGATCCGTGGGACTTCCTCACCCGCATCGATACGGTCTTCGATCGCCTGGAGCAGCTGAACTTCGAGTAGAGTTAACCTAATTCGACCGCTTGCGGATGCATTTCAACCTTTGGCGCCTTGCCCGTCTTGGGCGAGGCGCTTTTTTTACTGTCGCATATGCGCCCGGGTAATAAAATGAACTCCGACTGCTGTTTCGATGAAAGGGGGCACGTGCCCAGACGCATCAAGCGGGCCACCATCGTCTCGTTTACGCTCATACTCCTTGTTGCCGTCTGTGCGGGCGCCCTGACGTATACCGTTCGAAGCAGTTCTTCCTCCTCGAATGAAGCCGATAGAGATCTCCCGGTGCTCAAAATCGGCGTTACGGATAACGACCCCTATGTGTATGTCGATACCACGGGTGATTACGCCGGTATCGATATCGACATCGCCCGCGAGGCCTGCAAGCGTGCGGGGCTCAAGCCACAGTTTGTCGATATTGACTGGAACGATCGCGACCGGCTGCTCAAAAACGGTGATATCGATTGCCTGTGGTGTGACTATTCTCCCTGTTATCGCGAGGATAAGTATTACTGGACCGAGCCGTATCTAACCGTGACGGTCTCGGTTGCCGCCAAGAAAACGAGTGGCATCAAGTCCTTGGCACGTCTCGATGGAAGTAAGACCATTGCGGTGATTGCGGGTTCGGTGAGTGAACGCCGATTGCTTGCGGGGGATCTGGGGGTCTCGTCGGACGTTCAAATCAAATCATATGGCTCTGCCGAACTCTGCAAAGCCGCTCTAGTCAAAGGGTACGTTGACTGCTGGATGGCGGATGTCCAGTCGCTTGACCGACTCGTTGCTCAGTATCCCGGCGTTTACCGTGTGTTTGCCGACAATGTTATGACGGTTGACCTGGGCGTCGCGTTTGATGACAGCTATGAAGGATCGGTCGTAAAGGATCTCAATACCGCGCTGTTCGACATGGATCGAGATGGCACGATTGACCGTATTGTGGGCAATTACAAGACAGGAGCGACGACGGGCGGGCAAGGAGGAAATTCATGACAACTGATGAGCACCGCTTGAGTCGAAAGACTCTGAACGTCATAGCTGCCAGCGTTATTGTCAGCGCCGTCTTGTTAGGCCTGTTGTATACGGTTGGAACCCATCGCTGCCTCGAAAAAACGCTTGGGTTTGGCCAAGAAACCATGGTGTTTTTGGAGAACGCTTGCGAAAAATATGACCGCTACGAACAGGGGAGAAAAACCGAGGCGACGCACGATTTGCTCGCCGCGGTCGAATCGTTTGCGACGTTCCTGTCCTCTGATCGCGTTGAGGTTAACGACGATCTTATCGAGCGATTTGTCCATGCCGAGAACCTTTCGGGGCTGATGGTCATGGACTCCGATGGCCATATGGTTGCCCACTACGACATCGATGGTCGCGATCCGCTTATGTTGTGGCGAGATGAGTTGGCCTGTTCGCCGGTCGCATCGATGTATCAAGGTTCCAAAGTGACCTACTCAACTGTCGATGAGCGCCGTGGTGTCGTTTTTGCCGTCTGTGCTGTTCCGTATGGCGACGGCGTTGCCCTGGCATACCGCTCACTTGTTTCCGATACGGCGGACGACTATTCATATGCCATAGCCGACGTGCTTTCGAACAGTACCTTCCACCAGGGTCCCACGGTGCTTGTTATGGAGGATGCGGAGATTGTCTCATCCAACAGTGCCGATGCTGACGTGTCGCTCGCCCGACTCCTCACCAGCGTAGGAGTTGAGTGGAAAGACGACGGCCTGACGCGCATCGAATATCGAGGAGACGAATGGTATGCCGTGCGTGCGGCATATAAGGACTACCGCCTGTTTGCGCTATATCCCAAATCTGAGGTCATGTCTGACAGGATTTCATTTGTCGCTGCTGGCGTCTTGGTGAGCCTTGCGTTTTGGGTCGTGGTGCTGTTGGCTCGAAATATCGTTAACCACCGCAATTTGGTCGAAAAGGATAAACAGCTCGGCATTATCAATGCCATAAGCGCCATCTACGATTCGACCTTCCTTTTGCATCTCGACACCCTCGAGATCGAGGGGATCAATATGTCGCCGGCGATAGCGAAGATATTTGCCGAGCACAGCGAGGCATATGACTTTATGGACACGGTCTGCCGGGATATCGTGAGCCCCGAAAGCCGCGAAGCGGTCGTGGGGCTCGTAGATATAAGCACTCTTCGTGAACGTATGGAGGGCGTACCGTACTTGGCTGCCGAGGTGCGAGATTGTCGAGGCGCTTGGTACTCGCTACAGGTTGTCCCCCAGCATCGCGATGAGCAAGGCCGGCTGGAGTCGGTCGTCGTGGCGACGCACAACATATCGATGGTCAAGCATGCCGAGGAGCTGTCATACCAAGATAAACTGACGGGGCTTCGCAACCGCAACTATCTTGAATCGCGCGGAGATAGCCTGGTAAACGAGGACTTGCCCGTGAGCGTGATTATGTTGGACTGCAATTATCTCAAGCGGACCAACGACATCTATGGTCACGAGATGGGGGATGAACTGCTGCGACGGACGGCGTCCGTGCTGCGGCGGGTGGCTGGTGCGGATTATCTGCCGATGCGCCTTGGCGGCGACGAGTTTTTGCTGGTTTGCCCCCATACTGACAACGAGTCTGCGCTCGGGCTGGAACAGGATCTTCGTCTCGGTCTTGCCGCGGTAAGCGATGAGGCCCTGACGGTCAGCGCATCGATTGGCGTGGCGACCGTCGAGACGGCTGGAAATACGCTGGCCGATGTATATCGTGCCGCCGACCACAATATGTATCGGGAGAAGCGCACGGTCCACGCACAGGGTGCGGACTGCTAATCTTGCCCCCACGAGTCCACGCATCGTTGGATGTTGAATCGGTGCTTGCGATCATAAGTCGGCTCAGGCGGGGATAATAGACGTCTGAAATTTCTTTCTGAGAGGGGATCTCAATGATTAGTTTTGACTACAAGCCGCAGGGTGTATGCTCTCGCAATATTCACCTCAATCTCTCTGACGATGGCAGCAAGGTGCTGGGCGTTGAGTTTACCGGCGGCTGTGACGGCAATCTCAAGGCAATCTCCAAGTTAGTCGAGGGTGCTCCTGCCGATCGCGTCATCGAGGTTCTCGCCGGTAATACCTGCGGTATGAAAAAGACCTCTTGCGCCGATCAGCTTACGCGCGCTATCGAGGCCGCTCGCGCCGAGATCGCCTAATGGGTATCGCCGACCACATCAAGAATGGAATATCGCGCCGTGGCTTTGTGCTCGGCGGTGCTGCCGCGGGGGCTGCCACGGTGCTTGCCGGTTGCTCGAAAAAAACGGGCACCAGCGACGATGCCGCCGGCGAGCCGCAGGTTATCAAGGACGATTCGAAGATTGTCTCGATCACTGATGAGTACGAAGCTGTTGATATCGATCTTGAGCCGGCGGCGTCGTGGACGCTGCCGCTGGGCACGCTGCTGTACTACTGCGATGGCGACTACGCCGCCGCGATGATGGCGCCTGCTTCTGCTCTGCATGCCAATACGCTTGGTGTGCTCAACCTGGGCGATGGCTCGCTTACCACATTAATCGAGGATCCTATCGAGGGCACGGGATATGCTTTTTACGATGTCCGTGCCGGCGATGGCGTGTTTGCGTGGGTTGAGATGAACTTTGCCAATTCATCGTGGAAGCTCTACGCTCAAAATCTGTCGGGCGCTTCGCTCTCTGGCGACGTGGCTGAGCTCGATCGAGGTGGCAAGGACTATGATCCGCCCCTGTTTACGGCGTTCGGGTCATCGGTCATCTGGTATAAAATGCCTTCGGCAGGCGGCAATAAAACGAGTAGTGATTCGTTTTGCTATCGTCGCTCGCTTGATGAATCCAAGGCCGAGGTAATTTGGAAATCGATGGGCCGCTTTGCATCGGCCCCGCGCGCGAGCGACGGCATTTTGACCATCTCGCCGCGTGTCCGCAACGACGAAGGCGTCTACTATGGCATAACGGCAATCGATCTGACCGATGGCAACAACACCAAACGTGCCCAGCTAGTCCTTCCCTCGTCAGTCTCGCCTTTCGAGGCCGTATATATGGGCGATACCTTCGTGTTTTCTATCGAGGCGACCTATAGTGACGTGGGCAGCCTGGGCAACATGGGCACGTATATCGGTAATGAGGGAGGGCCATACCTCTTTCTGTCCCGCGAGCCGCTCGCATGTGCTGCCGGCAAGAAGAATAAATATCTCGTTAAGGTACAGGCATCGCATTTTCTCATCGACACCTCTGCCAAGACCTATGGCTCGCTGTTGTCGCCCGACCGCGCTTTGGAATATGGCGATTATCCAGCTACGGCGGGAAAATCGGACTCATTCCTTACGTACGCCACGGTGCGCAACAGCCAGGGTATACCCGAGACGGTCACCGCACGCCTATTCTCTCTTTAAGCTTAGAGGGGTTAAAAAGGCGCCAACAGGGGAATAAACGCGTTGTAATTGTGAGTACCGCCCGCCGAGCTGCCGCGTCATAGTGGCATCCGGCGGGCTCAGGTGCGTTAAAATGGGCTTGTTCTTAGCTGATTGAGACAGGGGGGCCGTGTTATGGCTTCAGATGCAAAAAAGATTCTGCTGGTCGAGGATGAGATGGCAATCCGTGACGCTGTCGCTGCCTATCTCGAGCGCGAGGGCTATTGGGTTGTGGGCGTCGGCGACGGCCAGTCCGCTATCGAGGAGTTCGAGAAGCATCAGTTCGACCTGGTCGTGCTCGACCTCATGCTCCCTAAGATTCCCGGCGAGCGCGTTTGCCGCACCATTCGCGATACCTCGGATGTCCCCATCATTATGCTGACGGCCAAGGGCGAGATCGAGGACCGTATTATCGGCCTCGAGCTCGGTGCCGACGACTACCTGATCAAGCCGTTCTCGCCGCGCGAGCTTGTCGCGCGCGTACGCGCCTTGTTCCGCCGTGCCCACCAGGCCGATGAGCCGGCCGTCGAGGTGCTCGACTTCGGCGATCTGGTCATTGACATCTCGGGCCACAAGATTTTGGTCGAGGGCAAGGAAGTCGACCTGACGGCTTCCGAGTTCAAGCTGCTCACCACGCTTGCCCGCCACCCCGGCCGCGTCTACAACCGCATGGAGCTGGTCGAGAAAGTGCTCGGCTACGACTTTGAGGGTTACGAGCGCACCATCGACAGCCACGTGAAGAACCTTCGCGCCAAGCTGGGCGACGACCCCAAGAAGCCCAAGTGGCTCTACACCGTCCACGGTGTCGGCTATCGCTTCGAGGCTCCGGCCAAGACCGATAAGTCGGACGAGAAATAGGGAAATCACATATGACACCTGCGCGCTTTGAAATCGGACAAAAGCACAAGCAGGAGAGCGAGGCGGGTTCCAAGGCTAGTTGGAACACGCCTCGCTCCGATTCACGGCCAACGATGAGCTATCCCTCGCGCATGGCACTTGCTTTTGCTCTGACATCGCTCATGACGGTATTGGTGCTGGTGGGCGTGGTCTCTGTTGTGTGGGGCACGGTCTTTTCGGATTACACGCGCTCCAATATCGTCGAAATCGCAAATTCCGCTGCCGAAAAGCTTGCGACGTCGTATGAGGAAAACGGCAATTGGACTGCGGGCGAGCTACGTACGGTCGCGACATCGAGTTTGGTGTCCGACGATTTGGGTATGCAGGTCGTCAACAAGAAAGGCGTTGTCGTTTATGACGACTCATGGCCTTCGGCAAGCGCGACCGCCGATGTGCGCGAGAACGAATCGCCGTCGAGCAGCTCGAGCGGGAAAAAAGCATCGCATAGTCCGGTCTCGTCGGCTCCCACCGGCTCCGATAGCGTTGCAAACGTCGAAATCATAACGTCTTCCGGCGAGCATGTCGGACAAGTAAAGCTGTGGGCCATCGGCTCCGATGCCTTGCTCACCAAGGCAGATTCTGCGTTTAGGGAGAAGACCTTTAACGCCATGGCCCTTGCTGCGGTTGTTGCAGTTTGCATTTCGGTCGTTATCGGATCACTCGTGTCGCGCATGCTCACCAAGCCGATTCACCGTATTACCAGCACGGCCAAGCAAATTCGCGATGGCGATCTGTCTGCTCGTACGGGCTTGCGCGGCGATGACGAGATCGATCAACTGGGCGAGACATTCGATGAGATGGCCACATCGCTCGAGAAGGATATGAAACACGAGAAACGTTTGACCTCGGACGTGGCTCACGAACTTCGCACTCCGCTTATGGCCATGCTCGCAACGGTCGAGGCCATGCAGGATGGCGTATATCCTACCGACGATGAGCACTTGGAGACTGTTGCTTCCGAGACGCGTCGCCTGGCTCGTCTGGTGCAGCAGATGCTCGACCTGTCGCGCATGGAAAACAGCACGGCTCCGCTCAACCTTGAGCCGGTGGACATGGTTCCTTTCGTGCGTTCCATCGTCAATGCCCAGGAGCGCCTGTTTGTCGACCGCGATCTGCGCTTGCGCTTTGCTGACGAGACCCAAGGTCACGACGATGTCGTCGAAGCCGATCCCGACATGATCACACAATGCGTCATCAATCTCATGAGCAACGCCATGCGCTACACCCCCGAGGGCGGTTGGGTCGTGGTGTCGGTGCTCAGTGACCGCAAACACGTCAGCATCGCCGTTTCTGATACCGGCATCGGTATTGCCAAGGATGACTTGTCGCGCATCTTCGGCCGTTTTTGGCGCGCCGATGCCAGCCGTGCCCGTGAGGCGGGCGGTCTGGGCGTGGGCCTCGCCGTGACTAAACAGATCGTCGAGCGCCATCACGGCTACATATCCGTGGAGTCGGAGCTTGGAAAGGGTACGACTTTTACGATTCATCTGCCTCGCGAGCACACGGCGGACGCGGCATCTACTACAATGGAGCACTAGCTTTTCGCTATTCGGTGAAGGAGGGGTTTCGTCCCTGCCGCTCCGAGTTTGCGAAAACGTGCGGGAAAGAACCCGCATTACTGTCGTATTTTGGTAAGGAGTGACTCACGTGACAACGATGGAGCGTCGTCCGGATTCCCGTGGCAAGGTTCGTGATATCTACGATGCCGGTGAAAACCTGCTGATGGTCGCCACCGACCGCATTTCTGCGTTCGACTTCATTCTTCCCGACGAGATTCCGTTTAAGGGAGAGGTGCTCAACCGCATCTCGGCATTCTGGTTCGATAAGTTTGCCGACATCGTTCCCAACCACCTCGTTTCCATCGACCCGGCGGATTTCCCTGAGGAGTTTGCTGAGTATCGTGACTACCTCGCCGGCCGCGCCATGCTGGTTAAGAAGGCCCAGACGATTCCTATCGAGTGCATCGTCCGCGGCTATCTGACCGGTTCGGGCAAGAAGACCTACGACGAGAACGGCACCGTCTGCGGCATCCAGCTGCCTGAGGGCCTGACCGAGGCTTCCAAGCTTCCCGAGCCGCTGTTTACGCCGTCCACGAAGGCCGAGATCGGTGACCACGACGAGAACATCTCGTTCGAGCGTTGCTGCGAGATCGTGGGCGAGGACATCGCCACGCAGATTCGCGACCTTTCCCTCAAGATCTACAAGGCTGCCGCCGAGTATGCAGCGACCCGTGGCATCATCATTGCCGACACCAAGTTCGAGTTCGGTGTCATCGATGGCAAGGTTACGCTGATCGACGAGTGCCTCACGCCCGACTCCAGCCGTTTCTGGCCTGCCGCCAGCTACGAGGAGGGCAAGATTCAGCCCAGCTACGACAAGCAATTCGTCCGCAATTGGCTCAAAGCCAACTGGGATATGACGGGGGAGACCCCGCACCTGCCCGCCGAGGTCATCGATGGCACGTCCGAGCGCTATCGCGAGGCCTTCCAGATCATCACGGGCTCCCAGTTCACAAGCATGAAGGAGAACGCATAAGTGAGTACCCGTAGCGCCACGAACAAGCGCACGCAATCCCACGAGGTTACCGGGGTTGCGCGCAAGTCCGCTGCATCCGCCAAGCCCGCCCGTCAGGCAGCGAGCTCTGTCCGCGTCGTGCCGGCTTCGTCTAAGGCACGCCGCAAAGAGCTCGAGAAGGGCGAGAATCTCGAGGGCCTCTCTAAAGAGGAGAAGCGCGCCCGCAAGGCTAAGCAGCGCGCCAAGGAGGACCGCATCTACACGGTGTCGAATATCCTTCTCAAGCAGGATGAGGACTACACCAAGCGCCGTCGTATCTGGTGGGCCGTGCTTACTATCGGCATGGTACTCGTCGTGGCAATTTGGGCTTCGCTCTACTTCGCTCCCGCTGGCATGGTGTCCAGCCCTGTCCAGATGGTCGGCATCGTTTTGTCCTACGTCGTCATTTTGGGTGACTTTATTTACGACTTCGTTCGTATTCGTCCCCTGCGTAACATGTACCGCACGCAGGCCGAGGGCATGTCCGAGAACAAGCTCAACGCTCTTATTGAGCGCGCGGCTGCCGAGGAGGACAAAAAGGACTCCAAGAAGAAATAGCGTTTGCATGCATACTTATCGCTAAGATATAAGGCGCGTCGTTTTTGCGGCGCGCTTTTTACTGTTCTATAGATAGATGGAGTGGCACATGATTCGAGCTGCCCTGACGGTCGAAGAAGCTCTGGAGGGCATGAAGGCCCTGGAGCCCAAGATTAAAAACTATGCGCGTCTGGTTGTCCGCAAGGGCGTAAACGTCAAGCCCGGCCAGGAGGTTGTCGTTCAGTCTCCGGTCGAGTGCGCGCCTTTTGCCCGCGTGGTGGTCGCGGAGGCTTATGCCGCCGGCGCTGGCCACGTGACGGTCATTTGGGCCGATGATGCCGTGACGAGGCTCACGTACGAGCATGTCGATAAAAGCTATTTTGAGCAGACGCCCGAGTGGAAGCGCATGCAGCTGGATTCCCTGGCCCAGGATGGTGCCTGCTTTGTCTTTATCGAGGGGGCGGATCCTGCCGCTCTTAAGGGCATCGATCCCGCTAAGCCTGCTGCAGCTTCTAAGGCAAGGAACACGCAGTGCAAGGTCTTCCGCCGCGGACTGGACTACAACATCAACCCGTGGTGCATCGCCGGCGCGCCGGTCGTTGCCTGGGCGCGCGAGGTGTTCCCGGGAGACGCCGATGAGGTTGCAATCTATAAGCTGTGGAATGCGATTCTGCATACCGCTCGCGCCGATGGCCAGGACCCGGAGAGCGACTGGGAACTCCATGACGCCGCATTCGAAAAGAACCTGCGTTTCCTGAACGACAATCGTTTCGACTACCTGCATTACACCTCGGCAAATGGAACCGATCTGACGATTGGCATGACGAAAGGTCACGAGTGGGCCGGCGGCAAGGGCAAGACGCCCGATGGGTACCCCTTCTTCCCCAACATTCCCACCGAGGAAGTCTTCACCTCGCCTGATCGTATGCGTGCCGACGGTATCGTGTATTCGGCTATGCCGCTCATTCACCACGGTAACAAGGTTGACGATTTTTGGATTAAGTTCGAGGCGGGCCGCGTAGTGGACTACGATGCCCGCGTGGGTAAGGCGACGCTTGCGAGCATTATTGACACCGATGAAGGTGCCGCTCATCTGGGTGAGGTCGCGCTTATCTCCAAGAACACGCCGATCCGTGAAAGTGGCGTTCTATTCTATGACACGCTCTATGATGAGAACGCTAGCTGCCATCTCGCGCTGGGTGTCGGTTTCCCCGAATGCATCGAGGGTGGGTATGACATGTCCAAGGAGGAGCTCCTGGAGCATGGCGTTAACGTCTCGAGCACGCACGTCGATTTTATGATCGGCACGGACGATATCGATATTACGGGCATTACGCCTGATGGACGTGAAGTTGTGATTTTCCAGAACGGCCAATGGAGTTGGGAATAGCCCCAGACCGTGGTACAATGCCACCCGCGGGCCGTTAGCTCAGCTGGCAGAGCAGGGGACTTTTAATCCCAAGGTCCAGGGTTCGAACCCCTGACGGCCCACCATAGAATAGAAAAGCGACTGGCGGATGCCGGCCGCTTTTTTGTTGCCGCGACATGGGTTCGAACCCGAAAGGGCGCGGAGCTGAGTAAACGCGTGAGCGTTTGCCAGCGCAGCGCGCAAGGCGCGAAGCGCCGCAGCGGCCGTCTGCAGAGCAGGCCGAACCTCTGACGGCCCACCCAAAGAAAGGAAAACGAAATGAAAACAGATAGATACGGAATTAGCGGCAGCACATTAAAGATAATAGCGGCCATTTCGATGGTTCTCGATCATGTAAGCAGGATCGTCCTGACCAATGGAATCATGACTCACGCATCGTACAATCAGATATCAGACGAACAGTGGGCGATTCTAAGCGAGGCTTCGGATGTGCTTCATGTTCTTGGCAGAATTGCATTTCCCTTATTTTGCTTTTTGATAGTTGAGGGATTTTTGCATACTCATGACATAAAGAGGTACCTGCGAAATATGCTTGTCTTCGCAATCATTGCGGAGCCCATATACGATTTCGTTCAAACCGGGCAACTATTTGACCTTCGGCAACAAAATGTTATGTGTGAGCTCCTGCTTTGCTTGGTCTTCTTGATAATTCTGGAAAAGATACAAAGCCTTTCAAAATGGAAGAGGTACATCGCAGAAACTGCTCTGATTGTTTTGACAGCACTGGCAGCTGAATACACTAAACTAGATGGCGGTGTGTATGGCATCCTGCTTGTGGCTGCATTCTATTTATTCCACGACAGCAAGGCCAAGATGTTCTTTGCTGCAGTATGCGCAGTGCTCCTTTCGTCATGCCATATAGTTGGCGGCGGATTTGAGTTTGCTACAGCTAATATATTTAATCCTGATGTTGCTGCCGCGGTCGTTTCGTTGCTGCTTATCAATCTTTATAATGGCAAGCGAGGGCTGAAGCTCAAATATTTCTTCTACATTTTCTATCCGGCTCATCTTGCTCTGCTTTATGGTGTCTCACTTATTGTTTTGAACTGTCTTTAAAAACTCTCAAACAAGTCTCTGAAAGCAGAACTAAATTGACCCTAAGACTGCTTGTGAATTTCCGGAAGACCTGTGAGATACGAGGATAGACAACGAGGGCTGTAGAAAGATGCTTCGAAAGCATGAATGGCAGCGAGAAAATGAGTTCGGAAGCACCCCTCTGGATGCTCCAGCATAGAATAGAAAGCGATCGGCTCCGGCTGGTCGCTTTTTTGTTACCGATGCACGGTTCGAACCCGAACTTCTATATATAGGAACGCTTGGCGAACAAAACCTGCCTTTTACCGACGGGAAACAAATAACCGATGCTTTTGGAGTAAAGTGGCGCTCCAGAGATGACCGATGCCTCAACATCTATAAACCAGCTGGTCACCGCCAATATCAGAAGCTGATGCTTCAGTTATAACCTCAGTGAAGTGACTGAGGGACCTATTCATTTGTGAACAAAATATGGAGTACGGGATTCCCGCCCCCGGCGCCCCTCCGGTCTGGCAATATATCTCCTTGCCGCGCGGCCCGGTCGGACCGGATCAGCCGCCAGGCGTGCACCTTGAGAACCGGATACTGCGAGGATGGACACATTCAGTG
>ENA-OQNI01000107-OQNI01000107.1-human-gut-metagenome-genome-assembly--contig:-NODE-107-length-131858-cov-10.633108_pt1 | contig 131858 bp, 118 predicted proteins | sample MGYA00242627_ERZ504876 | MGnify/ENA primary metagenome ERZ504876 (study PRJEB26092, sample SAMD00036386) | human gut metagenome | host: Homo sapiens | study: EMG produced TPA metagenomics assembly... | reverse complement strand
GCGTTGGTAATTCTTAAGGGGTAAAATTCTGCGTTAGGTTTTCAAAATTTGACTGTCTGAGGCGTATGCCGAGTTTCAAATTTTGAAAGCCTGCTTTTAGCAGAATTTTGCCCCTTTAGAATTGACCCGCCGATGGAACCTGAGCAGGAACGCCTTTTCAAGCTTTATTCCGGTTCGGGTATCCAAAGCCTTCCTGAATTAAATCCCAATTAAATTAACATTCCTCTCTCTTCCGCAATCTTAAGCAGTTCCCCTGCTTTCTGATTCATCTTTCCGGTTTTGACTCCGGCATTGATCACTTTTTTGCATTGTTCCATCATTTCTAATGCTTTTCGGTAGGTCTCGCAGGATATTGGCTCGTATGGTTCTTCACTGATGATCTCGGATGCGAGCAGTCTTGCGAGCTGATAGTCGCACTCGCCCGGATATAGGATTCCGGCAGCAAATGGGATTCCGGCTTTCTGAAGTTTCCGGTAAACCGGAATTCCGGTTCCACAGGATGAGAGAACGAAAACTTCCGGTTTTCCCACTACCCTTGGAAGCTCCACACTTCCAAAGCATGGATCATAATAACCATTATCAATCCCATACAGCTCCCTTATTTTTTCTTCCGTAAATATTTCTTCCGGGTTTCCAAAGCCTGCAATCCTGTCTCCTTTTACGCAGACTACTTTATCTGAAATTTTCTGTGCCAGATCAATCTCATGCAGGGACATGATCACTGTTATTTCTTTTTCTTTTGCCATCTTTCTTAAGATTTCCAGCAGTTCCAATTTATGCCGGATGTCCAGATAGGATGTCGGCTCATCTAAGATCATGACTTCCGGTTCCTGACAGATGGCTCTTGCCAATAATATACGCTGTCTCTGTCCATCACTGATTTCCAGGAAATTCCGGATTCCTAATTCCTGAGCATGCACAGCCATCAATGCTTCATCCACCTTGTTTTCGTCTTCCACGGAAAGGACTCCCAATCTTCCGGTATACGGGTAGCGCCCTGTCGCCACTACATCGTGACAGGTCATCAGTTCCGGTTTCATCCGTTCCGTCAGCATTACTGCCACCTTCCTGGCCATACTCTTATAAGAAAGCTTTCGTATCTCATCTGAATCTAGATAGACTTCGCCTCCGATCAGTTTCAACTGTCTGGTAACGCTCTTTAATATGGTGGATTTCCCCGCACCATTTGGTCCGATCAGGGTAACGATCTCCCCCTTTTTTATATCCAGATTGATATCACGGATCAACACCTTTCCCTGATATCCTACAGAAAGGTCTTTCGTCTTTATATAATAATCTTTCATTTCCTACCTGCCTTTCTGTCCGTGTACCATCATAAATATGACTATCGGTGCACCGAATATCGATGTCACCGTACTGATATTCAGTTCCATCGGTGCAAATGCCATCCTTGCAATCAGATCACAGATCATACAAAATACTGCACCTCCGATAAATGTTCCCGGTATCACAACCAACGGTTTCGATGTCTGCAGCGCATGCTTTATCAGGTATGGAACAGCAATTCCCACGAATGAGATCGGACCTGCGAAAGCTGTCACACTGGCAGAAAGCACACTGGACAAAAGAATCAGTGCTACCCTGAAAAATCTGATATTTACTCCCATGCTCTGTGCGTATGCTTCCCCCAGCTGATATGCCCCGATTGGTTTTGACAGAAAAAATGTAAGTACCACCGTCACACCAATTACAGTAGCGGCAACCTCTACATTACTCCAGTTCATTCCTGAAAAGCTTCCCTGTGACCATCCATGCAGATTGACAATATCGGAATCTTCCGCAAAGGTTACAACAAAATCAGTAATTGCCGAGCAGATATATCCAATCATGATCCCACCCACAAGAAGGGTTGCCATATGCGTCATTTTCCTGGACAACAACAGGATAAATCCAGTGGAAATAAGTGCACCCGCAAATGCAGCAATGATCAACGTATAAGAAGATACAAACGCATATCTCTCCAGGAAAAATATCATTACCAGCGCTACCATCATCTTCGCCCCGGAAGAAATTCCCAGAACAAACGGACCTGCAATCGGATTTGAGAAAAATGTCTGAAGCAGGAACCCGGATAATGACAATGCGCCTCCCAGGATTGCCGCCATCAGTACTCTCGGAAGTCGTATCTTCCATATAATGTTTGCCTCTGTTCCTTCTCCGCCTCTTCGAATCAGTATCTTGCATATTTCTGCTATTGAAATATGGACATTTCCCGTATTAATATTTAAAACTGTTACAACACAGAACGCCGCTGCCAGAACCCCGAATACCAGGGTGTATCTGGAACGCCGCCTGAAATTCTCTTTCTCCATCATTTCTCCTTTTAAAAAAATCAGGTGAACACATCCAAACGCCCACCTGATTATTATACTGTATTATTTTACCCGATACAAGAATGTCATACCACTCTCATCTCCATCTGTCAGCATCAGATTGATATCCGTAATCAGATTTCCCACAATGTCCGTTGCCTGATACAGTGATTTTCCGGTGCACCACACATTTCCGCTCTTCACTGCCTTAAAATCTGCGAACAATTCACTCTTTGCTGTCAGATCTGCAATGCTATTGATCGGACTGTCGATCGATGCATTATAGATCAGATAATCTGCATTCTTTGCTTTTGCATAAAACTCTTCCATCGACAGTTCCACAGAAGCACTCTTGCTTTTTGTGTTCTTAAGATCCTGAAAAATGTATTTTCCTCCGGCAATATCGATCATCTTCGGAATATAATCACTGCTGCTTCTTACGACCACTGTTCCATCTGTATTCACAAAGAAATAAGCAACTGTTTTTCCTGTATTCTTAAAATCTTTCAGACTGCCGATCACTTCTGTCTGTGTATCAAAAAATGTATCTGCTGCATCTTCTTTGTTCAGCATTGCTGCATATGCTTTGATCCACTCCGTCCTTCCAAGCGGATGACTTTCATAACTGGAACGGTCAATAAACACCGGAATATCCAGATCTTCGATCATCTCCTGAACCTTTGGTGTATGCAGGATCATCGTGGATTCAATTGCAAGATCACAGTCCTCATCTATCAGCATTTCATAATCCGGTTCGCTGTATTTTCCTGCAAACAGGATCTTGCCGTCTTCCATTGCTTTCTTCGCATGATCAATATACCAGTCCGAAGCCTGTGCTCCCGACATCCGGATACTGTCCAGCCCATCCATCGCATCAAACAATGCCATTGCCGATGTTGCTGCGAGATAAATGTGCTCCAATGGCTGTTTTAATACCACAATTTCTTTATCCAGATCTGCCGGTTTCTTCTTACCTTCCGGCACGATCAGATACTGCCTGTCTTCGTGTACGTCCAGTAATTTGTATCCTTCTTTATAATAATAGACATCAAAACCCGTAGCATATTTCAGCTTCATTGTTTTCTTATACTCAAGACCGTCTATCTTCGGAGCATGTTTTTCTGTCGCCCCTGCTTCTTCTGTCTGCTGTATTCCGTCACCTTTCGATACACCCGATTTACCTGAGCCGCTGCACCCGGTCAGTGCTCCTGTTGCCAGAAGCACTGTACCTGCAAGTACACACAACAGCCGATATGTTCTCTTTTTCATCCTTTTCTCCACTTTTTCAGATCACAAGAGCATTGTCCACACTCTGCTATCTTACGCAATCTCTATTCTGCACTTTGGCCGTCACATCCCAAAATCACCTGGTAGACCTTTTCCCATTCTTTCTGTGCATCTTTTCCTTTTTCATCTTTTGCACGGTCAACGATCACCGGAATCTGAAGAAGCGTCATCTTCTCTGTCATCTTTCGATAAGCTGTCATCTTTTTCTTTGCCGCTTTTTTGCTGCTTCTTTTTTCCGGCAGCACGCTGGATGAAAGGAGTGCAAGATTACATTTGTTTTTTACAAGTTTCTTATAATTTAATTTGCCGGACGTTCCCGCATAAATGACTTCTTTCTCAGCCATCTTTTCTTTGATAGTTTCATTCTTGCATTTATTTTTCTTCACACCTACTGTTGTCACTTTATCAAGCTGTCCCAGTTCTTCCATCAGGGAAATCGTCTTATTCGATCCTGCATAAACATGATCTGCCGGCTGTCTTACCACAATGACTTCCTTATCCAGCCCCGCCGGAATCTCTGCATTTTCCGGAACGATCAGATATTTGACCACGTTGTTCAGGTACAGTGCTGCCTGCTCCTGCTCTGCCGGATTCAGTCCGCTTATTTCTGATGCTTCTTTCCATTTCTTACCGGCTGCTTTTCTTCCGGTCTTTTTATTCATATCGATCTCCAACAATGTAATTCCCTGATCATAATGATATATCTTGAAATATTTCGCATACTCGACTTTTGTTTCAGACTGATACTCCAGGCCGATGATCTCCGGTGCTACCTCGTCCATTTTTTTGTTTGCTGTTGCCGTCTTGCTGCTGTCACTTCCGTTTACACCGATTACCGTTACTTCTTTTCCGTTGGCTCTCGCTGATGCATTGGCTTTTGCTGCTTCGGCAATGTATACAAAAATCGTATATTTAATCTCATGTGCCGTAGACATCGCCGTTGTCATACCCACAACCGAGTTATTCTTATTCATTTCTACCGGAATTACAAAGGATGTAGAACTTCCTGTTTTCGCACTCGAATAATATACATTTCCATTCGCTTTTACATATTGGTAATGCGGACTGCTGAATGTAATCGTTGCATATGCCTGACCGCCTGTAACCGTTACCTTGCTGCAAGTGATGCTTACTTTTCCTGTTCCGCCTGACCATGAGAAGCTGTCCGGTGTGTATACACCGTCTTTTAATCCTGTGGTACTGTTGACTCTGGCTGTTGACTTATTCAGATCAGACTCGTATTTTGATTCCTGATCCGGTTTTCCATTGTTTGTCGTATTATTTCCTGTAGTTCCACTGTTTCCATTATTGTTTTCTGCATTTCCCTGGTTATTTCCGTTGGAACCATTTCCCGGATTGTTATTATTTCCGCCCGGTGTCAATGAGCCATTGCTTCCGTTATTACCATTCGAAGCATTTCCATTATTGCTGTCCGCAATCTTAGTCATGCCTTCTGAATGAAATGTCAGTGTTCTGGTGTCCCACTTATTACTCTTTGTCGTATGAACGGCAATTGTCATTACCTCATCCAGTTTCTCTACCGGAATCTGAAATGTATATTGCTCTGCAAGAAGCGAATCCGGAAGGATCCAGTTCTTTTCATCATCCGGTGCGCTATTTACATCGCCCAGATAGATTCTGTTATAACCCTGACCGCTTAATGTAACTGCCGCCGTCATCTGTCCATTCTTTACAGTCATAACACAATCCGTAACACGGAACATCTTTCCGCCGGCTTCAGCATTCACCTGATAGGTTCCGTCTGCTATGATACGTTTTGCAGAGGCAGATGAAAATATAAGTGTACGGTCATACCATTTATCTTTTTTAATGGAATGTGCCGCAACTGCAATTCCTTTATCCAGACTTTCTACCGGAACTTTGTATGTATATTTTCCAGCCTCATCAGCCACATATGAAATGTAGTCTTTTGCTGCAGCTTCTGCCGCATTGGCTGCTAGTCCCATATAAAGATAATCATATCCGGTTCCGCTTAATGTGATTACAGCATACATCTTACCTTTTTCAGATGTCAGGATACAATTCGTAACTTTGAACATCTTATTTCCAGTATCCACATCTACCTGATAACTTCCATCTGTCAGGGTTTTATTTTCTGTTTCCGATGCTGTTACCGTTACCTTGCATGTGGCTTTAAGCTCTGTTCCTTCAAAGTTGGTAAATGTTGCCGTTACCTCCGCCGTTCCAGCTTTCACTGCAGTCAGTTCTGCCCGTGTTCCGGATTTTGCAACGGTTACAATCTTTGGATCAGAAGAAGTCCATGTCATATCCGGTGCTGTATCAGATGCTGATAATGCCGGTGTGAACTGAGGTGTCAGTTCCTGAACTTCTCCCTCTTTCATGCTGAGTTCAGATCCCTCTTTGAAACTTAATTCCGTAATAACGGTCTGATCCGGTGTGGATGGTGTCGACGGAACTGTATCTTCCGGGATTGCAATATTGATCGTATATGCAATATTTTTCCCACTCATGGAACTGGTATGTGCCATAAAAGTCATTGAACTATTTAAATTAACAGGAATCTCAAATGCAACTCCGGCCTCGCCTTCTCTCGGTTTTGCATGATATATGTTCTGGGTTCCATTCACTTTCACCCATACTTTATCATACTTAGAACTGCTAAAATTTATCCAGGCTGTTGCTTTTCCATTCTTTACGATTACTTTTTGACACTCAATCTTCACCTTGCTTGAACCACCCGAAGTCAGTTTTGCCGAAAAATGATCCGCATCAACACCATATTCTCCGTCTTTCAAAGCACCTGCCATACCGCTGATATCAGTAATGTTCTCAAATATTTCGTCTTCGCCGATTGGTTCCGTCTGTGGGGCGATTCCGTCTTCCTGCGTATTCTGTACCTTTTCGACAGCTACCTGATTTTTCCCGGCTTCTTTTGTGACTTCCTGACTTGTATCTGTCGTCACACTGCTTTCTGGCTGTCCGGCAGCGGCTTCTGGCTCAGTCTGTCCGGCAGCGGCTTCCGACTCTGTCTGTCCAGCTTCATCACTATCCTGTTTATTCTCACTCAATGTATCTTCTACGGCTGCATTCTGATCTTCCGCATACACTCCCGATACCGGTGCAACTGCCATAGACACAGCCATAAATAAGGCCAAAAATTGCTTGGAATTATGTTTCATCTTATACTCTCTCCCTACTACTTTTCTGTCAATCAAAATACCCTTCCACGAAATCATCCGTAAAAGGGTACAAAATGGCCTTGTTAATTTATTATAATTTTCTTCCATTTTTGTACAACCAATTACTCGTGGTCCGGATTTACTTCCATGTACACTACAGGCAGGTCTCCTGACTCACAGATCCATACATCAGAATCTTGTCTTCCCGTTATCCAGTGACTTTTTTCTTTTCTGATATTCCCTGCTCACAGTGACGAGTTCGCACAGGACTTGCACCTGTTTCCCTTTTCACCGGCTCTATCAATCTTATCCAGCCGGCACCTGCAGTTTTCATTCTATTTTTCTCATCTTGACTACGATACCATAAGTACCTGTAAAATGCAATTGTTAACCCAGATTCTGCTTCTGTACTGCCTCTTCGGTGCGGAATTTTTCAAATGTATGAACTACCTCTTCCGCATCAGAACCATCTACTACAAAAATCATCTTCTGATTCAGCGTAACTGTCATCATTCCCATAACTGATTTTCCATCAATGATAAGTTTATGTGCTGTATCTTCAATCAAGGTATCAGCCTCTACTTTCTGACACATTCTTGAAAATTCTACAAGCTGTTCCGGTGTTTCAAATTTTACATTCATTTTTATCATAATTAAGTCTCTCCTCTCAGGTGTATCCATCATTTTCATTACAAACACATCTGTTTATAAGAAAAATATAAATCAGTATACTACGTTTTTTTCTACTATGTAATATATTTTTTTATTTCTTAACATTGTCTTTTCACCTAGAATATATTATACTTATCTGGCATCATCCGTATTAAAGATAACTAACTATATATATATATCAATTTTATATATTATTTTGGAGGATATTATGAGTACATACGATTATTACCGTATTTTTTACCATGTTGCACAACATCACAGTTTTACAAAAGCGGCAGAGGTATTACACAATAACCAGCCGAACATTACCCGTTGTATGAATAATCTTGAGACAGAACTTGGCTGTCACCTTTTTGTCCGTTCGAACCGAGGAGTCTCACTGACGCCTGAAGGCCAGAAGCTTTTTAACCACGTTGCGATTGCTTTCGAACAGCTTGAACTCGGAGAAGCCGAGCTCAAGCGTGACCAGAGTCTTACAAGCGGACTCATCTCCATCGGAGTCAGTGAAAATGCACTTCGTATTATGCTTCTGTCCAAATTAGAAGCATTTCACAATCATTATCCACATGTAAGGCTTAAGATATCCAACCATTCCACTCCGCAGGCGATTGCTTCCCTGGAAAGCGGACTGGTGGATTTTGCAATTGTAACAACTCCACTTTCTGTTCAAAAACAGTTTCAGAAAATCTCCCTGGGTTCTTTCCGGGAAATTCTGATCGCCGGCCCGAAATACAAAGAACCGGCTTCCCGCATCTGCTCACTGGAAGAACTTACGGACTACCCTTTCGTCTCGCTGGAAAATAACACCAGCACCAGAGATCTTCATATTCAATACTTTTCTTCTCACGGGCTTCCGTTCCGTCCGGATCTTGAAGTTACATCCACCGACCAGTGCCTGGCTTTGATCCAGCACAATCTTGGTATCGGCTTCTATCCTGAGAAGCTTGCAGAAGAACCGCTCAAGCGTGGAGAAATTCTTCAGATCCATCTGAAAGAATCCCTTCCTGCGAGACAAATCTGTCTTATACAGAATGCTTCCAGACCACAGAGCATTGCAGCGCAAAAACTAATCGAGACATTGATCCGTATCTGATGACGGATCAATGTCTCTTTTTTGTCCCTTTTTTATCTTTCGTTTCTCCGGGATTCTATATCCAGGAACATCAGCAGGAAGCTGACGATCAAAAGTCCGCAGGATACCCAGATCATATGGATTCCATAATTGGCTGAAAGATTGCCTCCGATTCCGGCTCCTACCGCAAAAAGAACTATAATTCCAAAATAATACATTGCCTGCCGCAATTGTTCCGGCTTTTTCTCTCTCAGATAGAAGGATAATGCCGCCGTTCCACTCCGTAAGTTTCCGATACACATAGTACTTGCATATGAAAATCCATTTACCTTCCGGAAACTCTGCACCTGCATCGCACAGGCAAAGGATACCAGAACAGTCGCGATCATATTTCCCCGCTGCGGAATAAATCCTACAACAAACAAAATGAGGATCTCTGCTCCCAGTATTCCTTGTCTCCAGTGCAGGCGCCTGGCATATTTGTACTTATTCTGGATCTGCTCCGCAATCAGAACACCTAAAGCAAATGCAAAAAGCGGAAATAAATATTTCAGTCCAGCCTCCCATTTTCCCGTCATGAAATTCTGGCTCATCAGCACCACATTACCTGTCTGTGCATTCGAGAATACTTCATTCCTCGTATTATAGGTATACGCATCCTGAAATCCACCCGACAAGGCCAGAAATGCACTACAGATGAATGCCTCCGACATCTGCTTTCCGGAAAATAAACTTTTCATTACTCCCATGTTTTCATCTCCTTAGAATAAAAACGGAGGATGATTCTCATACGTTCTTACGTTTTCCGATCCATCCCCCTCAGCAGACTATTATACGAAAGAATATCAAAAATGTGAAACGTATATTTGATATATCTTCCATATCTTTTTTATATATTCAATTTTATATTAAACATTTCAGACTTCTTCCGCAACTTCTTTTACAAATGAAACCTTTCTCCACTGCTTTTCTTCTTTTTTTACAATCCGCCTGTATATTTTTTCAATGCTTCCATATATGCTTTTCCATACCGGCTCAGTGCCACATCTTTCCGCACAATCGTTCCGATCCGCATATATTCGTCTACCAGAAGTGGTTTTCCGATAATATTCTCTCCATTCAGCTCTTTACTGATCACGCCGGAGCTTACCGTATACCCGTCCAGGCCGACCGCCAGATTGAAAAGCGTTGCCCGGTCTCTGACTTTGATGTTCTTATTCCGGTCCAGTGTGCTTAATATCTCTTCGGAAAAATAAAAGGAATTATAATCCCCCTGCTCAAATGACAAATACGGATACTCCTCCAGATCTTCCAGTGTCAGTGCTTCCTTATCTGCCAACGGATGCTTTGAACTGATAAATACATGTGGCTTTGCTACGAATAACTCTTCGAATTTCAGATCATTCTGACGGATCAGTTTCATGATGATCGTCTCATTCTGTGAAGAAGCATACAGAATACCTATCTCACTTTTCAGCTTCGCCACATCTTCGATGATCTCATAAGTCTGTGTCTCCCGCAGTGTGAAATCATATTTTCTCGCATCAAATTTACGGATCACATCTACAAATGCATTGACCGCAAAAGAATAATGCTGGCAGGATACGGAAAATCTCGGGTTCCGTTCATTTACATTCAGATACCTCTCCTGCATGAGACCGACCTGATCCAGGATCTGTCTTGCATAGGCGAGAAATTCATCTCCCTCCGCGGTGATCGTCACCCCTTTATTCGTCCGGTGAAAAATCGTCACCTGCATCTCCTGCTCCAGTTCCCGGATCGCATTGGTAAGACTCGGCTGGGAAATGAACAGCTCTTTTGCCGCCTCACTTATCGTCCCCTTCTCCGCAACCATGGTAATATACCTTAACTGCTGTAATGTCATAAATTCTTCCTCCCTACAGCATATAGATCAGTGCGTTACAGATACATGCCGCAATATTACTTCCGCCTTTTCTCCCCCTCGCTACAATATACGGGGTATCTTCCAGAGTCAGGATCAGTTCTTTGGACTGTACCACATTTACAAAGCCGACCGGTACACCGATCACGAGCTCCGGACGGATTCTTCCGTCTTTGATCAGTTCATACAGGTGAATTAGTGCTGTCGGTGCATTTCCGATGGCAAAGATCAGTTTTTCGTTCAGTTCACACGCCTTTTTCATACTGGCAACAGCTCTTGTGGTTCCATTCTTCTTTGCCGCCTGTGCCACATCTTCATCTGACATGAAGCAGTATACCTGACCGCCGTACTGTGCCAGTCTCTTTTTGTTAATTCCGGAACGCCCCATCTGTGTATCGGTTACGATGGAAGCACCGCCTCTGATCGCTTCGAGTGCTTTCTCCACCGCATGCTCGGAATACACCAGATTCTTCGCATAATCAAAATCCGCACTGGTATGTATGCAGCGCTTTGTAATTGGTGCCTGAATCTCAGGAAGCACGATGCCTTCCTGCTCCAGTTCTTCCGTAATGATCTCAAAGCTGCGCTTTTCGATCTCTGTCGGAAGAACATTTTCTATCTCTATTTTAGTATGTGCTGCGTGATTATTTTTCTGTATATTCAACGTTTTCTTCCTTTCTCTTCATAGTCCGTCATAGCCCACATCTCATCTTTTCTAACTACAAAACTTGCCATCGGCAACTTCTCTTGCATACTTTGGTATCTACAGCTCCTTACGAATACATAGTAATCCCGAAAAATTATTTCTGCATTCCCATGATCTGATAGATTGCCTTCATGTCCAGATGTTTTCTGAGTGTATCTGCCAGAAGATCATACTGGCTTTCTTTGAATGCTTTCAGGTCTACACCTTCCACTTCTTCCATTGAAAGTCCCTTCTTTTCTGCCAGGGATTTTACGATCTCCGATACAATTTTCTCCTTATCAAAAATGCCGTGGATGTATGTTCCGTATACATTTCCATGCGAGATTCCGTCTGTACTGTTCTCTATTCTGTTTTCCGGCTCCATATCCGGAATCTGTCTGTCCTTTTTCTTCACCGTATCGTGAATCTGATTCATCGGACATCCTTCCAGAAGTTCGGTCTTTCCCATATGGATCTCGTATCCTTCAAACTTCAGATTCTCAAGTGCTTTCAGATTCCCCTCCACATGAAGGAGTGTTCCATTCACCCTTGTTCTGGTCTTTTCTGTGGTAAATGTAGTCGTTACCGGCAAAAGGCCGAGTCCTTTTATACTGCCGCCATCTTCCACGCCTTCCGGATCACTGAGCGACTGCCCCAGCATCTGATAGCCGCCGCAGATTCCCCAGACCACACAGCCGCCGGCATGCGCCTTTAGAATCTTCGCTTCCATTCCGCTCTGTCTTAACCATTTCAGATCTCCCATCGTATTTTTTGTTCCCGGAAGGATAATCATATCAGGATTTCTAAGTTCTCTTGGATTCTTTACATAACGCAGATTCACTCCCGGAGCATTTTCCAACAGCATGAAATCCGTAAAGTTCGAAATTCTCGGTGTCCGGATGACTGCGATATCCACCAGACCGATCCTTTCTTCTGCACCTTTTCCACCCTTTGTCATGTTAAAACGCTCTGTCAGACTGTCTTCATCTTCAATCTCGACCTGCATATACGGTGTAACTCCGACTACCGGAATGCCGCCTCTTTCTTCCAACATGACAATACCGGGATCCAGGATTGTCTTATCCCCGCGGAATTTGTTGATGACCAGTCCCTTTACACGTTCTTTCTCATCATCTTCCAGGAGCATAAGCGTCCCCAGAAGCTGGGCAAATACTCCTCCGCGGTCAATATCTCCGACCAGAAGCACCGGCGCATCTACCATCTTCGCCAGCCCCATATTTACAATATCATCTTTCTTCAGGTTGATCTCTGCCGGACTTCCCGCTCCTTCGATCACAATGATGTCATTCTCTTCTTCTAATTTGTGAAATGCTTTCATAATGTCCGGTATGAGCTGCTTTTTATAAGCAAAATATTCTCTTGCACTCATATTCTTCAAGACTTCACCATTTACGATCACCTGTGATCCTACATCGTTGGTCGGCTTTAACAGGATCGGATTCATCTCTACCTGCGGCGCCACGCCTGCTGCCTCTGCCTGCACAACCTGTGCACGTCCCATCTCCAGTCCATCCTCTGTAATAAAGGAATTCAGTGCCATATTCTGGGATTTGAACGGAGCCACCCGGTATCCGTCCTGTTTGAATATTCTGCAAAGTCCCGCACACAGAAGACTCTTTCCTGCGTTGGACATTGTCCCCTGTATCATAATTTTTCCAGCCATGTTATCAACCTTTCATTCTCTTCTTCTGATCTTACCGCGATCCGGTAATAGCCTTCCGTAAGTCCTTCGTAGTTACTGCAGTCCCGGATCAGCAGACCATCCTCCAGTGCTTTCTCATACAGACCTGATTTCCCTTTAAAAAATATATAGTTTGCTTCCGATCCCCATACATTCAGACCAAGCTTTCTCATCCGCTCTGTCATCCAGAACTTTTCTTTTTTTATATATTCTCTCGTTCTCTTTAAATATGCTTCGCAATCAACAAGTGCTGCCACACCTGCTTCCTGTGCCGTTACCGACACATTCCACGGCTGGAGCATTGCCCTCATTCGTTTCCTAAGAGCTGCATTCTCACACAATGCATATCCAAGTCTTACACCCGGCATACAGAATATTTTCGTAAATGCTTTGATAATGACCACATTCGGATACTGTGTCAGATACCCCCGGCATTCATATCTTTCTGGTTCTTCCAGAAACTCTATAAAGCACTCATCCAGGACCAGTATCGTACCGCATTTATTACACCTGTTCATCACACGGATCAGCAGTTCTTTTTCCGTTGTCTGTCCGGTCGGATTATTGGGATTGCACAGAAATATCATATCTGTATCTTCCGTAATCTGTTCCAGTATATCCTCCTGTATCCGGAAATCCTGTTCTTCTTTTAATCTGTAATATTGTACCTCTGCTCCAACTGTGCCAAGTGCCCGCTCATACTCGGAAAAAGCTGGTGCCGTCACCAGTGCTTTTTTCGGTCTCACTGCCATTACGACAGCAAAAAAAAGCTCTGCCGCACCATTGCCGCAGAGTATCTTTTCTTTTTCTATTCTCTCAAAATCACTGATCGACTCCCGAAGTCTGTCGCATCTGACATCCGGATAATGCATGATCCTGTCTGCACTTTCCTGTACGCTCTTTCGTACTGCTTCGGGAACTCCCAGCGGGTTACTGTTTACAGAATAATCTGTAACAGATGGATTCCGGTAAATGTCTCCACCGTGAACTGTCTCTTTCTGTTCTGCCAACTTTTTTCACCCATGCGGCTAGCCGCTCTCTCTGCTATTTTGCTACAACCATCTTACTCACTTTGCAGAAAATAGTCAACCGGAATCTTATACCTGAATTCTTGTTGCCGCATCGCTGCTCATTGCGATCCGCTTCTCACCACTTCTGATGATCAGGTCTCTTCCGGAATTCTGAATGACTGTGATCTCACTGCCTTCATCAATCTTGCATTTTCGGATCTTATCCAGAACTTCCGGGATGCCGAACATCCACTTGATGGTGTAGCTTTTTCCAGCCGCCGCCTTTGACAATGCCTGCATAACTAACACCTTCTTTACCTCTTTTTTATATTGTAAGTTGCACTGACTATGTTAGTCAACAGGAACATTGTTTGCACAATTCTAACTTTTTATTCATAATTTGCAGATAATATTATTTGTTTTTTGATTTTTATTATCAATATCATCTACAGAACCAGAATCCGGAGGATGATTCCAAGTATCAGACCAAGCATTGCCGTCCCATATAACAGCTTATGCGATCTCCGGATATCCAGTAGTTCCATCTCCCGGACCGGATCTCCGATCGTCGGCTTCTTATGTAGCTTTCCAAAATACCATGCATCTCCTGCAAGCTGCACATCCAGCGCCCCCGCCATGACTGCTTCTGTCTGTGCAGAGTTCGGACTTTTATGATTAAAGCGGTCTCTTCGGAAGATACACGCTGCATTCTTTCCATCCATTCCGGTCAGATATGCAGCCAGGATCATCAACACTGCCGATACCCTTGCCGGAATGAAATTCACCACATCGTCTAACTTCGCTGCTGCCGTTCCAAACCACTGATACTTGTCATTCTTATATCCAACCATCGAATCCATCGTATTGATCGCTTTGTATGTAAATCCCAGAACAGCTCCGCCGATCAGCATATAAAATAACGGTGCGATCACACCATCTGATGTATTCTCTGCCACCGTCTCTACGGCCGCCTTGGTCACACCTTCTTCCGTCAGATTCTGTGTATCTCTTCCGACAATCATGGACACGGCCTTTCTCCCGGCCTCCAGGCCCTTATCTTTCAGTGCTATGTAGACCCTGTCACTTTCTACTTTCAGGGATTTCGTTGCAAAGATCTGATAACACCAGAAGCTTTCCAGTGCAAGTCCAAGCTGCCAGAAATACTTATATGCAACCGATAAGATCACCGCCGGAACTCCTGTACTGACCGTCACAACCACCAGCACCAGAATCCCTCCACCGATGCGTTCCCCTGTCTTATTCGCCGGCAGACAGTTTCTGATAATTCTTTCGGTTCCCGATATCAGATGCCCGATCAGCCTCACCGGATGATACAGCCATCTTGGATCCCCGAAGATCAGATCCAGAACAAAGCCCGCCACGATCGCGATCGTCATATATGTCATTCTCTGAAATTCTAAGTTCATATCCTTCTCCATTCTTTATCTGATAATCATAATAACTTCCTGCTGGTGTCCCGTCTTCCTTTACTGCATACCGTTCCATGATACTCATGATCGTTCCGCCATGTGCCACAACCGCAATCGTCTCCCGGTCATGTGCCTGCGCATCCCGTACGACTTCCCGGAACCCTTCCAGTGTCCGCCGGATGAACGCTTCCCTGCTTTCCCCTTCCGGAAATGGCAGCTTCCCACCACTGTCTATCCATGCCTGATACTCCGGGCAGCCGGAAAGTTCGATATAATTATGATTTTCAAACAGGCCAAAATCACACTCCCGTAACTTTTCATTACAGCTATATGCTCCTGCTTTCATCATCTTCGGATAAATGATCTCTGCCGTCTGCACACACCGCTTCATCGGACTTACATAGACATATGTAACCTCAGGATACATTCCTTTTCTCTCTTCCAAAAGCTGTATTCCTTCCAGACATAAAGATTCATCCGTCGTTCCGATATAGCGTTTTTCTTTATTTCCTTTCGTCATCGAATGACGTATCAGATAAATCCTCATACTTCCTTTATCACCTGTCCGATTCCGCACATCACACGGTATACTTTCTCCGAATATGCCGCAAGGCGCGTGCACACTCTTCCGGTCTGCTCTCTGTATTCCCGTTCCATCCGGTCAACCGGCACGATCCCGTATCCGATCTCATCTGTGATCAGGATCAGTTCCGGATTCTTCCGAATCAGTTCTTCTGCAAGATCATCTATCGGTTCTCCTTCCTTTATCTTTCTTTCGATATACTGATGGAAATGATATATCCCTTCGCAGCTATATAGTTCTTCTTCCGTACATACCGCACCGTCTGCCCATGTGACATCTGGGTAGATTTTCTTTGCGAATGCAAGTTTTCCCTGATATGCGCCGCCTATTATCATGATCATGACTTCTTTTCCTTCCTCCAATCCTGTATTTTCATCTTTCTGTTATTTTCTACTATTTCTCTGCTGTTTTCTTTCTGCCACTTGTTTTCTTCATTCTTTCCACACTTTTATCCAGCCTGTTCATCATTTGATGATTCCGCTTTTTACTACGATATCCACTACTACCACGACAAGCGACATCACAAGTTCACATACCTGCAGGAAATATCCACACAGATCCCCGGTCACACCACCGAAATTCTTCATCGCCATCCGGTAATAATATCCAAATACCACGCCTGCCGAGATCACACATCCGATTCCGCAGATCCCTCCGGTCAGTGGAATCAGGAAACACAGTACAATCAGATAAATGCCCAATACCATTCTTGTAATTCTGGTCGATGCACTTTCCGAAAAATCTGCCACCATACCTTTCTTCCTTGCCTGTGGAAATGTAACTACAGACAGTCCACTCAATGTTCTCGATAACATGAAGCTATATGCGATCACTTCCATACTCCGTACACTCAGACAAGAATACACGCCAATATACATCAGAAAATAGACGGTACATGAAATGATAGCAAATGCTCCTGCGTGGGAATCTTTCAGTATTTCCAGACGACGCTCTTTCGTCTGCCAGGAACTCAGCGCATCCTGTGTATCCAGAAATCCGTCCAGATGAATTCCTCCCGTAATAAATACCGGGATCAGAATCAGAAATATTACAAAAAATAAGGAATAATTTCCTCCTCCATTCCCATCAAACCATTTTGAAAATCGAAACACTCCATAAGACAAAAGTCCGATCACCGCACCGATCCATGGAAAAAAACACATTGCATACGATTTATTTTCATCTGTCCATTCGCTGCGCGGCATCGGAATCCTGCTGTACATGGAAAACGCAATTTTGAAACTATTCCATATTCTTTTTATACTCTTCATACTTCTTTTGCTCCTTACGAATGCATACCGGAATTCCATACACAACTTCCGTTACTATATCTGCAAGCTCTGCAAGACTTTGATTCACCATTCCGATGCATTCCCGATATTTTTCCGTCTCTTCGCTATAGCCGTTTATATCTGCGTTCACTTCATTTGTAACAATTACAAGACGTGTCGTAGAATTGCTCAGTCTGCGTACTCCTGCCAATACTTTTTCTTTTGTTTCTTTTAAATCATTCAATGTACCATCTTCTCTGTAAAGCTCATTGGCCACCAGATTCGATATGCACTCCAGAAGGATTCCCTGATTCTTTGGTATCTCAAGTTCTGATAGATCTGTATATTTTTCCAATGTCCGGAATCCTTTTCCGGCTCTCAGCCTGTGATGTCTTTCAATCTTTTTCATCGTTTCTTCTGTGTATGGCTGCATGGTTGCAATATATATGTAAGTACCATCCTTCTTATTTCTGCCTGTCAGCCAGTTCTCCGCATACTCAGATTTACCGCTTCCGCTTCCGCCTGTCACCAGATGTATCATTCTTTCTCACCTAATTCTTTATAATCTTCGATGTCATTTTCTGAAAATGTACTCATCCGTCCATACACTTCTGCCGCAAGATTCAGCACCGGAAGATATGCCACAGCTCCGGTTCCCTCACCCAGGCACATATCTGCATGCAATGGTGCATCCATGTGTAACTCTTTCAGGATCTTCTGCATTCCAGGTTCTTTCGAGACATGTGACACAATCATCGCATCTTTGACCCACTCACAGATTCTGACGGCCGCAAGTGCCGCAACCGCTGAGATAAATCCATCAACTACAATCGGGATTCGATATACAGCACCTCCCAGATAGAGTCCGGTGATTCCCGCCAGATCGAATCCGCCTACTTTTGCCAGTACATCCACCGGATCATCCCATTTCGGACGATTGACCGCTATCGCCTTCTCGATCGCGTGTATTTTTCTTTCCAATCCTTCGTTCGTCAGTCCTGCTCCCCGTCCCGTTATCTCTGCCGGTTCGTCTCCCAGAAGTACGGAAGCCACGGCACTGCTGGTCGTCGTATTTCCGATTCCCATCTCTCCGGTAGCAATGATCTTATATCCGGCTTCCTTCTTTTCCTTCACCTGATGGATCCCGGTTAAGATTGCCTGTAACGCCTGCATTCTTGTCATAGCCGGACCTTTGGTCATATTTGCGGTTCCATTTGCTGTTTTATATCTTGGGACTTTTATATCCGCTGCCATACCGATATCGATGGGAAAGATGTCTACACCGGCTTTTTTACACATGATCGCCGCACTGGTATTACATGTCAGAAAATTCTCTGCAACAATTGCAGTTACTTCCTGTCCTGTCTGCGTTACACCTTCTTCTACCACTCCGTTATCCGCACACATCACGATCAGCGCCTTCCGGTTCAGATTCACGTCTGTATCGCCGGTCAGTGCCGCAATCTGCATAATATGATCTTCTAGTTTTCCCAGACTGTGTAACGGTTTCGCAATGGAGTTCCACTTTTTCTGCGCATTTCCTTTCGTTACTACATCTGCCGGATGAATGCCAGATACAATCTGATGGAATTCCTGTTCCAGTTGTTCTAAACTTTGCTCTGCCATGCTTTTTATCCTCTCTGTTCTCTATGTTCTATCTCTTTCCCTAGCTCTTTTCTCTTGTTCCCTGCATCTTCTGCATTGTTCCAGAAAGTTCTCCGGAATCTTTTCATTTCCATAATAATGAATATGCGGATATCCTGCCAGTACCGTATCGGTACTGATCATGCATTTCCACGAACGGTTTGACATTGGTTTTTCCGCCAAAAATGCTTCCCCGCATACTTCTGAATCATAATAATGAAATTCATGTGCCGGGATACCTCCTGCTTCTTTACCGAATATTCTTCCCCCTGTCAGGGTAACATAGCCGAATCGCTTTAAGGAACCTGTCGGATAACTTTTCCCTTCTAAAAATCCAACCATTGGAAATTCTGTGCCGCTTTCATCTCTGATATATTCCTGCAGGTACATGAATCCTCCACACTCCGCGATACATGGCATTCCGCCGTTCAATGCTTTTTTAATACTCGTCTTCATTGACTCATTTTTACTTAGTTCTTCTGCATATAGTTCCGGATAACCGCCATAGAACAAAAGTCCCGACAGATTTCCCGGAATCTGCTTATCGTAAAGAGGAGAAAAAGGAATCAGTTCCGCTCCCATCTCCTGCAGCAGTTCCAGATTATCCTGATAGAAAAAACAGAATGCATCGTCACTTGCAAGCCCGATCCGTACCGTATCTTTTGTTCTAACCGATTCTGTACTATACTGTGCATTTTCTGCCAAATTTTCTACCATTTCTGATGTATATCCTTGCGTTTTCTTTTCCTGCAGCTCCGGTGCATTTTCTGCCAGTTCCAGAAGGCCTGCGATATCTACACTTTTCAGAATCTGTTCTCCCAGTCTTGTGAGTTTGTCTTCCGTATCTTTTCGTTCTTTTGGAAGCTTCAGTCCCAGATAACGGCTCTCCAGTGCACAATCTTTCATAACCGGAACATAACCGTAGACTTTGATTCCTGTCTGCACCTCGATCATCTCTTTCATTCTTCCATACATCATCGGAGACAAACGGTTCAGAATTACGCCTTTGATACGGCTGTCTTCTTTATAATGCAAAAACCCCTGGATACACGGCACTGCAGACACGCTTAGTCCTTTACAGTCCAGGATCATCACAGCCGGGGTATCGGTAATTCTGGCAATGTCATAAGCACTCGCCTCTGAAGAGATCCCTGCGATCCCATCATAGTATCCCATAACACCTTCCATTACGGAAATATCTGCTCCGGCACCATTTTTTTTCAGGATCTCTCTGACTCCATTTTCTCCACACAAAAAGGAATCCAGATTATAGCTGCTGATGCCGATCACAGTCTTGTGGAACATTGGATCAATGTAATCCGGCCCGCACTTAAAAGACGCAGGATTTATCTCCTGCATCTTCATTGCTTTCAATATTCCGCAGGTCAGCATGGTTTTACCTGCGCCACTTCTCATCGCAGTAATCAGAATTCTAGGAAGTTTCATTACTCAGATTCCTCCATTTCTTCCCGGATTTTCTCCGGTGTCAGATCCCCTACAGAGATCACTTTCGTAATATCCTCCACAATATCTCCGGTCATATCTTCCGGTTCCACCTCGTCCAGATTGATTTCTTCCAGAACGAAATCGTCTTCATTTTCCGGATCTGCTTCCTTTTTTGCCGGTCTGCTCGTAAAGCTGATCACATAGATCGGATTCTGTCCATTCATCATATGATAACTGCCCACTTTTTTCGCACGGCTTACCGCTACCTGAATGACTTCTGCCTCTTCTATCTCATTCTCTTCCGTATATTTTAACACCTGCATCATCGTCTCGAGTGAGATTGCATTGAGCACCACCCGTACAAATGGGTTCTTCTTCCGGATAGCATCCAGGATTTCATACAACTTTCCTTTACTGCCCCCGATAAATACGCAATCAGGTGCCGGCAGTTCTTCCAGTGCCTCCGGCGCCATACCTTCTATCACATGCAGATTATCCACGTGCATCCGCCTTGCATTTTCACGGATCAGTTCCTGCGCCTCCACTTTCTGTTCGATTGCATAGACGTTACCTTGCGTTGCAACCATGGCGGCCTCTACGGAAATAGAGCCTGTTCCTGCTCCGACATCATATACAACTGCATCCTTCTTAATCTTAAGTTTAGCAATCGAAATGCTTCTTACTTCTTCCTTGGTCATCGGTACATCGCCACGTACAAATGTATCATCCGGAATTGCTGGAATCACCGGGCTTTCGCCGCCGGATTCATTTTCAATATAAAGGACCGCCAGATTCTCTCCTTTGTAATGAAGCAGTGATCTTGCTGTTCCTGTCTGAATCTCTTCATTCTTATAAGAAAGTTCTGTTCCGATCCTGACTGTTACTTCGCCCATTCCATATTCCGTCATTTTTGTCAGGATCTGACGGATCTCTTCTGCATTACTTACAAGGGCGAATACCTTTTTATTCTCCTTAATGACCGCCATCAGATTTTCTTTTCTTCCATGCAGGCTTACTAGTGCCGCATCCTCCCATGTTACGCCAAGCTTTGATGCAAAATATATGATGGATGATACTCCAGGCACCACTTTTGTCTCAATCTGTGGGTCATCTTTCATCAATTCCAGAATCTTCTTCGCACCGCTGTAAAATCCTGTATCACCGGACAACGCAATCGTTACATTTTCATATTCCGGATTTTCTTTGATATAAGAAATGATCTCATCCGGGCGGTATGCTTCATATATGGTCTGTCCGACTTCTGCCACTGCCTCGATCATCCTGCCTGCTCCGATCAGAAGTTCTGCTTCCTGACAGCATCTTTTTGCTTCCAGTGTAACCTGGTCTCTGGCACCTGCACCGATTCCCACCAGTGTAACTTTCCAGTGATTATCCAGTTCCAGTTCTTTCTGAAGGAATTTGGACATTTCTTCAAAATTCATTCCCTCTTCTTCTTCCGGCCTTCCGATCACAACCATTTTCACACCGGCTTCTAGTGCAGCCTGACATTTCTGCGGGTATCCGCCTGCAAGTCCTGATTCTTTCGTTACCATATAAGCAATATCATATTCCTTTAACATGGCACGATTCATTTCCGTAGAAAACGGTCCCTGCATACAGATGAGATGACGTCCGGAGAATCCAAGTTCTTCACAATTAACTGCCACCTGGCCAATAGACAGAACGCGCGCATATACCCGGCTTTCGTAATCCGTCAGTCTTGTATAGGATTCCAGCTCCTTGCTTCCTGTTGTTACCAGAATATTTCCTTCTGTTTTTTCCAGATACTTTATCGCTTCATCCATATTTTCCACACAGATGCTTTCTTTGGTCTCTTCACTTCCCCTGACCAGTCTTAAATACGGAACCTGCATAACCTCGCAGGCACTTTTCAAGTTTTTGGTCACTTCTTTGGCATATGGATGCGTTGCATCGATCACATAATCCGGCTCAAACACCCTCATAAACTCACCCATCTGCCCACTGTCCATTCGGTCGTGTGTCACCGTTATATTCTTCTCTTCCGGAAGCAGACTCTCCCCATAAGCGGTTGCCACACAGACATGCAGTCTTACGCCTCTTCTTCCGAGATAAGATGCTAATTTTCTTCCTTCTGTTGTCCCTGCATATAATAGAATCTTTTTGTCTTTCATATACGATATCCCCTTGGTGTAACCATTTTTTCCCGAATTACTTTTGTCTGTTTATTTCCGATAAATACAGTAGAGAACATATCTACTGTTGTCTCTTTTAATTCTTTCAGTGTCAGTGTCTGCATTGTTTCTCCCTCGCGGGCAATGTTTTTCACTATTCCGCAGACGGTATCTTCCGCCTTATATTCCAGCATGATCTCACATGCTTTTGCAAGATAGGTACTGCGTTTCCTGCTGGACGGATTATAAAGGCAGATCACAAAATCAGCTTTTGCCGCACAGCGAAGTCTTTCTTCGATCAATTCCCACGGTGTCAGAAGATCACTTAAACTGATCAGACTGACATCATGTCCGACTGCTGCTCCAAGTACCGCAGAACCTCCCAGTGCCGCTGTCACTCCCGGGATTACTTCGATCGCGACTTCCGGATATTCCTCACCGATTTCATACATCAGTCCTGCCATTCCGTATATCCCGGCATCTCCGCTGCATACCATTGCCGTTACAGCTCCTTTTGCTGCCTCTTCGAATGCCATCCTGCACCGTGCTGCCTCCTGTCTCATGGACGTTGTCAGATATCTCTTATCCGGAAAATATTCTTTTAATAATTCGATATATACGGTATATCCGACGATCACATCACATTTTTCCAGCGTCCGGACTGCTTTCACCGTCATCTGTTCATATGCCCCCGGTCCCATTCCTATCACATATACCTTATTCAAACTTCACCCTCCAATTATCCCAGGCAAATGCTGCTGTCACACCATTTTCTGCCTGTTTTCTGATCCGCAGTGTACCACCTGTATATACAGCACTTCTTTCACATACATTATCCACTCCGGTAACCTTTTTTACAAATGTAGAAACACTGAATTCTCCTTCTACTTTTTTTAATTCTTCTGCCGGATAAAATTCCGGCTCTATGTTATATTTGTTGCAAAATGTAAGCAATCCCTCTTCGTCTTTTTTTAGATCAATGCTTGCGATCCTGCCAATACTTTTCTTATTAATATGTGATTCTTTCAGTATCTTATCCACCAGCTGTTCTATCTGCTCTGCGGATGTCCCCCGTCTGCAGCCGATTCCCACCGTGATCCGTTGTGGTATCAGCCTTAATACATGACTGCTTAATTTTCGTTCATATATCCCGATATAGATATCTGGATTCTCATAGGTTTCCGGTACGATCTTCACTTCTTCCGGCACAGTACCCTCTATCGAATCTCTTCCGCTCTCAATCGCGGCCACGACTGTCTTTCCTTCCAGAATCTTTGCCGAAATTTGCTTTGCCTTCTGCATATCTTCTATATAAAGATGATTCTTTCTGGCAAATACATCTATTGCCCATTTTCCCCGGATATCTGTAGCTGTTGTGATCACAGGCAGTGCTCCTGCCATCTCTGCAATTCTTTCAGCCATCTCATTTGCTCCGCCAATGTGCCCGGACAGGATCGGGATACAATATTGTCCTTTCTCATCCAGTACCAGTACCGCCGGATCTGTTGTCTTTGATCCTATAAAAGATGCGATCAAGCGCACGGCAATCTGTACTGCTCCAATAAAGATCAGTACATCCCGCGTCCGGAACTGTTCACCTGCCCATTCTCTGGCACTGCATTTTACCGCATCCTTGTCCGATTCCAGTTCTTTGCATTTTACCGCCTGCAGCACCTGGTGTCCTTCTTTTTCCAGTTCATGTGCTAAAGATCTCTCCAGTCTTCTTCCATTTCCGGTAAAACTGATCATTGCAATCTTCATCTTATTTTACTCCCTGACGGAACTCGGTGGTGAATTCCGGATCATACAGTTTCGAACGTTCATACGCATGATGTGTCACCACATCTCCAACGATGATCAATGCTGTCTTTGTAATTCCATGTGCTTTCGCAGTCTCTGCCAGTGTACTGACAGTACAGATGTAACTTTCTTCCTCCGGCCATGTTGCCTTGTATACAATTGCTGCCGGCGTATCTTCTTTATAACCGCCTTCTATCAACTGGCCTTCCAGCTTTTCCAGAAGTCCTGTACTTAAGAAAAGTACCATCGTCGCATTATGACTTGCAAACGCTGCAACCTTTTCCTTCGCCGGAACCGGTGTTCTTCCTTCCATACGTGTGATGACAACACTCTGTGACACCTCCGGAAGTGTATATTCCAGATTCAGTGCCGCTGCTGCCCCGCAGAAGGAACTGACACCCGGACAGGAATCATACGCAATTCCCAGTTCATCCAGATGATCCATCTGTTCCCGGATTGCACCGTACAGACACGGATCACCTGTATGCAGCCGAACCGTCATCTTCTGTTCCCGGTCTGCCTGTTCCATCACTTCCAGAACTTCTTCCAGTGTCATCTTCGCACTGTTATATATCTCGCATGTCTCCTTTGTACTCTTTAACAGCCCCGGATTCACCAGTGATCCCGCATAGATCACCACATCAGCCTGCTCCAGATAACGTTGTCCACGGACCGTGATCAGATCTTCGGCTCCCGGACCTGCTCCCACAAAATGTATCATTTTCCGACTCCTTCCTGTCCTGCAAAGAACCTGCCACCAGCAACTTCTCCTGCATACTCTGGTATCTATTGTATATGTCGTTCTTTTCTGAATCTTTCTATCAGTTCTTCTGCTTTTTCTGTCTTTCCAAGGATTCCGTATACATTGGAAAACGTGACCACTCCCACCTGTATCTCTCCTTTCCCCCGGTAGTTCAGATATTCCTCCATACGCATCATGATTTTTTCCATAATGCGTGTTCGTTCTTCCTCGCTGCATTTCTCCAATGCATCATCCGTCGTCACACAGTCAAGAAATTCGACTGCCTTCTCTCCGGCAATTCCCGCTCTCAATGCGGCCGTGGCGAATAAATCCATCCGACAGTCTGCCCATCTGGAATGGGTATTCATGATTCCGCCGGATACCTTGATCAGTTTCCCGATATGGCCGACCAGCAGGACACCTTTACAATCCTGTTCTACCGCCATATCTATGGACTGACCAATATAGTTACTACATTTTACCACATCATTTTCTTCTATACTATACTGTTCTTTCAGAAAATCCAATCCGTAATTACCCGGTGCAATGATCAAATACCTGTACTTTTCCGCAAGGCATACCTTCATCTCTACTTCAATGGTATCGATCAGCGCCTGTTCACTCATCGGATTCACAATACCGGTTGTCCCAAGTATTGAAAGTCCTCCTTCTATTCCAAGTCTTGGATTAAATGTTTCTTTTGCCAGTCTTGCCCCTTCCGGAATCGAAATCTCTACATCAATTCCACCAGTATAGCCAACCTCTTCACAGGCTTCTTCTACTTCTTTTCTTATCATCTGCCTTGGCACACGGTTAATTGCGGCTTCTCCCACCGGCTGATTCAGTCCGGGCCTGGTCACTCTTCCTACCCCGATCCCGCCATCAATATGAATCTGTCCTGTTTCAGAAAGCCTTACCTGACTGTAAACCAGTACTCCATTCGTGATATCCGGATCATCTCCGCTGTTTTTTTTGACCGCACAGGATACCATATCCGGCAATTCCCTGTCTGTATATTTTCTCTGTATATCCGTGATATCCAACTGCAGCTTTTCTCCCTGCGGCAGTTCTACCGACACCTGCTCTACTTTTTCACCTGTAAAAAGCATCTGCATTGCTGCCCTCGTTGCAGCCTGTGCACAGGTTCCGGTTGTATACCCTTTTGCTAATTCTTTTTTCGGCATATGAACTCCTTTCCATCAGGGAGCGAGGTTTTGGCTTTTTTAATATCCCCTGACGCAAAAATGGAGGACTGCAGTTTTCTACATTCCTCCACCAATTTTAGCGTTTTCATACTTACATGTCAAATTATCTGTATGACGGTTCTCCACTTATTCGTTACCATTTTTGTTCTTACATTCTTGTTCCCATGCTTTGATTTCACCGCATGCAATCTTCATTCCCGAATCTCCGGACGGCTGGGTCTTGAACTCATCCGGCATCTCATGAAGTACGATTGTCCTGCCGACAACATCCATTGGATAGAATCTTCCAGTATAAATCTCCATCCATGCAGTTCCATCATTACTTAATACCGGCGGCAGATCTCCTGCATGTCTGGGATGTTCTTCTCCAGTTCCTCCGGGATTCCCATCAGTTCTCCTAAAAGAACTGTGCCATTATACACTTCATAGAGATATACATTTCCACGAATATCAGGGTATTCTTTGCTCCCTTTTATCCTGGCATAGCATAGGCCTGCGGAAGTCCCTGGATTGCTTTATAGATCATATTATCACGCTCCTTCGCATTTATGGTATGCAAAAGAGTATAAATATGTGCGGCTTTTTTCTATTTAATTCACTAGGCCAAATCCCCGAACCCTAATAAAAGCTTACAGTTCTCCATTTAATTATTATGGCATGCGAAACCGCAGGAATAAACTTACAAGCTCCTATTCTGTGCATACGGACTCATGGTTGGTAATTCTTAAGTAAAAAAGTTGACCGTTTGCTCACAAAAAATCCACTGTCTGAGACGAAAGTCGAGTTTGGATTTTTGGTGAGCTCGTTTTTAGGTCAACTTTTTTGCTTTAGAATTTCCCCATGTTGGAGTCAGCACAGGATAGGACCTTGTAAGTTTATTCCGATCGGTGACAGCCGACATGATAAATTAAATAGCAACTCTACTGAATAAACATCGCATCCCCAAATGAAAAGAACCGGTACCTCTCCTTCACAGCCTCTTCATAAGCCGCAAGCACGTGCTCCCGTCCTGCAAGCGCAGATACCAGCATGATTAATGTAGATTCTGGAAGATGGAAGTTCGTGATCAGACAATCCAGTACTTTGAATTTATAGCCCGGATAGATGAATATCTGTGTCCATCCACTCTTCGCTTCCAGATGTCCATTCTCATCTGCTGCCGATTCTACCGTTCTGCAGCTTGTCGTTCCGACGCAGATAACACGGTGTCCCGTCTCTTTTGCACGATTGATCTTCTCAGCCGCTTCTTCATCAATCATGAAGAATTCCGAATGCATATGATGCTCGGTAATCTCATCCACTTTTACCGGACGGAATGTTCCAAGCCCCACATGAAGTGTAACTCTCGCAATATCCACACCTTTTGCCTTAATCTCTTCCAGAAGTTCCGGTGTAAAATGCAGTCCTGCCGTCGGTGCTGCTGCCGAACCTGTGTGAGTTGCATATACCGTCTGGTAACGGTTCTTATCCTCCAGCTGGTGTGTGATATATGGAGGCAGCGGCATCTGGCCAAGCTGGTCTAAGATTTCTTCAAAAATTCCGTCGAAATCGAATTTGATCAGACGGTTTCCTTCTTCTACCACATCAATGACTTCTCCCATCAGAAGGCCATCACCGAAACTAATCTTTGCTCCGACTTTTGCTTTCTTACCTGGTTTTACCAGCGTCTCCCATACGTTGTTTTCTTTTCTCTTCAATAATAATACTTCGATTTTGGCATTGGTCTCTACTTTGGAACCAATCAGTCTTGCCGGAATAACCTTTGTATCATTGATTACCAGACAGTCTCCCTCATGCAGATACTCTGTGATTTCTTTAAATACATGATGGGAAAAAGCCCCGGTCTCCTTGTCAAGGACAAGAAGTCTGGAGCTCGAACGATCCTCAAGCGGATCCTGTGCAATCAGTTCTTCCGGCAATTCATAATAAAAATCCTGACGTTTCATAATTATGAATTCCTTTCCCTTTTATTCTTTACGTATCTTTTTCTGATATGTTTTCATTTACAGTTGCATTTGAAGCTATTTCTTTTTCTGATTTATTTTCTACCAGACGATAGCCATTATACACTGGTTTTCCCAGTTTCTCAACTACAGAACTCTGTGTATTTTCTGTTTTTTTCAATTCCTGTATCCCAGACTCTTTCATTTGGACATTTTCCTGCGTTTTTGACAGCTCACCCTCTGATGTCTGCTGTTTCTGCTCTTCTACATTTGGCTTTTCACATTCTGGTGCAACTGTTCCCGGTTGCGCCATCCATGCTTTTATCTTCTTCTGATAGACCACTCTGGTATCACAAAGCAGGTCATGAAATCCACGTTTTTCCGAATCAATTCCTGCAACAATATAACCGATATTCACCGGAAGGCTACATAAGAATCTTCCAACCGTCTCGCGGTACACCACATTGAACAGTGTCAGCTTCTCTTCCGGATTTTTCGAAACTACCCGGAGATTCATCGCTTTCTTTCCAAGTGTCGTTCCTGTCAAATAGGTAAATGCAATAAAATATAACACTTTCAGAGCATACAGTATGATATCTTTCAACGAATAATGAAACAGGATATCCGTTCCCGTTATCGCACCACCGCCAGCCAGTGAGATACCTGCAAATATCAGCCGCACGATCAGGAGGCCTGCAAATACTACCACACTGTCGATCATATAAGCCGCCAGCCGCACCCAGAACCCTGCATACTCCAGATTCCCACTGGCACAGCAACTGTTCTGTCTGGCTAACTTCTCCTGATTATCGTAACTGTTCTGCATAGTACATCGGCACCCCGCTTTCTACACTTTTGGCGGTTTCCGTCAGAACCTGCGCTTCTGACTTCGGAACTAATGATTCTGCTTTGGAAAACAGCGACTGCAAAAGTCCTTCATCTGATTCCATCTCATAAAATGTAGATGTTCCAAGTTTTTTGCTCATTGCATCTTTCATATCCGGATACAGACTGATCTCATCGATCAGACCGTTGTTCTTCGCCTGCTTTGCAGTATAAGTTCTTCCGTCTGCCAGTTTCTTTACATCCTCCACTGACATATCACGGCCGTCTGCCACGATATTCACGAATTTCTCATAAGCTTCATTGATCTGATCCTGATAAATAGCAATCTGCTCGTCCGTAAATTTGCTGCTGTCCTTATTCTTTCCGCTCGTGATACTTACATAACGGATCCCAAGCTTTTTATACAGCCCGGACATATCATATCCTGACATGATCACACCGATGGAACCGGTCGTTGTATTCGAATTTGCATAGATTTTATCCGATGCCATAGACACCATATATCCACCGGATGCCGCATAATGTGCCATATAATCCCAGATCGGACGTTTTGTTGTCTCTTTATATTCTTTCAGTTTCTGATACAGTTCTTCGGATTCATAGACAGTTCCTCCCGGAGAATCTACATACAGAAGAATTCCTTTATTGTTAGAATCATCCATCAATTCATCGATATAATTCATCGTTGAATCATGCTGATATCCACTGGATGCCTCCAGTGTACTGCTTCCACTCTGTTCCTGGATCGTACCTTCTACTCTTACGATTGCAATATAATCTTCAGACGGTGGATTAAACTGATACGAACCTCCGAGATTAATTATATCATCTGCACTGTTCTGAAGCAGATTTTTTGAAATTGTATTGGTAAATACGCTGGCAGCACTGACTACAACGAACAGTGCTGCCGCTACTACCAGACCTATGATCTGTTTTTTCTTCATACGTAATCCTCTTGCTCTTTTTACCGAGCTTTTATCTGATATGAATAAATGTTTTTTTATTTACGAAGTTCGATTCCCATACCCTCGAGTGCCTTTAAGATACGGTCCATAGCTGCAGATACATCTGCATCTTCCAGAGTCTTATCCTTTGCACGGAATACGATAGAATATGCAACAGATTTAAATCCTGTTTTAATCTGAGCACCTTCGTAAATATCGAACAGTGAATAGCTTTCCAGATATTCACCGCCCTTGCTTTCGATCACATCTTCAATCTGTCCTACCAGAATCTCTTTTGGCATTACCATACTGATGTCACGTGTCACTGCAGGGAATTTTGCAATTCCTGTATATTTACGATCAAATGTTGCTCTTGCTACGATCTCTGGCATATCGATTACTGCAATGTAGGCTCTTGTTCCGATTCCATAGTTATCTGCAACTTCCGGATGTACTTCTCCAAGATATCCGACTACTACACCATCATAAATGATGTTTGCCTGACGTCCCGGGTGAAGGAATGATTTTCCTGCATTCGGATCGTATTTTTCTTTCTTATGAAGTCCTACTTTATCGAAGAACTCTTCTACGACACCCTTCATAGTGAAGAAATCGCCTTCTCCATACATACCGAGTGTAAACTGTACTCTTTCATCCGGCAGTTCTGTAAGTGGAAGTGCCTTTGGGAGATAAATGTTAGCCAGTTCGTATAATTTTACGTCTTTATTTCTTCTGTTATAGTTTGTTGCAAGTGATGTCAGCATACCATTCAAAGAAGATGTACGCATGATACTATAATCTTCTCCCAGTGGGTTCATGATCGGAATAGCCTTACGAAGATCAGAATCTTCCGGAATCAGAAGCTTGTCAAATACCTTCGGGCTTTCGAATGAATATGTCATTCCCTGGCTGAATCCGCAGAACTCAGCGATATCACGTGCAACCTGCTCTACTCTTAACTTGAATGATAATTTTCCTGTTGTAGCTTCTCCACTTGGAAGTGTGGTCGGAATGTTATCATATCCGTAGAATCTTGCAACCTCTTCCGCAAGGTCGGCGATGCGGAATAAGTCATGACGGAAAGTAGGTGCGATGACTTCGCTTGTCTCTTCATCGAATTCCAGATCGATCTTCTTGAAGTATCCGATCATTTCTTCTTTAGAAATGTCTGTTCCAAGCAGCTTGTTAATCTTTTCCGCATCAAATGGTACTCTTACAGGCTCTTTCTTCTTGCTGTATACATCAACCATTCCTCCGACAACTTCACCGGCTCCCATCTCTTCGATCAGCTGGCATGCACGGTCAATGGCTGCCTCTGCATTATTTGGATCCAGACCCTTCTCAAATTTACCGGATGCATCGGTACGAAGTCCGATCTTCTTGCTTGATTTACGGATGTTGGTTCCATCAAAGCAAGCTGCTTCGAATAACATTGTCTGAACATCGTCTGTGATCATAGAGTTTTCTCCACCCATGATACCTGCGATACCGATGGATTTCTTACCGTCACAGATCATCAGTACAGATTCATCCATCTCTCTTTCCTGTCCGTCAAGAGTTGTGAATTTCTCACCTTTTTCTGCAGTACGCACTACAATTTCTTTTCCTTCGATCGTATCAAGGTCATATGCATGCATTGGCTGTCCGTATTCTTCCATTACATAGTTTGTAATATCAACCAGGTTGTTGATCGGGCGGATTCCTACAGAAGCCAGACGTCTCTGCATCCATTTTGGAGATGGTCCGATCTTAATGTTCTTTACGATTCTTGCACAATATCTTGGGCAAAGTTCCGGATTCTTAACGGTTACTTTGATATAATCTGCTGCATTCTCATCATTTCCTGTTGGTGTGACAACAGGTGGATAGAACGCTTTATTAAATGTAGCTGCTGCCTCTCTTGCAATACCTACAACACTGAAGCAATCTACACGGTTAGATGTGATCTCATATTCTACAACGACATCATCGAGGCCAAGTGATTTGATCGCACTCTCGCCTACAACGGCATCATCGTCGAAGATATAGATTCCGTATTCCGGAGCCTCCGGATACATCTCTCTGTTTGAACCGAGTTCTTCGATGGAACACATCATACCATCGCTTTCTACGCCGCGGAGCTTTCCTTTTTTAATCTTGATCCCGCCTTCTACGCGCTGTCCAGGTTCATGTCCGCCAGCCACACGTCCGCCTGCTAATACAACCGGTACCTTGTCTCCTTCTTTCACATTCGGAGCACCTGTTACGATCTGAATCGTCTCTGTTCCGATATTTACCTGACAGATGATCAGCTTATCTGCGTCCGGATGTTTCTCAATCTTGTCGATCTGTCCGATCACGATCTTATCAAGATCCGCATCTAATTTTTCAAAACCTTCGACTTTTGTACCAGACAAAGTCATTGCATCTGTATATTCCTGAGCTGTTACATCAAGATCCGGAACATACGCTTTTATCCATGATAATGAAGTATTCATTTATAAATCTCCTTTTCTCTGCTCACTTCGTTCGTGCTTCCTTCTTTATTTATGCCTATTACTCCAAAATCCAGCATCTAAAGATGCTGCCGCATCATTTCATGATGCTCTTCGATTTTGTCGTACCACTCGCATAAAGAAGTAAATACTCACTTCGTTCGTGCTTCCTTCTTTATTTATGCTCGTTAGAACTGTTTTAAGAATCTGATATCATTTTCGTATAACAGTCTCATATCATCGATCTCGTACTTCAGAAGTGCGATACGTTCCAGTCCTACACCGAATGCGAATCCTGTATATTCTTCCGGATCAATTCCGCACATTTCCAGTACGTGTGGATGTACCATACCACATCCGAGGATCTCGATCCATCCGGATCCTTTACAGAAACGGCATCCTTTTCCACCGCATTTGAAGCAGCTTACATCCATCTCGGCACTTGGCTCTGTGAATGGGAAATGATGTGGTCTGAATTTTGTCTTTGTGTCTTCTCCGAATAATTCTTTTGCAAATACTTCCAGTGTTCCCTTTAAGTCAGCAAATGAAATATTCTTGTCGATGATCAGTCCTTCGATCTGATGGAAAGAAGGTGAATGTGTTGCATCTACTTCGTCTGAACGGAATACACGTCCCGGTGACAGGATACAGATTGGAAGCTTGCCCTGCTCCATAATACGTGCCTGTACAGGAGATGTCTGTGTCCTGAGCACGATGTCTTTATTAATATAGAATGTGTCCTGCTCATCCTTTGCCGGATGTCCGTCCGGGATGTTCAGTTTACGGAAGTTGTACTCATCATACTCGATCTCAGGTCCTTCTACGACTTCGTATCCCATACCTGTAAATACACGCTCTACTTCTTCCAGTGCAATTGTATTCGGATGACGGTGTCCGACACAATTTTTCTTAGCCGGAAGTGTAACATCGATCACTTCTTTTTTCAGCTTTTCTGCACGGATTGCCTTTTCCATCTTTTCTTTATTTTCTTCCAGAACAGCTTCAATTGCCGCCCTTGTCTCGTTTACCATCTGTCCGACCTTCGGTCTGTCCTCCGGTGCAACGTCTTTCATACCTTTTAATACAGCGGTAAGTTCTCCCTTTTTACCAAGGAACTTTACACGCACATCATTCAGTTTTTCCGGCATATCGGCAGCTTCAATTGCCTTCAATGCTTCATCTTTGATGTTCTGCAGTCTTTCTTTCATCATTTTCTTCCTTTCTCCGCATATCTTTATATCAGCGTATGCTTTTTGGTATTAAAAAAGCCCCGCCCCAAAAGGGACGAGACATATAACCCGTGGTACCACCCTGATTCCCGTAAAAACTTTTACGGACACTCATTATTGCGTAACGTGCATCATACGGCGTTCTCTACTGTTATTTCAAGAACACAGCTCACGCGGGAAATTCATTTACCATCTGAACCCAAGGGAACTTTCAGCCTGTTGATTCCCTCTCTCTATCGGAAAATGGCTCACTACTTACACGGTCATTGCCTTTATCTCATAATACCTAATTATTGTATCATATGGCTCAGAGTTGTCAAGTCAGAAATTCTACCCCTGCTCCATATCCCGCAAAATCATATTTACTTCTCCACCCAGCAGTAAGATATACATACAAAAATACAGCCACAACATGATCAATACAATCGTTGTCAGACTCCCATACATTGATGAAAATCCTTTAAAAATATCCAGATAGACCGAGAAAATCCAGGATACGATCATCCATCCGACTGCTGAAAATGCAGCTCCCATCAGCTGGATCCTCAACTGTACAATGTGGTTCGGCAGGAATTTATAGATCATCATCGTAAATACAAACAGTAATACCGGCGTGATGATTCCGCGAATCCGCATGATCTGATCCACCAAGCGTTCCATCACCGGATAGTGTTCCGTTACAAACAGATTCAACGTATTACCGAACACCGATAATACCAGTAGAAAAATGATCACAATTATAAATGCCACTGTGTAAAAGGTTGCACGTATTCGCAAAATAATATAATTACGTGTCTCTTTACAGTCATAGACACAGTTCAAACCTGTCGTCAGTGCCAGCACCCCTTTCCCGGCTGACCAGAGTGCAACAATAATAGTCAGCGAGATGATTCCGCCGGACTGATTATAAACCTGATTAACGATCGATGTGATCAGACTGTCTACGGATTTTGGAAACACCTGAAGAACCGCTGTCATAACATCTGCCTTCGTAACCGGTGTATACTGTACCAATGTGATCAGCAGTAAAATGATCGGAATCATACTGAGCATAAAGAAATACGCTGCCTGTGCAGCATAGGCACCTACATGATCTTTTCCGACCTGTCCGGTTATTTCCATTACTTTATCATATAGAAACTTAACTTTTTTCATTCTTATCTCCCAAAATATTCGTCTCTATATTCTACCCGATTTTCATTTATTTGTCTATTAGAAATTATTCTGTTTCTTATTATGTTTTTTCAAATACTTTTTCATTGATTATACTTATCATTCAATTGTCGTTCCGGGATAGAACATTTGCAGTATTTGCTGATAATTCTTTCCTTTTTTTGCCATTTCATTTGCTCCGTTCTGACTCATGCCAATACCGTGTCCATATCCACCGCCCTTAATCTTGAAGATATTTCCATCCTTTTCTACTTTAAAAAAAGCACTCGGAAGAAGTCTGCTTCCCTTTACAGCTGTCCCGTCCTGTTTCTTTATCTCATATCCGCTTCCCCCCAGTGCTCTGCGGATCTTATTTTCCGTATCAACAACAACTGTTCCCAGATCTCCTGATACTTTTATCTGTAACGCTGCACCGCCCGGTCCGCTTTTCGTCACCTCCAGTGACTGCACAGTTCCTATATTCTTTTTTGTATTCTCTGCGATCATTTTGGACAATGTATTCTGATCTATATCTGCTTCCCACCGGTACCATGGAAGATTTCTCTCATAATCACCTGTCTGATCTTTCACTTCTACAGACTGAAGATATGCATTTTCTGCCTTCTCTTTCGCTCCCCACGCAGCCATCGTTGTTGTCTTTCCGCAGGAAGTCGAATAGTAATAGGCGGTTATAATATTTCCATTATATTTCAATACTTTTCCTGCCGTCTCCTGTACAGCCTCTGTTGCAGCTTGTTGCGATGCCGAATTATTATACACCTGGTAATCCGTACTGTCATTCACATGAGCCTGATATTCCGGATATGCATAATCCATAATCTGCCGGTATGCATAACTTCTTGCGCATATCGCCTGGGCCTTTAATGCTTCCTTCTGATATGATGCGGGCATCTCACTCGGAACCACTTTACACAGATAATTCTCCAGCGGAAGTTCATTTACCATCACAACCCCTTCTGATGTGGCATACAGATCCAACGTACCTGCATAAGACGGATTCCCATAGCCCCGCCTGATACTGCTAACGGTTATCTCTCCGCCATCAATTGCCTGTATACGGATCTTTCCATTTTGAAATCCCGTATCTTCTTTTGTGATCTTAATTTTTTCATTTCCTGCAGTTTCTTCCAGGCCATCCTTCTTTTCAATTCTTAAGCCTCCCGCTGCACTGATTTCTACCTCTCTATGTACGATCTGCTGATATCCATCTGTCATGATCAATACCCGGATATTTTTCTGAGGATCCGCATCCTTTTCCGGGGTCTTGTCTTTACTTTCACTTTTTTCCTCTCTGTCTTTCGATGATACTGTTTTCCACAATTCTTCCCACCGGCTCTGAATTGATATTCCCGGATAGGACTCCTTCTTTCCATCTGCATTTTTTTCTAACCCGGCTTTCAGCCCTGTAATCAGACACAGAAGCAATAAAATCCATGCAATGTAGATGCTATAATGCCTGTTGTTCCGTTTTCGCACTTTATTTTCCTTTCTTTGACTGTCTTTCTCAGATCCGCTTACCTGAACCTGATGGCAATTTCAAAAAAAGACAGCCGTTAAAACGACTGTCTTTTATCTTTTGTATATTCCCCAAAATGCCGGTTCCTGTATTCTGACTCCTAGCACCCGCTAGGTGGGTATCCGCATCTGCTTTTCTGCCTTCCACTGCAAAATCGATGGCCTGACATATTACAGAGATGTAAGACTCCCGTTTAAAGTATTGTAGGTTCAAAACTACAAGAGTATCGAACATTTCAGGTTTCCACTGCACTTATTATAACCCATTTACATGGATTTTACAACCCTTTACAATTCTCTGATTTTAATCAGATAGATAAGTGTCTCTTATAACTGTGGTCCTGCTGAAACTAAAGCTTTACCAGCTTCATTTCCTTCATATTTAGCAAAGTTCTTGATAAATCTTGTAGCAAGATCTTTTGCTTTTTCATCCCACTCAGCTGCATCGGCATATGTGTCACGAGGATCAAGGATTCCTGTGTCAACACCGGTAAGTTCTGTAGGTACTTCGAAGTTGAAGTATGGAATTGTCTTTGTTGGAGCATTCTTGATGTCTCCATTCAGGATGGCATCAATGATTCCACGTGTATCCTTGATAGAGATACGTTTTCCTGTTCCGTTCCATCCTGTGTTAACCAGGTATGCTTTTGCACCGCTCTTCTCCATCTTCTTAACAAGTTCCTCTGCATATTTTGTAGGATGCAGTTCCAGGAATGCCTGTCCGAAGCAAGCTGAGAATGTAGGTGTAGGCTCTGTGATTCCACGCTCTGTACCTGCAAGTTTTGCTGTAAATCCTGACAGGAAGTAGTACTGTGTCTGCTCTGGTGTCAGTACAGATACCGGTGGAAGTACTCCGAATGCATCAGCTGACAGGAAGATTACATTTTTAGCAGCAGGTGCTGAAGATACAGGACGCACGATATTTTCAATATGATTGATCGGGTAAGATACACGTGTATTCTCTGTTACACTCTTATCTGCGAAATCAATCTTTCCATTTTCATCAAGTGATACATTCTCAAGAAGTGCGTTACGCTTGATTGCATTGTAGATATCCGGCTCAGACTCTTTGTCAAGGTTAATAACCTTAGCATAGCATCCGCCTTCAAAGTTAAATACTCCGTTGTCATCCCATCCGTGCTCGTCATCACCGATCAGAAGACGCTTAGGATCTGTAGAAAGTGTTGTCTTTCCTGTTCCTGAAAGTCCGAAGAAGATTGCTGTATTCTCTCCGTTCAGATCTGTATTGGCTGAGCAGTGCATAGAAGCCATTCCCTTAAGCGGAAGGAAGTAGTTCATCATAGAGAACATACCTTTCTTCATCTCTCCGCCGTACCATGTATTCACGATAACCTGCTCTTTGCTTGTGATGTTGAACATTACTGCTGTCTCTGAGTTCAGTCCTAATTCTTTGTAATTTTCAACTTTTGCTTTAGAAGCATTGTATACTACGAAGTCTGGCTCAAAATTCTCAAGTTCTTCTTCTGAAGGTTTGATGAACATATTTGTTACAAAATGAGCCTGCCATGCAACTTCTACGATGAAACGGATTGCCATACGTGTATCTTTGTTTGCTCCGCAGAATGCATCTACAACATAAAGTTTTTTGTTAGAAAGTTCTTTGATTGCAATATCTTTTACTGCGTTCCAAGCTTCCTGTGTTGCAGGATGGTTATCATTCTTATATTCATCAGATGTCCACCATACAGTATCTTTTGAATTCTCATCAACTACGATGAACTTATCTTTAGGAGAACGTCCAGTATAGATACCTGTCATTACATTGACTGCACCAAGTTCACTTTCCTGTCCTTTTTCAAAACCTTCCAGTTCCGGTTTTGTCTCTTCCTCAAATAATAATTCATAAGAAGGATTGTGCACGATTTCCGTCGTTCCTGAAATGCCATACTTACTTAAATCGATTTTAGCCATCTTCATTTAACCTCTTTTCTTTTATTTACTGCTGTATATTTATAAATTCTGGTTTTTCATACTCTTCCACAACAGCATTTGCCTTATTATTGCATTTTTCCGCGCAAAAGTCAACACTTTAACAATCTTTTCAAATCACTATTTTGCAACTTCTATATCTCAATCCGTTATTTTTTCTGCTTTTATTCTTTTATATAGTTCAAAAATGCAAGATTTTTATAGAAACCTTGCATTTAGTAATTTTTATCGATTATGAATTTTATTTATTTTTAATATAAAGTTTTATACTTCTAAAATATTCTTTACTGTGTCTTTCATTTTATCTGCATCACATTCCAGATCATGCAGGATATTAGCATTCAGAATATCTTTGATTGCCTGTGGCATCTCACGTCCGGATGTTTCTTCCAAAACACTCAGAAGGCTGAATTCATCCTGATCAGCATACTTCGGATCGATTGCGCTCATCACACTCTTCACGAATTTGTACGGACTTGCAGTCGATGCGATCACACATTTCTTATCGTCGCCACTGTTCTTCTGATAACAGCCGCATACATACGACGCTACACTTGTATGCGTGTCCATAACATATCCTGTCTTATCGTATACTTTTTTAATATTCTCTGCGCACTCTTCTTCTGTTGCGTACCCTGCTGCGAAATCAGCAAGACGCTCCTTCATATCTTCTGTGATCGTATATTTTCCGGCGGATTTTAATGCTTCCATCATATCCTTCGTCTTCTGATCATCATCCCCGCTGATTCTGTAGATCAGACGTTCCAGATTGCTGGAGATCAGAATATCCATGGATGGGGATGTCGTGAGGATAAACTCACGGTTTCTGTCATAATCTCCTGTCTGGAAGAAGTCAAACAATACCTTATTGTCATTTGAAGCACATACCAGCTTATCAATCGGTACTCCCATCTGTTTTGCATAATATGCAGCCAGGATATTTCCAAAGTTACCTGTCGGTACTACCACATTGATCTTTTCACCATCTTCAATCTCTTCATTTTCCAGAAGTTTTGCATATGCATTGACGTAATATACCACCTGTGGAACCAGACGTCCGATATTGATAGAGTTGGCTGATGAAAACTGATAGCCTTTCTTTGCGAGTTCTTCCGCCAGTTCTGTATCTTCGAACATCGCTTTCACACCACTCTGTGCATTATCGAAATTGCCATGGATCGCTACTACGTTTACATTCTCTCCTCTCTGTGTCACCATCTGGAGTTCCTGTACCTTGCTGACACCATTCTTTGGATAGAATACGATGATCCTCGTTCCTTCCACATCCGCAAAGCCTGCAAGTGCGGCCTTTCCTGTATCTCCGGATGTTGCAGTCAGAATCACGATCTCATTTTTAACGTCGTTCTTCTTTGCCGAAGTTGTCATCAGATGCGGCAGGATTGATAATGCCATATCTTTGAATGCGATTGTTGCACCATGGAACAATTCCATGTAATAAGTATCATCTACTTTTACGAGCGGCGCAATTTCTTCTGTGTCAAATTTGCTGTCATATGCTTTATCAATACAATTTTTCAGTTCCTCTTCTGTAAAATCTGTCAGGAACTGCTTCATTACGAGATATGCGATCTCCTGATATGTCTTTCCTTTCAGATCTGACATTGTTACATCCAGCTTTGGAAGTTCCGATGGTACAAAAAGTCCGCCATCCGGAGCAAGTCCTTTCAGAATTGCCTCTGATGCTGTTACTTTCAGATTAGAATTTCTTGTACTTTTGTAATATAAACCCATGCCAACGCTCTCCTTATTATGATTACTTTCTCTTACTGTTTGTATATTTTACCAGTCCGCCTGCTGCGATCAGTTTCTGCATGAACTCTGGAAACGGCTGTCCCTTGAATTCTGTTCCTTTTGTTCTGTCATAGATCTTACCGCTGTCAAAATCAATCTCTACTTCATCACCTGCTTCAATTGCTTTTGCAGCCTCCGGACACTCAATGATCGGAAGTCCGATGTTGATCGCATTGCGATAGAAAATTCTTGCAAATGTCTCTGCAATAACGCAACTGACACCTGCTGTCTTAAGACATAACGGTGCATGTTCCCTGGAAGAACCACATCCAAAGTTCTTGTTGGCAACAATGATATCTCCAGGCTGTACCTTATTGACGAATTCAGGATCGATATCTGCCATTGCATGGCTCGCAAGCTCCTGTGCATCATAAGAATTCAGATATCTTGCCGGGATGATTACGTCTGTATCTACGTTATCGCCGTATTTAAAAACATGTCCTAAAGCTTTCATTATTTGTCACCTACTTTCTCTGGATTTGCGATGTATCCTGCGATTGCACTTGCTGCTGCTACTTCCGGTGATGCCAGATAAATCAGAGAATCTACATGTCCCATTCTTCCTACAAAGTTACGGTTTGTTGTAGATACACATTTTTCTCTTGCTGCCATAACGCCCATATGTCCACCCATACAAGGTCCGCAGCTTGGTGTATTGACTGCACATCCTGCGTCTACGAAAATTTCCAGAAGACCTTCTCTGATACACTGTTTGTATATCTTCTGTGTAGCCGGAATGACCATAACACGTACATCCGGATGAACCGTATGTCCCTGAAGAATGGCAGCTGCTTTTCTCATATCTTCCATTCTTCCGTTTGTACAGGATCCGATCACAACCTGATCGATTTTGATCGGTTCCATTGCCTCGATCTCATCAATTGTCTTCGCATTTCCCGGAAGATGTGGAAATGCAACGGTTGGACGGACTTCTGAAAGATCAATCTCTACAATACTTTCGTATTCCGCATCTTCGTCCGCTTCATATACATGATAGTCTTTCTTTGTATGTTCTTTTAAATATTCTTCTGTCTTCTCATCTACCGGGAAGATTCCGTTCTTGGCTCCGGCTTCGATCGCCATATTTGCCATTGTGAATCTGTCTGCCATAGAAAGATTCCTGATTCCGTCTCCGGTAAATTCCATAGATTTATAAAGTGCACCATCTACACCGATCTTGCCGATGATATGAATGATGATATCTTTACCGCTTACATATCTGCCCGGCTTCCCTGTCAGTACGAACTTGATCGCACTCGGAACTTTGAACCACAGTTCTCCCATTGCCATACCTGTTGCAATATCCGTCGTTCCGACACCTGTCGAAAATGCACCAAGTGCACCATATGTGCAAGTATGCGAATCTGCTCCGATGATACATTCACCTGCTGCAACCACTCCTGCTTCCGGAAGAATTGCATGTTCTACTCCTGATTTTCCCTGTTCAAAATACCAGCTGAGCCCCTGATCTTTGGCGAACTCACGGATTGCTTTTGAGTTCTCCGCAGACTTGATGTCTTTGTTCGGTGTAAAATGGTCCGGAACAAGAACTACTTTATCTTTATCAAATACTTTATCTGCCATCTGTCTGAAGATTGGTAATGCCATAGGACCTGTAATATCATTTGCCATGACTACATCTAATTTTGCTTCTATTAACTGACCGGCTGTCACGCTGTCGAGCCCAGCATGTGCTGCCAATATCTTCTGTGTCATCGTCATTCCCATAACGAATCTTTACCTCCTTGATTCTCATAATTTTATACTGTATTTTAGCACAGTAAAAAAGGGCATGCAAGAAATTATAAATTTTAATGCATAATTTTTCAAAAATACATCTTCTTTTTATTTCTGTTTTTTTATATTATGCAGGTATGGAATTTCAATCGGATCAATTGGTGTTGCCGGATTTTCAATCTTTCCTTTCAAGGTTCTTTTCCGTTTTTTCAGAAGTGCCCCGCCCTTATTATAGAACCAGAATGAATACGTCAGGATCTTATGCGCCGGTCCCATCTTGTCTTTGGCTGTCTTTCCGTACAACACGCCTCCGGCCTCGATTGCCGATTTACTTCGTATCAGGGCGATCAGTTCCGTCTCACAGGTCACTCTTTCCGGAAGAATGGTATAGCCTGTCCCTATGCAGTCCGGTCTGTGTGCGTCACTTCCGCCGATTCCCGGCTTTTTGTATTTCTCTGCAAGCTTCCTTGCTCCTTCATTCGATTCTGCTGATTCACATGCATTAAACGCCTCAATGAAATCAAACCTTTTGATCAGTTCCGGTGATTTATAAAACCTTCCCGTATTAGTAAAACTCAGATACTTTTCCCCGCATGGATGTGCCGGTCCGAGGATTCCTCCGTGTCTGTGCACAAAGTCAATCAGAACCGACACCGGGAGTCCCTTTACTTCCAGAAGACGCATCTTTACACCTTCCGGCATAATACAAATGATATGTCCCGCATCCAGAGTATCATACTCGATTCCTTTCAACACAACAAAATCTTCATGTACCTTGCCTTTCATATGATATTTCCAATGACGATAACCATGATACGTATCGTGATCTGTGATCAGCATCCCGTCAAATCCTTTTTCCTTCAGGGTTGTGATGTATTCATCCAAGCTTACCCTGCTGTCTACTGAGCCTTCCCGCACATGGCAATGCATATCCAATTTCATAAGTAAGCCTCCTTAACTTAACTTTATTCTTAGCAACATTATAGCACATCCCATATAACAAAAATACCCGTTGCAGATCTTAATTTTCTGCAACGGGTATATATTTTTTGCTTTAGTCAATATCATCCGCATGAAGAACTACGACATCCGAATCGTCTGTCTCGAATATCTCGACATCATCTTCATCCAGGAATCCGCCTTCCGGCACATCCGTCATTTTGACATCTACATTTTCCTCATCATCTGTATCTTCCGGCTCCGGCTTATCATCGTCTATGTCAAATATCTCTGTCACCGTCTCTTCCGGTTCTCCCTGATCTCCCTGATCTCCGGCTTCCGTTTCTTCCTCCGGAGATTCTTCCACATCTCCATCATCGAGAAGCATTCTGGCCTTTTCTACTTCCGATTCCATCGAAACCTGTTCTTTGATCTTTTTCGAAAATATTTTTTCCCTCTTTCCGATCTTTCTCGACTGCATCATTGTCTGAACCGTGATGCCAATTACAGCGATCGCTGCACTCATTACATATCCGATCCAGCCAATCTTTGTCATCCCAAGAAGAAACGGAAGCGCCATTCCTGCTTCCACTCCTCCTACAATACCGGTTACAAAGATGACCAGAAATTCCGCAAAGATGACTGTCAGTATTGCGATGACCAGTGCAACCGCTGCGCAGATTCCAAGTACTATAACTGACCGCGCTTCCACAAGGGTAACAAATGTCCCCCATGATCCAAAGAAAGTCATAACAAATATTCCGAATTTTCGTAGTACTGCACACATGATACACAATACCACTCCGCACACGGCAATTGTCGCAACCATCTTTGTCGTATCAAGACCTGCCACTGTTCCGATCACTGCTCCGATCACTGCTCCGGTTCCAAGTCCCATCATCGCCGAAAGTACTCTTACAAGCTTCAGACCAAACAATGAAATAATTACACCCACTACAACAATCGCAATCAGCACACCCATTATTTCCGGTGTCTTCCCTGCAACAAATATACTCGTGGGCCCATCTGCCGAATTAAAAACTGATGTAAAGTTCTCCATATTCATACCCGTTTCTCCTTTGCCCCTTATTACGCTTTAAGAATAGAAAAGACTGTGCCTCCGAAGATTCACAGCCTTTGGTTCATTATATCCGCCTCTAGAATGCTACTGCTCCTGTCTCTGTTCCATTAATAACATAGTATACTGCAGATTCTTCTGGTTTTATGTATAACTCCATCGTCTTGATATCTCCGATTTTCTTTCCAGAAGATGTCCATGCCTTCTTTACTCTTGCGATCATATCTTTTTCTTCTACCTGTTTTCCAAAGTATTCTACAAACGCACTTACTTTGATTTCTTTTTTTGCTGTTGTTTTTCTCGCAGTTGTCTTCTTTGCTGTCGTCTTCTTTGTGGTCGTCTTCTTTGCCGCTGTCTTTGTCTCAGCTTCAGCTTTCTTGACAGATTCTGTCTTTACAGCTTTATCTTCAACTTTTTTCTCGGCCTTCTTTGCTTCCGGCTTAGCTGTTTCTTCTTTTGTAGTCGGTTTTACTGGCTCGGTCTTTGGAGCTGCTGTTTTTACCGGCTCCTTCTCTATCTTCTTCGGCTCTGTTGCTGCCACTGCCTTTACTGTCTCTGCTTTCTTCGTTGTCTCTGCTTTTTCTGATGTCTTTGTCACTGGTGCAGTTACTTTTGCAGTTACATCCTTTGTGGTTGCTGTTGTTACTTTTTTTGTAGCCATTTCATTTCCTCCTAAATCTCTCTAAGCCTCATCACCTAGTTGTCAATATTATAACACATTCTTCCAAAAATGCAATTCTATGCCACAGACAGCATTCTACACTCCGGTCAGCTCCAGGATCAGACCTGCGATCACAGCAATCACATACAATACTGCTATAATTTTTATATTTTCCTTCTTATCCGGATTCACTTTGAACAATACTACAAGCCCGATACCGGCTCCCGTGCAAAGTCCCGCGATCACAGAGGAAAAAGAAATTGCCCCGCTCAGATACAGCTGTGTCAGAATCACGGACGCCGCACAATTTGGGATCAGGCCGATCAAAGCCGCAATTGCCGGCTGGAACACAGTATCTCCAAGCATCATAGCTGAAATCTTGTCAATTCCAAGTATGTCAATACACAGATTTAAAATAAACGTAAATACAAACAGATATAAAAAAATCTTTCCCGTATGGCGAAGTGCAGGTTTTACTATTCCAGCCGAATGATTGTGACATCCACAGTCATGACAGAGTTCTCCTTCATGATGCGGCACTGCAATTTCTTTTTTAAAGAAAATATCTACCAGATATCCTGCAATAATTGCTATGATCACTTTTGCCAGAAGCAGCACACCGATCTTTCCTGCATGTTCCGGATTTCCCATTATAATAAGTATTGCCTCATCCGATGTGGCCAGAAACACTGCGATCAATGTTCCAACCGTAATGATTCCGCCTGAATACAGATTTGCTGCCATAACCGAAAATCCACACTGAGGGACACATCCTACGATTGCTCCTACAACCGGTCCTGCCTTATCTACTTTCACCATGAGTTTTTTTGTAAAATCACTGGAATAATGCTCCAGTGCCTCTATCAGCAGAAATGCAAGAAACAGGAATGGAAGCATCTTCACACAATCGATTGCCGCATCCAGTAATACATCAATAAACATTTCCATATCTACCGTCTCTCCTTTATTTTTTTCATAACATTTTTATTCTAGATGTTATGGTCGTATTTTTCAAGCAAAATATGTAGTCTTACTTTGTATATTTTTCTCATTTATCCTGTAATTTTCAGTCTTTTTTCTGTATAATACATTATATATAGACTTTTTCACAGAAAGGATGTGGCCATATGAGTACTTTTGAACGATCCCTGTCCAGTCTTCCGGGTCTATGAATTCGATCCCTCTGAAGGATTTGAAGCTTTTACAATGAATGTCAGACGTCGGATCAAAGCAGAAGGCCGCGATGCTTTTTATGGATTTAAATCATAATATTTAAGGGCAATAAGAAATGAGCGGCCTACACCGCTCATTTCTTATTATATCTTTCATTTCATTGTCCGTTATCTTTTATAGATTCCTTCCAGCACATTAACCGTTCCTTCGATTCCAAGAAGGCTTGCATTCAGTAATATGTCATGAGAACTGATGCTTCCCCATTCCTGTCCTGTATGAGTTTCGTAATAATATTTTCGTTCTCTGTCCATACGTTTGATGCGATCCAGAGCTTTCTTCTCAGACACATCGTATCTTTCCGCTATACGTTTGATGCGGTCAGCCCGGTCAGCACAGATGAAAACGTTAATGCAGTTTGGATTGTCCTTCAGGATATAGTCTGCACATCTGCCCACGATCACACATGGCCCACGTTCTGCAAGTTTTTTGATGATCTCCGTCTGCAGTTCATACATCTGCTCAGATAACGGCTGCACATATTCTTCCGAATTAATATAGGAAGAATATCCCATCGGTGTGATCAGATAACTGGATACGAAACTGTTAAGAGAAGTCTCATCAATTGCCTTTGCCGTCTCTTCTCTGATATCCATCTTCTCTGCTGCCATTCTGACAAGATTGTTATCATAGAGTGGAATATCCAGTCTTGTTGCAAGAAGATTGCCAATCTCATGTCCGCCGCTTCCAAACTGTCTGCCTATTGTTATAATCTTATGTGTCGTCATAGGTATCCCTCCTTCGGATGAAAATATCACGATTTCTTTGTCCCTATTATACCTGTTTCCGTCAGAAAATACCATACGTTTCATTCGATTATTCTGTCAATTTTACACTGCCTGTCGTCTTTCCTCTACCAGAAATCCTTTTTCCCTCAGTTCCTGCTCGATCAGATCCAGCGTCTCTTCGCTGTCGGCACTAACCTTATGATAATGATAATTAGATGTGATATTCTTAAGCGGACTTGACTTTCCGCTCCGAATATCTTCCATAAATGCGCCAACCTTTCTTCTGGAATTTAAGACCAGTTCCGCTTCCATTTTTCCATAGACTCTGTGATGGATCATTACATTATCCACACATCCTCCCAGATCAACGATCGTATTCAGTTCTTCTTCCAGTTGTTCATCCGTATGCTGGACTTTAAATATCCGGCACACTGTCTTCGGCTGATTCAATATATAGCCTCGGTTTGTAGATATGATCTCATATCCTGCTGCCCGGATCAGTGCAATATCCTGCACGATCACCTGACGGCTGACATTATAAAAGGAAGCAAGCTTTGTTCCGGATACCGGGGCTTTACTTTCCTGAATCTGTCTGATTATCTGCTCTCTTCTTTCAGATCCATGCATTTCCTGTTGCCACCTCCCATGTTCTTTTTCTAAATGATCTGCCTGTCCATGTATTTTCTCTATACACAGTAACTACATTATAATACCGCATGAAGATGCTTTAAGGAAATGTCTAAAATTGGAGCAGAGTGTGTCAATGCCCCGCTGGAAATATAATCTACACCAAGCGCAGTCAGTCTGCCGATATTCTCTTTTGTTACATTACCGGAACACTCAGTCTCCGCGCGTCCATCGATGATGCGGATTGCCTCCTGCATCTCCTCTGTGGACATATTATCGAGCATGATAATATCTGCCCCCGCTTCTACCGCTTCTTTTACCATATCCAGATTCTCCACTTCTACCTCAATCTTGCGTACAAATGGTGCATATTCTTTAGCCATCTGAATAGCCTTTGCTACACTTCCCGCTGCTCCGATATGATTATCCTTTAACAGAACACCGTCAGACAGATTATAACGGTGATTATATCCGCCGCCTGCTCTGACTGCATATTTTTCAAAAATTCTCATATTCGGAGTTGTCTTTCTGGTATCTAAAAGTTTTGTCTTGCTCTCTCCCAGAAGTGAAACCACCGAACGTGTATAACTTGCAATCCCGCTCATTCTCTGCAGATAATTCAGTGCAACCCGCTCTCCGGAAAGAAGGACACGGATATCTCCGGTTACTTTTCCCATTAACTTCCCGTTCTTTACTTCATCACCGTCTTTGCAGAAAAATTCTACTTTCGTGTCTTTATCTAACAATTCGAAAACTCTCTGAAATACCTGTAACCCTGCGATCACTCCATCCTGCTTGCAGATCAGGTCTACTTCTCCTGTTACAGCTTCGTGCATGACCGCATTGGTGGTCACGTCCTCGCTTGAAATATCTTCTCTTAATGCCTCCATGATCAGATGATCTACCTGTAATGTCATTGTTATATTATTCATGCTGTGCTCCTTTACCCTGCTTTATATTTATCTCTTTCATATCCGTGCATTCACACTCTGCACTCATTATACCATCTTACACTGCTTTTCGTTCAGACAAATTTTTCTTAGTTTCTTCCTTTTTGATCTTTGTTGCTGCACGTTTTGCAAATACAAGACTTTCCAAAAGGGAATTACTTGCCAGGCGGTTCGCACCATGAACACCATTGCAGCTTGTCTCTCCAACTGCATACAAATGCTCCATAGACGTCCTGCTATCCGAATCAACCCAGATTCCACCCATGAAATAATGCTGTGCCGGTACGACCGGAATGTATTCCTTTGTTACATCATAGCCTTCTTCCAGACAGTGTTCATAAATGTTCGGGAAATGATTTAAAATAGTTTCTTTCGGTATATGTTCCATAGAAAGCCATACATAATCGGTTCCATCCTTTTTCATCTCTTCTCTAATTGCTTTTGTCACCACGTCCCTCGGCAGCAACTCATCTACAAAACGCTCTTTATTCTTATTATAAAGAACCGCACCTTCTCCACGTACAGACTCTGAGATCAGGAAACGTCTTCCCGGTTTCTTCGAATATAATGTCGTTGGATGAATCTGTACATAATCCAGATGTTCCAGACGAATATTGTGTTTCTTTGCTATTTCAATCGCATCTCCTGTCAGATGTGGAAAATTTGTCGAATGCTGGTATGTTCCACCGATTCCGCCGCTTGCAAGGATTGTATTCTCCGCATAGATTTCGTATGTTCCGTTTTCATTCTCTGCTTTGACTCCCACACATTTCCCATTTTCGATGATTACATCCGTCATCTCTGTATATTCATATATCTTTACATTCTCAAGCTTTTTCACCTGCGCAAGCAGCTTGCTGGTGATCTCTTTTCCCGTCACATCTTCATGAAACAGGATTCTCGGTCTGGAATGTGCGCCTTCTCTTGTATAGGCAAATTTTCCGTCCTTCTTTTCAAATTCCACACCGTATTTCACAAGATCATTAATAATATCTCTGGAATTACGGATCATAATATCCACAGATTCTTTCCGATTCTCATAATGTCCTGCCTTCATCGTGTCTTCGAAATAACTGTCATAGTCTTTTTCATCTCTTAATACACAGATTCCCCCTTGCGCAAGGAAAGAATCACTACTTTCCAGATCTGATTTGGTAATTAGTATGATTTCCTGTTCTTCAGGTAAATTCAAGGCACTGAAAAGTCCGGCAACCCCACTTCCGACTATTACTACATCTGCATTCAGTTTCATAATACAACATCCTCTTTTCTATACTGCTTTCCGTTTACGGACAGTCCCTCCATATATATTCTTCTGACCGCTTAAACTTTTCACATTATACCACTGTTATTTACATGTGACAAGACAGTTGTTGTATTTATTCTTTACACATACAAATCGGCTGTAATTTCATGCCATCTGCTTTTTCCTATTCTACATTCTTCAATGCTTCATCCATCGGAACCTTTCTGATCTTACGATATTCGAGAAACGCTACCACCCCATAAGTAACAAATCCGATCAGGAACATTTCCACATATATTTTCGGATCGATCCACAGTGTGATCCAGCCTGTCATACTTGACATCATCATCGTACGGAAGATTACATTCATCACCGCCTTTTCAATCGGAAGACTTATAAGCAATTCTATTATAACCACAACCATTGTCGACATAATATACAGCCTGCTGATCTCTCCGTTCGTATAGCCAAGTATCTTTGTCATAGAGATAGACTGTGCATTTTTCTCAATAATGATCTTTGACAACAGATAGATGACGATCATATAGATCATGATTGCAAATCCATTGACCAGCCCCATCATATTTCCCATAGATACGTCCAGCTGTCTCGAAACCTTCGTCAATGCCTCCAGATCAATCACGGTGCCGATGTATTTCTCCTCAATATCCCTGATCTTTGTATTTGCAAAGTACCCTGCATAATAATCATTTCCAAGATCAAATGTCTTGTTCAGCTTATCACGGCTCATAAATACACTGACAGCTCCGCTATAATCATAGATTCCAGCTACTTTAAATGTATAGCGTTTCCGCTCGTATTTTTCTTTTAATGTGATCTTATCTCCCGGTTCCACCTGATATTTGTCTGCATATGCAGCTGATACATAGACTCCTTTCCCCAGATCTGCCTTGATATATCTGCTGTCTGATTCTACTCCGTACAGCATCAGTTCTTCACTCTTCGCCTGTCCGGGAATCGTATTTAATGTATATGCGCTGAATTTTTCTGCCGTTTTATTCTCTGTCTTTGTCCCGTTGGAATACTGCATGAGTGCCAGTAAACTTTCCAGTTTACTTCCGCTCATTGCCTCTGTCGGAACCTCAAGTATATACTGGTATTTTGCCAGCATATTTTCCTGAATTTCTTCCTGATAATGCTCCAGTACGGATGGCAGCAACAATCCGAAGAATAATAACAGATTGGCAAATAAGATTCCTACAAACAGCACCATATAATTACTGATATTCTGGAAAATAACTCTCAGACGGAATCTTCGGAAAATTCCAAGCTTTGTGCTCAAATATACCGCTCTCTTCTGTTTTCGGGAAGAAAGATCTCTTCTTATAAACTTAAGTGGTGACAGCCTTAATTTGTAATATAAAATACCATAGTTAATGGTCAGCATAATAATAACCGGCACAACCGTCGTCATCCAGAATGCTTCCGCATTCCAGATCGTTACATATGTCGGAAGGCTGTAACTTCCATAGTACATACCGGCACATACCTGCTTTAATAACGTATATCCAAGAATATTTCCAACCAGCGCACCGATCAGCGTGATCACAACCGGAAGCGACATATAATGTATGATCAGTTCACGTCTTGTATACCCGGATGCACGAAGCGTACCGATAACTCCGGCTTCTTTTCTTATCGTATTACTGATCGTAATTCCAAAGACAAATGCAAGAATTGCCATTACGATATAAAGCAGCATAACCATCATCGCACGGTCACTTCCCATATCATCCCCGGTAAAACAGATCGACTGATTCTGAAATTGCGGCACAAAACTTTCCAGCGTCACAACACCAGTCATGTCTTCCATCAGATCTTCTGCCATTTTCTTTTCTTTCTTCTCTGTTTCCGGTTTTTTATCATAAACCCAGGCGTAATTATACTGCAGTTTCACCTGGTTTAATACTTCAAAATCTTTGTCCGTAACGATCGCCACTCCAAACTTTACAGAATCAAACATCGTATCATTATTATTCTGAAATAATGCACTGTAATCCGAAAGAGCCACAAGTCCTGTAATCCGAAATGCCTTCTTTCCACTCTTTACCCAGTCTCCGATTTCCAGGCTGTTATTCTCTGCATACATACGGTCCACGGCAATCTCACCGGACTTTTCCGGCATCCTTCCTTTCATCAGACATACCTTATCTACATCTTTCCGGTTCTTAAAAAACCGCACAGTGCTTCCGTTCGTCAGCTTTTGTTCTATATAAAAATTCTCATATATTTTTACATCCGATTTTTCGATGTCTTCTTTCTGTGTTGTAGTCAGCTTCTTTTTCGTCCGGAAATACCCATCTTCTATATTATATTTCTGAAAGCTGTCATCGTATGCCCGGATCATACTTCCATCCGCCACCAGAAATCCGGATACAAATGCAATTGTGATTGCCATCATGATAAAGACAACTAAATACTTTCCAAATTCACTTTTAAGTTCCCGCAGTAATCTTTTTCTTAAAGGACTTTTCACTTGTCATGTCCCCCTTACCATTCCAGATCGATTGCCGGAATCTTCACTTCATTTCTGTAATTTTTCCGGATCATTCCATCTCTGAGCTTCACTACTCTGTCGGCCATGTCTTTGATCGCATCATTATGTGTAACCATAATAATCGTATTGCCATATCTCTGATTGACCGTCTCGATCAGTTTCAGAATTTCCTTTGATGTGTGATAATCCAGAGCACCGGTCGGCTCATCACACAACAGAATATCTGGATTCTTGACGATTGCACGTCCGATTGCAGTTCTCTGCTGCTGTCCTCCTGATAACTGATTCGGCAGTTTTCTCTGATGTTCGTAAAGTCCCAGCGTATGTAATAATTCATCCACATCTAATGGCTGCTCACTTAAATATGCCCCCACTTCAATGTTCTCCCGTACCGTCAGATTCGGTATCAGGTTATACATCTGGAAAATATATCCCAGATGCTTTCTTCTATACAGTGAAAGTTTCTTCTCCGTCATATCCTCCAGACGTTCGCCTTCAATCGTAATACTGCCCTCGTCCGCACCATCAATTCCTCCGATGATATTCAGTAATGTTGATTTACCAGACCCCGACGGCCCCAGTAAGACACAGAATTCCCCTTTTTCTATATTCAGATCCAGCCCTTTCAACACATTTACGCGGCTGTCTCCTGTTCCAAATGATTTTTTGATTCCTCTTATTTCCAGAAACATAATTCTCCCCCCTTCAGTTACCTTCCTGTAACCAATGTTAGTTTAAACTCATTTATTTGTCAACGAAATCCTTTTTTAGAATGTCTTCATCCGGAATTTTCGTCAGATTTTTCCTAATTTATCTTTATATTTTTGCATATTTGGTATTAAAAAAAGGATGACTCTCTACTTATGTCATCCTTTTCATTCTCAACTTATCTGAACCTATCCTGATTCTTTTTCTTATTACATTTTCTTATATCGAAACAATCGCTTTGAACTGATCACAGTCAATCTTAATATCAAATTCTCCTCCCAGTGCTTTCGCATAGGTACTTACGATTGCAAGTCCCAGTCCGTTACCCTCACTGGTTCTTGCCTTGTCGCCTCTTGAAAACCGTTCGATGATATCTTCTTTTTCAAAATCCATCTCATATCCGGATGTATTCGTAATCTCCAATACCATTTTCTGATCTGTACCCGCTTCCTTTTTATATGTCTTTATAAATACCCTGGTTCCTTTCGCCGAATACTTCAGCGCATTTTCCACCAAATTCTGGCAGATCCGGTAAAAATATGAATTATCAGAATAAATTGCCGTATCTTCTTCCGTAAGCTGAGTTACAAATTTCAGCCCGCTTTCTTTTATCCGGTCATCCATATCTGCAAATATCTGTTCCATCAGACGATTAAGCTCAAAAGTTTCTTTGTGAAGTTCTACATTCCCACTGCTCGCTTTTGCAAGCGAAAACAGGCTGTTGATCATCTCACCAAGCTTTCCTGCTCTTGTCGATATCACGTCTACATAGTCCCTCACTACATCACTTAATTCTTCTTTTTTGATCAGTTCCAGATATCCGACGATGGAAGTCAGCGGTGTCTTCAGATCATGCGATACATTTGTGATCAAGTCTACTCTTAACTGGTCACTTCTCGATACCTTTTCCAGACTCTTCCGTTCAATCTCCAGCGCCTGTTCCAGACGCTTCTGAAAGAAGCTCTCCGTCTGCTCCATGATCTGATCCAGTTCATTTCTCCAGTATCTCTGGATCACTTCCCGGCAGCAGATATATTCTATAAACACAGTTGCTACCATCATATATCCGGCTGCATAATTCCATCCCCATCCGCTGCTGTAACTGATAAAGAAAAGATATGCCGCTGCTGCCGACAGTTCTACCGCCAGTATATTTCGGAATCTTTTTTCCGACTGTTTTTCTTTCGCCTTCCAGGTCTGATAATAGATACTGTCTTCTGCATCCTGCAGATAAGTCTCTGCAATCCCTTTCTGACTCCAGTTCCGATATCTCAGTTTCATATACCTGCGTACGAGCAGGCAGATTCCCGGCTGCACCAGGATATTGCCGATCAGGCAGATTCTCCATACGCCCCATGTACTGAAATAATATCTGTTCACTAATACCACAAAGAACAGGAAGCTTCCAATTATAAACAGCAAAGATCCAAATACGCAATCATAATATTCTTTTATAAACTTTTTAATTGCTTTCACCATATTTTTCCATTTTGTATCCAATTCCCCACACCACCTTTACATATCTTGGCTTCTTCGCATCAATCTCCACTTTTTCCCTGATATGACGGATATGTACCATTACAGTATTCTCTACAGTATAATCTGCTGTTTCCTGCCATACATTCTCATAGATCTGCTCCGCCGGAAATACCTGCCCTGGATGCGTCATCAATAGCTCCAGGATCTTATACTCCGTTGCCGTCAGATGTACTTCTTCTCCCTCAACAAAGATCACTCTCTGTTTCTTATCAAGTACCAGTCCGCCATTCACAATCTGATCCGGATCTTTCTTTTTTTCCGCTTCCATGTTACTCCATACACGGTATCTGCGTAAATGTGCTTTCACTCTTGCAATCAATTCTGCCGGATTATATGGCTTTTCGATATAATCATCTGCCCCAAGCGTAAGTCCCGATACCTTATCACTTTCTTCTGTCTTGGCCGACAGGATGATCACCGGGATTCTGCTTTTCTCACGCAGTTTCATCAGCGCTGACAGACCATTGAGTCTTGGCATCATCACATCCAGAAGGATCAGGTCTACATTCTCCCGCTCCATGATATCCAGTGCTTCCATACCGTCATAAGCTTTCAAAGTCTCATAGCCTTCATATTTTAACAGTTCACTGATGGAATAGACGATTTCTTTATTATCATCTACTACTAATATTTTTTCTGCCTCCATTTCTTTCGTCTCTCCCCTCTTTTTCTTTACAGCCATACTATACCGCTCATGATTTAAATATTTCCCGATACAATTCTTAAAAATTTCTTATAATTCATCCTCACTGTGCAGGGACGAATAAAATGCAATTCCAAGTATCACCGCTCCTCCGACCAGTTCCCTGACTGTCGGGATCTCTCTTAAGAACAGAAGTGCAAATACGATGCCGTACACCGTCTCCATTCCTGAGATAATTCCCGCTGTCTGTGCTTTCACACCCTTTTGCGCCGTCACATATAAAGAATATGCAATTGCCGTACACAAAAAGCCAATCGTTACAACTCCTGCAAAATCCACCGGACGCCAGTCCGCTTTCACTAATCCCAGTGCCGGAAGCAGTGCAACAGCTGCTGTTCCCTGTTCATATAGACAGATTGTACGTCCTTTGTATCTGTTGGCAAAATACCGGTTCGACAATGTCATCACTGCATATGTAAAGCTCGCAATCATTCCCCAGATGATTCCGACCGTCACTTTATTCTCCACCGAAAACTCCGGAATTGTGATCAATACTCCCAGCAGAAGGATCAGTGCATTCAAAATATTCCTGCCACGAATCTTCTCATGAAATAATAACGGCTCTAAAAACGTCAGAAACAGCGGGAATGTAGAGAATGTAATCGTTCCAATTGCTACAGACGATGTCTGGATGGATTGAAAGAAGCTTGACCAGTGAATTGCCATTACCACACCTGTCATAATCATAAGACCATAATCTTTCTTTGAATCAAGCGTCAGCTTATCCTTGCAGACCAGAGATATTGCCAGCAAAAGCAGTGAAGAACAGATAACTCTTCCCATTGCCACCTGTACTGCCGGTACCTGTACATACTGACCGATCACTCCTGAAAAGCTGAAGCACATAACTGCAATATGCAGCAGGATCACATTTTTTCTTGTATTTTTACTCAACGATTTCTCACTCATAATACCCTCCTGTTAATCTATTTGTTTCTTCTCTTATTTTGCTGCTTCCTTGTTTTTCATAATTACGAACTATGAGAAACACGCTTCGCGAGTTTCTCAAGTTATCGCGGCAGTCGCCAAGGTCTCGTGCAAGCACAGACTTTGGCTCGTTGCTCGCGTAAATAAAAAGGAAAGCCCTAGTTTACCGATTCTTCAGAAACTATGACTTTCCTCTGTGTTCTTAAGTATATAAGAAAACCCGCCCATGGCACGTTCTCCTTATTACTTAATATTATAGTGGACCTGGCGGGAGTTGAACCCGCGTCCGAAAGCCCATCCATTCGAGCATCTCCCATCACAGTCATTATATTAACATTCCCTCCATGCGGCACCTAATGACAGGTTCCTCACTTTAGTAGCTTCATAAGTTCTTCCATCTCCTCAAAGCTTTGGAAACGAAGTGCTCCGCCTGTTTGAAGCCGGTGACCCGGACAGCGGATGATCCGGGGCCGACTGCGGCCTAATTAGGCTGCGTACGCTAATTCTGTATTGTCTGCGTTTATATTTAAGTGGAACTTTTAACGTAGTGTCCCGCTACGGATGGCTTCTCCAACTTCCAGACCCCCGTCGAAACCAGTACAAGCCCTAAATCTAAATGCTTTCTTCTGGTCTGCAGACTGTCTTTACGTAAATTCAATTATAATCTCAAGTTGTTTTATTTGTCAAGCCTCTTATGTAATCTAAAAAACAAATATAAAAATTATCTAAAAAGAGACGTACATGAAATTATATCATATACATCTCTTTTCGCTGCAAATCAGTATAATCCCGTAAACATTCTCCTTACTCTACATCCTTCAATGCTTCGTAATCTTCCTCACCGGTACGAACTTTCACAACTTTCTGTACATTGTAAACAAAGATCTTTCCATCTCCGACATGACCAGTGTAAAGTGTTCTCTTCACAGTGTCAATCACTTTCTCTACTGAAATGCTTCCGACGATAACTTCTACCTTAACCTTTGGAAGTACCGTTACATCCATCTCAACTCCACGGTATTTCTCACCTGCACCTTTCTGAACTCCACATCCCATAACCTGGGTGACGGTCATACCTGTTACACCAAGATCATTAAGGGCTGTCTTCAGTTTCTCATATCTTGAAAGTTTTGCAATGATGACTACTTTATGTATACCTGTTGACGGATCTACAGGTGTGGTTACTTTGACAGATGCTGCTCGCTGTACATCTGACGCTTCATCATAATCATTTTCACCAAGCTCTGTATTTTCATTGACACTCATACTTCCTTCTGTGATATCCATCAAGCTGAATCCTGCATATGCAGATGCAAGACCATGCTCTTTTGAATCCAGACCAACAATTTCTTCTTCTTCTGATACCCTCAGTCCAACGGTTTTATCAATTATTTTGAATACAATTGTCATAGTCACAATTGTCCATGCCATAACACTTACAACACCAAGAAGCTGTAATCCAAGCTGATGGAACCCTCCACCGTAGAACAGACCTTTGAGTGTACATTCCGGTGCTGTCTTTGTTGCAAAAAGACCAACTGCGATTGTTCCCCAGATACCGTTTAAACAGTGAACTGCAACTGCACCCACAGGATCGTCCACATGAGCTACATTATCACAGAACCATACTCCAAATACTACCAGCAGTCCTGCTACAACACCGATAATAACGGATCCTGCTGCATCTACAACATCACAAGGTGCTGTAATTGCTACCAAACCTGCAAGCGAAGCATTCAGACACATAGAAACGTCTGGTTTTCCATACTTGACCCATGTAAAGATCATACATACAACCGTTGCTACTGCAGGTGCGATCGTTGTTGCCATAAAAATTGAAGCAAGCTGTGATCCGGTTGTTGCTGCCGCACCATTGAATCCATACCATCCAAACCAGAGAATGAAGCATCCAAGTGCACCGATTACAATATTATGTCCAGGAAATGCATGTACTTTTGTGACTTTTCCTTCTTTATTTCTTGTGAATTTACCAATTCTGGCACCTTCCATTGCAGCTCCGATAAAAGCAGTTGTACCGCCTACCATATGGATCGCACATGAGCCGGCAAAATCATGGAAGCCTAGACTTGCAAGCCATCCGCCTCCCCAGATCCAGTGTGCTTCGATTGGATATACAATAGCTGAAATAACAGCTGAATAAATACAATAAGATAAGAATTTTGTTCGTTCTGCCATTGCTCCGGATACGATTGTTGCCGTTGTTGCACAGAACACTAAGTTAAATACAAAATGAGACCAGTCAAAATTTGCATAATCTGTAAAAATTCCAAGTGTCGGAGTTCCGATAAATCCACCAAGTGTATCTTCACCAAGTAAAATTCCAAATCCAAGCGGGATAAATACACAAGTTCCGATACAGAAATCCATCAGATTCTTCATAATAATATTTCCTGCATTCTTCGCTCTGGTAAATCCTGTCTCTACCATCGCAAATCCTGCCTGCATGAAAAACACCAATGCTGCACCTATCAGAAACCAAATTCCAAATACCTGTGTGCCTACAGCATCCTGTATGGCTGATAATACTTCTTTCGTCATAATAGTTCCTCCTTCATCTTGTCAAAAAGAAAAAGCGCCTCGAAATATTATTTTCGAAGCGCCCTTGCTTTATGTCCCGTAGTTTAACGCTCAGAACTTTCTTTGTCAAGGAATTTTCTGATATTTTTCTGTTGTTATATATAATTTCGTTCAATTATCACAACCAGATTTTATTTTTCTCATATTTTTTCCACAATTTCACAGTCCAAGGATTTCTCCAAGCACTTCAATGATAATCTCATTGGTACAGGACTTTACAAATCCCATCATATGTAAGGAAATCTCATCCTGTTTCTGGCTCTCTGTCAGTTCCGGATTGCTGTTTGTCTCATTAATGAGCTGTACCAGATGCGGAGTCAGCTCCTCATAAGTCTCCATTGTAGTCTGTGTGACCAGATCTCTTAATTCTTCTTTCTTTGTCGGTACCATTTTGTCCTCTCCTGTCTGTATTCTATCTGAGTTTCATCTTGAAATCGCGTTCTGCTTCACGCTTCTGGTCTTTCTTTGCGATATCCTGACGTTTATCATATAATTTCTTACCTTTTGCCAGACCGATCTCTACTTTTACAAGACTTCCTTTAAAATAGACTTTCAAAGGCACGATCGCCATTCCTTTTTCTTTTGTCTTACCGATCAGTTTGTTGATCTCTGATTTATGAAGAAGTAATTTTCTGACTCTGAGCGGATCTTTATTGAAGATATTTCCTTTTTCATAAGGGCTGATATGCATACCATATATGAATACCTCTCCGTTCTCAATACGGATGAAGGATTCTTTTATGCTGCATTTTCCCATACGGAGTGATTTCACTTCTGTCCCGTGCAGAGCAATTCCCGTTTCGATCTTATCCAGAATAAAATAATCATGATATGCCTTTTTATTATTTGCAACCATCTTGTCATTACTCTTCGCCATCTCCGGCACCTCCCTGATTTACAATCTTAAAATCAATCGTACGCATCAGACGGTCTGCATCCAGCACCCGGACTCTTAGTCCTTCGCCTAGTTTATACACTTTCCGTGTATGCATCCCCATCATCTCATAGCGTTCTTCATTATATTCATAATGATCATCCGTCATATTCGTTACATGAACCAGACCTTCTATCGTATTCGGAAGTTCCACATACATGCCCCATTTTGTTATTCCTGATATCACACCTTCAAATTCTTCTCCTATATGCGCCTGCATATATTCTACTTTCTTTAGTTTGACTGTCTCACGTTCTGCTTCATCTGCACGACGCTCCATCTCACTGGAACGCTTTGCCACTTCCGGAAGGATAGACCGATAATGTTCCATCTTATCCGCATTCATTCTTCCCCGCAGATTATCTTTGATAATCCGGTGAATCTGAAGATCCGGATATCTACGGATCGGAGAAGTAAAATGTGTATAATAATTAGCTGCCAGTCCAAAATGTCCATCATTCTCCACCGTATATTTTGCCTGCTTCATGGAACGTAATGCCAGTCGGCTGATCATTGCCTCTTCCGGAGTATCTTCTACTTTTGTAAGCAACTTTTGAATTTCTTTTGGTCTAATTTCATTTACTCCTATATGCATAGAATATCCAAAATTATTGATAAATGTTGCCAGCGTACGGATCTTTTCTTCATCCGGTGTTTCATGGGAGCGGTATAAAAATGGAAGTTCCTGCCAGTAACCGTCTTCTGCCACCGTCTCATTTGCCAGAAGCATAAAATCTTCAATGATCTTCGTCGCAACATTTCTGTCATATGGTCTGATATCGACCGGCTTTCCGTTCTCATCCAGAATCATCTTGGTCTCCGGAAAATCAAAATCAATCGAGCCTCGTTTCTTTCTTCTGGCTCTTAAAATACCGGAAAGCTCCTGCATCCGTTCAAACATCGGAACCAGTTCCCTGTATTCTTCTGTTTCAGCTTCATCATGATCAGTCAGAATCTTTTTCACACTGGTATAAGACATCCTGCGGTTCACATGGATTACCGTCTCGGCAATCTCGTGGGCAATCACTTCTCCTGACGGATCTACCGTCATAATACAGCTCAATGCCAACCGGTCCTCACCTGCATTTAATGAACACATTCCGTTCGAAAGCGTATGTGGAAGCATCGGGATTACACGGTCTACGAGATAAACACTGGTTCCTCTTTCTAAAGCTTCTCTGTCAAGCGCACTATTCTCCTGCACATAATTTGTTACATCTGCAATATGCACACCCAGAATATAATTTTCACCGTCTTTTACCAGTGACACGGCATCATCCAGATCCTTTGCATCTTCCCCGTCGATCGTGACCATTTGCCAGTCGCGCAAGTCTTTTCTTCCATTCATATCCGCTTCACTGACCGGCTTTGCTACGCGTTCTGCCTGTCTTAACACTTTATCCGGAAATTCTACCGGAAGATCATACCCCTTTACGATTGACATAATATCCGTCCCAGGGTCATTCAGATGTCCGATGATCTCCACGATCTTTCCTTCCGGTTTTTTCCCATTTTCTCCATAAGAAGTCAGTTCCACTACAACTTTATGTCCGTCCACTGCTCCTCTTGATTTTTCAACCGGTACAAATATATCCTGATCCAGTCTCTGATTATCCGGAATTACAAATCCAAACTTTTTGCCCGGCTTCATACGATACAGTCCGACCACTTTCGAAAGTCCACGCTCCAGGATCTTCACAATCTTTCCTTCACGGCTTCTTCCCTCCGGCTCTTTTGTCAGCACAATCTCGACATGGTCTCCGTCGAACGCCCCACAGATATCATCTTCTCCGATAAATACATCTGCCGAACCATCTTCATCCAGTACAACAAAACCGAATCCCTTAAGGCTTGCACGGAATACACCGGTCAGACGCTTTGCATGTCCTTTACAGTACTTTCCTCTCTTGGAAAGATAAATCTTTCCTTCCTGTTCCAGTGATTCCAGTATCTGGCGCAGCTCATCCCTGTCTTCTTTTGCCACACGCAGAAGCATGGCCAGTTCCTTAAATTTCATCGGTGTATATAAATCGTCGCAGATCAGGTCATAGACGACTTTTTTTCTCTTATCAAATTTCTTACTCATATTCATATACTCTCCTGCATCGTTGAAAAAGGGACACCCCCATACAGGAGTGTCCCTTTCATCTTCTAAAAATATGCTCTATCCTATGCAAATACTTTTAAATTCAACACTGCTGCCAGTACAATAAACAAAATCGCAAGGAATTTTGTAGACTTCACCAGTGCACCTTCCATAGAACGTCCCTTGTTCTGTCCCCAGTAAGTATCAGCGATACCACTAATGGCACCAAGCCCTGCTGACTTACCTTCCTGCATTAACACGACTATGGTTAATGCGATACAGTCTATTGCAAATATTATCATTAATACAATCTTTAAAATGTCCACTATTCACACCTCCTGCGGATAAACCATATTTATTTTATCACAGGGTTTCTTATAAGGCAAGTGAATCTTTCAACTCATCCGTCTTTTGTACAAATGGGTTCTGATACTCAGCCACATCTCCCAGTCTTTCCTCAATCCTCAGCAATTGATTATATTTTTCCACCCGTTCTGACCGGCATGGAGCCCCGGTCTTAATCTGCCCTGCCTCTGCCGCTACTGCAATATCTGCAATAAAGGTATCTGCAGTCTCTCCTGACCGGTGTGAGATCACAGTCTTATATCCTGCATTCTGCGCCATCTTCACTGCTTCAAAGCTTTCTGTCAAAGTCCCGATCTGATTTACCTTGATCAGTATCGCATTGGCTGCTTTTCTCCGTATTCCTTTCGCAAGCCTTCGGGTATTCGTCACGAACAGGTCATCACCGACTAACTGTACCCGCTCTCCAAGCCTGTCTGTCAGAGTTTTCCATCCTTCCCAGTCATCTTCATCCAACGGATCTTCAATGGATACAACCGGATATTTTTCTATCATTTCTTCATAGTAATCAATCAGTTCTTCTGCTGAACGGACAATCTTGTACCCTTTTTTCTTCGCCTCACCGTCGAAAACATATTTCTTAAAATTCTTATCATACAATTCCGATGCAGCTACATCCAGTGCGATCGCAACTTCTTTTCCCGGCTGGTATCCTGCTTTCTCTACCGCTTTTACCATCAGGCGCAAAACCTCATCCGCATTATGAAGATCCGGTGCAAATCCACCTTCATCTCCCACTGCGGTACTATATTCCAGCTGTTTCAAAAGCTGTTTCAGTTCATGATATACTTCTGCACACATCTGAAGTCCATTCTTAAAATTTCCTGCACCTACAGGCATGATCATAAATTCCTGAATATCGATCGTATTATCTGCATGTCTTCCCCCGTTCATGATATTCATCATCGGAACCGGAAGTTTCTTTACATTCGTACCGCCAAGATACGAATACAGCGGCAGTCCAAGCGCCCCTGCCGCTGCTCTTGCAGTCGCAAGAGACACGCCAAGCATGGCATTGGCTCCGAGATTGGACTTGTTCTTTGTCCCGTCAAGCCTGATCATCGTCTGATCGACTGCCGCCTGATCCAACACGTTCATACCTATCACTTCCGGTGCAATCCTTGCATTAACATGATCTGCTGCCTGTTGTACGCCAAGCCCTCCGTACCGTTCTTCTTTATCCCGTAATTCCAGTGCTTCATACTTTCCGGTCGATGCACCGGATGGCACACTTGCCCGACCGCAGAATTCATCTCCTGCCAGCACTTCCACTTCTATCGTCGGATTTCCTCTTGAATCAAGTATTTCTCTTGCGTATACATCCGTAATGGGTAAATACTTATACATTATTTCTATCCTCCTCTTATGAAGGATAGTATGTTCCGATGCGGAATAAACCATTCAACATTTAATACAGTTCTTTATAAATCTCTGCCATCTGCTGCCATGTCAGTTTTACATAACTCTGATTCAGAAGTCTCTGCTGTGTCTCTTCTACAGTCTTAGCAAAACTCTCGATCTCTTCTTCCCTCATTCCATATTCATGCAATGGTTTTCTTGCAATGATCTGATCCAAAAGTTTTCCAATCTCCACATATACCAAGTCTGCATCGCACTCTAAAACATTGCTTAAGAAACTATTTAATTCCTTAATTCTGCCATCTGGATCTAATTCCTGATATTTTGCAAATACTGCTGTAAGGAACTGGTAATTTGCTTCTCCGTGTGTAACATGATAGACACCACTTAACGGATAAGACATGGCATGTACCGCTCCTGTTCCGGCATTGCCAAATGCAATTCCGGCAAGGTTACTTGCCGTCAGGAAGTCATCCAGCAGATTCATTCGGAATGCTTCTCCATGTTTTGCAATTTTACGGAAGCCTTCCATGATCATTTCCATTGCCTTCATACTGAACATCTGTGTATACAAAGTAGCTTTCGGAGACACATAAGATTCAATCGCATGGATAAATGCATCGATCGCACTCGTTGCAAAAAATGAATATGGAAGTCCTGTCAGCAATTCCGGAATCAATACCGCACGGTCTGCATAAATCTCGTCGACAGCAAGCCCCATCTTGGTATGCAGCTTTGTAAATTCTGCGATTGATACATTCGAGACCTCTGACCCCGCACCACACGTAGTTGGTACTGCGATCAACGTTTTTGCTCTCTTAAGCGGAACCTTTCTTCCAAAGATTTCTTCCGCACTATACTCTCCTGCGAGTACCAGGATCTTAGCCATATCGATAACTGCGCCTCCTCCGATCGCAATAATTCTGTCACAGTCTGTCTTACGGAAATCTGCCAGTAATGCATCGATCATCTCGTCCGTAGGCTCACCTTTTCCATATTTGCTTTTATATTCTACATGTGCCTCTAATCCAAGCGCTGTAAAATATGCCTCATATGTGCTTTTACTTGCAAGAATAAAGTCTTTCTTTCCTATATTATATTCTTCTGCAAAATCTTTTGCGTGCTCAAATTTCTGAACTTCCGCCTTCTGCCAAAAAAGTTTCATTTTTTCTTGTCCTCCCCGTCATTTTTCTGAATATTTTGTCTCTTAATAATATAGCATCAATCCGTTGACTTTTCCATATATGAGCGTTACAATCATTGAAGATATAAAAATTTAATAATTACAAAAGGAAAACTGGGGAATTTTCAAATGAAAGAACATTTAAAAAACTTTGCATTACTCACTGTCAGTACGTTGATCATGGCTGTAGGTATCTACTTTTTCAAGTTCGCCAATAACTTTACGTTTGGCGGTATCACCGGTTTTGCGGTACTCGTCGCAAAATTCACTCCACTTTCGGCCAGTGATTTTTCCTTCATCGCGAATATGCTCCTTCTGATCATAGGACTTTTCGTTCTCGGGAAAAAATTCGCTGCACAGACAGCATATAGCAGTATCTTACTTTCTGTTACTCTGTCCGGACTGGAACGTATTTATCCAATGAGTCACCCTCTCACCAACGAACCTATGCTGGAACTGATCTTTGCGATCGTACTTCCTGCCATCGGTTCGGCAATCCTCTTCAATATCGGCGCATCCAGCGGGGGAACGGATGTCATTGCCATGATATTGAAGAAATACACCAGTGTTGACATCGGGAAGGGATTGCTTGCTTCCGACATCTTATTCACAATAGCCGGTTTCTTTGTATTTGATATCAAAACCGGTCTTTATTCACTGCTTGGTCTTACGCTGCGTTCTACATTGATCGACAGCCTGATCGAAAGTCTGAATCGTTCGAAGTATTTTCACGTGGTATGCAGCGAGCCGGAACCAATCTGTGAATTTATCAAAAATGACCTGAAACGAGGTGCAACAATCGTACTCGCACAGGGTGCCTTCACAGGCGATGACAAATATATCATCCTGACTGTACTTAGTCCAAATGAAGCAATCAAGCTTCGTAATTTCATAAAAGCTCATACAACTGGTGCATTCTTACTGATATCCAATACCAGCGAGATTATAGGAAAAGGGTTCCACTCTGTGTAGTGAAACCCTTTATTTTTTCTCCGTATTCTCAATGTCCAACAGATCCAGGATTGAATGTGACATCATATACTGATAAAATTCCATTGCATCTCCCGCCGAAATATTTTTGCTTTCCCGGATAAGCCAATATTTCAGTCCATTCACCAATGATATTGCATGAAATTCCAGAAATACCTTTTCGTCGACGTGCGGCATATTACTTAAGTGTTTTAACGGATGATGCTTTACCAGAATTTCTTCCATATTAAAAATCTGTCCATACAGCATCTCCTCAAAAGAATTCTGACCAGTCACTTCAAATACTTTTTCGTAATAAGTCTTATCTTCTTCAAATTTCCGAAACAGCAGCTTTAAGGACTCCATTCCACGTTCCTGCTCCATAAGTTCTGAGACTTCTTTAAATACATCTTCCCACAGAAGCCATTCCATCACTTCATATTTATCCTGAAAATAATTATAAAATGTCGGACGGATCACTCCTGCTGCATCCGTGATCATCTTGATCGTCAGTTTTTCAAATCCTTTTTTCGCTACCAGTTCTTTAAATTTTTCTCCCAATAGTGCTTTTGTCAATTCACTTTTTCGCTCCATCTCATCACCTTAATTTATCTCGGATATCCTGTAATAAATAATTATAGTCCTGTTATCCGGCAAAATCTACTGTCAATTTGCTCCATTTTCACATATAATAATGGAGAATTACATCAAAACTGGCAAGTAAAAGGAGTGCTCCCCCGACCCAGTATGCACGTCTGTTTTCTTTCAGTCCCAGTCTGTATCCTGCAAATATACCGATTACCGCTTCCAGAACTGTTACCGGGAATAACACCAATGACTCTTCGATCATGGCTGTATCCAGGAATCCAAGTCCCATTCCGACAAAGAATGCATCGACACTCGTTACCAGTGCAAGAAGCGTTGTTTTCTTCCATTCGATCTCATCTTTTCTGCGTTCCAACACCTTCTTTTTACGGATTCCTTTGAGGATCATATAGATGCCAAGTGCCGCAAAGATCAGCACTGTCAGACCTTCCCATCTGTCAGCCACCGTCTTCGTTCTGGTAATAGACAGTAACGGCAGCAATGTGATCAGGTTTCCAAGTACCAGTACCCCAAGCTGGATACCGCCAAACAGAACGCTTAAGAGGACCAGATTCTTCCATCTGATCTTTGAAAATCCGGCTCCCATATAGGCCGCCGCCACAAATACATCGATCGATAATCCAACGGATACGATTAACAGTTCCATCGTTGACAATTGCATCACCTTCTTTCTTTTCTCCTATTTTAGCCTATTTAGAATCGTTTTTGAAGAAACAAATGCTATATAGATACCGAAATCGTACTACATTTTCCTCTATTTGTATAAAAACCAAATATACTCGATATATAAATATGATATATAGTAACTCCCGTAACTCTTTTATTCCTGAATACTTTGGTATCTAAAAAACGAGAAAGCTACGCTCTTACGTAACCTTCCCGCTTTCTGCGACATATATAGTATCAACTTTAGGATGTGTCTCTTATATTATATCCCGATTAGTGATGGAATAAACGGATTCCGGTAAATGACATCACCATATCATATTTATTACATGTTGCAATTACATTGTCATCACGTACGGATCCACCCGGCTGTGCAATGTATTTTACACCACTCTTATGCGCACGCTCGATATTATCCCCAAATGGGAAGAATGCATCTGAGCCAAGTGCAACATCGGTCAGTTTGTCCAGCCATTCTCTCTTGGCTTCTCTTGTGAATACTTCCGGTTTTTCTTTGAAGATTGCCGGCCATGCATCGTCTGCAAGCACGTCCATGTAATCGTCTCCCATATAGAGATCGATCGCATTGTCTCTGTCTGCACGTCTGATTCCATCTACGAATGGAAGATTCATAACCTGCGGTGACTGTCTGAGCCACCAGTTATCTGCTTTGCCTCCTGCAAGACGTGTACAATGGATTCTGGACTGCTGTCCTGCACCGATACCGATTGCCTGTCCGTCTTTTACGAAACATACAGAGTTGGACTGTGTATATTTTAATGTAATCATAGAGATTGCCAGATCAATCTTAGCCTGCTCTGTCAGTTTTTTGTTCTCTGTCACGATATTTAAGAAGAAATCATCGTCAATCTTTAATTCATTTCTTCCCTGCTCAAATGTAACACCGAATACCTGCTTGTGTTCGATCGGAGCCGGTACATAATCCGGATCGATCTGGATTACATTGTAGTTTCCTTTTTTCTTTGCTTTTAAGATTTCCAGCGCTTCCGGTTCATATCCAGGAGCGATTACACCATCGGATACTTCACGTTTGATCAGTTTGGCAGTATCCACGTCACATACATCAGACAGAGAAATAAAATCTCCGAAAGAAGACATACGGTCTGCGCCTCTTGCTCTTGCGTATGCAGAGGCAAGCGGAGATAATTCTCCGAGATCATCTACCCAGTAGATCTTTGCAAGCGTATCACTCAGTGGAAGTCCGACTGCGGCACCTGCAGGAGATACATGCTTGAATGATGTAGCTGCCGGAAGTCCGGTTGCTTTCTTTAACTCACTTACAAGCTGCCATCCGTTAAATGCATCCAGGAAATTGATATATCCCGGTCTTCCATTCAGAACCTTGATTGGCAGTTCACTTCCGTCTTCCATATAGATTCTGGAAGGTTTCTGGTTCGGATTACATCCATATTTCAGTTCTAATTCGTTCATATCTCTTCTCCTTATCAATTCCTCTTACTGGTTCTTATTGATGATCTTTGTCTCATATGTACCTGTCGCGATATCAATATAGCGTACGAATAATGATACTTTGTTGTCCGCATTCAGGCTGTTCCATAAGCTTCCGGCAAATGCATCCATATCATCCGGAATTGCGATCAGTTTCGGTTCTCCTTCAAAGCTTGGAAGCGGATTGCCGTCACATTTGTATGTGTGAATAAAATGTCCCTCTCCTGCTGCCGGATTCTCATATGCAAATGTATAGCGATTGCAGCTTTCCGGATTACCGTTGTTGCTCTTTAAGATTGACATTGCGTAGTTAAAAGTTCCGTTTTCAATATGCATAACACCTGAAATTCTAGGTGTATAGTTCGGTCCATCCGGTTCAAATTCACGGCTTCTGAGTGACTGTTCAAATGTAAGTTGTTTATCCATGCCCTCGTAGATAGTATCCGTCTGATCTCCGTTGGTTACGATCGTCTTGTTTCCAAGTACACGTACCGGTGCATAGATGATCAGGCTTGGATCTGTCAGCTTTGATGGATCAAATGCCTGTGTGCGGATACCTTCCCCTTCTTCTACAAACACACGGTTACGGCTATTCTCACTTCTTCCCATAATGAAGTAAGCAGTTACAGCTTTTGTCCCATCTGCACTCTTTCCTATAATAATGCCACGTCCCGGGTAAGAATTGCCCTGCAGTTCCTTCTCGATTGATAACATTTCCATGAATACATCTCCTTTTCGTTTGTGTTTTTGAACGTTTCTATCCTTATTATATATAAAAGCGTCTTATTTTTCCACCCCTTTTTATAAGTATAATTAAAAAATCTCGTTTTTTTATAAGTACAATTTAAGTTTTGAATCTTTTATCGTTATTTCTAATACTTTTTTCCTTTTTTGTCAAAAAAACGACAATATACGATTAATGTCGCATTCGCTTGAATCCGGAAATCAAAAGTTTTAAGATAAGGTAACTGCATAGAGAATATAATGCAGTAAGATGAGGAGGTAACATTATGAACGTTGTAGACACAATCAAAAACGCCGCCTTTGCTTCCGCTATTCAGGCAGCACTTAAGTACATGGATAAAGATCCTGAAACAAATATTCCAAAAGTCATGAGCATTGTTGACAAGGCTGCTCCAGAAGGCTGGTATGCAGGTCAGCGTAATGCGATCCGCCAGGGAATCGCCGAAAAGGGAAACTGGTATGAACTTGCCACAAAAGTATGGGCATTGGATCCGGAAGTACGAAAAACTTTCTTTACAAACTTTATCGTTAACGCTTCTTTGAAAGGTTCTGCCCTTCAGAAGGAAACTGAGGAAAAAGAAGACTGTAATGTTCCTTGGGCGATTTTATTAGATCCGACTTCAGCCTGCAATCTGCACTGCACCGGATGCTGGGCCGCTGAATACGGACACAAGCTGAATCTCTCTCTTGAAACAATCGATGATATCATAACACAGGGAAAGAAACTTGGTACATATATGTATATCTATACCGGCGGAGAACCTATGGTACGTAAAAAAGATATTATCACAATCTGTGAACGTCATCCTGACTGCGAATTCTTATCTTTCACAAATGGTACATTGATCGATGAAGAATTCTGTCAGGAAATGTTAAGAGTTAAGAATTTCGTTCCTGCAATCAGTCTGGAAGGATTCGAGACGGCCAATGACGGACGGCGTGGTCCGGGTGTATTTGAAAAAGTAAAACATGCCATGCAGTTATTAAAGGCTCATAATCTTCCATTTGGTATCTCTACCTGCTACACAAGCGCAAACTACAAAGATATCACAAGTGAAGAATTCTATGACATGATCATTGAAGCCGGTGCATTATTCATCTGGTTCTTCCATTATATGCCTGTTGGAAACGATGCTGCTCCGGAACTCATGCCGAATCCGGAACAAAGAAAGGCTGTATACGAACGTATCCGTGCGTTCAGAAGTTCCAAACCAATCTTTAGCCTGGACTTCCAGAACGATGCCGAATATATCGGTGGATGTATCGCAGGCGGCCGCTATTACCTGCATATCAATGCAGCGGGAGATGTAGATCCTTGTGTATTCATTCATTATTCAAATGCAAATATTCATGAAGTCAGTCTTCTGGATGCATTAAAGAGTCCGATCTTCCAGGCATACAGAAAAGGACAGCCATTCAATGACAATATGCTGCGCCCATGTCCAATGCTTGAGAATCCGGAATACTTACCAAAGATGGTAAAAGAGACCGGTGCCCACTCTACCGACCCACAGTCACCGGAAGATGTACAACATCTCTGCGATAAATGCAAACCTTATGCCGAAGCGTGGACCAAAATGGCAGATAAGCTTTGGGATGAGAGGCTGGATGCAAAAAAGTAAATTGGGATTTAATTTATTAACAGGGAAGCGGCCTCTCAGTCCTTGAAAATCCGCTAATGACAGCTGATTACTGTAACCTTCCGTTGCCACAACCGTTACGCATTTGCCATTTAATTTGTAAGGCATTCGACACCCACGGAATAAAAAGTAGAAAGCCGTTCCAGTGAATGTGAAGAAGGTGTTGGAAATAGTTAAGCGTCAAAATTATGCGTTGGGTTTTCGAAATTTGCCTGTTTGAGCCGAATGGCGAGTTGCAAATTTCGGAAACCCGTTTTTAGCATAATTTTGACGCTTTAGTATTTCCCGCCGACGGAACCTGAACAGGAACGGCTTCCTACTTTTTATGCAGGTCCGGGTAGTCATGCCTTCCTGAATTAAATCCCAAATCTCCCTCTTATCTCAAACCCATGATCCATCGGTCCGCTTCCTTTTCCCAGATCCAGCATGGCGGCCAGTGCACCGCTGATATACTCTTTCGCACGATGAATGGATTCTTCCAGGGAGTATCCTTTTGCAAGATTGGAGGCGATTGCGCTGGATAAAGTACAGCCTGTTCCATGGGTATTCGGATTATTGATTCTTTTTCCGCGGAACCATGTCGCTTTGTCATTCTGGTATAAGAGATCATTGGCATCGTTCAGACTGTGGCCGCCTTTGCACAAAACTGCACAATGATACATTTCATTAATCTTCTTTGCTGCTTCCACCATATCTTTTTCTGACCGGATCTCCATCTCTGCAAGAACTTCTGCTTCCGGGATATTCGGCGTGATCACAGATGCCATCGGTAACAACTGTGTTTTTAAAGTCTCAATCGCATTTTCACTGATCAATCGGGATCCGCTTGTTGCCACCATAACCGGATCAACTACAATATTTTCCGCATGGTATTCTTTTAGTTTCTTTGATATTGTTTTTATTAACTTTTCAGATGATACCATACCAATCTTTACTGCATCCGGACGGATATCAGTGATGACCGCATCTAACTGATTTTCCAGGAATTCCGGAGATACTTCCATGATCCCGGTAACACCTGTCGTATTCTGTGCAGTCAATGCTGTGATCGCACTCATTGCATAGACTCCGTTTGCCTGCATGGTCTTAATATCTGCCTGAATTCCTGCACCCCCGCTTGAATCGCTTCCGGCAATTGTAAGTGCTGTCTTTTTTTTCATCAGTTCCCTCCATTCTCTGCAATAGCAGTCTGCTTCTCTCTGAATCTCTTCCTGATCATCCTTACTTGCTTCATCATAGATTCCTATAACCTGGAATCCTGCCTTTTTTGCAGTGCGGACTGCATGGATAACATCCTCGAATACCAACGTCTCTTCCGGTCTGCTTCCAAGATATTCCGCTGCCTGCAGATAAATATCCGGCTTCGTCTTTCCTGCACCTGCTTCTTCACAGGTGAAGATCCGATCAAAATACTTTGCAATTTCCAGACGTTCAAACGCCATCTCTATTTCTTTCTTATTATTGGAAGATGCAATCGTCATTGGAATATTACTGTTACGAAGCTTCTCCAGAAGTTCTACCGCTCCGCTCTTCAGCGGTGCCGTTTCTTTATAATAATCGCTGATAATATCCAAAACGTTCTGTTCGATTTCCTCTATTTCCTGTGACAGATGATAATGCTCTTTTACATATTGCGCACCTTCCTGAATACTCATTGTAAATAATATATTTCCAAGATCCGGTTCTGCCTCTATGCCGATGCTGTTCAGATAACGCACCCCTACATCTTTCCATATCCCCATGGAATCCAGCAAAGTTCCGTCTACATCGAATATTGCTCCCTTTATCATGCTTCCACCATTTCCTCTGTTAATTTTTTCAGTTTCTTCGTTGCGTTTTTTATATCTTTTTCTGCAAATATTGCACTGATCACGGCGATTCCGCAGATTCCGGTTCCAGAAAGCTCCGATACATTTTCTTTACTGATCCCTCCGATCGCAATCACAGGAATATCTACTGCTTCAGTAATTGCTTTCAATGTCTCATGACTTATATCAGCTGCATCTGCTTTTGAATCTGTATGAAAGACTGCTCCGACCCCAAGGTAATCTGCCCCTCTTTCCTGTGCGAGCAATGCCTGTTCGACCGTTTGTGCAGATACACCAATGATCTTGTCCGGTCCAAGTTTTGCTCTTACATCTCCGGCTTCCATATCACTCTGTCCGACATGTACTCCGTCAGCATCTATCTCCAATGCAATATCAACATTGTCATTGATCACAAATGGCACATGATATCTGTCGCAGAGTTCCTTAATTTTTTTTGCTTCTTCGAGGAAATGTGCTTCATCCAGTTCTTTTTCTCTCAGCTGCACAAATGTTGTACCACCTTCCAGCGTCTTCTCAACCTGACTGTATAACGTCTCACCATTTAACCAGTGGCGGTCCGTCACGGCATACAGGATTAAATCTTCTTTCTGCATCTTTTTGCATGTATGTCCTTCCGGCTTTTTTATCTGATCATTCTCAATATTTCTATCTGATCTCATATTTTGCTCCTTTCTCCAATGTTTCTTTATCCATATTGTAGATTGCATCAATAATACGGTTACGGTAAGTGGCATTACCATCACCTTTCTGCATATATCCCCATCCAATCTCTCCTGCCAGTCCCATCGTGCAGACGGCTGCCGCTGCCGCCTCCAGCTTCTGCTCCGGATTCGCTGCCAGGAATGCTGTCATCATTCCGGACAACTGACATCCCGTTCCGGTAATCTTTCCCATCTCCGGTCGTCCGTTGCGGATTATATAACAGCTGGCACCATCACTTACCAGATCAATTGCACCTGTAATCGCAACAATACATCCCGCTTTTTTCGCAAATGCTTTCGCAAATGCAATACCTTCTTCCAGATTCTCCTCTGTTACGGCATCTGCTACATCTGCATCCACCCCTTTTGTTGTTCCGCTTCCCTGTGCCAGTGTTTTTACTTCTGAGATATTTCCGCGTATAACATCGAATCGGACTTTCTCCATCAGTTCTACGGCGGTATTCGTCCGCAGTCCACTTGCACCTGCTCCGACCGGATCTAATAACGTCACATGTCCCAATTCATTGGCACGCGCTCCGGCTGCAAACATTCCTTCAATCGTTCTTTTGTTCAAAGTACCAATGTTAATGTTCAGACCTTGACAGATAGATGTAATCTCCTTTACATCTTCTGGTTCATCTGACATAATCGGACTTCCGCCACAGGCTAACAATACATTTGCAACGTCATTTACCGTTACATAATTGGTAATATTATGTACCAGCGGCACACTCTTTCTTACATTTTCAATACAGTTTCCTAACATTATTCTTCCTCCTGTTATCCATATATTTCCGATTTCTTCTATTTAATACTTACGCAATGTATCGTGGCTGTCATCTGTTGTATTGTCAATATTTTTTATCACAACATAATACCCGTCATTTCCGTTTGTCCTGACAAGCACACGGTCTCCGACTTTATGTCCCTGTATTGCTTTTCCGAGCGGCGATTCGATACTGATCAGTCCCTGAAGAGAATTTCCGCGGATACTGGTCACGAGACGATATGTCTCTGTCTCATCATCGTCTTCGAAGTATACTTCCACTGTATTATTAATTCCAACTTCATCTACCTTAGATGTATCAGACACAATCTTCGCATTCTTAAGCATTCGTTCCAGATAGCGGATACGGCTTTCGTTACGGTTCTTATCCTGTTTTGCTGCCTTATATTCAAAGTTCTCGCTTAAATCACCCTGTGCTCTTGCCTCTTTTACTGCTTCCAGTTCTTTCTTACGAACAACAATCTTACGGTATTCTATTTCTTCTTTAATTTTCTTAACATCGCTTTCAGTTAACTGTTCACCCATGAAAATGCACTTCCCTTCTTATCTTTATATATTATAATACTCTGGTCTGTACGCTGCAAATTCTAAATCAACCCATAATGCTCCATTGCTTTATAAAGCCCGTCATTCTCTACCGTATCCGTGATATACTCGGCATACGGCTCCAGAACCGGATCATGATGCCCCATGATCACCCCGTGTCCTGCAGCTTTGATCATATCAAAATCATTGCTGCTGTCTCCGAAGGCATATATCTCATCATCCTGCAGAGCCAATTCTTTCTTTATGTACGCAATTGCAGTTGCCTTAGAATATTCTTTCTGTACACATTCATACACTCCACCCAGACGGTCGATATGTTTGAAAACATCTTCTGTTTCTTTAAAAAACCTTTCTTCGTCTGCAATTTTATCTATATAAATCAGTATCTTATCAAAATCATAACCTGTATCTTCCATTGACTGCTCTCTCCCAAGTCCCAGACCAGCCATATATCTTCTACTGCTTTCCACCGACTCCAGCCTTGAGATACGGTTGGAGTAATAGATATCCTCTGTTCCTTCCAGAAAGCCTTCTACCTTGCAGTCTTTCATAGACTTTATAATCCTGCGTCCTCTTTCATATGGGATAGAATGATGAAATACGACCCGTTCCTCATATACCAAATGTGTTCCACATCCACATAAAAAACCATCGAACGGAATTCTTTTTATCATAGGCGGTACGCTGCATATGGTGCGCCCGGTATTGATGAATGTCTTATGTCCGTTCTCCTGTGCTTTGCGTAATGCCACAAGTGCACTTTCCGGTATCTCATGCGTAATCTCACTTAAAATTGTTCCATCAATATCAAAAAATAATGCTGACATAACTTCCTCCATTTTTATACGAAAAAACTGACATCGTTTATTATAATTAAACGTGCCAGCCTTTTCAATAGATATAGCAATTTCATTTTATAATCTGTACGCAGGAACCCATTCCCGTATCATGATCTTACATTAATTTTCTGAACAGATCTTTCAGATCCTCTACACTGGCATCTTTCGGATTACCAGGTGCGCATGCATCTGCGTGAGCAGATTCTGCAAGGAACGGAAGGTCTTCTTCTTTTAAAGCTTCCAGTTTTGTAGGAATTCCAACGTCTACAGATAATTTACGTACCGCATCTACTGCTGCTTTTCTGTATTCTTCTACAGACATATCATCTACGCCTTCAACGCCCATCGCTTTTGCGATTTCTTTATATTTTTCTCCCGTGCATTCCGCGTTGTATTCCATAACGATTGGAAGCATCATTGCACATGCAACACCATGTGGTGTGTCATAGACAGCTCCAAGTGTATGTGCCATAGAATGTGCGATTCCAAGTCCTACATTAGAGAATCCCATTCCTGCGATATACTGTCCAAGAGCCATTCCCTCGCGTCCTTCTTTTTCATTTGCAACTGCGCTTCTTAAAGATTTGGAAATAAGTTCAATCGCTTTCAAGTGGAACATATCTGTCATTTCCCATGCTGCCTTTGTTGTATATCCTTCAATTGCATGTGTCAGGGCATCCATACCTGTCGAAGCTGTCAGTCCCTTTGGCATAGAAGACATCATCTCCGGATCCACGACTGCGATAACAGGCATGTCGTGCGGATCTACACAGACGAATTTTCTCTTCTTCTCGACATCAGTGATAACATAGTTGATCGTTACCTCTGCTGCTGTTCCTGCTGTTGTAGGCACTGCAATGATCGGAACACATGGATTTTTTGTCGGTGCTGTTCCTTCCAGACTTCTTACATCCTCGAATTCAGGATTTGCTATGATAATACCGATTGCTTTGGATGTATCCATAGAAGATCCACCGCCGATTGCGATGATATAATCAGCTGCGGCTTTTTTAAAGGCCTCAACTCCATGCTGTACATTCTGGATTGTCGGGTTTGGTTTGATATCAGAATATAATTCATATTCCAGTCCTGCATCCTCAAGTACTTTTGTAACTTTCGTTGTTACATTGAATTTGATCAGATCCGGGTCTGAACATACCAAAGCTTTTTTCAATCCTCTTATTTTAACTTCTGCTGCAATCTCATTGATTGCTCCTGCTCCGTGAAACGATGTCTGGTTTAAATTAATTCTGTTTGCCATGATAACTGACACTCCTTCTATACATAATCTTTATTTGTGATGCGAAACATTTTCTTTTCCTCTTTTGTTTCGTATCTTGTTTCTTTATGTCTTAATTTTAACAATCATTTTCTTTGGATGTAAGTTACAAAGTATATATTTTGTAACATTTGCACGTTACACTTTTGTATTTTTGTAACATTATATCTTTTATGCACAATATTTCTAAATGTATTGTGTTATTCAAATGACATTTCGCAGATACATATTTTGACCTCAAAAAAAGAACTCCCTCTTACAGGAGTTCTAATTTCTTAAATAATGTTTCCAGTTCTGCCGGCATCGCTTTTACCAGATTTTCTGCCATTTTTTCCGGACGTTTCTTCATATCCCCCAGTACCCACTGGGTTGTCATATACACCGAGCCCTGACAATACATCTCCAACTGGAAATGCAGATTCTCAGGAATTGGCTGTTTTGTTTTTGCCTGAATCTGATTCTCATAAAACCTCAGAATCAGCTGAAAATCATGATCTCTCAGACAATTCTGATCATCATTACGGAACGCTGCTTTGAAAAATAATTTCTCTTCCTCTATATAGTGGAACTTATTGACCAGTCCTTCATAAGCTGTCTTACCCTCTCCCATGTGCTGGAACGATTCTAACAGGATCCGGTCAAAATACCAGTTAATGAGATCGTATTTATCCTGGAAATTTCGGTAAAATGTCTGCCGCGTTGTTCCACATTCTGCCACAATTTCTTTTACTGTAATCTTTTCTACCGGCATCTTCTTCATACAGTTTTTCATGGCTTCCGCCAGACGATATTTCATCTTATCGTGTTTTATTCCTTCCACTTACATCATCCCCAGTTTATTTTTTCTGACTCTCTAGAATACTTTCGTCGTCCATTTGCTCATGTCCCAGACTTCATTTACCACATCCTGATAGAATTCCGGTTCGTGACAGATCAAAAGGATGCTCCCTCTGTATTCCTGCAAGGCTTTTTTCAGCGAATCCTTTGCATCCACATCCAGGTGGTTGGTCGGCTCATCCAGGAGTAAAATATTTGTATCCCGGTTGATCAGTTTACAAAGTCTGACTTTCGCCTGCTCTCCACCACTTAATACTCTGACCTGACTTTCGATATGTTTTGTCGTCAGTCCGCATTTTGCCAGTGCCGAACGTACTTCATACTGTGTAAACGACGGAAATTCCTGCCAGATCTCATCGATACAGGTAGTCTTGTTCTCGCCTTTGACTTCCTGTTCAAAGTAGCCGATCTCCAGATTCTCTCCCAGTTCACAACTTCCGGATAAGGATGGGATCAATCCTAAAATGCTTTTTAATAATGTAGTCTTTCCGATTCCGTTCGTTCCAACCAGTGCTATCTTCTGTCCACGCTCCATACTGAAATTTAATGGTTTTGATAACGGCTCATCATATCCCGTTACCAGATCATGTGTCTCAAATAACATCTTTCCAGGTGTACGGCCATAACGGAAATGAAATTCCGGCTTCGGTTTCTCTGCCGCCAGTTCGATCACATCCATCTTGTCCAGCTTCTTCTGTCTGGACATCGCCATATTTCTGGTAGACACACGTGCCTTATTACGTGCCACGAAATCTTTCAGCTCACTGATCTCCTGCTGCTGTCTTCTGTAAGCAGCTTCCAGCTGCGCTTTCTTCACTGCATAGACTTCCTGAAAGTGATCATAATCTCCCACATAACGGTTCAGTTCCTGATTCTCCATATGATAGATGATATTGACCACTTCGTTTAAGAATGGAATATCATGCGAGATCAGAATAAATGCATTCTCATAATCCAGAAGATAGCGCTTCAACCATGCAATATGTTCCTCATCCAGGTAGTTGGTCGGCTCATCCAGAAGCAGGATATCCGGCTTTTCCAATAACAGTTTTGCAAGAAGGACTTTCGTTCTCTGTCCTCCGCTCAAGTCTGTAACATCACGGTCCAGACCCAGATCCAGAAGTCCAAGTGCTCTTGCCACTTCCTCTACCTTTGCATCGATCGTATAGAAATCGTGCAGCGTAAGCTCATCCTGAATGGTTCCGAGTTCGTCCATCAGACGGTTCATCTCTTCTTCATCTGCCGTTCCAAGCAGATCACAGATTTCATTCATACGCTGTTCTTTCTGAAGCAGCGGATCGAATGCAGATTTTAACACATCACGGATGGTCATTCCCTTTTCGAGGACCGCATGCTGATCCAGATATCCTGCATGTACATTCTTAGACCATTCTACTTTTCCTTCATCCGGCACAAGCTTTCCGGTCACAATATTCATAAAGGTAGATTTTCCCTCTCCGTTGGCTCCTACAAGACCGATGTGTTCTCCCTTTAAAAGTCGAAAAGAAACATCTGAGAATATGGCTCTGTCCCCGAAACCATGTGTCAGATGTTCAACATTTAATATACTCATAAATTTCTCCCTGATTATTCACTTTTTTAATTTGAAAAGATGCCAGCAAACTCTCTGCTGACATCTACATTATAACGTTTCAACCAGAACCTTGCAATCATAATATATTCCGGTTTGATTCATACATTCTGTGTTATATCCACATGATAATCTATATTATATCTGCATTATATCGCTTTACAGAAAATACTCCTCTTCATCCCGCCATACTTTTCCTTCGTCATCACCTGTTCATACTGTAATTTCAGGAATGTATTCACACTTGCCACATTGTCCGGATGTGCCGTTCCAAGCAGATAATGATATCCCTGTTCTTTCAGAATCTGTTCTGACTCTTCCATCATCTTTCTCTGCAACCCCTGTCCGCGGTATTCTTTTCTTACCATGGCAATCTCCATATGTACCGACTGCTTTCGCTGTTCTTCATCAAATTTCAGATCGTATCCGAGATTCTCATCCCCAAGATTCTTCGTCCGTGCGATAAAAACACCTGCCAGTCTGCCATCACACATTGCCTTTAATCCAAAGCCACCGGTCATCATATAGCTTGTTACTTCCTCATCGCTATCCAAACTGAACCATTCCTTATTCGGAAGTTCACTATAGATTTCACGGATCATTCGAAGAATATCCGGTATATCCTGCTCTGTTACAACTGCTATCTCATTCATATATCTTCTCCGTTCATTTTTGCTGTTTACAGTATCATACTGTAAATATGTTCATCTGTAAATAGAATCATTCTCGCGTTCTTTCTCTTTTTATGTTATAATTTTCTTAAAAACTTAAGGAGGTTTTACTATGAGCCATATTTCCTATGCCTTTAATCATTCTGACATAGAAGCAACCGCTTACGCTCTTACCGTTCTGCCTCGTCTTGGACTTGCAGAATCAGAAGCCCAGGCAGAAATTAATTATCAACTCTGTTGTTCTGCGGCGAAAAAATTGATTAATCACGCCACAGATATTACACCCGACGAATTTCGTACCATTATTGCAGCACTCCAGGCTGCCAAACTCATCATTCTTGGTGATATTGAAGTCGATGCAAAAACATGCAGCGAATGCAAGAGCTATTTCTTTACGATCAACAAATTATTATCTACCTTTGAAAAGCAATTATTACAGGAATAAGATCAACTGAACTGCAAATAAAGCTGCCGATGGCAGCTTTATCTGTATGCTTTGCTATGCAAAGAAAAACCCCGGAAACATTGCATTTCCGGGGCCGCTGTGTACTTCTTTTTTGTATATCTCGAATGATTCGTATAAATTATCTCTTTGAGAACTGTGGTGCTCTACGAGCTGCTTTGAGACCGTATTTCTTACGTTCTTTCATACGTGGATCACGTGTAAGGAATCCAGCTTTCTTAAGAACTGGTCTGTAATCAGCATCAGCCTCAAGAAGTGCTCTTGCAACACCGTGACGGATTGCTCCAGCCTGTCCTGTGTATCCACCACCCTTAACATTAACGATTACATCGAATTTTCCTTCTGTGTCTGTTGCAGCTAATGGCTGGCGAACAACAACCTTTAATGTCTCAAGTCCGAAATACTCATCGATATCTCTTTTATTGATAGTAATTTTACCTGTTCCTGGTACTAAATATACTCTAGCAACAGATTTTTTTCTTCTACCTGTTCCGTAAAATTTTGCAGTAGCCATTGTAAAATCCTCCTTTTAACCTTTCTTAGAATTTCAGTTCAACTGGTTTCTGAGCCTGCTGTGCGTGCTCTGGTCCAGCATATACGTGAAGTTTCTTGATCATAGATCTTCCTAAAGGTCCCTTTGGAAGCATTCCTTTAACAGCAAGTTCGATAACTTTCTCTGGTTTCTTAGCCATCATCTCTGCTAATGTAGTCTCTTTCATTCCACCTACATATTCAGAGTGATTGTAATAAATCTTCTGATTCAGTTTCTTACCTGTTACATTAATCTTTTCTGCATTAACAACGATTACATAATCGCCTGTATCAACGTGTGGTGTAAACTCCGGTTTGTTCTTTCCTCTTAAAACCTTAGCAACTTCTGATGCTAAACGTCCTAATGTATATTCCGAAGCGTCAACTACATACCATTTTCTTTCAATCTTATCTGGATTAGCCATATAAGTTTTCATTGTGGTTTACCTCCTGTGAATCATTAACATTTTCATGATAATATATCAGAATCAGCAAGATTCCGGGGCTTTGGCCTCTTACTGTTTCTCCTTTTGTCATACTTGCTTATTATATTATACTGTACCGTGTGTGTCAACTGTTTTTTGACATATTTTCCTTATATTTTTACTTATTTTCGTTGATCAAATGTACTTTTCCCGAGAATCTTCCCGTACATTTTTCATACTAAAATTTTAAATACTGTACACTATATGGTTTCAGTTCAAGCTGACCATTCATCGTAACCGTTTCCCCGGTCAGCAGATCTGCTGCCGTTCCATTCAGTTCTCCTGCATTGGCAGTGTATGGATAATCCGCAGCATTGATTGCAACGATCACTCGTTCTTTCTCTGAGCAGCGCTCGAATACCAGCTGATGATTCTGGATCACTACATTCTTATAAGCACCATTGCAAAGTGCATCACTTTCCTGGCGTACACGAATCAGTTTCTTAATAAACTCTGTCAGCTCATTTGGCTTTGGTTCTTCAAAGCAAGGGCGAAGCGCATAGTCATTATCCGGTGCTTTCTCCCCCGGCTCTGCCCATTCACTTCCATAATACAGGCACGGAATTCCCGGCATACCCATGAGCAGCCCGTATGCCAGTGGAATATGCTTTTTATTGGTCAGGATACTTGCCAGTCTGGTAACATCATGATTATCCACGAATGTCATCAGATGCTTCCCTCTGTAAATACACCACTGGTCGCTTCCGAACTGACGATGCAGGGAATGTGCGATCTCGAACATATTCATGCAATTAAAGCTGGAATATAATCCCTTGTAACACTCATAGTTCGTACAACTGTGAAGCATCTCATCATTGACAATGATATTATAATCTCCGAATAATACTTCCCCGATCAGCGCAAAGTCCGGTTTTAATTCCTGTGTATAAGAGCGGAGCCGTCTCATAAAATTATGATCCAGACTGTACGCTACATCCAGACGCAGACCATCGATATCGAATTCATCGATCCAGTATTTTACACATTCCATCAGGTAATCAACGACTGCCGGATTCTGAAGATTTAATTTGACCAGTTCAAAATGACCTTCCCATCCTTCATACCAGAAACCGTCATCGTAACAGCTGTTTCCGTCAAAACTGATGTGGAACCAGTCCTTGTATGGGGAATCCCATTTCTTCTCCTGCACATCCTTAAATGCCCAGAAGCCTCGTCCGACATGATTGAATACACCGTCCAGCACAATCTTTACATTATGTTTATGCAGATCTTCACAGACCTCTTTAAAATCTTCATTTGTACCGAGTCTGCAGTCGATCTTCTTAAAATCTCTTGTATCATATCCATGATTGTCCGATTCAAAGATCGGATTTAACAGAATTGAATCTACTCCTAATGTCTGAAGATACTCAGACCAGTCCATAAGTTTGCGGATGCGAGGAACACACACGCCGTCATTGTGCACCGGTGCCCCACAGAATCCGATTGGATAAATCTGATAAAAAATACTATTGTAAGCCCACATTACTCATCCATCCTTTCTGTGTCTGCCATAAACTATGCTCCGGCAGATCACTCACTGTTCTATTATACCACATTTCGTTCTTTAAAGACACAAAAGACACTGCCACTGGCAGTGCCTCTTGCATACTTCCCTATCTGAAAGACCTGCCGCTGGCAGGTTATTTCCTGTTATATATAATTTTCTCTCCCCGCATGAATATGTAGAACCATACAAACAGCAGCACACCTTTCAGAATACTCGAAATCGTAATACTCCACCAGATCCCGTTCAGCGCAAGTGTTGTATGAACCAGTATCAGCGCAAGCGGAATCCTGAGCGCCGTAAATACAATACTGATCACAGATGGCGGCACGGTCTTTCCATACCCCGAAAATGCACCTGCCGTCGTAATCTCAAGACTCATAAAAAGCTGCGATACACCAAGGATCCGAAGATAATCCACTCCAAGCGGAATTACATCTTTTTCTGTAATAAAAATCCGGAATACCGGAGCCGGACAGCATATTAATAATAGCGTACAGAAAATCCCCCATACAAATACTACTTTTAATGCGCTGACATATCCCTGATAGATCCGTCTCTTCTTACCTGCACCATGGTTCTGCGATGTAAATGAATTCACCGCTGCTGCAAAACCATCCGCTGTCATCCACGAAATTGATTCTATCTGTGAACCAACTTTCTGGACAGCCACCGCCGCATCTCCATATCCCGCGACCAGACGTGCAATGATCATCGATATTCCGGTAAACAGCATACTCTGAACAGACGTTGGAAAACCGATTCTGACAATTCCTTTCAGATGATGCAGATCCGGCTTCTTCAGATATCTTACATATTGAAAAAGTACGGTATCCTTCATCGCAAATATAAAAAACATAACTGTAACGATCATCTGCGCGATTACCGTAGCAATTGCTGCACCTGTCACTCGAAGAACCGGAAATGGTCCGATTCCAAAAATCAGAACCGGATCCAGGATGATATTAACAACCAGTCCGGTCGTTGTTGCCAGAAATACCGGCCTGCTGTTACCGATTGCCGTAAATAATCCGGTATACGTCTGATTTAAAAAGGAAAACAAGACAAGACCGCAAGTAATTTCAAGATAATATATGGCATCCCGGATCACCTGTGCCTGATTCAGATGGAAAAAATGAATCAGTGGTTTTGCCCCTAATATACAGACAAGTCCATAAATAATCCCCAAAGTCAACGTAAGCTGTAACGCGTTGGATGCATATTCTGCAGCCTCTTCACTATTAGATGCCCCAAGTGCATGTCCGACATTAACCTGCCCTCCCATTTTTGCAAGCGCGGCAAGTCCGTTGGAAAGCCACATATACATTCCTGCTGCCCCAACAGACGCTACCGCCGAACTTCCGATACGGCCGATCCAGATCATGTCGGTCATATTGTACGCCATCTGGATCAATGACGTCGCCATGATCGGGACAGCCAGTCTGGTAAGAGATGATAATACAGGTCCGTTTACCAAATCAATTTTCTTTTGCATGATTGGCTATACTCTTTTCAATACTTTCACGATCTCGCCCATATACATCGTATGATAATCTTTATCCGGATACCATTTCTCATCATTTTCCTTAACATCGAAACATTCCGGTTTCATATCCTGTGTATACTGAGTCTTGCATACGAAGATCAGATCTGCTTCTTCAACTGCAGTTGTTCCGTCTACCGCATATGGATGAAGGCCTGCTTCTTTCCATTTATCTTCTACGTCTTTTCCTGATACAGATCCGCATACGCTTAATGCTTTTCTGTAATCTTCTGACAGGAAAGAAAGCGTGTACATACCGGTCTCATCCATGAATTTCTTCGTGTATCTCTGTGGGCGGATATATGCAGTTGCGATATTCTTTCCCCACATGATTCCGACACCACCCCAGCTTGCTGTCATGGTGTTACTCTTTTTTTCATCTCCTGCTGTTACCAGCATCCACTCTTTTGAAATCTTTGTGAATGGGTTGAATTCCAGACTTTCAATTGCTACTTCTTTAAATGCCATTTCCATATCCTCCTTATCGTCTTTATGTACTCTCACAAAATTAAGTATGAAACAGTACCAAGAGTACATCTTTGCTTTTAGAATTACAGACAGTGAATATTCACTGCCTGCATTTTTACTATATTCTTTTATAATTATACTACTTTACTAACACTTTGCGGAAATTTTTCTTTCCTTTTTTCAGGACTACGCCGTCTCCGCTTAATGCTTCTCCTGCAAATGTCTGGAATACATCTGTAACCTTCTCACCATCTACAGATACTCCGCCCTGCTGCACTGCACGGCGTGCTTCTGACTTGGAAGCTGTCAGTCCTGATTTTACTAACATCGTCAGGATATCGATATTGCCATCTGTAAGGTCTTCTTCTGTCAGTTCTGTCTTTGGCATATCTGCTGCTGCACCTGTTGAGAATAATGCTTTTGCTGCCTCCTGTGCTTTCTGAGCTTCTTCTTCGCCGTGAACCAGTTTTGTGAGTTCGAATGCAAGAATCTCTTTTGCTGTGTTAAGCTGTGCTCCTTCCCAGCTGTCCATCTTGTCGATCTCTTCTAACGGAAGGAATGTCAGCATACGGATACATTTTAATACATCTGCATCTGCGACATTTCTCCAGTACTGATAGAATTCGAATGGAGATGTCTTGTTCGGATCAAGCCATACAGCACCACTCTGTGTCTTACCCATCTTTTTACCTTCTGAGTTCAGAAGCAGTGTGATCGTCATGGCAGAAGCGTCTTTTCCGAGTTTACGACGGATCAGTTCTGTACCTGCAAGCATGTTGCTCCACTGGTCGTCCCCGCCAAACTCAAGGTTACATCCGTATTTCTGGTATAACTCATAGAAGTCATATGCCTGCATGATCATGTAGTTGAACTCAAGAAAGCTGAGTCCTTTTTCCATTCTCTGCTTGTAGCACTCTGCTGTCAGCATACGGTTAACGGAGAAATGTGCTCCGACTTCACGTAATACTTCGATGTAGTTCAGTCCCATCAGCCAGTCAGCGTTATTAACCATCAATGCTTTTCCATCTGAGAAATCGATAAATCGACTCATCTGTTTCTTAAAGCAGTCACAGTTGTGCTGGATTGTCTCCGGTGTCATCATCTGACGCATATCTGTTCTTCCGGATGGATCACCGATCATAGCTGTTCCTCCACCGATCAGTGCGATTGGTTTGTTTCCTGCTTCCTGCAGACGTTTCATCAGGCACAGTGCCATGAAATGTCCTACGTGAAGGCTGTCTGCTGTCGGGTCAAATCCGATGTAGAATGTAGCCTTTCCATTGTTGACCAAGTCTTTGATCCTGTCTTCGTCTGTTACCTGTGCGATCAGACCTCTTGCAACGAGTTCTTCATAAATTCCCATTTTTATTCTCCTTTTATTATGTTAATGATTTACAGAATTCTCACTTTACTTCAGCTTGCAAATATGCTTTTCAGAAAGCGATTTTCCCACATAACTGGTCAAAAAAAGTCCTTATCCAATCAATATTGGATAAGGACGATATTAACCGTGGTACCACCTTATTTCGCTGATTACCTGCGTATTCAGCCTCATTCAGTCTGCGTGTTCACAGACCTTTGCACTATAACGTGTGCCCGACGTCACAGCCTACTTTCGAAAACACTCATAATTCTTATCGTGTATCATTTCGGTGTGCAGCTCCAAGATGTATTCATTCTTCACTCTTTCATGCGCCTCTCATCAACCGGCAGCTTTCTGTATGGGTGTGTGAATCACTACTTCTTCTTTTCCAAGCCTTTGTGATATCTGTATATTATTTTCCTGTCTGTGTTAAAGACTAACTGATTTGATGAACTTTGTCAAGATGATTTTTAATCTCCATCTTTTATTTTTTCAAAAAGTTGCAGCCATGCTCCTGCAATTATTTCATTTCCATATTCTGTCAGATGAATACCATCCGTTGTAACACTCTCATATCCTGCTTTTTCTGCTTTCAATATTATCATGTCCTGAAGCGCAAAAAAGTCCGCATGATATTTTTCTGCAATCTTTTTTTCGATTCTTCCTGTCTGTTTTATTCCCGGAATCCAGTTTTCATACATTCTGGGATATGGCACTATAAATGGCGACATACAGATAAGCTTTGCATCCGATTGCTCTGTAATTTCTTTCACAATGGCTTCATAACAGGCTTCAAACTGCTGTTCTTCCAGGCTCTTTCCTGTATTCATCATAACTCCGACGTCATTGCATCCTATCAGAATGCTTACGACATCCGGTCGTTTTAAAATGCATTCCTTCTCCAATATACGTTTCACTCCATGAATCGTGAATCCATCATGTCCTCGATTCATAATGTCGTACTTCTTCCTTCCGCCGTCACTGTCATTCAACTTCTCAGCCACCATATTCACATAACCGTTTCCCAGTGGATTTTCTAAAAAGCAATGACTGGCATCTGTAATACTGTCACCTAAAAATATAATCTTTTTCATCTGTCCTTAACACCAAATGGCCTTATACTATAAATTGCATGAATTATAATTCCTGTCCGTCCTTAATTACCATCTTAAGCTCCAAATTCTCGTCTAATAATACGATATTCGCTTTCTTTCCCGGTGCAATCGAACCATATGTATCTTCGATTCCAAGACTCTTGGCCGGATTGATGGTTGCACATGCAATAGCTGTCTCAAGCGGGATCTCCATCTTCTTAACTACCGTACGCATACAGTCTGCAAGGTTTGTAACAGATCCTGCAAGTGCTCCATCGGATACCAGTGTTGCATGATTACCAACTACTTTTACATCCAATCCACCAAGTGTATACTGTCCGTCCGGCATTCCGGTCGCACGCATACTGTCGCTGATCAGGATCATACGGTCTGCTCCCATCATCTTGAACGCTGCTCTCACCATCGATGGGTGGATATGTACACCGTCACAGATAATCTCTGCCATTACATGTGCACTGTCGGACACTGCTCCTACAACACCCGGTTCACGGTGAGTGAATGCAGGCATCGCATTAAAGAGATGTACGGCATGATTTGCTCCGGCATCGAATGCTGCTTTCGCATGTGCATAATCCGCATTGGTATGTGCAAGCGAAATGTTCACTTTATCTTTCATTGCTTCTACAAATGCAACTGCGTCCTCGCTTTCTTCCGGCGCAAGTCCTACAAACTTCACAAGTCCTTCCGAAGCATCAAGGAATCTCTGACAAATGGCCGTATCACAAGGCATGATATTTCTTTCATCCTGCGCTCCTTTTTTCACCGGGCTGATGAACGGGCCTTCCATATTCACGCCTACAAGATCCGCTCCCTTCGGATTCTGTTCTTTTTTGTATTCTGCTGCTGTTCTTAAGATATCTTCCAGTTCTTCTACCGGAAGTGTCATCGTTGCCGGTGCGATTGTTGTAACACCCACAGAAGCCTCATATTTTGCAATATTTTCAATAGCCTCTTTACTGTTATCACAGAAGTCATCTCCCATACACCCGTGGAAATGCAGATCGATCAGTCCAGGAATTGCGTATGCCCCCTGTCCGTCAATGACTTCTTCCCCCAGCATATCCGGTACGTTTTCTGTCGTGTAAATGCTTTCGATTTTGTCATCGTGAACAACAATGCCGCCTGCTGTAAATTTTTTGTCTTCTGTATAGACAATTACATTTTTGATTATCATTTTATATATCCTCCATTTTATTGTAACATTCTAAAAACTCCTGTGCATCCCTTCTCCTTCTTCCAGTGCACGCAGTGTATTATCATGCAGAACTTCTTTTTCATATTTATCCTGTTCCAAATAGTAAGAATAGATAATATCAAGCATGACCAGAATCGGGAACTGCGGTGAGATTACATTCCCATGATTCAGGTGTCTGAGTGATGGAATCAGAACAACTTCTGTGCAGAACTGCTCGAAGCCACCCCGGTTGTTCGCCGTAAAAAGAATCGTTTTCGCACCTTTCCGATATGCTTCTTTCAGAAGAAACAAGACCTCTTCCTTGGATCCGCTGATACTGATTCCAAATACGAGGCTTCTTCTGTCCTGGAATACCGCCTGCATACGCATCATATCTCTTTCTACCAGTGAATCAATATCCACACCGATTCGCATAAAACGCAGTTCCATCTCTCTTGCTGCCAGACCGGAACTTCCGGTTCCGCACACGAACACACGCTCCGCCTGATTCAGATATCTGCTGATCCTTGCAATCTGCGCCTCATCCACCAGACTGTAAGTTTTATTCAGAAGTTCCTGATACGCATTCAGGATCATTCGCGTATTACCGGTAATGGATTCCTGCTTTTCTACAAATGTCTCTTCATACTGATAGATGAATTCTCTGTATCCGCGATATCCGCATTTCTTCGCAAATCTGGATAACGACGCTTCTGATACGAAGAGTCTCTCGGAAATGGATTTTGATGAAAAATCCACTTTCTTTCTGTTCTGTATAAAAAAATCTGCGATATTCCGTTCCACTGTCGTAAATTTATCATAATTCGATTCTATGATCGGAACGACTGATTTTACATAATATTCCATATCTTACTATTCCTGCTTCTTTATTTTATAACTCCGGACTATGCATGTCTTCCCTGAAAATGATAGAATGCGCCTAACATACCGGCATTGTTCTGGTTTTTGGCAAATGCGATACTTGTATGCTCCCACATGCTGGACACCAGGTATTTTTCCACTGCTTTTTCAATCTTGTCCTTCAGGAATGCTTCCTGCACCATGATTCCGCCGCCAAGTACGACAACTTCCGGATTCACTACATAGCAGATATTGGCAATACCTTTCCCAAGTACATCCGTCATCTCATCAATTGCACGGTTACAGATCTCATCACCTTTTTTTGCCTCTTCAAAAATGTGATATCCGCTCCAATTTTCTGCCGGTTCTCCCTTCCATGCAGCAACCTTCTTCGTCAGGATACTGGCTGCTCCGAGTGTCTGGAAATCGCTGTCATCCATATGCATATATCCGACTTCACATGCGCTGTTACTGAATCCGTGGAACACCTCGCCATTCAGCAAAATACAGCCGCCGATTCCGGTTCCGATCGTCAGCATCACAGCTGCCTTACTTCCTGCCGCCGCTCCTGCTTTGTACTCAGCAAGTCCCGCACAATTCACATCATTTTCCACTTCACATGGAATTCCGAATCGTTCTTCTACCGTCTTTTTGAATGCCGTTCCGATATAATTCGGGATCAGCGGTGCCGAATAGAAGATTTCCCCTTTCTCAATGTCAACCATACCGGCTGTAGAAATACACACACCTGCGTCTGCCTCTTCTTTTAATGCTTCTACGATACCGATGACTTTATCAAGGATCGCCGGTCCGCCTTTCTGCGCTTCTGTCTTCATTTCTTTCTTTAACAATACTTCTGCATCTTCGCTCACAATACCATATTTGATTGCTGTGCCGCCGATATCAATACTAATATATTTTTTCATCTCTGCTTTGCCTCTTTCACTTTCCTTCATTATACTCGTTCAGCCAGAAAAGGGCAAACCGTTCTTTTATGGTTTGCCCTCGACTTTTTCTGATTAAATCTTTACTTTAAATATTGCCTTTTTAATGGTTTCCGGTTCCTGAACCTGAACCGCTGTTCTGTGTCCGTCACTCGGATAACAGATCAGGAAATCTCCATCTGTCAGGACTACGGAAGAATTCTTTTCCCCATCCATCGGAAGAAAATCATCTTTTTCCACAAAATCTTTTAATTCCATATTCTGAATGAAGTTCAGATCGATCTGTTCATTTCCATGGATCATTACATGGACGTCCAGATAATTTTTATGTGCTTCCCAGAAACGTTCTTCCGGTGTTGTTGTTGTATATTCTACGATATTGACAAACAGTCTGTCACCATCGATTTCATGACTTCCCTTTTCATAAGATGCAAGGTCGTGTGTCTTTGCATATTCAAAGCACTCTTTTACCTGTTCTTCTAAGAATGGGAATTCTGATAAATTATTGATATTTCCAAAAATCACGAAAATCGTCACTCCTTCTTAGTTTTTGTAAATGGTTGTGTTAGGAGCAGGTACGGAATTGTCTCCTTTTGCCTTTCTCCAGATGATACTTGCCGGGATACCAATTACCAGTGATACTACAATTGAGATGATTGAGTATGACCAGATTGATACGTGATCAGCAGGTACGAAGTATTTGATGTATACCATTACGCCTGATGCAACGATGAATGCACATACTGCACCAAATGTATTGGCAACCTTTGTAAATGCTCCAAGGATAAATGTTCCGATCAGGATACCAAGTACCAGTCCCATGAATCCATTGAACCATTCGTATGCAGATTTTACTCCGCCGTTAGCCAGTACCATAGCAACTACGATTGCGAAGATACCAACAATCAGAGATACATACTGTCCGATCTTTGTCTGTTTCTCAAAGCTTAATTCTTTCTTAGAAAGTCTTGCCTGGATATCCAGTGTCCAGCTTGATGCTACAGAGTTCAGACCTGTAGAAAGTGTAGACTGTGCTGCTGCATAAATAGCTGCTAACAGAAGTCCTGTTACACCAACCGGAAGCTCAAATGCGATGTAAGATGCGAAGATCTGGTCCTGAGCTGCTGCCGGTGGAAGTGTATTCTGCTGATAGAATACGTATAATCCTGTACCGATCAGGTAGAATACTGTTGCGATGAAGATTGATAATCCTCCGTTTGCAAGCATCATTTTGTTCAGTTTCTTTGTATCAGTTGTTGTTGTAAAACGCTGTACAATATCCTGGCTTGATACGTAAGATGCCATTGTATTGAATCCGGCACCAACGATCATGATGAATACGCTGTCTTTAAAAATGTTAGCATTGAAGATCGGCTGATCTACAGCAAGGAACTTATGCTCTGTTGTCAGTGCATGTGCGATTGCTCCAAATCCACCATCTAAGTGTGCTAACAGGAAGATCAGTGCAAATGTAACACCGATCAGAAGTACAGATCCCTGGATGAAGTCTGTCCAAAGTACGGATTTCAGACCTCCTGTGTATGAGTAAATAATAGCAATGATACCCATGATAATGATCAGTAAGTTTACGCTGATTCCAGTCAGACTTCCAAGTACCATACATGGAAGGTACATGATGATTGACATACGTCCGATCTGGTAAATGATGAACATTACAGCTCCAAGTACACGAAGTCCTTTGCTTCCGAATCTCAGTTCCAGATAATGATATGCTGTATCAATATCCAGTTTGCTGTAGATTGGCAGGAAGAATTTAATCGTGATCGGGATAGCTAACAGCATACCAAGCTGTGCGAACCACATGATCCATGTTCCTGCGTATGAGTTTCCTGCTAATGACAGGAATGAAATCGGACTTAACAGTGTTGCGAAAATTGATACGGAAGTTACCCACCACGGTACAGTTCCGTCTCCTTTAAAATACTCTTTTCCTTTCATTTCTTTCTTTGCGAAATGAAGGCCGGCGAACAGTACAGCCGCGAGATAAATTACTAAAATGACTAAATCTACTACGGTAAACCCTTGCATCGTCTCTCTCCTTACAGATATTTTTCTTTCACGTATTTTTTATATAATCTTACAGATATTTAGCTTTTGCGTCGCGAACCATCTTAGCTGCTTCTTCAACGATAGCCATGTCTTCTTCTACTAATGCTGGCAGTGGCTCTCTTACTCCGCCAAGTTCCAGACCTTCGTTGATCTTTAACATAGCTTTGATCACTGCATACATATTTCCGTGTGCGGAACACATTTTGTAGATGATCTCATCACAAGCATACTGGATTTCTCTTGCTTCTTCCATCTTTCCGGCTCTTACATATTCGTCTAATTTCAGATATAATTCCGGCATAACTCCGTATGTACCACCGATTGCTCCTTCAGCTCCGATGACACGTCCACTCATGAACTGCTCATCTGGTCCGTTGAAGATGATGTAGTCAGGGCCTGCTGCCTGTTTGAACATCTGGATATCCTGTACCGGCATAGAAGAGTTCTTAACACCAATTACGTTAGGATTCTTTCTCATCTCTGCGAAAAGTCCCTGTGTAAGAGCTACTCCTGCAAGCTGTGGAATGTTGTAGATTACGAAGTCTGTATTTGGTGCTGCTGCGCTGATATCATTCCAGTACTGAGCGATTGCATACTCTGGCAGGTGGAAGTAGATCGGTGGGATTGCTGCGATTGCATCAACTCCAAGGCTTTCTGCATGTCTTGCAAGCTCCTGGCTGTCTTTTGTGTTGTTGCATGCAACGTGTGCGATTACTGTAAGCTTTCCTTCTGCTGCTTTCATAACGTTCTCAAGGATGATCTTACGGTCTTCCACGCTCTGGTAGATACATTCTCCTGACGAACCGTTCACATATACACCTTTCACACCTTTTTCTACAAAGTATTTTGTCAGTGCCTGAACGCCTTCCGGGCTTACATTTCCTTCGTTGTCATAACATGCATAGAATGCTGGGATCACGCCTTTGTACTTTTCAAGATTTCTCATGGTTTCTTTCTCCTTTTCTTTGTCTTTTTATATAAATTTAATTTAATAAGTTCCTTGCGGAATTATCTTTCCATTTCTTCTACAAATGATTTTGTGATCAGCTGTGGTCTTGTGATAATAGCCCCTACAACAACGCTGTATGCACCAAGCTCGATCACATGTTTTGCTTTTTCCGGTGTATTGATGTTACCTTCTGCGATCACTCTGTGTTTTGCTTTTGCAACAATCTTTCTTAAGATTTCGAAATCATTTGCCTCGATCTTATCGCCTTTACTCTGCTCTGTGTAACCAACCATCGTAGTTCCGATAAAATCAAATCCGAGTTCATCGGCATGCAGTGCTTCTTCTACAGTAGAGCAGTCTGCCATAAATAACTGATCCGGATATTTTGCTTTTACTTCCTTAAAGAACTCATCCAGTGTCTTTCCGCCTGGTCTCTTAGAAATAGTAGCATCCATAGCGATGATCTCCGGTTTTACTTCCATCAGTTCTTCGATTTCTTTCATCGTTGGTGTAATGTAAATATCGCTGTCATCATAATCTCTCTTTACGATTCCGATGACCGGAAGGTCAACCTGTGACCGGATCTCCTTGATATCTTCTTTTGTATTTGCACGAATTCCACTAGCACCTCCCTGCTTTGCAGCCAGTGCCATTCTTCCCATAATGAATGAAGAATGTAATGGTTCATCCGGTAATGCCTGACATGATACAATTAATTTACCCTTCAGATTTTCAACTTTCTGATTCATTTTTTTGTTCCCTCCTTCGTTCTGCAATCAGTATAGTATTGTTCGATTTTATTTTCAAGTATCTTTTTAGTTCTTGAAACTTCTTTCATCCTTTTCAATTCTTCTCTCTGTTTTTTCCTATTTTAAAATCCGTTTTTTATGCAATATGCACAATTCCAGGTAGTTTCTTTCCAGTTTCGAAAGTAGTTTCAGTTCATGCTATTTTACTTGAAAATTCATTTATAATGTATATACTAATATTCAGAAACAAAAAAACAATAGAATAAGGAGAGATTTTATTATGGTAATTTATAAAGCAAAAGACTATCAGGATATGAGTCGTAAGGCCGCAAACATCATTTCTGCACAGATTATTATGAAGCCAAACTGTGTACTTGGACTTGCAACCGGATCTTCACCGGTCGGTACTTATAAACAGCTGATTGAATGGTATAAGAAAGGTGATCTTGATTTTTCTCAGGTTACAAGCGTGAACCTCGATGAATACAAAGGACTCAGTCCGGAAAATGACCAGAGCTACAGATATTTCATGAACACCAATCTTTTCGATCATGTAAATATCGATAAAACACGTACTTTCGTTCCGAACGGACTGGAAGCAGATTCTGACAAAGCCTGCAGTGAATACAATGAGATCATTCGCAAACAGGGCGGCGTAGACCTTCAGCTTCTCGGTCTTGGACACAACGGACACATCGGATTCAACGAGCCAGGTGCTGCTTTTGAAAAAGAGACACACTGTGTAGATCTGACAGAAAGTACAATTGAAGCCAATAAGCGTTTCTTCGAATCTGAAGATGATGTTCCGAGACAGGCTTATACAATGGGAATCAAGAATATCATGCAGGCCAAGAAAATTCTGGTTGTTGTAAGCGGAGAAGATAAGGCGGATATCTTAAAAGAGGTCTTATACGGACCAATTACTCCGGAAGTTCCTGCTTCTATTCTTCAGTTACATAATGATGTTACGATTGTAGCTGATGAAGCAGCACTCAGTAAGATTGATATGTAATATGAATAAAAAATCCCGGTATGTGAATCAGACATTTTTGAGCATCCAGCTCATTGTCATTTCTCATACCGGGATTTTTTTCTGTATTCGATTATGTTTGCGGCAGCCGGACTATTTTTGTGAAGCTGCTGCTTTTTTTCTTCCTGCAATGATCAGTATAGCGGATATCACTACAATCGTGCCTGCCAACAGCTGAGAGACCGGAAGTCCAACTTTTGGCAGCAACAGCTGATCGGTTCTAAGTCCTTCGATCCAGAGTCTGCCAAGACCATACCCCAAGAGATAGATCAGGAAGACTTCCCCATCGAATTTCTTATGCTTGCGATACAACAGCATGATGATCAGCACCATCAGACACCACAGGGATTCGTACAGGTAGGTCGGATGAACCTGAATATACATGACTCCTTTGACTGTCTCGGCATGATTCCACATCTTTGTTGTGATGTCCGAACTTCTTACCGCATCCACCGGAAGTCTCATAGCAAACAGTCCATTCGTATATTCCCCAAATGCTTCTCTGTTGAAGAAGTTCCCCCATCTTCCGATCATCTGTCCGGTGATCAGACCAAATCCGCCGGTGTCAAATAACAGGAACGGTGATAATCCTTTTATTTTTGCAAATATAAATACTACAACAATTGCCGTGATCACACCGCCGTATATGGCAAGACCGCCCTCACGGATGTTAATGATACTCTTAATATCGTCTTTATACATATCCCAGGAGAAGATCACATAATATGCCCTTGCTCCGATAATTGAAAAGATAACTCCATATATTGCCAGATCATAATAATCTTCTACGTTCTGATGCGTACGCTTTGCTTCCATTACCGCCATCATAAGTCCCGCAAGTATTCCGATTCCTATGACGATTCCATAATATGCGATATCGAATCCAAAGACTGTGATATGATCGCCGACAGATTTTAAATGAATTCCCAGATTAGGGAAATCTATGGTTCTGTGCATTGAAACAGCCCCCCTCTTTTCATCCATCTATTCCTGATTATACATTAAACCGGAACAGCATGATATCTCCGTCTTTTACCACATAGTCTTTACCTTCCAGACGGATCAGACCTTTTTCTTTTGCTGCTGTGTGGCTTCCACACGCGATCAGATCATCGTAAGATACAACTTCTGCACGGATGAATCCACGCTCAAAGTCAGAGTGGATCTTCCCTGCTGCCTGTGGTGCCTTCGTTCCTTCTGTGATTGTCCATGCACGAACTTCCGGCTCACCTGCTGTCAGATAGCTGATCAGTCCAAGCAGCTTATAACTTGCTTTGATCAGTTTTTCCAGACCTGATTCCTCTAATCCAAGATCCTCCAGGAACATTTTCTTTTCATCATCATCCAGTTCTGAAATCTCTGCCTCAATCTCTGCACATACAACGAAAACTTCGCTCTGCTCACCTTTTGCATATTCACGGACAGCCTGTACACCTTCGTTATTGGCCGCATCATCTGCAAGATCATCTTCAGATACATTCGCCGCATAGATAACCGGTTTGTATGTCAGAAGATTATAGCTTTCCAGCCATGCCTGTTCTTCCTCGTCATCTGCTTCTTCGAATGTCTTTGCAAGCTTTCCATCTTCCAGATGCGCCTTGATCTTGTTCAGAAGTGTAAGTTCTTTTGCTGCAGATTTGTCATTTCTTGCAACTTTGGAAACTTTGGAAATTCTTCTTTCCAGGATCTCAAGGTCAGAAAAGATCAGCTCTAAGTTGATCGTCTCGATGTCACGAAGTGGGTTGATGCTTCCGTCTACGTGTACAATATTACTGTTCTCGAAGCATCTTACTACGTGTACAATAGCATCTACTTCACGGATATTGGCAAGGAACTGGTTTCCAAGACCTTCTCCTTTGGAAGCTCCTTTGACAAGTCCGGCAATATCAACGAATTCAATTGCTGCCGGGATGATCTTCTTGGTATGATACATCTCTCCCAGTACATTTAATCTCTCATCCGGTACGGTTACGACTCCTACGTTCGGGTCAATGGTACAGAATGGATAGTTTGCTGATTCTGCGCCTGCCTTTGTAAGTGAGTTGAACAGTGTACTTTTTCCTACATTTGGTAATCCTACGATTCCTAATTTCATTTTTTTATTTCCTCCTATAAATTCCTTGATTTCAGCATACTTATTTTTGCAAGTGGACCATTTAGTGGGCCATTATTTTCTCTTTCCAAACCAATCTACAAATCTGGCTGAGTATAATCCCGTACTTTCCTGGGTTATTCCCTTGCCAAGTTCTTTGCCTTTTAAATCTTTTCCCATATTTCAGCTTCTCTCATAAGAAACCCTAATACAATAACTTGTATTATACCATAGCATCTTATCTTTGTGAATATTCATTTTTATATCCATTCCTTTCGCGCTGCTCAAGGCACAAAACGCCATGAAAAAACGTTGGCTTATTGCAGCTTTCTTTTTATAATTGTTTCCATAGTCATCACCTCCATAAGCATATCATATAGATAAATTCATGTTCTGAAAAGCAACCTGCTGTTGCCATCCCCTGTCTATATGATTTAATTATCACTCCTTGGTCATGACTTTCCTGCACCAGGTTCTTGTCTTACAGTGAGGACATTTTAAATATCTTAGTAATGTCACAAACGTAATTGTTGATATTACGCCAATAATTCCAGTTGCATAATCATATCAGAACCTAAACACCAGTTATTTTTATTATAATACTTACAACTATAAAAAAGAAGCACTCATACAAGCGCTTCTCCTTACCACATTAGAGCTTTGATCAAAAGGTTAATGGACCACAAAGTAGGCCATTTTTTCAAAAACTTACATGAATTTATATAGAGTTTTATCTGTCTTTCGTTTCCATCAGAATCACAATTCCATTCAGGAAGCTGATTGTCACTTCATCCTCCTGGAACTGATTGCTGACGCAAAGGCTGTCATATGGTATCAGTGTATGATTCGTCAATGGATACTTTGCCCCTTTGATACTGAAACTAAATACTTCCTCGCCTAACGGAAACACAGAAAAATACGGTCCGTAAGTTTCTCCTTTTTTCAGATGGGTTTCCCCGCCTCCGATCAGACGGATCTTATTCTGGCGATCCATGATCACAGCATTAATTCCGGCTTTAAACGGGATTGCAAGGCTCTGAACATTTGCCCAGAGGTGATCGATACGACCTCCGGTTGCTCCCAGGATCAGAATCTCACCTGCCCCTAATGTCATAGCCAGTCTGATTGCAATCTCTGTATCAGATGCATCTTTTACCGGATTAAATTCCCTGATCGGAACATCTGTCTCATTACGGTAATAATCTCCAATCTCTTTTTTTACACTGTCAAAATCTCCGACAATATAATTTGGCAGAATCTGATGGCTGTAAAGGAACTCCATACCTTTGTCCACACCGATCACATACTGGTTTTCCTCTTTTTCAAGGATTGATAATACAAATTCTTCTTCCAGCTCCCCACCGCTGATGATCACAATCTTCTTATTCATAACTTTTCAATATCTCCATGAATTTTGCAGTATTTTCCCCGGCATCTCCTCTGAACACAGCAGAACCGGCCACAATTACATTTGCGCCTGCATCCAATACTTCTCTGACATTCTCCACATAGATTCCTCCGTCTACCTGAATATCTGTCTCCAGATTTTTTTCATTCAGCATCGCACGGACCTCACGAATCTTATCCAGTGATTCCGGAATAAATTTCTGTCCGCCAAATCCCGGATGCACGCTCATGATCAGAATCATCTCCACGTCTTCCAGATATGGAACAAGCTCTTTTACATCTGTCTCTGGATTAACAGCCAGTCCTGCCTTCATGCCACATGCATGGATTTTATCCAATGTCGTTTTTACGTCTTCACAGGCCTCCAGATGTACCGTTACATAGTCAGCTCCCGCCTTCTGAAATGCTTCTACATAGCGGATCGGCTCCTGCACCATCAGATGTGCATCCATGAATTGCTCCGTTGCATCATGGATAGATGCCAGAACCGGCATACCAAATGATATACTTGGTACAAACATTCCATCCATAACGTCAAAATGAATATACGCTGCCCCATTTTCCTCTGTCTTCTTCATTTCCTGACCCAAAACTTTGAAATCTGCCGCCAGTATTGACGGTGACAATACATAGTTCATCATCAGTACCTCCTTTTATTCTTCAATTCCTCATACATTTCTATATAATTCTGATAACGGATTTTATGAATTTTCTCCTCTTCCAGAGCTGCCTTTACGGCACACCCCGGCTCATGCACATGATCACAACCGTTAAACTTGCACATTCCTTCGTATTTCCGGAATTCCGGAAAGAAGTACTTCAGATCTTCTTTTTCATAATCATTCACATATAACGAACTGAATCCCGGTGTATCCATGATATATGAATTTTCATCAATGGCGAACAATTCCGAATGTCTGGTGGTATGCTTTCCCCTCTCAATCTTCGTACTGATTGCCCCTGTCTCCATATCTGCCTCCGGCTGCAGAATATTAATGATCGAAGATTTTCCCACTCCGGACGGACCTGCGATCGCTGTTGTCTTTCCTTTCAGAAGTTCACGTATATTTTCAATCCCCCGTTCTTCTTTCGCACTGACAAATACCAGCGGATAGCCGCATGATTCATAGATTGATTCCAATTCCTTCACCTGCGGATCTGTCGCAATGTCTTCTTTATTAAAGCATAACACAACCGGAATCTCTTTGCTTTCCATCATAACAAGAAAGCGGTCCAGCAGATTAAAGTGTGGATTCGGCTTCGTGATTGCAAAGACTACCAATGCCTGATCGATATTGGCCACAGCCGGGCGGATCAGCTCATTCTGCCGTGGCAGTATCTTCACTATATTTCCTTTTTTTTCCGATTCATCAAGAATCTCTATCTCTACATTGTCTCCCACCAAAGGCTTGATCTTTTCTTTCCGGAATACACCTTTGGCTTTGCATTCATAAACACCGAATTCTACTACGTGAACGTAGTAGAATCCGGCAATTCCTTTTATAATTTTTCCCTGCATAATCTTTTACTGGCCAGTCGTGGTCCCATCATTTGTATTAGACCCATTCTGGTTATTGTTATCTCCTGTGGTTCCTCCATTTGTCGGCTCCTGTGGTTTCGCCCCGAGGCTCACCACATAGCTGATCGTACCTCCCTTGGAAATATTTCCAGAAGAAGGACTCATGGAGATGATACATCCTTTTGCATAACTGCTGCTGTACTGTGAATCCGATACATTTGTATACAGACCATTCTGGGATGCCCAGCTCTTAAGTGCTGACTCCTGCTGTCCTACAAAGCTCTGGATATCAATCTTTTCTTCCGGTTTCGGTCCGTTACTTACCGTGATTGAAATGGTTGTTCCGGCTGCCGCCTTACCTCCAGGTGTTACAGTCTGGCTGATAACCATTCCTTTTTCCACACTGTCACTGTAATCATATGTTACAGTTCCTACATTGAATCCATAATTCTTGATCGTACTCTGTGCAGTTGCATCTGCCATACCTCTTACATCCGGCACCGTCTTCTTATCTGTACCCTGACTTACCAGCATGGTAACTGTAGAACCCTTTTCAGCCTTCGTTCCGGCAGAAGGTGTCGTACTGATGACATTGCCGCTTGCTACACTGTCATCATACTGGAAACTTGAAGTCACCTTAAATCCTGCATCTTCCAGTTCTTTCTGTGCTTCCGTTTCACTCATACCACGGACATCCGGTACCTGCTTTTTACTTTTTACCTGTCCTGAACTTACTACAACTTCTATTGTTGTATTTTTTTTCACCTTTTCACCGGCTTCCGGCGTCTGTTTGGAGATCAATCCTGCTTTATATTTTTTAGATTCTGTTCTCTTAACAATTTTTATTCCCAGATGCTTCTTATTCAGCACAGACTTTGCCTGCTCTTCTGTCAGTCCACGGATATCCGGAACGGTAACTTTTCCTGACGCATCTGCTTCGTCTTCCGTAGTAATTCCTCCAAATGACTTGAAGACACCCGCTGCTTTCCCCACTGTAAATACGAGGATCAGTGCAATGATTGCGATTACCACAACCGTCAGGATCTTCATGATCTTATGCATATGTGGATTTACTTCATCTGAATCTCTCCCTGATGCATAATCATCGTATTCGTCGTCACCATCTTCTCTGTCGTTATATCCTTTTCCCGAATATACATCTGCAGTATCATATTCATCATCATATTCGTCGTCATCATCGTAACCGTTACGGATATCATCCAAATCTTTATCTGTCATAATAACCGTATCGGAATCCCCGCCTGCCGACGCAATTCTTACAAAATCTCCATCCGGATCTACCAGTGAATGCTTCAGATCCTGAATCAGGGCTTCTGTACTCGCATATCTTCTCTCAGAACTCTTCTGTGTACATTTCAGAATGATCTGTTCCAGGCTGTAAGGAATATCCGGAACCAACTCCGACGGCGGTGTAATTTCCTGCTGCAGATGTTTCATCGCAACTTCTACCGTTGTCTCGCCATCAAACGGAACCTGCCCTGTCACCATCTCAAACAAGGTAATACCAATGGAATAGATATCACTTCTCTGATCACTGAATCCGCCTCTCGCCTGTTCCGGTGATGTATAATGCACGGATCCCATTGCATTCGTACTTACTGTATTCGAAGTTACAGCTTTCGCAATTCCAAAATCTGTAACCTTTACCTTTCCATCCTTGGAAATGATAATATTCTGCGGCTTGATATCACGATGGATAATTCCTGATGCGTGCGCCGCACCGATACCACTGCACATCTGGATTGCAATACTGATTGTCTCTTTGTGAGACAGTCTTCCTTTTCTCTCTATATATTCTTTTAAGGTAATCCCCTCTACAAGCTCCATGACCATATAATTAAGGCCGCGGTCTTCTCCGACATCATATACATTCACGATATTCGGATGCATCAGTCCGGCTGCAGCCTGTGCTTCCGAGCGGAATTTTCTCACGAAATTTTCATCTTCTTTATACTGCTTCTTTAATACCTTAATCGCCACATAACGGTTCAGCATCTGATCCCGGCCCTTATAGACATCCGCCATTCCACCGGCACCGATCTTACTAAGTACAGCATATCTCTTGCCTAGTACGATTCCATCTTTTACCATACACTCACCTCATCAGCAAGTGGCTCTGCTACGATAACCCCTATATTATCTCTCCCGCCATTGCTGTTTGCTTTTTCTATCAACATCTGAACAGCTTCTACTACATCCCTGGAACCCTTGACAATATTGAACATATCTTCATCCTCAACCATATTGCTGAGTCCATCTGTACACATCAAAATGATGTCACCCTTTTTCAGACGATATTCATAAATATCTGGTTCCACATTTTCCTTTACACCGATTGCCCGTGTAATAATGTTCTTATCCGGATGGTTTCTTGCTTCTTCTGCCTTAATTCCGCCGAGTCTTACCATCTCTTCTACCAGCGAGTGATCCTTGGAAAGCTGCCGGATCTTGTCATTGATCAGGTAAAGTCTGCTGTCTCCCACATTGGCAAAGTACAATGTATTGCCAACAACAGTTGCCACTACCAGTGTTGTTCCCATACCTTCCAGCTTGATATCTCTTGAAGCTGCCTCGATTAATTTATGATTTGCAATACTGACTACGCTTCTGAGAATCTCCTCGGGTTTATCCATCGGTGTCTTCTTCAACTCATCTTTTAATACATTTACCGTATAACTGGACGCAAAATCTCCCGCCTTATGTCCGCCCATTCCATCGGCGACCGTAAGGAGGTTTGGAAATGGTCCTATTGGTCTGTCTGTAACGTATACATAGTCCTGATTGACCTCACGTCTTCTTCCTACATCAGTCATTGCATATATTTTCATCTGTCTCTCCCTCGCTTTTGGCTGCGTGTCTACGGCGCAGCTGTCCACAAGCTCCGTCTATATCAGAGCCTCTTTCCCTTCTTATAGTAACATTAATTCCGTTTTTTTCAAGTTTATTTTTAAATTCCAAGGCATTTTTGCGGTCTGGCTTTTTAAAATCGCGCTCTTTGATCGGATTCACCGGGATCAGGTTCAGATGGCAGTTTCTTCGTTTTAAAATCGCCGTCAGTTCTCTGATATCATCCGGCTGGTCATTGACTCCTGCCACCAGACTGTATTCGAAGGTAATTCTTCTTCCTGTCTTATCAAAATAATAGTCACAGGCATCCAGTACATCAGACAATTCATATTTATTTGCTACCGGCATCAGCTTCTTACGTTTTTCCTGGCTGGATCCATGGAGTGACAGAGCCAGTGTGATCTGCAGTCCCTCTTCAGCAAGTCTTCTCATATTCGGGACAATCCCGCAGGTAGATGCTGTAATATTTCTCTGGCTGATATGAAGCCCGTGTTCATCACTCAGCATATGGATAAATTTTATGAAATTATCATAATTGTCCAACGGTTCTCCGGTTCCCATAACCACCACATTGGAAACTCTTTCTTCTGTAATTTTCTGAATATGATAGATCTGACGGAGCATCTCCGATGTCTCCAGACTCCTGACGAGTCCTCCGATCGTTGATGCACAGAACCTGCACCCCATACGGCATCCGGCCTGCGAAGAGATACACACAGAATTGCCGTAATTATATTTCATCAGAACACTTTCTACCATATTACCGTCTTCCAGTTCAAACAGGAACTTCTCAGTCGGATCCACTTTCGATATCTGATGATCGATCATCTTCACTTTCCGGATCTCATAGTTTTCTTTCAACTTCTCACGCAGCCCTTTGGACAGATTTGTCATCTCATCAAAATCATCTGCCAGCTTTACATGAAGCCATTCATAGATTTGTTTGCTCCGGAATGCTTTTTCTCCGATTGCAAGCATCTCTTCTTTTAATTCATCATAATTGTAGGAACATATATCTTTCTTATTCATGATTCACCCTTTTTAATATTGCTATGTAGAATCCGTCTCCCGCATCTCTTCCCGGAATCATCTGTTTTTCTTTCACCAGTTCAAACTCCGGATATTCTTTCAGAAACCACTCCACATTCCCCTCATTCTCTTCTCTGTGTATCGTACAGGTACTATATAAAAGCTTTCCACCTGGCTTTACATAATCCTTTACTACCGCCAGGATCTTCTTTTGTAACTCCACCAGATCTGCTTCTGTCTTTTCATTCATCTTATAGCGCAGATCCGGCTTCTTTCCAAGTACACCAAGCCCGGAACACGGAAGATCTGCAATTACAATATCGGCTGTTTCTTTCTTATGTGGATCGTATATTGCAGCATCCTGACATACTGCATTAATATTTGTAAGACCGCTTCTTTCAATATTATCCCGGATCAGCGCCACCTTATACTCTGTCAGATCTCTCGCTTCCACATGACCGGTTCCGTTCAGAAGTTCTGCAATATGTATCGCCTTTCCTCCCGGTGCGGCACACACATCCAGCACCTGGTCTCCTGCTTTCACTTCCGACCATAATGCTACCTGCATAGAACTTAAGTCTTGTACCTGGTAAAGTCCCTCACAAAAGCTTGGAAGTGCAGACAGATGATCATATCCGGACAGATACAGTGCACATGGAATCTCTGGCACTTCCCCTGCCGTCACACCTTCTTTTTCCAAAATTGAGATCAGCTCTGCTTTTTTGATCTTATGTTCATCAAACCGGACTGTCAGCGGCTTTTCTTCCAGAAATGCTTTTCCGATCATCTTTACCGTCTCTTCATCATATACTTTCAGCCACTGCTTTACCATCCATTCCGGCAATGAATACTTTATGGAAATGAAGGCCTCTTGATCTTTCTCATCCGGATAGCTGATCTTGTCCAGATTTCTGCCGATATTACGAAGTACTCCATTGACAAATCCCTTCAGGTTCACAAACCCTCTTTTTCCCGCAAGTTTTACTGCTTCATTACAAATTGCCGAATCTGGTACGCTGTCCATATATTTCATCTGATACACCGAACTTCTTAAAATCGTGCGGATCACAGGTTTCATCTTATTTACTTTTACTTTGGAAAACTGATTGATGATATAATCGATCTCAATCATACGCTCCAGTGTTCCATTTACTACTCTTGTAATAAATGCGCGTTCCCGTTTGTCCAGATATTGATATTTATCCAAAACATTCTTTATCACGATATGGCTGTACTCACCGTCTCTTGTAATCTGAAGCAGCATGTCCAGCACTAATTCTCTTTCATTTACAGACGCCTGCATACGTCCCCTCCTCTTTCCATAGATATACAATCAGGGAAGCGGCTTATATCCCCTTCCCTTTCGTTAATTAATCGTTTCTTCGATTTCCAGTCAGAAGCAGTATACGCAGAAGCTGCAGAATTGCAGATGCTGCTCCGGCTACATAAGTAAGTGCTGCCGCTGTCAGCACCTTTCTGGTATCTCTAACTTCATCCTCATACAACATGCCTGTATTACCAAGGATCTTCAATGCCCTGTGTGACGCATCAAATTCCACCGGTAATGTCACAATCTGGAATAACACTGCAAGCGAAAATGCAAGAATTCCGAGATTGATAAACAACACAGAGGTTGTACTGCTGTTGAAGAAAAATCCAAGGATGATCAGCGGCCATGCGATAGAACTTCCGAAATTTGCTACCGGTACCAGACTGCTTCTTAACTTCAACGGTACATATCCGGCCGCATGCTGTACCGCGTGTCCGCATTCATGTGCTGCTACTCCAAGTGCAGCTACCGATGTGGAATTATAGGTTGCATCCGAAAGTCTCAATGTTCTGGTTCTCGGGTCATAATGGTCGGTCAGATTACCGGAAATGTGCTCGATCCGCACATCATACAGGCCTTCTCTGTGAAGAATCTGTTCTGCCGCATCCCTTCCTGTCATACCGGAATGATTCCTTACTCTGGAATATCTGCTGAATGTGGAATTCATCTTCGCTGATGCGATCAGACAGATCACGACACCAATCAGCACTAATATATACGTTGGATCAAAATACATTGGATAATACATCATTATCAGCCTCCTTGCTCTCTATGACCTGCATTATATACGAAAATTTACCCTAATAGCAGCTTTTCATACATTTTTAACAATTCTTAATCATTTGTGAAGAAAGTTCACATCCTGTTTCGATCTGATAACCGCGTAAGAAAGCGTCCGCTTCCATTCTCTTCTTTCCCGGGATCTGAAGTGCCAATACTTTCAGAAGTCCGTCTCCTGTCTGTACAAAAAATCCATCTTTTTCCACTTTCACGATTGTTCCCGGTTTTGCATCTGTGTTCTCGTCCAGTACCCCGGCTTCCCATATTTTCATAACTTTACCGTTCCAGTCCGTGTAAGCACTCGGCCATGGATTCAATCCACGGATCAGACATTCAATTGACTTTGCAGATCTGCTCCAGTCGATATCTCCAAGCTTCTTATCCAGCATCTTCGCATATGCTGTCGGGCTTTCTCCCTGTACTTCCCACGTTGCTGTCTTATCTTCCAGTGCCTTTAACGTCTCAACGCAGAGTTTTGCGCCAGCCTCTGCCAGCTTGTCATGAAGACTTCCTCCTGTTTCATCTTCCGACAAAGGAACTTCTGTCTTCATGATCATATCTCCGGTATCCAACCCCTCATTCATCTGCATAGTCGTTACACCGGACACTTTATCTCCGTTGATGACCGCCCACTGGATCGGTGCAGCACCACGGTAGCTTGGCAATAAAGATGCGTGTACATTGATACATCCGTAAGGCGTCATATCAAGAATCTCCTTCGGAAGGATCTGGCCAAATGCAATGACTACCATGATATCAGCATTATATTTGCGAAGCTCTTCTACGGCTTCCGGCTCTCTGATCTTCACCGGCTGAAAAACCGGAATTCCATGTGCCACGGCTGCCTCTTTAACCGGTGTATACTGCATCTTGCCGCCACGTCCCTTCGGCTTATCCGGCTGTGTGACTACAAGTACAACTTCATGCCCGGCCCCGATCAGTGCTTCCAGTGTTCCGACCGAAAAATCCGGGGTTCCCATGAATATTACCTTCATGTTACTCTTCCTCCTCATAATTTACGTCATGTACTTCGCCTTCTACCAGTCTGGTATATAATTTACCATCCAGATGATCGATCTCATGACAAAATGCTCTTGCAAGAAGTCCTTCTCCTTCTAAGATTACTTCTTCCATATCTTCATTCAATGCTTTTACCTTTGCGTAATTCGGTCTTGTAACAGTTCCTGCTTTTCCGGGAAGGCTTAAACATCCTTCTTCGCCTGTCTGTTCTCCGGATGTCTCTATGATTTCCGGATTGATCAGGATGATCGGACCTTCTCCGATATCAATAACTACGATGCGCTTCAGGATTCCAACCTGTGGTGCCGCCAAACCTACTCCCATTGCCTCATACATTGTATCCAGCATATCATTGATCAGTACTTTTGTACGGATTGTCATCTTTGTTACTTCTTTGCATTCTTTGTTCAGAACTTCATCACCAAATTCCCTGATTTTTCTAAGTGCCATCTCTTTTGTCTCTCCTTTATCACTATTACTTATCTATTTCTTAATTCATAAAATACTTTTAAAAAATATTCATCGGATTAAAATCAAACTGTATTCTCATGTCCGCAAATCCTCTGTTGATCTCTATATAACGTTCCATATGATTTTTGATCCACACAAGTTCCTTATATTCTCTGCTTTTCAGATATAGAACCTTCCGGTATACATCATTCACTTTCCCGACTGACGGACTTGCCGGTCCTATCACCTGTATCTCTTCACCTGTGTTTACCCTGACTGCGTATTTCTTCAGATATTCTGCTGCTGTTGCAAGCCTGACCTCATCAGCTCCTGTCATCAAAACTGCCATCAGTTGTGACGCAGGCGGATATCCCATCAGATCCCGGTAGTTCATTTCTTTTTCATAAAAGCCTTCATAATCCTGTCTTGCAGCCATTTGTATACTGTAATGCTCCGGACTGTAAGTCTGTATCACTACTTCCCCGGGACTTCTTCCCCGTCCTGCACGTCCTGCCGCCTGTGTCAGCAGCTGAAACGTACGTTCCCCCGAACGGTAATCATCCGAATACAGAGACATATCTGCTGCCAGAACCCCAACCAAAGTCACATTCGGAAAATCATGTCCTTTTACGATCATCTGTGTTCCGATCATAATGTCTGCTTCTTCATCTGCAAACTTCGACAGGATCTTCTCATGCCCTCCTTTGTTTTTTGTGGTATCCATATCCATCCTAAGAACCCTTGCCTGCGGAAACTTGCGCTTCACTATTTCTTCAATCTGCTGTGTTCCTGCCCTGAAACCACCGATATACGTTGAACCGCAAGATGGACAATTGCGAACGGTCTGTGTCTCATAGCCACAGTAATGACAGACCATCTTACCACCTCTGTGTACCGACAAAGACACATCACAGTGAGGACATTTTACTACATATCCACAGGCTCTGCAAGAAACAAAACCTGCATATCCCCTCCGGTTAAGGAAAAGCATCATCTGCTCCTTCTTATCCAGACGATCCTGCATCAATTCTTCGAGTCGGTCACTTAAGATTGACCGGTTCCCATGCTTTAATTCTTCCCGCATATCTGCCACATATACCTGCGGAAGTTCCTGTTTCCTGGTACGCATCTTAAGCCGTAACATCTGATATCTTCCGCATTCACATGCATAAAATGCTTCCAGCGAGGGAGTTGCCGAACCCAGTACCACACTGGCACCTTCCATCCTTGCCCGCTCGATTGCTGTCTCTCTTGCATGAAATCTCGGTACCTGTTCGCTCTTATAAGTCGGTTCATGTTCCTCATCAATCACGATCAGCCCCAGTTTCTCAAATGGTGTGAAAAGTGCAGATCTCGGACCGATCATAATATCAACCTCACCTTTTTTCACACGCTCCATCTGATCATACCGTTCTCCCTGCGACATTCTGGAATTCAGGATAGACACACGTTCACCAAATCGTGTATAGAACCGCATTACTGTCTGATAGGTAAGTGCGATCTCCGGAATAAGTACAATTGCCTGTCTTCCGTCATTCAGGACTTTGGCGATCATTTCCATATATACTTCCGTCTTACCACTTCCAGTTACACCGTATAATAGATAAGTCTTATATATTTTCCTGTCATAATCCCCGGAAAATTTCCGGATCGCTATCTTCTGTTCCTCTGTATAAATGATTTCTTTTTGTCTTTTCTGCCGGTAAATCACCGGATTACGGTATACCTGTTCCGATTCCAGTATAAGAACTTTTTGTTCTTCCAGTGCCTTTATCACACTTCTTGTCAGATTCAGCTTATGGATCAGAAAATCATAGTCCTGTTCCGGCTGATCCAGAAGTGCTGCCAGAAGTCTTGCACGCGCTCTCTGGTTCTTATGCAGGTACAGCTCCAGCTTTTCTTTTCCTTCTGACTCTGTCAAAAGCAACCTTACCTTCTGCTTTTCTTTCGCACGTTCCTTCTTCTTGATAGGAAGGACGGTCTTCAGTGCCTGGATCATTGTTCCGCCATAAGACTCTTTCATCCAGGCTGCCAATGCAACCAGTCTGCTCTCGATCGCTACACTTTCTTCGGCAATCCTTAAGATCTCCTTGATCTTCTCCGGTGCATACTCCGCACGCTCAGAGAATCCTGTCACATAGCCGTTGATTTCTTTATTTCCTTTACCAAACGGAACCACAACTTCTGTTCCAACCTTAAGCATCCCCTCCAGATGAGAGGGGATGCGGTATTGAAAGACTTTATCTAATTTTTCATGCGTAATATCGATGATAATATCAGCGTACATCTATTTCTTTAATTCCTCTAATACTTCCTTAATCAAAACACGTTCATCCATATCATACTTGACACCCTTGATTTCCTGATATGTCTCATGTCCTTTTCCTGCCAGGATGATGACATCTCCCGGCCGGCCATGTTCGATTGCATATTTAATTGCTTCTTTTCTGTCACAGATGGTGATATATTTACCATCTGTCTTTTTCATACCAACTACAATATCATCAATGATTGCCTGCGGCTCTTCAAATCTCGGGTTGTCCGATGTGATGATCGTAAAGTCCGATAATTTACCGGATACTTCGCCCATCTCATATCGTCTTGTCTTAGATCTATTGCCACCGCAGCCGAATACGGTCACGATTCTTTCCGGATGATAGTCTCTTAATGTATCAAGAAGACTTTCCAGTGCCATTGCATTGTGTGCATAGTCGATCATCAATGTGAAGTCGTCAGATACCTTGATCATCTCAATACGGCCTTTAACTCTTGCAACTTTCAGTGCCTTCTTGATATCTTCTACCGGCACACCAAAATGTCTGCATACTGCGATTGCTGTCAGTGAGTTATATACGCTGAAATCTCCCGGAATATCAATCTCTACGTCAAAATCCATAAGACCTGCCACATGATACTGTACTCCCAGATATCCTGGTCTGGAGATATGTTTTACATCTGTGGCACGGATATCTGCTTTATCAGAAAATCCGAATGTCTCAACTTCGCATGTCGCATCTTTGAAAATGTCTTTGAACCATTTATCATCCACATTGCCGATTCCGATCTTGCTCTGTTTAAACAACAGGCTCTTGCAATACTTATACTCGTCAAAGTCTTTGTGTTCGTTCGGTCCGATGTGATCTTCGCCAAGGTTCGTAAAGATTCCGATCTCAAACGGAATGCCGGCTGTACGGTCAAGCTTCAGTCCCTGTGAAGACACTTCCATGACAACGCATTCGCATCCTGCTTCTACCATCTCTGCAAAATATTTCTGAATGGTATAAGATTCCGGTGTTGTATTATTCGCCGGAATGCTCTTGTCTCCGATGATTGCCTCGATCGTACCGATCAGTCCGACTCTGATACCGACTTCTTCCAGGATAGATTTGACCATGTATGTTGTTGTTGTCTTGCCTTTGGTTCCTGTGATTCCGATGACTTTCAGTTTTTCCGCCGGATATCCGAAATATGCTGCTGATGTCATTGCCAGCGCATAACGGGTATCCTTTACTTTGATCACTGTCAGTCCTTCCGGTGCTTCTACATCCTTTTCTACAATGACAGCTGCTGCACCTTTTTCTGCAACCTGCTCTATATATGTATGTCCATCAGACACTGCTCCGCTGATACATACAAATACGCTGCCTTCTGATACTTTTCGGGAATCATTGATCAGTTCTGTAACTTCAATCTGATCATCTCCCTGTACTACTTCATATTCTAAACGTTCCAGTAACTGGGTTAATTTCATGTGGTTGCCTCCTATTTTCCTACAATATCATAAGTATACCATCATTTTCCCATGCAGCAAAGGAAAAATTATGTTATAGTAGTAGTTAGAATATTTTGAAAATATAGAAAAGGGGAATGTAACTTATGAAAGCTTATGAACGATTACTGAATTATGTTGTTGTCCGCACACCAAGTGACGAAAACAGCGAAACTGTACCATCTTCCACATGCCAGTTCGATCTTGCAAGACTTCTGGAAGCGGAGATGAAGGAACTGGGTCTTACAGATGTTATTCTGGATGACCAGTGCTACCTGTACGGAAAGCTTCCGGCTACCGAAGGCCTGGAAGACAAGCCGGCGATCGGATTCATCGCACACATGGATACCGTATCAGACTTCTGTGACCATGATATCAAACCAATTGTTACTGAAAATTATGACGGTGGTGAACTCAGACTCGGAACAAGTGATACCATTTTAAGTCCTAAGAACTTTCCGCATCTGGCAGATCTGAAAGGACGTACACTGATCACTTCTGACGGCACAACCGTTCTCGGAGCTGATGACAAAGCCGGAATCGCAGAGATCATGACAATGATCGAACGCATTCAGGAAGAAAAGATTCCTCACGGACCTCTGTGCGTAGCATTTACACCGGATGAAGAGATTGGTACCGGTGCTTCTCACTTCAACGTAGAGCAGTTCGGTGCTGACTACGGCTATACACTGGACGGTGATACCGAAGGCGAGATCCAGTACGAGAACTTCAACGCATGCAAAGCGGATTTCGTGATCAAAGGATTCAACGTACATCCTGGTTCTTCCAAAGATACTATGATCAACGCAAGTCTGGTTGCTATGGAGATCAATAATGCTCTTCCATCTATGGAGACACCTCGCGGAACAGAGGATTATGAAGGATTCTATCATCTGATGAGCATGTCCGGAGAAGTTGCGGAAGCTGAGCTTCATTATATTGTAAGAGACCATGACAAAGATCTCTTTGAAGCAAAGAAAAAAACTTTGAAATTAATCGAGAAAGATATGAATGAAAAATGGGGCGAAGGCACTGTAGCGCTTACAATTTCCGAGCAGTACCGCAACATGGCAGAGATCATTGCTACCTGTATGCATCTGATCGACAATGCGAAAAAAGCGTGTGAGAATGCAGATGTGGCACCACTTGTACTTCCGATCCGCGGCGGCACAGACGGCTGTCAGTTAAGCTTCAAGGGGCTGCCTTGCCCGAATCTCGGAACAGGCGGACATGCTTATCACGGCCCTTACGAACATATTACAGTTGAGGGTATGGATAAGAGTGTGGATGTTGTTACAGAGCTTGTGAAATTGTATGCAATGTAAAGATTTTCTTTTTAAAGCAAGAAGACCTGCCGGTAATCGGCTGGTCTTCTTACTCTTTTATGTCTCTTCTAATTTTTTACTGTCTTATTTTACAGTTCAATATCCGGAAGTTCTTCCTTGAATCCTTCTCCTACTACTTCGTTCGATTCTACGATAATAGTGAATGCTTTCGGATCGATGGTATGTACCATCTTCTTAATGGTATACATCTGCTTGTTATTGCAGGCGCACATTACGACATCTTTGTCTTTCTTTGAATAACTTCCGATTCCTTTTAAGATTGTAGATCCTCTTCCTGAGTAAGCGTCAATCTGTTCTGCAATCTCAGCACCTTTGTCGGTTACGATCAGGGTCATCTTACCTTCATCGATACCGTACATGATTCTGTCCATTACCATTGCCATCAAATAAGTAACGACGACACCGTAGATCAGGCCGTCTATATCCTTGAATACCAGTGCTGTTCCAAGAATGATCGTACAGATATCAAGGACAAATGTAATAATTCCAAGCGTAATATGTGGTTTTACTTTCTTGATCGCCACGCTGATGAAGTCCTGTCCGCCTGTTGAAGAACCTCTCATGAAGATCATGGCATATCCGATTCCGCATAATACGCCCATACACAGAGCTGCCAGCAGTCTGCTTCCGTCATAGACCGGAAACAGTGGTGCTACGTAGTCCATCAGTAATGATGAAATGATCATCGATTTCATGGACTTTAAGAAAAATTCTTTTCCTAAAAATTTATAACAGAAGATTGCAACAGGTACATTCAAGATGATGGTTCCGGCACCGACCGGCAATCCGAATAAGTGATACAGAATGATCGCGATACCTGAAAATCCAGCTACCGGGAAATCTGCATTCAGCGCAAAGTTGTAAATACCAACTGCGATGATCATACCTGCTACGATATCCACAAGGATATCAATGAATAATTCTTTCCAATTTACATTTTTCATTTCCATTCCTCCTAGATTTATTTTTACATTTTCCGCGGACATACATCTCACGACTAACGTCGTTCGATGATTGTCCGCTTTCTTTATTTATGGACAAACAAAGAAAGCAGCCACAAATTATATGTAAATATAATTCGCAACTGCTCTTATGTTCATAACTATAGCAAATTTCATTATGGTTGTCAAGGATTTTTCCTTTACCATCCCTTTTTTACAATCCCGTCCCCATATTTTCCTTCTAATTTCTTCAACGCCTCTTTCAAATTCTTCTTTTTCTTCCTCGTCTCTTCGGATTCGAACTTCATATCGAACAGACTCAACTGCTCCGGTTCGCTTTCTTCCGATAATTTAGACGTCCGGATTCCAAGAAGTCTGATAGGTTCTCCGTTCCACAATTCACGGAATAATTCAATAGCGCTCCGGTAAATATCCTGATCCTGGTTCGACGCTTTCTCCATCTGCATCTGATGGGACACCTGATTAAAAGTGTGATACTTGATCTCCACGCTGACCATTCCGGCTTTCTGCCCGGCTTTTCGCAATCGTCGTCCCACGCTTGCAGCCAGATCTTTTAACACCGGCAATGCCTCTTCCTCTGTTGTCAGATCTTTTGGCAGTGTCGTAGAATTACCGACTCCTTTTGCTTCTGCCCGGACGCTTTCTACTTCCGAATCATCGAGCCCGTTGGCAAATTCCCATAACTTTCTTCCATGACTTTTCAGATGTAATTCCAGAATCGCCGGATCTGTATTCGCCAGATCTCCAATCGTATGGATTTCCAGCTTCTTCATCGTCTCTACACTGGAACGACCTGCCATAAATAACTCTCCGATCGGCAGCGGCCACATTTTCACCGGAACTTCTTCCGGGAACAGCGTGTGCACTTTATTCGGTTTTTCAAAGTCGGATGCCATCTTTGCCAGAACTTTTCTGGAAGATATCCCCACATTTACCGTGAATCCGAACCTTTTATACACCTCATCTTTAATTTCATTCGCACCTTCCACAGGAGATGTGAACCGGTCTGCGATTTCTGTAAAATCCATGTAACATTCATCCACACTGACCTGTTCTATATGTGTCGTGTAAGTACGCAGGAAATCCATAAGTCTCCGGCTGTATTCGCGGTACATCTGGTGATCCGGCGGATAACTTTTCAGATTCGGACACTTACGAAAGGCATTCGCAACAGGTTCCCCTGTACGAATGCCATATTTTTTTGCCGGAATGGATTTTGCCAGAACGATACCGTGGCGAGACTTCTGGTCGCCGCCAATGATCGCCGGTATCGTCCGGATATCCACTTTCGCTCCATTCTTTAGTTGTTCTACTGCAGTCCAGCTAAGATAAGCTGAATTGACATCTATGTGAAATATTATTCGCACACGCTCTGACTCCTTGCCACAAGCTTACCGTCTTCCACATCTATGATGATCGTATCCTGTGCGCCTACGTCGCCCTGCAGCATCAGTTTTGCTGCCAGTGTATCGACGTGTTTCTGGAGGAATCGCTTCAGTGGTCTTGCACCATAATTCGGATCATATCCTCCGTCTACGACATATTTCTTCGCATCGTCAGTCAGGAAAATAGAAATCTCACGATCAGCCAGACGTTTGTTGACATCAGCTACTAATAAGTCAATAATGTCATAAATATTGTCTTTCGTCAATGGTTTGAACATGATCGTCTCATCCAGACGGTTCAGGAACTCTGGTCTGAAGTGTGCTCTTAAGTCTTCCATTACCGCATTCTGGCTCTCCTGGCTGATGTTGCCATTTTCGTCCATACCATCCAGCAGATACTGAGATCCAATATTGGATGTCATGATCAGAATCGTATTCTTAAAGTCCACGGTACGTCCCTGTGAATCGGTGATACGTCCATCGTCTAATACCTGTAACAGAATATTGAATACATCCGGATGTGCCTTTTCCACTTCATCAAACAATACGACAGAATATGGTCTTCTTCTGACTGCTTCTGTAAGCTGACCACCTTCATCGTATCCGACATATCCCGGAGGCGCTCCGATCAGACGGGACACGGAATATTTCTCCATATACTCACTCATATCGATACGTACCATGTTATTCTCATCATCAAACAGATTCTCTGCCAGTGCTTTTGCAAGCTCTGTCTTACCTACACCGGTAGGTCCAAGGAACAGGAACGAACCGATTGGTTTGGTCGGATCTTTGATTCCTGCTTTGGAACGGATGATGGCTTCTGTTACCAGTTCTACCGCTTCATCCTGTCCAATAACTCTCTTATGCAGTTCATCACCCAAATGTAAAGTCTTGCTTCTTTCGCTTTCATTTAATTTTGCAACAGGAATTCCAGTCCAACGTGATACGATTCTTCCGATCTCTTCATCATTGACACTTTCATGTACCAGTGAGAGATCTTCATCTTTTACTTTGGCTTCTTCATCCTCTAACTGTTTCTGGAGTTGTGGCAGTTTACCATACTGAAGTTCTGCAGCCTTTTCCAGATCATAAGAATGCTTTGCCTTTTCTATATCTTTATTAACCTGTTCAATCGCTTCACGAAGTTTCTGAACACGCTCGATACCGACTTTTTCATTATCCCATTGTGCTTTCTTTCCTGCAAATTCATCTCTGAGTTCTGCCAGTTCCTGCTGTAAATGTTCCAGACGTTCTTTACTTAATCTGTCATCTTCTTTCTTCAATGCAGTTTCCTCAATCTCCATCTGCATAATCTTACGATTCAATTCATCCATCTCTGCCGGCATAGAATCCAGTTCTGTTTTAACCAGTGCACATGCCTCATCTACAAGGTCGATGGCCTTATCCGGAAGAAAACGGTCAGAAATGTAACGATCAGATAAGGTTGCAGCTGCTACCAATGCACCGTCTGTAATCTTTACACCGTGGAACACTTCATAACGCTCTTTCAGTCCACGAAGGATTGAAATGGTATCTTCAACGGTTGGTTCTTCTACCATAACCGGCTGGAAACGTCTCTCAAGAGCTGCATCTTTTTCAATATACTGACGGTATTCATCCAGTGTCGTTGCGCCGATACAGTGCAATTCTCCTCTTGCCAGCATAGGTTTTAACATATTACCGGCATCCATAGCTCCGTCTGTCTTACCTGCTCCGACAATTGTGTGTAATTCATCAATGAACAGGATGATCCTTCCGTCACTGTTCTTCACTTCTTCCAGTACTGCTTTCAGACGTTCCTCGAATTCACCACGATATTTTGCACCGGCTACCAGCGCTCCCATATCCAGGGAGAAGATTGTCTTCTCTTTCAAACCTTCCGGTACATCACCGCGTACGATACGCTGTGCAAGCCCTTCGACAACGGCAGTCTTACCTACACCAGGTTCTCCGATGAGGACCGGATTATTCTTTGTCTTACGAGAAAGGATTCTAATCACATTCCGGATCTCGGAATCACGTCCGATGACCGGATCCATTTTCTGTTCCCTTGCTCTTTCTACCAGATCTGTACCATATTTATTCAATGTATCATAGGTATCTTCCGGGTTATCACTGGTCACTTTCTGATTACCTCTGACGGTTGAAAGTGCCTGTAAGAATCCTTCTCTTGAAATACCCATCTCACGGAAAAGTGCTTTTACTTCTTTGCCTGCATATTTCATAATAGAAAGGAAGAGATGCTCTACCGATACATATTCATCTCCCATTGCTTTGGCTTCATCTTCACCATGAATCAATGCTTTATTCAGATCCTGTCCGACATACTGCTGTCCGCCCTGAACTTTTGGCCGTTTCTGAATGGCTTCTTCTACTCTGTTAATGATGAGATTCTTATCCAGCCCCATCTTTTCCATCAATTTCGCAATCAAACTGTCATCCTGTGTCAGCAATGCATAGAGCAGATGCTCCTGTGCAATCTCCTGGTTGCCATAGTCCATTGCAATACGTTCACAGTTCTGTACAGCCTGCAGTGATTTTTGTGTAAATTTATTTATATTCATATAGACAACCTCCTTTTTGCTCTTGTTCTATTTGCAATATAACATTACATCTTTTTGTTAGCACTGTCAAGAGGTGAGTGCTAATTTTTTGAGATTTTTTTGCAAACCTTGATTTTACGAGGTTTGCAACACTTTTTCTTCCTTATAATCATCACTTTTTCTTGGTTTGACACCATTTTGACACCAATTTTTTATTTTTGGTGTCAGCTAATTGCTACGCTTTTCAGCCTTGTGATTTCACTCTCAATTCTGGACATCTCACTTACATGGTTATATACGTCCATTGTTACATCTATGTGAGCGTGTCCCATAATATATTGAAGAACTTTTACGTCTATTCTCTTTTCTGCCATTCTGGTACAAGCCGTATGTCGCATAATGTGTGGATGTGTCAAGTATAGGACAAAAAAAATTTTATTTTTTTCTGCCGAAGACTATCTGACGCTTCCATCAGGTAGTCCCAGCACCTTTATTATCTTTTGATAAGTCATTCTTGTCCTGCTCAAGTTATCTCTGTTCTGAAAAAATATCGTCAAAATTCCATTCGATTTCAATTTCATCCTGACTATGAACACGGATCACCTTGATAACCTCACGCAGCTTCTCTGTATCGAACTTCTGAATTCCCAAGAAATCTTTTAGTTTTATTTTATCAGAAAGTTCATTTTGTTCAAGAAGCTTTTTACTATTCTTCGCATCTTCTATCTTTCGTTTTATTTCATCCAGCTGTACACTTATCTTTTCAGCTCTCTGCTTATACGAATCACGATCTATACGACCATCTTTGTAATCATCATAGAGTTTCATCTTTTCCGAGGTCAACTGTCGGCTCTGTTTTTGCAATTCTGTAGTATTGATCTCTTTGTATTCACATTGTCTTTTGGAAGATACTTTCTTTCCTTTTTTCAACATTGACGCTGCATACTGACGGACAAGCCCAAGGATATTCTCCTCCATCGGTTCCCTACGAATCACCAGACTTCGGCACACAGGATCACCATTGGTTCTGGCATCTGAACATTTCAGCAGATGCTCTGTTTCTTTTAACAGAGAATGCCCACAGTTGGCACATATCAGCAAGGCCGGCTGTTTTTTACGTCTTTCCAGAGTAAAATTGGTGCGTGATTCTGCAACACTTCTCTTCTTTTTCGGATGCATTTCATTTGCTTTTTCAAACAATTCCCTGTCTATAATTGCCGTATGATGATTTTCCAGGCGAACCCATTCTGTTTCATCATTCAGAACTGCTTTATGGCCCGTATGCATACTGCAACGTGTTTTGCCCCAGATTCTGGTTCCAATATAAATCTCATCCCGGACGATTGCCGATACTGTCGTAGGGCTCCAGTGTTTCTTTTTGATCGTGTCAAACCTCTGGAACTGCACCTGATCCCCTCTTGATAATTTCTGCTCATCACAAGTAGCAATCGCCTGTCTGTTCAATTCCCTTGTAATATCTGCAAAACTTGTTCCCTCCGCTGCCATCTGAAAAATCATTTTCACGACTTTTGCAGCCTCCGGATCAACTTCCAGCCTTCCATCTTTTCCTTTTTTATAGCCATATCTGGCATTTACCGGAAGACGTGTACCATTTTTTGTTCTCGTCTGCATTGCTGATGAAATTTTCTTGGACAAATCCAGGCTATACATATTGTATACCAGATTCTGCAATGCCACATTCATTCCACCAGTCATTCCGCTGCTTGCTGCACTGTCATAGCTGTCATTAATCGAAATAAATCGAATCTGCAGAAGTGGAAAAATATATTCAATATAAAATCCAACTTCCAGATAGTCTCTTCCGAATCTGGAAAAGTCTTTTACAACTACACAGCCGATTTCTCCACTTTTCATGTCATCCTGCAGCTGTTGAAATCCCTGCCGTTTAAAATGAGTACCGCTGACACCATCATCCACATATTCCAGGATATCTGCCTCATCTACACCCAGCTGATCAATCACAAATGATTTTAACAGAATTCTCTGAGAAGTTACACTGTCGCTCTCTTTTTTAGCTCTGCCATCTACATTGTCATCTTCTGCGGATAAACGGATGTAAACAGCTGTTTTTCTATGATCTGTCATCTTGACTGCGCCTCCTTCTCTTTCTTTAATTTCTGTAAATCTGCAAACTGATCGTCATATACCAGCTTGATCTCATAATCATACTTACCATGGATAATAATTGAATCCACAAAGGCATCTGCCATTTCTTTTGTCAGCTTACGCTTTGACATATAAGTATGTATCACTTTTCCCCATCCTTCCTCGATATGATAATCCTTGGAATACCGTACCTGTGCCGCCAATACTACATCCAGGCGGTTCTTGATGTTTTCTATTTCATTGGAATAGATACGGGAAAACTGCATGTATTCTTCTTCTGTAATCAGACGTTCCGAATAATCCTCATATAAATCAGATTTACGCTTGCTGATCCTGCTCAACTCCCGCCGAAGTTTCCCCACTTCCTTATCCAGAAGCAAATACTGTGTCTGGTTTCTGGAAGCAGAATTCATTTCACGGATCAGTTTCTCTGTATCCAATACGGCTTTCATATGTGACTGGATCAGGCGAAGGACGTCTTCATCCACGTATTCTTTTTTGACTCTGTGCCCCTTACACTGATTTCCTCCGGATTTATGGTTCGCATCTGCACCACAGATATAATAAAATGTCCCTGTTTTTTCTCTGGACAACACCATGCGGTTCCCACAACCCCCACACCTGATCTTGCCGGTATAGAAATTATGATTCCGAATGGCTCCATTATTCAGCTGATGCTTCTTTTTGTATGCTTCCGTAAATTCCCGGATTTTTTCCTGTACCTGCCGGAACAGTTCTTTATCAATAATTCCTTCGTGGGTATTCTCAGCATAGAGCCACTCACTCTCCGGTAGATTTCTCTGCTTGTTTCCTTGAAAAACACTCTGCTGATATTTTCCATATACAGAATCTCCGGTACAATGGACATCCTGAAGTACACGTTTCACTTCATAATTATTCCAAGGTTTGGATTCCGGTGAAGGCTTTTCGCCTGTTTTATAATATTCCCTCTGCAAAGTCGGGGAAAGGATACCATCTGTATTCAGTCTTTTTGCAATATCGCTGTAGCTGCATCCATCCATATACATAGTAAAAATTTCTCGTAAATGTCCGGCAGCCTCCTCGTCAACTACCAGCTGGTGTCTGTCCTGTTCTGATTTCCTGTATCCATAAGGTTCCCATGCACCAGTAAATTTTCCTTCTTTCCACAGGGCTTTTTTGGCACTGCTGCTCTTTTTTGCAAGGTCTTTGGAATAAAACTCATTGATGATATTTTTTAAGGGAACTGTCAGATCCACTCCCTCACGGAAAGAATCAAAGTCATCCGTCACAGCAAGAAACCGCACATGAAAAAACGGAAATACACGCTCAATATAATTACTTGTCTCTACATAATTCCTTCCAAGTCTGGATAGATCCTGTACTACACTGCCTGCAGATGGATCAATCTCTAATTTATGCTTATCTGTCTTTGCCTTCCTGTATCCAAAAGCTACAAACGGAGTCACGCATTCGCCTTTTTTCCTCTTAATCTCAAGATTACTCCTGATCTTAATAGAAATGTCACGGCAATAAGCATCATTGATTAAATTCTTAAATGGGATAATAATTTCGTCTGCCTGATTCTTTCCCTTGAGACTGTCATAATTGTCATTGATGGCAATAAAACGCACACCAAGAGCCGGGAATAATCTCTCGATATACTTCCCAGAATCAATATATTCCCTTCCAAATCGTGATAAATCTTTTACCACTACGCAGTCTACAATCCCACGCCGGATATCTTCCAGCATTGCCTGGAATGCTGGGCGCTCAAAATTAGAGCCTGAGTAGCCATCATCAACTCGGACTGAAACAACTTCTATATCTTTTTTGTCTTTCAGGAAATCCAGAATCAAAGCTTTCTGGTTAGAAATGCTGTTACTTTCCAGTTTTGCTGAACTGGAAATATCGCCATCTTCTTTAGATAATCTGACATAGATGGCGGCATGATAGATTTTATTGATATTCTGATACATATCTTACCTCCTTTTATTACGTCAGAAAATCCATGTAATAAAAGGGGGCTGCATAATCTGTCCTTACCGACATTCTAACACAGTCCCCTCAATCTTGCCAGTACTTTTTCAGACACTCAGAAGCATATTCTCAAATGCCTGCTCCATAGATATACCGTTATTGGCAAATCTGACTTTTACTTTCATATTGCCGATCCGGACCAAATATGGATTTCCTACTTTATTCAGAAAAATATCTCTCCGTTCCTGAAGCGATTTATTTCTGTCTGCTTTTATCATCCGTAGATCAGTCATTTCATTGATATCTACATCACTGAAATCCTGCTCCAGATAGTTTCTATATTCCTCTGCCGTCATGCCCTTCTCCTTCCATTCCCATCTGAATCTGTACTGCTTTCAGTACCCGATCCAGGCTCCACTTGTTCACTCTTCCGCATTTCTCAATAATACATTTCGTAGAAATGCTCATAACCTGTTCAGCCAGTGCCAGGCTTCCTTTTCGGATTCCCGTCATATCATATTTGCTGATAAATACATGCGTTGGCAAATACCGTTTCTTATAAATTCTTGATGTCAGCGGAACTACCGTTATGACTGAACTGTATGTATTGGCTTTATTATTGCTCACTACGATCACCGGTCTTACTCCACCCTGAACCGAAGTTGTCGGGAACATACCGAGATCTGCCCATAAGATATCTCCTCTTCGGATTGTCATTTGTCCTCTCTCCAATCTGTTATTTTTATTTGTAAAGCATCCATAGCGCTATATTGGCTCCACAGGAATACGGCAGAGTTTCTTTCCTATAAGGAAAGCTCTGCCGCATAACCTCTATAGCCAATTTGATTATTAAACAGTGCTCGCTCGATTCTATTTATCCTCGATACCCCGAATCGTTACTCCCGCATGTGCAGGAAGGGAATAATAACCTGCCCGGATGCACGCTCCGGACCACAACCCGGAAACTCTCGTTTCCAGGCTCCAGCAGTTCATAGGTTTACCAGTTACAGACTTCTCAGGGTCTGCAAGTGTATCGCATCTCATATATGTCATCGCATCACCAGCCTGCCAGCTAGCTTCGGTCAGTGCTTTTTCGCAGCATTACGGACTGAACTAAAATCTTTGTTTTGTCTTATAATCCTATAGCGGCATCTTCCTCGTGCTCACTGTATGAAATGTCACATCAGTTATTATTGAATATTCAGTTATCATGGTTCATTTTAGGAAGTCCTTTAACTTCCTCTAATTACTAAAGTCAAATGACTTTGGCAGATGCAAAAGATTTTGAAAAATTTTTAAAAAAATTTATTCATATACATTTCACGCATCTTATTAAGAGTGGATTTCAGCTTGTATGACAGCATCTGTCTGGAAATCCCCATAATCTCCGCCATCTGTGTCTGTGTCTTGTTTTCAAAGAAAATGCCATAAATAATCATGCGTTCCTCTGAGTTCAGCTGATTGATCACTTTGTGAATATCCTGCTGTTCCATTTTTGTCAGTACACAGTGCTCCACATCACAGTTCAGATCTGGAAAATCCTCAATCATGAAGACTTCTCCATCAATGGACTGACCGCTGTAAGGTACCTCCCGCAGCATCTTATCCACGACCTCACCCAGCTCGTTCTTGATCTCAACTTTTTTTGCCTTGCTGCTTCTGTAAAAATTGTTCATCGCATACGCAACTTCTTTTGTAACTTCGATCATTTCTCCATCAATATTTGCGTAATACTTTCCTTCATAAAAATATGGGTGTTCAATATACATGTCCGTTCCTCCTGAATTTGAAATCTTGTTGCTCGTTTCAAATCCAGAAGGCGGACCTCTGTTTAGAATCATGCCTGCTCCGCCTTTATCCTGCCGGGATACGCCCGCAGTTATTGGCTGAAAAATTCAGGCACGAAAAAAAGCCCCAGTAGTTTTTTCTTAACTACTGAGGCTTTCGTCTCTTTCTTGTATTCAGTTATCTATGCCTTCTTTCATCAGCATAATCATTGTATCAGGATAAAGTTCACAAAGTATCCGCAATACGTTCCCATAAGTTCATGTCATTATTAGAATCGTACATATTTCAGTGTAAAAAGTTCACTATTCAAATTCTGATTATTTATAGTTAATATGTTCTATCAAAATGACTATTTTCTTTTTCATTATTTAATTTAACAAAACAATTCCTATGCCAAAAGGCGGAGTTCACTTTACATTTTCCCCACTAAAGCTGAACAAGTCGAACTCTGTATATGATATTATCGTATACAGGAATATGTTTTGTTTGGTGTATCGAAGAAAATAAAAGTAACGGCATTGTATGTTACGAAAGTGATATACAGTGTCGTTATTTTTATGCTATAATGCGGATATGAATTTAACAAATCGGAATTGTGCGCCCAGACAAGGGCGAGTAGTCTAGCAGGTGGAATGCCTGTCTGGTAAGGTCTAACCAACCGCCAGTAGCGAGTCTTGGGTGACTGCCAGTAATGGTAGTTGCTAAGCGTAGACAGCGAGAAAATAGAGAGTGTGATTGAGCCTCGAAATTTTGATATCTAGAAGGCTGACGTTTTAATTCCAGCGGAAAGCAACACAAACCAAATCGTCATGGTAATCTGTGTTTTCCACTTTCCCTGAAGCATCAGAAGCAGCGGCGTGACCGGGCTGTTGCCCAGATCGGTGACGATTCCCTTCTTGACATCGCGCAGATATTCCTCATATGTCATGATATGATCCATCTTGATTCCTCCTGTTTATAGCCTTGGTCAGTAGTTTGATACTATGTACGAACTTTCTGCGTACTTGCTTTCGTTTTCGGATACCGTACAATATTTATACAATGAATCGTCAAGAGAGGAGGCAACAAGGTGACTTCTTTAACCATAGAACAAAAAAGAGTGGACATATACCCAAGCGCAAAGCCGGGCAGCCCAGTTATCTATCTCAACACCTTTTCCAATGCCGTTAACAGTGTGTATAAAAACCTGATGGCGCTCGGCTGCCCAGATTTCTGTCTGGTGGCGGTCAGTAATCTGAAATGGGATCATGACATGACACCGTGGTATATGGGGCCGATCTCTAAACACGATACGCCCTGCACCGGGGGTGCGGATGATTACCTGAAACTGCTTCTGGATGAAATTATGCCGGAAGCGGAAGCGCTCCTTCCCGGTGCGCCCGCCTGGCGGGGCCTCGCCGGTTACTCGCTGGCTGGGCTGTTCGCCCTCTACGCTCTCTACCAAACGGATGTGTTTGCCCGCGCAGCGAGTATGTCAGGTTCCTTCTGGTTTGAGGGCATCATGGAATATGTGTGCTCCCATGAGATGAAGCGCAAACCTGACTGTCTGTATTTTTCTCTCGGAGACAAGGAGAGCTCCACCGATAATCCGATTTTGAACGTTGTGCAGCAGAATACGCAGGAGATAGAAACACTGTGCCACGGGAAAGGCATCGAAACCACCTTCGTACTGAACAGTGGCAGCCACTATCAGGCGTGCAACAAGCGCACAGCGGCTGGCATTCACTGGATATTAAATAGATAAACCGACAAGGAGATAAAACGATGGATACGATTTATTCGCTTTTTCAGAAAGTAGTTAAAGAACATGAAAATGCCCCGGCTATCATTGAAAACGACCGCGCCATGACTTTTGGAGAGCTGTCCAACATGGTAGATATGATCACGTGCAGCTTTCCGCAGGAAGTACACAGCATCGGCATCGTCATGCGTCACCGAACCGAGATGATTGCCTCGATTCTGGCGGTACTCAAATGCGGCGGCCAATATGTCCCAGCCGAGCCGGATTTTCCCACCGGGCGCATCCATGACATGATGACCGAGGCACAGGTGGATTTTGTGCTGACGGAACACGCCTTTGCGCCCAAACTGAGCAGTTTCCCCATCCGCTATACAGATTGTGAGATCTGCGGCGTGGAGACGCCCTCCTGGAAGCGCAACGCCATCGAAGACCCGGAACGCCCCGCCTATGTGCTGTATACGTCAGGTACCACCGGGCGGCCCAAAGGTGTCTGTGTCACCAACCGCAATGTTTGCCATTATGTCCGTGCCTTTGCCAACGAGTTCCATCCCGGCCCCGGTGATGTCATGCTGCAATATTCCGTCTGTTCTTTTGACATCTTTGTGGAGGAAGTGTTCACCAGTCTGCTGAATGGTGCCGCTCTGGCCATCCCCGCTGACGAGGATAAGGCCGACATCCATGCGTTGATGGCTTTTGTGGAACGTCACCATGTGACTATGATCAGCGGCTTTCCGTATCTGCTGGCAGAAATGAACCACCTGTCTGTCATTCCGTCCTCTCTGCGGCTGCTTATCAGCGGCGGCGATGTGTTGCGGGGCGTTTATGTGGATCACCTGCTGAACAAAGCAGAGGTTTACAACACCTACGGCCCCTCCGAGACAACGGTCTGCGCCTCCTATTACCGTTGTAATAGTGGAACTGTGCTGGAGGACGGTACCTATCCCATCGGTCATCCTGTACTAGGTGCGCAGATCAGGATTCTGGATCAGTCTGGCAACGAGGTTGCCAAAGGGCAGACGGGTGAGATTTGCATTTATGGCGGCGGTGTATCTCTGGGCTACATTGGCGACCATGCCGAGGAAAACAGCGCTTTTGAGCGGCAGCCGGACGGTAGCACCATGTACCGCAGCGGCGATTTGGGCTATATCCTGCCGAATGGCAACATTGCATTCCTGCACCGCAAGGACGACCAGATCATGATTTACGGCAAGCGGGTGGAACTTGCCGAGGTGGAGTCCCGGCTCTATCGGTGCAAGGATGTGCAGCAGGCTATTGTCCGGGCTTTTACAGACGAGGATGGACTGTCCTATATGACCGCCTATGTGGTGCCTTCCGACAATAAGCTGAAAGTCTCGGAAGTAAAAAAAGAACTGTCTGAAAATCTGACTTCCTTTATGATCCCAGAGTTCTTTGTGAAGATGAAGCAGATTCCTTTGAATGTCAACGGTAAGCCGGATGTGTCGAAACTGCCGGTGGTAATGAAAGCGGGGGCATTATAATGGAGATTCAGATCCGGCAGGCCACGATCCAGGACCTGAATGTATTGATGCAATGGCGAATGGAAGTCTTGCATGAGGTATTCTCCATCCCCTCGGAGCGGTCTGTAACAGAGCTGGAATCGGAAAATCGCCGCTACTATCAAACAGAACTGCCGCAGGGCGGACATATTGCCTGCTTTGCCTACGTAGGGGAGGAAATCGTCGGCTGCGGCGGGATATGCCTCTATCATGAGATGCCCTCACCGGACAATCTAAACGGGAAATGTGCCTACCTGATGAACATTTATACCCGGCCGCAGTTTCGCGGACACGGCATAGGGAACAGAATCGTCAGGTGGCTTGTAGAGCAGGCTCGTCAGCGGCATATTTCAAAAATATATCTTGAAACCTCAGACAAAGGCAGGCCGCTGTATCAAACAATCGGTTTTGCCGATATGAAGGATATGATGAAACTGTCCCGTGAAAAATAAGCAAAATCAAAGGAGCATACATACAATGGAGCCAATCATCTGAAACGTTGAAGTAAAAAGCGTCCTCACAAAATCCAATTTGCCTGTGAGTGATTATTATTCGGTCAATCCTTATGTGGGCTGTGGCCACGGCTGCAAATATTGCTACGCATCTTTTATGAAGCGTTTTACCAATCACCCGGAGCCCTGGGGAGAGTTCATAGACGTTAAATTTTGGCCGGAAATCAAACACCCGGAGCGGTATGCAGGGAAAGAACTGTTTCTCTGTTACGTGACCGACCCATATCAGCCGCTGGAGGAAACCGCCTGCCGCACCCGCGCCATTTTAGAGCAGATGCAGGGCAGCGGATGTAGCCTCAGTATTGCTACCAAGTCTGACCTGGTGCTGCGTGACCTTGACCTCATTAAAACATTCCCCAATGCGCGGGTATCCTGGTCGATCAAACACACTGGACGAAGATTTTCGCGCTGATATGGACAATGCAGTGAGCATTGAGCGGCGGCTGGCCGCTATGAAAGCATTCCATGATGCTGGTGTGCGCACCACCTGCTTTATCTCGCCGATTTTCCCCGGCCTCACCGACCTGCCCTCCATCATCCACCGGGCGAAGAATCAATGTAATTTGGTCTGGCTGGAAAACCTAAACTTGCGGGGCGGTTATAAGAAAACGATTTTTGACTATATAACGGAAAAACATCCAGACCTGCTGCCGCTGTACGATACCATTTACAATAAAAAAGAACGCAGCTACTGGTCAATGCTGGATGCGCAGATGCGGCAGTTTTGCCAAGAGGAAGGGCTACTGTATGTCCGGGATGATGATTCCATCAAACGCCCGTTCAACGATCCGCCTATCGTGGTCAATTATTTTTTCCACGAAGAGATTATCCCTCGGCCAAAATGCAGAAGAACAGGTAATCAAAACTATATAGTAACATGCAGAAAGCTAGAAGTTGTAGAGGTGAGGTTATGAAACGCGCAGAATTAGAATCATTTATAATGGAGACATATAACGCTGAGACAGATTATCCGTGGCTCAAATATCCGAATTATGAGGTGTTCCGGCATTGTAATAATCGGAAGTGGTTTGCTCTGATTATGGATGTACCAAAGAACAAGCTGGGGCTGCAAGGCGAAGAAATGCTGAAAGTGGTCGATTTCAAATGTGACCCAATTCTGATTGGCACACTACGAGAGGAACCCGGCTTCTTCCCGGCGTATCACATGAGCAAGGATAGCTGGATTACTGTTGCACTGGATGGCAGCGTATCAGATGACAAAACCAAAATGTTGCTTGATATGAGTTATGAAGCAACGATACCCAAAACATGCAAAAAGAGATACTGACAAATTCAAGTTGAACAAAATCGCTGCGCGATGGCTTGCCAAGGCTGTGGCGCAGCTTTCTTTTTCTCAATAATAAAATAGGCAATGGCAATTCTTACCAGTATTTGATATTGTAAAGTTACCACACAAAACAATTCAATACAGAAAGACACCACTGCCTATGAAAAGAATACCATTTGACCGCTTTTCTGACAAGCGGTTTTATTATGCTAATGCACCTCCATGTAAGCAGGGTTTTTCATTAACTACTGATTTTACATGGAGGATTTTATTATGTACGAAGAAATTTTTAATCAGATTCGATCTGCTGCAAATAAACGGAATCTCAAGGATTCCACGATTCATGCATACTGTACCAGTGTTGCTCATTTTTTGAACCGCACAGCCAAGGATATAGATGCATTAACAACTGACGATGTTGATATATTCCTAACTGAAAAGAAACTTTCCGGGATTTCACCAGAAACATACAATCACTACCATTCAGGAATCCGCTTCTTTTACAAAAAAATATTGAAGAAGAATTGGGATGATGATGACATACCTCGTATGAAAAGGGACAGAAAGTTACCAACGGTGCTTACAAAAGCAGAAATATCAGCTATTCTTGATGCTACGCCAAATTTGAAGCACAAAGCTATGATTGCTACTATGTATTCAGGCGGACTTCGTGTTTCAGAAGTCACACATCTTCATTATGATGATATTTCACGCACGAACAAAACCATACACATCCGTGATGGGAAAAGTCGCTCTGATCGTTATACTTTGCTTGCAGACCGGACGCTCGAAATATTGACAGAATACTGGTTTCAATGTGGCAGACCAAGGGGGATTCTGTTCCCAAGTTCATGGACAGGGGATTATCTTACAAAAGATAGTGTCATTCAGTTTTTTCGTGAAAGCGCCGAAAGAGCAGGCATTCAGAAACATGTCTCCACACATTGTTTGCGTCATAGTTTTGCAAGTCATCTGTTTGAGTCAGGCTGCGATATAAAATACATTCAGGCTCTTTTGGGACATCGTGATCCAAAATCAACAGAAATTTATCTGCATGTAAGCAATAAAACTCTGCTTGGTATTAAAAGCCCATTTGATGAGATGGGTGGTGAATGATTATGGATAAATCATGTACGATACAGGATGTATTTGAACGGTTCTATCCTTCTTATGAAAAGAGGAGTAACCCTCCTGCTCATCACAGAAAAACGGCTTATCACATCAGAAACTGTAAAACAGGAGTTTTTGGTGTAAACATCAGTGTTTGTGAGGACTGCGGATGTATCAGTGTTCACAACAACTCCTGCAGAAGCAGATGCTGTCCCATGTGCCAGGAGTTTCCGAAAGAGAAATGGATTGATGCACAAAAAGAGAACGTATTGGATGCACCCTATTATCATGTAGTATTCACAGTTCCTGAGGAATTGAATTCCATTATTTACAGCAACCAGAAGCTGTTATATGATGCACTGTATCATGCTGCTTCAGCCACATTGAATGAATTGTCAAAAGATGCAAAGTACCTGGGAGCTGATATAGGGTATATCTGCATTCTTCATACCTGGGGTTCTGCAATGAATTATCATCCTCATATTCATACCATTGTTCTTGGAGGTGGGCTTGATGATGAAAATAAATGGAAAGAAACAGGTGGAAATTTTTTTCTCCCATATGGTGTCATCTCAAAGGTGTTCCGTGGAAAATATCTGGATGAGTTAAAAAGCCTGTGGAATGATTCTAAGCTTAAATTTCATGGTACAGCGGAGAAATATCAGAACAGCTATCGTTTTAAAGAACTTCTTGATAAGTGTTATGAAAAGAACTGGGTCACTTACTGTAAAGAAACTTTCAATGGTGCACAGTCGGTTATCAATTATCTTGGAAAATATACCCACAGGATAGCAATCAGTAATCATCGAATCAAATCCATGACGGATACGACAGTTACATATGCAGTAAAAGACTATAAAAACGAAGGCCACTGGAAAGAGAAAACAATTTCAGGAGAAGAATTCATCCGTCGATTCATGATGCATGTTCCACCCAAACGATTTGTCAGAATCCGGCACTATGGTCTGCTATCATGTAGAAACAAGAGAAAAAAGATAACTCTCTGCAGAAACCTGCTTGGATGCAAGAAATACATTTCTACATTAAAAAATCTAAATGCAGTAGAAATGATAAAGGTTTTGTATCACATTGATGTATGCAAATGTTCTTCTTGCGGAGGGAATATGGTATCACCCCGCAAAGATAAATACAGTTCTTCTTTTCATGCACATATGAGATGTTAAAATCTACAATTGCATAGAATAAATGACTTCCGCATAGGAGGTTTGTTTGTCATGCCTGAAATTGATTTCTTGAATAAAAAAACTTTTACCAAAACATCCGGTATGATAAACTTAAGGAAAAGAGCAACGATTGAATCCCCATAGCTATCGGCTAAAGGGACGCGACTTTGTTCACCAAGGTAAAATCGAAATTGATGTAAACGAAAGGGCAGTTTTTATCAGAACTCAAGGCTGCTTTTTCGTTTACACCAACTCCGATTGTTTCCTTAACAGTTTGTCTGTAGTGTTTTTGTACTCCTGGCTTTCAATTCTGTTTAAAATCATACCATATATTCCTATACCACACATGGCAATGCCCAGGACGAAACCTAATACCGAATATAATATATTGTTCCGCTTCTCTTTTTTATCCTGCTTCATACACATCCTCCGCAAAACCTGTTTTTGTTTTCGATTCTTGTAAAGAACACATATTGGAAAAAATTCTCCTTCAATTGACCATGTATTCTCTATACTAATAATAATCCATCCAAAACCGGTTTGCACTATTACTTGTGCCAGTAAATGAAGAGAAAATGTTATTGCTTACTTTGTCCACAAAAAACACCTCGCGGAACGTTGCCAGTGACTTCACATGTATCTATCCAGACAGTCAACTCTACAGCTCTCCGAGTCTCTCTCTCAAATTTTTTCGTGCTTCAGTTGCACTCATAGTTTTGGCACCATCTATTCTTTCCCACTCAGCCTGAAGTACTCTGGCACGTAACCGAAGTAACTGTTCACGCTTTTCATATGTATCAATACTCTTAATTACCATATCTCCCTCATCATTTTGGGTGATATAAATAGACTCGTTGGTTTCTTTTAAACAATAGTCAGCTACTTTCAGACTATCATCAGCTTGTGTAATTCGATAATTGCTTAAATCTTTTTGTCTCTCATCCAATTACAATTCCCTCCTTCTCTACATTATCATAAAACGGCAATGCTCCCAGCCAGTATCTGTAATGTGCTTCATTCTCCAGAACTGGATTTATTACAATCCCTGACTCCAGTTCTAGATCAAACGCCAGATCAAAAATACTGTTTTCGACCTGCTCTATTTCTTCTTTTGAAAGAGGTGTTAATATCATAACATCAATATCCGAATTTTCCTTATAATCTCCACGGGCATAAGAACCATAGACAATAAGTTTGGATAGATTATTTTTTAATATTTTTTTAGTCCCTTGTACAAATAGCATTAATACTTCCTGTCTAATCAAGTTGCTACCTCCTGTCAGATTCTTTTCATCTACAGTAATATTTTAATAATATTGCAGCTGACTACGTAAAGCAAGCTATTATTTTACTTTTATTTTTGAAAGCGCAACCTTTGAAACTATCAAGCATGGAAATTCCAGTTTCCAGCTATAAAAAAAGTGAATATTATACCAGAATATTATTTTGAAGCTGCTTAAATATTTTGTATCTGCTGTCAAATCTGATGTCAAAATCCATTTTGGGGTTAAATAAGAGGTGTTCCAGAAGGGTGTAAATATATCCAGACATAAAAAAAACCCTTGAAAATCAAGGGTTTCAGGTCATGCCGCAGACCGGAATC